>Ga0189288_10038_pt1 | contig 215641 bp, 197 predicted proteins | sample UW105minimetaG_FD_130316 | JGI IMG/M metagenome (GOLD analysis project Ga0189288, IMG submission 130316) | Marine microbial communities from the Costa Rica Dome - UW105 mini metaG | ecosystem: Environmental > Aquatic > Marine > Oceanic > Photic zone | place: Costa Rica: the Eastern Pacific...
TCAAAACCAAAATTATGAAAACAACAATTTTAATTATTAACCTATTGTTTATTACACTTACAAGTTGTAATAATGATGACAATGGGTTTACACCAACCCTACCTCCAGCAACTCAATCAGGAGCAAATACCTTTGGCTGTTATGTAGATGGTAAATTATTGACCCCTCGTGATGGCACAGGAACTTATTTGGGTGCTGATAGAGGAATGAGGATATATTCATTACCTGATAATTTGGGAAATAATATTTATGAGGAAATAAGAGTTAGAGATTTTAAAAGCGGAACAGGTGGTATCATTAAGATTCATTTTTCTGACATTAATACTTACAGTACTGGTGAATTTATAATAAATGAGAGTAATTGCGAAGATGGACTTAATGCTAATAATAATACTAATATAACATTAAGATGGTGGAATAATGATACTCAAGAATTTAATTGGTATTGTTCTATCAATGATAGTGGAACAATTAATATTACTAGGCTTGATGGATTAGGATATTTTGCAGGGACATTTAATTGTACTCTACAGAACAGAGATAACCCAAATGATATTATTGAAATTACAGAAGGAAGATTTGATATTGGTCCAGATCTACCAAATACAACTTTTCCTTAAACTAAAAAGGTGCCACGCCCAATGACACCTTAAAATTAACAAATACCAAAATTTATTAATCAATTGCTATATGAATAGCATCTCAAAACCAAAATTATGAAAAAACTAACACATGTTTTAATTTTTACACTTTTTATTAGCAATGTATTTTCCCAAGAAACCTCATTAAGTAAAATAGATAGTATGCTTATTAGCATAGACAAATCTTCATTAACTACAGATGTATTATATGAACGGGTTTTCCCTTTTGCCAAATTAGCCATTTTTAATGATAGTATTAATGTCTCAAATGTTAAACATTTTGAACAGGCATTAAGTGAATTGTACAAAGCATCAAACAAGCAAAAATTTACATCCTATAAACAATTAAGAACAGAGTATTCTTCTGAAGATGACAATAGCATTGTAGATATTGGTATTATCAATGCTTCATTTCATCAACTAAATTATATTGAAGAAGACCTACAAGAAAGTGCCTTAAAAATAGTGAATGGTAAGTTTGAAAGAATAAATACTGACAAACAAGTATTTATCCCTAAAAAAGTATTAATTATATCACCTTTAAAACAATATTTAGTTGGTAATGCAATTACCTATTATTTTAATACTACTTTTTTGATACAAGATAGTAGCAAAACAATCAATAATATTAGTGCTAACTTCGGCACATCAACCAACTATACTATTTATAGCAATGGTAGTTTTACCAATCAAAACCTAACTATTAATTATAATGAAACGGGCTATAAAACACTTACGTTTACAGTAACCTACAATGATAACTCTAGAAAAACAACACAAGCAAAAGTACATGTAAAGAGAACACCTTTAAACGAACCAGTAGCAAGATGGAGTTCTGCTGATGCACCAAATCCATCTGATTTTGAATTTCAAGGTTATGATGAGTCTACGGCAATTAATGGAGAAATTGAATATAGAATTTGGTATGCTAATGGAAATGAAGGTACTAATTTATCTAATATTCAAAAGCCAATAGTCATCATAGATGGTTTTGACCCTTTAGATAAACGTAAAATAATTGATGCGGATTCTAACAAACCAGCAGATGCTCACACTTCAATAGCTGAATTAATGGTTTATCCCGATTCTACTAATCCAAACAGAACTATAAACATAATTGAAAAATTAAATACATTAGGCTACGACGTAGTCATCGTCAATCATCCATTTTACACAAGAAATAATGTCAGAATAGATGGCGGTGCAGACTATATAGAGCGCAATGGGTTAACACATGCGTCATTTTATCAAGAAGTAAATAGAAACCTTACTTTAAATGGTAGTACAGAAAAATTGGTTATAATGGGGCCAAGTATGGGAGGTCAAATATCTCGGTATGCATTAGCATATATGGAGAAAAAAGAACTAGAAACAGGCTTATCTAGTTGGAATCATAACACAAGACTTTGGGTAAGTATAGATAGTCCTCATTTAGGAGCAAATATTCCAATAGGTGTACAATCATTTTTAAATCAAGCAAAAGATGACAATACAAGTGCAGAAGATTTTGTAGAAAAAGAACTAGGCTCTCCTGCTGCAAAACAACAGATTATAGAACAATTTAATGGCTACGATTCTATAACAATTGGTGGTATTTGGACAATTGAAGGGAATCAATTAAATGATGATTATTTAGACGGTAGAACTATATCACAAGGTTATTCAGAAGATAGAGGGCATCCATTTTTTATCAATTTCTATAATAATCTTTATTCAAACGGATTACCAAACAGTAAAGGCTATCCTCAAAACTTAAAGAAAATTGCTCTAACAAATGGTTCGCTAACAGGTTCAAAATCCTATCTTAATAATAATTCGTATGCTAATAATTCCCAAATAACTACAAATATAAGAGCATTTCAACATTTTTATATTTGGCCTTTTCATTGGTCTATACATATAGGAAGTTTCGAAACTTATGCAATGCCTGCATATGGTAATAATCATAAAATTTCACGGTTTAAAAGAGCATTTAATGACAAATCAAAATACGTAACAAATAATAACTCAAGAGGAAATATGGATAATATTTCTGGTGGCTTTTTTCCTGTGTATGATGAAATTACTGCTGGTTTAGACGGTTCTGACCCATTACCTTATCCTACAGGAACTTTTCAATCTTTTGGTAATTTCTTTGATACAATATTTGCATTTCTTTCAGATGTATTTGGTGGTGCTGACATGAGTGTTAGAGCAAACGAAAACGTTAGTTCTTTTATTTCTACACCTAGTTCATTAGGCTTTATCGATCCAGATTTTAATTGGAGTCAAAATTTAAATAGAAATTTAGTTTGTAGTAATGAAACACCTTTTGATAGTTATTATGGAGAAGAAAAAAACACTAGTCATGTGTCTTTTACAGAAAATAGTTTTGATTGGTTAAAAAAGTGGGTAGAAAAAATAGAACAGCTACCAACTGTTTATATAAGACCTTTTACAATTCAAGGAGATAATACAATATGTTTTTTAGAGTATAAAACTTTTACAATAGACAACAATATATCTTCATGTCAAGGTTCAACTCAATGGGCTGTAAGTAATAATTTAACAATCAGATCTCAAACTAATAATAGTATAACAGTTACACCTGTTAATAGCTCTGTAAATGGGTTAGGGTGGATTTCTGCCAAAAGAGAGGGAGAAAATACAGTTCTTGATGACAAAGTTATATGGGTTGGTGTACCTCTTGATCAGTATACTTCTTTCGGATTGATAGGAAGTACTCAAATTTTCTCTCATCAATGGTCAAGATTAGCAGGTATGGCGGAATTTTTTATCCCTGAGTTTGAACAAGAATTATATACATTTAATTATGAATGGAATATTCCAAATAGTCAAATTAGATATTCTGACAATAAACGCATTGTTGATATAAACCCTTACTATCCGGGCACTATAAATATTGGATTACGATTAAAAAATAGATGTGGATGTTCTAATTGGAATATCAAACAATTTGACGTTATAAATCAAAGCAGTGGAAATATTATCGTTCCAAGATAAGAATATAATAATTTTTAACAACCAAAAATATGCCAAAATAGGCTGTCTGAAACTTTTACCTATACAACTCCAGTAATTGTAGTGCAAAAGTTACATGGACTGTAGATGATAATTTAATTATAAATAATAGTTCTTACAATGGCAGTGTAAATATCTCTGCAAAAAATAATTGGTATTCTGGTATAGGCACCATCACAGCAACTGTAGAAGGCAATAATACTCCTTATACCTTTGCTGTATGGATTGGCAAACCCCCAAGCACCAATTTAGATATTAATTCTTATGGTAATTTTGTGCTTACTCCATACCACTATACACAATTATCTGCTAGTTATAATAACCAATTGAGCCCAGAGTTTTGGCAAAATTTTAGCTATGAATGGAACATTCCTTATGCGCAAATAAGATATTCTAATAACAATATGGATGCAGCAGTTTCTCCAACTCTTACAGGGTATTTTCATTACAAAATAAGAGCAAAAAACCCCTGTGGTTATAGTAACTGGAAACAACGCCTGTTTGAAGTAAAAGAGACAAACAGTGGTAATCGAGTATTTATAGCACCCAATTAAATAAATCTTATTGAAAAAGAAAATAGTAGTCAGAAAAACATCCTTAAAAAATTTTAAGGGTGTTTTTTCATTCTAAAAATTGAATTTACTACCTTGCTCTAAAATATATTTGTATAATTTTATGAAACAATTTTTTATTCTTGGTACACTTTTATTCTTTATCAGTACAAAAGCACAAGATGTTGCTATCCTAAAATACAACGGTGGTGGAGACTGGTATGCAAATCCAACGGCAATTCCCAATTTAGTTGCCTTTACCAATACAAATATCAAAACCACTATTTCTAAAAATCCACCAAGTGTTGCCATTGGAAATGAAGATATTTTTAACTTCCCTATTCTTTTTATGACCGGCCACGGCAATGTGTATTTTTCTGAAGAAGAGGCTAGCAACCTAAAAAACTATTTAATCTCTGGTGGTTTTTTACATATTTCAGACAATTATGGTTTGGATACATTTATACGTAGAGAACTTAAAAAAGTATTTCCAAAAGAAGAGTTTAAAGAAATTCCAAACAACCACCCTATATATAACCAAACCTTTAAATTCCCTAAAGGAATTCCAAAAATTCATGAGCATGAAAAAAAACCAGCACAAGGTTTTGGATTGTTTTATGAAGGAAGATTGGTTGTTTTTTACGATTATGAAACCGATTTAAGTGATGGTTGGGAAGATGAAATTATACACAACAACCCAAAAAGTATTCGAGAAAAAGCATTGAAAATGGGCGCAAATATTATAGAGTATGCCTTTAAAAACTAATCTAGAAATAGATATAGATGCCATAAAAATAAATTTTGACACGGAAAGTTTATGGGTTTTAAATATTGCCATTGCAATAATTATGTTTGGAGTGGCACTAGGCATTACAACAAAGGATTTTAAACGCCTTTTTAAACACCCAAAAATAGTGTTTGTAGGAGTTTTATCTCAATTTATTTTACTCCCCGCGTTTACTTTTTTAGCCATAATCATTATAAAACCGCATCCAAGTTTTGCCCTAGGAATGATGATGATTGCCGCATGTCCTGGAGGAAATGTTTCTAATTTCTTTAGTAAAATGGCAGGTGGAAACGCAGCCTTATCGGTGAGTTTAACAGCCTTCGCAACATTAATTTGCATTGTAATGACTCCATTTAATTTACAGTTTTGGGGAAGTTTATACAAACCTACAAATGAAATATTACAAACAGTCGCTTTGAGCCCTATAGATTTATTTAAACTCGTTGCTCTCATTCTAGGAATTCCTTTAGTTTGTGGGATGTTGGTAAGGCAGTATCACGCTGAAATGGCTTCTAAAATTGAACAGGTTTTAAAACCTCTATCCATGTTGGTTTTTATTGCGTTGATTTTTATTGCTTTTTCTCAAAATTTAAACATCTTTGTAAATTATATTCATCTTGTGCTTTTCTTGGTCATTTTTCATAATGTTTTTGCATATGCACTTGGCTTTTGTACTGCAAAAATTTTTAATTTGGATAAAAGAGATGCTAAAACCATTGCCATGGAAACGGGAATACAAAACGCTGGATTGGGCTTACTATTAATTTTTAGCTTTTTTGAAGGTTTGGGAGGAATGGCTTTATTAGCAGCGTTTTGGGGAATATGGGATGTGTTTTCTGGAATGGCATTAGCTGCCTATTGGGGAAGAAAAAATAATAAACTATCAACTAATTAATATTTCAATGGAAGTTTCACAACTTTGGTTTCGTTTTGTACGATTTTACGTTCAGCTTGGACTTTATTTTTACACAAAAAAAATAAAGGTTGTTGGCATTAAAAATGTACCCAAAAAAGGCGCAGTGCTCTTTGCTGTAAATCATCCAAACGGACTATTAGATCCTTTAATTGTAACCACAAACAATCCTAGAGCAAGTTATTTTCTGGTCAAAGCTGCTGCTTTTAAAAACCCTATCATCGAAAAAATTCTAAATTCTTTGAACCTGATTGCTATCTACAGAATGCGAGATGGTATAGATCAACTCGCAAAAAACGAAGAAGTTTTTAATAAGTGTTATCGCATTTTTAACAGGGGTAAATCTTTAATGATTTTTCCCGAAGGAAGTGATTGTAGAGATAGAACCATTAGACCTCTAAGCAAAGGTTTTACAAGAATTGTTTACGGAGCTATTAAAAAATACCCAGAACTCCACATACAAGTTGTTCCTGTTGGGGTAACCTATCAGAATGCTTCTCAATTTCCAAGCAAAGTAGCCCTGCATTATGGAATGCCCATTGATGCTAGTGATATCTATGCAAATAATATTCCTAGTAAATCTATAAACATCTTAAAGAAACAAGTTACTGATCAATTAAAAACGCTCTGTGTTCATATAGAAAAAGATGAAAATTACGAGACTGTTTTAACAAAACTAAATGAGGCTCAAGTAGATTTTACAGAAGTAAAGAAGGTACAAGAAATGATAAAAACAAATACGTTCCCGCCAAAAAAAGAGGCTTCTAAAACCTATTTAAAACCTCTCTTCTACCTTATTGTTCTCAATAGTTTGATTCAGTATTTAATCTATAAAAAACAAGCAAATAAAAACACAGATATCGATTTTGTAGATACCCTTAGGTTTACTTTTAATCTATTTGCTTTTCCTATTTTTTACGCGCTACAAGCTATAACTGTCTCTTTTTTCTTTGGAAATAAAATAGCACTCCTCTATTTTGGCTTTTCTTTTTTAATGGTATTTATATACACCAAATTATCGCCAACAAATACAGAAGTTGGTAAACAGGTGGAGCCCTGATTATAGCATTTGATTGAGCTTTTTTTGTGGAACGAAAAAGAGCGAGTACGAAAAGCAGGAAACAGCTTTTAATCTAAAATTGCATTTTGAATAATTTGCTGAATTTTAGTTCGCATATTTGTTGTAACCAACCCCGTATTGTTCATGGTAGGATAGGTCCTATTAGACAAGAAAACATAGACAATTTCACTTTTTGGATCTGCCCAAGTATAGGTACCTGTAAATCCAGAATGCCCAAAACTCTCATCGGAAACACACCCACAAGTAGCTTTTATTTTTGGGTTTAATTGTGGTTTGTCAAAACCCAAACCTCTGCGTACTTTTTGATCCATAAAATAACGTTTGTTAAATTTATTGATGGTTGATGACTTCAGATATCTTTTTCCACCATAATATCCTTTCTGCAAATACATTTGCATAATTTTTGCCACATCATTTGCATTGGCAAATAAGCCTGCATGACCTCCAACACCACCTAACATTGCTGCTCCCATATCATGAACATTACCTTGCAATAATTGATTTCTAAAATAATCGTCTTTTTCTGAAGGAATAATTTCTTTTTTTGAAAACCTATTTAGTGGCAAATAACCAGTCCTATTTGCTCCTAAAGATTGATAGAAAACTTCATCCGCTAACTTATTTAAAGGTTGTTTATAGTGCTTTTCCAAAAATTCCTTAAATATATAATACCCCAAATCACTGTATTTGTATCCTGGTCTTTTTCTTTGATCTACCTCTTTAATATATTTGTAAATACTGTCTTTATAGTTTGTTTTTAGGTATAAATTTTCTGCAACTTTTACATTGTATGTACTTGTTTTATTCTTTCTATAAAATCTATTTGAATTCTTACCAGTAATACTATCTTGTGTATCTTTATAAAAAGGAATCCATGATTTAAATCTGCCAAAATGAGAAAGAATTTCTTTGACTGTTACGGTAGCTTTATTGGTGTTGGCAAAACTGGGTAAAATATCGCTTAAATTTGCAGATAAGAGAAGTTTCTCTTCTTCTTCTGCTTTCATTATCAAAGGTAATGAAGCTAATATTTTTGTCAAAGAAGCCAAATCATATAGGTCAGAATTTTGAACCTTTATCTTTTTTTTATCCGTGTGATATCCGAAACTCTTTTGATACACAACTTTTCCTTTTCTAGCCACCAAAACTTGAAATCCAGGAGCCATTTTATCTTTTAAAATAGTATCGGCAACTGTCTCAATTTCTGCTAACTTTTTTGAAGATAGTTTTACATCCTCTGGAATAGAATATTCAAACCTACTTATTTTGGATGTCACTAAACCATGACCTTCTGCATATTGATTCCTTATAGAAACAGGGAGTTTCCCTCTTGCTGGAATCGCTCCAAAAATTATTTGTGCAGAGAGTTCCTGTGCCAGTTTACTATTCTGATAAGAAACAATTAATCCATCAATATTTTCAAAAGACGTTAGTTTTAATAAACTATATGGGCTTGTAAAAACATCTAAAATAACTGTGTTATCTCTTGCTATTTCTTGTAACCATACCAATTCTTTATTGGAAAACTTATACGGTTTCCATGGATGTAAATTTGATTTATGAAAACCTACAATGACCAGATTATAGGGATCTAACTGTGTGGTTAATCCATCTAAGTTTTTGTCAGAAATTACATCAATTTTTGCATAATTCCTTAGCATGTTTACAAAAGGCTCTCCAGAATCATCTCCTAAATTTACATAAGCAATTTTTCTTTTCTCTAAATTTCTAATAGGAATATCTCCGTGAATGTCTTTGACCACTGTAATGGAATTTTTTACGAGCTCTCTGTGCAATAACTCATCTTGAACAGTGTTTAAATCTTCTTGTAAATTATCCAATTCCACCGGAGTATAGGCATGCAAACCTGCCCAGTATTTTGCTTTTAAAATTTTTCTCACAGAAAGATCTATTCTATCCTCTGTTAATGTTTTCTTCTTCAAAGATTTCTTTATCAAATTTACCGTTGCTGGAACATCTTGCGGGATTAACAACAGGTCATTTCCTGCTTGTATTGCTGCTAAATCTATTTCTGCTGAAGTTGCATAATTAGATGCGCCTTTCATATTTAAACCATCTGTAATAATTAATCCAGAAAACCCTAGTTTCTCTTGCAATAATTTGGTGGTTACATTATAGGATAATGATGTTGGTAATGCTGTATCCCTTTCTAAACTTGGAATGCTTAAATGTGCGGTCATTACACTAGTTACTCCAGCATCAAATATTTTTTTGTAGGGATACAATTCTATAGAATCTAGGCGTTCTTCTGTGAAATTTAAAACAGGTAAAGAATAATGAGAATCTGTTGCAGTATCTCCATGACCTGGAAAATGTTTTGCGCTAGCCAGCACCCCAAAACTTTGCATTCCTCTGGTAAACGCTATCGCTTTTTGAGCAACATTTTCTTTGCACTCTCCAAAAGAACGATTTCCAATAATAGGATTCTCTGGATTTACATTGACATCTACAACGGGTGCAAAATTTATATGAATTCCTAAACGTTTACAATGTTTTCCTAGATGTTCTCCAAATTGTTTTACCAATGAATCGTTTCTAATTGCTCCCAGTGTCATGTTCCAAGGAAAACGATAGGTATGGTCTAATCGCATATCCAAACCCCATTCACCATCAAAGCCAATGAGCAAAGGGAGTTTGGAAAGAGATTGATATTTATTATTTAAAATTGCTTGTTTTTGAGGTGTTCCTTGCATAAAAATTAAATTACCGACATGATATTTTTCAATCATTTCTGAAATCTCTCTCTCGTGCTTTTCATCTAAATTAGAATAGGCTTGTACCATAAATAATTGCCCAATTTTCTCATCAATTGTCATGGTATGTAAGATACTATCTACCCAAATTTCTTGTGCTTTAGCATCTTTTGTTAGCAAGGGGTCTATACTTTGAGAATGAAGTTTTAAAATAAAAACTGTAAAAAATAATGCTACTAACTTTCTATTCATAGTTCTTTCAATACCAAGTTTATACCAAAAAACGTTTATGCCAACTTTGTTTTGCTGGAATTTCCCAATGAGATTCTAGATCTTGTTTGCTAGTTACCATATTATTAAAAACAATGGTTTCTGAAGTTACTTTTTTATCTTTTGCATATTGCTGAAAATCGGACAACTTAACCAAATTAATATTTTCACCATCTTTAAAAGTTATGTTCATCTTATCCATTAAGTCTAACTGCAATTCTTTTTCTAATTGTTGAACAAAACGAACGGAACTATCTATAGAACAACCAGAAACATTATTAAAACTCTCATCCACAGCCAATACTAAAAACTGACTATACTTTATGGTAAATGACCCTTTTAAATCATCCCCATGACGTGTCCATTGATTGATAAAATCTTCTGCTTTGGCAGAAATAATTTCTATCTCTTTTTTTGTAAACTCTCTATTGGATTGATAAATCCAAACACGAGAATTATTGGGTAAATTTTTATATTGAGTAAACATTTTTTCTATTTGTTTGGTTAAAAATTACTGAAACATATTTTTTTATTTGCTTTACTGGAAGCTCACAAAATGATTGTTATTTTTTTAAAAACATCTAATGATCCTAAAAATAGGCATGCAAAAGAACTAATTTTGATTGAAATTCCTAAAAAACTCTATTGCATTTGATAAAATTACTTTCTTTAATTTTAAAAGAATAATAGTACTATAAACTTTTGATTCTTTGGATTATGAATTTAATAATTTTCCGTTAAAATTTATTTTTCTTATTTATCTTATCTCGCTCATAGATGGATATTTAATATCCGCTTATTGGATTCATTTACAAGATTGTTCTGTTCATATTAACAACAATACATTTAATTAACGTAAATTAAACTTTTGTTGCAAAGCTTCTAACTTCTCTTTGTCTGACATTGTTTTTTTGGGTATAGAGATTCTTTCTTTAATTTCTTTCAACACCTTTTTTGTGTACAGTGGAAAATCTGCATTTTGAATCCAATTGTGATACCCAGGGTTTTCTTTTAGAACTTCTTCTACAGTTCTCCCTTTATATTTTCCAAAGGAGAAAATTTCTTGATCATTATCATTCATCAAAATAAAACCAGCAAAATCTGCTCTTTTTCCATGCGTAGAAAAATCACTTAAAGCATCAACTGAATTTTCTATGTCCTTATATTTATCTAGTTGAGCCAATAAAATCTCATAAGTTGCGTTTGTGTCTGCTTCTGCTCCATGAGCTCCCTCTAATTCTTTTCCACAATAAAATTGATATCCAGCACTTAAGGTTCTTTGTTCTTTTTTGTGAAAAATAACTTGTACATCAATAGCTTTTCTATTTTTCATGTCAAAGTCAATTCCAACTCTCATTAGTTCTTCTGCTAATAATGGAATATCAAAACGATTGGAATTAAAACCTGCTAAGTCAGCGTCGGCAATCATTTCATTTATTTTTGGAGCTAACTCTTTAAAAATTGGAGCCGTTACCACTTTTTCATTTGTAATTCCATGAATGTCGGATGATTCTTTTGGAATTTCAATTTCTGGATTTACCAACCAAGTTTTACTTTCTTTATTTCCGTTTGGAAACACTTTTAAAATTGATATTTCAACAATTTTATCAGTAGCAATATTAATTCCTGTGGTTTCCAAATCGAAAAATACGATTGGTTTTGTTAAGTTTAATTCCATTTAATTATTCGTTATTCAGTTGATTTTTAAATTCCTCTACTTGATCTTTTAATTTCGCAGAAAGTGATGGCTCTTTAAAATTATAGTGTTCTAATTCGTTTAATAGTATAGTTGCCATAATGAGTCTTGCAGAGGGTTTATCATCTGCAGGAATTATAAACCAAGGCGCATTTGTTTTTGAAGTTCGGTTTAATAAATCTTCATAGCAAAATTGATATCTATCCCAGAGTTTACGTTCTTTTAAATCTCCTGCAGAAAATTTCCAGTTCTTTTCTGCAATATTTAATCTGCGTAACAATCTATTTTTCTGTTCCTGTTTTGATAGATTTAAAAAGAATTTTAAAACAATGGTTCCACTATCGGAAATATGCTTTTCAAAGGCATTAATTCTTTCCATCCTACCATGATAAAAAGCATCGTCTACATCATCTAGCCCTTTTACAGTTGGAATATTTTCTCCAAAAACATAGCTTGGATGAACTCTGGTGACCAAAACATTCTCGTAATGTGTTCTATTAAAAACACCAACCTTACCTTTTGCTGGTAATGCAATATAATGGCGCCATAAAAAATCGTGTTTCAACTCTAATTCTGTAGGTACTTTAAAACTATGAACTTCCACTCCACGCGCATTAAATTGCTTAAAAACCTCACGTACTAAACTATCTTTACCAGAAGTATCCATTCCTTGTAAGCAAATTAAAAGGCTATATTTCCCTTCAGCATACATTGTATCTTGAAGTTTTGCTAGTCTTTTACGTACTTTTTTCAGTTTTTTTTCAGCATCTTCAACCACTTCTTTAGTATCAAAATCTTCTAATTTAATGGCTCCTTTTACTCTGTAATTGTCTAATTTCATTGTCTTTGAAAATATTCTCTAAAGATAAAAAAAATACTACTGTTTAATTGAATTTCTTATGACTTTTATCAATCAAAATGATGAATTTTAAATCAAATACAGCTATGATCATTCCACGAAGTATTAGAGTCTTTGGACCACAGAAATAAAATAGCAAATTATGAAGAAATGAAATAAGTTAATTAATCATCATCAATGGTATTTTTATAAAGATATTTTAACAAAGCGAAAACACTATTTGATACTTCAAGAAAAAATATTTCTTAATTTTGAATCATAATAATTTTTATCATGTCTAAAAAAGGAAAAGAAAAAAACACGGTAAACAAAGCGAAACATTCAAGGTTGATGAATCAAAAAATTAACAAATTGAAATTAGAAAAAAAGCTACGAAAAGAAAAATTAAGAGAAATTATTACAAATACAAATCGAAAGAAAAATGATAAATAAATTTTATCTATTAAAGTATAATTGATAAAAATGTAGTAAGAAGTGCTTTACATTTTAAAAAATCTTAACTTTGGGAAACATCAATTTAATAAAACCTTAATAATATGGAACATAATTTGAACGGAGACATCACTAAATGCCCATTTCACAGTACCCAAAAAAAATCAGCTGGTGGAGGAACTTCTAACAGAGATTGGTGGCCAAATGAATTAAAATTAAATATTTTACGCCAAAATGCCTCTAAATCTGACCCTATGGGAAAAGATTTCGACTATGCAAAAGCTTTTGAAAGTCTAGATTTTGCTGCTTTAAAACAAGATGTAATTAATTTAATGACAGATTCTCAAGATTGGTGGCCAGCAGATTATGGCCATTATGGTGGTTTTATGATTCGCATGGCTTGGCATAGTGCCGGAACCTATCGGGTTGGAGATGGACGGGGTGGAGCAAGTTCTGGAACTCACCGCTTTGCACCATTAAATAGTTGGCCAGATAATGGTAATTTAGACAAGGCACGTCTATTATTATGGCCTATTAAAAAGAAATACGGAAATAAAATATCTTGGGCAGATCTAATGATTTTAGCAGGAAATTGTGCCTTAGAATCTATGGGGTTTCCAACATTTGGATTTGCTGGAGGAAGAGAAGACATTTGGGAGCCAGAACAAGATATTTATTGGGGAAGTGAAACAGGTTGGCTAGATAACGATGACCGTTATGACACCAGTGATGGTGATTTAGAGGGATATCTAGGCGCTGTTCATATGGGATTAATTTATGTAAATCCTGAGGGACCAAATGGAGAACCAAATCCTTTAAAATCTGCTCACGATATTAAAATTACATTTGGAAGGATGGCAATGAATGATGAAGAAACGGTCGCTTTAGTTGCTGGAGGCCATACCTTTGGAAAAGCACATGGCGCAGCAGACCCAGATAAATATGTTGGTGTAGAGCCACACGGTGCATCTATTGAAGAAATGAGTACCGGATGGAAAAATTCATTTGGAACAGGTGTTTTAGAGGATACCATTACAAGTGGAATTGAAGGTGCTTGGACACCAAATCCAACACGGTGGGACGCTGACTATTTCGATGTATTATTAAACTATGACTGGGAACTAACCAAAAGTCCAGCTGGTGCACATCAATGGACACCAACTGCAGCATCAAATGCTAAATCGGCACCAAAAGCTGGAGATGCCCATGGAAAACAAGCATTAATGATGACAACCGCAGATATGGCCCTAAAAATGGATCCAACCTATCTAGAAATTTCGAAATATTTTCATGAAAACCATAAAGCTTTTGAGGATGCATTTGCAAGAGCCTGGTATAAATTAACACACAGAGATATGGGGCCAATTTCAAGATATTTAGGCCCTGAAGTTCCCACTGAAGAATTGATCTGGCAAGACCCTATCCCTTCGGTGGATTATAATCTATCAGATGCCGATATCTCATCATTAAAGAAAATGATTATTTCTTCTGGTTTATCAGTTTCAGAATTAGTTAAAACTGCTTGGGCATCCGCTTCAACTTTTAGAGGATCTGACAAACGTGGAGGAGCAAATGGCGGAAGAATTCGTCTAGAACCACAACGCAGTTGGGAAGTAAATAATCCTAAAGAATTACATAAAGTTTTGACTGTTTTAGAAGGAATTAAAAATGAATTTACAAAAACTATTTCCATGGCAGATTTAATTGTATTGGCAGGAAATACTGGTGTTGAAATGGCTGCAAAAAATGCAGGATACACTTTGAATGTTCCCTTCACTCAAGGACGTGGAGATGCAACCCAAGAACAAACTGATATTGAATCCTTCAGTCATTTAGAACCTGTAGCAGATGGCTTTAGAAATTATATGAATGCTAATTTAAATGTTGCTGCAGAAGATCTATTGGTGGATAGGGCAAACCTACTCACACTATCTATTCCAGAAATGACTGTTCTTATTGGCGGATTAAGAGTTCTAGAAGCAAATTATGATGGTTCTAAACATGGCGTTTTTACAGACTCAAAAGAAACATTAACCAATGATTTCTTTAGTAATATTCTAGACTTTTCTATCACATGGAAGGCTACAAATTCTGAAGAAAAAGAATTCATAGGTCGAGATCGTAGTACAGGAGCTATGAAGTTTTCAGGAACTCGTGCAGATTTAATCTTTGGTTCTAATACAGAATTAAGAGCAGTTGCAGAAGTATATGGTGCCAATGACGGCAAAGAACGTTTTGTAAATGATTTTATTGCTGCTTGGACTAAAGTGATGAATTTAGACCGTTTTGATCTGAAGTAAATTATATATACATAATTGAATAAAAAAGAGGTCGTCTAAAAATTACTTTTTTAGACGACCTCTTTTATTTATTTGACTGAATTTATGTATCAATCGAACTTAAAACACGATTCATAAAAGTATTTAATGCTTCTTTTTTTGGTGTTCCTTCACTGACCATTTTATGAACTTCTAGGGCACCATACATATTAGAAATGAGCTCTCCAATAACATCTAATTCCTCATCTTTCAAGGAAGGAACTTCAGTTAAAGACTCTAATGTTTCTAGTGTTTCTAAAACAAAGTCCTGATCGTTTTCTTCGATAAAATTAGTAAGGTGTTTTATTACAGGTAACTTCATAATTAAACCAGTTCGTTTACTAATTCTTTTAATACATCAAACTTATTAGTTTGTGTCTGATTTACAAATTTACCATCTACAAAAGAGGCGAATGTTGGTAAATTACTAACATCTGCCAATTTTCTACTTTCTGGAAATTTTTCTGCATCCGCTATTACAAAGGTAATGCCTTCTAATTCTGAAGCTAATTTCTTCATTTTTGGTTTCATAATTCTACAATTACCACACCAAGCTGCAGAGTATTGAACAACAACAGTTTTGTTAGTCATTACAATATCTTTCAAGTTATCTTGACTTAATTCTTGAATCATGTTGCTTTAGTTTACGTGAGCTGCTAAATATTCTGCAGTTCCCAGTCTATTAGCATTCATAGCTTCTTTCCCCTCTTCCCAATTTGCAGGACAAACTTCACCTTTTTCTTGAACATGAGTATACGCATCTACCAAACGTAAAAATTCATGTACATTTCTACCAACAGGCATGTGATTTACACCTTCATGAAATACTGTTCCTTCTTCATCTATTAAATATGTAGCTCTGTATGTTACATTATCTCCTTCTACTTGAATGGTTTGAGTATGTTCATCAAAAGTTTCATTAGTAATATCTAAAATACCTAAAATTGAGGCTAAATTACGATTAGAATCTGCTAAAAGTGGATAAGTAACTCCTTCAATTCCACCATTATCTTTTGCTGTATTTAACCATGCAAAATGAACTTCTGGTGTATCACAAGACGCTCCAATTACCATTGTATTCCTTTTTTCGAATTCCCCCAAAGCAGTCTGAAAAGCGTGTAATTCTGTTGGACAAACAAATGTAAAATCTTTTGGATACCAGAATAGTAATACTTTCTTCTTATTATTAACCGCTTCTTCTAAGACATTTATTTTGAACGTGTCTCCCATTTCGTTCATTGCATCTACGTTTAAACTTGGAAATTTTTTACCAACTAATGTTGCCATTTTTTTTTATTTTTATGAATATTAAATGTTTATTTTTAAACCACAAAGATAATTCTGAAAGTTGTATGAAAAGCAAAAAAGTTGATGCTAATTTCTAATATTAGCATCAACTTTATTTATAGTAATCTGACTTTATAATTCATATAATTGATTGTGTTTTTTTAGTATGAAAAGCAAGGAATCCTTGTAATTTCTGGAATGCTCTTATGAGTATGTAGATAAAAAACCGTTAGCTGTGGGGAAAAGAAAAATCAACCTATTTCATACTCACTTTAGACCTGTGAAAAGTTATTTACTAGCAAAAAGTTGAACATCATTGGTAGAGACTTCTTTTTCTCCAAGAATAATTAAACGTTCTACAACATTGCGCAATTCACGAACATTTCCTGTCCAATCATATTCTTGTAATAATTTTATGGCTCCAGATGAAAATGTTTTTTGAGGAGTTCCTTGTTCTGCTGATATTTTTCTAGCAAAGAAGTTAATTAACAAGGGGATATCTTCTCTTCGATCGTTTAATGAGGGAACTTGTATTAAAATAACTGCCAATCTGTGATATAAATCTTCTCTAAATCGTCCTTCAGCAATTTCATTTTTTAAGTTTTTATTGGTTGCAGCAACAATACGAACATTCACTTTTATGTCTTTATCAGAGCCTACACGTTGAATTTTATTTTCTTGTAAAGCACGCAATACTTTTGCTTGAGCAGACAAACTCATATCACCAATTTCATCTAAAAAAATTGTTCCACCATTTGCCGCCTCAAACTTTCCTGCTCTGTCTTTATTTGTCCCTGTAAAAGATCCTTTTACATGACCAAAAAGTTCACTTTCTATTAATTCTGATGGAATAGCTGCACAATTCACCTCTATCATTGAAGCTTTTGATCGGTCAGACTTTTCATGTAACCAATGTGCAACCAATTCTTTTCCTGTTCCGTTTTGCCCCGTAATTAAAACCCTTGCATCTGTTGGAGCAACTTTTTCAATCATGTCTTTAATGTGAGAAATTTTATCACTCTCACCAATCATTTCGAAACTTTTACTAACTTTCTTTTTTAATCGCTTATTTTCTAAAACCAATTCTTTTCTATCCAATGCGTTGCGAACAGTATTTAATAAACGGTTTAAATCTGGTGGTTTAGAAATATAGTCAAATGCACCTAAGCGCATTGTATTAACAGCAGTGTCTAGATCTCCATGACCTGAGATCATTACCATGGGTATTTCTGGCTTTATCTTTTTTACTTTCTCCAACACTTCAACACCGTCCATTTTTGGCATTTTAATATCGCATAAAACCAAATCATAATCTTTATTCAGTATCATTTCTACTCCAGCCAATCCATCTTCTGCTTCTTCTATAGTATAGGATTGATTCTCTTCTGAAATAATTTTCTTTAAAACTCTTCTAATTGCTGCTTCGTCTTCTATAATTAGAATTTTTGACATATTTTTTTTATTTTATGAGATGAACATCTCTTTGTGGAAATGGAATTCTGATATTATTTTCTCTAAATTTTTTATCAATTGCAAAGCGTAAATCACTCTTTATAATTAAGTGTTCATAACTATTATTAATCACAAAAAGCAACCTAAATTGTAAAGCGCTTTCACCAAAACTTGTAAATAAAACTTTTGGTGCTTTAGTTTTTAAAACCTTTGGATGTGATTTTGCAACATCTATTAAGATTTTTTTAACCAACTCAACATCAGAACCATAGGCTACACCCACCGCTACTCCTTCTGTTGTTTGAACTCCGTTTTGTGTCCAATTAAATAAACTATTTGTTAAAAATTTATGATTGGGAATAATTAATACTTTATCATCTATGGTAACAGCTCTAGTTGTTCGCAAACTAATTTCTTCAACTTTACCAACTTTCCCCTCTATTTCTATAATATCATTTACGTGTAAAGATTTATCTACTAGTATAAAAATACCCGACATTATATCTTGGAACAAGGTTTGTAATCCCAAACCAATACCAACTAATAACGCAGCAGAACCCGCTAGTAATACACTTACTTTTATCCCTGAAGACTCAAGTGCAATAACCAGTACAATGGTATAGACAAAGTATTTAATGAAAGAAAAAACAGCTTTAAATTTCCCTTTGTCTTCTTGATCTAATTTTCTATTAACAATTTTTTTTATAAGCTTTAAAAATAATCCCGTTAAGAAAAAGACAAGAATTACAAACAGAATCGTTTTGATATCAATATGAATACCTTCACTGATATTTATAGAGAAATTTAAAAATTCTTTAAGCCTATTCATTATATTTTATCCTTTATATTTTAACCATTTATATAAGTCTTTATACGATGGTTTTTTTCCATACATTAAAATACCAACTCTATAAATTTTGGCTGCAAACCAAACCATAAATACAAAGGTAAACAATAATAATGCCATAGAAATTACTAGTTCATACCAAGAAACTCCAAACGGAACTCTCATTAACATAACAATTGGAGAAGTAAATGGAATATGAGAAAACATCACAGCTATGGATCCATGAGGATCATTCATTACTGTTGCAAACCCAACATAAACTCCTAAAATTAAAGGCAACATAATTGGCAACATAAATTGCTGTGTATCTGTTTCGTTGTCTACTGCGGCACCAACAGCTGCAAACAAAGAACTGTATAGCATAAAACCACCTAAAAAATAAAAAATAAATAAGACAAATATTTTTAACAATGGTAAATTTAAAAGTTCTTGAATAACCATTTCAAATTTATCTACTCCTGCTGCTTTTTGTACAGCCTCCATTTGTTCTGCAGACACTTTAGAAGATTGCATTTCTACCATGTCAACTCCAAAAAATGAAGATGCGACCGTAGAAATTATCAATAATAAAATTCCCCATATGAAGAACTGTAATAATCCTGCAGACGCATTGCCAATAATTTTACCCAACATGAGCTGAAATGGTTTTACTGACGATACAATTATTTCTATAATTCTGCTTGTTTTTTCTTCGATAACACTTCTCATTACAGAAGTTCCGTAAATCATTACAAACATCATTAACATATAACCAGCAATTAAACCAACGGCTATTCGTATTCCATTTCTTAATTTAGACGATTCCTCACCAGAAAAATTAACCATTTTAATAGTAGCCTGTATTTTAGAAGCTTTTATTTTTGCCAAATCAATACCAAAATTATTGAGTTTTTCATTGCGGATTTTAGACTCAATTTTATTCTCTAGATTTCCCATTAAAGACATTCCTGGAGAATCTTTTGAATAAAATTCGATTGACTTTGCTAATATCTCTAGACTATCTTGTTTTGGAATAAATAATGCCCCATAATAGTTTCCTTCTTCAACTTTTTTCTTCGTTTCTTGGATTCCTAAAGCTGTGTAATCTAAATAATGAGTTGTTTTGGTGTCTTTAAAATCTTCTTTGGAGAACATTTTCGAATTATCTACATAGACAATTTTCTTTACTTTTTCGTCGTTTTTTTTCATTAAGAAGAAAACCAAAGCTCCCATACCAACTACTAATAAAGGACTTAAAAAAGTCATCATTATAAATGATTTATTTCTAACTTTAGCAATAAACTCTCTGTGTATAATTAATTTTAACTTGCTCATCTCCTTAACTATTTTTGTTTACAGCTTGAATAAAAATATCATTTGCACTAGGTACTAACTCAACAAAATGTTGCACTTCTCCATTATGTGTTAAAAGCGACAATAAATCGTTTGCAGAATTTCCTTCCGTTAATTTTACATTCATCGTTAACCCATCATTTAACAGGTTAAAATCTGCCGGAGAAACTTCAAAGTTTTCTTTCAGTTTTGCTGTTACCTCTTTTGGATGTGATGTATGTAGACCTATCTGAAATGTATGTGTTCTAAACTGACGTTTGATATCGTCTAACTTTCCGTCTAAAATTTTATTAGATTTATCTATCAAAGCAATTTCATCGCACATTTCTTCTACAGATTCCATTCGGTGTGTAGAAAAAATAATGGTGGCTCCCTCATCACGCATTTGTAAAATCTCTTTGGCAATCAGTTGCGCGTTTATAGGATCAAATCCAGAAAAAGGTTCATCAAAAATCAATAATTTTGGTTGATGCAAAACTGTAACAATAAACTGTACTTTCTGTGCCATTCCTTTAGATAGTTCTTCTATCTTCTTGCCCCACCAGGCAGAAATATCAAACTTATCAAACCAATATTTTAATCGTTTTTTTGCTTCACTTTTACCCATACCTTTTAATTGCGCTAAATACAAAGCTTGTTCACCTACTTTCATAGACTTATACAAACCACGTTCTTCAGGTAAATAGCCAATATCTGCAGTATGCTTGGGTGATAGTACTTCTCCATCTAAAAGAATAGAACCGCTATCTGGCATCGTTATTTGATTGATAATTCTAATTAAAGATGTTTTTCCAGCTCCATTTGGTCCTAATAAACCGTAAACACTTCCCTTAGGAATATGAATAGAGACATCATTTAATGCTCTAAAGTCTCCATAATTTTTTACAACATTATTAATTTCTAATAAATTCTTCATTGATTTTTGTTGATTTTTTTCTAAAAATTTACAGCAAATACAAACTTACATATTTTATAGATATAAGAATAAGAAGTAGCGCTTTTGTTACATAATCTTTGTTTTAATTTTAAAATAGATTTAATTCTCAGAATATAATCCTCCTTTTCATCAATATGAATTTCATTTTTTGTTAAATTTACTATGCATGCATAACTTTTTTACAATTTACTATGCGTGCATAATAAATTTTTATATCTTTGAGCCAATGGAAAAACAAAAATCAATAGATCATCAATTAAGAGCTACCTGGCAAGCCGTTGCAAAATTATATAATGAGCAAGCAGCAAATCACGGAACTACAATGGCTACAGCCTTTGTTTTATTAAACATTGATACAGAAAATGGAACACCTTCTACTTCATTAGGTCCCTTGATGGGAATGGAACCTACAAGCCTCTCCAGAATTTTAAAAACAATGGAAGATAAAGGCGCTATTTTTAGAGAAAAGAATCCTGATGACGGGAGAAGTGTAATTATTAAATTAACAGCCTATGGAAAAGAAATGCGTGAAGTTTCCAAAGGACATGTTTTTCAGTTTAATAATAAAGTAAAAGAGGCAGTTACAGAACAAGAAATAGAATGCTTCTTTAAAGTAATCTCAACAATAAACAAATTAATTGCTGATAAGATGATCTTTAATAACATCGATAAAAAGGCAGTATAAACAAACTAATAACAAATGAAAAGAAGAATTAAAAAAGTAGCAATTATCGGTTCCGGAATTATGGGAAGCGGAATTGCTTGTCACTTTGCAAACATTGGCGTGGAAGTTCTTTTACTGGATATTGTTCCAAGAGAATTAAACGACAAGGAAAAAGCAAAAGGTTTAACCTTAGAAGACAAAGTAGTTCGTAATCGTCTAGTAAATGACGCATTAACTACTTCCTTAAAGTCGAAGCCCTCCCCTATTTACAGCAAAAAATTTGCAAGCAGAATTACAACAGGTAATTTGGAAGATGATATTGCTAAAGTAGCTAATGTAGATTGGATTATGGAGGTTGTTGTAGAACGATTAGACATTAAAAAAATTGTTTTTGAGAAATTAGAAAAATACAGATCTCCAGGAACGTTAATTACTTCTAACACTTCTGGAATTCCTATTAAGTTTATGAACGAAGGAAGAAGTGAAGATTTCCAAAAGCATTTTGCGGTCACTCATTTTTTTAATCCTCCCAGATATTTAAAATTATTTGAAGTTGTTCCAGGACCAAACTGTAAACAAGAGGTTACAGATTTCTTAATGATGTATGGTGATAAGTTTCTTGGTAAAACATCTGTTTTAGCGAAAGACACACCTGCATTTATTGGCAACAGAATTGGAATTTTTGGCATTATGAGCTTATTCCATGTTGTTAAAGAGATGGATTTAACCATTGAAGAAGTAGATAAATTAACAGGGCCTGTTATTGGTCGTCCAAAATCTGCAACTTTTAGAACCATAGATGTTGTTGGTTTAGATACTTTGGTTCACACTGCGAACGGTGTAAAAGACAATTGCCCTGAAGATGAAATGAGAGATCAATTTGTGATTCCTGAGTTTGTAAACAAAATGATGGAAAACAAATGGTTAGGGAGCAAAACTAAACAAGGTTTCTATAAAATGACCAAAGATGCTAATGGTAAAAGAAAAATACTATCATTAGACTTAAATACCTTAGAATACAGAGAAAAGAAATCAGCAAAATTTGCCACATTAGAATCAACAAAAACGATTCAGAATGTTGTTGATCGCTTTAAAGTTTTAGTTGCAGGAAAAGACAAAGCTGGGGAATTCTACAGAAAGAGCTTTGCAGCAATGTTTGCTTACGTTCAAAATAGAATTCCAGAAATTTCTGATGAATTATACAGAATTGATGATGGTTTAAGAGCCGGTTTTGGTTGGGAGCAGGGACCTTTCCAAATTTGGGATGCTGTTGGAGTTGCTGAAGGTATTAAATTGATGAAAGCTGAAGGACATGAAGTTGCTTCTTGGGTTACAGAAATGATAGAAAAAGGAGAAAACTCTTTTTACTCCATAAAGGAGGGAACCACTCATTATTATGATATTCCTGCAAAATCTCAAGTTAAAAAACCAGGACAAGATTCATTTATCATATTAGACAACATTAGAAAGTCAAACGAAGTATGGAAAAACTCTGGAGCTGTTATTGAAGACCTAGGAAACGGAATTTTAAATTTAGAATTCCAGTCTAAAATGAATACCATAGGAGGTGATGTTTTAACGGCCATAAATAAAGCGATTGATTTAGCCGAAAAGAATTATCAAGGTTTAGTAGTAGGTAATCAAGCAGCAAATTTTTCTGTTGGTGCAAATATCGGAATGATTTTTATGATGGCTGCAGAACAAGAATATGATGAGTTAAACATGGCGATAAAGTATTTTCAAGATACAATGATGCGCATGCGCTACTCTACAATTCCAACAATCTCTGCTCCTCATGGAATGGCACTGGGTGGTGGATGTGAAATTTCACTTCATGCTGATAAAGTGGTTGCAGCTGCAGAAACCTATATGGGATTGGTAGAATTTGGAGTAGGTGTAATTCCAGGTGGTGGCGGTTCTAAAGAAATGGCCTTAAGGGCATCAGATACCTTTCGCAAAGGAGATGTTCAGCTAAATGTTCTACAAGAATATTTTTTAACCATTGGCATGGCTAAAGTAGGAACTTCTGCATATGAAGCTTTTGATTTAGGTTTATTACAAGAAGGAAAAGATATTGTTGTAGTAAACAAAGATCGTCAAATTGCAGAAGCTAAAAAGCATGCCTTATTAATGGCAGAAGCAGGCTATACCCAACCAACTTCTCGTAAAGATGTTTTAGTTTTAGGAAAACAAGCTTTAGGTGCCTTTATGGTAGCTACAGATTCCATGCAAGCAAGCAGATTTATATCAGAACACGACCAAAAAATAGCAAATAAATTGGCCTATGTAATGGCTGGTGGAGATTTATCAGAACCAACCAAAGTTTCTGAACAGTATTTATTAGATATAGAGCGTGAAGCCTTCTTAAGTCTATGTACAGAGCGTAAAACATTAGAGCGTATTCAAAACATGTTAAAAACTGGTAAACCATTAAGAAATTAATAAAATGAAAACAGCATATATAGTACAAGGATATAGAACTGCCGTAGCAAAATCAAAAAGAGGTGCATTCAGATTCAAAAGAGCTGATGAATTAGCTGCTGAAACCATCGCGTATTTGATGGAAAAATTACCTGAATTCGATAAAAAACGCATCGATGATGTTATTGTTGGTAATGCAATGCCAGAGGGTTCTCAAGGTTTAAATATGGCACGTTTAATCTCTCTAATGGGATTAAAAATTGAAGAAGTTCCGGGTGTAACTGTAAATCGTTTTTGTTCATCAGGATTAGAAACTATTGGAATGGCAGTGGCAAAAATTCAATCTGGAATGGCAGAATGTATTATTGCAGGTGGATCAGAAAGTATGAGTTCTGTTCCAATGACTGGTTTTAAACCAGAGTTAAACTACGATACAGTTGCCGCAGGTCATGCAGATTATTACTGGGGAATGGGAAATACAGCAGAGGCTGTTGCAGACCAATATAATATTTCTCGTAAGGATCAAGATGAGTTTGCTTTAAACTCTCACTTAAAAGCATTAAAAGCACAAGAAGAAAATCGTTTTCAAGATCAAATTGTACCCATTGAAGTTGAAGAAACCTATGTAAATACTTCAGGCAAAAAGGTAAAAAGAAAATATACTGTAAACAAAGACGAAGGACCTAGAAAAGGATCAAATATTGCAGGATTAGAGCGATTGCGCCCTGTTTTTGCAACTAATGGAAGTGTGACCGCTGGTAATTCATCTCAAACAAGTGACGGTGCAGCGTTTGTAATGGTGATGAGTGAAGATATGGTAAAAGAGTTAAATATCAAGCCTGTTGCTCGAATGGTAAGTTATGCTGCTGCCGGTGTTCCACCCAGAATCATGGGAATTGGACCCGTAGCTGCAATTCCAAAAGCATTAAAACAAGCTGGATTAAAACAAGAAGATATTAGCTTAATTGAATTAAACGAAGCGTTTGCTTCACAATCACTGGCCGTAATTAGAGAATTAGGCTTAGATGCAGATATTATCAATGTTAATGGTGGTGCTATTGCACTAGGACATCCACTTGGCTGTACTGGAGCAAAGCTATCTGTTCAATTATTTGATGAAATGCGCAAGCGTAATATGCAAGGAAAATATGGTATGGTAACTATGTGTGTAGGAACTGGGCAAGGTGCTGCCGGTATTTTTGAATTTTTAAACTAACCTTCTAAAACAATATATAATGGAAACAATGAATAAAGAAATTTTAAGAGGAGGTCAATTCCTTGTAAAAGAAACAAAATGTGAAGATGTATTTACTCCTGAAGATTTTTCTGAAGAGCAAATAATGATGAAAGATGCAGTGAAGGAATTTACAGATCGAGAAATAGTAGCTCACAGAGATCGGTTTGAAGCAAAAGACTATGCATTAACAGAAGAAGTAATGAAAAAAGCTGGCGAGCTTGGCTTTTTAGGTGTTGCTGTTCCTGAAGAATATGGAGGAATGGGAATGGGTTTTGTGTCTACAATGATTGCTTGTGAATATATTTCAAGTGGTAATGGCTCTCTAAGCACCGCTTTTGGGGCTCATACTGGAATTGGAACTATGCCAATTACCTTATATGGTACTGAAGAGCAAAAACAAAAATATGTACCAAAATTAGCCAGTGGGGAGTGGATGGGTGCATATTGTTTAACAGAGCCAGGTGCCGGTTCTGATGCAAATTCAGGAAAAACTACAGCCGAACTCTCTGCTGATGGAAAAACATATAAAATTAATGGTCAAAAAATGTGGATTTCGAATGCAGGTTTTTGTAATTTGATGATTGTTTTTGCCCGTATTGAAAATGACAAAAATATTACAGGTTTCATCGTTGAATATGACTCTGCAAATCCAAATGGTATTACTTTAGGTGAAGAAGAACACAAGTTAGGTATTCGCGCATCTTCAACAAGACAAGTATTTTATAATGATACTGTTGTCCCTGTAGAGAATATGCTATCTAAAAGAGGTGGTGGATTTAAAATTGCCGTAAATGCGTTAAATGTAGGTCGTATTAAATTAGCTGCCGCTTGTATCGATTCTCAAAGAAGAGTTACAGAAACAGCTTTAAAATATGCAACAGAACGCAAACAATTTAAAACTCCAATTGCAGATTTTGGTGCCATCAAAGCTAAATTAGCAGAAATGGCTACAAACACATATGCTGGAGAATCTGCATGTTATAGAGCTTCAAAAAATATTGAAGATAGAATTGAAAGGAGATTAGCAAATGGCGAACCTCATCAAGATGCTGAATTAAAGGGAGTTGAAGAATATGCAATTGAATGTTCTATCTTAAAAGTTACAGTTTCTGAGGATGTTCAGGCATGTGCAGATGAAGGAATTCAAATTTTTGGAGGAATGGGTTTCTCTGAAGAAACCCCAATGGAAGCTGCATGGAGAGATGCAAGAATTGCACGTATCTATGAAGGAACAAACGAGATTAACAAAATGCTCTCAGTGGGCATGCTAGTAAAAAAAGCAATGAAGGGTCATGTAGATTTACTAGGTCCAGCAACTGCCGTTGGAGATGAATTATTAGGAATTCCTTCTTTTGAGACACCAGATTATTCTGAATTATTTGCTGAAGAAAAAGAAATGATCACCAAGTTGAAAAAAGTATTTTTAATGGTTGCAGGTTCAGCCATCCAAAAATATGGCACTGAGTTAGAACAGCACCAACAATTATTAATGGCAGCTGCCAACATTTTGAACGAAGTGTATATGGCAGAATCTACTATATTGAGAACAGAGAAAAACGCTAAACGTTTTGGAGAGAACTCTCAAGAAGGACAAATTGCAATGTCAAGATTGTATTTGTACAACGCAGTAGACATCATTATCAAAAACGGAAAAGAAGGTATTGTTTCTTTTGCTGAAGGTGATGAACAACGTATGCTATTAATGGGTTTAAAAAGATTTACAAAATATGCTAACCAACCAAATGTTGTCGCATTACGTAATATCATTGCCGAAAAATTAAAAGCAGAAAATAAATACTGTTTTTAATTATATTTAAAAATTTTCTATGACATCAAAGTTTTAGAATTTAGTTGTTTGTTTAAAAAGGTTATCGGAAGATGACCTTTTTTTTTGATGAATAACAAATTATGAAATTAGGAAAACACTTCTGAAAAAAGTAGTCTTCTGTTGTACACAAGCACTTTTTTAGAAAAAAATTTCTAAACTTAAAAAAAAAATGCTAAAGATATTCTATTATTTTACGTAGTTTTGATTCGAATTGAAATGAAATAAAACATCACAGCGATTTACAACTCCTTCTGTGCAGTTTTAACGTACTGAAAATCAAAATTTTATTTATTAACACCCCTTTTAGAGTCCTTAATTTTTTTGAAAATTAATGGGTCTAGAAACAATAGAATTAAGTATAAAGTAAGTATGCAATATATCAACAATGTAAATATACGCTTGTTTGGAACAAGGTAGCAACAGAACTCTAAATAAAAAATTGAATTAAATTTCTTATATGCTGCTATGAACAACTTGAAAATTGGAACTATAAGTTCTTATTATAACGCTTAAACTTTTATTCCTTCTCTAAAAAATAATTTTGTCACTAAAAATAAATTTAGAGTTTTTACTGAGTTTGGTTTTGAACTAGGAACAATAAAATAGAATGCAGATAATACTGATTTTAGAAATTTGCAACACGATGAATTGAGTGGTGGAATATCTGTTTTGAATATTGAGATTGGTGGAAACTTCTACTTCAATGAAAAATTTGGAGTTGAATTAATTTTGCCATACATCACTACACATAATATTACGTCTCAGCAATCAAACAATATATATTCTGGGATTGGACCAACACTAGGATTAACATATAAATTAAAAACTGTTTATAACAAAGAGCTTAGTTAAAAAGCAACTCTTTTCTTCAATAATTTTATACACTACTATTAAAAGCTTCATTTTTATAATAAAGCTTTTTTTTGCTAAATTAGTTGCTGAAACACGAAACAAAATCACAGAGAAGATTGTTTTGAAGTATAATTAAAAAACCAAACTTTTTTAAAGCCCAGACAACCATTTATAAAAAATTTATGTCTTTTCATTTAGAGGTAGTCTCTACACATAAAAACTAATCAAAAACTACATATGAATTCAAACAAAAAAACAGGCAGAATTGCTGGAGTATTACTATTATTTGTTTTTATTTCTGGCATAATAATTTTTCAATTTTTACAAGGACCAGAACTTTTTTCAGACAATTTTCTTACCTCCACTTCAGAAAACTCTACTCAAATTATAAGTTCTTTGATTCTTGGTATATCTAGCGGAATAGTATCCATAATTATTGCAACAATATTATTACCAATTTTCAAAAAACACAATGTACACCTAGCTTATTTGTACTTTGCATTTTGTATTTTAAACTTTATCGCCATTTTGATTGACAATGTTAGTGTCGTATCAATGTTAGAATTAAGTAAAGAATATACAAAGACCGGAAGTAATAATTCAATAAACATTTTGGCAACCCTCACTTATGAGAAACATTTTTGGACACACTATTTTTATCTATTAATTTCGTGCTTCCCTGTTTTTATTTTGTATTATACATTATATTTATCAAAGCTTGTCCCAAGAATAATTTCCATTTTTGGGATAATTGCAGTTATTATTATGTTCATTGAGGAATTATTATCAATTTTCGGACATAGCATAAGCATGAATATGCTAATACCCATCGGTTTAATTCAACTAATTCTTCCAATTTGGCTTATTTTCAAAGGGCTGAATGCTACAATATTGAAAAAAGAAATGAAATAGTATTTAAAAACTAAAAACGACAAAGCACAACAATGAATTGCTTATTTTTATTTTTCAGAGAATAGAACTTCCTAACTATGGTAAAGCGGCCAAATATCGTTCTGCATCTAAAGCGGCCATGCATCCTGTTCCTGCTGCTGTAACAGCTTGCCTATATTCTTTATCTTGGATATCTCCTGCAGCAAAAACTCCGGGTAAATTCGTTTTTGTAGACTTTCCTTTGGTGATTAAATACCCTACATCATCCATGTCTAAAATACCCTTAAATAAATCTGAATTTGGTTTGTGTCCAATAGCAATAAAAACTCCAGAAACTTCAATGTGTTGTTTTTCCTTTGTTTGATTGTTTACTACTCTAACACCATCTACAACGGTGTTTCCCAATACTTCGTCTAATTCTGTGTTGTATAAAACCTCTATGTTTTCAGTTTTATTAACTCTGTGTTGCATGGCTTTGGAAGCTCTCATATAATCTTTACGAACGAGTACAGTAACTTTTTTACAAATATTTGCTAAGTATGTTGCCTCCTCTGCGGCGGTATCTCCTGCTCCAACAACAACAACATCCTGGCCTTTGTAGAAAAAACCATCGCAAGTTGCACAGGCAGAAACTCCTCCACCAATTAAACGTTGCTCACTCTCTAAACCTAAATATTTTGCAGTTGCTCCAGTAGATATAATAATTGTTTCCGCCTCAATTTCTTTAGATTCATCAACAATTACTTTATGAATCCCTCCAACTTTATCACTCAAATCTACCTTGGTAACCATTCCAAAACGAACATCAGTTCCAAAACGTTCAGATTGATTTTTTAAATCTTCCATCATTGCTGTTCCGTCTGTTCCGTTTGGATACCCTGGATAATTATCAACTTCTGTTGTTGTAGTAAGTTGACCTCCCATTTGCAATCCAGTATACATAACAGGCTTCATATCTGCTCTTGCTGCATAAATTGCTGCTGAATAACCTGCTGGTCCTGAGCCTATAATTAGGCATTTTATTTTTTCTATGTTCTCTGACATTATTCAAATATTTTAAAGTAACAAAAGTACTTATTTTTGTTTTCTATGAATCACTTTTATATTAATTTTTACAATTGGATAATAACTAGAATCAATCTCTAAAAGAATGTTGTTTTTTTAATCGATACTTGGATCTATACCCAAGTCAATTTTAGAGTATTTATAATAGTATCACAAAAGGAATCCCAATGCTTGTAATTGATGGAGAACAAGAATAAATGTTTGTTTCATTTCCCAAAAAAGTATCCTTTGTGTATTTTATTTCGCGGTAAATTATGCTTTTCATTGAAATTAATGCAGAATTATATATAAAATTAGTGTCATAGAGTTCTGTTCATCAGTAATTTTAGGGTCGTATTCTTTTTCTTATCCAAACTTGGAAGCAAAAATCTACAATAGAAAACTACTAGAAATACAAGCGTAAATAATAGAATTATTTATTAAAGTTTTTGTGTTCTTTTTTTAATAGAAACCAACAAGAATATAGAAATATTTATAGTATCTTTGCAGTCCTTAAATGGAAAATCATTTTCGGGGTGTAGCGTAGCCCGGTCATCGCGCCTCGTTTGGGACGAGGAGGTCGCAGGTTCGAATCCTGCCACCCCGACAGAGTTAAATACGAAACCTTGTAAATCAAAATATTTACAAGGTTTTTTTAATTTTGAAATATCATCATAGAATTAATATAATTCAATTCAGTTCTCAGCCTAAAGAGCTAAAAATAAGTCAAAATATAATATTTAGTCAACAATAAATAACTAGAATGAAAGGAAATTGCTACAATAGCAAAATAAGTTGAAGAGGTAGAACCTGCTAGATTTTAACATTTATTTTAATAATATTTACATCAATTTCGTATTTTTGTTACAAATGAAGGAAATTATTCATAAAATATTATCAATTTTTATGGCCGTTGTTGTTCTATTTTCAACAACATCTTTTGTTATTTCAAAACATTTTTGTGGAGATACTCTCGTAGATATTGCAATTTTTAAGAAGGTTGAAACCTGTGGTATGGAGAAAAAATCTTCTACGATACCTAAAAACTGTTCAATAGCTAAAAAAAATTGTTGTAAAGACCAACATACCATAATTGATGGACAAAATGAATTACAACTTCAAGTTGATAAAATTTCTTTTGAACAACAAACATTCGTAGCCTCATTTATTTACACCTACATTGATTTATATACAGATATAGATAACAATGTATTTTCTTTTGAAGAATACGTCCCTCCAGTCGTCACAAATCAAATTTATAAGATTGACGAGAGTTATTTAATTTGATTTTTAAACAATTGACAGTATGATCCTATAACTTTAAAGTTATAAGGATATGTTATTGTATCCAGTGTTTTTTAAAACACTTTTGTCCAATTGTTTAATGATTAAAACGAATGATTCATAAAAGCATAAAATTTTTAATAGAAAATAAACTTGTAGCGGTTCTATTACTATTCCTTTTTATAGGATGGGGAACTCTAAATTCGCCTTTTATTTGGGGTTCGGGATTTTTACCAATAAATCCTGTTGCTGTTGATGCAATTCCTGATATTGGAGAGAATCAACAAATTGTATTTACCAAATGGAAAGGGCGATCACCACAAGACATTGAAGACCAAATTACCTATCCCTTAACAAGTTCTTTATTGGGAATTCCGGGAGTAAAAACCATACGAAGTTCTTCTATGTTTGGACTTTCAAGTATTTATATCATTTTTGAGGAGGACATTGAATTTTACTGGAGCAGGAGTCGAATTCTGGAAAAACTAAATTCATTACCTAACGAATTATTACCAGAAGATGCTCGTCCTGCCTTGGGTCCAGATGCAACAGGTTTAGGACAACTATTTTGGTACACCCTAGAGGGGAGAGATGAAAATGGAAATGTTACTGGAGGATGGGATTTACAAGAGTTGCGAAGCATTCAAGATTACTATGTGAAATATGCCTTATCCGCTGCAAATGGAGTTTCTGAAGTGGCTTCTATAGGTGGATTCGTAAAGGAATATAAAGTTGATGTTGACCCAGAGTTAATGAGGCAGTATAATATCACTTTAAATCAAGTGGTACAGGCCGTAAAACTTAGTAATAAGGATATAGGTGCTCAAACATTAGAAATTAATAAGGTTGAATATTTAGTTCGGGGTTTGGGCCATGTAAAATCGATTTCAGATATAGAAAATGCAGTAGTAAGCTCAAAAAATTATACTTCGATTAAAATTAAAGATATCGCAAAAGTATTTTTGGGGCCTGCTACACGAAGAGGTATATTAGATAAAGAGGGCGCAGAAGTTGTTGGCGCTGTTGTAACAGCGAGATACGGAGAAAACCCTATGGAGGTGATTCTTAATGTTAAAGATAAAATTAAAGAATTAAGTTCTGGGTTACCTTCAAAAGTATTGGCAGATGGTAGAACATCACAAGTAACAATTGTTCCTTTTTACGATAGAACAGAATTAATTAAGGAAACATTAGGCACCTTAAAGGAAGCATTGACATTGGAAGTTTTAATAACAATTTTGGTTATTTTGATTATGGTTTTTAATCTTCGAGCTTCCATTCTAATTTCAGGTCTGCTTCCTGTTGCAGTATTAATGGTGTTTATTGCAATGAAACTTTTTAATGTAGATGCAAATATTGTAGCACTTTCTGGGATTGCAATTGCTATTGGAACCATGGTTGATGTTGGTGTGATTCTTTCAGAAAATATCCTTCGTCATCTAGATGAAAACGAAGAAAAACTCCCAATAAATGAAGTTGTTTACAAGGCTACAATAGAAGTTTCTGGTGCAATTATTACAGCAGTTATGACAACCATTATCAGTTTTATCCCTGTATTTACAATGATAGGAGCAGAAGGAAAACTATTTAGACCCTTAGCATACACAAAGACATTTTCTTTAACAGCCTCAATTATTGTTGCTCTTTTCTTAATTCCTCCTTTCGCTGGATCTTTATTCAGAAAGAAAACTATAAAAAAGAGTTTGAATTATTCAATGCATATCCTCCTAATAATTCTAGGTTGTATAGCAGTATTATATGGATATTGGTTAGGTGTAATTTTAATTGGTTTTGGTGTAACAGGACTATTAAAAGTTATACGGATTATAAATAAGCAAAAAGCCAACTTCGTTAAAATTATCATTTCAATTTTAGCGATAGTAATTGTATTAGCAACATACTGGAGGCCCTTAGGTGTTGATAAAAGTATCTTTTGGAATCTTATTTTTGTAAGCATTATTTGTTTTGGCTTATTAGGTATTTTCTCTTCATTTATAAAGTTTTATACTCGTATTTTAAAGTGGTGTCTAGATCATAAATTGGTATTCTTAACCATTCCAACAGCGATTGTAATTGCAGGTGTTTTTATTATGAAAAATACTGATAAAGAATTTATGCCCTCGTTAAATGAAGGTTCTTTTCTCTTAATGCCCACGTCAATGCCACATTCTGGTATTGAAGAAAATAAAAGGGTTTTACAACAATTAGATATGGCTGTAGCCACCATTCCAGAAATAAAAATGGTTGTAGGTAAATCAGGAAGAACAGCTTCTGCTTTGGATCCTGCACCATTATCTATGTATGAAAACCTTATCCAATATAAGTCAGAATATGCAATTAATAAAAATGGGAAAAGACAGCGATATAGAGTAAATGAGGAAGGCATGTTTGCTTTAAAAAATGGTGAGTTCATTGCAAATCCAAACAATATTGAGAATACTACTTTCAGAAGTATTAAAAATTCTCAATTGGTTGAAGACGATAACGGAGAATTTTATAGAAACTGGAGACCAAAAATCAAATCTCCAGATGATATCTGGAAAGAAATTGTTAGAGTAACCAAACTCCCCGGAGTTACTTCTGCCCCTAAACTACAACCTATTGAAACACGTTTAGTAATGTTACAAACAGGAATGCGTGCACCAATGGGCATAAAAGTAAAAGGGCAAGATCTAAAACAAATTGAAGCGTTTGGCATTCAATTGGAAAATATTGTAAAACAGGTAAAAGGAGTAAAACAAGAAGCTGTTTTTGCAGAACGTATTGTTGGTAAACCCTACTTATTAATTGATATAGACAGAGAGAAAATAGCTCGTTATGGAAGTAGTATCGAAGAAGTTCAAAACGTTCTTAAAGTAGCTGTGGGCGGCATGGTATTGTCTCAAACTGTTGAAGGTAGAGAACGTTATGGTATTCGTGTAAGATATCCAAGAGAATTGCGTGCTACCCCAAATGATTTAAAGCAAATATATATACCCGTTGCAAAAGGAAGTCCTGTACCTCTTAGTGAGCTAGCGACTATTAGATATGAACAAGGTCCACAAGTAATTAAAAGTGAAGATACATTTTTAGTTGGCTATGTACTATTTGACAAATTAGATAATTTTACAGCACTAAATGTTGTAAAAAATGCACAATCATTAATTCAAGAAAAGGTTGATAATGGGGAATTAATTGTACCAAAAGGAATCAATTACAAATTTACTGGAACCTATGAAAATCAAATAAGAGCAGAAAAAACCTTATCATTAGTTGTACCGCTATCAGTGATAATTATATTTCTGATTTTATACTTTCAATTCCGATCTTTAGGTACATCTCTGATGGTTTTTACAGCGGTTGCAGTTGCATTTTCGGGTGGTTTTATTATGATATGGTTGTATGGGCAAGAGTGGTTCTTAAACTTTAATTTCTTTGACACAAATCTGAGAGAAGTATTCCAAATGCACCCTATTAATTTAAGTGTAGCTGTTTGGGTTGGTTTTATTGCACTATTTGGAATTGCAACTGATGATGGTGTTGTTATGGCAACTTATTTAAATCAAATTTTTGATAGAGATTCCCCTAAAAATAAAACTGAAATCAGAACCTCTATTATAAAAGCTGGAGAAAAAAGAATTAGACCCTGTTTAATGACTTCAGCTACAACAATTTTAGCATTATTACCCGTTTTAACTTCTACAGGCCGTGGAAGTGATATTATGATTCCAATGGCGATTCCAAGTTTTGGAGGAATGATGATAGCAACCATTACCTTGTTTGTAGTCCCTGTTTTGTATAGTTGGAAAAAAGAGCTATCAATTGGAAGAGAAAAAAATGAAAATGGAAAGTTATGACTAAGAATATTTTAAAAAACAAAAGTTGGTTGTTTGCAGTTCATATCATAAAATTTACTCGAAGCTCACAAATAGAGACAAGAATTTTACAGAGTAAACAACCTATAAGAAGTATTCCTGTTATTGAAGCTTTGATTCGAGAGACGAAGTTTATAGCGGTGAAATCAGAGTATACATTTTGTTGAAAGAAGCGAATGAAACAAAATATTGAATAAATTAATCTAAAGATATAGAGTTTCATAATGAAAACATTATCTGAGCTTGTTTTAGTGTAATAAAAATTACAGACAATGCTTTTAAGTACAATAAAAAATATAAAAAAAATAAAGATGTATTTATACATAAAAAGAATTTTTAGCTTTTCAATTTTAGTCTTTAGCCTATCAATGTTATTGACTCAATTTACAAATGCACAAAAACTCAATTCACTGATTGAAATTGGTTTGAAGAACAATCCAGAAATTCAAAAATTTGAATTAAGGTATAAAATTGCTTCTGAAAAAATTAATGAAGTCAGTTCAATACCGAATACAGAGTTTGGTCTAGGTTATTTTATAAGTGAACCAGAAACTAGAACAGGAGCGCAACGTTTTAAGGTCTCTGCAAGACAAATGATTCCTTGGTTCAATACTATTTCAGCTCGTGAAAACTATGTAAGTTCTTTAGCCGAATCGAAATATGAAGATGTTGTAATTGCAAAGCGAAGATTAATAACTTCTATATCACAATCCTATCACAACTTATATGCAAACAGAGCAAAACAAAATGTATATATTGAAAATATAGAAGTATTAAAAACCTATAAAAAATTAGCATTAACATCTGTTGAAACGGGCAATGTGTCTGTAGTTGATGTTTTAAAATTACAAATGCGTCAAGACGAATTGCAACAACTATTTGAAGTTCTAATTCAGGAATTTATTGCTGAACAAACCTCTTTAAATAAACTTTTAAATCGAGATAATTCACTTCAGGTTTCAGTTGAAGATGAATTAATGATTCCTTCAGAATCTTTTGAAGAAGAGACCGATAGTTTAGAATTACATCCTGAGTTATTAAAATTCGATAAACTTTATTATTCTATTGAGCAGTCTGAATTATTGAACCAAAAAGAAAGTAGCCCAATGATTGGTTTTGGATTGGATTATATCCATGTTGAAAAGCGTCCAAATTTAGATTTTAACGAAAACGGAAAAGATATCATAATGCCAATGTTATCCTTATCAATTCCAATTTTTAACAGTAAATACAAATCTAAAACAAAACAAAACGACCTAAAGCAACAAGAAATTTTAGCTCAAAAGCAAGAACACCTTAATAAGCTTAAAATTCGATTAGAAAGGGCAATTCATGATAGAAATTCTGCACGAATAAGCTACAAAGCTCAAGCTAAAAATCTGATACAAGCTAAAAATGCACAAGACATTTTAATGAAAAGTTACGAAACTGAAGCAATCAATTTTAGTGATGTTTTAGACATTCAAGAATTGCAATTAAAATTTCAATTAAATCAAGTAGAGTCTGTAAAAAAATACTACCTCCAATCAACAATTATTAATTATTTAAGACAATAAAAATGAAAAAATATATAACTTATATAGGAATATTAACAATTGGTGTAGCATTAGGGTGGATACTATTTGGTAATTCATTGACTAAAGAAACAGAAAACATTCAGAATGAAGCTTTAAAAACAAATCAAAAATGGACCTGCTCCATGCATCCGCAAATTGTAAAATCAGAACCAGGAGATTGCCCTATTTGTGGTATGGATTTAATTCCTGCAGAAAGTAGTTCAGATGGTTTGTTGGCAGATCAATTTAAGTTATCTGAAAATGCAATGGCCTTAGCAAATATTCAAACCTCAATTGTTGGAAATAGCAGTCAAAAAGAAACCATTATAAAATTAACTGGTACAATTGTAGAAAACGAAAAGTCTAATGCTGTTCAAGTAACTTACTTCTCAGGAAGAATTGAAAAATTAAATGTAAGTTTTACAGGAGAAAAAATTAAAAAAGGGCAACTTTTGGCAACGATGTACTCACCAGAATTATACGCTGCTCAACAAGAACTTATCACAGCTGCTAATTTGAAATCTTCACAACCATCTTTATACAAAGCCGTAAAGAATAAATTAAAAATCTGGAAACTAAATGAAAAGCAAATAAACCAGATTGAAACTTCAGGTAAAGTAATTGAAAACTTTCCCATTTACGCAACCATTTCAGGTACCGTTACTGAAAAATTAGTAGCGCAAGGAGCGTATATTAAAAAAGGCCAAGCTCTTTTAAAAATTGCAAAATTAAATACAGTTTGGGGGCATTTTGACGTATATGAAAATCAAATAGACACTTTTAAAAAAGGACAGGCTATTGTGGTTAAAACAAACGCTTATGCCAATGAGGAGTTTAGAGGGAATGTTGATTTTATAGATCCCGTTTTAAACACTAAAACAAGAACAACAACATTGAGAGTTGTTTTAAACAATAAAAATCATAGGTTGAAACCTGGAATGTTTATTGAGGGAGCCATTGAAAATAAAATAGTTAATACAAATAATTCTATACGCATTCCAGCTTCTGCTGTTTTATGGACAGGAAAACGATCTGTTGTCTACCTGAAAGCAGATACCTCAAAACCAGTTTTTGAAATGCGTGAAATTATTTTGGGTAAAAAATTAGGTGATAATTATCAAGTTTTAGAGGGCTTAAATAATGATGATGAAATAGTAACAAACGGAGTTTTTACCATCGATGCTGCAGCCCAATTACAAGGAAAAAAATCTATGATGAATAAAAAAGCAGGAAAAGTAATAATACCACAGCAAGAGAATTTAGGAATGGAAATGGCTAAAACAAATGGAAAAGACCATTCTAAAAAAGTTGAACGCATAAAAGTTTCAAAGATTTTTCAAAATCAGGTTGAAGTTCTTTTCAATAGCTATATAATACTAAAAGATAAATTGGCTAAAGAGGATGTAAATAATGCAATAAAAGCGTCAAAAGAAATGCTAGAAAATTTATCAAAAATTAATCTAAAACTGTTAACAAATACCAAGACTCGTATGCTTTGGATGACATTGGAAAAAGAGATAAAAAAATCGTCCAAATATATATCAAAAACAGCCGATATAAAAGAACAAAGAGACCATTTCAAAAACCTTTCATTACATTTAATCAAAACCGTTAAAATGTTTGGTGTTTCTAAAAAAATCTATGTAGTATTTTGTCCAATGGCAAATAACAATAAAGGAGCTTTTTGGTTGAGTAAAGAAGAAAAAATAATCAATCCATATTTTGGTAAATCAATGCTTTCCTGTGGAGAATTAACACAAGTAATAGAATAATAACAATTAAATTTTAAAACAATGAAAAAAATAATTTTAAGCATAATTGTACTGTCAGTAATAGGCCTAACAAGTTGTAAAAAAGAAACCAAAACAGAAACCAAAACAACAACTAAAGAGATGACGACTAAAAAAGTAGTTATGAAAGATCTCTCTTTTGGTGTTAGAGGTAATTGTGGTATGTGTAAAAATACAATTGAAAAAGCAGCAAGTGATGTTGATGGTGTTTCAAAAGCAATTTGGAATAAAGACAAAAAGAAAATTGAAGTTTCCTACAATACTAACAAGACTAATGAAATGGATATTCATAATGCAATTGCAGCTTCTGGTTATGATACAGAAAAAGTTGATGGAAGTTTAGAGGTATATAATAGTTTGCCAGAGTGCTGCAAATATGATCACAAAATGGAAATGAACCAAAAATAGTTAGTTTATTGAATTCGTACTAGCTCAATTATAACATCAGATATATCTGAAGTTATTTTATGTTCTTATAAAAACGTTAACGATTATTTTTATTTAACTTAACTTTAAGTAGATTAAACAATTTATATATCTGTTAGCATAAGATAAAAATAGGAAGTTTTCTAACAAAAAAATATTTCAAATCTGAATAAAATTTATACAATTAATCTCATAAATAGTTGTTCTGGTTTTAAATCTTCAAACTTACTAGGTTCAATTTCGAAAGAAGGAATTCCAAATGTTGTTGTATTTAGTTCAGTAACACATTTAGATTCGAATCTTGCCAGCCCGACTGCTTTAAGTATTAAAGTAGCATAAAACCTTGATATTCTTTTCAAGGTTTTCTAGTTTTTAAACTTCTGTAAACCTTATGAAATTTTAAAAGGCCAGTTACTTTCATGATTCTTCAAATAATAAACCCAAAAAGACCACCCAATTGATTGAATTCTTCTTTCGGGAAAAAATAATTTTTACATCAATTACAGAAGAAAAAATTAGGAGTGTGGAGAGCAATTTTGATAGAAAACCTAATGTTTTTAGTACGTAATATTAATTTAACCCTTAATAAGTATGAATTTGTCTACCTTCAATACTTTAAAACCATTTTAACTTATTAATTTATTCATTTAATTTTTTAATTTTTTTTATTTTGACAATAAGGAAATTTATGCTAGGCATAATATTATTTTTAATTCATTTTGAATATTGCGGTCAAACCCAATCCAATTTTCAAAAAATTGACCAGTCTCAAGGACTCTCAAGTTCTAGGATAACAGGAATTGTAAAAGAAAAAAAGGGTTTTGTTTGGATTAGTACACAAAATGGCTTGAATAGATACGATGGTTATAGCGTGAAAATTTATAATAAACAAAATAGTAATCTAGGATCTAATCATATTACAAGCCTTTATTTAGATCGTAAAAATAGAATCTGGCTAACGACCTACGGTGGTGGTCTTAATTTATATGACAGGACAAATGATAGATTTATATCTTATAAAAATTCACAAAAAAAGGAATTCTCTATCATTTCAAACAGAATAAATATTTTAAAAGAAAGAGAAGATGGCCTTTTTTGGATTGGTACGGAAAAAGGGTTGAGTTTATTTGATTATGATAAAAATAAATTTTACAATTTCCCTTTTAATGAAAAAAACTATCTAAATATAACCAGTATATACCAAGACAAAAATAATAATTTATGGCTTGGTACTTTTGCCAATGGCTTGTTTTTGTTTAACTTAAAAACTAAGAAATTTAAAAGTATACCTCAAAATAAAAAACAAATTACAAGTCCTATTAATGCAATTACAAAGTTAAATCCAGATGAAATTTTATTAGGCACTTCTGGCAGTGGATTGCTCGTTGTTGATTTAAAGATGCAAAAAATATCCAATTTTTTGAGCCACCATCAATTATTAAAAGATAGAACTAAAATTACACGTTCTCTTAAAAAAGACAGTAAAGATAATTTATGGATAGGCACAGATGGCTATGGTTTATTAGAAATTCAATACCCTAATAGTAAAGAACCTATTATTCATAATTATACTTACAATGCTCAGTTAGCAGCTTCTTTAGCAGGTAATGCCATCTATGTTATAGAAGAAGATGAAGCCTCAAATATGTGGATAGGAACAGCGTGGAATGGCGTTAGTGTTTTAGATAAAAAAAATAAGACAGAAATAATTTCTAGTGATATCATTGGTAAAAACCCAAGTCCTGTTTTATCGATATTCCAAAATGATACAAATATTTATTTGGGTTTAGACGGCAATGGTTTAAACATTTATAACAAAAAAAACAAAAAAGTAAATTATTATACGAATAATACTATTGGTGCAAAATACATTCAAAAAATATTCCAGACAAAAGATAAAAGTATTTGGCTAGGCACCTTTGGTAATGGGTTAATAAGGTTCAATGAAAAAACGAAAGATATTACTACACACAAAAATATATTTTCAAACAAACAATCAATAAGTTTTAATGATGTAAGAGATATTGTAGAAGACGAAAAAAATAATTTATGGATTGCAACTTGGGGTGGTGGTTTAAATTATTTTGATAGAAAAGCAAATACCTTTTCAAGGCTAAATTCTGCAAATAACAAAAATATAGTCTCTATTTTAAAAGATAAAAATAAAATCTGGTTAGCCACTTTTGGAGGTGGTTTGGGTCTTTTTGATATCCTTAAAAAAGAAGTTATAAACTTCAATTACAAAGAAACAGACTCAACATCTATAAGTAGTAATAATCTTTTTTCACTGCTAAAAGATTCGAGAGGATATTTATGGGTAGGTACATCTGATGCTGGTGTAAATAGGATGAACTTAAAAACAAATAAGGTAGAGCGTTTTGAAAATTTTGAAAATATAAAGTACAAAACCATCACATCAATTATAGAAGATGATGATCTTAATATTTGGTTTGGAAGTAAAAAAGGAATCATAAAATATGATTATGAGAAGAACATCTTTAAAACGTTTACAAATCTAAAAGGAGACTTTCATATCAACTCTGCTTTTAAAGACAAAGAAGGTTTTCTATATTTTGGCGGTATCCATGGTGTCACAAAATTTGATCCCAGAGAATTAGGAAATACTAACTTACAACCCAAAGTTATAATTAAAAGTTTTAAAATTTTTAACAAAGAAGTAGGTATTGGTACTAATGAAATACTTAAAAAAAACATAAGCTTAACCAAAGAAATTACTTTAGAATATTTTCATAACGTAATTACCTTTGAATTTTCAGCACTAAAATTCCCAACCTCAGAAAACTATGAATACTCCATAAAAATGGAAAACTTTGATGAAGATTGGAGATATATTGGAACCGATAGAACTGCTACCTTTACAAATTTATCCCCAGGTAATTATACACTAAAAGTAAAAAGTAGAGAGATAAATGCTAACTGGAGCAATGCTTTTACTACCCTGCAAATAACAATACAAAAACCTTACTGGCAAACCAATTTGGCGTATGCGCTTTACTGTATCCTTCTAATTATAGGTATCTATTTAGTTAGAAAGTATCTTATAGTCTGGAGTACACTAAAATCTAGTCTTGAATTAGAAAAAATTACATACGAAAAAGACAAAGAATTATACAATGCAAAGCAACAGTTCTTTACCAATATTTCTCATGAAATTAGAACGCCAGTCACTTTAATATTAAGTTCTATTAACAAGTTGTTCGATACTAATAATGATAATGAAAAAGATAAAAGACAAATAAAAGCTTCGCATACCATTAGAAGAAATAGCAATTTACTATTAAGATTGGTAAATGAGTTATTAGATGTGAGAAAACTAGAAACGAATGATATTGTTTTAAATATAACAAAATCTGAATTTGTAACATTTACAAGAGAGATATTTTTATCTTTTGTAGAGGTCGCCTCAGACAGAAATATAAAATACCGTTTTAACAGTGACGAGAAAACAATCCCTTTGTGGTTTGATAAAAATCAACTAGAAAAAGTTATTTTTAACTTGCTATCAAATGCATTTAAATTCACAAATGACGGTGGAACTATTCGCCTTAAAATTGAATCTTCTTTAAACCAAGTTATACTGCTTGTAAATGACACAGGTATTGGTTTATCTGTTAAAGATCAAGAAAAGATATTCAACCGTTTTTATCAAGTAAAATATGCACATACAGAAAAAAATAAAGGTTTTGGCCTGGGTTTATCTACAGTAAAAGAAATTCTAGAGCTACATAAAGGTAGTGTAACTGTATACAGTCAATTAAAACAAGGAACTACTTTTGAGGTTAGATTGTTAAAGGGAAATTCACATTTTAATTTTGATGTAGACTCAAAAAGTGATTTAGGAAACAACACGCTAGAGGTATTACAAAACAAAATTTCAGAAAGAAAAAACAATCAAGAAACTATTTTAATTGTAGAAGATAATCTTGAAATTCAGGAATCATTAAAAGAACTTTTAGAGGAAGAAAATTACAATATAAAACAAGCCTTTAATGGTGTAGAAGGATTAAAATTAGCAACTACCTCTTTTCCTGACCTTATCATAACAGATGTAATGATGCCAGAAATGGATGGTATAGAACTAACAAAAATCATAAAATATAATACTACAACAAGTCATATTCCTATTATAATATTAACAGCAAAAACAGCAATTGAAGATAAAAAGGAAAGTATTGATACCGGCGCAGATGCTTACATTGCAAAACCTTGCAATGAAGATTTCTTAAAAAGCAGAATTAAAAACCTTTTAAAAAGTAGAAAACTTTTAAAACAAAAATACATAGCACAAAATTTGTCAAATCCAAAAGAAATTCCGGCTAACCCAAAAGGACAAGTCTTTTTAGAGCAGTTATACCTTGTTCTTGAAAAAAATATAGAAGCCAATAATGTAAAAGCCAAGAATGTAGCAAAGCAACTTCATATGAGCCATTCTGCTATGTACAAAAAAATTAAATCTTTAACTGGGCTTACTTATCTAGAATTTATAAGAGACTACAGGTTATCAATAGCCAAACAACTTATAGAAGAAATGGGGTATTCTATAGCGGATGCTTGTTATAAAGTTGGTTATTCAGATAGAAAATACTTTAGCAAACTCTTTAAAAAGAAGTTCAAACAAAATCCTTCTTACTATTTAAAATCATAGTTTTTAAAGCTTTATCATAAAAGCTAAATTTTATAATAATAACTATAAAATTTAGACGTCAAATATTTAAGTCATTTATTCCAATGCGAATCTTATCTTTATATACTAGACCCGGCAGTTTTAAATTTTCATGTTTAAAAAGAATAAAACAGTTGATGTAGTTTGTGTAAAAAATAAAATGAGTATAATTCTTAATCACTATATGTTTGTTAAATTCATAAATTGAAAATCATTTTAATTTTAACTCTTTAATTTTATGACCGTATTTTTAAGAAAAAACAAATAAAAATTAAATTTTTTGCATAATAACTCATAACTATACGAATCTAACTACCATATCAGATGAATATAACCCATTTGTTCATCTTAAATTCAAATTTATTTTGTGTCAGAATGATATTAATTAAAAACCCAATTATTATGAAAGCAAAACAAAACAAACCAAAATTTTCCCAAAATGTAAACAAAAAAAATTACACAATTAATTTGTTTAAGAAACTAAAGGGTAAACACTTTCTAATTATTTTATTATTATTTTTAACGAAAAGTGCAATAAATGCACAGGATTATGGTGAAGCAAGAGGAGTAGATTGGGAAACTTTTGTAATCAACGATGATGCCTCTAACCATAGAGCAGTACTAAGGTTGCAAGATCCAAACAGAGCTTGGATTTTAGATAGTGGTACTAACCTATCACTAGATTTTAGATTATCCGAAGGTACTAATTTTGACGACTATGGGGAAATTAAAATGCAAATTAGTACAAGAGGTGATGTAGTTATACAGCGTAGTCTTCAGACAAAAGAAGATCTTTTTGTAGAAAATACTCTTTACGTGGATCATATTAGAAGCCAAAATCCAGATTATGTGGCGTTAGAAGGTAATCTTGAGGTAGCTGGTAATCAAAGCCTAACTGGTGCTCTTATGGTAGGTACCGATATACATGTTGATGGAACAATAGCACACTTTGACGGTCGTGTTTATATTTCTGAAGAAAATGGCACTGAAGAAGGATTCGATTCCACAACGTCTGAAAATTACAATAACTTCGTACTCTGGGTAGAAGAAGGTATTGTAAGTTCAGATCTTGCACTTGCTAGGTTAAAAGATTGGCCAGATTATGTTTTTCAGGATGATTACAAATTGCCAAGTCTCATTAGTGTAGAAGAAAATATCAAAGAAAAAGGTCATTTGCACACTATGCCCTCTGCTAAAGAAGTAGAAAAAAATGGCTTTACAGTAAAAGACATGACCAAGCGTATTGTAAAAACAATTGAGGAGTTAACTTTACACACCATCGCACAAGAAAAGCAAATTGAAGCTCAAAATAAATTAATTGAGACTCTCTCCAAGCGATTGGAAAAATTGGAACAGGCAAACAAGTAAAAACTATTAAAATATAATATGATGAGAAATATTAAAATAATAGCTTTTTCGTTCTGTTTCTATTTTGGTAATTTTTGTTTTGGTCAAACTATAGTATATACAACAGCTTCATTAAATGTTAGAAATGCATCAAAAAATAATATAGAATTTGGGATTATACGAACAGGCACAGGATCCATAGAAGTAAAGGTTTATGATAAAATATCATTTTTACAAAATATTCAGCCTCATCCAGAAGATCGTTCTTTTTTAGTCGGATTTAAATCCAATTCTAATACCACCGATAATTATGATAATATTTCCTGGGATCACTGGTTAGAGGCACCCTATTTTTATTGTGATTTTCCCTTTTATAATGGATTTTATTGTAACAATGAGACATTTAAAGTAGATTCAAATGATGAAATAAAATTCAAACATGGAATACTTAGTAGAGCATCAAGTTATTTCTATTCATCTAGTGCCGGTTTTTATGTTATAGATGAAAATTCGACAGTAGACGTAATTGTAGAAGTTGTACTTTATGGTAGTACACAATTAGATGACATTGTAGCCATAAAAATACCTGGTTTAACTGATGAATTGACTTCAAGCGATTTTACTGATAGTAGTTTGTTAGATAAGGATCATACAGTAGAGGTATATAGGGAAGATGACATTAATCCAAAAACTATTTATACTTTAGATGAACCTTTGGTTTTTTATGAAGGAGATTCTGTCGTTTTTAAAAGTACTACAGATTTTAATATAAATGGTCTTACAGATCTTGCCATACAACGCTATGCAGGAGAAAGTATCTTTATGTCAAATGCCGTAAAGCAAGGTGCTCATAAACCTTTTCTCTTCTACGATAGCAATGTGCATGGTATAAAAATGAGAACCTATCCTAAAAGCTGGGAAAATGGTAACCATAAATATCCTAAAGTAAAGTATGATGAAAGTCAACAAAAATATAGCTTATATTGGATTGCTAATACACGAAGAGATTATCTTATTAGTCAGTCGAATAATACAGCGGATATGTCAGCATTTAAAAATAAAGAAGATTTTGATATTTCAGGCTTTACAAATCAAAATAAATTTTCTGGTAATACCGAGTCTTTGCAGAGGCAAAGAAACAACCAAAAGGAAGGTTTAAATGTACAAATTTTACAGGCTTATTTAGATGGTAAAAAAGGAGTTGCAGGTTTAGATCCAGATGAATTAATCTATAAAAACTTTAACCGTTCCAATATAAGTAGTGAAGATAATATTAATACTACATTTAATTATGTAACTGGTGATGAATGGAAGAAAATAGATAGTGAATTTGAACATATTAATAGCTCTTTACAATGGAGTTTAAATGAAATAGGAAAGATAATTGATCCAGATAATTATTATGATTTTGAAGCCAATGAAATCCTTGATTCAAAGCTATATAGATACTATGATTTTAGTTACATAATAGATGGTAGGGATTTGGATTTGACGATTCCTCAACCCTGGTTTAATCATAAAAAACCTGTTAATTATCATACATTTTATTGGGCTGATCCTATCTTTCATGAAGATTCAGAGTTAGAATGGGTAAATGTTCCATCAAATGATATTCGAAAAACAATGAATATCGCTGTTTTATCTCCTCTTGAAGGTAAGATGAGAGATATTGATTATGATCAATTATCAGATTGGTACAGAATAAACCCTTTGGTAAATTTTTATGGGAAAATAGAAGAGCCAATTTTTATTGCAAGACATCAAGAGAATGTTTCCTATTCTGTCGATAAATTGCCTGATCTAGATGAGGTTCCTGGAAAATTTGAACTTGTATATACAAACGAAGATAGCAATGGCTTTTTAACAAGTACAAGGAAGCAAGTTCATTCTGAAGATAATACCTTAACGATACCAGAATTTGGCGGAGGAGGTTATCATGAAATAACATTACAATACACTCGAAGTAAATCTAGTGGTACACCTGTTATTATTGCAGGTCAAGAACTATTAGATATAGACTTACGTTTTATTTTTGCACCCGATTCTGAAAACTCTGCTGATTTTAGCAACAATCCTAGTGAAACTTTTGCTTCATCACATGATGGATATTTTAGGGGAGTTGTAAAATTATCAGAGCAAAAAGGGAATGGAAATCGTTGGTTTTTAAGTAGCCAATCCAATCTAATGCAGCATGATGACTATGGATTAACATATGGATATGAAGATCATAATGTGGTAAGAACTTATGTATTGAATAATCTCGAAAGTATAAAATTGACTGTTTTAGATGCAGATCCACATACTTTTATGCATTACCAACCAGATTGGTACTTATCTGAACGAAGATTAAGCAAACGCATACCAGATTTTTTACTAGAAAATGAAATCACTTGGTATGCATCAAAAGATAAAGATTTTACAAGTTCAACAGAAATTTGTTCTGGAAAACATTGTAATGTTGATCCAAGTAAAATTTATCCTAATTACGATGGCTCTTTTTATGTAAAAGCAGAATTTAATGGCACTAGTAAGATTATGGTTAAGATTGTAGTTAGAGGGGTTTCAGCTTCAATTGAAGACATTATAGATAATGATAACGAAAATTTAGGTATTGTAAAAGCATATCCTTTAAACGATAATCAATTCGCTGTACTGAGAAGACTCGAATACATATCGGGAAAATCAAAAGATGATTTTATGATTTTAAAAATTCAAGATATTTTTAGCACTTATACATATGGTGCTGTTGATTTTGCTACTGATAGAAATATACCAAGAGCTCCGAGATACACGGTCAATGGAGTCGAAGTTGGTGAGCATAAACGATTCTCACCACAAAATAATTTTGATGCACGTTTTGAATGGAAAATTTATAATCCTACAAATGGACAATATTTGGAAAATGAAATTTATTTATATTTTTTGTATCAATACCTAGAAGACCCTACTATACAAGACTGGTTCCCACAAAATTGGATTCGTCACTTAGATGGGACGCCTCAATCTCCAGAAATACCTAATTTTATCAATACGTCGTATATAAGAGCTTTTGAAGAAAGTGCTAACCCTAATATAGAGGATTTAAATAATAACTCAGGTAATCTTTATGAGCCTTGGCAAGTTCGTTTGCCTTGGATTGCACAAACAGGAGTGCACGGTTATAAAACCAGATGGAATATCAAAACTATTTTTGATATAGATAAAATATTTAGTACAGAAGACATTGGTACTGCACACAGAGATTCTGATGTTACTGCTGATAGTTATCAATTGGCAGTGAACGGAACAGATGGTAGTAATATAATTCCAGGATTTGACGGTGATGCCAGAGAAAAACAAGAGTTTTTCCAACATTTAAAAGCTGGTAGGATGGTTATTCTACGATTAGATAATTATACTCAAGATCAAATAAAAGTTTTAGTAACCAATAATGTAGAGGGTGAGGAGGAAGGAACTGAAATTTTTGATGGGATTGTAACACTAGAAGAAGATATGTCGAGGACGGTTTTAAACAAAGATAAAATTAATTTAGAAAATTCTTTTAATGTATATCCAAACCCTGGTGAAAGAGGTATTTTTAATCTACATTTTTCAACTGCAGAAAACAGTTTGGTAAAATTAGAATTATTTGATATTTATGGCAATGTAGTTTACAAAAAAGAGATGTTAAGCGATATAGGTTCACGCACTATACAAATTGGCGAAGACTTAGACCTTAAAAGGGGTGTTTATATTTTAAAAGTAAATTGCAATGGAAAAATAGAAAACATAAAATTAATTGTAGAATAGTAAATTATTCTTTAATCTATTTATCACTAAAAAAAGGCGAAGACTTATAAAAACTTCGCTTTTTTTACCCCATCTAAAAAGATACTTTGTGAAGTAAATAAATACTCGTATATCAATTGAATAAGTTATATTTTAGATAAAACCAAACCCCGTAAATGAGCTGAACACTCAAAAAACGGGGTTTTAACTTAACAGTTATGTTTAAAATACAAAGAATCTCCGATTTACAGCATGAATTTTCATTTTTAAGTACTCAAGAAAACTTTTGCCTTTATTTCAATCAATTTTTACAGAGTGATTTAGGTAAAATCTATACCGCAATTCCTCGGAATTCTTTGGTTTCGACATTTTAAATTAAAGAATCTTGTAAAGCAACAAAGAATTATTTTAGTCCAAAAGGTAAATTAGCACTGATGCTTTTAAAGCATTACGCCTGTTGTTCAGATAAAAAGTTAATTGCGAAACTCAAGGCCAATATTGATTATCAATTTTTTTGTGATCTTCATTTTAGGACACCATCGATTGGCAAATTATAAAATTATGAGTCAAATACGCTGTGAGTTAGCAGGGTCTTTATCAATAGAAAAAATTGAGAAAACACTTTTCACTTATTGGTCTAAATATATAAAAGAACAAACTTGTATTGTTACAGATGCTTCATGTTATGAGAGTGAGGTTCGTTATCTAACGAATCAAAAAATATTATGGGAATCTGTACATTGGCTTTATAAACAACTAAAAGCGCTTTGTAATTTTTTAAAAGTAAAACTACCAAGAACCAAGTATATAAAATGGTCTAGAAGGTATATAGGTTATGGTAAAATGCGCAGAAAAACAAGAAAACGAAGAACTTCTATTACCAGAGCCTTTTTAAAATTGTTACATACACTTTTATTTGAGTTAAAAACACTTTAAAAGCAGTATCAATTAGTACTTCGTAAACGTTCTTATAACAATTAAGGTGCATTAAAAAAGTGTATAGCCAGCAATATTTGTTTTTTACTACAGGCGAAAAACCTACAGGAAGAATCGTAAGTTTATCAAAGAATTACTTACGCCCAATAATAAGAGAAAAAGAGGTAAAAGATATTGAATTTGGTGCTAAAGTCAATAAACTACAAATAGATGGTATTAAGTTTATTCAAAAGATAAGTTTTGATAATTTTAACGAAGGAACCCAGCTTAAGAACACCATTTATAAAACAAAAGACCTATTTATATATATTTAATGAATAATTAAAAACACAAAGGCTTTATTTAAAATCATAATAAAAAATGAGACCTATGCTAAATTATCTAAAATGTTAGCTATTTTGCAAAATTTTACGAGTTTCTTATCCCTATTTAAAGAGTTTGACCCATTTGTGTTTTTCTCATAAAAACCAAATTTCGGAGTATTTATAAGTGGTTTTGTACAACCTACTTTCCAAAATTAATTAACGTATATTTTTATAAATTATGAGGATTTTATCATCCAATATAATACAAATCTCATCAAAGCAATTCGTAATAATTGTTCTTTTTTGTTTTCCACTTTTTGGTAATGCGCAAAATATTTTGGTAAAAGGAGTAATTACAGATGCAAAAACAAATGAACTACTTCCTGGAGTAAGTATTCTAGTTAAAGGATCATCAATAGGAAGTATCTCAGAGCTTGATGGTACTTATCAAATAACAGTAGCTAAGAATAAAACATTAGTATTTTCTTATTTAGGGTACCAAACCAAAGAAGTAATAGTAACAACTTCTCAGTTAAATATTACCCTTAAAGAAGATGCACAAAAACTAGACGAAATTGTAATTATTGGCTATGGGTCTACCACTATAAAAGATGCAACAGGTGCAGTAACTGCAGTAACCGCAAAAGATTTTAACAAGGGTAATATTACCACCGCAGAAAACTTACTAAATGGTAAAGTTGCAGGTTTAACCATAAATACGGGTGGCGCGCCAGGTTCAGGTTCTACCATAAGAATTAGAGGTGGTGCTTCTTTAGGGGCTTCTAATGATCCTTTAATTGTAATTAATGGATTGCCTGTAGATAATAACACCATTGGTGGTTCACGTTCTATTTTAAGTGCTATCAATCCAAATGAAATTGAATCTTTTTCTATTTTAAAAGATGCCTCTGCAACCGCAATCTATGGTTCTAGAGCATCTAATGGAGTAATTATAATCACTACAAAAAAAGGAAAACGCAAGCTGAGTGTTAATTTAGACATGACCATGGGTATAAACACACTCCCAGGAAAAGTAGCTGTCTTTTCAGGTGATGAATTGCGGGAATTGGTAAACAACGTAAATCCTTTGTTGACTCCTTTATTAGGCAACGCAAATACAGACTGGCAAGACGAAATTTATAATAATAGTCCAACTTCCATTATAAATGCATCTGCCAATGGTATGCTGTTTGGTAAGGTACCTGCAAGAATTTCTATAGGTAGAACATATCAAGAAGGTTTAGCATTAACATCATTATTTGAGAGAAACAACGCCTCTTTTAATGTGAATCCATCGTTTTTTGACAACACACTAAAAATTAGTATAAATGGTAATGCTTCTTTTGAAAAAAATAGATTTGCTTCTGGGCAGGCAGCAAACGCATTAACTTTTGATCCTACTCAGCCTGTATATGACCCAAACTCACCATTTGGTGGCTTTTTTCAATATTACAATCTTAATAATGATGGGGTTATTAATGAGAACGATTTAATTTCTTTAGCGCCTTTTAATCCTGTTGCAGAACTTATACAACGCAAAAGTGTTAGTGATGTGCAACGCTTTTATGGAAATGTAAAAGTAGATTACAATTTTAAATTTTTACCAGAACTCTCTGCAGTATTAAATCTAGGCTTAGATAAACAAAAAGCCAATGGCACCGTTACGGTTTCAGATCAAAACCCTTTAGCTCAAAATGATGGTGCTATAATTGGCTCCTTATCCAACTATAACAATGCCCAAAACAACAGTCTTTTAGATGGGTATTTAGCTTACAAAAAAGAATTTAATCATGTAAATATAGATGCCACTGCTGGTTATTCTTATCAAAAATTTACAAATAGAAGGTACGTTAGTGGAGAACTTTTAGATGATGGCCCTGATTCTGAACCCATAGAAAATAAAGACCCAAATTTGGTTTTAATTGGTTTTTTTGCCCGTGCAAATATATCTTTACATAACAACTATTTGTTAACGCTTTCTTACAGAAGAGATGGTTCTTCTAGATTTAGCGCAAAAAATAGATGGAGTAATTTTCCATCGGCAGCATTTGCTTGGAAAATAAATGAAGCTTTTTTTCCAGATGCAACTACATTATCTACTTTTAAGCTAAGGTTAGGTTGGGGTATTACTGGTCAGCAAGATATTGGTAGAGATAACCTAGATCTATTTTTATCTAGATACATCAAAGGCTTACCAAGCTCTCAATACACGTTTGGAAATACCATTACTCCAGTGGGTATTCCCCAATTTAGAAATGAAGATTTAAAATGGGAAGAAACCACTACGTACAATATAGGTTTTGATTATGGCCTTTTTAATGATAACATTACAGGATCAATTGAGGGCTTTTATAAAGAATCTAAAGATTTATTAGTCAATGCCGCAATTTCAGATGGTTCAAATTTTAGCAATTCAGGTTTTCAAAATATTGGCAACTTTACCTCTAAAGGAGTTGAATTTTCCATAGCTGGAGATGTTATTAATAAAGACAATGTAGCTATTGATTTCAACTTTAATACAACATTTATAAAGACAGAAATTAAAGAATTGGCATTAAATCAAGATCAATTAGTAGGCGGTATTGCTGGCGGAACTGGTGGTACAGCCCAAATACATAGGGCAGGTTTTACACCTTACTCATTTTATGTTTATAAACAAGTTTATGATGAAAATGGAAATCCTTTAGAAGGTGCGTACTCAGATTTAAACGGCGATAATTTAATTACAGATGCAGATAAGTACATACATCATAATGGCGCTCCTGCTGTAACCTTAGGTTTTGCCTCTAATTTACGTTATAAAAATATCGATTTATCATTCAATTTAAGAGCAAACTTAGACAATTACGTGTATAACAATGTAAATTCTGCCAGAGCTCAGTACGATTTATTAGCAAATAGTAATGTAGTTGCCAATTTACCAACATCGGTTTTATCATCTAATTTCAATACAACAGAAAATGTAATTCTTTCTGATTACTACATAGAAAATGCCTCTTTTTTAAGAATGGACAATATTTCTTTAGGGTACACTTTTCAAAATGTTTTAAATAATACATCTAAAATAAGGCTTTCTGCGAGTGTGCAAAATGTATTTGTAATTACCGATTATTCTGGTTTAGATCCAGAGGTTTTTAATAACGGCATAGACAATACAATTACACCAAGACCAAGAACATTTACCGTTGGAGCAAACGTTAATTTTTAACTTAAGATTATGGAGACAAAGAAATTAATACAATTTTTATCAGCTTTAATACTACTCTTTATACATGCAGCCTGTACATCAGAGTTAGAAATACTGCCCGAAGATGAAAATACATTTTTGGTAGATGACTTTTACAGCTCAGAAGAATCTTATAAACAAGGCTTAGCGGGTGTTTATGGTAATTTAGCCTTAACCAGCTCTCAAGGTCCAGGAAATTCTAACATTTCTGGCTTAGATGCAGGTACCAGCCAGTATGGTAGAGGGTATTGGAATTTACAAGAACTTACAACAGATGAAGCAAAATGGTCTTGGGAAAATGACCCTGGTTTAAGAGAATTAAACAGAAATACATGGACCTCAGAAAATGTAATTTTAAGAGGCTTTTTTGGTCGATGTATGACACAGGTTGCTTTTGTAAATGAATATTTAAGACAAACCAATGATGCTGTTTTAAATGAAAGAAATGTATCTGATACATTAAAAGAAGAAATTCAAATATATAGAGCAGAAGTTCGTTTTTTAAGAGCCCTAGCCTATTTTCATATGATGGATTTGTTTGGAAAAGCAGGTTTTATTACAGAAAATGACCCAGTTGGTGCATTTCAATCTCCAGAATACAACAGAAAACAACTTTTTGATTTTATAGAAGCAGAACTTATAGACATTCTGCCAACTTTAGTTGATCCTTTACAGAACGAGTATGCCCGAGCAGACAAAGGAGCAGCATGGATGCTTTTGGCTAAGATATATTTAAATGCAGAAATATATATTAATGAAGACAAATATGCAGCATGCATTACATATTGTGAAAAGTTTGAAACTTCTGGCTTTCAATTATCTCCTAATTATGCTGATATTTTTAATGCTGATAATAACACAAACAATGCAAGAGAAGAAATTATTTTTCCAATTCTTTCAGACGGTATTGTAACGCAAAATTATGGTCCTACTACAGTGATGATTAACGGCCAGGTAGGTTCTTTAGAGCAAAATGGTAATGACTTTGGGGTAAACTCTGGAGGTTGGGGTGGTGCACTGCGCATATCACGTCAATTTTCTGAAGTATTAGAAAGCGCCGTTTACATCGTAGACGATAGAAACACGAGCATTAGTGAAAATAGACCCATAGAAATTACAAGTATTGGCAATAGCGGCACTGGCTATATACTTGGCAAATGGTCTAATAAAACAAGTTTAGGCACAAATGGTAGTGCCAATGAAATTGTTGACACAGATTTTCCCATGTTTAGATTGGCAGACGTGTACTTAATGTATGCAGAAGCCTATTTAAGAGGTGGTGGCGGTTCTCCAGATATTGCAGTTGATTTCTTAAACAGACTAAGACTTAGAGCAAATAACAACAATACCATTACAGCACCAGACTTAGATTTAGACTTAATTTTAAATGAACGTTTGGTAGAACTCCATTGGGAAGGCCATAGAAGACAAGACCTCATTAGGTTTAATAAATATACCGGAGGTAGTTATAATTGGTCTTGGAAAGGAAACTCCGTTTCAGGAATTCCACTAGCAGCAACTAGAAGTGTTTTTCCAATACCAAGTGCAAGTTTAGCCGCAAATCCTAATCTCAAGCAAAATTCAGGTTATTAAAAACAAATTATACTACAATGAAAAAAATATTATTACAATCATTTACATTTATTCTCATCATTTCTATGTTTTCTTGTGAAGAGGAAAACTCACCCATATTTGTTGCTCAAGCTGATATTGATGGTATTGAAATTAAAAGTATTTTTGCCGCTAATTATCTTATTTCTAATGAAACAAAAGATAATATTGCAGACCGTATTATATGGGATGCTGCAGACTTTGGTACAGCCACCAATGTTACTTATGAAATTCAAGGTACTTTAGATGCTAGTTTTACATCATTTGATGTTATTGGCACTACCAATCAAAATAACTACCCAATATTAATTTCAACTCTTTTAGACTACGCTAATCAATTAGATTTAGATGGAGATCCTAGCACCACAGATAGCGCTGGACTTCCAAATAATACTGGGCAAATGTTTATACGTGTAAAAGCAACTGTTGGCACTACAGATGCTTTAGAAACTTTGTCAGATTTTGAGACCATCAATTTTACTTGGATAGAAATAGCAGATACAGGCTCTTGTGATTCCCTTTATGTGTTGGGTGAAGGCATCACTGATATGGGTTGGAATTTTCCAGGATTTGAAATGCCCTGCGAAGCAAATGTGTTAAAGGTAAAGGTACGCCTAAGCAATGCAAATTTCAGATTTTTTACCACTATTGGAGATTGGAATTCTGGGCAAGATTACGCTTACTATGAAGATCTTGGCTATACAATAGATGCAAGATTAGAAAATGTAGCCGCTGGTGATAACTTTAATTTTATTGGAACCCCTGGTATTTACACAATAACCATAGATAACATAAATAAATTGATTGATCTGAAAGATTCCAGTTCTCTTTGGGCAGTCGGGGCGGCTGTCCCTGGAGGTTGGAATTTTAGTTCAGATACCGTTGAACTTTTAGAAAATACACCAGATATTTGGTCTGCTTCAATAAATTTTTCGAATGATATTTTTAGACTTTTTCAAACTTATGGCACATGGGATACCAACAATAATATGACCTATTATGAGAATGAAGGTTTTACAATTGATTCAAATTTTGAAAATGATGGCTCTGGAGATGGTAATTTCAATTTTACAGGCGCCGCAGGTACTTACACAATGATTATAAACGCTGTTAATAAAACAATAACTCTAAATTAAAATAAAGTATTACATATCAAAAATACATAGAATAATCACTTTAACAAAACAAGCTATTTTCATAACTAAAAACAATTAAATCTTAACAACATGAAAAAAACATTTCTCACTTTTTTATTTGGTACAATTATAGTGATAAATCAAGTAAAAGCCCAGTCTATTGAATTTACTTCTGCAGAACTTACTACTGCAGAGATTGGTAGTACTGTAAAAATAGATTATAAATATACCATCGCAGCAGATGGCTACATTTACTGTGCCATTGAGCTATTAGATGATTGGACTTGGAATGCAGATGTAGCCAGTGCAGAATTAAATCCTGCAGTTGCTGGTACAGATGTAACTGGTTCTTTTGATTTGGTTATTCCTGATGACATTACACCTACGGCTGATTTAACAGGAAATTTAAATTACAAACTCAAAATTGAATTGAAGCAAGATCCTAGCACTTGGTTAGCGGGCCAATATCCTGCGACACAAATAAATATGACCACTGCTACCGCTAGTATCAATGATACTTTTTTGAGCAATGTTCACATATATCCAAACCCTGCTAAAGACTTTATTCAATTAACGGGAATTGAAAATGGAACCATTTCAAAAATTACAGTTACCAACCTATCTGGTAAAGAAGTTTTAAAATCCACTTTAAAGAATGGTAAAATTGATCTTTCTAGTCTTAATTCTGGCATTTATATCGTAAGTATTCAAGCTGAAAATGCCTCAAAAAACATCAAACTTATAAAACACTAATATTTATGTACAAAAAAATAACACTTTTCGTATGTATTGCTTTTACAGCTATTGTAAATGCACAGTCCATAGAATTTACATCAGCAACTTCAACAAAAGGTTTAATAGCTAATACAATTCAAGTAGATTACCAGTATGCAATCGGTGCGGATAGTTTCATTTATTGTGCCATAGAAAACCAACCACAAACGGGTACATGGTCTGGGCTTTCAACAGTTGCGACTGCAAAACTAGACCCAGCAATATCTGGAAACGATGTTACTGGTTCATTTTTTTTTAATATTCCTACTACAACTAAGCCATTCTATGATTTGCCAAATGGGGCTGATGGTTTACAAACCGTTTACAGGATTAAAATACTATCACAGGATATAGCTTTCAATGATATAGCTGGTGCATATTCAGGAGATTGGATTCAATTAACCAATTATACTAGCTTTACGGGAGACACAGATTCAGATTGGTCAAATAAAAATAATTGGGATACAGATGTACCCAATGCCACAACAAATGTTACTATACCCGCATCAAAAAATGCGGAAATTTATGGTTCTACAGGAGCCAGTGAAAATACATCATCTGATGGTACAAGTACACTTCCCATTTTTGGCGGAGGTTCTTTATTGGCAGCAGATCCTGGAACAGGTTTTTAAGTAATAAAATCATAGCATGATAAGGCACCTCCTTTTTACATTTTTTTATCTATTTTCTCATTTTATAACAATGGGTCAGGCAAGTACTTATGTTGATGAAAAAGGGGTTTTTAAGTATCTGAGTAATGATGAAGAAATTAGGTTATTTGGGGTAAACTATACCTTGCCTTTTGCTCATGGTTTTAGAGCAATACATTACATTGGTAAAAATCATAAACAAGCCATTGATAAAGATATCTATCACATTACTCGATTGGGTTTAGATGCCTATAGAGTGCATATTTGGGACATGGAAATTACAGATAGTTTAGGGAATTTAATAAGAACACCTCAACTGGATTTATTAGATTACACACTGGCCAAATTAAAGGAAAGAGGAATTAAAACCATAATAACTCCTTTTAAAGTTGGTGGAAATGGCTATCCAGAAAAAGATTTTGATGTAGTAGGCTTTAGTGCTAAATTAAGCAAAACGCACACCTATGCTGAAGTTGAAGTATTAAATAAACAAGAGCGCTATTTCACACAATTGCTAAACCACATCAATCCATACACAAAAATTGCCTATAAGCATGATCCAGATATTATAGCCTTAGAAATTAATAATGAACCCATTCATGATCATGGAAAAGTAGCCACTGATTACATCAATAAAATGGTAAAAGTAATTCGTAAAGCTGGGTTTAAAAACCCCATTTTTTATAATGTATCTGAAAAATCTGAGTTCATAGATGATTATTTAAAAGCTACTATCCAAGGCTGTACTTTTCAATGGTATCCAACAGGTTTGGTGCATAACAGTCTATTGAAAAATAATTTTTTACCAAATGTAGATCAATATCAAATTCCTTTTCAAGAGAAAAAAGCATTTCAAAATAAAACTAGAATTATTTATGAATTTGATTCGGGAGACACAAATTCATCTGTAATTTTTCCTGCAATGGCCAGAAGTTTTAGAGAGGCTAAATTTCAGTTTGCCACTCAATTTGCTTACGACGCCATAGACTTGGCGTATGCCAATACAGAATATCAAACACACTACTTGAATTTGGCATACACACCTTCTAAAGCAATTTCACTAAAAATTGCTGGCGAAATTTTTCGTGAAATGCCAAATGGGAAGAGTTTTGGTCGTTTTCCCCAAAACAACACTTTTTCTTATTCAAGTTTAGACTATAATCATGATGTAGCGGTCTACAATTCAACGCATAAATTTTTCTATACCAATACAACAAATGCAAGTCCAAATAATATACATAAATTACAACATATTGCAGGCGTAGGCAATTCAAAAATTATCAATTACTCAGGAAATGGTGCTTATTTTTTAGATAAGGTAGAAGACGGAATTTGGCGACTTGAAGTTTTACCAGATGTACTTTGGGTAAAAGACCCGTTTGAGAAAGCAAGCCTTAAAAAAACAGTTGCGGTTTTGCAAGATCACAAAAATAACATTTCAATTGATTTAAAAAATTTAGGAAACCGCTTTTTTATTCAAGGCATTAATGATGGAAACTCTTTTTATAACCAAGCTAAAAATAAAACTGTTGCAATAGCACCGGGAACCTATATCATTTCCTCTGATAAATTAACTTCTGATTTTAAAACCAATCAAAAATTAGGGAATATTTATGTAAACGAATTTGCAACAACACATCAAAAAATTGAACAAACCTACCTAATTCATGAAGCTTTAGAAGAAATTGAAAAAGGAGAAAACCTTACAATAGAAGCTCAAATTGTAAGCCCTAATACAATTAATAAAGTTGAAGTTGTTTTACTCTCTGGATATCTAAAAACGGATAATTACGAAATGATTCAAAAAGATAATTTTAGATATGAAGTGATACTACCCAATACTAAAATACTCAAAGAAATTTTAAATTACTACATTGTTGTAAATACCAGTAAAGCACAAATTACATTTCCAGAAAAGGTATCTGAACATCCTGTAGATTGGGACTTTGTAAGTACCCAAACCTACCGTACAAAAATTGTAGAAAAAGAACCCATTGTTGTTTTGTATGATATTCTTAAAGACAATTCCAAAAATTTTTTATGGCCAAGACAATGGCATGCAATGCAATATAAGATTCAAAAAAAATTGCATAAAGTAGCTACAAAAAACTATCTAAGCGTTTATACTGATAGCTTGACAAAGAAAATACCAGACTTATCTTTTAAAATTCTATTGAATGATATTGCAAAGCGTTCGCAACATTATTTGGTAAAGACTACATCTATAGTTGTAACCGCTTTTACTGGAGCAAAAAAAAGGCAGAAAGTTCAAGTTGGTCTGCAATTAAAAAACGGGCAAGTTTTTGGGAAAGTTATTGAATTAACCTCTGACAAGAAAGATATTACCATACCATTTCATGAACTAGAAAAGGTTTCGCAAGTATTATTACCAAAACCATTTCCTCCTTTTCAATCCTATTTTTCAAACTCATTAGCAAATTCAACATTTGATGTTAAAGATATTGAGGCTCTTCAAATTTCAATTGGACCTGAAATCAAAAAAGAAAATTACAACAAACCACAACAAATATTTATCAATAAAATAGTTTTACATTAAATGAAGATAACTTACCCCATAATTTTTATAGTACTTATTTCGAGTATCATTGGATGTAAAAAAAACAACAATTTTAGTTCGACCAAAGAAAAATTTAATTCAAATTGGTATTTTACAAAAGTAGAAAATGAAGCTATCTCAGATCATACCTTTACAACTGAGGAAGCATTCACATCATGGGAAAAAATAAATTTACCACATACACCCCATATAGAGCCTAAAATTGTAAATAATCAATGGCAAGGTATCAGTTGGTACAAAAAAGAATTTTCTCTGCCACGCTCTAAAAAGGGGAAAAAATTATTTTTCCATTTTGAAGGCGCTATGAATATTGCAGAAGTTTGGGTAAACAACAAGAAGCTTATCAAACATCATGGAGGCTATTTGCCATTTGTGGTTGATTTTTCTGAGGTTGCCAATTTTAATAAAAAAAATACCATTGCTGTAAAATTAAACAATAAAGACAACCCTATAACAGGGCCTAAACCCCTAGAAAAATTAGATTTCAATACGTATGGAGGTATCTATAGAAATGTTTGGTTGGTTACTAAAAATCAGCTCTATATTACAGATCCCATTCTAGAAAATAAAACTGCAAGTGGTGGTATTTTTGTAAAATATAATAACGTTTCAGCAAAAAAAGCCACTATACATATTAAAACGCATCTTAGAAATGAAAATGGTAGATCCAAAACTATTTACATCTCACATTCTTTAATTTCTAATGATAGTATCGTAAAAAATATAAAGAGCAAAAAAATCAATTTAGCGGCAAATATTGATAAAGAAATAGTCTTAGAATTACCTGTTGAAAACCCTAAATTGTGGTCTCCAGATTTTCCAAATTTATATGTTTTAAAAACAGTAATTACTGAAGACAATACTATTGTGGATACTGAAATAACTACAATAGGTATCAAAACCATGGAATTTAAAGGCCAAGACTTTTACTTAAATGGTAAGAAGACGTTTTTACGAGGCGTAAATCGTCATCAAGAATACCCTTATATTGGATACGCACTTTCTGATAATGCCAATTACAGGGATGCTAAAAAAATTAAAGACGCTGGATTCGATTATATAAGACTATCTCACTATCCACAAAGCAAATCATTTATGAATGCCTGTGATGAATTGGGTCTAATTAATATCAACGCCATTTTAGGTTGGCAATATTTTAGTGAAAATAAAGCATTTCAAAAACATATTTTTCAAACCGCTAAAGATTTAATTCGCAGAGATCGAAATCATGCTTCTGTAATGGCTTGGGAAGTTTCTTTAAATGAATCTTGGATGCCAGAAGCATTTATAGATTCCTTAACTAGAATTGCCAAAAAAGAATATCCTGGAAATCAAAATTTTACCGCAGGTTGGCAGTCTTATGGCTATGATATTTTCCTACAAGCACGGCAACATCGTTTAAAACATTATGATAAAAATTTAAAAAAACCATACAGTGTCTCTGAATATGGAGATTGGGAATATTACGCAATGAATGCTGGTTTACATCAGGATTCTTGGAATGATTTATTGCAAAAAGAAAAATCTAGTAGACAGTTACGAACTGCAAGTGAAAAAGCACTATTACAGCAAGCAACTAATATACAAGAAGCCCATAACGACAATTTAAAAACCCATGCTTTTTCTGACGGTTACTGGGTAATGTTTGATTATAATAGAGGTTATGCAAATGATTTGGAAGCATCAGGCATTATGGATTTATTTAGAATACCAAAGCCCTCTTACTATTTTTATAAAAGTCAAAGAGATCCAAACAATCCTAATGGAGCACCAATGATTTATATTGCGAATCAATGGAGAGAAGATAGTCCTTTAGATATTAGAATTTTTAGCAATTGTGAGGAGGTTGAACTGTTTTTAAATGGAAAGTCCTTAGGAAAACAACAACCAGATAAAAATCGTATTTCGGATAAAATAAAACATCCACCATTTACTTTTAATCTGTCAAAATATCAGAAGGGAAATTTAGAAGCAAAAGGATTTATCAATAATAAAATAGTTGCAAACCATACTGTAATAAGTCCAAAAGATCCATCAAAAATAAAAATCGGAATGGATTTGAGTGGGAAAAAAATTGATTCAAATAATAATGATATTGTTTTGGTTTATGCAAATATTTTAGATGAAAATGAAACCTTAATAACAGATTTTTTAGATAGTGTGAAATTTACTTTAGAAGGGAGCGCTGAATTAATTGGTGAAAACCCTGTGAATTTTGAGGCTGGAATTGCAAGCATATTGTTAAGAGTTTCCAAAGAATCAAAAAATCTAAAAATTACTGCATCTACCAATAAAACAAATTTTAAAGATATAATTTCAATTAAATAAAAATGAAAAAAATTACAATAATATTACTTCTATTTTTCTCAAATAGTTTAGTGTCTCAATCTATAGAAATTACTGGATTTAATGAAAATCCACTCCAGGTAAGTCCCTTGTTAGGTGCAGATTTAATTGTTAATTTCAAATATACAAGTGAATCGGGATCAACTGGCAATCATATTTTTATAGGTTTAGAAATTTTAGACGGTAATAACCAATATGTCAGCTATATTAACGGAATTACATTAAATAATCAGCAAGCAGGCACTAATGTGGAAAAATCTGCATCATTTTTTGTAGGAAGCATTCATAAGTCTTCAGCAGACTTACCAGCGGGTCATTATTATCAAGTAAAAGCTATTTTATATCAGAGCGGAAGTTGGGTAGAAAATGCTTGGTCTGGCTATTGGAACTCACCAAAAACAGAAATACAAAAAACAAGTTACAATTTCAGCACTAAAAAAATATCAAAAGGGGCAGACATTAGTTGGATGACAGAAATGGAAGATCAAGGTTATACTTGGAAAGATAATGATGGCAATACCAAAGAATTATTGCCCCTATTAAAAGAATATGATATAGACGCTATTCGCCTAAGAGTTTGGGTAAATCCTGAGAATTCTGATGCCAATGGCTGGTGTGATATTGATGATATGGTGGTTAAAGCAGAAAAGGCTCATGCAAACAATCAAGATATTTTAATTAGTATTCATTATAGTGATTGGTGGGCAGATCCAAATCAACAAACCAAACCTGGTGTCTGGACAAATTTTACATTATCGGAATTAGAAACAGCAGTTGCTAATCATACAATAGCCATTTTAAACGCTCTAGATGCCAAAGGAATTACACCAAAATGGATTCAGATAGGAAACGAAACTAATGATGGAATGTTATGGACTTCAGGAAAAGCATCTACGGGGGGATTTGCTAATTATGCTAAATTTTTAAATGCTGGTGCCAATGCCGTAAAAACATTTAATAGCAACATTAAAACAGTTTTACATATTTCTGATGGTAATGATAATAATCTTTTTAGGTGGAATATCGATGGTTTAATAAGCAATGGTTTTCAACAGAATCAATTCGATATTATAGGCATGTCTTTATATCCAGATGAAAACAATTGGAAAACTTATGTGGATGCTACTTATAACAATATGATTGATTTAAAATCTCGTTATAACAAAGATGTAATGATGGTAGAAATTGGATTTTCTAATAGTAGACCAGACATTACCTATCAATATATTACTTATATGATAGAAAAAACCAAACAAGCAGATGGTACAGGAGTATTTTATTGGGAACCCATTGCAAGAAGTCCTTTTACCAATTATTCCAAAGGAGCTTGGGATGCTGATGATAGTCCTTCAATTGCAATGGATGCATTTTTGGATAAGTCAACCCTAAGTACAGATACAGTTAACCTTTTAACTGATGCCTTTGATATTTTTCCAAATCCAACACGTAATAAAATTACAGTGAATTCAACAGAAACCTTAATAAATAGTTTAAAATTGTACAATATAAATGGGAGTTTATTAATTGAGAAAAAAGGGAATCACAATACTTTAGAATTAGATTTATCTAAACTAGCTACAGGTATTTATTATTTAAACATTAACCATAATGTTGTAAAAAAAATAATTAAACAATAAGCTTCAATATCCCAGAAAATGCAAATATTCACATTTCTAGCATTCACAATCTTAGTCGCTGTAATTTCTTATTTAACATCAAGAAAAACAGCTGAAATCTCATCTGATGGTTATTTTTTGGGAGGCAGAAGTTTAACTGCTGGCGTTATTGCAGGTTCATTATTACTTACCAATTTATCTACAGAGCAAATTGTGGGTTTAAACGGAGCTGCCTATACAAGTGGTTTGTCTGTTATGGTTTGGGAAACATTGGCAGCTATAGCCATGGTAGTTACAGCCATTTATTTGCTTCCTAAATATTTAAAAAGTGGCCTTACCACTGTTCCTGGTTTTTTAGAAAAAAGATATGATGTTGCTACAAAAACATTAACTTCGATATTATTTTTAACAGGGTATGTAGTTGTACTTTTGCCTGTTATCTTGTATTCTGGATCACTTGCAATTAGTGGTATGTTTGATGTACCCAACTTATTAGGGGTAACACATACACAATCTATATGGATTTGTGTTTGGTGCATAGGAATTATCGGATCTATTTACGCTGTTTTTGGAGGTTTAAAAGCGGTTGCCGTCTCAGATTCAATAAATGCGATTGGTTTATTAATTGGTGGTGTTCTTATTCCTTTTTTTGGTTTATTACTCATTGGTGATGGAGATTTATTTGAGGGATTACATCTTCTAACAACCCAAAATCCAGAAAAATTCAATTCTATAGGTGGTAAAACAGATCCAGTACCCTTTTATACCATTTTTACAGGGATGATGTTGGTACAATTATTCTATTGGGGTACAAATCAGCAAATTATTCAAAGAGCATTAGGAGCAAAAGATTTAAAAGAAGGGCAAAAAGGATTATTATTGGCATCATTCATTAAAATTTTAGGACCAATAATAGTGGTACTTCCGGGTTTAATTGCGTATCACATATTTCAAGGCAATTTAGAAACAGCGGATAGCGCTTACCCCATGTTGGTTAAAAAAGTATTACCCAAAGAGTGGGTTGGTTTTTTTGCAGCAGTTTTATTTGGTGCAATTTTAAGCTCATTTAATAGCGTTTTAAACAGTTCTGTTACCTTATTTGGGATTGATGTTTACAAGCAACATATTCGTAAAGAAGCAGATGAAAAAACTATAGTTAAATATGGAAAAACTTTTGGAGTTCTGCTAGCCATTGCTGCAATGTGTATTGCTCCTTTAATTGCAAATGCTGGAAGTCTATTTGATTACCTACAAGAAATAAACGGTATCTATAGCATTCCAATATTAACGATAATTGTGGTTGGGTTTACCACTAAAAAAGTGCCTGCCATAGCGGCTAAAATTGGTTTATTATCGGGTTGTGTAATGTATATTATTAGCCAATTTATACTCCAACCTTATTTTATAACTACTGCTTTAAAAAATGCCAATTTTAAAGGAGTAACTCAAGACTCTGAATTGGCTTTAATCAAATCACAAGCCTACCCGCACTTTTTAGACATTATGGCAATATTATTTTCACTAAATATTTTAATTATGTTAATCATAGGTAGGTTCAAACCTAGAAAAATTCCATATCGCCAAAAGTATACGCAACAAGTAAATATTGCTCCTTGGAAATATGTTCATATGACTGGGATATGCATAACTCTAATCGTGATATTCATCTATATATATTTTGCATGATATGAAAGAGAAAGTATTGGTTACTGGTGGCTGTGGTTATATTGGTTCTCACACAGTGGTAGAGTTAATTCAAAATAATTTTGAGGTAATTATTATTGATGATTTATCAAATTCAAATGTACATATCCTAAACAATATTAAAAAGATAACGGGAGTAAAGCCTACTTTTTGCGAATGTGATTTAAAAGACATTCATCATGTTAAGAACATTTTAAGATATAATAAAAACATAGAAGCTACCATTCATTTTGCTGCTTATAAAGCTGTAGGAGAATCTGTTGCTCAACCTCTTTTATATTACCAAAATAATTTGGTGGGTCTCATCAATATTTTAATTTCTCAATTAGAAATAGGAAATATTAATTTTATATTCTCTTCATCAGCAACAGTCTATGGAAATCCAAAAAAACTTCCAATTACAGAAGAAAACCAAACAGAAAGACCATTTTCACCTTATGGAAATACAAAAAAAATAGCAGAAGAAATTTTAGAAGATGTATCTAAAGTAAATGCTGAGGCTAATATCATTTCTTTACGTTATTTTAATCCTATAGGAGCTCATGAATCAGGATTAATTGGTGAATTGCCAACTGGTATTCCTAATAATTTAATGCCTTACATTACGCAAACTGCTATTGGGTTAAGAGAAAAGTTATCCGTTTATGGCAACAACTACCCTACTCCAGATGGCACTCCTATTAGAGATTATATTCATGTTGTGGATTTAGCAAAAGCTCATGTAAAAGCACTGAAAAGACAGTTACAGCAAAAACAAGAAAACAACTTTGAAACTTTTAATTTGGGAACTGGAAATGGGTATTCTGTTTTAGAAATCATAAAAACTTTCGAGAAAGTTTCAAATAAAAAATTAAACTACGAAATTGTAGAAAGAAGAAATGGTGATGTACCTTCATTATATGCAAGTACTAAATTAGCCGAACAAAAATTATCATGGAAAGCACATAAAAATCTTGAAGAAATGATTGCCTCTTCTTGGTTATGGGAACAAAAAGTTAGACACTATACCTTGTAATATGTTTGCAATTCAGAATACTATAGAAGAAGGTTTACCCATTTTTATACTTCAAAATAAAAGCAATACTACTTCAGCAAAAGTTAGTTTAAATGAAGGCGGTAGACTTAAAGGTTTAAAAATTAATACTATTATTTTAATCAAAGAAATTAAAAAATTTGATTACAAAACATCCTATGCTTCTTCAGTTTTGTTTCCTTTTGTAGGAAGGATAGCAGAGGGAAAATATAGCTATCAAAATAAAGAATTTCAATTAAATTACAATCATAATAGCAGTAATGCTTTGCATGGTTTAGTTTACAATAAAAAATTTAAAGTTGTAAAAGAAACTAAAAATCTAAACTTTGCATCAGTTATTATTCACTTTAAAGAAATTGATAAAAACTTAGGATTTCCTTACAAATTTAATCTTCAATTAACATATACTCTATTTGAAAATGAAATTACTCTATCTATAGAAATTGAAAATACAGATAGTAAAACTTTCCCTTTTACTATAGGGTGGCATCCTTATTTTTTATGTGACAAACTATCTAAGAGCGCATTAAAATTTAAGAGCAATCAAAAAATTAAATTCAATGAAAACTTAATTACAGAAAAAGTAATTGATCATAAAACCAAAAAACACTTTAAAATTAAAGACCAACAATTAGACGATTGTTTTATCTTAAATTCTAATACAGTTGCGTTTTTAACACCAAATTATCACATAGAAATTTCATCCAATCAACCAGAAAACTATCTGCAATTATACACCCCAAAAGATTTACCACTAATTGCAATTGAGCCAATGACAAGAGTGTCTAATAGTTTTAACAATAAGATTGGATTACAAGAATTATTCCCAAATCAAAAACATTCTATAACATGGAATGTTAAATTGAATACATAATAAATCCTCTTAAAAATGAATACTCTATTAATTAAACAAGTTAAAGAAACCTTTTTAAAAACTTTTAAGACTGATCCTTTACTGATTTTTTCACCAGGAAGAATAAACATTATTGGAGAGCATACAGATTATAATGAAGGCTTAGTTTTTCCAGCAGCAATTAATAAAGGTATTACAGCAGCCATACAAATAAGTGATACAGATAAATGTGTTGCCTACGCTATTGATAAAGAAAGTAAAATAACGTTTGATTTAGAAAACATAAAACCCTCTAAAGAAGGAAACTGGGAAAATTATATTTTTGGTGTGGTCGCAGAAATACAAAATAAAAATAAAGTTATTGGTAATTTTAATATTGCTTTTAAAGGAAATATTCCTGGTGGTGCAGGCATGTCTTCTTCAGCAGCAATAGAAAATAGTGTTGTTTTTGGTTTAAACGAACTCTTTAATTTGGGCCTCACAAAATACGAAATGATTTTAATATCACAAAAGGCAGAACATAATTATGTAGGTGTTAAATGTGGTATTATGGATCAATATGCAAGTATGTTTGGTGTTAAAGACCATGCATTGCATTTGGATTGCAGAACAACAAAATCTAAGGCTTATAAAATTGATTTTAAGGATTATGAATTAATGCTCATCAACACAAATGTGAAGCACAACTTGTCTGACAGTGCATATAATGATAGACGTTCTGCTTGTGAAAATATTTGCGAATTATTAGGGCTTACATCTTTAAGAGATGCTACTGAAGTAGGTTTAGGAAAAATCATTGATAAGGTTACTCCTACAAATTATCAAAAAGCATTATATGTCATACAAGAAATCGAAAGAACTCAAAAAGCAGCAAAAGCAATTGAAAATAATAATTTAGAATTACTAGGTTCTTTAATTTACCAATCTCATGAAGGGCTATCTAATCAATATAAGGTAAGTTGCGATGAGTTAGATTTTTTAGTGGCACAAGCTAAAAAAAATATAAATGTTTTAGGAGCTAGAATGATGGGAGGTGGTTTTGGTGGATGTACTATAAATTTAATTGCCAAAAAAGGAGCAAAAGATTTTGCAGAAACAACTTCAAAGGCCTTTAAAAATAAATTTAATAGAGAATGTTCTGTTTATTTTGTAGCACTATCTCAAGGAACACATATCATAAATTAAGCAATCAAACAGAAAAAATACTAATGGAAAATACAAATTTGCAAGATTATTCTCATAAAAGATTTAACATTTTAATTGGAGAATGGGTTTTGGTTTCTCCACACAGAGCAAAACGTCCTTGGCAAGGTCAGAATGAAGAAATTTCAACAGAAAAAAGACCCTCTTATGATAAAAATTGCTATTTGTGCCCAACCAATACAAGAATTAATGGTGAAATAAATCCAGATTATAAAGATGTTTTTGTATTTACCAACGATTTTGCTGCACTTCAAAAAGATTCCCCTTCATTTGAAGTAAATGATGGATTGTTAATTGCTAAAAGTGAAACAGGTATTTGCAAGGTTATCTGCTTTAGTCCAGATCATTCTAAAAGTTTAGCTGAAATGGAAGTTGGTGAGATTATAAAAGTGGTAAATGCTTGGCAAAAAGAATATGCAGTATTAGGAGCAAATAAAATGATTAATTATGTGCAAATTTTTGAAAATAAAGGTGCCGTAATGGGATGCAGTAATCCACATCCTCATGGACAAATTTGGAGTCAGTCTAGCTTACCAAACGAGGTTTATAAAAAAGACATACATCAAAAATTATACTATAACAAAAATAAAAGAAGCCTTTTAGGTGATTATCTATTACAAGAATTAGCAGCAAAAGAAAGAGTTGTTTGTGAGAACAATGATTTTGTAGCTTTAACTCCTTTTTGGGCAGTTTGGCCTTTTGAAGTTATGATTGTGCCCAAAAAAGCGAAAAAGAATATTGTTGAACTTTCATACAAAGAAGTCGAAAATTATGCTAAAATCATTTCGGTAATTACAAAAGCATACGATAAATTATTCAATATTTCTTTCCCTTATTCAAGTGGTATTCATCAAGCTCCAACAAATGGTGCAGAAAATGAACATTGGCATTTTCATATGAGCTTTTATCCGCCTTTACTGCGTTCTGCAACTGTTAAAAAATTTATGGTAGGTTATGAAATGTTTGGTTCGCCTCAAAGAGATATTACAGCAGAAATTGCAGCTAAAAGATTAAGAGATTTAACGCATTCATACTAATGGATGTTAAAAATTTAACTATATAGTGTTAAAAATAATGTGAAAACTTATAAAAAATCTATGAAGTTTAGATATTAATACTTTCAGAAATTTTGATTGCATAATGAATTCAGTAAACAAAAATATTATATTAAGTCTTTTCTTGGATTATATAAACTCATCATATTAACATCTTTCACTCATTTTTTACATCATTCCTTCTATTTATTTTCTTACTTAATGGCTTCATAGTATAACTTTTGGGTACTAATCGAAAAATAAAATTCTCAGTTTAGATCAGGGAAAACTAAAACTTTAACGATTATTTTGTTTAACTTAACTTCAAATGGATTAAACAATTTGTATATTTGTTAGCCTAAGATAAAACATATGAAGTTTTTTAACAATAAAGATATTTCAAATCTGAATAAAATTTATAAAATTAATCTCATAAATAGTTGTTCTGGTTTTAAATCTGCCAACCTACTAGGTTCAATTTCAAAAGAAGGAATTCCAAATGTTGCTGTATTTAGTTCAGTAACACATTTAGGTTCAAATCCTCCAACCCTGGGTTTTATTTTACGTCCAACAACAGTTCCTAGAGATACTTATAAAAATATTAAAGATGTAGGTGTTTTTACTATTAATCATATTTATGAGGATATTATTGATGATGCTCATCATACCTCTGCAAAGTATCCAAAAGAAATATCAGAATTTGAGATTACTAATTTAGAGGAAGAATACAAAGGTAATTTTAAAGCGCCATTTGTTAAAAACACACCCGTTCAAATAAGTATGAAATTTATAGAGGAAATATACGTACCCTCTAATAATGTTATGTTAATTGTTGCTCAGATACAAGAACTTTATATTGATGATGAATTATTACAGGAAGATGGATTGATAAATCTATCTAGGGGAAATATTGTTACCATAAATGGTTTAGACACCTATGCAATACCTAAGTTTAAAAAACAACTTTGTTATCAACGCCCAAAAAATAGAAAGAAAATGTCATGAAAATTCTCGTAACTGGTGCAACTGGCTATATAGGTAAACGTTTAATTCCGTTATTATTAAATGACGGACATACCGTTTTTTGCGCTGTTAGAGACAAAGAAAGAGCAAAAAGTTATTTTAAAAACCGAAATAATATTGTTTTAGTTGAGGCAGATTTTCTAAATGCTGAAAGCTTAAACACAATTCCTAAAAACATAGAGATTGCCTATTATTTAATTCATTCAATGTCAAATTCTGCGAAAGAATTTCACATTTTAGAAGAAAAATGTGCTTTTAATTTTAAACGATTTGCAGAAAGTTCAAATCTTAAGCAAGTTATTTATTTGAGTGGAATTACAAACGATACTAAACTTTCTAAACATTTATTATCAAGAAAAAATGTAGAGAATACATTAGCATCTAAAACCTACGCTTTAACTACTTTTAAAGCTGGTATTATTGTTGGCTCTGGGAGTTCATCTTTCGAAATTATTAGAGATTTGGTTGAAAAACTACCTGCTATGATTGCTCCAAAATGGTTAAATACAAAAACCCAACCTCTGGGTATAAGAGACGTTTTATCATTTTTACATAGAGCCATTGGCAAAGAGGAATTGTATGATAAATCTTATGATGTTTTTGGCCCAGAAATTCTAACTTATAAGGAAATGTTATTGCAATTTGCAGAAGTAAGAAAATTAAAAAGATGGATTCTTACAGTACCTGTAATGACCCCAAAACTATCTTCTTATTGGTTGTATTTTGTTACCTCAACCTCATACAAATTAGCAACATCACTAGTCAACTCTATGGGAGTTGAAGTCATTGGAAAAAAAAGCAATATCAACAAAATATTAGAGGTACAACCCATGACTTACAAACAATCTGTTGAGTATGCATTTATTAAAATAAAACAGAATAGTATAATTTCTAGTTGGAAAGATTCTTATATAAGTAGCGGTAAATTAAAAAATTATGTACATGAATTTATCAACGTTCCAAAACACGGTTGTTTTAAAGATTTCAAAAAAAGAAAAGTAAAAGATAAAAAAAGAACATTGGACAGAATTTGGGCGATTGGCGGTGAAACTGGATGGTATTATGGAACTATATTATGGAAAATTAGAGGTTTTTTAGATCAGTTTTTTGGAGGTGCAGGTTTACGTAGAGGAAGAAGAGATCCCACAAAATTAAATGCAGGTGATGCGCTTGACTTCTGGAGAGTCATTTATGCAGATAAAGAAAAAGGGAAACTCCTACTCTATGCAGAAATGATTTTACCAGGAGAAGCTTGGTTAGAATTTAATATTAAAGATGATATTTTATATCAAACAGCAACTTTCAGACCTGTTGGATTAGCAGGTAGATTGTATTGGTATGCAGTGTTGCCCTTCCACTGGTTTATATTTAACGGAATGATCAACAAAATTATAAAAGTATAATCTTTTGAAAAAACAAAATCTCCCAAGCAAAATATGTCCTATTTGTAATAGACCTTTTACATGGCGAAAGAAATGGGAAAAGAATTGGGAAAATGTAAAATATTGTAGTAAAAAATGCAGCAGCAACAACAAATAAAAACGGCTTTAGTTTGGTTTCGCAATAATTTAAGAGTTCATGATAATATTTCTCTAAAAAAAGCAATAGATGAAAACCAAAAAGTTATCGCTGTGTATTTTTTTGATCCTAAATATTTTGATAATGATGAATTTGGATTCCAAAAAACAGCAAAATTTAGAGCAAAGTTTTTAATAGAAACTATTGTCAATTTAAAACAAAATTTAGCAGCTTTAAACATTACATTACTCACTTTTTTTGATGCTCCTAAAAACAATATAAAAAGTCTATGCAATACATTTTCAATTGATACAATATACACACAAAAAGAATGGACTAAAGAAGAGATTGAAACCAATTATCTTATAAAAAAATCTTTAGATAATAAGATTGATCTTATAGAAAATTATGACCAATTTTTATATCCTCCAGAAACTGTATCAAAAAATTTCAATAATATACCTGATATTTTTAGCGTTTTTAGAAAAAAATTAGAAAAATATGTTGCTGTTTTGGAAGAAGTATATCTCTCAAAATTACCAAAAGATAATGTAGTTCATAACACAACTTCAATTCCCAATTTACAAGATTTTGGCTTTGATGATTTTGACATTACTAATAAAACTGCATTCCCTTTTAAAGGTGGAGAAACTGCTGCATTAGAAAGGTTGAACTATTACCTTTTTGAAAGTAAAAAAGTTAGTTTTTATAAGAAAACTAGAAATGGTTTAGTGGGGAATGATTATTCTACAAAATTTTCCCCCTGGTTGGCGAATGGCAGTATTTCTGCCAAAACAATTTATTGGAGTATTCAAAAATATGAACAGGAATTTGGTAAAAATCAATCTACATATTGGGTTATTTTTGAATTAATTTGGAGAGATTACTTTAAATATATTTCATTAAAATATGGTGCTAAAATTTTTAAAATAGGTGGAATTTTAGACAGAAATTATCAATGGAAATCCGATAGAAAAACAATCCAAAAATGGATTAATGGCGAGACCAAAGACGATTTTGTAAATGCCAATATGATTGAACTCAAAGAAACAGGTTGGATGAGCAACCGCGGAAGACAAAATGTAGCCTCTTATTTTGCCAAAGAGCTTTTATTAGATTGGAGAATTGGGGCATCATATTTTGAATCTATTTTGTTAGATTATGATGTTCACAGCAACTATGGAAACTGGATGTACGTTGCAGGAGTTGGAAATGACCCCAGAGACCGAAAATTTAACACACAACTTCAAGCCGAACGATATGATAGAAATCATAAATTTAGAAACCTTTGGTTAGAAAAAACTTTATTTTAAAATGAGTAAAATTGGAGTACATATCATTTTCCCTCATCAACTTTTTAAAAATTCGGAAATTTTAGATATAGTTGAAGATATCATCCTGATTGAAGAATATTTATTTTTCAATCAATATAAATTCCACAAACAAAAAATTGCATTTCATAGAGCAACTATGAAAGCTTATGAAAATTATCTAACTAAAAAAGATAAGAAGGTAACTTACATAGATGCTAAAAATGAATTGAGTGATGTTCGAAAACTACTTACAAAATTAAAAAAGGATGGTGTATCTAAAATTCATATTATTGATCCTACAGACAATTGGCTAGAAAAGCATATTCATCAATCCAAAGGAGATTTAGAAATTAATTGGTATGAAAATCCTTTATTTATTAACACTAAAAATGAACTAGCAACATTCTTTAAGCCAACAAAAAAGAAGTTTTTTCAAACATCATTTTATAAAAATGAAAGAAAAAATAGGTGTGTTTTAATGGATGGGAAAAATCCTGTTGGAGGTAAATTAACTTTTGATGCAGAAAACAGAAAGAAATATCCAAAAAATAAAATTCCACCAATAATTCAATTTCCTAAACCAACAAAATATCACAATAACGCTGTAAAATATGTTAATGAGAATTTCTCAAACAATTTTGGAGAATTAAATGATTTTATAGTTTATCCAATAGATTTTGAGTCTTCTGAAAATTGGTTAACTCAATTTTTTGAGGTTCGTTTTCATGAATTTGGTAGTTATGAAGATGCCATCGTTAAAGAAGAAAACTTCCTAAATCATAGTTTATTATCACCATTAATTAATGTGGGTTTACTGCACCCAAAAGATGTTATTGATACAGCGATAGAATTTGCATACCAAAATGATGTACCAATTAACTCAACAGAAGGTTTTGTGCGTCAAATTTTGGGATGGCGAGAATTTATAAGAGGTGTTTATGAAGCAAAAGGAACAGAAGAACGCACTAAAAACTTTTGGAAATTCTCCAGAAAAATTCCAAAATCTTTTTATGATGGTTCAACAGGTATTGAACCAATAGATGATGTGATTAAAAAAATTAATCAAACTGCATATGCTCATCACATTGAGCGTTTAATGGTTTTAGGAAATTTTATGGTACTCTGTGAGTTTAATCCTGATGAAGTTTACCAATGGTTTATGGAATTGTTTATTGATGCTTATGATTGGGTAATGGTACCAAATGTATATGGAATGAGCTTATTTGCAGATGGTGGATTAATGAGTACAAAACCATATATAAGCAGTAGTAATTACATCATGAAAATGAGTAATTATAAAAAAGGAGATTGGCAACAAACTTGGGATGGTTTATTTTGGACTTTTATGGATAAGCATAGAGATTTCTTTTTAAGCAACCCAAGACTGGGAATGTTAATTAGAACTTTTGATAAGATGAATGTAGAGAAAAAAGAAATTCATTTTAAAAATGCTCAACTATTTTTTAATCAATTAGACAATGGATAAAAGAGAAGAAATAAACATTATTTGGCTTAAACGAGATTTGCGTTTGCAAGACAATGAAGCGATACAAAATGCTCTTTCTTCAAACAAACGGAATCTTTTTATCTATGTTTTTGAAAAATCTCTACAAGAAGATGTGCATTATAATGAGCGACATTGGAATTTTATAAAACAATCTTTAGTAGATATAGATGAAAATTTACTAGCATATAATACAAAAGTTTTAAGTGTAAATTCTGAAGTTATAAATGTATTTAATCAACTTCAAAACTATTACAAAATACATAGTGTTTTCTCTCATCAAGAAACAGGTTTGTTAATTACCTACAACAGAGATCAATATTTTAAAAGATTTTGCAGAAACAACTCAATAAATTGGAAAGAAAACAATAATAACGGAGTTTTAAGAGGTCTTTTAAATAGAGAAGATTGGTTTGAAAAATGGAATCAATACATGGCAGGTTCTCCAATTAAAAATAAATTAATTTCAGATAAATTTTTATCTATTGATGAAATTCATCAACTAGAAAAATACTTTGAAATTGAAAATTTAGAAACTCCCAAACAAACAAAATTTCAAAGAGGAGGTTCTAGAATGGCCTGGAGATATGCCAATACTTTTTTTGAAAAACGTCATAAAAAATACATGTATAATATTTCTAAACCAGCATTGGCAAGAGAAAGTTGTAGTAGATTATCTCCCTATATTGCCTGGGGAAATGTTTCTATTCGTCAAATATTTCATGAAGCTCAAAAACATAAGACAGAAATGAATAAGAAGCATATAGGTGCTTTTATTTCTCGATTAAGGTGGCAAGCCCATTTTATTCAAAAATTTGAAATGGAGCATACCATGGAAAAAGAAAATATTAATAAAGGATATCAAAAACTTAAAAAAGCGATTTCGTTAGAATACCAAAAAGCATGGAAAGAGGGCACAACTGGTTTTCCTATGATAGACGCTTGTATGCGTTGCTTAAAAGAAACTGGATATTTAAACTTTAGAATGAGAGCCATGCTCGTTTCTTTTTTTACTCATATTTTATGGCAGCCATGGCAAGCATCAAGTAAGCATCTATCGCAGCTATTTTTAGATTTTGAACCCGGAATACATTTTCCGCAATTACAAATGAGTTCTGGAGAAACGGGTATTCATACACTTCGAATATACAGCCCTGTAAAAAATAGTTTAGAACATGATAAAGACGCTACATTTATAAAAAAATGGGTGCCAGAATTGGCAACATTACCAACTGCTTTTATTCACGAACCATACTTAATGACTCCTTTAGATGAACAGTTTAATAATTTTAAATTGGGTAGAGACTATCCAAAACCAATTGTAGATATTAAAACGAATAGAAAAAGAGCAACCGACATTCTATGGGGCATGAAAAAGGATCCCGAAGTAATAACAGATAGTAAGCGAATTCTAAAAAAACATACGAACTCAAAAAGATAATAAGAAACTTAGAACACCTAAAAGACTGAACATCAAAAGATAATTTTTTGTTAATTTTTGTTTAATATTTTTGTTATATAGTTAAACATAATCTTTTTTTTCGTATATTTGAGTATGATTTTCAATACAACACATACTAATAAAGAAGCTAAAGCGACTATAAACGATTTAATAGGCGCACCATATTCCTTTTTTAAAGCGTTGAAGATGAGAGGTGTTGGTTCCAAAAGAATGATGATTAGTGAGGTTAGTCAAGGTTTTAAAGATATTATGAATACTGTTTCAGACATCAATTACGGTAATATAGAAATAAGGGGAAAGGGAATCCTTGTGCTTATAAACAAAGGATTAAAAAATTATAGTTGGGCGATTCCGTTTTATCAACTCAACATTTACAAGACATCTGGATTTAGCATTTATGCTCAAGGAAATTTCATACGATTTTATAATAATAAGTTACTGAAAGAAAATAAAAGATTTATAGACAAACTGTTAGATTTAAAGATAGAGAATGATAAGAAATATGATTTTTATGACCTCGTAAAATGAATTTTATATGAAAAAGCTAGATGTTTTTGCTATCGATAGAATAATAGAAATGGCTTGGGAAGACAGAACAACTTTTGAAGCAATACAATTTCAATTTGGGCTTAAAGAACAAGAGGTAATAAGCCTAATGAGGAACCAAATGAGAGCTAAAAGCTTTAAAACATGGAGAGAAAGAGTTCAAGGAAGAAAAACTAAACATGAAAAATTAAGAGTTTTTAAAAAAGGAAGATTCAAATGTTCTAGGCAAAAATCAATATCAAACAACTCAATATCAAAAAAATAATTAACAGTGCTTTGCTTTGTCAAGCATAAAAAATGAAAGACAGCACATTAAAAAGATAAACATGACAACAATAGAAAAAGAACTACTACACAAGCTAAATGGGTTTTCAATAGAGGAAGTTGGAGATGACCATTTATATACAAGTTTAGAAACTCCAATGAAAAAAGATGCTTTTAAACTTTCTAACGAAGAAAAAAAAGAAAAAATAGCTGGTCTATTTTCAGAAATAATGGATGTTTTAGGATTGGACTTAAAAGATGATTCTTTAAGAGGAACTCCTAAAAGGGTTGCTAAAATGTATATTGAAGAAATATTTTCAGGATTAGATCCTGCCAACAAACCCAAAATAGCATTGTTTGACAATAAATATCAATACAACCAAATGTTGGTAGAAAAGAATATTACATTTTATTCTAATTGTGAACACCACTTTGTCCCTATAATTGGCAAAGCACATGTGGCTTATATTTCTTCAGGAAAAGTAATTGGACTCTCTAAACTAAACAGAATTGTTCAATATTATGCCAAAAGACCACAAGTGCAAGAAAGATTAACAAACCAAATTGCTGAAGAATTAAAAATAACTTTAAACACAGAAGATGTTGCTGTAATTATAGATGCAAAACATTTATGTGTTTCTTCAAGAGGCATTAAAGACAATACTTCCTCTACAGTAACATCTTATTTTGGAGGTAAATTCCAAAATCAAGCTAAAATAACAGAATTACAAAACACCTTAAATTATTAAGTTATGGATCTAATAAATAAAGCATTAGAATTTGAAACAAGAAAAATGAGATTTCCAACCACTAGCGACAGAGTTTTGGCAGCTAGAGAAGCAAAATCTTTAATTTTAAGTCTAAACGAAATCTATAAAAAAAATAAAGACGTAAAAATTATGGACATCATGAAACGTTTAACTGTAATCAAAAGGAGAATAGAAAAACGTCTAAAGGGAAAACCATTGACGGCATAAAAAATTCAAAATCTTCTTGCTTTTCTAACATTTATAATTATATTCGAAAATTATAGCATTAAATAGTAAGACAAGGTATAAAAACAAAGAAATAAGCAATGAATTTATTAGAAAGAGCTGAAGAATTTGAGCATAGGAAATTCTCATTCAAAACAACAAGTGATAGAATTATAGCATCTAGGGAGGTAAAATCCTTGATTTTAGAATTAAACGAAGTATACAAAACAGAAAAAGATCCTAAAATTATGGATCAAATGAAGCGCCTAACAGCAGTAAAACAAAAAATTGAAAAGCGCTTAAAAGGAAGACGTTAAAGCACATGAGAAGAATTATAGTTATTGGCGGAAGTAAAGGAATTGGCAACGCAATTGTTAGCTCTTTAGTAGAAAAAAATACAGTAATAAACATAAGCAGAAGTGCTCCTTTACAACCTCATACTAATTTAACTCATTATCACTGCGATATTCTTTCAGACGATTTACCCCTAATAGATAAAGTTGATGTACTTATTTATTGCCCAGGTAGCATTAATTTAAAACCAATTTCAAGATTAAAACTAGACGATTTTAGAAGCGACTTTGAAATAAACGTTATAGGAGCAGTGAAAGCAATTCAACACTTTTTACCTGTTCTTAAAAATGGTACCCATCCAAATATTTTACTTTTTAGCACAGTTGCTTCAAAATTGGGGATGCCTTTTCACGCAAGTATTGCTGCTGCAAAATCAGCAGTAGAAGGACTTACAAAGTCTCTAGGTGCAGAATTGGCACCAACAATTCGTGTAAATGCAATTGCACCTACGGTTACAGATACAGATTTGGCATCAAAACTATTGCGCAATGAGCGAATGATAGAGAATATTACTGAACGTCATCCTTTAAAAAAATACTTACAACCCAATGAAGTCTCAGATTTGGCTAATTTCTTAATTTCAAATAAGGCAACTTCTATATCTGGTCAAATATTTGAATTAGATTGTGGAATTGTAAGCTTTAAAATTTAAAAAAATTCTGAAATGACATCTATTTATGATATTAATATTGATAGTTTACAAGGGAAACCTATCAATTTAAAAGCCTATAAAAACAAATATTTACTATTTGTAAATGTGGCTTCAAAATGCGGTTTTACACCTCAATACAGAGAACTAGAGGAATTACATAAAACCTACCAAGATAACTTGGTAGTTATTGGTGTTCCTTGTAATCAATTTGGTAGGCAAGAGCCTGGAAATTCAGAAGAAATTGAAAAATTTTGCGAAGTAAATTATGGTGTTTCTTTTCTAATTACAGAAAAAACTGATGTAAAAGGAACCAATCAACATCCTTTATACAATTGGCTAACTTCAAAAAAATTAAACAACAAAAAAAATTCTTCAGTAAAATGGAATTTTCAAAAATATTTAGTTTCTCCTGAAGGAAATTTAATTGATTATTACTTTTCTATCACAAAACCATTAAGTTCAAAAATTACAAAACACCTAAAATAATGTTTGGTTTATTTAAGAAGAAGTCTGAAATTGAAAAACTTCAAGAGAAGTACAAAAAGCTTATGGAAGAAGCCTTTAAACTACAATCTATTAATAGAAGTGACAGCGATACAAAATATTTAGAAGCAGATCAACTTTTAAAGAAGATAGAAGAGCTTCAATCCAAGTCATAATAATGAGCAAACTTAAAATTATAATTATATTTTTAATTATCAATTTTGGAGGTCTAGCCATTGGAAGCTTGTTGATGGAGAATGGACCAACTTCCAGTTGGTACACTAATCTAAATAAAGCCCCTTGGACCCCTCCAGGATGGGTTTTTGGTGCTGCATGGACAATCATTATGATCTGTTTTTCAATCTATTTGGGAATACTTTTCAGTAAAGAAAATACTCGAAAAACAAGAATTATTTTCTTGGTTCAGTTTGTTTTAAATGTAAGTTGGAACTACATTTTTTTTAACCAACATCTAGTATTGATTGGTCTTATAAGCATTTCTTTGCTCACCTCACTGCTATTTTATTACTTCTTCAAATTAAGTAAAAAAGTTGGGGCTTATAAATATCTATTACTACCTTATATGGTTTGGTTATGTATTGCAACATCACTAAACCTCTATATTTTAGTCCATAATTAAAATGAAAATTTATACGTTCCATAGAAAGCAAAAATTACCAATAACTCTTGAAAAGGCTTGGGAATTTTTATCAAATCCTAAAAATTTAAAAACAATTACTCCAGATTATATGAGCTTTGATATTATCTCTGGGGCTGATAGACCTATGTTTGCAGGTCAAATAATACAATATATAGTTACTCCAATTCTTGGAATAAAAACAAAATGGATTTCAGAAATCACACAGGTAGAACACCAAAAGTATTTTGTGGATGAACAACGTTTTGGTCCATATTCATTATGGCATCACAAACACTTTATCAAAGAAATTGATAATGGTATAGAAATGGAAGACATTATAGACTATAAAGTACCGATGGGAATTTTAGGGCAACTTGTTCACCCTATTCTAGTAAAACCAAAGTTGGAAGAAATATTTGCTTACAGACAAAAAAAGTTAATCGAATTATTCGGAGAATACAAATAATGAAGTCAGTAATAAACATTTTTTGGTTCCGAAGAGATTTACGTTTTAAGGATAATTGTGGATTATTTCATGCATTAAATTCAGGTAAAAAAGTGCTGCCTATTTTTATTTTTGATGAAGATATACTGAGCAAGCTCCCTAGAAATGATGCGCGCGTTTCTTTTATTTATCAAGAATTGGAGAATATGCATAAGAAACTTTTAGAAATTAAAAGCGGTATTAGTATTTTTAATGGAAATATTATTGATGTTTTTAAAAAATTATCAAGTACATATACTATTGAAACTGTTTTTACAAATCATGATTATGAACCTTACGCACTAAAGAGAGACTCAGAAGTTAATCGTTTTTTAGTGTCAAAAAACATCAACTTTAAAACCTACAAAGATCAAGTAATTTTTGAAAGAAATGACATTGTAAAAAAAGACGGAACGGCCTATAAAGTATATACTCCTTATTCAAAAAAATGGCTAGAAACATTTCAATTTAAAGGCGTTGAGTTTTTTCCTTCAGAAGCAAAACTCAGTAATTTTCTTAAAAAAGAGACACATTCGTTTTTATCAATAATGGATATTGGTTTTATAAAATCGTCTATGGCGATAGAACCTTACAAAATTTCAAAAAACATAATTGAAACTTATGAAGAAACACGAAATTTCCCTTATAAAAATAGTACTTCAAAATTAGGGCCTCACCTACGTTTTGGTACAGTTAGTGTTCGAAAAATGGTAGCTAAAGCATCAAAAAGTAACAATACTACTTTCTTAAAAGAATTAATATGGCGTGAATTTTTTATGCAAATTTTATGGCATTTTCCTCACACTGTTAAAAATAGTTTTAAACCCAAATACGATCGGATTCTTTGGAGAAATAACGAAAAAGAATTTGAAGCTTGGTGTAATGGTCAAACTGGATATCCTTTGGTAGATGCAGGTATGAGAGAGCTAAATGAAACTGGTTTCATGCACAATAGAGTTAGAATGTTAGTAGGTAGTTTTTTATGCAAACATTTATTAATAGATTGGAGATGGGGAGAAGCATATTTTGCAAACAAACTTCACGATTATGAGCAATCTAGTAATATTGGTAATTGGCAATGGGTAGCAGGAACTGGCGTAGATGCATCTCCTTATTTTAGAATTTTCAATCCAACTTCACAGATTCTAAAATTTGACAAAGACTTAAAATATATTAAAAAATGGGTGCCAGAATTTCAAGAGCTTACCTATTCTAAAGAAATAGTAGAGCATAAATTTGCAAGAGAACGTTGTTTAAAAGTCTATAGAGAAGCAATAAATTTAAAATAGTACTCTCTAATAATTAATTTGAAAACTAAATTTCAAAAAGCAAAACTATATAAGACAATTTCAATTCCTTTAAAATATTGAAACTTTAAGTCCTATAAACTTAATTTTATGACATTAGAAAATGTTATTAAAATTATTTATATTGCAGGGTTACCTATTGTTTTGAGTAACAGAAAAAATCATCAATTAAATTTTTATTACAAATGACATCAAAAAAGGTAATGAAAAATCTTTTACAAGAAGCATTGGATAGTTCTATTAAACAAATCTCTGGGCAAGATGCTACTTTCTTATATGCTGAATCTCCTTCTAGCCCAATGCACATTGCAACTCTAACTGTTGTTGAAGGCTCGTTAAAATATGATGATTTTAAAGAAATAATTGCATCAAAACTCCATTTAATTCCTAAATTTAGAAAACGTCTATTAAACGTTCCAATGAATTTAGATTATCCATATTGGGTAGATGACCCTAATTTTGATATTGATTTGCATCTGAATAGAATAAAACTCCCTGATCCATCAAATTGGAAAACTTTAAGAGAAATGACCTCTACTATATTTAGTAGTCCTTTAGACCTAAGAAGACCCCTTTGGTCTGTTAGTTTTATCGAAGGTTTAGATGAAATTTCTCAAGTACCAAAAGGCTCTGTAGCAATTGTTACTAAAGTTCATCATGTAATGATTGACGGAAGTTCTGGTGTTGGTATTATGGGAATTTTATTTGATAAAACTGAAGAAGATAAATTTAAAAAACCTCCAACACCAAAACCTCATGAACCAGAACCTCTTCCAGATGAATTGAGTTTACTTTTAAAAAGTTCTTATGGCTTTTTAAAAAATCCATTAAAAATTCCAAAATTAGTAAGTGAAACCGTTTTTTCTCTAGCTAAAGGAAGTTTAAATAGTAAAATAAAAGGTAAAAAACCGTTTAATAAAAGCTCTTTTTCAACACCAAAAACTATATTTAATGAATCTGTTTCTCCAAAAAGAACTTGGGGAACTGCAATATTGTCTTTTGATCGAATTAATACACTTCGCAAAATTATGGAAGTTAGTGTTAATGATCTTATTCTTGCTATTTGTTCAGGAGCCATAAGAAGATATTTGCAAGAAAGAGAGCGTCTTCCTTCACAGCCTTTGGTTGCAAATGTTCCTATTTCTATAAGAGTAAAAGGAGAAAAACAAGAAATGAACAATCAGATTTCTAATATGTTGGTGCAAATTGCCACCCATATAGAAGACCCTATTAATCGTTTGGAATCTATTGCTGAACAAACCAATCTAGGAAAAACTAAACACAAAGCTGTTGGTGCAAAATCTCTTGCAAAAATGGCAGAAACCGTACCTTTTGGTTTAGCTAATCTAGCTGCAGGATTATATAGTAAATACAACATCAAAGAGTTTCATAGACCTCCTTTTAATGTTACAATAACCAATGTTCCTGGGCCAAAAGGTTTGCTGTATTTAAAAGGTCATAAAATTGTTGGTATTTTTGGATTGACTCCTGTTTTAGATGGTTTTGGACTAATAATTGCTGCATTTAGTTATAACGGTCAAGTATCTATTACCACAACTTCGGATGCTAAAACAATGCCAGATGCAGATAAATTTTCTAGATATATCAGAGAATCTGCAAATGAATTAGAAAAAATTATTCTTAAAAGGGGGAAAAGTAAAAACAACACCCAACAAGTAAAAATTAAAAGCACCGCATTTTTTACAGCTTTTAAAAAGTTTATAAAACATACCCCCGAATTTATAAAAAAATACAAAGAAGTCTATAGCTTTGAAGTAAATTTAAAAGATTCTAAAGCATATTGGACATTAGACTTAACAAAGAATGAATTCATATTAAGGAAGAAAAAAGCTGCAAAACCCTCTGCGACTCTAAAAATTGATGATTCTATTTTGTTCTCTTTGTACAAAGGAGATCTATTATTAGAAGAGCTTATAATTCAAGAAAGAATCAAGTTCACAGGAAATAAAAAACATTCTGAGAAATTAATACAGCTATTAACCAAATTTTTAGCAAAATAATTGATGAATTTTTCAACAGATACATTTATAACCAAAGACAATGAAACCATTTTTTACTATCAATGGAAAGCTCATAAAATTAAATCTTTAAAAGGTATTGTTCAAATTTCTCATGGTGTTGGCGAACATGCAGGACGTTACCATTCAATAGCAAAAATATTACAAAAAGAAGGTTTTGAAATTTACGCAAACGATCATAGAATTCATGGAAAATCAGTTGAGACTAGAGAAAATTTAGGGTTTTATAATGGCGATAATTATTTTGAAGATGCTGTAAAAGACATGCGTCAATTAACAGAAATTATTAAAAAAGAACATCCAAATAAAAAAATCATTCTATTTGGCCATAGCATGGGCTCATTATTAAGTAGAGAATATGTTACAAAATATGGAAATGATTTAGAAGCATTAATACTCTCTGGAACAGCAAGTTTTATGAAAGGTTTGGGTTCCATTGGTCTATTTGGCGCAAAAGTAATTAGTAAGTTTAAGGGAAAACACAGAAGTAATGAACTGCTCAAATCTCTTTTTTTTACCCAGTTTAATAAAGAATTTAAACCCAATAGAACCAAAGTAGATTGGATTAGTAGTGATGAGTATCAAGTAGATTTATTTGAAGCTGACCCCTACAGAATAGAAGATTTTTCTCTAAGTGTCTTTTTGGATATTTTAAAAGGTAGCAAAAAAATAAATAAAGATTTTACCTTTAAAACAACTCCAAAAAACTTGCCTATTTTTATTTTTTCTGGTGATAAAGATCCTGTTGGAGAAATGGGAAAAGGTGTAAAAAAAGTTGCAAAAAATTATAAAAAAGCGGGCATACAAGACCTTACTTTAAAATTATATAAAGGAGGAAGACATGAGATGCTAAATGAAGTAAATAAAGAAGAAGTAGAACAAGACCTAATTAATTGGCTAAACAAGAGAGTTAAAGCCTAAATTTTAAAAATGGAAAACAACAAAACATTATATACATCATTTACTAAACTTGCATTAAAAGTTGCAATGTCTAAAGGAATGACCTTAAAACAAGCAAAAGAAACAATCATTAAAAAGTTTGAACTCCATCCTTTTGAAAAAATGATTGTTAACCTTATAGATAACGGAAAAATTATTCCAAAAGAAATAAATACCTTATTAAACGAATGCATCGCTGTATGCGAAGACTTTGGGCCAGATAGAGATTATGTAACACTAATTATTGTATTGGAGAGAATAAATAATATAAAGGCATCAAAAAAAGGGACAGATGCAATTGCTTCTAAAATATTAAAAAACTTCAAGAATAAGATAGATCAAATAAATAAAAAAATAGATTCCCCTCCTTTATTTAACATGTTGCTAGAAAGTAGATCTGCTATAGAATGGTTTACAATGTTTGGTGTGTACCCATTGATACCAAAACATAAAGCAAGTAAAAATAAACCTGTATTATTAATGCCTCCATATTTAGGAAATGATTTATCAACAACATTTGTAAGAAATTATCTAAAATCTGTAGGTTTTAAAACCTATAAATGGGAGTTAGGTGTAAACATGATTAACTCTAAATATCTCCCTAAATTAATTGAACGATTAGATGAAATCTTTGAAAAACATCAAGAAAAGGTAAGTCTTGTTGGTTGGTCTGGAGGTGGAATTTTTGCAAAAATAATAGCCAATAGATATCCAGATAAAGTAGAGCAACTAATCACCATTGGATCACCAGTTTGGGGTGTAAAAAATATGCAAACTCCTTTGGTTAAGATGTTAGAATTTTTAAGAGGAAAGTCTTTAAGAGAGCGCAATGATAAATTTATAAAAGAACTTGAGGAAATTCCAGAAGTACCTATAACATGTATCTATACAAAAACTGATGGTCTTTTACCATGGAAACATTGTATGGAAGCCAAAACATTAAGAAGAGATATAAAAAATATTGAAGTTTTTGGAAGCCATTGTGGCATGGGAGCCAATGCATCTGTTTTATTAACAGTTGCAAATTCTTTGAATACTAATATTACCGGTAAAGCACCCAAAGGAATAACAACAAAAATTGAAACTTTATTTTTTCCAGAATTTTGGCAACAAAAAGGAATTTCAAAATTCACAAACCTATTCTTTAATTAATTATGGAATACACTATGCAAAACATCATTAATAATCCTGAGTTTCAAAATATACTCAAGCAAATAGCAAAAGAGCAAAAGTTAGAACTAAAAGAAGTTCAAAAAACTGCTGCTAATTGTATTGCAGAATTATATTCGGAACAACATCCAATTGCAAATGTTTTGTCTGTAAAAGGATTTCAATACATGATGTCAAAAGCCTATAGTGATAAAATTGATATTGATCCACAAGAAATAAAAAACTTGATGAAATTAATGCGACAAAATTCTGTTGCTTTTATTTTAACCCATAAAACCTACTTAGATACTGTTGTTTTAGTAACCACCCTGGCACGTTACGGAATGCCAATACCGTATACTTTTGGAGGAATTAATTTAGCAGTTCCAGGTTTTAAACAACTTGGAAAAAAATCTGGACTTATCTTTATTAGAAGAAGTTTTAAAGATGATATAATTTACAAAGCAGCCTTGAGACATTATATTGCAAGTTTAATAGAACGAGGAGATCATTTAACATGGAATATAGAAGGAACGAGATCTAGAACTGGTAAAATTGTCTATCCTCAAATGGGAATTCTAAAATACATCATGGAAGGAGAACAACAAAGTTCTAGAAATATTAAATATGTACCTGTTTCTATTGTGTACGATTTAATTCCTGATGTCAAAGAAATGACAGAAGAGGGAAAAGGAAAAGGAAAAAAATCTGAAGATATTGGTATGTTTATCAATTACTTCAAAAAACTTGGAAATCAATATGGTAAAGCGGCTATTAGATTTGGAGATCCTGTAGATGTTGGTGCGCACCAAAATGCAATCATCCCAGACATAGAAGATGATAGTTATTCCCATACTAATACATTGCCACGTTTTGCCTTTGAATTGATACACAATGCAAATATGATAACTCCCGTTACCACGGTTTCATTAGTGTGTAATGTTCTATTAAACAATTTTTCACTCACAAAAAAAGATATAGAATTCAACGTTATTAAATTGATGAATTATATAGAACAACGCAAAGAAGATGTATTAATAGATCGGGGAAACAGTATTAAAGTTACGGTTCAAAAAGCATTAAACTTGTTACAGAGTTCGGCTATTGTTCAAAAAAATAAAGCAGGTTACAAAACACAATTTAGTCTGGCTCCTACCGAATATTTATCGGCAACATATTATGCAAATATGGCTGCTGCCCATTTATACCATAGATCATTCATAGAAATGGCTTTGGTTAAAATTAAAGATGATCATTCTTCAGATAGAATTTTACTTTTCTGGAAAGAGATTATGCGATTAAGAAATCTATTCAAGTTTGAATTTTTCTATACGAATAAACCTAAGTTTAGTAGTGAAATTGAAGCTGAGTTAACCCTATTTGACAAAAACTGGAGAGATATTATTAATGACCCAAATGGAGATATTGAAGCATTACTTGCAAAGCAAGAATTATTTGTTTCTAAGGCTATTTTATTAATTTATTTAGAAGCCAATAAAGTTGTTTGCCATACATTGAATACCTGGGATTTAGAAGATGATTTTTCTGATAATGATTTTATCGAAATGTGTTTATTTAAAGGAAAGGAACTACACTGGCAATCTAGAATTAGCAGATTAGATAGTGTTTCGAAACCCTTTTTAATAAGTGCGCTTAGATTAGCAAAAAATAGCAAGTTAACACCAATTAACAAAAACATTAATTATTCGGCACTAGAAATCTGGATGGATCTATTAGACAACCTTACAGAACGTCTTAATTATTTACAGAAATTAGAAATTGTAAACACAAAAAAATCTGCAAAAAAAATAGACAAAAATCAAGAAGTTGTTCCTGGTTCTGAATTAGAAAGCATTTCGAATAGAGTTATAGAAGACGAAAAAGGATCACATATTGCTGCTTTTTTCGATTTAGATAGAACTTTAATCAACGATTTTTCAGCAAAAAAGTTTTTACAATTAAGATTGTTAAGTGGAAAATCTACCGCAAAGGAATTGCTCTCTCAATTAGCAACTGTTTTAATCTATGCTGCTGGAAATAGAGATTTTGAAACCCTTACAAAAATATCTGCAATGGGAGTAAAAGGAATCAAAGAGGAACAGTTTATAAATCTAGGAGAAGAAGTGTATCAAAATCATTTAGCAACAACAATTTACCCAGAATCTCGCTCATTAATTGCTTCACATTTAGAAAAAGGACATCAAGTAGTTATTATTTCTGCTGCAACCCGTTATCAAATAACACCCATTGCTAACGAACTTGGAGTTAAAGATATTTTCTGTACAGAAATGGAAGTGAGGAAAGGAAAGTTTACAGGAAAAATTAGTGAAATGTGCTGGGCTGAAGGAAAAGCAAGAGCAGGAAAAAGGTTTGCAAAAGATAACCATATAGATTTATCAAAAAGTTTTTTCTACACAGATAGTATAGACGATTACCCATTGCTAGAAATTGTGGGCAAACCAATAGCAACAAATCCAGACAATAAACTTTCTCAAGTTGCATTTGAAAGTAATTGGCCAATTCTAAGATTTAAAGAAACACAAAAGAAACCAATAATTAATGGAGTAAGAACAGCTTTAGCTGGTGCCAGCATATATCCATCGGCATTAAAAGGTTTGGTTGCAGGAACGCTTAAATTATCAAAACAAGAGGGGGCTAATACAACTTTTGCAAGTATTGGAGATATAGGAACAAAACTTGCTGGTTTAGATATTGCTGTTAAAGGAAAACATAATTTAGAAGACTTTAGACCCGCAGTTTTTTGTTTCAACCATCAAAGTTCTGCAGATTTTTTTATCTTAATGAAGTTATTACGCAGAGATATTACCGGTGTGGCAAAAAAAGAATTAGAATACACCCCAATGGGACCAATATTTAAGGCTCTGGGCGCAATATTTATAGATCGTTCAGATAAAAGAAAAGCAATTGCTGCAATGAAACCAGCAGTAGAAGCTTTAAAAAATGGAACATCCATTGTAATTGCACCTGAAGGAACAAGAAGCGGAAGTAAAACATTGGGTAAATTTAAAAAAGGGGCATTCCATTTAGCAATGAAAGGTGGAGTTCCCATTATTCCTATCGTTATCAAAAATGCATATATGGCAATGCCAAAAGGAAGTAAAATATTTAAACCTACTCATATTGAAGTAGTTGTTTTAGATCCTGTTGACACTTCTGAATGGAAACCAAAATATATAGATACCTATATAGATGATGTAAGGAAATTGTTCTTAAAAGAATTAGAAAACTAATAAAACCAAATGTATGAAATTAAAAGTAGGATTATTAGGGGGTGGCTCTTGGGGAACCACTGTTGCATCTTTAACTGCTAAAAACAGCGAAACAATTCTTTGGGCTAGAAACCCTGAAACTGTTAGAGAAATTAATGAACATCATACAAATGAAAAATATTTGCCTGATGCCAAACTAACTACTTCTTTAAAAGCTTCTACGTCTATAAAAGAGACTGTAAATGAAGCAGATGTTATTGTTATGGGAGTTCCTGCACAAAGTTTTAGAAGAGTTTTGGAAGAAGCAAAACCACATATCAGACCTTGGGTTCCTATTGTAAATTTGGCAAAGGGTATGGAAATTAGCACAAAAATGCGAATGACAGAAATTGTTGAAGAATTAATGCCAGGACATCCGGCTGGAGTATTAACAGGTCCAAACTTAGCAAAGGAAATTCATTTTGGAAATGCTGCTGCTGCTGTAATTGCAATGGTAGATAAATCAATAGCCCGAAGATTACAAACAGTATTTAGCTCAGGTTTATTCAGAGTTTATACAAATTCTGATGTAATTGGCTGTGAATTGGGTGGGGCTTTAAAAAATATTATAGCCATAGCAACGGGTATGGGAGATGGCGCAAATGCTGGAGATAATACACGTGCAGCAATTATTACAAGAGGCTTATCTGAACTCACAAGACTAGGGATTGCCATGGGGGGAAAACAAAGAACTTTTGCCGGTCTTGCAGGTATGGGAGATCTAGTTGCTACATGCTCTAGTTCCAAAAGTAGAAATCATCATGTTGGTTTTCAATTAGGAAAAGGAAAAAAATTAGAGCAAATTATAGAAGAAATGAACGAAGTTGCAGAAGGTGTTAAAACTGCAAAAGTAGTTGTAGAACTTGCCAAACAATATAACGTTGACATGCCAATATCTCAAGAAATCTATAAGGTTTTATACCAAGGAAATACTGTTAACGACGCTTTTAGAGGCTTATTAAGATATGAAGTAGGTTCTGAAAAAGAACCTGGCTAAAATTTAATTTTATGACAAAAAAACAAGATCAAATAGCATCATTTATGGTTCGTTTTAATCAACGAATTTTCGAAGAAAATGGAGAATCCTCTGTGCAGTGGCGTGGAAAAATCTCCCATATTCAAGATGGTGAAGAGGAACGGTTTACAGACTTTAACAAAGCACTATCTTTTATGCGAAAAAAGCTATCAGAATTAACTGAAGAAGCCATAAAACATGAAAGTTCAGAAAAACAAGAAAGTATTTTAGACAAAAGTGTTTCTATGTGGAAAACCATAAAACAGGTTGGTCCTAAAATAATAAAAGACACATTAAAAGACCCCAAAAAACAGCTTTCGCATCTGCAAGATGAACTTCAAGAAAAAATAAGTACTATTGGTGAAGAAATTAGTGAGAAAGTTCATATAAATGAATGGAGAAACGCTTCAAGGTCTGATTTTAATAAAATCCAAAATCAAATTGATGATTTGGCTTCAGAAATTAAAAAGATTGCAACAAAAATAGATTCACTTCATAAAAAGAAATAATTTCTGAATGTCTAAGACCAAAGATAAACTGCAAGAACTTCAATCCTTTCAGGAAAATGCGCACATTCGCATTCAAACTTTAGGACAATTTTATCTATGGAGAAAACAAACAAAAGTTGACACAAAAGAATGGAGTAGAGATAAAACAGTTCAACTATTTCAATACTTAATTTCCAATCGTCATCGAAACGCACTTCATAAAGAAAAAATTATGGACGAGCTCTGGGATGATTGGAATGACCGTGATTTTAAAGTAGCACTTCATGGAATTAATAAAGTTTTGGAACCAGAAAGACCAAGCAGAACAGAACCAATTTATATTGTTAGACAGGGTGTAAGTTATCAAATTGATTTAGAGAAAGTTTGGATAGATGTTGAAGCCATAGAAAAATATATAATTATTGGTAATGAAACATTATCAGAAAATAAATCAATAGCAAAAAAATCATATAAACTAGCAATCGACTTATACAAAGGAGTGTTTTTACCAAATCGTATTTTTGAGGATTGGTCCTCTCAAGAACGAGAAAAAATTCAAATTTTAATTTTGGGCGCTTATATTACTTTGGCAGAAATATTAGTTGAAGAAAATCCAACAGAAAGTATTAGACTAACACAAAACGCATTAGCAATAGATGCAACTTGGGAAGATGCCTATAGAATTCAAATGCAAGCATACATTGTAAAAGGAAACAGACCACAAGCTATAAAGACCTACATGAAATGTGAAGTAATTCTTGAAGAAGAATATGGAATTTCCCCTCTTCCAGAAACAAAAAAACTACTCAAAGAAATAGAGTCAATTCACTAAAAATAAGATATTTAACTTTTCTGTAACTCATTTGTAACTTCTTCATTTTATATTTGCATTATACTTAATAATAAAAATAAAAGATGATGACAACAATATCTAGAAATACAATAAAGGAAAAGGTTTTAAAAGCCAACGATTGTGCATTAGAAAATACAGAAAAAATTGTCCTAAAAACAATTGACAAAGTAGAATATTTACAGAAATTCACTGCAAAAAAATTAAAGAATAGCCTAAACTTTACCGCAAAAAAACAAGACCATATCTTCAATAGTTTAGAAAATGCTAAAGGAATGGTATGGAAAAACCTTAATAAAGCATTAGATCTTTTCAGTAAAAAATAAACAGTGTAACTCATTTGCAACTCTCATAAATTAGATTTGCAGAATTAAAACAATAAAAAATATTAAATTATGGCAACTAAGAAGTCAAAACAAACAAACAATATAGGAAAAGCAAAGGCGATTGTTAAGAAAATAAATAATGATTTAATTGACGCTTCTTTCAATGCAATTGAAACTACAGTAAAAACTGGTGAGAAATGGCAGAAGTTAACTTCAAAATTAATGAAGAAAGCAGAACCTTTAACAAAACAACAAATTCATATGGTTGTTGAAACTGCAGAAAACATTAAAGGTCAGTTAGAAAGTGGAACTAATCGTTTAAAAACATTAGTAGGTTATGACCCAAAAATGTTAGAAAACGCTAAAAAAATGATCTCTGAAAATCCTTTAGTTGAAAAAGCTGAAGAGATGAAAGACAAAATCGAAAAAGAAGTTTCTAATAATAAATTAGTAAAGAAAGCAGAAAAAATGTCTGCTAAGCTAAAGAAGAATATTACAGAAACTATTGAAGATGTTAAGGAGAGAATTGAAGATTATACAGAAGATGTAAAAGAAAAAGTTGAAGAAGTTACAGGTAAAAAATCTAAAAAAACTGCAACTAAAAAGGCAGCACCAAAAAAGAAAGTAACTCCTAAAAAAACACCTGCTAAAAAAGCGGCTGTAAAAAAAGTAGTGGTTAAAAAAACAGATAAAAAAGACGATTTAAAAGTAATTAAAGGAATTGGACCTGTTTTAGAAAAGTCTTTAAATGAATTGGGAATTACTGCATATGAACAATTAGCAAAAATGACTATTAAAGATGTAACTAGTGTTTTAGCTAGTGCTGGAGTCAATACAAAAATATACGATTTATCTGGTTGGAAAGCACAAGCAAAATTAGCTCTTAAAGGAGATATGGAAGCTGTAAAAAACTGGACTAAATAGTTTTAAAACAATTTAAATACTAAAAAAATGAGTACTAAGAAGATAAAAAAAGCAACTATTGAAACTAAACTTAATAGTGTTGTAACTACTGCAAAGGAATCAGTACAAAAAGCCAATGAATATGCTTTAAATACAACCGAAGAAATTGTTTTAGAAACAATAACAGTGGTGAATCAGTGGCAAAAAGTAACAGATAAAGCTTTAAAAGGAGGATTTAAATTAATGTCTAATCAACAAGATTTAGCATTTACTACCCTAGAAACTTTTAAAACTCAATTCTTAAATGGAAGAAAAAGGTTGCATAAACTTTTTGCATAAAAGCTACTCACCATCATATAAGAATCCGAACTATTAATTTTAGTTCGGATTCTTTATTTATAACAGTTCTTATTCTTTAAACTATAAAACGTTTTGTATTTTTGATGAAAATCTTTTTTATGGCAAATAAAAAAAATATTTCCTCAATAGAGATCCTAACTTTATACATGGATTTTGTTGTTGAACATCAAATAAAACCCAAAGAAATAGATGACTTTTGTGATCGTGTTAATATTAAAAAGTCAGATTTTTATAAATATTTTAAATCCTTAAAAAAAGTTGAAAAAGAAATCTTTAATACACTTTTTTTAAACTCTTTAGAAGTTCTAAATGAAAGTGAAGAATTTATTTCTTTTGACAGTAAAAATAAATTAATTAGTCTCTATTTTACTTTCTTTGAAAACCTAGCTTTAAATAGAGAATATGTTTTAATTGCCCTAAGCGGATGTAAAAATCAGCTAAAATCTTTCAAAGTATTGTCCAATCTAAAAAAAAGTTTTTTAAATTTTATTGATGATTTATCAATCTCAGAATCTATTTTGCCTATTGATGGTTTGGATAAGTTTCAGAAAAAAATAATTAAAGAATCTACATGGATTCAACTTTTATTAACTATTAAGTTTTGGTTAGACGATGATTCTGAATCTTTTGAAAAAACAGATATTTATATTGAGAAATCGATCAATACCATTTTTGAGCTCATAGAAAACAAATTCCTAAAAAATGCATTTGACCTAGGAAAATTTGTTTACAAAGAAAAATTTCAAAAAAAATAGTAATTTACATATGAAAAAAGCCAGTAAAATTCCAATAACAAAAATACAACGAGCAACAAAATTGGTAAAAACAGGGGCAAAGGTTGGTGTTAATTACCTAAAATATTATGGCAATAAAATAACCAAAACAGAAGAAGACGCAAGAGAGCAATTAAACAAATCGAATGCAGAAGATATATACGATAGTTTAAAAGATTTAAAAGGAAGTCCTTTAAAAGTAGCTCAAATGTTAAGCATGGAAAAGAGCATTTTACCAAGAGCTTATGTAGAAAAATTCTCTTTGGCACAATTTTCTGTACCTCCACTTTCTGAAGCTTTAGTTTTAAAAACTTTTAAAAAAAGTTTTGGAAAATTTCCATCAGAAATTTATGATAAATTTGATGTAAAAGCTTATTATGCCGCAAGTATTGGTCAGGTTCATAAAGCAGAAAAAGATAAAAAAAAATTGGCTGTAAAAATTCAATATCCAGGAGTTTCTGACAGCATAAAATCTGATCTAGCCTTATTAAAACCCTTTGTAATTAAAATGTTTAATATGAAAGGCAAAACTTCTGATGAATATTTCTTTGAGGTACAAGATAAATTACTGGAAGAAACAGACTATCTTTTAGAAGTCCAACAAAGTCAAGAAATTGTTGATGCCTGTAAAGATATTCCTAACCTGACATTTCCAAGGTATTACCCTGAGTTATCATCCAAACAAATTATAACAATGGATTGGATGAATGGTATACATTTATCAGAATTTACAAATCTAAATACGGACCAAGAAAAAGGGAATTCACTTGGGCAAGCTTTGTGGGATTTTTACATGTTCCAAATTCATGCCTTAAAAAAAGTACACGCAGATCCTCATCCAGGAAATTTTTTAGTCACTAAAGAAATTAAATTAGTTGCCTTAGACTTTGGTTGTATGAAAACAATTCCTTTAGAATTTTACACTCCATATTTTATATTAGCAAAAAAAGAAACACTCCATAACAAATCAACTTTTGAAGAAAAAATGTTGGAATTAGAAATTTTAAGAAAAGAAGATAGCAAAGAAGAGTATGAATTCTTTAGTGCTATGTTTCATGAAATGCTGTCTATTTTTACTCAACCTTTTCATACAGAAGTTTTCGATTTTTCAGATGAAGAATTCTTTGGAAAAATAACTGAATTTGGCGAACGTTATTCTAAAAATACAGAGTTACGGTCTTACAATGCAAGTAGAGGTTCTAAACATTTTATTTACATGAATAGAACATTTTTTGGTTTGTATAATTTAATGTTCGATTTAAAAGCAAAAGACATCAAAATTAATAATTATAGTACTTTGTAAAATCTTTACTAATTTAGTAACGTAATTTTTCAAAATACAAAAATCAACAAAAAACTATGCTAATTATTGGAATTGCTGGCGGAACAGGAAGTGGAAAAACCACTGTTGTTAATCAAATAATTAATCAACTTCCAGAAGGTGAAGTTTGCATAATATCTCAAGACTCATACTATAAAGAAACTAGCAATTTATCCTACGAAGAAAGAGTAAAAATTAATTTTGATCATCCAAGAGCAATCGATTTCGATTTACTTGTAGCTCATCTAATAGCCCTAAAAAAAGGTGAAATAATTGAGCAACCCGTGTATTCTTTTGTAACCCATAATAGAACAAAAGACACTATAAAAACACATCCAAGAAAGGTAGTTATTGTTGAAGGAATTTTAATTTTTAACAGCAAAGAATTGCGCAATCTTTTCGATATAAAAATCTTTGTACATGCAGATACAGATGAGCGTTTAATTAGAAGAGTTAGAAGGGATATAAGCGAAAGAGGAAGAGATATTGATGAAGTTCTAAACCGCTATCAAGATACATTAAAGCCTATGCATCAACAATTTATAGAGCCAACAAAAAATTTCGCAGATATTATTATACCAAACGATAGGTATAATACTGTAGCAGTAGATATTGTAAGAAGTGTTATAAACGAACGTCTTTAAAGTATGTCTTTTATGAAACTAAAAAGGAACTGGGCATTTAAAATTATTACAAATATTTTTGTTTTAATTTTAATTCCATTTTTAATTTGGATGCTCTTTTTTGATGAAAATTCTTATCTTGTTCATAGAAAATTTACGAAAGAAATTAATACTTTAGAAAACACAATTACATTTTATGAATCTAAAATTTTAGAAGACAAAGCAACCATAAAAAAATTACAAGATTCATTGCAACTAGAACGTTTTGCTAGAGAAAAGTATTTAATGAAGAAGGAGAATGAAGATATATATATTATAGAATTTGATACCATAAAAAAATAATGAGTAATTTTCTATTTGATGAATTTGAAAAAGTAACACCTGCTGCTTGGAAGCAAAAAATTCAAGTAGATCTCAAGGGTGCAGATTATAATGACACCCTACTTTGGAAAACTAATGAAGGAATTGTTGTAAAACCTTTTTATACAAAAAAAGACAGAAAAAATTATGCAATAACAACTTCCAAAAAAGGATTTAATATTTGTCAAACAATATTTGTTGATACTGAGAAAGTTGCAAACTCTCTAGCAATTAATGCCTTAAATAGAGGTGCAAACTCCATTCAGTTTGTTGCTAATTCTTCATTTAATTATAAAATTCTTCTTAAAAGTATAGATACAAAATTAACCACACTTTATTTTAAACTTAATTTTTTAGATGATGAATTTCAAACAGAAATTGCAAATTTCACAAACTCAAAAAATACCTATTTTCAAACTGACATTATTGGTAATTTAGCTGAAAATGGTAATTGGTTCATCAACTTAAAAGAAGATCATAAAAAACTAAATAGTATTATAAAATCTTCAGAGAACTGTATTTCAGTTTCTGCTGATTTATATCAAAATGCGGGTGCAAATTGCACCCAACAATTAGCATATTCATTAGCACATGCCAATGAATATTTAAATTATTACGGAAAAGAAGTAGCAGAAAAAATTCATTTTACCTTTTCTGTTGGTGGTAATTATTTTTTTGAAATTGCTAAATTAAGAGCCTTTAGACTCTTATGGAAAACCCTTCTAAGAGAGTATGGTTTAGAAAATACTGAAGCCCACATTTTTGTTCAGTCTAGTTTGCGAAATAAAACATTATATGATTATAATGTAAATATGTTACGAACAACATCAGAATCTATGAGTGGAATTCTAGGAGGAGCAAATACCCTATCTACTATTTCATATGATGCTATTTACCATAAATCAAATGAATTTGGAGAGCGAATTGCTAGAAATCAACTGCTAATTATTCAACAAGAAAGTTATTTACAAAAAGCTCAAAATTTTGCCGACGGGACCTATTATATAGAGTCTTTAACTAAGCAACTAGCAGAAAATGCCTTAGCAATTTTTAAACAAATAGAAAAAAGTGGTGGTTTTTTAAAACAATTAAAAGAAGGGGTAATCCAGAGAAAAATTAACGACATCGCACTCAAAGAAGTTACAGATTTTAATACGAATAAAATTAAACTTTTAGGCACTAATTTTCAAGCTAATAAAAATGACCTAATGACCGAAAATTTAGAATTGTATCCTTTTTTTAAGCAAAGAAATAGAAAAACATTAATTCCACCAATAATCAGAAAAAGGCTTTCAGAATCTTTTGAAAAAGAGAGGTTAGAAAGCGAAAAAAGGAATTAAAAATGAATGATCAAAATAAAAAAAATATTGAAGACTTAAACAAGGTACGTGAACTCAGAGCACAGATAAAAAGTACGAAAGAAAAAAGACCAATGTTTATTATTGGCTTTGCTTTAATTACAGTTTGTATCATATATTATTTAGAAGATAAGGTGTATACCTACTTTGGAAACGCCATTAATTTTATAACATTTGGCATAGTTGTTTTTTTTATTATTACTTTAATATATATTTATAAAATTCATATTTCTATTCAAAAAAAAGAAAAAATAATAAAACGGATAAATAAAAAATTATTTGATTTAATGAAATTGCAAACAAAAGACATGAATGACTAGAAAAAATATTCAACATATAAAACTTGAAGCTACAGCTCAAAAAGAATCTTTTCATTTTTCACATGAAGATTTTATTGCTGGAATAGCACCAAATCTTCGTGGTCCTTATTCTACAATGTATGTTAGAAGACCATGGACTATAAGACAATATGCAGGTTTTTCTACAGCTGAAGAAAGTAATGCGTTTTATAGAAGAAATTTAGAAGCAGGTCAAAAAGGGCTTTCTGTAGCTTTTGATTTAGCCACTCACAGGGGCTATGACTCAGATCATGAACGGGTACAAGGTGATGTTGGTAAGGCGGGTGTTGCAATTGATTCTGTAGAAGATATGAAAATTTTGTTTGATCAAATTCCTTTAGACAAAATGTCGGTTTCTATGACTATGAACGGGGCAGTCTTACCAATTTTAGCTTTTTACATTGTAGCTGCAGAAGAACAAGGAGTTTCTCCAGAGCAATTATCAGGAACCATCCAAAATGATATTTTAAAGGAGTTTATGGTTAGAAATACCTACATCTACCCTCCCACTCCATCCATGAAAATTATTGCAGATATTTTTAGTTACACAAGTAATGAAATGCCTAAATTCAATTCTATATCCATCTCTGGATATCATATGCAGGAAGCTGGTGCCACAGCAGAAATTGAATTGGCCTATACACTGGCAGATGGTTTAGAATATATTAAAAAAGGTATTGAAGCAGGCATGGATATCGATTCTTTTGCTCCAAGATTGTCTTTTTTTTGGGCCATTGGAATGGATCATTTTACAGAAATTGCAAAATTAAGAGCAGCAAGAATGTTATGGGCAAAAATTGTGAAAAAATTCAATCCAAAAAATCAAAAATCCTTAGCCTTAAGAACACACTGTCAAACAAGCGGATGGAGCTTAACAGAACAAGATCCTTTTAATAATGTTGCAAGAACAACCATTGAAGCCATGGCTGCTGCTTTTGGCGGAACACAAAGTTTGCATACCAATGCACTAGATGAAGCTATTGCATTGCCAACAGATTTTTCTGCAAGGATTGCTAGAAACACTCAAATTTATTTACAAGAAGAAACACATATTACCAAAACAGTAGATCCTTGGGCTGGAAGTTATCATGTAGAAAAATTAACAGAAAACATTGCCTCTAAAGCATGGGAATTACTAGAAGAAGTTGATGAATTAGGAGGAATGACAAAAGCTATTGAAAAAGGAATTCCCAAAATGAGAATTGAAGAAGCTGCCGCAATTAAACAAGCAAAAATTGATAGTGGAAAAGATATAATTGTAGGTGTAAATAAATACCAATTAAAAGAAGAAGATCCATTACATATTTTAGAAGTCGATAATGAAGCGGTTCGCAAATCGCAAATTGATAGATTAAATATTCTAAAAGCTACAAGAAATTCTCTTGAAGTTAAAAAATCTTTAGTAGCTTTGACAGAAGCTGCAAAATCTGGTAAAGAAAATCTTTTAGATTTGGCTGTAAAAGCCGCAAGAAATAGAGCTACTTTAGGTGAAATTTCTCAAGCATTAGAGAAAGTTTTCGGAAGACATAAAGCAGTACATAAAACCATTTCTGGTGTGTATAGTAAAGAAATAAAAGAAGACAAACTCTTTAAGAAAGCCTCTGAATTAGCAGATAATTTTGCTGAATTAGAAGGAAGAAGGCCACGAATTATGATTGCCAAACTTGGTCAAGATGGTCATGATAGGGGCGCAAAAGTTGTTGCAACTGGTTATGCTGATCTAGGTTTTGACGTTGATATTGGCCCTCTATTTCAAACACCACAAGAAGCAACAAAACAAGCTATTGAAAATGATGTTCATATCTTGGGAATTTCGTCTTTAGCGGCAGGTCATAAAACATTAGTTCCACAAGTAATTTCAGAATTAAAAAAATACGGACGAGAAGATATTATGGTTATTGTTGGTGGCGTAATCCCTGCTCAAGATTATCAATTTTTATTTGATGCTGGAGCGGTAGGAGTTTTTGGTCCTGGAACCAAAATTGCACAAGCAGCAATTGATTTAATTACTATTTTGATTGATAGTGTTGCTGAATAATTTTTTTACTTTCCCTTAAACTAACTTTTAGAAAATCAATCTCAAATGAAAAAATTACTCCTACTTTTAGTATGTATACCTGCCACTTTTATTGCACAAATCGATACAGAAGTTTTTGTTTTTGATATCATAAAAGAAGGAAATGATTATCAATTAAAAAATGGGAAAAACATTTCTAATAATTCTGGATATGATAGTCAACCTTTTTTTTATGAAAATGAGAAAATAATTTTTGCATCAAACAGAAATGGAAAAACAGATATCATGTTTTATAACTTAAAAGACAATACCAAACGATTTATTTCTAATTCTTTTGAAGGTGGAGAGTATTCACCGCAAAAGAGACCGAACTCAAAACACATTTCTGCTGTTCGATTAGATAATAATGGCTTACAACGTTTTTATTCATATAATTTTAAGACTGGAAAAGACAAAGAAATTATTAAAGATTTTAAAATTGCATATCCAGCTTGGTATAATAAAAATACTCTTATTGCAGTAACTATTGTAAACGAATCTTTAGAATTATTGATTTTTGACCTACAAAATAAAACAAAAACTTCTGTTTCAAAAAATGTTGGTCGTTCTGTTCATAAAATTCCCAATTCCAATTTAGCGAGTTTTATCAGTAAAGAAAATAAAGAGAATTGGTTGGTAAAATCTTTAAACCCAAAAACCAAAGAAATAAAAATAATAACTCCTGTTGGTAAATCTGAGGATATAACTTGGCTCCCAGATGGTATTCTATTAATTGCTAATGGCAAAGCTATTTATAAATACAACCCTAAAAAGGATACATCTCCAAATTTATTTTTTCATTTTTCTAATGAAAACATTAATAATATTTCTAGAATTGCTGTAAATCCTGATGGAACAAAAATTGCTTTAGTTGCAGAAGTATCTCCATAATACTTAATTCAAGAATAAAATAAATCATTAAAATTGAATATAGCAAACCATTTCATGTTTCAATGAAGTGGTTTTAAAAAAAAAGCCATTCAGATTTTCATCTAAACAGCTTTTATACACAAGAAAAATTAAAAAGAATATCAAACTCTGGACTTTATCTCTTCCATTAAGTTTGTGTATTTGTTTAAAAACTCTCTTTACTTTTAAAAAAAACAAAAAAAATCTTTACACAAAAATTATTTTAAAACCAGTTTTTTAGTTTTAACATACTTACCAGATGTAAACTGTAGCAAATAAATTCCAGATTTTAATAAAGATAAATCTATTTCTTTATTATAAAAACCTTGTGAGTTTGTCACTTGAGTTTTTAATACTCTTTGTCCTGCTATGTTATATATTTCAATATCACTATGGTTTTCCATAGTTTTATTATTATCAAATACAATAGTCATTTTTCTATCAACACCTATAGGGTTTGGATAAACTCCAAAAGATACCTCTTCTCCAACATTTTCTATATTTAATGCTTGCGTTACATTTTCAAATTCAAATTCTACATCTCCAGTAGCACTTCCTCCAAATTGTGTAAAATGAAGTTTATAAATAGTATTAGTATCGTCAGAATATTTTAAATAGAATTTTTTATCTGAATCTACTGTCCAAGCACCTGTATATTCTTTCCAATCATAACCTATAGTATTAATATTTGTTGAATATGTTAAATTAGATGTGTCGTCTCCTGTAGATTTTGCTACAGTAATAGCATCAGATTGTAAAACCCCGGTTACATTATACATTGTTCCTCCAGATAGTTCTGTAAAATATTTTGTAAATACAAAATCCCAATCTGAAGAAGCAGGTTCTGCAACAACTTCTTGATTGTTTTGAAGTGAATAATAATTATAATTATTAGTAGGATTACTCGTATTTAATATCACAGCCGATTCATCTGCCTCCCAACTAGTTCCGTTCCATGATGCATATTTAATAGTATACCCGCCATAATATTCTTCACAAATAAACTTTTTGTACGAACCATCTGCATACTTTAAGACAAAAATAATAGTCCCTGTTACACGATGTGTAGTAGAATTATATTCGCCCCAGCCATATGTTGCAGAGCCTTGCATAAATGCTCCATTAGCTCTATCTGTAACGCTATTATAAAGTTTGGTCCAATTAGCTTCATTAGCTATGTCTATATTAGCCCATTCTGAAGCACTATTTGCAGCTTCAAAAACTTCAATTCCTATTCCATCATTAACACGGATAGCTTGATTATGGTTACTAATTCTCAAAAATGCAATATCCCAAATGTTTTTATCAAAACTAGTGGGTGTTTCTGAACTTAATTTATAGTATACCTGATTGGCATACCCAGCTCCTAAAGATAGATCTGTTGTTGTCTGTGCAAAACTTGCAGATACAATCAAAAAAGAAAAAATTGAAAAAAATAATTTTGTTTTCATATCAAATAATTTAAATGTTAAAAATTGTTATTGTAATAAACGATACTCAAATCTAGGGTAGCCTCTTTCTCCATTATTATTGACTAGATCTAGAAATCGTATTTTATAAAAATTGTTATTAGAATCTTTTAAAATATAATAGGTATTCGCAGTTACAGTTCCAGTAAATACACTTCGCCAACTACTGCCAATGACTGTTTGATTTTCATTAAAAAGAGTATTATCTATGTCTGATAGCGCAAAGTCATCATAAGAAATACTAGGGGAACTTAGTAGATAAGAAGTAACTCCTCCTTTTCTATTATGAGTTACAAAATCTGAAAACCCATAAGAGCCAGCTCCTGTTAAAACATTTGTAAAAACTGTAAAACTAATATCCCATTGTTTTTTTTGAGGCTCTACCTCTACAATAGAATTAGAATTAAAACTGAAAAAAGTAAAGTTAAAATCTGCATCTTTAGAGATGGTAACTTCATTGAAAGAAGTTGCATCTAAATCTGCATATTGTAATTTATAGCCATTTCCGTTTCGTAAAATTCTTATTTTTTTCCAACCCCTTGGATCACCAGCAATAGCAATGGAACCTGGATTGGGTGTTGCGGTTCCGATTTCTGCACCAAGATTTACCAAATAAACGGGATTTTGAGAATCATCTGCTGAAATTTCGTTAACAGCAGTCTTTAAAATATCTCCATCAGGATCATCTATATACTCTGAATTTGCAGGGTTAAATGTTCCCACTGCAACTTGCGATTGGAATGCAGCAACAGTAGAGGAATTGACAGCATTAATATCATTTGTAGTTAATGCTTTTGTTGCCATATACAAAGAACCATTAATAGCTACTCTATATGCATCACCTCCATAAAAACCTAAATCCCAAGCATCTCTTCGTACAAATTTTTCTTTGTTACTGCTTAAGTCAATATAAACTTGATTGGGTTGGTTGGGCCCTCCCACGTTAGGTAGAAAAGTACCTCCCAAATATGCGCTATCACTCAGCTCATAACTTACGTTTCCCTGAATACTAGAATTTTCAATTTCTATAGATGTAATGGTAAACGTAATTTTCATTACATCAGAAAAAGTATCGTTTAATTCAACTATCTGAAACTTATTTTCATTTTCGTTGAATGATACTGGTACTGATAATTCATTACCAACTGCTTCTGGAATTGTAATAAAATCTCTACCATATAATGCATTTTCGGTAGTAATTTGAATTCTAACCACACCCTCTTCAGTGGCCATTTCTGAATATTGTAATTCAATATTTTTAGTCCCATTAATTTCTAATAACCTGCCAGAAGTTTCTTTAAAAGCAATTACAAAGGGGTCTTTTAAAAATTCTGGTTCTTTGCTGCAAGAGTTTAAAAATGCAACACTAACCATTAAAAAAAGTAGACGTTTTTTCATGCTATTAAATATTGATATTATATGCTAGTTTTAAAAAATAAGACCTACCATAGCCTAAAGTTATTGAACTGCTTGTACCAGAATGTGCACCTGCATTTACATCATTTGTATTGACATTGCTTTCATCAAAAAGGTTTCTTACACCTATAGTTGCAATAATTTTTTTACTCAAAAATTCTTTGTTTATTGCAACATCCAACCAACTATAAGGATTGATACTTTGACTCTCTATAAAACCATCTACTTGAATAAATCGATTGGTTAGTCCTATGTATTTATAGTAGGCATTAACAGAAGTGTTCCAGTTAGGAATTGCATAGGAAATATTGGAATTTAATTGAAAATTATTTTCTGAATTAGAGCTTGTATTCGTCTCATAATCAACAATTCTTTGAACACCAAAATAACTTAGTCCAAAATTCAATTTTAAATTTCTATAATAAAAATCATTTTCTAAAGCCACTCCTAGAGAAGAAAATTCATCAATGTTATTGTATTGAAATTGAAGCGGTGTTTGATTCACAGTAATCAATTCTATTCTATCTCTTACATCAATATAAGAGAAGGTAAGTTTGTTCTTAATGGAAATATCCTCACTTAAATTACTTTGTTTTTTAAGATGAAAAAATGATGAAAAACCTTTCTCTGGGATTAAATCTTCGTTTCCTTGCACATCATGATTGATATCTACAAAATAAGTATACAACTCATCGTAGTTTGGGGTTCTTGTTCCATATCCTAAGACGGCCCTAGCTTCCCAATTATTTTTAAACAATTGTCTTGCTGTTAAAGAGTAATAAGCTTGATTGCCAAATAAATTGGTAAAAGAGGTTCTTATTCCCGGTCTAATAGAGAAATTTTCTGTAAAATCTATTTCAGAAGAAGTAAAAAAGTCTGTACTTCTTAAGGAATTAGAAACCCCTGGATTCTCATTATCAATGGTTATCCCGAAAGGAGATCCAAAACCATACTCATCAGTAATTTCAAAACCTGCTTGTAATTTTACTTTTTGAGTATTTATTATATTATTAAATGTTCCTCTGGAAAACCAAACTTCTTTGGATAGATATAAACTTTCATCGATATTATCTTTTCTATCTTCTCTAATATAATACGTATAAGATTCCCTTGATTTTTCTTGTTTTTGATAAGAAATGGAGATGTTAAAAGGAATCTGCCCTAAAGAGCCAGTTGCATTGAAGTGATGAATAAATCGTTGGTTGTTAAATTGTTCATCAAAAGAAGATGGATTGCTTGTAAGGGTAGCAGGAATATAATTTAGACGGACTATGGAATCAAACTTAAAAATATTTTCATGTAAATAATCAAACTTGTAAAAGGTAGATATTTTTTCGCCTTTGTGACTAAAAATAAATTTTATGAAATTTTGACTTTTTGGCAACCAATCATGCCCTCTTAAACTATCATCGTTGTCATAATATTGTCCTTGCCTGTTTCCTAAAAACCCTCTAAAATCATTCCTATTATAAGAAACATTTAAATAGTCTTTTTTTGTTATTTGATGACCAATACTTAAGGATTGTATATGTCTTCCTTGGTTGAAAAACTCATATTCATTACCCACTGTTTCCTCTTGTAAAAACGTTTGTACTTCCCAAGAGTTTGTTGTTTTCTTTTTGGTTATTATATTTATTACACCAGACAGTGCATTGGCACCATACTGAACTCCCATTGCACCTTGTACCAACTCAATCCGCTCAACATCATCTAGATTTATTAATGTTAAATCGGTATAATTACCAAAACCTTCTTCGTTAATTACAGGGATATTATCTATTAAAACCTTAAAATATTTTCCATCTAAACCTAAAACGTTTATTTCAGATTTTCCATTAGATGAGTTTTGAAATATGTCTATGTTTAATACTTGACTCAATAAGTCTGCTAAATTATTTCCTGCTCTTTTTTCAATGTCTTTTCGAGAAATAACTTTTACTTCAAATACAGATTTTTTTATAGACTGAGGTCTTAATTGACCAGTAACTACAACTTCATCTAAAATATTTGCTTTAATTGAATCTTTTATTACACCCCTCTCTTGCGAAAAAGACAGAAAAGCAATGAACCCAAAAATAAAAAACAACACTCTATTTAGAAACATTCTTAATAATTTTGTGCAAATATATTAACTTATTTTTATTCAATCTAAATAAAAATATATATTTTTGTAAAAAATTATTTTTCATCATAATAACATAATAAAACATACAATGAAAAAATTAATATTATTGAGTGCAATACTTCTTATTACAGCTATTTCTGCGAATGCGCAAAGCAAAAAAAACAAAGACAAAAATGCTATTAAAGAAATGTGTGGCTGTTTTGAGGTGACTTTTAATTTTGCAGAAACTTTCAGTTACAGTCAAGACTCTACATATAGGCCTTCAAAAAATAAAGTAAGTAAAGGTCTAGAATGGGCGGGCTTAGTTGTGGATAAAGATGATAAAATTTCTATTCAGCATATCTTACAAGTTGGTAATCCTGCAAAACCCATGATTGTAAAACATTGGAGGCAAGATTGGTTGTATCAAAATACTGACTTTTACATGTACAATGGAGACAACAACTGGACTTTTACTCAAAAAAACAAGAAAGAAGTTAAAAAACAATGGACGCAAAAAGTATATCAAGTAGATGACAGTCCACGTTACGAAGGATCAGGTTCTTGGGTGCATGTAGATGGAAAAAGCTACTGGGAAAGTACCACACCAGCGCCATTACCAAGAAGAGAATATACAAAAAGAAGCGATTACAATATTACCCTAAGAGGGAACCGTCATGAAATTACCGACTACGGTTGGGTTCACGATCAAGATAATAGCAAAATAATCAGAGAAACTGGAAAAAAGGATATAATTCTTGCCAAAGAAAAAGGATACAATACTTACAAGAAAGTAGCAGATAGTAGATGTAAAGCTGCTAAAGATTGGTGGGTAGCCAACAATACAAAATGGCAATTGGTAAGAAATAAATGGGATGAAGTATATGGAAGAAAGACCAATTTATCACTTAAAAATAAAGTTGATAATATGCCATTATACAAACATTTATTTTCTGAAGAAATGTCGGAAAAAAATGAAATGAATACAATTATAGAATCTTTTGTAAAAAAATAAAGCTTTGAAAAGAGAATATTTGTTAGTGGTGCTTACCCTTTTTTTCGCTTGTGCTTTGGTTGCTCAGAAACAAAATATTTTTCTAAAAAGAAATTTTTGGAAAACAAACCCTAGCATAAAAATTATTAATCAAAAAATTTCTGAAGGGAATGATATTTCTGAGTTAAATAATAACGCTTTTGATGCTGTTGTATACTCACTTTTAGAAAATACTGATTCAAAAACGATCAAGTATCTCCTCACTAAAGATGGAAATGATGTGAATAAAAAAACACATGATGGAAGAGCCTATATTTTTTGGGCTGCCTACAAAAATAATTTAGAAATAATGAAATATCTTGTTTCTAAAGGAGCAAAAACTAATCTTATAGACTCTCATGGAAATACGTTTCTGAACTTTGCAGCAACCACGGGACAAACAGATCTAGAACTGTATAAATACAGTTTTAAAATCGGTGCAGATATTACAAAAGAGAAAAACCATGATGGTGCAAATGCGCTTTTATTAATAGCACCCTATATTAAAAACTTTGAATTGATTGATTTATTTTTATCTGAAGGAGCTACTTTAAAAGACAAAGACAAAAACGGTAATGGTTTTTTTGAATATGCTGCAAAAAGTGGAAATATAGATTTCTTAAAGACTTTAATTGAAAAAGGAATTGACAAAGGTGAAAACGCAATGATTTTTGCAAGTCAGGGTTTGAGAAGAAAAAAAAATACTTTAAAAATGTACAAGTTTTTAGAAAGTGTTGGAGTCAAAACAAATGTGATTGACAGCAAAGGTAGAAATCCATTACATTATATTGCCTTTACCAATAAGGATTTGGCTAGCTATACCTATTTCATTTCTAAAAATGTAGATATAAATTTACAAGACATTGAAGGGAATTCTCCTTTTATGAATGCTGCAAATAGGAATTCGTTAGAGGTCGTAGAATTTTTATCAAAAAAAGTAAAAAATTTCAATGTAAAGAATAAAAATGGGCTTTCTGCATTGGCAATGGCTGTAAATAGAAATTCTGCAGATGTTGTCAAGTTTTTATTAGAAAATAATGCTGATGTAAACACTATTGATGTTCATGGAAACTCTCTTTCGTATTATTTAATCAACACCTTCAATGCAAATAAAAGCAGAAATTTTGAAGATAAATTAAAAATTTTACAGAAAAGTGGATTGATAATAAACAACCTTCAAAATTCTGGAAATACTCTCTTACATATCGCAGTTAAAAGAAATAATTTAGCGCTCTTAAAAAGATTAAATGATTTCAAAATTAATGTAAATGCAAAGAATAAAGAGGGTTTTACAGCCCTACAATTAGCTGCAATGAAGGCTAAAAACATTACTATTTTAGAATATTTAATAAGCATCGGTGCCAATAAAAATATAAAAACAGATTTTGATGAAACTGTATATGATTTAGCTTTAGAAAATGAATTACTCCAAAAAAACAACATCAATATTAACTTTTTGAAATAAGTTTATACAAATGAAAACAAGAAAAAAAATTTTAATAGTTCCTATACTTTTAGTGCTATTAGCAGTAATATTCAGTTTTAAAAAACACCTAGAAAATAGCAGTACATACAAATGCATGATTCAAATGAAGAATTATACAGGAGAAGGGGCTTATATTGTAATTTCATTATTAAATCCTGAGGGAAAATATGAAGAAACCTTATATGTTCAGGGAGATGATGATGAATGGTATTATGACATCACAGAATGGTGGAGCTTTCAAGGAAAAAAACGCGCAAATATAGATGGCATAACTGGGGCTACTGTGAGTGGTGGAGAACGTAAAATTAGTGTCATTCAGATTCCTAATAATAAATTAGATAAAGGATATAAGCTTCGTTTTGAAACTGCGGTTGAAGACCAAGAATATTTTAAAGATGATGTAGAATTTGAACTAACTTCAGAAAATATAAGAGCTAAAATTGAAGGAAAAGGTTTTATTCGTTATATAAGAATGAGGCCACAATAAAAAACATAAATGACAATTTCTATCTGGAGATATAGCCATTTAACACTGGCAATTTCTTCCGCTTTATTTATTGTAATTGCAGCTATAACTGGAATCATATTGGCTTTTGAACCAATTTCAAATAAATTAAACCCATATGCTTCAGAAAGTTTAAAGTCCATTTCTATAGCTGAAACAATAGGTGTTTTACAAAAAAAATATAATGGAATTATTACAATAGAAATTGATGAAAATGATTTTGTTTTAGCATCTCTCATTACCAAAGAGGGAGAAAATAAAACATTCTATATCAATCCAAAAACAGGAGAAAAAGTTGGTGATCTCATTAAGAAATCAGCTCTTTTTGAATTCGCAACCAATCTACACCGTTCATTATTCTTAAAATCTACAGGTAGATTTTTAGTAGGTTTTATATCTCTCTTACTTTTTTTGATTGCTCTAACAGGAACTATCTTAATAGCTAAAAGACAAGGAGGTTTTTCTAAACTATTCTCTAAAATTGTGAAAGAAGATTTTCATCAATATTACCATGTTGTTTTTGGAAGATATTTTTTAATACCTATTATTATTATCACTTTATCTGGCATTTATTTGTCTTTAGAAAAATTTTCTTTATTGCCAAAAGAGAATCATAAACATCAAAATTTAGAACTAAATAAAATTGCATCAAAATTAAAACCAACTGATTTTGAGTATTTTAAATATAAAAAATTAAATGAAATTAAACATATTGAATTTCCTTTCTCTACAGATGAAGAGGATTTTTTCTACGTAAAAACAATTGATAATGAGTTGGCAATTCACCAATTTACAGGACAAATAATACGTGAGAAAAAACAAGGCCTGTTTACTTTAGGTTCCTATTACAGTTTAATATTACACACAGGAAAAGGTTCTATACTATGGTCAATTGTATTGTTGCTAGCGTGTTTTGTTATTTTATTTTTTATTTTCTCTGGGTTTTCTATGGCATTAAAAAGGAAGAAAAAAACGACTTCAATCATAAACGAAACAACAAAAGATACTGCTGAATTTATCATTTTAGTTGGTTCTGAAACAGGAAGCACAATCCGGTTTGCAAAAGCTTTTAAAAATGCGCTTTTGAATGCAAATAAGACCGTTTTTGTCTCTGAAATGAATAAGTACACTGCTTATAAGAAGGCTAAAAATAGTATTATTTTTACTGCTACTTATGGTGATGGGGAAGCTCCTGGTAATGCCTATAAATTTTTAAAATTAATTAAAGATGTGCAGCAAAAAAACACCTTAAAATATAGCGTTTTAGGTTTTGGTTCAAAACAATATCCAGAGTTTTGCAAGTATGCAGATGATGTTGACGCTGCTTTACAGCTTCATTCAAAATTTACTTCAGTAAAACCCGTATTTAAAATTGATAATCAGAATTTAAATTCCTTTAAAGAATGGACAGATTCATGGAGTAATTTAAATGAGATTCCTTTAGAGATCGATATAAATGATGTTTTAGATACTGATGAAAAAATTTCTTTTAATATTGCGGATTCTAGTAACATAAATATTGATCATACTTTTGTAATCTCATTAAAACCCAATAAAAAAGTAAAATTTAGTTCTGGAGATTTATTAACCATACTTCCAAAAGGTGAGGTTAGAAAACGCCTGTATTCGATTGCTAAAATTAATAATACAATATTTTTGAGCGTTAGGAAACATGAATTTGGAGTCTGTTCTAATTATTTATCCCAACTCAATACGGGTGAGAATATACTTGGAAGTATTCAACGAAATGAAAACTTTCATTTTCCCAAAAAGGCAAAAGAAGTTGTGCTAATTGCAAATGGAACAGGTATTGCTCCTTTTTTAGGAATGATTCTTGAAAGGAAAAATGTCAAAATACATTTATTCTGGGGAGGAAGAACTAAAAAGTCTTTTGAGATTTACAATAAATATATTGTTGCTGCATTAGAAAATAAAACACTTACTTCTTTTAATTCCGCTTATTCACAAGAGCAAAATACATATGTTCAAGATGTAGTTGAGAATAAAAGAAAATTAATTTCTAATACATTAAAAAATAAAGGAATTATAATGATTTGTGGATCTCTTAACATGCAATATGGAGTAGAAAAAGTAATTGATAAAATTGCAAAAGAACAATTACATTCTAACATTCAAATCTTAAAGGGCAACGAACAAATTATGGCAGACTGTTATTAAATTGTAAGCATTTTCAAGGCTCATACTTTTAGAGTATTGGTTAGTGAACTATTTGTACACAACTCAAAAAATAAAATTCCTGTGTACTCAGATTATCAAAACCTACTTTTATTTTTGGCGTTTATAAAATCGATGAAATAAAACCACTTTTAGGCATTAAAAATTTTCTTGAAACCAAATATTTCTGAAACTGAGCAATGTTTTTATCAATATAATGTAACGTGAACTTACAACAGGATAAAATACCATTTCGATGATAAAAGAAAGCTCATAATCCAAACTAAAATTAGTAAGATTTCTCAATCGTTCATTCTTCTCTCATTTCGAAATGACAGTAGTTTAGATTTACGTTTTTAAGAGAATGAAAGATTTTAAACCCAACAAAAGGATCATCCCAAAAAAGAAGTTAAAAAAACTATTTTAGCTTTGGAAATAAGGATTATATATTTGTTATGAATTATAAACTTGAAATAGTTTTATGTCTAATTTTTAAAATCCACTCATAAAACTACCATAAGGATCTTTAAACTGTGTTCCTTCAACAGATTTAAATTTACTTAATTTCTTAAATTCAACCAAGGCCCAGAGTACAAATTCCTTGACAAAATAAATATCTTTTTTATTTATGTTAGGTTGATATTTATCTAGCAGGCCAGACAAAGGTTTAATTTTATCTATTTCGTTTTTATACTCCTGTTCTGTATATTCATCTAACAATTCAAAATCTGTGCTTGTATTAAAAAACCAAGAAATAATATCATCATAAGGAGTTTCTGCATCTTGTTTTTCTAATTTTTTAATTTCAGGAAAAAAAGTAGGAAATAATGTTTTGATTGCTTTTTTAATTAATTTTTCTGCAATTACCTCTGCTCCCTCCTGTTCGCCCTCATAGACTAATTCTACTTTACCTGTAATAGCGGGAATAATTCCGTAAAAATCGCTCAAACGAATCCTTGTATTTTCTTCTCCAGAAAGCAAGGCTCTTCTTTCTGCTGAACTTAATAAATTCTCAAAAGCAGAAATACTCAATCGTGCACTTACACCACTCTTTCCGTCTATATATTCACTATTTCTTGCTTCAAAAACAATTTGTTCTAACAAATTTTTTGCAAATTCTGGAACATGAATAAATTCTTTTTGAGCATTTGCTCTATTCGTTTCTTGATTTGTAATTATTTTTGCAGTTTCTATATCTTCTGGATAATGTGTTAAAATTTGCGAACCAATTCTATCTTTTAATGGGGTAACAATACTTCCTCTATTTGTATAATCTTCTGGATTTGCGGTAAACACAAATTGCATATCTAAGGGCAATCGCATTTTAAAACCCCTAATTTGAATATCACCCTCTTGTAAAATATTAAACAATGCTACTTGAATTCTAGCTTGTAAATCTGGCAATTCATTTATTACAAAAATGCACCTATTGGCTCTTGGAATCATTCCATAATGAATAACTCTATCATCCGCGTAAGAGAGTTTTAAATTTGCTGCTTTTATAGGATCTACATCGCCAATAATATCTGCAACGGTTACATCTGGTGTTGCTAATTTTTCTGCAAAACGTTTCTCTCTATGCAACCAATATATAGGGGTTTGATCTCCTTTTTCTTTGATAGTTTCAATCGCAAATCTAGAAATCGGTCGGAGAGGATCGTCATTAATTTCAGAACCTTCCACAATAGGAACATATTCATCTAGTAAATTAACCATTAATCGTGCTAAACGGGTTTTTGCTTGTCCTCGAAGTCCCAGTAAATTAATATTATGTCTGCTTAAAATAGCTCTTTCTAATTCTGGAATTACAGTATTTTCATAGCCATAAATTCCTTTAAACACCTTTTCTTTACTCATCATTTTACTGATTAAGTTTTCTCTTAACTCATCTTTAATGGACTTTGACTGGTAACCTGATTTCTTTAAGTCTCCTAAGGTTTTAATATTTTCTAAATTCATATAATATTTTATCTGTAAAAAGTTTTGCAATATCAGTATCTTATACTACCCTTTAATTCTCTTTTTCCTATTCGTTTCATAATCTTCAAAAATCATTTCTCCCAATCCTTTTAAACCAGTATAAAATGCTTTTCCTTGGTTTGCTTTAGAAAATGTTTTTACAAATTGCATTAAGTAAGGGTCTTTGGCAATCATAAAAGTGGTAATCGGAATGTGGAGTTTTCTGGCTTGTTGAGCCATTGCATAGCATTTTTCTACAATATAGGTATCCAGACCATTGCTGTTCTTATAATATTGCCCATCTGGTAAACGCAAGCAACTCGGTTTTCCATCTGTAATCATAAAAATTTGTTTGTTGGTATTTCGTTTTCTGCGGAGCAAATCCATTGCAAGGTTTAAACCTGCAACTGTATTGGTATGATAAGGACCAACCTGTAAATAGGGCAAATCTTTAATTTTAATAGACCATGCGTCATTTCCAAAAACAATAATATCTAGAGTGTCTTTCGGATAGCGTGTGGTAATTAATTCTGCCAAAGCCATTGCTACTTTTTTGGCAGGAGTAATTCTATCTTCTCCATATAAAATCATAGAATGACTAATATCGATCATTAAAACAGTGCTCATTTGGCTTTTATGCATGGTCTCCTCTACAACCAAATCGTTCTCACTAAGACTAAAATTTTCAATTCCGTTATTTATCTGAGCATTTCTAATACTTGCTGTCATAGAGACTTTGTCTAAAGAATCTCCAAATTGATAGGCTCTGAAATTACCAAGATGTTCATCTCCAATCCCTGGAGATTTAGTTTTATGATTTCCAGCACCGCTTTTTTTAATTTTACCAAAAATATGGTTTAAGGCTTGCTGCCTTATTGCACGTTCTGTTTTTGGAGTAATTTTTGTACCACTAGTTCCATCGCCTTTTACCTCCTCTTTTATATAACCTTTCTTTTTTAAATCTTCAATAAAATCATCAATTGTATAATCCTCATTTGTTAGTTTATATTCTTTATCTAAAGAGCGCAACCATTCTATTGCTTCATCAAAATCACCAGAAGTGTGGGTTATTAATTCTTTAAATATCTCAAAAAGCATTTCAAACGGAGACTGATATTCTGCTTCATAGGTTTTAAAAACAAAACCTTTTCTCTTTACTTTGTTTTTCATAGTTATAAAAATAAGGATTAATTAAATACCTTTAAAAATATTAACATTGCTTTAGCATATCAATGCATAGATGAATCTTATGCATACAATGATTTGTAATTTTTCAAATAAATTTTGGAACATCTCTATAAAAATTAGTCATATTGCATCAATAATTTAGTTATTTATAAAAATATTAACACTGTGTATACGTTTCAAAGACTATTTTGCATGACCTTTAAATCAAATCAATAGTATGAAAACAATCCACTCAATAAAATTTAAAATTCTTTGCTCACTATTTTTATCACTCGCTATTGCTGGCGTTCAAGACATGGAAGCTCAAAGAAAAAAACGTAAAAAGAAAGTTAAAAAAACGGAAGCTCCTGCAAAACCAAAACCTCCAAAGAAGAAAACTAAAACCATAAAAGAACTTACCAAGAGTAGTAAAAAAATTGAAGGTTTATTTACTATTTATCAAGACACAATTTCGGGTGCTGTAAAGCTATCAGTAAAAAAAGACCAATTAAATACCGACTTTATTTATTTTTCTCAAATTGCAAATGGTATTGCTTCTGTAGGTGCATTTAGAGGAAACTATAAAGGTTCTAGTATTTTTCATGTAAAAAAACATTATAACAAAATAGAATTTGTAGTTCCCAATACCTCATTTTATTTCGACAAGAAGAATGCTTTATCAAAATCTTCTGAAGCAAATATTAGCCACGCAATACTTGCTAGTACAAAAATACTTGCAACAGATGATAAAACAGGAGAATATTTGATAGACGCTAATGGTTTATTTTTATCAGAGACATTTACAAGAGTAAAGGGCCCAAGATTCCCTGGACAATCTCCTTTTGCATTTGGTTTGGGTAGATTTGACAAAAATAAGTCGAAAATAAATGAAATAAAAAACTACCCAGAAAACACCAACATAAAAACCGAGTATGTATACAGCAACCCCACTGTTTTAAACGGAGGTGGTTCTGATGTAACTGACGGTAGAAATGTTTCTATTAAGGTTTTTCATACATTTATGAATATGCCAAAAGAAGACTATTCTCCTAGAATGGACGATGCTAGAGTTGGCTACTTCTTAACAGAAACTAATGATATGACAACTACTGAAACTGTTAATTATAGAGATATGATCCACAGATGGAAGTTAGTAAAAAAGAATCCTGAATTAGATGTGTCAGAACCCATAACTCCTATTACATGGTGGATAGAAAATACAACCCCTTTAGAATGGAGAGAAACCATTAAAGAAGGTGTTTTAGCTTGGAACGAAGCTTTTGAAAAAGCCGGATTTAAAAATGCAATGGTTGTAAAAATACAGCCAGATGATGCAACTTGGGATGCTGGTGACGTTCGGTATAATGTTCTACGTTGGACCTCCTCTCCAAATCCTCCTTTTGGGGGGTATGGTCCTAGTTTTGTAAATCCAAGAACTGGAGAAATTTTAGGAGCAGATATTATGCTAGAATTTGTTCATTTTACAAACAGAGTTTTCGCTGACAAATTATATAACAACGCGGCAGCGAATATGAAGTTGGAAACTTTGGAAGAGTTGGAAGCAAAAAAGTTTCAACAAAAAGAGAACTATATGTTCTGTTCTATGGGGCATATAATGCATGAAAACTTAATGCTAGGAACTGCTGTTTTACAAGCAAATGGAGCTTCAGATTTAGAAATGGAGGCCATTAAAAAAGAGGGAATGAAATCTTTAATTATGCACGAAGTTGGACATACTTTAGGACTAAATCACAACATGAAAGCAAGTCAGGTATATTCTCCAGCACAGTTAGCAGATGCAGATTTCATAAAAGGAAAAGCTTTAACAGGTTCGGTAATGGATTATGCTGGAATTAATATAACCAATGATAGAACTAAACAAGGACAATATTATGATATGGCTGTTGGGCCTTATGATGTATGGGCAATTCAGTTTGGATATACTCCTTTTCAAGGAAGTGAAGAAAGAACTGCATTATTAGAGAGATCTACAGAACCAGCATTAATTTTTGGAAATGATGCAGATGATATGCGTTCTCCCGGTAAAGCAATTGACCCAAGAGTAATGATTGGAGATTTGTCTAACGATCAAATTACCTATTCAATTAATAGGTTTGAATTGGTAAATTCAATGATGAAAAACTTAAAAACTCAATTCACAAAAAAAGGGGAAACTTATGAAGATTTAAGAAGAGCTTACTATACATTGCACAATCAAACTGCCATTGCTGGTGGTGTTATTTCTAGATTTATTGGAGGTGTTTATGTAGATCGATCTACTCATGGCCAATCTGGAGGCAGTCAACCTTTCACTCCAGTGAGTTTAGCAGATCAAAAAAGAGCAATGAATGCTTTAAAAAAATACATTTTTGCACCAAATGCATTTGATACTCCAAATGATGTTTACAATTATTTAGCAAGACAAAGAAGAGGTTATAATTTCTTTAGCGGTCCAGAAGATCCAAAAATTCATGACCAAGTATTGTCTTATCAAACCAGAGTTTTGGCTCATATTATGCATCCAAATACCTTACAAAGATTGTCTGATTCAGAATTATATGGTAACAAGTATAGCTTATCTTCTTTTATGACAGATTTAAATAATATGATGTTTAAACCAGATATTTATGGAAGCGTAAATTCATTCCGTCAGAACTTACAAACAGTTTATACAAAAAGATTAATTACTATGGTTTCTGGCAAATCTAGTTCTAGATTTACCAATTCATCTAAAGCCATGGCCTTGTATAATCTTAAAAAGATTAAAACTCTGGTAAGTAATGGAACTGGTAATATCGCAACAAAAGCTCATAAAAATCAATTGAAAGTATTAATTACAAACACTTTAAAAGAAGTTAAATAAAAAATTTTTTTTAAAATTATAGAAAAAACCGCAATTAATATTGATTGCGGTTTTTGTATTTTTACAGTATGATAAAAATTCTAATGACTGGCGGATCAGGGTTGATTGGTAAACAACTTCAAAAAAGACTTCTAGAAAAGAACTATGAAGTAGTAAATCTCTCTAGAAATCCAAAATCTAAAAATGACTTTCTTTGGAATGTAAATGATGGTTATATTGATGAAAAAGTATTTGAAAATACCAGTCACATTATTCATTTAGCAGGTGCCGGAATTGCAGATAAACGCTGGACTACAGAAAGAAAAAAAGAGTTGATAAACAGCAGAGTAAAATCTACCAACTTACTTTTAAAAAAAATTAAAGAATACCAAGTACCCCTTAAAGGATTTATCTCTGCTTCTGGCATTGGGTATTACGGAGCCATTACTTCAGACAAAATTTTCACAGAGGAAGACAATCCAGAGAACGATTTTATTTCTAAAATCTGTGTAGAATGGGAAAAATCTGTGCATCAATTTCAAGAATTAAAGATTCCAACAACAATTTTAAGAACTGGAATTGTTTTGTCTAGAGAGGGTGGAGCATTACAAAAAATGAATACACCTTTATTTCTATCTGCCTTAGGAAGTGGAAATCAATTCATGCCTTGGATTCATATTGATGATTTATGTAATTTGTATATAAAAGCTATTGAAAATTCTAAATTTACAGGAATTTTTAATGCTGTTGCACCAGAACATCAAACCAATCAGTCATTTACTAAAACATTAGGAAAAGTTATAAAAAAATCTGTTTTACCAATGAATGCACCTTCTTTTGTTATAAAATCTACCCTAGGTGAATTGGCATATATTTTGTTAAATGGTAGCAGAGTTTCATCAAAAAAAGTAGAAGAAACTGGTTTTAAATTTCAATTTCAAACTTTAAAAAACTCTTTAATAAACCTTTTTTCAAAATAATATTCTAGTAATGCTTCACAAAAAATAATTTATGACTAAAAAATTAATCCATAGTATTTTCTTCTTCTTAATTGGATCTAACCTGTTAGCTCAAAGTTCTTTTTTTGAGCATACTAAAAAATTTACTCGTCAAGATTCTCTTAGAGGTTCTATAACACCAGAGAGAATATGGTGGGATTTAACCTATTACCATTTAGAGATCACTGTAGACCCAGAAAAGAAATATATCAATGGAAAAAACACCGTTCAATACAAAGTATTGACCCCTCACAAAGTCTTACAAATTGATTTACAAGATCCGTTAAAATTGACCAAAGTAATTCAAAATGGAAAAGAATTAGAAGTAGTTTCAGAGGGAAATGCACATTATATTCATTTAAAAGATACTCAAAAAAGAGGAGAAATCAATTCTTTAGATATGTATTACCAAGGATTTCCAAAAGTTGCAAAACGTGCTCCTTGGGATGGAGGATTCTCTTGGAAGAAGGATACAAATGGCAACCATTTTGTAGCAACTTCTTGCCAAGGATTAGGCGCAAGTATTTGGTGGCCAAACAAAGATCATATGTACGATGAAGTAGATAGTATGGCAATTAGTGTGCGTGTTCCAGAAAATTTAATGAATATTTCTAATGGAAGATTGCGTAAGATAGAAAAACACAAGGATAAGACCACCACTTATCATTGGTTTGTACATAACCCAATTAATAATTATGGAGTCAATGTAAATATTGGAGATTATGTTCATTTTTCTGAAAAATACGAAGGAAAAGATGGTAAGCTAGATATGGATTATTATGTATTACGAGACAATCTAGAGAAAGCAAAAAAACAATTTACAGATGCTCCAAAAATGATGAAAGCTTTTGAGTATTGGTTTGGAAAATATCCGTTCTATGAAGATGGTTTTAAACTAGTGGAAGTTCCGTATTTAGGTATGGAGCACCAAAGTTCTGTTACCTATGGGAATAACTATAAAAACGGATATTTAGGTAGCGATTTATCTGGAACTGGCTGGGGGTTAAAGTTCGACTTTATTATAATTCATGAATCTGGACATGAGTGGTTTGCGAATAGTATTACAAATAAAGATGTTGCCGATATGTGGATTCACGAGAGTTTTACAGCCTATTCAGAAAACCTTTTTTTAGACTATTATTATGGTAAAGAAGCATCTGCAGCTTATGTAATTGGAACTCGTAAAAGAATTCAAAATGACATTCCAATTATAGGCCAATACAATGTAAATAATTCCGGTTCTGGAGATATGTATTACAAAGGTGCTAATATGTTACATACCATTAGAACCTTGATTAATGATGATGAAAAATGGCGAAATATTTTAAGGGGATTAAACACAAAATTCTACCATAAAACAGTAACCACCCAAGAAATTGAAAATTATATCAACCAACAATCCGAGATAGATGTAACAAAGGTTTTCGATCAATATTTACGGACAGTAAAAATACCTGTATTTGAATATAAAATAAAAAATAAAAAAATTTCTTATCGTTGGAATAAAGTGATTAAAGGTTTTAATATGCCTATAAATGTAGTGGTTGATGGAAAATTACAACAACTAAAACCTACCGAGAATTGGCAAACAGAAACGATGAGTGCTGAAACAATTAAAGTGGATGATAATTTTTATGTGTACTCTAGTAAAATAAATTAGTAAAAATAAATGGCTATAAAGTAGTACTAAAAATGATCTAATCTAAGAAAACAAAAAATACTGATTTTTTATTCAAATTACTAATCGTAATTTTGCAAAGGCAATTAGCAATTCAATAAAAATTGTAATTTGTTTTCAAGATAAAGTAGTCGAATTTACTGAGATTTAGAAGAAAAATTGGTTTTGTGCAACCAACAAAATCTCAATATTAAAGAGAATTAAAATAAAATAATAACTGTTGTTAAAAACTTATATATGAGGTTATCAGAAATTAAAAACCATTTAAGTCAATTAAAAACTATTGGCTTTCAATTGCCAAACGGAGAGCTAGTTCCAAGTCATTTTCATGTAACTGAGGTTGGCAAAGTGAGTAAACATTTTATAGATTGTGGAGGAACTTTGAGAAAAGAAGAAGTTGTAAATTTTCAACTCTGGGAAGAAAATGATTATAACCATAGGTTGCACCCAGAAAAATTAGTTAAAATTATTGAACTTTCTGAACGTCTTTTAACAATTGATGATTTAGAAATTGAAGTTGAATATCAAAGTGAAACCATTCGTAAATATGATTTAGACTTTGATGGGACTAATTTTCTTCTGGTTGCAAAAGCCACAAATTGTTTGGCCAAAGATCAATGTGGAATTCCTCAAAAAAAACCAAAAATAAAAATTGGTGAGCTACAAAATTCAACTTCTTGTTCTCCTAATTCTGGATGTTGTTAGGTTTTAAGCATCAAAACCCCCCTCCTGTTCCAGGAGCAGCAAGAGAAGATGCTTGTGCCTTTTGTGGATTTAATATCATATAAGTTCCTAAAGCTGTTAACGCTGCATATTTTCCATAGTTTCCTATTTTTTTTATGGCTTCTTTACGTGTAATTTCTTCTGCTTTGTTATTGTTTTCTGATGATTTCATTTGTTTTATTTTTAAAAAAGTAGGGATTTATTCAAAAATTATTTTTTTATTTAGTATGCCATATGGAGTCTTTATTTGAAATAAATAAACTCCTTTAGACAGTTTTGGAAGTAAAATATCTTCAATATTTTTTGCTGTAAATTCTTTTCTTACTACTTCTTTTCCAAGAAGTGTAAAAAGTGTTATCGTTGTTTTAGCGGGTTCTAAACCAAGTATTCTAATATGCTGTTTATCCGTCTTAAAAATTGAGATTTTATCCAAACTTGTTTCTTTTTCTATAGCTAAAACCTCTGACGCTGTGTGAATATAAAAACGCCCAATTCCACTTATATCTGAAGTAGTATTTATCATATAAGTTGAACCTGCTTCATCTAAGCGTGTAATCGTTTCCATTTCTTTATCTTCCAGAAATATTTTTAATCCAGATGGAATATTTATTGACTCTAATGAAAATGTGATTGCTGTACTTGCAGAAGCATTAATTCCTACAGGAACAATCATGTTCTCATAATTACTATCTGGCAATGCTTGCAATGAATAATTTGTACCATCACTATCAGAAACAAGATGCGTATATACAGAGAATGAGTTGTTTGCTCCATCAAACATTCCCGCATCATATCCTTCATCTAAACCTGTGGTGGTTCCATTGATGTATTTAATTTCTGTATATTTTTCTATGGAACCATCCATTATTTTAAGATTAATTTCAAATCTATCTGAATGACTTCTAGAAAACAAATCACCCGTTTGATGGCTTTGCATGTTTTCATTGATCTGAATATATGTATTCGCATTTCCTTCAGAAGAAGTCGCATTAACACGTACAAAATATCCTTGCCCTGGAGCAACAAACTTTGCACTAGAAGCATTATTAAATGGCTTGTATTCATTTGAATCCCAAAAATAAATAGCTTTAAATCCAGATTGCAGTAAATTAGTGTTAATATCAATAAGATTATTGGTAGATTGGGCAGCTCCATTTACGCTAATAAATGTGGGATAAGGATTTCCCAACAAGTTCCAACCGTTTGCTCCTAAAGAAACTGATTTAGAAAAATTCTCCGTTTCTAAACTTCCTGTAAATTCTGCATTTTTTGCTTCTGTAAAACGTAAGGCATGTCCTTTAGCCAATTCAAAATTACCTGAATTTGAGGTTCCATTTTGATAATACTCCCAAGCAGTTGAGCTATTGTTATAAGTACCCAAACCTCTATTATTCCCTGAACCTACAGCCAAAGGATGACTATTAGCAAATGCATCTATATCTTGGTTTTTTAATGGACTAGAAACCATAAACCATGCTGTACTGTTTTTAATATTGCGTTTATAAGTTAGATTTCCATTAGATGTTCCCATAACAATTAAAGAGCCACTACTTGTTGCGTTTGACTTAATTATAAAGGTTCCTGTAGTTGTTAAATTACCTGTTACGGTTAAACTTTTTCCTGGATTAATTCTTAACCTTCCCGCAACAGAAACATTAGCAGCAGAAATTCCCGTAGATTTTATGGTAACCGTTTTACCAGTAGGAATACTTATTAGGTCATTTGTTGTAGGAATTCTTGCTAAACTCCAATTACTATCAACAGACCAATCTCCTGAAGTTGCTGTAAACTCATTGGTAACAGCAGCAGCATTTATAGTTACTTGAAATTCTTTTTTATAATAACTACTAATATTAGGTGCAGTATAAGTTACTATGTATGTGCCTTGTGTAGATTCAGAAACATCAATTACTCCAGAAGAGGCATCTATAACTAAACCAGAAGTACTAGAAAAAGTTCCACCAGAGATACCAGTTATGCTAGGTGTTGCATCTACTCCATAGATAGAATGAGTATTTGCTGCATAAGAGAATTTAGAAAAATCGTTGTAATGTACATCTATAAATTTTTCTATTACTTTTGCATAATCTCTTGAAAAGTAGGGTATGGTAGCATCTCTTGAATCTGAAACACCATAAGTAGATGAATAAAAACTCCCTAAGTCTCTAACTCTTCTGTTCACTTCAGTCATGACACCATCTATGGTACCACCACCTCCATTTACAGTTCCTCCACCTTGTACAACTGTATTTGCTCTATTTGTATCTCCAGAACCATGTCTAATATTACTATAATAATCTCCTGCAAAGTAAGCATAATTACCAGGGTTTGTATCATCACAAGATCCCTGACTAGAACCTGAAGATATATGACTCGGTACAGTTCTATAACCTTCAGTTCTTCCACAACCTGCATGACCAAGATTAGCATATCTTTGGCCTCCTGTAACTTGCATAATACCACCTAAACTTTGAGTTCCTCTAATTAAATCCTCGAAAGTTAAATTTTGTATATTGTTATTTATTAAATTTAATATTGTAACTCTGGATAATTCAGTAGCATTCGTACTGCTATTATTTAAATCCTCATCAAAAGAATTTCTTGGTAAATTATAACCCGCTTCTATCCTAGGAACTGAGTGGCTTTGCCCATGTAAATCTATAAATAAACCTTTTCCAAATTTACTGGTAATATCTGCACTTGCCATATCTATAAAATCATGAAAAGCATCAAAATAAATTCTTGTGGTAGCATTACCACAAGTAGCAACACTTTCATTTCTATTAGGGTCTAATTTTCTTCTATGAAGTCTGTTAACAATAATATAAGGATACACTCCAAACTGATCAAAACATTTTTTTTGAATTTCCTTAATTAATACATCAGTATTATCATCCATTTCATTGGTACCACAATTTCTATTACTGAGTTCACCTGGTTGTAACCTTCCTCCATGAGGAGCAGAAATTATAATTGGCATGGTACCTGGAATATATTCAATATATTTTTTATTTACATTCTGATATTGAGAAACACCAGGGAAAACAGTGTCAATTATAGTTACTGTATCGGTATAAACTTTTGGGCAACCTCCATTTGTAGTATAAGAAACTGTATAAGTTCCTACGGAAGAAGCAGAAACATCTATTATACCAGAACTTGAATTAATACTTATTCCTGAGGTAGAACTATAAGATCCACTTTGTCCTGAGGTTGTGGGGTATAGATCCGCATCATTTTTATTTACTCTTGATGTGCCATAACTAAATGTTGCAACATCTGCATATATGGTAATATTTCTAGTAGCACTATTTTGGTCTGGTGCTGTTGTTGTATAGGTTACTATATAACTACCTAGAGTAGACGCTGAAAGATCAATTGCACCTGTTGACGCATTGATACTTAAACCCGATGTAGATGAAAAAGTACCGCCTGCTTCTCCTGTAACTGTGGGTGTTGGGTCTGATGCTGCTTGACAATAACTTGTATTTCCATAGTTAAATGAAGCATCGTCTAAAGCGGTATTTACTTCAAAATAAATTCTATTTGAAATATCAGAATAATTTAGTCTGATTTTATTTGGTAAATAGACATTAAAATTATGTTTTTTATCAACATTTATCAAATTCTTTTCATTACCTGTATCATAATGAACAGCAATGGTTCTATCTAGATCTCCATAAAATTTTGAAAATTCTACTATATTCTCACTAGAATAATTTGACGGATGTAGATTAAGATCAACACTGTTTTTAGAAAAGAAATTTAATGATTGGCAAAAAATAATTAAGACAACGACATGTCTTAAAAAATTAGGGGTAATTTTTTTAGTCATTAGTAGGGGTTAAAAAGTTGAAATAACATTAGGGTGAAAACCAAAAAAGGCTATCAACAAAATGTCAATAGCCAAATATAATATTATTTTTTTATTTTAGAATAAAATGTCTAAAATTTTGAAGAAATCTTTAAAATTACCTCACTCCAGGTCTTTGAGACTCCGTCAGAACCAGTGTGTAAAATTTCACAAACTTTATTTAATGAAGCCAGTGCTTCTAGAGCATTCCAATTACTAACATCCATTTTTGCACTCATAGCAAAAGTATTATTATTAATGGTATAGTTAAAAGGAATTTTCTCTGAAACTCCGTTCATTTTAATTGTTGCAGAACCTATAGAGTCATTCTCAATTATCAACTTACCCGAAAGCAATTTTGTTGCATCCATAACACCAAAGAAAAACTTTTTAATTTTATAGTCTCTACTAGAGTCTTTTGTAAAAAGACTACTAACGGGTATTGAAAATTCTGTATTATTTATGGCCTCTTTAATAGAATTCCCCTCGCCACCAGAGAGAATATTTACTTTTTTAAACTTCCCATCAACACCAATTTTTTCTGTAGTTTTGTAGGCAGTAAAAACAATATTATTTTTTGCTGATTTTAAAGAAAATGCTGCTGATTTTTTAGGAACTATTTCCTTAATTTCTTCTTTCTTTTGTTCTGATTTACATGAGAATAAGGTAAAAGAAAGAGAACATAAAAAGGATAAAATAAATATTTTTTTCATGATACTATTTTTAAGATTCAATAAATGAGTTTACTAATTTTATATATTCTTTTTTTGCTTTTTCTGCAGGCATGTCTTTTAATTGCATCCAAGCATTAAATTTAAAAGCATTTCTTACATTTTGTTCATTTTCAAAAGAAAAGTTGTTCCCTAGGGTTGCTTGCTTATAAAAAGCATAAAGCTTTAACATTATATCTGGAGCTAATGGCTCCTTGAGGCTAGAAACTTTATCAAAGGCTTTATTAAACGCTATGTCTAAATTACTTTTCATTGAAATTTACTTTTCAGCAATAACTTGAATTCCTCCTTTAACTTTATCTCCCAAGTTAATATTTAGTTTTGTTCCAATAGGTAAAAACACATCTACTCGAGAACCAAATTTTATAAAACCAGCATCCGTTCCTTGCACAACAGAATCTCCTTCTTTTGCATAGTTCACTATTCTTTTTGCTAATGCACCAGCAATTTGTCTGTATAAAACTTCACCTATCTTCTTGTTTTCTATAACAACTGTGGTTCTTTCATTATCTGTTGAAGCTTTGGGATGCCAAGCGACTAAAAATTTCCCAGGATGATATTTGCTATATTTTATAATACCACTCATTGTATATCTTGTTACGTGCACATTTATTGGCGACATAAAAATAGAAACTTGTAATCTTTTATCTTTAAAATACTCTGTTTCTTCAACTTCCTCAATAACAACAACTTTACCATCTACTGGTGCTATAATGTGGTCGTCATTTACTAAAGTTATTCTTCTGGGGTTTCTAAAAAATTGAAGAATAATAATTAAAAAGAGTACTATAAAAATTTGAATAACTTTAACTAACCAAGCTAATTCTAAAAATTTTTCAGCTAATAAAATACCAGCAATAGATACTACAAAAGCAACAATAATAATCTTATATCCTTCTTTATGAAAACGAATCATACCTTAAATAATATAGTTAATATACAAATATACAAATGGTGCAACAAATAACAAGCTATCCAATCTATCTAAGATTCCTCCATGACCAGGCATGATAGTTCCACTATCTTTTATGTTAGCTTGTCTTTTAAATTTAGATTCTATTAAATCTCCAATAGTACCAATAGAGGAAATGATAACAGAAATAATCATCCAATTCAATGTAGAAAAAATAGTCAAGTATTTAGAAATTATAAAAACTGCAATAAGAGAAAAAATTGCTCCTCCTAAAAAACCTTCTATCGTTTTTTTTGGAGAAACACTTTCAAAAAGTTTTCGCTTGCCAAAATTCTTTCCAACCAAAAAAGCAAAACTATCATTAACCCATATTAAGACTAGAATATTGAGAATTAAATAAGGATGATATTCTTCATTATAAAATGGAATTAACACTAAAAAACTTAAAGAAAAAATAAGATACCTAATGGTAATTCCTAATTTAGATCTATCGGTTCTAAAGGTAATTTCTTTTTTTGTATATAATTGATATATCAAATAAATAGATGATAGTAAAGTAATGATTAGAATCACTGTAACCCCATAACTCTCTGGTCTTTTCAAAAATAAAAAAACCGTTAGCCCAAAGAATATGTAGGAAATAAGACCTTTAAATTCTATCATTTTAGTAAATTCCCATATACACAAAAGTCCAAAAATAGTGGTCAACACTATGTAAGAGTATTCAGAAAAAAGAATAGCAAAAACAAAGACTAAAACAAAGATAATTCCTGAAAAACTCCTTCTTAAAAGGTTACTCATATTATAAATCTTCAAACAGGAGCAAATATAAGTTTTTTGAGTTAGTGTTACCGTAGTTTAAAAAATTATCATCATTTTTATTGATATTAAAATTTTTTATCGCAGATATATTGGTTGGTATGTTGCCTTTAAAGTTTGATTTTATACCTGCCAAACCTCCCCCTACACTTTTAACCAGCTGACTTACAGTTGCATACACTATAAAGTCTTTAGATAATTCTGAAAGTTTAACACTGTTCAATTGATTTGATGAAAATAAAACACTCCCGTTATCTGCTATTAAATGTTCGCAAGTTGTAAAAAAAGGAATGGAACAGTCCTGATTTTTATGCTGTTTAACAGGTAACTTCTGGATTAATTTAGATAAATCTTTATCTGTAACAACTACATCTGTCCAATTATTTTCTTCTACTATTTGTTTAAAATTAACAAGAACTTCACTTAGTTGTGTACAATACAGAAATTTACCACCTTTTTTTATAAAATGACTAACAAAAATTTCATCTAAAGATAAATTAACTTCCTGTTGTATAATTTCTTTTTCTTCAGGTGATGATGTTAAGTGTAATAGCTTTTTAAAAAAATTCATTTTTAAATTAAAAATGTTATATCATTCTTCAGTTTTTGTTTTAACTGGTGGAATATCTACTTTTACTTCAATTTCTTTTTCATTTTTTTTTTCAATTTTCTGTTCTACTTCTTCAAAAGGTCTTTTCCCAAATATTTTTTCTAAATCGACTTTAAAGATAACTTCCTTTTCTAGTAATAATTCGGCCAACATCGTTAACTTCTCTTTATGGGTTTCTAATAAATCTATCGCTCTTAGATATTGCGCTTCGATTATTTTAGAAATCTCCCGATCAATAGTTTTAGCTGTTTCCTCGCTGTAAGGCTTTACAAAAGAATCATTCCCAGAAGAATCATAATAAGTTATATTACCAACTTGTTCATTTAAACCATATACGGTAACCATAGCTCTGGCTTGTTTGGTGACTTTTTCTAAATCACTCAGGGCTCCTGTAGAGATCTTATTGAAAATAATTTTTTCTGCGGCTCTACCTCCTAAAGTAGCACACATTTCATCTAGCATTTGCTCTGTTTGAACAATTAATCTTTCTGCGGGCAAATACCAAGCAGCTCCTAAAGATTGTCCTCTTGGAACTATGGTAACTTTTACAAGTGGAGCAGCATGCTCTAACATCCAACTTACTGTTGCATGACCCGCTTCATGAAAAGCAATTGTTTCCTTTTCTTTTGGTGTTATTACTTTATTCTTTTTTTCCAACCCTCCAACAATTCTATCTACAGCATCCAAAAAATCTTGCTGCGCAATTTCTTTTTTATCACTTCTTGCAGCAATTAAAGCAGCTTCATTACACATATTTGCAATATCTGCTCCTGAAAATCCAGGTGTTTGTTGGGCTAGCAATTCTATATTTACATTTTTACCTAACTTTAAAGGTTTTATATGTACTTCAAAAATTTGTTGACGCTCGTTAATATCTGGTAAATCTACATAAATTTGACGGTCAAAACGACCTGCTCTCATTAAAGCGCTATCCAAAACATCTGCTCTATTTGTAGCTGCTAAAACAATTACATTAGTATCTGTACCAAAACCGTCCATTTCTGTTAATAGCTGATTTAATGTGTTTTCGCGTTCATCATTACCACCTGTCATACTATTTTTTCCACGAGCTCTACCAATGGCATCAATCTCATCAATAAAAATAATAGATGGTGATTTTTGTGCTGCTTGTTTAAATAAATCACGAACTCTAGAAGCACCAACACCTACAAACATCTCTACAAAATCAGAACCAGATAAGGAGAAAAAAGGAACTTCAGCTTCTCCTGCAACTGCTTTTGCTAATAATGTTTTTCCTGTTCCTGGCAAACCAACTAATAAAGCTCCTTTAGGAATCTTACCTCCCAGTGCTGTATACTTTTCGGGATTTTTTAGGAAATCTACAATCTCTTGTACTTCTTCTTTTGCACCTTCTAAACCAGCAACATCTTTAAATGTTGTTTTTACTTTTGTATCTTTATCAAATAGTTTTGCTTTCGATTTCCCTATACTGAATATTTGGCCTCCACCGCCAGCACCGCTTGCACCACCAGACATCCTTTTCATAAAAAACAACCAAATAGCTATTAAAATAATAAAGGGTAAAAAACCAATTATAGTTTCGAACATGCTTGTTCTTTCATCATTTTTTAAATCGAAATCTAAGCCTTTCTCTATTCTTGCTCTTTCTATATTATTTTCGAAATTTTGCAAATCTCCAAAGTTATATTCATACAAGGAAGAACCCTCTCTATAAAAAGCAGAGTTTTTTAATTTTCTGTAAGGTTCCTTTTGCAAAGACTCCTTTTTTATAAAAATATGTGCTAAGTTCTTATTTACAACTAAAATTTTAGCAATATCATTTTCATTTAATATTTTATAAAATTCATTTTTTGAAATATTTTTAGAGGCTAAATCTCCACTATTAAAAAATTGAACTCCAATTAATATTAAAAATATGGCACCATAAATCCAATATGAGTTAAATTTGAATTTAGGAATGTTAGATTTATTTTCTTTATCTGTATTACTCATCTGTTAAAAATCAATAAGATTAAACTGGGTTGTTTATTACGGTAATTTTAGCGTCGCCCCAAAGGCTTTCAATGTCATAAAAATCTCTCACATGTTTTTGAAAAACATGAACAACAACATTTACATAGTCCATTAAAATCCATTCAGAGTTTCCTTTTCCTTCAATATGCCAGGGCTTATCTTTTATTTCTTTTGAAACAACTTTTTGTACCGACCCAGATATAGCATTTACTTGTGTATTGGAACTACCAGAGCAAATTATAAAATAATCACAAACAGTATTTTCTATTTCTCGTAAATCTAGCAATTGAATATCTTCTCCTTTAACATCGTCAATTCCCTTAATTATTAGAGAAATCAACTCATCTGTGCTCACATTTTTTTTACTCATTAATGTTTTTATAATTTAAAGCAAAGTTATTATTTTTTTGCGAGTTTTTTGTGTAATATTGAACTACTTTACACATTATTTAACAATTGAAATTAATCAAACTTAGTGCCATTGATTCCACTAGTTCTTTTTTAAAGAGACTGGCACAAGAATCTGTCTTAGAAAACTACACAGTAGTTACCGCTGAAAATCAATTTTCTGGACGCGGACAACAACAAGAAACCTGGCATTCAAAAGCTAATAAAAACCTTACTATCAGTATCTATACTTCTTTTAAAAATTTAAAAATTCATAATCAAAAATATTTAAATTATGCCATAAGTATAGCAATATTTGAGACTCTTTCAACTCTAAAAATACCTAATCTAAGTATTAAATGGCCTAACGACATTCTGTCAGCAAATAAAAAAATGTGCGGAATATTGATAGAAAATATGATCAAAGGTATAAAAATCGAGTCTTCAATTATTGGAATTGGGCTAAATGTAAATCAAGAAAAGTTTCCTTCTTACCTACAAAATGCCATTTCTATTAAAAATTGCATCAATAAGGAAACAGATTTAAATGTTTTATTGGATAGACTTGTAGCCTATTTAAGAGAAAAAATTGAATTATTAAACGCCGATCAATTTCATACTTTAGAAGAAAAGTACTTATCTGTCTTATACAAAAAAAACATTCCTACAATGTTTAAAAATTCTAATAATGACTTGTTTATAGGTATTATAAAAAATGTTTCAAGTGAGGGAAAGCTTCAAATTCAGTTAGAGGATGATTCTATAAAAGAATTTGGAATTAAAGAAGTTTCTTTCGCTTAAATCTTGTATAAATTATCTGTTAAAGTTTCAATAAAACTTGTTAAGGGTTTTTTTACCATCATTGCCATCATCATATTAAATTTTCCATTGAAATCTAGTTGAACTTCGCAAGATGTATCATCAATTTCTTTAATATCTGCATTCAATTCAAAATCTAATTTACTACTTGCTGCACCCAGTACAATCTTAGAATATTCTGTTGTTTCTTTTAAAACCAATCTTATTTCTGGCATTCCTTTTAATCCAAAAATGAAAGAATCTCCATCAACTTCAAATTTTTGAGTATTCTCTGGCATTAAGTGTTCAAAATTTTTCAAATCGGATAAAAACTCAAACATTTCTTTTTGAGATTTCTTTACTGTAACTTTATTTCCCTCAATATTCATTTCTCTCTTATTTTAAATTATTGTTTCCAAATACTTGGATTTTTTCTCCACTCTTTTAAAGCGTCCATCTCTTTATCAGAAATATAACCACTCTCAGAAGCCAAATCCAATAAACTTTCGTAATTACTTAAAGTTGTTAATCTTACATTACTTTCGATAAAATTTAATTCAGCAATATCAAATCCATAAGAAAAAATAGCTACCATTCCTTTCACAACAGCTCCAGATTCCCTGATAGCTTTCACCGCATTTAAACTACTGTTACCAGTACTTATTAAATCTTCGATAACAACAACATTTTGTCCGTTTTCTAGATGCCCCTCAATTTGATTTTTCCTACCATGCTTTTTAGGTTCTGGTCTTACATATACAAAAGGGATTCCAAGTTCTTCTGCTACCAATACACCAATTGCAATTGCACCTGTTGCCACTCCAGCAATAAAATCTGGTTTACCATATTTTCTTTCTACAATTTTAGCGATTTCTGATCTTAAGAAATTACGGACTGGTGGATAGGAAAGAGTGATCCTATTGTCGCAATAAATAGGAGATTTCCAACCAGAAGCCCAATTAAAAGGATCATTGGGATTTAATTTTATTGCTTTAATTTTAAGTAATAATTCAGCCGTCTTTTTTGCTGTATTCGTGTCTAAATTCATATTAGCAAATGTATAAAGTTTTTACAAATGATGCCTCAATTATTTTAACATCTTCGTCCAAAAGAAAATTAGCTACCTGGTTTTTCTTTTCAGAAGCCTTATTTTAATAAGGTTTCTTATACATGAAAAAAAATAGAGTATATTTGCCCACTTTTAATATGACCAATAATTATGACTGAATTTGTTAAAAAACGCGTAAAAAATGTTAGAAATGATGTTTTATCAGGAATTACAGTTGCATTAGCATTAGTTCCTGAAGCCGTGGCTTTTGCCTTTGTTGCTGGGGTAGATCCGCTTGTAGGATTGTATGCTGCTTTTATAATTGGTTTCATCACATCCATTTTTGGAGGAAGACCTGGAATGATTTCTGGGGCAACCGGTGCATTAGCAGTTGTTATGGTTTCTCTGGTTGCTGAAGGAAATGCAATGGGAAATCCTAATGAAAATTTAGGGCTGTACTATTTATTTATGACGGTAATATTAATGGGAATCATACAAATTTTAGCCGGAGTATTTAAACTCGGTAAGTTTGTACGATTAATTCCACATCCTGTAATGATGGGTTTTGTAAACGGTTTGGCCATTGTTATATTCTTATCTCAATTAGGAATGTTTAAACAAACTGTTGGTTCAGAAAAAATTTGGTTAGAAGGAAATAGTTTATGGTATATGATTGGTTTGGTTGGTTTAACAATGCTAATTATGTGGGGCTTACCAAAACTCAAAGTCACAAAAAAATTACCTGAAGCACTAATTGCCATTTTGGTGGTGTCTGGAATTGTAATCTTTTCAAATTTAGAGGTTGCTACTGTGGGTTCCTTTATTAAAGATGGTGGTGGCGAAGGTTTGAAAGGTAGTTTTCCTGTTCCTGTTTTAGATACTTTTTCTAAAATTCCTATGAATTGGGAAACCTTTTGGTTCATCTTTCCATATGCAGGAATTTTGGCTGCAATTGGTTTGATAGAATCTTTAATGACCTTAAATTTAATTGACGATTTGACTGAAACTCGTGGAAATTCTAACAGAGAGTGTGTTGCTCAGGGAGGTGCAAATATAATTACTGGTTTGTTTGGCGGAATGGGTGGCTGTGCCATGATTGGACAATCAATAATTAATATAAAAGGTGGAGGACGTGGACGTTTGTCTGGAATTACTGCGGCTATAATGTTATTAATGTTTATACTTTTTGCATCTTCTTACATAGAACAAGTTCCTATTGCCGCTTTAGTTGGAGTCATGTTTATGGTTGTTATTGGCACTTTCGCATGGTCTAGTTTTAGAATTATGAATAAAATACCAAGAACAGATGTTTTTGTTTTGATTTTAGTTTCTTCTTTAACCGTAATTTTCGATTTAGCAATTGCTGTAATTGCTGGTGTAATTGTTTCTGCTTTGGTTTTTGCGTGGGAAAATGCACGTAAAATTAGAGCTAGAAAACGCATAAAAGAAGATGGAACTAAAGTCTACGAAATCTGGGGACCTCTATTTTTTGGGAGTATTGCTGCTTTTAATGAAAAGTTTGATGTTAAAAACGATCCACAAAGCATAGAAATTGATTTTGTAGAAGCACGAATTTCAGATCATTCTGCCATTGAAGCAATCTTTGCATTGGTTGAAAAATACCAAGCAGAGGGAAAGAAAATCATACTAAAGCATTTGTCTAAAGACTGCAAAGTATTACTATACAAAGCAAGCCCAATTTTTACAGACATTATAGAAGAAGCTATTGATGACCCACGTTATCATTTAGCTGCAAATCCAGAAAACTTTCCAAAACCCTTGAATGAATATACGTTTTAAGAAATAAAATAATAAAAATTTATTTCTTAAACCAGATGATGGTCTGATAAAGGCAAAGAACGAAAACGCTTTCCAGTGGCATTAAAAATAGCATTGCAAATAGCTGGGGCAACTGGTGGAACGCCAGGTTCCCCAACTCCAGACGGTGCTGTTTCCATATTATCTATCACAGTAATATCTATATTTGGGGCATCTTTCATTCTAGCCATTTGGTAATCAAAGAAATTATTTTGTTCTACAGCTCCGTTTTTGGTAGTAATTTTCCCATACAAAGCTAAAGATATTCCAAAAATTGCAGCTCCTTCCATTTGGTTGATAACATTGTCTTTGTTTAAAACCAAACCACAATCTATTGCAGACCAAACATTATTTATTTTAACCTTCCCATCAGTTACAGAAACTTTTACTACTGTAGCTACATAACTATAAAAACTATAATGTACAGCCAACCCTAGTCCACTTCCTTTTGGCAATTCACTTCCCCATCTTGCTTTTTTAGCAACTACATTTAATACATTTTTTAGTCGTTTAGAATGAAAAGGGTGTGGAGATTTTCCTTTTATAATTCTATCTTTCCCTATTAAATCTAATTGAAACTGTACAGGATCTTTTTGGGCAGCAAACGCTAATTCATCAACAAAACAATTATTGCCAAATCCACTATGAATATGAACCACAGAACGCAACCAACCAATTCTTAAATTTGCTTCTGCTTTTGCGTTTTCTAATCTAAAGTTTTTTAAGTTGTAAGGATTATTAGTAAAACCCATCCCCAATTCAAAACCGGAAGCATAATCAGAAAAAGGCTTAAAACTAGATGTTATAGACGGAATTGCAACACGCTGTAACCATCCTGTAACATTCCCCCCGTTATCTATAGATCCTTTCAAATACTGAACACTTGTTGCGTGATAAAAACTATGCTGAATATCATCTTCTCGAGTCCAAACTACTTGTACAGGGGCGTTAATTTTTTTTGATATTGCAACCGCTTCTACAACAAAATCAGATTTAGATTTCCTTCCGAATCCACCTCCTAAAAAAGTAACATGGATCGTTATATTTTCTAATGGAATCTCAAAAAAATGTGCTATTTCTGCTCTTGCTGTTTGAGGGTCTTGAACTGGTGCCCAAACCTCAATTTTATCTCCCTTATACCAAGCCGTTGCATTGGGAACTTCCATGGGTGAATGTGCTAAAAAAGGAACATGATAGATTGCTTCTATAGTGCTAGTCGCGTCTTTAAAGGCAGATTTAATATTACCTCTACTGCCAGGAACCACCTTCGCTTTTTGATTAACCCGTGCTGTTATTTTTTTAGTAAATTCTTCTGTATTGAAAGATTCATTTTCTCCGTTATTCCAATCAATATTTAAATTGAGTTTTCCTTGAAATGCAGACCATGTATTGTTTGCTACAACAACAACTCCGCCCAATGCTCCAAAAAATTGACCTGTTGGCGGAACTAATCTTTGTAGTTCAAAAACAGTCTCCACTCCTGGAGTTTTTTTGGTATCTAATGCATCTAAACTTTTAACGGAACCAAAAGTTACAGGGCATCGTGCAATGGCAGCAAATTTCATATTCGGAATTCTAACATCTATGCCATAGGTTGCTGTACCGTGTGTAAAATCTTTTAAATCGATACTTTTTGTTTTTTTACCTATATACTTAAAATCTTTAATCTTTTTCAACTGAATAGTTTCTTCAGCTGGGATGGAAACTTTAGCTGCCTCATCCACCAAATCTCCAAAGAAAATTTTATCATTATTATTGGTATTTATGATAAAGTGATTTTTTGCTGTACAAACACTTTCTGCAACATTCCATTTTCTTGCTGCGGCAGTAATTAATATCGCTTTTGAAGTTGCGCCCATTTTTCGCATTGGTTCTAATAATGTTCTTACACTTCTAGAACCGTCAGTGTTTTGATTGCCATATTTAGCATCTCCAGTTGCTTGTTTTACAGTAATATATTTCCAGTCAGCTTCCATTTCATCTGCAATTGCAGATGCTAAAGATGTTCTAATTCCTTGCCCCATTTCCGAACGTGAAGCTATTAAAGTTATATGTCCATCTTTTTGTAATTGAACAAATAAATTGGGTGTAAAAGTACCATTGACTTGTGGAATAAATTCTTTTTTATCGGATGACACATTACAGCCTAAAATAATTCCACTAGAAGCCAAACCAAAAAGTTTTACAAAATCTCTGCGACTTACTTGGTAAATCTCACTCATTGTCCTTTTTCTTTTAGTTCAACTGCCTTATGAATTGCTTTTTTAATTCGAGTGTACGTTCCGCATCTACAAATGTTTCCACTCATTGCGCTATCTATATCTTCATCTGTAGGCTTTTCTTTTTTGTTTAACAAGGAAGTAGCGGCAATTAATTGCCCAGATTGACAATATCCACACTGTGGAACATTCCCGTCGTTCCAAGCTGCTCGTAAAAAATCTAAATTATCAGATTTTCCTTCGATAGTAAGTATTTCTTTTCCTAGTCCATAGGAAACGGGCATACTACAAGACTTTGTGAGAATTCCATCAATTAAAATAGAGCAGGCTCCACATTGACTAACGCCGCAACCAAATTTAGTGCCTGTTAAACCAACAACATCTCTAATTGCCCATAATAAAGGCATGTCCTCTTGGACTTCTATTTCATGATTTTTTCCGTTAATAGATATGGTATAATTCACTTATTAAAATTTTTAAAGCAACAAGTTACGTAAATTAATAAAATACGAAAGGATAATTGAATTACAAAAAATTTTAGTTATGGTAAATAAAAATAGTTTACTTTTTTGACATCCACATACAATCCATTTCCCACCAATCTTTTGGCACATCATTAAAAACCCCTTTAATTAAGATTCCTTCTCCAGTAGCAGCAAGTGTATAGTTTTTATTTAATAATTTTGAGAAACCAGAGAGATTGTTATCTGGTAAATTTTCATAAATATTTTTATGCTTATCTTTTGTAACTTCAGCTGTTATAGTATTTATTTTTTTTCCTTTAATCATTGGTTCTAGAGTTTTTAATACCGCCAAATCATATCCTTGAATATCGCTCACATAATCATCAATATAATTTACATTTCTTTTCTGGAGAAAATTGTACAAATTGATAGAAGGTATCGTAATTGTTTTTATCATTTCAATTTTAGCGATAGCATTCCAGTCTTCCTTAAATATCCCTATTGAAGAGCTTAATCCATTATTATTACTAATATTAAATTGAATTTCTCCATCATCTTTTGCAACAGCAGCATTAATTATCTGAACTCCTTTGTATTTTTTAAACCTTTTTTTTAATTTTAAACATAAATTTGGATCAGCCTCAAATGCATAACACATCTTATAATTTCTAAATAAAGTACTAAAACCAACGCCTTCATTTAACCCCAAATAGACAAGAACTTGTTTATTACGCCCATATCCTAGTATATATAGAATATCTTTTATTTTTATTTTAATTCTTTTTAAAAATTGTCTAATAGTCATTTATTTTATTTTAAAAATTGGCAAACGCAAATGTGCTTTCTCATAATGAGGAGTTTTCTTGTAGATGAAACGTAATTGTGCTCTTGGATTGTTTGCAAAGTTCTTATCAGATTTTAATTTATCTTCAAAAGCTTTATTGATTAATGGGTTTTCTAATAAAAATTCTTCAGCGATATCCTCGAAAACATAAGCTGAATACCCTTCCTTTTGTTGCAAAATTGTATCGAAAAAATTCCAATTAAAGAATGAATCTGTCGCTTCTGCCTCCAGTGTTTCTAATAAATAACGAACTCCATTTTGATTTGTTGGTATATACAAATCTCCTTTTTTAAATTGAAAAGCACCCACTGTTTTTAGTACCGATGTATTGTAATGTAAATAATGACCTTCATAAGGCACTTTACGAGTTTCAAAATTATCGATATGATGAATCTCAACATCAATTATTGTATCGTTTTTAAAATGAGTAAACTCAATATTATTATTTTCTAACTTATGTATTATTTTATGCCAGCCTTTTTGTAAAATATAGGCTTTTGGAATTTCAACTTCTTTAGTTACAATAAAATTATTGAAGTACTTTATAGGTTTTTTAAAAGGTTTTGATTTATTGTAAAACAATCGCTTTCCTGATGTTACTTTGCTATCAACATATTCACCTTCATATCCTTTAAACTCAATCTCTGTTGGATTATTAGAATCAACTTTAAATTTAATTGGGTACGTTTTTTGGGCTAATATCTCATCTGTAGCTTTTTTTCTTAGTTCTTTAATTGTGAGTGAATTTTCTTCAGCAAAATCCAGAGCAGAAAACATCAATTCATAGGTTTGCTGAACACGAATTTTATACGGTTTTAACATATGTGTTTCCACCATTAATCCAAGAGTATTGAACAAAGTTGTGTATCCTGTAGAATATCTTGGCGAATCAAAAAACTGAGAAAATCCAGCTTCCGGTGTGGTTCCCCAAACATTCACATATGGGGTAATATTGATACCTTTATTTTCTAGGGACTTTTCTAAACTTGGACGCATTTTTGTTTCTAAAAACCTCCCTAAACTTCCTCCTAGTTTGTTATGCTGTGTAAATAAGTGTGTTAATGCATACTGGTAATCTGCTCCATTACTCACATGATTATCTATAAAAACATCTGGATTTAAAGCATGAAAAATTTGAGCAAATGTTGCTGCATTTTTGGTGTCTTGCTTTATGAAATCTCTATTTAAATCGTAATTTCTTGCGTTTCCCCTGAAACCATATGCTGTAGGGCCATTTTGATTTGCCCTAGTGTGAGAATTTCTATTTAAAGAACCGCCAACATTGTAAACAGGAATTATGGCAATAATTGAATTTTTATACTTCTCTTTGAGCGAATCATTTTGCACTATATCTCTTAGCAACATCATTGAAGCATCAATACCATCAGATTCTCCTGGATGAATTCCATTATTGATTAAAATTCTATTTTTTGATGCGTTTTTAATTTCGTCAATAGTGAAAATTTCATTTTGATTATAGACTACTAAATGTAATGGTTCTCCAGAGTCTGTTTCTCCAAAGGAGAGTAGAGAAATTTCTATATATTTATCTGCTAAATTTTTATAATAAGCAATTATATCTTTGTATTCAGGAGTTTCTGTTCCATTTGTTTTTTCAAACAGGGTTGTAAAATCTACGGCTTGATTTTCTGTTAAATTTTGACAAGAAAAAGCGAGAAAAACAATCAAAAATAAAAGGGTTCTATTCATCTAAAAAAAATAATTCTATTAATCTTTAAAGTTTAAACTCAAAGAATAAGTAGACTCTACAATTTGACCTCTTTTTTTAGCTGGAGTCCAACCAGACATTCCAGAGAGTATTCTTTTTACTTCAGAATTATAATCTGAAGAAATACCTCTTACAATATTTATATTACCAACGAAGCCTCCACTATTTACCAAAAAAGTAACATAAATAGTGCCCTTTGTTCCATAGGTGTTAGAGTTAAATTTTCTTGCTACATATTTTCTAACACTACCATTTCCTTCTTTTTTATAAAATGCTTCTGTAAATACTTTTTTGTAGTTGAACGATTTTTTCTCTTTATTCCAGCTAGTTCCCTTAACTAATTTTCCTTTCTTATAGAGTTCTTCATATATTTTTAACTTTCCATCATAAGCAGTCCATAGAGAGGTTTTTAAACCTGCTTTATAACTTCCTTTATGAAGAAAACCATCTTCTTCTGATATAAACTCTGCAAAACCATTACCATTTTTTAATGTTTGCACCCCTTTTTTATCCCAAAAACTAATAGTTAAAGAAACTGTTTTATCATTAAAAAAAGTTTCTTCTGATAGTTTTTCTTCTGATTTTTTTTGACCATTTTCATACCAATATGTCCAAAGGTTATCACCTCTTTTACCATTAACAGTTTCTCCTTGAGAAGCTATTTTTCCGTTTTTAAAATATGATGTATAAACACCATTAGTTCTTAACTCTTGTAATCCATTTGTAATAAATTTTGAATCTAAAACATACGAATTTGTTTGGGTATCCATCAAAAATTTCTCAACTTTGAAACTATTACTATTTTGAGCAACATTGGTTTCTTTAATAATGACAAATGTATTTGTCTTTAAAAAAGTAACTCTATTATTATCATAATACAAAGTATCCCCTACCTTATAATATGCGTTAAACTGAGAAAAGCTAGAATATGCAATCATCCCCAAGATTGCAGTAATTACTAATTTTTTCATTATTTTGTTTTATAGTTTTGTCACTCTAACTGTTTTTGGAACTAATTTTGTATAATCTCCATGATTTCTTATTACGTCTCTTACAATAGATGATGAAATATAAGATGTATTTGCCGCTGTTAATAAAAAGACAGTTTCTACAGGTGCTAAATCTCTATTTGTATGAGCAATAGCTTTTTCAAATTCAAAATCTGCAGGATTTCTTAACCCTCTTAAAATAAAATTTACATTATTTTTTTGACAAAAATCTACTGTTAGACCTTTATAAGTTATCACTTTTATCTTTGGATTGCCTTTAAAAGAATCTTCTATAAATTTCTTACGTTCTTCTAAAGAAAACATATATTTTTTATCGGAATTTATGCCAATAGCAATTATGAGCTCATCAAACAATGTTACTCCGCGAGTAATAACATCATAATGGCCGGAAGTAATCGGATCAAAAGATCCGGGAAAAATTGCTCTTTTCATTTGTTCCTATTTTGCAATATTAACGTGTTGGTATTTGGTAAATTTTTCAAAAATATAAAAAATATCTTAAAATAAATATGTTTAAACTTCTTTATTAAAAGGTACTTAAGGAACTAAGTATAGCGTTGTCAAATAATTCTTTCAATGAAATTCCTGCTGCTTTTGCTTGCTGTGGTAAAATACTCTCTTCAGTTAAGCCAGGAACAGTATTCATTTCCAAGAAGTATGGTTTGCAATTTACTAAAATAAACTCAGAACGTGAAAAGCCAGACATATTTAAAATTTTATATATTTTGTTTGCAGCAACTTCCACTTTTTGTTGTTCTTCTTGAGAAATTCTAGCGGGTGTAATTTCTTTCGATTTCCCCTCATATTTTGCTTCATAATCAAAAAAATCATTTTTCGTTCTAATTTCTGTAATTGGTAGAACCTTTGTTTCTCCTTTATATTGTATAACTCCAACCGAGACCTCCGTGCCGTCTAAAAAAGATTCTATTAAGATTTCTGAATCTTCTTGATAAGCCTTTTTTATTGCTGGCATTAATTCTTCTGAAACATGAACTTTGGAAATACCAAAACTAGAACCAGCCTTGTTAGGCTTTACAAAACACGGCAAGCCAACTCTATCTATAATTTTTTGACTATTAATTTCATCTCCTTTGTTTAAATAAAAAGAAGTTGCAACTTTAATTCCATATTCTTTAACAACGCTCAGAGTATCCCTCTTATTAAAGGTTAATGCCGATTGATAGAATGGTGCGGAGGTATGTTTTATTCCCAATAAATCAAAATATGCTAAAATAAGTCCATTCTCTCCCGGGCTTCCATGAATTGCATTAAAAACACAATCAAAAATTATATTTTTACCATTAAGCAAGAAAGAAAAATTGTTTTTATTGATTTTAAACTCATTATCAGAAGCATCTAAAGCCACCCATTTTTCTTTTAAAATGAGAACTCTATAAGGATTGTATTTTTCTTTATCTAAATGTTTATAAACTACGTTTCCACTCTTTATAGAAATTTTAAATTCAGACGAATATCCGCCCATAATTATGGCAATATTTTTTTTCATCATTCTTAGAAAGTTAAAAAACAAATTTATCAAAATATAAATAGAAACTCTATCGATTGGTTTTATATCTTTGTGATATCAAAAAAATAAAAATGAGTATTTTTCAATTTATAAAAAGTAAATCGTTTTTTAAACAAATTGCCATAGCAGTAATTGGCTTATTTTCCTTTGTTTTTCTTTTAAAATTCTGGTTGAATTTTTCTACAAATCACAATCAAAAAATACAAGTTCCAGATTTACATAGAATGTCTTTAACAGAAGCCAAGCTAAAACTAAATGAATTAGATTTAGATTTTATAGTTATAGATTCTGCAAGTTTCAATCCAGATTACCCCAAGAAATCTGTGATTGAACAAACTCCGGTTAAAGGAGATTTTGTAAAAGAGAAACGTAAAATATATCTGACTTTGAACCCGTCTAAATACAGAGATATTACAATTCCAGATTTAACCGGACGAACAAAAAGACAGGTATCTTCTCAATTAAAAGCAATGGGTTTAAATATCGGCATAAATTATACTTACGTTAATGATATTGGCAAAGATGTTGTAAGGGGTTTACGCTTTAATGGAAAAATTTTAAATGTAGGAGATAAATTACCACTAAATTCTATTGTAGATTTAGTTTTAGGTGATGGAAAAGGCAACTAAAAAATTTGAAACTTAAAAAATAACTTTTGCAAAAAAATCTACCTCAAGATACAGAAAACGACGATTTATACGAGCATTACAAATTTACAGCTACTTCAGGGCAAGAGCCTTTACGAGTAGATAAATTTTTGATGAACTTTATAGAAAACTCAACCCGAAATAAAATCCAGCAAGCAGCAAAAGCTGGAAATATTTTGGTAAACGATGTGGTTGTAAAATCAAACCATAAGGTAAAATCAAAAGATGTTGTAAAAGTTGTTTTGGCATATCCGCCAGCAGAACAATTGGTGGTTGCAGAAAACCTTCCTATTGATATTGTATACGAGGACGATGCTGTAATTGTTGTCAATAAAAAAGCTGGAATGGTGGTGCACCCTGGTCATGGAAATTATTCTGGAACTTTAGTAAATGGTCTAATTTATCACATAGAAAACTTGCCTTCAAATTCTAATGAAAGACCTGGATTGGTGCATAGAATTGATAAAGACACAAGTGGTTTATTAGTGGTAGCAAAAACAGAATTTGCAATGGCAAATTTATCCAAACAGTTTTTTGATAGAACAACAGAACGTTTATATTATGCATTAGTTTGGGGGTCTATAGAGGAAGATGAAGGCAGAATTGAAGGAAATATTGGACGTAGTTTTAAGAATCGCTTACAAATGGATGTTTTTCCTAATGGTGATTTTGGAAAACATGCAGTTACCCATTTTAAAGTAGTAGAGAGACTAACATACGTTACACTTGTTCAATGTAAATTAGAAACTGGCAGAACTCATCAAATTAGAGCACACTTCAAGCATATTGGCCATACATTATTTAATGACGAACGTTATGGCGGAAATGATATCTTAAAAGGAACAACCTTTACCAAATACAAACAGTTTGTGCAGAACTGTTTTAAAGTATTACCAAGACAAGCATTGCATGCGAAAACACTTGGTTTTAGCCATCCTACAACAGGAGAGTTTATGCAATTTAATTCTGAAATACCAGAAGATATATCTGCTTGTTTAGAAAAATGGAGAACTTATTCTGAAAATTCTAAAGAAGAAATTTAAACGTTTCATGAACCTTTAACAATACCTATGTCTTGGTGTTAAAAAACCACTATCGCAGGTACATCAAATTTTTATAAATTTCTCTTGAATACAAACCAAACTATCTTATATCAGTTTTACTGATAGAATTATCAATTTAAACTCATTCTTAAATTTGAAAATTCTTTCAATCATTTGTACATTTATACTTTGAATTATAAACGCTTCAATTTTATCAAATGAAAATCATTATATCTCCAGCAAAATCTTTAGATTTTGAAACGAAAGTATCAACAAGTTTATATACTCAACCTCGTTTTTTAGAGCAATCAAAAAAGCTAAACAATAAATTAAAAACGCTTTCAAAGAATAAACTATCAGACTTAATGAAAATTTCTGATGATTTAGCTTCCTTAAATTACGAACGAAATCAAGCTTGGGAAACTCCTTTTACACCACAAAATTCCAAACAAGCTATCTATGCTTTTAACGGTGAAGTTTTTAGAGGAATAGACGTAAAATCTTTAGAGAATTCGAAACTGCCAATATTACAAGAACGATTGAGAATTATATCTGGCTTGTATGGTTTGTTAAAACCTTTAGATTTAATTCAGCCATATAGATTAGAAATGGGTACAAGGTTAAAAATTGGAAATAAAGATAATCTTTATAAATTTTGGGATGATACCATTGCAACATCTTTAAATGAAGAATTAAAAGATGGTGAACTACTAATTAATTTAGCCAGCTCAGAATATTTTAAAGTAATTCCTAAAAAGATTTTAAAGTACCCTATGATAACACCTGTTTTTAAAGAGTTTAAAAATGGAGACTATAAAATAATTATGACCTTTGCAAAAAAAGCAAGAGGCTTAATGGTTCGATATATTATTGACAACGATATAAAAACTATTGATGAATTAAAAGGTTTTAATGTTGATAGGTATCTTTTTTCAGAAAAGTTATCTGCTGAAAACAATCTAGTATTTACTAGATAAATTTTCACTTTTCGTCTTTAAATAACTGAAAAAATATTACTAATTACTGAATAACCAATATTAATTCTTCATTTTATACATCACCCAAGTATGTGGTGCTGTTACTGCAAATAAGATTACAAAAACTACTGTAGCAAATAACTCTATTTGTGGAAGCAACTGGTATAAAACTAACAAACCAAAAATACTAATTACCCAATAAAAAATTGCTTTTTTAACGTAGAAGAATATGTTTTTCTTATTTAAATTTCCTGAAATAAATTCTACCTGATGAATAATAGAAGGAATAGAATGCCAAAAAATAAAGTATATTGCAAAGCCTAATATTAAAGAAGATGTTTTAAACACTAAAAAAAGCAAAATCAAATAAAAAAACTCTCTTATAAATATTTTTATATCATTTTTTTTGACCAAGATTAGATATAAACTTCCTACAAACAATAAAACAGAACTTAATATCAATGAAATTTCTACCTGAAGTTTTGTAAATGTCGCTCCTGTAAGCTCTAACATTATGGTATCAACATCTATCAGTGATTGGTAAAATAGTAAAGAAAAAATTAATACGCCGTAGCTAAGAAAATAAAGAGAATTGAATACTGAATTCGATGACAATTGATTACCAATATGTTCTTCTCCAAAATGATAAGCGCTTAATAAAATAAATAATAAAATAGCTATAAGAGAGCTGAATAAATAGATTAAAACGCAAAGAATAATAATACTGAGATAAATAATTAAATTCTTTTTTAACACTTTATGCTTTTGCTCTTTAATGGATAATATCAACAAATCATTTGCTCCGTGAATAATACCTATTGATATTACCAATATATAAGCTAAAAAATCTTCAACTACTTCTCCAAATTGAATACTAACCCAAAATAAGAAAAATGTAAAAAAAATCATAAAATTATGGTAATTATACCCCTTGACAGTCTTCATGTTGCGAAATTATAATTTATTTTGTACATTCGTTTATGTTTTAACAATAAACATTCAACTATTTTTACTAACTTAAATATTTTACTAATGAATTTAATGACAAATTTTTTATCAGTCGCTAAAATTGCAACAGACGACTATGTTGGATTTACATTTTTTGTTGGCTGTATGGCTATGATGGCAGCGTCAGTCTTTTTCTTTTTATCAATGAATAGTTTTGATAAAAAATGGAGAACTTCTCTCCTAGTTTCGGGTCTTATAACCTTTATTGCCGCAGTGCACTATTGGTACATGAGAGATTATTGGGCTTCTAACGCAGAATCACCTACATTCTTTAGATATGTGGATTGGATTTTAACAGTCCCATTAATGTGTGTTGAGTTCTATCTAATATTAAAAATTGCAGGTGCAAAAAAATCTCTAATGTGGAGACTGATTTTCTTATCAGTAATTATGCTAGTAGCAGGTTATGTAGGAGAAGCAGTTGACAGACCAAATGCCTGGTTATGGGGATTAATATCTGGTATTGCTTATTTTGCAATTGCATATGATGTTTGGTTAGGAAGCGCAAAAAAACTAGCTGTAGAGGCTGGCGGAGATGTTTTAAAAGCTCATAAAGCATTGTGCTGGTTTGTTCTAGTAGGTTGGGCAATTTATCCGTTGGGATACATGGCAGGAACTCCAGGTTGGTATGATGGTTTAAACGGTCTAAGCATGGATGTTATCTATAATATTGGAGATGCTATCAATAAAATAGGTTTTGGATTGGTTATTTATAATTTAGCAGTTCAAAGCTCAGAAAAATAGAGCATAAAACAACTTTAATACTACCTTATTAAGAGTACTATTATAAAGTTAATGTTTCTGAAAAAAATAACATATTGTTCGTTATTTTTAAGCCTAAAAGTTTTTAAAAATCTTTTAGGCTTTTTTTTAACAATCTACCAAACCAACGTTAATAGCCAAACCACCTTCAGAAGTCTCTTTGTAGTTTTTGTGCATATCTTTTGCCGTTTCCCACATAGTATCAATTACCTTATCAAGCGGAACTTTCGCTTCTTTGGGGTCGGTCTCTAGAGCCATTTCTGCTGCATTAATTGCTTTGATAGCTCCCATTGCATTTCTCTCTATACAAGGTATTTGCACCAAACCTCCAATAGGATCACAAGTTAAACCCAAATGATGTTCCATAGCGATTTCCGCAGCAATCAGAGATTGTGAGACCGTTCCTCCTAATAATTCCGTTAACGCTGCAGCTGCCATGGCAGAAGAAACTCCAATTTCTGCCTGACAACCTCCCATTGCCGCCGAAATGGTGGAATTTTTCTTAAAAATACTACCTAGCTCTCCTGCCGTTAATAAAAATTTTTTAATGTGTTTAAAACCAGCTTTATGATTTTCTATCACCAAATAATACATTAAAACAGCAGGAATTACACCAGCACTTCCATTGGTTGGCGCAGTTACAATTCTTCCCAAAGCTGCATTTACCTCATTTACGGAAAGAGCAAAACAGCTTACCCACTTTAAAATTTCCCTAAATTTTACTTCCGTACTTCTTATGCTAGTAATCCATTCTTTTGGATTTGTGTAACTTAAATCTTTAATTAATTTTTGATGTGTATCAAAAGCACGCCTTTTTACATTTAACCCACCAGGGAGTTTCCCTTCTGTATGACAGCCTTGGTACATGGAATCTAACATAGTAGACCAAATTCTATCAATTTGTTTGTCTATGTATGAAGCAGAATTAACTTCTAATTCATTTAAATACACAATTTCAGAAATTAATAAATTTTCTTTTTGGCAATATTCTTCTAATTGTACAGCTCTGTTTATAGGAAAGGGAAAATTCTTTTTATTAATTTCTGTTTCTTTTTCTAAAAGATCATTTTCTTGTACAACAAAACCTCCTCCAATAGAATAATAAGTTTGATTAGAAATTTCTTTGCCTTTATAAAATCCTTTAAATCTTATTCCATTGGCATGAAAAGGAAGAAAATTTTTATTAAAAACAATATTTTTAATGGAAAAACAAATTTCTTTTTCATCATTAAATTGTAATTTATTTTCAACTTTTATTTGATTAACAATCTGTTCAATATCATCAATAGGAATATATTCTGGGTCTTCACCACTTAAACCCAATACAATGGCATAATCAGTGGCATGGCCCTTTCCTGTTAAAGACAAAGAACCAAACAAGTCAATTCTAATTCCATCAATTTGATAAAATAGGCTATTATTTTTTAAGAATTTAATCCATTTTTGGGCAGCTCTCCAAGGACCTAAAGTATGTGAACTTGATGGACCTATACCAATCTTCAATATATCAAAAACACTAATAAATTGGGACATCCACAAAAATTAATTTTTAAAAAGATTGTAAATTTAAAAAATCTAGCTCATTGAGCTAGATTTTTTTATCAAAAAAATACGTTTTCATTTAATTATAAACTGATTCTTTTCCAAATTCAACAGCTAGCATGTAATAGACTACAGCTCTATACTTATTCCTTTCAGATTTCCCTATAGCTTCAACAACTTTCGAAATAGCTTCATCTAATTTTGGTCCATCCTCTAATCCCAACTTTTTCATTAAAAAATTCTTTTTAACAGTTTCTAATTCCTTTTCATCAGAACCCGAAACAGTTTCAGCATCTCTTTTATAAATTGAAGGTCCTAAACCTCTGGTTACAGCTTTTAATAAGTCTGCATTATAATTTAGACCTTTGTCGTCCATAAACTTAGAATATTGGGCTACTTTCTCGTCAAATTTACTCATGGTTTTGTTTTTGATTTGTTAAATAATATTTTTAATTGAATTGAACTATCCAAATATAAGAAAATAAAAATGTTTTTCAAATATTGGCTATATTCAATATTTTAAAACACAAAAAATGTCATTCTGTCACATAAACTACCTTTGTTTCTTTTAAAAACTGACATTTCAAAGTCAAAAAGTAATTGGCATAGCCTTTGACTAAATCAAATCGTAAGATTGAATTATAAAAATATTAAAATAAATATTATGAGTAAAATAATTGGAATTGACTTAGGAACAACAAATTCATGTGTTTCTGTAATGGAAGGAAATGAGCCAGTTGTAATTCCTAATTCTGAAGGAAAAAGAACGACACCATCAATCGTTGCATTTGTTGAAGATGGAGAACGTAAAATTGGTGATCCAGCTAAAAGACAAGCTGTAACAAATCCAACAAAAACTGTTTATTCTATCAAACGTTTTATGGGTAATAAATTTTCTGAATCTACTAAAGAATGTAAAAGAGTACCTTATAAAGTAGCAAAAGGAGATAATGATACACCTAGAGTAGATATTGATGGTCGCCTATACACACCACAAGAAATCTCTGCAATGGTGTTACAGAAAATGAAAAAAACTGCTGAAGACTACTTAGGAGCAGATGTTACTGAAGCTGTAATTACAGTACCAGCGTACTTTAACGATGCACAAAGACAAGCAACTAAAGAAGCTGGTGAAATTGCAGGTTTACAAGTTAAAAGAATTATAAATGAGCCTACTGCTGCTGCATTAGCCTATGGATTAGACAAATCTAACGACGATAAAAAAATTGTTGTTTTTGATTTTGGTGGTGGAACACATGATGTTTCTATATTAGAATTAGGAGACGGTGTTTTTGAAGTTTTAGCTACTGATGGTGATACACATCTAGGTGGTGATGATGTTGACGAAAGAATCATTAACTGGTTAGCTGATGAATTTAAAGCTGATGAAGGATTAGACTTACGTGAAGACCCAATGTCTTTACAACGTTTAAAAGAAGCAGCTGAAAAAGCGAAAATAGAATTATCTTCTTCTGCTTCTACAGAAATTAACTTACCTTATGTTACTGCAACTGCAAGTGGCCCAAAACACTTGGTAAGAACTTTATCAAGAGCAAAGTTTGAGCAATTAATTGATGATTTAATAAAAAGAACAATAGCACCATGTAAAACAGCTTTAGAAAACGCAGATTTAACAATTGGTGATATTCACGAAGTTGTGCTAGTTGGTGGTTCTACAAGAATACCTGCTGTACAAGAAGCTGTTGAAAAATTCTTTGGAAAAGCACCAAGTAAAGGGGTAAACCCTGATGAAGTTGTTGCTTTAGGAGCTGCAATTCAAGGGGGTGTTTTATCTGGAGATGTTAAAGATGTATTGTTATTAGACGTTACACCTTTATCTTTAGGGATTGAAACAATGGGGAATGTTTTTACTAAATTAATTGATGCTAATACAACTATTCCTACCAAAAAATCTCAAGTATTTTCTACTGCAGTAGACAATCAACCCTCTGTAGAAATTCATGTTTTACAAGGAGAAAGAGCAATGGCTGCAGATAATAATACAATTGGTCGTTTCCATTTAGATGGTTTACCTCCAGCACAAAGAGGTGTTCCTCAAGTAGAAGTAACTTTCGATATTGATGCCAATGGTATTATTAAAGTTTCTGCTTTAGACAAAGGAACAAACAAATCTCATGAGATTAGAATTGAAGCTTCTTCTGGTTTGTCTGAAGAAGATATCGCTAAAATGAAACAAGAAGCAGAAGAAAATGCTGATGCTGATAAAACGGCAAAAGAAACTGCAGAAAAAATCAACGAAGCTGATTCTATGATTTTTCAAACAGAAAAGCAATTGACTGAATTTGGTGAGAAATTATCTGATGATAAAAAAGGCCCTATTGAAGCTGCCTTAGTTGAATTAAAAGCTGCACATGAATCTAAAGATTTAGCACAAATTGATACTGCAATGGCAACTATTAATGAGGCTTGGAAAGTTGCATCAGAAGAAATGTATGCTGCTCAACAGGGTGCTGCTGGCGCAGATACTAGCACACAACAAGGACAACCAGAATCGAATGATGACCAAGGTGAAAATGTTGAAGATGTCGATTTCGAAGAAGTTAAATAAATGATTTAATTACGATCAATACAAAACGCAACCGATTAATTTGGTTGCGTTTTTTTATTCTACCCTTTTTCATTTGAAAACTTATAATCAAACCAATTTTTTTAAGCATACTTTCTGTGAATTTCATCAAGTTGATGATTTTGACTTTCCTGAAAACACTTCTTATAAAAGTAAATCTGAAAGCATCTATTTTTATACAAATGAAGGAGTATATAGAAAATCTAATCATTGGGGAAGAGTTGCCAATTGTAGATGGAAAATCAAAGCAAATGAAAATTTCAAAAATCAACAAATAGTTATTGGCTTTGCAAAATGGATTGACTTCCACCCAATCAATTCAAGGGAAAAAAGCTATTTTATAGCTGTTAATTTTGAAAAAAAAATAGCAAAAATTAAACTTAAAAAGAAAGATTCCAAGAATAAAGTATTTACTTTTCCAGAGGCTCAAAAGAAGGTTAAACAGATAAACCATTTGTTTAAAGATGATAAATGGACAAAATACTATGATTTAGAAATAGATATTTTAAGAGAAAAAATTATTTTAGAAATAATTAATTCTAAAAAAAAGTTACAAGAAATAAAAAGAAGTTTCAAATAAAAAATCATTCTAATTTATTTTGTAAATTTACTAAAGATTTAAAATCACTAAAATCTAAATGAATATACCACAGACTAGCTTCCCTAGAGTTGTAATCATTGGAGGAGGATTTGCAGGGTTGGCAGCTGCAAAAGGACTTGAAAAACAAGAACTACAAGTTGTATTAATAGACCAACACAATTACCATACATTTCAACCACTTCTCTACCAAGTTGCAACTGGCGGACTAGAACCAGATTCTATTGCTTTTCCTTTAAGAAAGCGTTTTAATGATGTAGATAACTTCTATTTTAGATTGGCAGAAGTTTCTAAAGTTAACCCAGACAAAAACCAAATAGAAACCACAATTGGAACTTTAGATTATGATGAATTAATTATTGCAACAGGCTCTACAACTAACTTTTTTGGAAATACTAATATCCAAAAATATGCTATGGAAATGAAGCATATTCCACAATCCTTAAATATTAGAAGTTTAATTTTAGAAAATTTTGAAGAAGCTCTCTTGACATCCGATTTAGAAGAAAGAAATACCCTAATGAATTTTGTAATTGTTGGTGGCGGACCAACAGGAGTAGAATTAGCAGGCGCTTTAGCAGAAATGAAAAAGGGAATTCTTCCAAAAGATTATCCTGACTTAGACATACGCCAAATGCAAATTAATTTAATTCAAGGTTCAGAAAGTATTTTAGAAGGAATGAGTGCAAAAGCATCAGAAAAAGCAGAAGCCTTTCTTATTAATTTAGGCGTTAATGTATGGAAAAATTTACAAGTTATAGATTATGACGGTAAAACAGTAACCACAAATGGCGCAGATAATTTTAAAGCCGAAACTGTAATTTGGGCTGCTGGCGTTAAGGGAAAAACAATAGACGGACTGGATGCAAATTGTATTGTAGAGCGAACAGAGAGAATTAAAGTAAATAAATATAATCAAGTTTTAAACAGCAATAATATGTATGCTATTGGAGATGTTGCCTGTATGTCATCGGACAAAAACCCTCAAGGCCATCCAATGATGGCACAACCTGCAATTCAACAAGGGAAATTAGTTGCTAAAAATATTTTGGCAAAACTATCAAATAAAAAGCAAATACATTTTGAGTATCACAACAAAGGTTCTATGGCAACTATTGGTAGAAATAAAGCTGTTGTAGATTTACCCAACTGGAAATTTCAAGGAGTTTTTGCTTGGTTTGTTTGGATGTTTGTCCATTTACTATCATTAATTGGATTTAGAAATAAAGCCATCGTTTTTTTAAATTGGCTTTACAATTATATTCGTTTTGACAGAGAAACTCGTTTAATTATTAGACCTTACAAAAAGAAGAATTCATTAAGCTTCAAAGACAAAGTATAGCAAAGTTTTTAAAACTGAAGTAAAAATTTAAAATGACTATACTTTGGTTTTTTTATAAAATGATATGCTTATTGTTAATTTGTCTATTCCTAATTCATGATATCACTTAAAATTTATAAAGTAATATCATTATCAAATAAGAAATTACCACGTCTTTAAATCTCATAAAACAATTCATCATTCAATAGTTACAACTCGGTACTTCTTTTTATTGTTCAAGTTTTGAAGGTTACATCTTTGTATCATCAAAATTCCAATACTGATGAAACCTATATTATTTTTTGTATTTACAGTTTATCAAATTTCTCTGTTTGCTCAAACAACAATTTCAGGAAAAGTTACAGACCAAAAAAACAACCCAATTCATGGCGCAAGTGTCTATCTATATGGTACTTATGATGGAAATTCTACAGATAAAGAAGGGGAATTCTCTTTTTCAACATCAGAAAAAGGAACACAAACAATCATGGTTTCTTTTATTTCCTTTGAAAACTATATAAAAACAGCTGAAGTTTCTTCCTTCAAAAATTTAAACATAAAATTACGAGAAGACATCAATGCTTTAGATGCAGTTGTTATAAATGCTGGAACCTTTGAAGCAGGCGAAAAAGCAAAAGTTACCGTGTTAAAACCATTAGATATTGTTACAACTGCAAGTGCTTTAGGTGATGTTTTTGGCGCATTACAAACACTTCCAGGAACTTCTACTGTAGATGAAGATGGACGATTATTTGTACGTGGCGGAGAAGCCGAAGAAACGCAAATTTTTATTGATGGAATCCGCGTGTTTACACCTTATGTTCCCGCTGCAAGAAACATTCCAACTCGTGGACGATTTTCTCCATTTTTATTTAAAGGAATTTCATTTTCTACAGGTGGTTATTCTGCTGAATATGGACAAGCATTATCTGGAGTATTATTACTAAATACTATAGACGAACCTGATCAGGAAAAAACAGATATCTCTCTAATGACATTAGGTTTAGGTCTAGGAAACACGCAAATTTGGGAAAAAAATTCCTTTAGCATTAACACTTCCTATATCAATTTAGCTCCCTATCAGAACGCATTTCCAGATAGAAATACATGGAAAAAACCTGTACAAGCTCTAAGTGGAGAAATGGTGTATAGACACCAATTTAAAAATGAATCTCTTTTAAAATTGTATGGAGCATATAGCTATACCGATTTTGATTTGATACAAGATGATATTAATTTCATCAATGGATTTCGTTTTGGATTGAATAACAGAAATTTGTATGTAAATACCTCTTATAACAATAAATTTGGAGATAATTGGAGAATAGCGACAGGAATGAGTTTTACAAACGATCATTCAAACATTAAAATTTTAGATGATTTGGTGATCGATAACGAAAACTCCATGCATTTGAAGGTAAAAATTAAAAAACAAATTTCCAACAGATTTAAAATTAGTTTTGGTTCAGAATATTTTATTACAAACTTTGATGAAGAATACACCAGCGATGCAAATCAAAAATTTGAATATGGATTTAACAATAACATAGTCGCTTCTTTTGCAGAAACAGATATTTTCTTTTCAAAAAATTTGGCAACAAAAATTGGAATTCGTGGAGAATATTCTGAACTATTGGATGAATTTACACTCTCTCCAAGAGCTTCCATCTCTTTTAAATCTGGAAAGAATTCACAATTCTCTTTGGCTTATGGCCAATTTTATCAGAATCCAAAAAATGAGTATTTAAAATTTAGTCAAGATTTTACATCAGAAAACACCAGTCATTTAATTGCTAACTATCAAGCAACACAACAAGGTCAAATCTTTAGAATTGAAGCCTATTTAAAAGACTACAACAATTTGGTCACCTATGACAGCAATCAGCCTATTTTCTCAAGCAACTTCGATAATAATGGAAGTGGTTATGCTAAAGGTATTGATGTTTTTTGGAGACAAAACGGAAAAATTAAAAATACCGATTACTGGGTTTCTTATTCTTTTTTAGACACCGAAAGAGAGTATCGAAATTATCCAATAGCAGCTAGACCTGGCTTTGCATCAAAACACAATCTATCTGTCGTTTCAAAATATTGGATAGAGGATTGGAAAAGTCAGATTGGTTTCAGTTATAATTTTGCCTCAGGTAGAACTTATACCAATCCTAATGAAGTTGGATTTTTGAATAATGAAACAAAGAATTACAACGCCTTAAGTGTTAATTGGGCCTATTTGATAGATCAACAGAAAATTTTATATTTTTCAGTAAACAATGTTTTAGGAACTAAAAATGTGTTTGGGTACAACTATAAAGATACTCCAAACGCGCAAGGAAATTTCGATAGACAAGCCATCATACCCAATGCCGATCGTTTTTTCTTTGTAGGATTCTTTTGGACGCTTAGTGATGATAAAAAAACAAATCAGCTAGATAATTTGTAAAAGAAAATTGCTGAATTACAACTCAGTAATCAAAATATACAATTCAGTAAGTACAATTTTTAAAACAAAAACTTGTCTTTGATATTTGTTATTATCTAAAAAAACAACAGCATGAAAACAATAAAAATTACCATCATTTTTTTATCATTTATTCAATTGATTAATGCCCAGTTTGAAGACAAATTCTACTTCCCCAAAAAAGAGTGGAAAGAAGTTAAAATTCCATATTCAGAAGAGTTTATTTCAGTAGAAAAAGATACTTTACATACAGTTTTATTTCGCCCTAAAACAGCACCAAAAGCAACTGTTTTATTTTTTCATGGAGCTGGCGGAAACATCTCTACCTATTTGTATATGATAGAGGTAATTGTAAAAAACGGATACCAAGTTTATGCTGTAGATTTTAGAGGATATGGAAAGTCTACAGGAAAACCTACACATCTAAATATTTTAGAGGATACTGAAATTATCTATTTAAAAATGAAGAACAATGAGCATATCAAAAACACAAAATTAATTGTGTATGGAGCTTCATTAGGCTGTCAAATTGCAACAAGTTTTACTAACAAACATCAAGATGAAGTTGATGGATTAATTTTAGATGGAGGGTTTGCATCATTTGCAGATATAGCAAAACGATATGCTCCAAAAGAAGTTCATAAATTTATTGAGAATGCTTTAGGAGGTATGTACCCATCAAAAGAAGAAATTAAAAAAATCAAAAATGTACCAAAATTGATTATTCATGGAAAAAATGACAAATCAATTCCGATGAATCAATCTGAACAGGTATTTAAAAATGCTCTACAGCCAAAAGAATTTTTTGTTTCAGAAAAAGGACATTTAGAGGCTTTAACCTTGGAAGCTGAAAGCGTTTTTAAACAAATTAACAACCTTTTAACAGTTCCTCAGTAAAAAATAACAATTCGGTATCGTTTTTGTATGAGAACAAAAAAAAACATCAGATATTTGAACCATAATAAAAAATAAACATCATGAAAAAATCACTTTTAATCGCAGCTTTTATTTTTAGTAGAATCTTTTCTACTTCTGCTCAAGAAAAATATACGGTTACAATAAATTTTGAAGGAATGAAATCTAACAAAGGGAGTTTATTTGTGGCTGTTTATGATTCAAAAGATAACTTTTTAAACAAACGATTAAAGGGAACCATCGCTAAAATAATTGATAATAAAGTTACGGTAACTTTAAAAGATATTCCGGTTGGTGAGTACGCAGTTTCTGCTTTTCATGATGCAAATGATAATAAAAAAATGGATACCAATTTTTTCGGAATTCCAAAAGAACCCATAGGCGTTTCTAACAATGCAACAGGATTTATGGGACCTCCAAAATATAAAGATGCAAAGTTCACTGTGAATAAAAATATAACTTTATCTATAACTGTAAAATGATATTAAGAAAAACACTTTATTATATAATAGCAATTTGTGCAATATCGATTGGTGTATATCCTGCTATTTATTTTATAATAGACAGAAAATTCGGTTTACTTGCAAGCAAGTCAGAAATACTTTTAGCTGATGTACTTTGGAACACAATGTTTTATACACACATTATCTTAGGTGGCATTGCTTTATTAATTGGCTGGATTCAATTCAATAAAAAATTTAGAAAAAAAAACTTAGCATTGCATAAAAAAATAGGGAAAGTTTATGTTTTTTGTTGCTTGATAAGTGGAATTGCAGGTTTCTATATTGCATTGCATGCTACTGGGGGGATTAGTCCAAAATTTGGGTTTACAGCAATGGCACTTTTTTGGTTTTTCACAACATTATTCGCTTTTACATCTATTAAAAAAGGGAAAGTTATCAAACATCAAAAACTAATGATTTATAGTTACGCTGCCTGTTTTTCGGCAGTAACTTTAAGAATTTGGTTGCCCATACTAACAATTAATTTAGGTGGTTTTTTACCAGCTTATAGAATTGTAGCTTGGCTTTCTTGGGTTCCAAATATTATAGTCGCTTATTTTATCATTAAAAATTTACAACTTAAAACAATATAAAATGAAAAAATCAATACTAATTATCACAATTTTATATACATCAATTATCTCTGCGCAAACAAAATATCAAATAGGAATGAAAAAAGCATTTTCTCTTTGGGAGCAAGGAAAAATGACAGAAGCTTCTCAGTTATTTGAAAGAATTTCGAAAGTAGAATCAGAAAATTGGCTACCATCCTATTACGCCGCTACTATAGAAATTTTAGGAAGTTTTGGGATGAAAGATGAAGCAATGTTAACAGCAAAACTAACCAAAGCTCAAGAATTTTTAGATGACGCAAGATCAAACTCAGAAAATAATCCTGAAATTTTAATCACACAAGCCTTATTAAATACTGGTTATATTGCTTTTGACGGGCAAAAATATGGAATGACTTTATCTAGGAAAAATGCTCAATTATATGCAAAAGCATTGGCTATTTCCCCAAATAATCCAAGAGTAATCTTAGGAAATGCAGAATGGAATATGGGTACTGCTCGTTTCTTTGGAAAATCTACAAAACCTTATTGTGATGAAATTAAGCGTGCCATCAAATTAGGGAAAATAGAAAAAATTGAACAAGAGTTTTATCCAAAATTTATGGTTGAAAGAGCAGAAAAAATCTTAAAACAGTGCGAAATATAGTGGTTAAATTTCATTTAGCTATTTATTTTGAACTGCTAGTATACCCTTATTTTAATATTTTATTTATCAAATCTTGTTTGGCGTTTTCATCGGAACCAAATAACCACTGCAATGTATTACATTCCCAAATTTGATCATATTGTTTTTGATTGATAATATTTCTCTCTGTTGCTAAATCTAATAATTTTCCCGGGTAACTTGATTGTGCATCACTCTCCATTTCACCCAATGGATAAGGGTCATCTAGTCCCATAATTACTTGATTAGAACCTTGTCTCTCAATCATTAATTTTAGAGAGTCTGTATCATGAACTAAGGTGTCAAAAAATATATTTTTATGACCAACAGCTTTTCTAGGATGTGTTTTCCCTTCAAATAAATCGGGTCTTCCATCAAAACCTTGAATTCGTCTTCCTAAATTCATTTGTGCTAATTGACCTCCATGTGCAAAACAAGTTCTAATATTTGGAAAGCGTTCTTGCATTCCATTTAGCGTATAAAAATGATAGGCATCTCCACATTGTGCCAACATCCAGATTAAGTGAAAACGCCAACTGGTGTTTTCTAATTTTATCATTTTATCTCCATCATAGGGATGAATTTCGATGGCTAATTTATATTTATTTGCCAGTTCAAAAATACGGTCATTTTCCTTATCAAAAACGCACCTCCATTGACCAATGGAATCCATAAAATGAGTTGGTAAGCACAAAACTTTTAACTCTAATTCCTCTACACAACGTTCAATTTCATACAATGCACCATATATAAAACCAGGATGAACAACAAAGCCACATGTAAATTTACCTGGATGGTGTTTTTGTACTTTGGCATTAAAATCATTTTGAAAACGCAAGGCTTTTTTCATTTCTTCTAAACGCAATCCGTTTCCATATAATTGAGAAAGATTCAAAACCACAGCATGATCAATTTTATTTCTTTCCATCCACAATAATTTCTCATCCAAGAAAAAACTGGAATCTGTAACGGGACGCTTCCATCCCTTTTGCAACATATGTTTGCGTTCGTCATCAACCCAAAAAATTTCTTTGTCCTTCATAAATTGAGGAATTTCTTCTGGATAAGGTAATAAGTGTGAATGGCCGTTTATGCGTAGTTTTCGTTTTTTCATCTTAATTGTAATTCCCTCCTAAACAGGAATCTATTTTATTTTAAGGTTCTTTTTTATGAGGTTCCTGTATTTACAGGAATGACAACATTATTTAATTTTATTTGGTCTTTGCATAAATGCACCACAATTAGCACATGTACATTTATTTTTATCGGAATAAAACTTATCGAAAATTACAGGCATATCTGTTTCAATATTATCTAATGCAAATTCTTCTCTATAAAGGGGATTTCCACAATTTTCACAATACCACTCCAATGCATCTAGCATTCCTTCAGAACGCGGATATTCTATCACCAAACCAACTGTGTTTTCTTTTCTTTGTGGTGAATGTGGTACTTTTGGTGGTAATAAATAAATATCTCCTTCATTGATTTCTACATCAACTTGCGTTCCTGTATCATCAATTATTTTCAAAATCATGTCACCTTCAACTTGATAGAAAAATTCTGGAGTTTCGTTGTAGTGATAGTCTTTTCGACTATTTGGACCCCCTACAACCATTACAATATAATCACCATTATCCCAAACTTGCTTGTTGCCAACTGGTGGTTTTAATAAATGTCGGTGTTCATTAATCCAATTTTTAAAATTTAAAGGTTGTACTAAATTGCTCATATCTTTAGATTTTTAGAATTCAGAGACAAGATACGAGATTTCATCATTAAAGTATCAAAACTCTTTTTTCTTATTTCTTTGTTCTTTAATTTATTCATAAGGATTTTGTTCTTCCTCCATCTACAGGAACATTAATTCCGTTGATAAAACTGGCTTTTTCACTTGTTAAAAATACAATAGCATTTGCAATTTCTTCTGGTTTTGCAAAACGTTTTGCAGGTGAAGCATTTTTCATAGTTTCTGCAACCTCATCAAAAGACTTGCCTGTTTTTAATGATTTAGAATTAATAATAGCATTTAATCGCTCTGTACTTGTTGCGCCTGGTAGAACATTATTTACTGTAATTCCAAATTTACCCAACTCATTTGCCAGCGTTTTAGACCAACTTGCAACAGCTCCACGGATTGTATTAGAGACCCCTAAGCCATCTAAAGGTTGTTTTACAGAAGTAGAAATTACATTTACAATTCTACCAAAAGACTGTTCTTTCATAAACGGAACTAAGGATTGCACCAAAATATGATTGCATTTTAAATGTTGTGTAAAAGCATTTTCAAATTCTTCAATTTTTGCATTAAATATTGGACCTCCAGCGGGACCTCCGGTATTATTCACCAAAATATGAAATTGTAATTCTGACTTTTCTAAAACTTGTTTGAGTTTTGTAGGGTTTGAAAAATCCGCTACTAAATAACTATGATTTTGATGCTTATTTGGAAGTTTGTCTAAAACTGCTTTTAATTTCTCTTCATTCCTTGCTATTAAAGTTACGTTAGCTCCTTCTTCTGCTAGTAAGATTGCCGTTGATTTCCCTATTCCTTGAGTGCTTCCGCAGACCAAGGCATTTTTCTGTTGTAATTTTAAATTCATTATTAATTGTATTTAATACATATATTTTTAGGTTCTGTAAAAAAACGCAATGCTTCAAAACCACCTTCTCTTCCAACTCCAGAGTTTTTTTGCCCTCCAAAAGGTGTTCTTAAATCTCGTAACATCCAAGTGTTTACCCAAACAATTCCTGTATGTAATTGTTTGGAAAACTGCATCGTTCTATTTAAATTATTTGTCCATAGGGTAGATGATAATCCATATTTTGTATCATTTGCAAGAGTTAAAGCTTCTTGATCAGTTTTGAATGACATTATTGTAACAACGGGACCAAAAATCTCTTCTTGATTCAGTATACATTTATTATCAAACACCTCTATAATTGTAGGCTGAAGATAATAGCCGTTTTCATTTCCTTGAACCTTAACCTTGTTTCCACCAAAAATAATTTGTCCTCCCTCTTGTTTTGCAATATCAATATAACTTTTTACTTTTTCTAAATGTTCTTTAGAAACTAATGCCCCAATATTTGTATTTTCTTCTGATGGATTTCCAACTTTTAATTCTGAGACAATTTTGGTAAAATCTATCTTGAATTTCTCATAGATTTTTTCTTCAACAAAAATTCTACTACCACACAAACAAATCTGACCTTGGTTTGCAAATGAAGAACGAACAGTGGTTGTTAACATTTTCTTATAATCGCAATCTGCGAAAATAATATTAGGATTCTTACCCCCTAACTCTAAAGATAATTTTTTGAACATTGGTGCAGCAACTCGAGCAATATGAGCGCCAGTTTTTGTACCACCAGTAAAAGAAATTGCTTTGATATGAGGGTGCTCTACAATTGCTTGACCTGTGGAAGTTCCCAATCCATGTACAATATTTAATACCCCTTTTGGAAGTCCAGCTTCTGTACAAATTTCTCCTAATAAATAAGCAGTCATTGGTGTAATTTCACTGGGTTTTGCAATTACGCAATTACCAGCAACAATTGCTGGTGCAATTTTCCATGTAAATAAATACAAGGGCAAATTCCAAGGCGAAATACAACCTACAACACCAATGGGTTGGCGGAGCGTAAAATTTACAGCATCTAAACCAATACTTTCATGTGCTTCTGATGAAAATTGCGTTATTGCATTTGCAAAAAACTGAAAATTACTTGCAGATCTTGGAATATCTATTTGCTTTGCCAAACGAATTGGCTTACCATTATCTTTTGATTCTACTTCTGCTAAAAAATCTAATTTTCTTAAAATTAAATCTGCAATTTTAGAGAGAATTTTACTTCTTTCTTCTAAGGTTGTATTCGACCATTTTGGAAATGCATTTTCTGCTGCTTCAACTGCTTTTTCTATATCTTCCTTTGTAGAATTTGGAATTTGCCCATATACTTCTCCAATTGCAGGATTGTAATTATCAATATAATTTCCCAAAATTGGATTTACAAATTGACCATTAATGTAATTTTTTATGTTCATATAATTTCTCTTCTATCAAATGATCCCATTGGAATTTCTTGGTTACAAAATTCCAAATGAATTACTCTTCTATTTTATTTTGATTGAAATTATCCATCAATTAGTTCACTTTCTTATAAGCCGTTACCTTAATTTCAACCACCAAATCTGGGTGTGGTAATTGATGTACAGCAACGGTTGTTCTTGTAGGGCCAGTTTTCGTATCAAAAAATTCTGCATATGCTTTGTTATATCCTGCAAAATCATTCATGTTTACTAAAAATGAAGAAACATCAACCACATCTTTTATACTTGCACCAACAGTTTTTAAATTCTTGTCTATATTTTGAAGTACTTCTCTGGTTTGTGTTTCTACATTTAGGTATTTGGTTCCCATTTCATCAATAATATCAACTCCTGCAATTGTATTGTCTGCTCTCCTAGAACTTGTTCCGGATACAAAAATAAAATCGCCCACAACTTTTACGTGTGGATAGGCGCCTCTTGGTGTTACTTTTTTTTCTGACATCGTATTTTCTGATTTTTAGACCTTACAGTTTTTGAATAATTGTGTGGTCTTTTGCTAATTGTAATAACTTCATTGTTGTTTTATAGTTGCGTGTGGTTGCTGCTACTTTTAATTTTCTTTCAAATAGATTGTTAGAAAGTTTTGTTCTTGCAAATCCTGCTGGACAGTAAATATAAACCACATCATTATCGATCTTATATTTATCATCATTAACTCCTATTGCTTCAATTTTAGTTTCTGAAGTTTTTTTATCTAAAAACACAAAAGCAACTATTTTAGGGTTTTCTATTGGAAATGGATATTTAGCAATTGCTCTTTCCCACTCAAAGAGGGTTCTTGCTAAAACATGAATATTATAACCAAATTTATCAGCTATTCCTTTTTTTATATGCTCGCAAACTTTGTTTTTACTTTTTTCAGTGTCTAAAATAATATTTCCGCTTTGAATATAGGTTTGTATATTTTGAAAATTTAAATCATTTAATAGTTCACGTAAATCTGCCATTTGAAGTTTATTTTTTCCTGAAACATTGATGCCGCGTAATAAAATGATAAACCTTTTCATTTACAACCTTGCAATTTGATCTTCCTCCAAAATAGTATTGGTTTCCTTTTTAACTTTATCTAAAATAACTTTCAATTCTTCTTTGGTCATATTTAAATGGGTGTGAACTTCATCATCTGAAATTAAATTTAACAAGGCCTTATCTTGAGCCCTACCTCTTTTCATAGCCTCATTATAACCAATATCCTCATGAAAGGTAACTAAAGAATATTTAGAAAAATATTCGGTTGGAAAGTTCTTTTCCAAATCCATTTCGATTTTTCTTTTTTCTTTAAATAGTAGATTTGCAACATGGTCTCTCATTTCATAATAGTTATCTATCGCAAGATCTGCAATGGCATCTGCATCTTTCTTTCTTCTTTGTTGAAATTCTGAAAACACCTTTTCCCAATCGCCCTCATATTCATTTAAGACCTCATCAAAAACAGTTACATCTTCAAAAGACGCATTCATTCCTTGCCCATAAAACGGTACAATAGCATGTGCAGAGTCTCCTAAAAGTAAGGTATTCCCTTTGAATGACCAAGGGTAGCACTTAACGGTTCCTAATTTTCCTGTCGGATTATTATTAAATTCTTGTAATATGTCTGGAATTAATTCTAAAGTATCTGGAAAATCCTGTTCAAAGAACCTAGTAATCATTTCTTTGGTTGAAAGATTATGAAAGTTATATTCCCCTTCTGAATAACTCAGAAATAAGGTAACAGTAAAACTACCATCCATATTGGGTAGAGCAATTAACATATAATCTCCTCGTGGCCAAATATGCAAATGGTCTTTACTAATCAAATGGTTTCCATTAGTTCCAGCTGGTATTTCAAGTTCTTTATACCCATGTGTTAAAAAATCTTGTGAAACTGTGAACTCTGGAAATTGGTTCTCATAGCTTTTCCTTAAAGATGAACCAGCTCCATCAGTACCAAAAATAACATCTGCTTGCACAGTAAATTCTTCTTTGGTTTCATAGGATTGAAAAGAAGCTACTTTATCTTCTATATTAATTCCTACACATTTATTATTAAAATAAATAGTAACATTCTTATGCTTTTCTGCTTCTGTTAACAAAATCCCATTCAAATCTCCTCTAGAAATTGAGTTGATATATTCATTTTCTCTTCCTGAATAATTAGAAGAAAATGTATTTGCTTGTGTGTCATGCATTAAGCGTCCATACATTGGAATACAAATTTCTCTTGCTTTTTCTTCCATGCCACATAAACGCAAAGCTTTGAGTCCTCTATTTGAAAGCGCTAAATTAATAGATCTCCCCGCAGAAATGTCTGTTTTACGCAAATCTGGTCTACTTTCATACACCTCAATTCTGTAACCTCTTTGAGCGAGTCTCAACGCTAAAAGCGAGCCACATAAACCTGCTCCAATAATTACTATTTTATCTTTTTTATTCATTAATTAAAAATATTCTTATCTATTTTCATGGTCGGATTAATAATTATAATGGCAAAGCTATAGTTTCAAAAACATAAATAGCGTTTCGATTAAAGTTTTTCTTTATAAATTATAATTTTAGTTTATTTAAAACAGTTTCACCATCTCATAAAAGTGTTTGTAAAATAGTAACCATCCTATACACATCCTCAAAAGAATTATACATTGGCACAGGTGCACAACGAATAACATCTGGTTCTCTCCAATCTGTAATAATATTATTTTCTGTTAGTTTTTTATGTAAACTCTTGTCTGCATTCTTTACCTGAATAGATAACTGACATCCACGTTCTTTTGGATTTTTTGGTGTAATTATCTTTATGTCATCAGAATCAATTTGGTTGATTAAAAACTCAAAATAACCAGTTAGTTTTTCAGATTTTTCTCTTAAAGAATACATCTCAACTTCCTTAAATACATCTAGAGAAGCTTTGATTGCTGCCATAGACAATATTGGCGGATTGGATAATTGCCATCCTTCCGCCCCTTCCATCACATCAAATGGTTGACGCATGTTAAAACGTGTTTCTTTATTGTGATTCCACCAACCAGCAAAACGCGGTAAATCTTTATTTTTTGAGTGTTTCTCGTGCACAAATAATCCCGCTAAACTTCCTGGTCCAGAATTTAAGTATTTATAAGTACACCAAGCTGCAAAATCTATATTTGAATCATGCAAATTAGGCTGAATATTACCTGCTCCGTGTGCCAAATCAATTCCAACGATACAATCTTTTGAATGTCCTATTTCTGCAATTCGCTGGATGTCTAAAAACTGACCTGTATAATAATTTACACCGCCAATTAACAGCAGTGCAATTTCATCACCCTGTTTTGAAACAATATTTTCTAAATCTTCAATTCGTAATAATTCTTCTCCATTTCTTGGCTTCCATTCAATAAGATCATCTTGAGAAAATCCATGAAATTTTAACTGCGATTGCACCGCATATCTATCTGACGGAAACGCATCACTTTCTATAACAATCTTAAATTTTGTTTTTGTTGGTTTATAAAAAGAGACCATTAACAAATGAAGGTTTGTTGTAAGCGTATTCATTACTACAACTTCAATAGGTTTTGCTCCAACTATTTTTGCCATTGTATCGGTCAATAATTCATGGTAATCTAACCATGGATTTTTTGCTTCAAAATGGCCTTCTACTCCAAAATTTGCCCAATCCTCTAATTCTTGATTGATATATTTTTTTGTTGATTTTGGCTGTAATCCAAGGGAATTTCCTGTAAAATACAACCAATCATTTCCATCTTTGCCTTTTGGAATATGAAATCGGTCTCGTAAATGAGAAAGTGGATCCTCTTTGTCTTGTTGTTTAGCAAACGCTAACGAATTTTGATATTTCATCTAATAAAAAAATGATTTACCCCAAATATAAAACAATACTCTTGAGAATTCAATTATTAGTTATGAATTTCAAAAATTTATACAATCGATTTATCTGGTTCTTAAATGATTTTAGAAAACCGTAATTTAGTTTTGTATTTTAGCAAAAAATCATTCCTTATGAAAATACTAAAATACTTTTCTTTTTTGCTATTGTTTGTTTTGATATCCTGTAAAAATAACACAAAAACAATTTCTGAATTACAAGCTATATATACATCAATTAAAACAACATTTGCACCAGACAATCGTGTTGAGTTGTTCAATATTCGATTTACTACCTTAAATAAGAAACTTGTTTTAGAAGGAGAAACCACCTCTAAAAAAGCATTCTTTCTCCTATTAGACAGTTTAAATAGCAGAAAGTTGAGCTATGTAAACAAGGTTCGTATTTTACCCGATACTACTATCAAAAACCAAGCATATGCTGTGGCAAGAAATTCTGTGATTAATATTCGTTCACAACCAAAACACTCTGCTGAACTAGGCACACAAGGTTTATTGGGAATGCCTCTAAAGGTACTAGATAAAAAAGGAGATTTTTACAGAATCCAAACTCCAGACAAGTATATTTCTTGGGTTGATAAAGGTGGAATTACAAGAATGAATAAAGAAAATTTTGACAACTGGAATCAGTACAAAAAAATAATATTTGTCAAAAACTTTGGTTATGTATATGCAGATAAAAATGAAAACTCAAAAATAGTTTCGGACATTACTTTAGGTGGAGTTTTAAAATATAAATCCTCAGATTCTAAGTTCTATGAAGTAGAGTATCCCGATACCAGAACTGGTTTTGTAAAGAAAGATGAAGCTTTAATATATGCTTCTTGGCTAGAGAATTTAACTCCATCAAAAGAAAAGATTGAAAGTATTGCTAAAAAAATGGATGGCTTTCCTTATTTATGGGGAGGAACTTCCTCCAAGGGAATGGATTGTAGCGGATTTACCAAAATGATATATTTAATGAACGGTTTTATTATTCCTAGAGATGCATCTCAACAGATAAATGCTGGAAAAAAAGTTGATGAAAATCTTGATTTTAAAGATTTAGAAAAAGGAGATTTAATCTTCTTTGGAAGAAAAGCAACAGCAGAAAAAAAACAAAGAGTTGTTCATGTTGGGATTTGGTTAGGGAATGGTAAAATGGAATTTATACATGCTTCAGGAAATGTTCATATAAGTTCCATGAGTAAAAATGAACCCAACTATGATGAATTTAATAAAAATAGATATTTGGGCAGTAGGCGTTATTTAAATATAGAAGATCAAAAAATTATCAACTTAAAAGAGAACGTTAAACTATAAGCTTACAATTATATCCATTTGTCTGATTCTCATTAAAATTAATACAGAACCCTAAACTTAATTGTGCCCTCTACTTCTCGTAACTTTGTAATTACTTTTTGATTGTATTGTTTATCTAAATCTGTAATTACATATCCAACTTTTTCATCTGTTGATAAATATTGACCTGTTATATTCATATTGTATTTTGCTAAAACCTTATTGATTTTTGCCATTACACCTGGAATATTTTTGTGAATATGTAAAAAACGATGCGCATTTTTATGTTGAGGCAACCTAATGTTTGGGAAATTTACTGCATCAACTGTATTTCCAGAATTTATATAAGCCATCATTTTATTAGGAACAAAATCTGCAATATCTTTTTGTGCTTCTTCTGTACTTCCGCCAACATGTGGTGTTAAAATTACATTGGGCAATCCTATTAGCTCTGTAAAAAATTCTCCATTTTTTCTTGGCTCTTCGGGATATACATCAACGGCAGTCCCAGCAATTTTACCACTTTTAAGAGCAGCTACTAATGCTTTAATATCAACAACAAAACCGCGTGAAAGATTCACTAAATATGAGCCTTCTTTCATTTGTGATATTTCTTTTTCTCCAAAGAAATTTTTGTTGGCTGCATTGTCATCAATATGTAAAGTTACCACATCAGAAATTGCTAATAAATCTGATAACTTTTCAATTTTTGTGGCATTTCCCAAGGCTAATTTATCTTCAACATCATAATAAAAAACGTGCATCCCTAATGCCTCTGCTAAAACAGATAATTGTTTACCAATATTACCGTAACCAATAATTCCAAGTTTTTTACCACGAACCTCTCTAGATCCCTTTGCAGTCTTATTCCAATGTCCATTATGTAATTCTGTACTGCGTTGAAAAACACTTCGCATTAGCATAATAATTTCACCAATAGCCAGTTCTACAACTGAACGAGTATTACTGTATGGAGCATTAAAAACTAAAATTCCATTTTCTTTACAAGTCTCTAAATCTATTTGTTTTGTTCCAATACAAAATGCACCAACAACCATCAATTTTTCTGCTGCTCGTATTACTTTTTTTGTAACCTGTGTTTTTGAACGAATTCCTAAAACATGTACCTCTTTTATTTTTTCAATCAATTCATTCTCAGACAAACTTCTACTGACAGTTTCTACTGAAAATCCATCTTTAGACAATTTTTGAAATGCATCTGGATGAACGTTCTCTAGGAGTAAGATGTTGATTCTGTGTTTTGGAAAGGATATATTTCTTGGCAATTTATTTACATATAAAAATTCATCCAAATTCGGAGCAACATGATCTGCTTTTTCGGTAGTTTTATCTCTTGAGACATTTTCTGTGTATGCAAAAAACTTATCTGCAACACCAGCTTCTCTGGTAACATAATCACTGTAACCATCTCCAATTACCTGAATTTCTCCCTCTAGGTTTAGATCTTTTAAACATTGAATTTTACCATTATGAGTTGCCAAAACATTTTCTTCATCAAAGCCTATAATAGTTCCTTCTGCATCGAACTTAAATTCATTTGCAAAAACCCTTTCGGTAGGAATATTGTAATCTTTTACAATCTCATCTATAAATTCTTTAAAACCACAAGAAACCACATAAATATCATCAGAATAATTTTCAAAAAACTCTTTATTATCCTCTATCGATTTAGATACTTGTTTCTTGAGGGCTACTATTAAATCTGCTAAATGGGATTTATTTGCTTTTAACAATTTAATTCTCTTTTCTAAAGATTCTGTAAACGAAATTTCACCATCAATCCCTAAATTGGTAATATCAATAATTTCTTGAATTATTTCAGCCTTTTTAGGATTATTCGCTAAAGATAGCTCAGCTAAAAGATCCAATGCTTCTACTCGGGTTAATGTACTATCAAAATCGAAAATATAATTTCTTTTTACAGTGCTCATTTGCATGAATATAAGTTGTGTATTAAGCGTGTAAATCTACAAAGTAAATAAACCAATAAGAAGAAAATTGTACTTTTTATGAAATTAATTTTATTTGTTTAAAAAATTATAAAATTCAACAAAATAATCTTTAAATATTATGAAATCCCAAAAGAACTAGCCACCAAAAAATAGGCAGTGCTTCCACCCAGAGAGAACTGTAATATTTAGGTTGATTTATTTTAGCTCTCATCAAGAAAATAACGATCACAAAAAAGAAGACCATAAATACATTTTTAGTTTGTAATGTTGGAGAAATCATAAACTCAATTGTCAACGCAAAAAGCATCAATGTAAACCCTAGTCTTTTGGTGTTTACTAAACCAATTTTTTTTGGAATGGTTTGGAGTGAAATTGCATCATATTTAACATCTCTAATGTCAAAGGGTAAAATGAGAACTATGACAATTAAAAAACGTTGAATTACAAATAAAACAGAACTTAATTCAATTTCATTTTCTGAACTTAAAATCGGAATTAAAACACTAAATCCGGACCAAACAATGGCTACAATAATTATTTTTAAATAACTAATTTGCCGTAAATTTTTATGAAAACCACTTAAAAAAGGGATGGCATAGAGAACGGTTAATACCTCAAAAGGAATACAATATAAAAGTATTTTTATAGAAAGTTGATATGCGAAATAACACATGGCTAAAAAGCAAAAAAATGAGAATATTTGAATGATTTTTAAATCTCTTGTTAAACTTCTGTGGTGCAACTTTGCAACCCCTGCATACTTTACAAAATTATAACCTGTAATTGTACTGAAAAAAATGAAAAAATCTAAATTTTCATTGTTGGGAATTTCGAAATATAATTCAGTAATTCTTACAAAAGCATATACAGATAAAGCCACATGAATGCTGGCATTTATATAAAAATCTAAAACCGATTTAAAGAATTTCATTTCACAAAAATAAACTTTCTGTTCATAACCTTTTTAATTAGTTCATAATTTAAGAGTAATTTATTAATTTTCAGATAGAAAATAATCTATGAAAACCTTATTTTTGTAGCGCAAAAAAATACATAGAATATCTATTAAAATTAGCAACAACAAACCACTGAAAAAATGAATACAAATTCGTTTCAATTAAGACATATTGGTCCTAACCAAAAAGAACAAGAAAAAATGTTAAAAACTATCAAAGCAGATAGTTTAGAACAACTAATTCATGAAACAGTTCCTGCTAATATTCGTTTAAAAAACGATTTAGATTTAGAGCCTGCAATGAGTGAATATGAATACTTGGCGCATATAAAAGAAGTATCAGAAAAAAATAAAGTTTTTAAAAGTTACATTGGTTTGGGCTATCATGAGGCAATTGTACCAAGTGTTATTCATCGTAATATTTTAGAAAACCCTGGCTGGTACACTGCTTACACGCCATACCAGGCAGAAATTGCTCAAGGAAGGTTAGAAGCACTACTAAATTACCAAACTATGGTTTGTGATTTAACTGGAATGGAATTAGCAAATGCCTCTTTGTTAGATGAAAGTACTGCTGCCGCTGAAGCGATGGCTTTGTTGTTTGATGTTAGGGAACGTTCAAAGAAAAAATCTAAAGCCAATAAATTTTTTGTGTCTGATGAAATCTTGCCACAAACCTTATCTCTTTTAAAAACTCGTTCTACACCAATTGGTATTGAATTGGTTATTGGAAATCATGAAAATTTCGATTTTGCAGATGATTTTTTTGGTGCCATTTTACAATATCCAGGAAAATTTGGACAAATTTTTGATTACGAAGCTTTTGTAGAAAAAGCGAATAAAAACCACATAAAAGTGGCAGTAGCTGCAGATATTTTATCGTTGGTAAAATTAAGAGCACCAGGAGAATTTGGAGCTTCTGTTGTTGTAGGAACCACACAACGTTTTGGAATTCCTTTAGGTTACGGAGGTCCTCATGCTGCTTTTTTCGCCACTAAAGAGGCATACAAGAGAAGCATTCCCGGAAGAATCATTGGCGTTACTAAAGACATGAATGGAAAGCGCGCTTTAAGAATGGCACTGCAAACCAGAGAGCAACATATTAAGCGAGAAAGAGCAACTTCTAATATTTGTACGGCTCAGGTTCTTCTAGCAGTTATGGCAGGAATGTACGCTGTTTTTCATGGTAAAAACGGAATCCAGTTTATTGCAGATGCTGTTCATGATAAGACAACTACCTTAGCAAATGCTTTATCAGATTTAGGAATTGAGCAAACCAATACTTCTTATTTTGATACGATTACTTTAAAAACGAATGCTAAAAAAATCAAAACTGTTGCTGAAGCCCATAAAATAAACTTCAATTACATAGACAACGAAACTTTATCAATCTCTGTAAATGAGACCGTTGGTTTAAAAGAATTGAATGCTATTGTTGCTGTTTTTACAGAGGCTTTAAACCTAAACACAGTAACTGTTTCTTCTATTTCTAAAGGAAATAGTATTATTGAAAACACAAAAAGAACGACTTCATTTTTAGACAATGAAATTTTTAATAAGTATCAATCTGAAACAGATATGATGCGTTACATTAAAAAATTAGAACGAAAAGATTTAGCCTTAAACCACTCGATGATTTCTTTAGGTTCTTGTACCATGAAATTGAATGCAGCTTCAGAAATGCTCCCTTTAAGCAATCCTCAATGGGGAAATATTCATCCATTTGTTCCTTTAAATCAAGCGGAAGGATATCAGGAAGTTTTAAAGAAATTAGAACATCAGTTGAATATTATTACAGGATTTGCAGGTACTTCTTTACAGCCCAACTCTGGTGCTCAAGGAGAGTTTGCAGGTTTAATGACCATTAGAGCATACCACCAATCTAGAAATGAAACTCACAGAAATATTTGTATCATTCCTGCCTCAGCTCATGGAACAAACCCAGCTTCTGCAGTAATGGCAGGCATGAAAGTAATTGTAACCAAAACTGCTGAAAATGGAAATATCGATCTTGATGATTTACGAGAAAAAGCAATTTTACACTCCGATAAATTAGCAGCGTTAATGGTTACATATCCGTCAACGCATGGGGTTTTTGAAAGTGAAATTCAAGAAATCACCAAAATTATTCACGATCACGGAGGTCAAGTATATATGGATGGTGCAAATATGAATGCTCAAGTTGGTTTAACAAATCCTGCAACAATTGGTGCAGATGTTTGTCATTTAAACTTACATAAAACGTTTGCAATTCCTCATGGTGGAGGTGGCCCTGGAGTTGGCCCAATTTGTGTTGCGCCACAATTAGTCCCATTTTTACCATCAAATCCAATCATTACAACTGGGGGTGAACATGCAATTACAGCCATCTCTGGAGCACCTTGGGGCTCTGCTTTAGCTTGTTTGATTTCCTATGGATATATTAAAATGCTTGGCTACAGAGGTTTAACAAATTCTACTAAAGTTGCAATTTTAAATGCAAACTATATTAAGGAACGTTTAGAGGGGCATTATTCGACCTTATATACTGGAGAAAAAGGACGTGCTGCTCACGAAATGATTATAGATTGTAGAGAGTTTAAAAATAATGGAATTGAAGTTGTAGACATTGCAAAACGTTTAATGGATTATGGCTTTCATGCGCCAACAGTCTCTTTTCCAGTTGGTGGAACAATTATGATTGAACCAACAGAATCTGAATCTATTGACGAATTAGATCGTTTTTGCAATGCCATGATTTCTATTCGAGAAGAAATTAAAAATGCAACGGCAGGAGATGAGAACAATCCCCTAAAAAATGCTCCTCATACACAAGAAATGCTTACTGCAGATGATTGGACCTTACCATACACAAGAAAACAAGCTGCTTTTCCGCTAGAGTTCATTACTGAGAATAAGTTTTGGCCCTCTGTTAGAAGAGTTGATGATGCTTTTGGAGACAGAAACTTAGTGTGTTCTTGTAACCCAATTGAAGATTATATGTAAGCACCAAAACTATTTTTAAGTGTTATAAAACCGTTTCTTCAGAAACGGTTTTTTTTGTTTTTTAAGTAGGATAATTTTACTTATTGATTTTTTGGACTAAAAAGACTAACTTAGCTACAGATACTATATTTGTCTCAGTAAAGATTGATTGTAAGTTACTTATACTAACCTTGAATTAGTATTTAATAAATTTCACATCAACGTTTAGCTATCTTTAATTATGCCCTAAATTGAAATTAATTAGAATATTCATACTATGTATTCCAATTCAACTATTTTCTCAAAATCTAGTTAGGAATCCTAGTTTTGAAAAAACTAAAAATTGCGCTGACAGTATTAGCCTTTTTAAGACCATTGTAAAACATTGGTCTACACCAACACTAGGTACCGCAGATTTATTTAATCCTTGCAACAATGGTAAAGCTGGAGTTCCAGATAATTTTAATGGATATCAAAATTCAAAATTTGGAAACAATTATGCAGGATGTTATTTCTACGCCAAGGCAAATTACAGAGAGTACATTCAAGGCTCTTTTAAATCATCTCTAATAAAAGGAGCGAAATACAAGGTCTCATGTTATATAAGTTTGGCAGAAAACTCAGATTTTGCCATGAAAAAAATAGATTTTTTATTAACTCAAAATATAATATCGAGTTCTATTTGGACAGAATTATCTAAGAAGCATACAAAAAACCAAAAAATTAGGAGCTTCTCAGCTACTGGCTTAAAAAATGAAAAAGTTTACAACAATAAGGAAAATTGGGTTTTAATTTCGAAAGTGATAACAGCAAAAGGAGGAGAGAATTTTATCACAATAGGTAATTTTCAAAAAAATTCTGCTACCAAAAAGAGAAATCTCCCAAAAGAAGAAAAAAACAAAATATCATACTATTACATTGATATGGTCTCCATAGAATTGGTTGAAAACCCTCTAAACAATTTGGATCATACATTTGAAAATTTTGCAAAAAAAGATACTGAACTAAAAAAAACAACTAAAATTGAACTTAATAGAAAATATACATTTAAAAATGTACATTTTAACTTCGATAGTTTTGAATTATCACAAGCTGCAAAAAATGAGATTGATGCTGTATATGACTATTTAAGTCTAAATAAAAATACAAAAATCATTATTTTAGGACATACTGATCACTTTGGAAGTAATTACTATAACAAAGTTCTTTCAGAGAAAAGGGCAAAATCTGTATTAGATTACTTGGTAAAAGAGGGATTAAGTAAGACAAGAATTCAATCATTTGGACACGGTAATACGCAACCTTTATTAACGAGTAAGACCGATAAAGCAAGAGAGAAAAATAGAAGAGTTGAATTTAAAATAACCGAATATAAAAATTAATAAAAAATACTGTTTTCATTTAAAGCTTTTAAAAATTGTATTCGCAACTCTTGGTTAAGTGATTAAGTGTGATTTGTTTTTTGGAAAGAATGAAGCAATGAAATCTATAGGATAGCAAAACAAAAAAGAGAATACTCATTTTGTGAAAATTCTGAAATAAATTCAGGAAAATAAAAACTCCAACAAATAAATGTTGGAGTTTTGAGTGTATTCAAAATTCTAAAAAGATTAGTCTTTCTTAAATTTTGCATATTTCGTTTTAAATTTATCAATACGTCCAGCGGCATCAATAAGTTTAGATTTACCAGTGTAAAATGGATGAGAAGTTCTAGAAATCTCTAATTTCACTAAAGGATACTCAACACCTTCAACTTCTATAGTTTCTTTGGTGTCTACAGTAGAACGTGTTAAAAACACATCCTCGTTAGACATGTCTTTGAATGCTACCATTCTATAATTTTCTGGATGAATTCCTTTTTTCATTTTATTATATTTTAATACTTTAATGTTATGTTTGCAAGAGTAAAGTTGGTAAGGTTTTACTCTAATTCCTAAATAGCTGTTATTAACTATTTTGAGGATGCAAATTTAACTTTATTTTTTTATTTAAACATAAATAAATTGTTTTTTATTTTACCTTGTAAATATTTAAGTAAAATTAGCGGTATTTTAACAAGGTAAAAGTTGCATTTTAGAACACTTTTTTTTAATATTTACCAAATACAATATTGAAATCTATTTATATAATGAAGAATAACACCATAGTCATATCTTTTTTTGTCACACTATTTTTTTTTAATTCTTGTACAGAAGATTATAAATTTACACTAAACTCACCTAAAAAAACCACCCTTAACAAGTCTATAAAGGTTTCTTTAACAGAGGAAAATAATAAACAAATAGATAAAATTCAATTTTTTATTAACGGAAAAGAAATTGCTACCGAGGGCAACTCAGCAACAATAAGCACAAAAGATTTAGGTGTTGGTATGCACGCTATTACAGCTTTAGCTTTTTATCCGGGAAAGACTGTAAAAAAGAATGGCTCTTTTGAAGTTTTTGCCAATAAAAAACCTGTTGTGTACAATTATAAAATTATTAATTCATATCCTCATGATGTGAATGCATATACTCAAGGTTTAGAATATTATAATGGTTTCTTGTATGAAACCACAGGAAGAAGAGGACAATCTACTTTAAGAAAAGTAGAAATTAAAACAGGTAAAGTTTTACAAAAAGTCGATTTAGATAAAAAATATTTTGGAGAAGGAATGACTATTTTTAACGATAAAATTATTTGGTTAACATGGGAAAACAATAAAGGTTTTATCTACGATTTAAATACATTCAAACAAGAGAAAGAATTCAGTTATAATAAAAGTAAAGAAGGATGGGGCTTGACTCATAATAATACAGAACTTATTAAGTCTGATGGGTCTAATAAAATTTGGTTTTTAGATCCAGAAACACAACAAGAAAAACATTCTATTCAAGCCTACACAAATAAATATGCTGTAGGAGATTTAAACGAATTAGAATTGATAAATGGTAAAATATATGCAAATAAGTATCAACAAAATGCCATTGTAATTATTGATCCAAATACAGGAATCGTTGAAGGTATTGCTAATTTAAGAGACTTAAAAGTAGAGATGGAAAAAACCCAAAAATTAAAGGCTCAAGATGAAGTCTTAAATGGAATTGCTTATGATAAAAAAAATGATAGACTTTTTGTTACAGGGAAAAATTGGGGTAAACTTTTTGAAATCAAGTTGATAAAGAAATAATATTCTTCTTAATTTAGAGTTCTTTTATAATAATATTGATGTATGCGTTATGTATTAACTTTTCTCAGTTGTGTTCTCCTTATTTTTACAAGTTCTTGTAGAAAAGATTTCTCTACAATCCCTAGCTTTGGAAATTTAGAATTCTCCAAAGACACTGTTTTTTTAGATACTATTTTCACAAATATTAGCTCGGCTACTTACAATTTAAAAGTATATAATAGAGGAAACAAAAGCATTACAATCCCTAAAATTGCATTAGAAAATGGGATTTCCTCAAATTATAGATTAAATGTAGATGGGATTCCTGGTAAAGAATTTAACGACATAGATATTCTTGCCAAAGACAGTATTTTTGTTTTTATAGAGACCACTATTGATGTTGATAATATTCCAAATCCATTATATACGGATAGAATATTATTTGATAATGGCAACAATCAACAAGATGTAGATTTGGTCACTTTAGTCCAAGATGCTACTTTTATTTTTCCTGGAAGAGACCCAATATCAATGAAGATTGATAGCTTAACTTTAAATGGAACACCAACCACTATTAAAGGCCGTTTTTTAACAGATAACGAACTTACATTTACAAACACAAAACCAACAGTAATTTATGGATACGCCGCGGTTTCCGAAAATAAAACATTGACAATAGAGGCTGGTGCAAAAGTCTATTTTCATAATAATTCTGGTTTAATTATTGATGATAAAGCATCATTAAAAGTAAACGGAACTCTAGCGGAAAAAGTAGTCTTTGAAGGAGACCGGTTAGAGTATGATTTTAACGAAATACCTGGACAATGGGGAACTATTTGGATGCGAGCTGGAAGTAAAAATAATGAGATAAATCACACTCAAATAAAAAATGGAATTATTGGAATCTTAATAGACAGTATTGGCTCTTCTACAACTCCAACATTAAAATTACAAAATACAGAAATTTATAATCATTCTAATTTTGGAATTTTAGCAAGAGAAACAAATATTGAAGCTCATAATCTAATTGTAGGTTCAGCTGGGCAAGCGTCTTTAGCAGCTACAATTGGCGGAACTTATGCGTTTACACATTCTACTTTTGCTAATTATTGGAATAGTGGAATTAGACAATTACCAGCAGTATTAGTGAACAATCATTTTACCTATACAGATGATAATGGACAAGAAATTACAGAAACAAGAGATTTAAAAGCAGCAAATTTTACCAATTGCATTTTTGATGGAAATAATAACATCGAATTTATTTTAGACAAGGTAGAAGGAAGTTTATTTAATTATAATATCAGTAATTCTCTTATACAATTTTTCGACAGCACTAATTCTTTTGATGATAATCTTGAAATGGATTTTTCAAATCCTAACTATCAGAATATTATTCAGAATGGAAACTCACATTTTAGAAACCCTCAACAAAATGATTTTATTATCGGACAAGATTCTGATGCAATAAACAAAGCTGCGGCTTCTGCTTTTTCTCTTGATATTTTAGGAGTTGACAGAACTGTTGCCCCAGATATTGGTGCCTATCAACATATCATATTTAACTAGATTCTTCTCTTTTCTTTTTGATAAAAATGAGCTCTATAAGGTTTTCTATAATTTTTTCATTTATTTGAATTTTTAGTTTTAATTATTAAATTTTGAGTAGATTGCTGTTTTTAATTTTTTTGACATCATGAAAAATATAGTTATTACTGGATCAAGTAGAGGTATTGGCTTTGAATTGGCTAAATTGTTTGCTCAAAAAGGACATAATGTTTTAGCTTTATCGAGAAATACAAAACCTTTAGATACTTTAAATCATAATAAAATCAAGACTATTTCTATTGATTTGTCTGTAAGTTCTCAAATTCAAAAAGCAATAATTTTTATTAAAAAACACTGGAGTCACGTTGATATTCTTATAAATAACGCTGGAAAATTAATTAATAAACCCTTTAGCGATTTAACTCCAACAGATTTTTTAGAAGTATATAAAGTGAATGTTTTCGCTGTTGCAGAAACTACCAAAGCGATGCTTCCTTTTTTACAAAAAGGAAGCCATGTTGTTACAATAAGCTCTATGGGCGGTATTCAAGGAAGTATGAAGTTTGCTGGATTGGCAGCATATAGTTCTTCAAAAGGCGCAGTCATAACACTGTCAGAATTATTGGCAGAGGAATACAAAGAACAACAGATTGCTTTTAATGTTTTAGCCATAGGAGCAGTACAAACAGAAATGTTAGAAGAAGCTTTTCCAGATTATAAAGCTCCACTAGATGCACAAGAAATGGCTCATTATATTTATAACTTCTCACTTACAGGAAACAAATATTACAATGGAAAAGTGTTACAAGTCTCCTCTTCAACTCCTTAGCATTATTGGACTCAGAATATAAAAAATACATTCCCGAAAAGGCGATTCCCTTTGTAGCGTTTTTAATTAGCGAGCACAACTTCTCCCTAAAAATAGTCAATCAGAGACAAACGAAGCATGGTGATTTTAAGCAGTTATCATCGAATAGATTTCAAATTACGATAAATAACAACCTCAACAAACTTCAATTTTTATTAACCTTAATTCATGAAATTGCACACTATGTTACACATCAAAAATTTGGAAGAGTACAACCTCATGGAAAGCAATGGAAAGCAGTATTTCAGCATTTAATGTTACCCTTTTTACGTCCAGAGATTTATCCAAAAGAAGTTTTACCCCACCTAGCAAATTATTTAAAAAATCCAAAAGCAAGTACTGATTCTGATATTAATTTATCATTGGCATTAAAAGGAAATACAGCAAAAAAGGGAACAAATTTTATCTTTGAACTAACTCCTGAATGTCTATTCCTTTATAAAAACATGCTTTATAAAAAAGGGAATAAACGGAGAACCAGGTTTGAATGTATCCGTATTCAAAATAAAAAAACATACTTGTTTCATCATAATACAGAAGTTGTAATTTACGACCAGCAGTAATGGTTTTCTAATAGAATAGAACTATATTTTTTAACTCCTTTAATTCTTTCTTACATAAAAAACACCTGACTCTTAAGAATGTCTAATTAACTCCTACCTATTTTGGTTTGAAAATATTGATGATCTTTATTTTGGAAATAACTAAATAGTAACCATTTACTATTAGCTTTTCTATAAAATATCTTTTAACAAGCGTGAATTTTTAGAGAGTATTTTATTTTTCTCTTTTTATAAAAAGAGTGTCTAGAGCCATTTCTTTTTGAAGCCATGTTCTTAACTCAGTTTCTTTTAAAGAAATAATGCTATCGGGTAATTTTAAGTTCCATTTAATTGTAGCCACAGGAATGGTATCTATTTTTATAAAATCTTTGGAATATAAAACGCTAGCAAATCCAATTTCTTGAATATTTGTATATCTAATTTTTGCATCTTTTGCAATTCTACTAAAAGCGATGATCTTCTGGTTTTTATTTAATGCATCTTGCTCTATTCTATCATTTAAATTAGATACTGTTTCTTGTAAGTCTGATATCTGTTTTTGTAAGCCTGCAATAATATTTTTACTCTCTTGTAACTCTTCCCTTTTCTCTTTATAGGCTGTTGTAATTAATTCAAAACTCTTCGTATCGCTCCCTTTAATTTTTATTAAAAAATCTTTTATTCTGTGATACTTTTCGTCTTTAAGTTGATTTGAAAGCAAGTTTCTTTCTCCCTCCATAACTTCATTAAAAAAACTCAATCTTATTTCTTTTCTTTCAATATCCAAATCAGGTTCTCCAAGCAATTGAAAACTTGAAATTGATCTCACTTCATTTTTAATAAAATTGTTAAACTGTCTTTCCATTTGGCTCTCGTTTAGCACTCTTAAAAATGTAAAAATAGCAGGAATCATAACTGCAAGTCCCACAATAGTTGCAATGGTAGAATAGCGTTTTCTTTTTGCTGCATTTGCGTATTTATGCATTGGAAAACGCAATAACTTTAGTACTAAAAATGTGGCTAAGGCAATAAAAATTGTATTAATTGTAAATAAATACATCGCTCCAAAAAAGTATTCAAAGTTCCCTTTTGCCAATCCATAACCAGCGGTACAAAGCGGAGGCATTAAAGCTGTAGCAATGGCAACTCCAAAAATAACTGAAGCGATGGTACCTTTTTTTGTTCTAGCAACCATTAATGCTAAACCCCCAAAGAATGCAATTAACACATCACGAATATCAGGACTAACACGGCCTAGCAATTCTGAAGTATCCTCGCTTAATGGGAAAAAATAGAAAAATAAAAATGACGCAAACAAACTTAGGGCTATCATAGTACCTAGGTTGACTAACGATTTCTTAAGCGTATTGATGTCATTTAAGGCAAAAGACATCCCAATACCTAATATTGGCCCCATCAAAGGAGAAATTAACATGGCGCCAATTACAACTGCAGTAGAATTTGCGTTTAATCCAATTGAGGCTACAAAAACAGCAAAAATAAGAATCCAAGCGGTTGCCCCTTTAAAAGGGATGTCTGCTTTAATAGCGTCTAAAGTAGCTTCATGATCTGTGTCATCCCTAAAATCAAATAATTCAACTAAAAAAAGTTTTATACTTTCAAAAAGTCCTTTGGCGTCGTCTTGTACATGTTGTTTTGAATCTCTAATGGATCCTTGAGAGGTATTGTTTTCTTCCATTTGTGTCGATGTGTAAAATGGAAATATACAAAAAAAAAGAAAAAGTTAATTACTGTAAAGAGATTGAATCAATTTCTAAGCGAAATGTTTCGGCTTTTTTATTTCCAATTAAAAAAGCAATTTCTTGAATTTTATTGGGCTTTAAATTATCCATATTTAAATTTCTTCCTCTAAAAGCAGGATACATATCACTCATCATAATTGAAATAGTTTCCCATTCATTGGATGTTTTAAAACTTGTGATGTACGAATAATAATCCCTTCTCCTATTTTTTATTCTAAATTGATATGTTTTACCATCTCCTTTTAAACGAATTTGAATTTTTTTGAATTGAGAAACATCCTTTGTATTAAACTGATGCCTTACAGAAGAAAAACCTCCATAGTTATCTAATGATACCTTTCCTGTAAATACGGCATTTCCATTTTTGTTTAGGTAAAATTCACCACTTGATCTTCCCCCCATTACAACATCGTCTACAATTCTCCAAGAAGAGAGGTTTGAGTCTTTGGTGAAATCAAAAATAAGGGCATCTGAGTCGCTCATAAACAAAGAAAATATAAGAAAGAAAGAAAATTTGTTTAACATAAATAGTTATTAATGAAACAAATATACTATTTTTAATGTTTAAGAAATGTTAAAATAAAAAACTCCGAACTGATTGTTCGGAGTTCTTAATGTGACCGGGCTGGGGCTCGAACCCAGGACCCTCTCCTTAAAAGGGAGATGCTCTACCAACTGAGCTACCAGGTCTTTTTTGGCTTAGCGGGTGCAAATATATATTTTATTTTATAAAAAACAACGTAGTTTTTTATTTTGTTTCATTTAAATATGCTTCTCTTATTTTTTTAAATAAATTAGAGGAATATACAAAATCTACAACCGCCTCATTATCAGTTTTAAATATCTCATTATTATTGCCCTCCCAAGCCTTTTTGCCATTTTTTAAAAAAATTATTTTTTCTCCTATTTCCATTACAGAGTTCATATCATGCGTATTTATTACTGTGGTAATTTGATATTCATCAGTAATTTCTTGAATTAAATTATCTATTACAATTGCTGTTTGCGGGTCTAAACCAGAATTAGGTTCATCACAAAATAGATATTTAGGATTCATTACTATGGCCCTTGCAATAGCTACTCTTTTTTGCATACCTCCAGATAATTCTGCTGGTAATTTATTATTAGAATTTTCAAGATTTACTCTATTTAGAACAAAATTTACTCGATCTAACATTTTTGCTTGTGATTGATTTGTAAACATCTTTAGAGGAAACATTACATTCTCTTCTACTGTTTGTGAATCGAACAATGCACTTCCTTGAAAAACCATTCCAATTTCTTGTCTCCATTGTCTCTTCTCTTCATTTGTAAATTGTGTATTTATTCTTCCATCAAAAGAAATTGTTCCCTCTTCTGGGATATGCAAACCAATTAAAGATTTTAAAAAAACAGTTTTACCAGAGCCACTCTGCCCAATAATCAGGCTTGTTTGCCCAGGGTAAAAAGTGGTACTTATTCCTTTTAAAATTTTAACTTTATTAAATCCTTTATGTAAATTATTAACTTCTATCATCTATGTTAGTAACATTTGAGTTAAAAAATAATTAACAATTATAATTAAAATAATTGTCCATACAACAGATTGTGTGCTTGCTTTACCAACTGCTATGGATCCTCCTTTTACATAATAACCATGATAAGAAGGAACTGTTGCTATTAAAAATGCAAAAACTAATGTCTTTATAAGAGAATAGGTAATTAAAAATGGGTTAAATGTTGTTTGTATGCCTTCTATATAATCTGCTCCTGAAAATAATCCAGACAAAACTCCAGAAACCCAACCTCCAAAAATTCCTAAAACCATGGCCAAAGAAATTAAAAATGGATAGAAAAAAACAGTAGCTAATACTTTAGGAAATACTAAATGGTTTAGAGAGTTAATACCCATAACTTCTAGTGCATCAATTTGTTCTGTAACTCTCATTGCTCCGATACTAGAAGTAATATAAGAACCTACTTTACCCGCAAGTATTATGGAACAAAAAGTAGGTGCAAATTCTAAAATAATTGAACGTTTTGCAGCAAAACCAATTAAGGATTTTGGAATTAAAGGATTGTCTAAGTTTAGGGCAGTTTGCAAGGCAATTACCCCCCCAATAAAAAAAGAAATAAACATAATGATACCTAATGACTTAAAGCCTAATTCTTCAATTTCTCTTAAAAGTGCTTCATAAAAAACTCTAAAACGTTGAGGCTTTCTAAAAACCTGACCCAACATTATGAAATACTTACCAACATGTTCTATGTAATTCATTCAAGTTAAATTTATGCTAAAGTATTAAATTATGATTAATTAACATTGTATATATAAGCTTCAAAATAAAAATAATTACATTTGATAGATTATTACAAATTCAATAAAAATGAAAAAAAAAATACTCCTTTGTATTTGCTGCTTAATAGTACTATTTGGTTGCTCTGAAAATCATAGAGAAAAAAAACAAAAAAAATCTAAATTAGTTGTTGGAATTGTAATCGACCAAATGAGATATGATTACCTAACTAGGTTTGCAGATAAATATGGAGAAGACGGTTTTAAAAGAATTTTAAGAGGCGGATTTTCTTTAGAGAATGCACATTACAACTTTATACCAACCTACACAGCAGTGGGTCATGCATCAATTTATACAGGAGCATCGCCTTCAAATCATGGTATAATCTCTAACAATTGGTATGATAAAAAATTAAAGAGATCTATTTATTGTGTCGATGATGCTAATTATAAAACCATTGGAAATGATGGTGATGGAGGCAAAAAGTCTCCTTTCAGAATGTACACCACAACAATTACAGATCAATTGCATTTAGCACAAAATATGAAAGGCAAAACCATTGGAATTGCTATTAAAGACCGTTCTGCAATTTTACCTGCTGGTCATACTGCAAATGCTGCATATTGGTTTGATGGAGGCAAACAAGGAACTTGGATTTCCTCTTCATTTTATATGGACAAACTACCTAAATGGGTAGATAACTTTAATACTTCAGGTAAAGCAGATACGTATTTAAGTATGCCTTGGGAAACCCTATATGATATTGCTACCTACACAGAGAGTATTGCTGATGATAATAATTTCGAAGGTCTTTTTAAAGGTGAAGAAAAGCCTGTTTTTCCTCATAATATTCCAGAATTAAGAAGTAAAAACAATAATTATAGTATTTTAAAAGCAATTCCAGGAGGAAATTCTATAACTGCAGATTTTGCAAAAGCTGCAATTATTGGAGAAAATTTAGGCAGCTCTGATGTTACTGACTTTTTAGCGGTTAGTTTTTCTTCTACAGATTATGTTGGGCATCAATATGGAGTTGCCTCCAAAGAGACAGAAGACACCTATTTACGATTAGATAAAGATTTGGCAAGTTTTTTTACATTTTTAGACACCCAAGTGGGAAAAGGAAACTACACTTTATTTTTAACAGCAGATCATGCAGCTGTTCAAACTCCATCATATCTGAAATCCGTAAAAATACCAGCCCATTATTTTAAATCTAAAAAGTTTGAACTATTTGTAAACAAAATCACAAAAAAATATTTTAACTCAGATGAGTTGGTAGAAAAAATTTCTAATTATCAGATCTTTTTAAACAAAGAAAAAATAGCCTCTTTAAAATTAGATGAAAATAATGTAGCACAAAAAATTGCTGATGAAGTACTAAGTTTTGATGGAATATATAAATCAGTAACTGCAAGAACTTTGCAAACAACAACCTTTACCAACGGTATTTTAAATTCTTTACAGAATGGGTATCATCAAAAGTTTTCTGGTGATATTTTGTTAATCCCTAGTCCGTCAACAATTAGCTATGGGAAAAAAGGAACTACACATGGTTCTGGGTATTCTTACGACACTCATATACCAATCATCTTTTATGGAAATGGAATTAAAAAAGGAATATCCAAAAAGAAATATGAAATTATAGATATTGCTCCAACAATTGCTAATCTACTTCAAATTGAGTTCCCAAATGGTAGTACAGGAAAAATAATTGATGAAGCATTAAAGTAATATGAAAAACCTGATATGTACATTTTTTTTAATAAGTTTTGGCGTCAACTCTTATTGTCAAATATCTAATTTCAAAGAAAAATTCATTCTTCCAGACCAAGTAAATGAGACTTCTGGATTAATTTTCTATAACGATAAAATCATTACTCACAATGATAGTGGTGATGCTGCCAATTTATATGAAATAGACAGTTTAACAGGAAACATTTCAAGAACAATAAATATAAATAATGCTACAAATGTTGATTGGGAAGACATAACACAAGATGAAACACACATTTATATTGGCGATTTTGGCAACAATAATGGCAATAGAACAGATTTAAAAATATATAAAATTTTAAAGCAACAGTTTGTAAACTCTACTTCTTTAAGCGCTGAAGTTATTTCCTTTTCATATGAAGATCAAACTGACTTTGACTCTAGTAATGATCATAATTTTGATGCAGAATCATTAGTAGTTTTCAGAGACAATCTTTTAATTTTTTCAAAAAATAGAGGCGATTTAAAAACAAATGTATACCTAATTCCAAAAATCACTGGAAATTATTCAGCAACAAAAGTAAGTACCTTCAATGCTGAGGGCTTAATAACTGGCGCTACCTATAATTTGGGGGATGATAGTTTTATGTTATCTGGGTACTCAAGTTCTGGAAATCCCTTTTTATTGTATATTAGTCATGATAGAGATTCCGGAAATGACATATTTAATAATGGAGCTGTAAAAATTGATTTAATAACAGAGATTGGGCCAAGCCAGATTGAAGGAATTACTTTTTTTGACAATGAGAGATACTATTTATCTAGAGAAGAAGTAAATGTCAACGGAGTTAATTTCCCACCAAAACTATATGAATTTAAAAGTGATTTTTTTAGTTTACTTTCTATTGATAAAAACTTATTATATAACCAAGTTATAATATATCCTAATCCAACTAGATCAAAAGTTTTTTTAGCCTTTCCTGAACAAGAAAAAATAATTAAATTAAAAGTATTCAATTCTTTAGGAAAAAACATACACTCTAAAGAGAAAAGTAAAAATGAAATAGATCTAACAACCTTTCCAATGGGGACTTACTTGCTAAAAATTTATTTAGAAAATAAAAAATCGGTTGTAAAAAAACTAATCAAACTTTAAAAATTATCTTTATTGGCGCAACTGTTATTAGGAACACATTCATTAGATAAATGATATTATTTTAATCTTTTGGTAAAAAAACTTCCGCCATCATACAACGCGCACTTCCCCCTCCACAAGCTTCAATTGTGTCTAATGAACTTGCTATTATTTTACAATGATTATTAATTTGAGACTTTTGAGATTGGGTTAAACTATTTAAGGCCGCTTGACTCATCACTAAAAAAAGTTCATCATTTTTACCACGAACTTGCAACATATTTCCTGCAAAATTATTAAGCTGTTCCTCTGTAATGTCAATTACCTTTTTACCATCCTCTTTAAAATTTTTAAGTAAATTTTTACGCTCTGCTTTATCATCTATAGAAGCCAAACAAACGATTACAAAAGTTTCTGCAACACACATCATAACGTTTGTATGATAAATTGCTTCTCGTTTATCATTTACAGTTTGATTTGCAGTAAAAATAACTGGACAATATTCGAAATCTTCGCAAAACTCAATAAACAATTCTTCATCAGCTCTTGGAGAAATTGCACAATATGCTTTGTTGTTTTCTCTATCTAAAACCATACTGCCTGTGCCTTCTAAGAAAATATTTTCTTCTTCAGCAGAGGTGTAGTCAACAATATTTTCAATTAAAAAACCATGCTTTTCTAAAGTTTCCAAAATATCTTCTCTTCGCTCTAAACGCCTATTTTCTGCAAACATTGGATACAAAGCTACAGAACCATTTGTATGAAAAGAAATCCAATTATTAGGAAAAATAGAATCTGGAGTATCAAAGACTTTAGTATCTGAAACCACCACCACATTGATACCGAAACTATGTAACTTTTCTACATAGCCATCAAACTCTTGCTGTGCTTTGGCATTAACACTAGTTGGTGTTAAATTATCTAATACTTTTTGATAATAATTATTTACCGCAGTTTGTTCATTCATTCTAAAATTGATAGGACGAATCATTAAAATGGTATTTGTAGTTTGTCTCATTAATTTTTAATTTATTAACAAAATTATACTTTTTTATAATAACAATTTTATCATTTCAATAAATAATTTGGTTTACTCAGAAAAGTCATCCATAGTTCCTAATTACAAAACTATCATCTTTAAATACTATTTTAAAAGCAACTCAATCATACTATTTTTTAGCACTTGAATATTGATATTAACTGTCTGAAAAGTAGAGCTTCACGAATCATTTTGATCAGACCCAATCATTTATGTTTGGGTTTTTCATTTCAAATTTTATATTTTGTTTAACTTATTTTACAAAATATTTAACAAAATTAATTTGATGATTTGTTTACCCTTTTAGTAGTTTTGCTAGACATTAAAAACCTTAAAAATTATTTCAAATGAAAAAAGTATCAAAACTATTATTTTTATTTACTACTATTCTCTTTTTATCTTCCTGTAGCGATGATGATGATCCAATTATAGAAACAAATACTATTGTAGATGTTGCTGTAAACAACAATTTATCCAGTTTAGTTGCTGCCGTAGTCAGAGCAGACCTAGCTGAAACTCTCTCTGGATCTGGTCCTTTCACTGTATTTGCACCTACAAATGCTGCTTTCCAAGAATTGTTAGATTCTGAACCAAATTACAATTCTATTGACGATATTCCTGTTGAGGATCTAAGAGCTCTTTTATTATTTCATACTTTGAGTGGAGAAGTAAGATCTACTGATTTATCAGACACCTACGTTAACACACTATCTCAAGGTCCAAATGACGAAGCTCTTTCATTGCAAGTAGAAGTTACTGGTGCCATTGAATTTAACGGAGATGCTAAACCTGTTACCGTTGATGTTGAAGCAAGCAATGGCGTAGTTCATGTAATCGACAAGATAATGATACCTCCTACCATTGTAGATATGGCTTCAAATAATGCTGCTTTCTCAAATTTGGTTGATGCCTTAACAGACCCAAGACATACTACTGATTTTGGTGAAATTTTAGGTGGAGATGGACCTTTCACAGTATTTGCACCAACCAATGATGCGTTTGAAGCATTGTTAGCTTCAAATACTGATTGGAATTCATTAGGAGATATACCAATAGCAACACTAGAAGCTGTGCTTTTGTATCATGTAGTTGACGCGAATGTTCAGTCAGACGAATTATCCAATGGTGAAGTAACTACTTTAGGTGGAACCATCACAATAGATTTAACCAATGGAGCTCAAATAAAGACTTCTAGTTCTCAGACTGTAAATATTATTTTGACAGACGTTCAAGGTTGGAACGGTGTAGTTCATGCTATAGATGAAGTTTTATTACCATAAATAAGTATTTTTAATAATTACTTACAAATAAAAAAAGCTGCAAATTGCAGCTTTTTTTATTTGATTTTTTTTCTCTAATCTCGAATCAATGGCATTGTTGAACAGCGTAACAAACCCTCTTGTTTTGCTATTTCTGAATATGGAACCTCTTCAACAATAAAACCTTGATCTCTTAACCAAGTGTTTAAACGTGTAAAGTTTTTTTCAGAAATAATAACTTTTTCAGAAATAGAAAAAATATTACTATTCATATGGTACATTTCTTCTTTTGTAATCTCAAAAACGTTTTCTGGTCCGAAGAAATTGAGTAGCCATTCGTATTCACTTTCAACAAGAAATCCATTTTTATGAAGAATAGCTTTATCGTTTCCTATAGGTTGAAAACAGCAATCCAAATGTAAGGCATTTTCTTTGGGATTAGTATTGTGCTTTCTTAACTCAAAAGCTTTAACAGTTTTGTCTGGAAATAACTCCTGTAAAGCAATAACAGCGTCAATATTTGTACGTGCTGTTATATAATCTGAATAATCTTCCCCTGAATAAGTTCCTACAAAAATATAATCATTCCAAGGCATAACATCTCCTCCCTCAACATGGCATTCTTCTGGCAACTGAATAATATTAGCTGGATCTATCTGATCTACTATATGTTGTATTGCCTCAAACTCTTTATTTCTATCAGGTAAAATATTGGCTTTAATTAATTTGTCTTCAATTACAAAAGCAATATCTCTAGAAAATATTTGATTATAATTCTCTATTACTTTGGGTCTAAAAACTTGAATATTATATTTTCTTAAAACTTCTGCAACTGCATCCATCTCTAGAATCATATCTGCTTCTTTTGGATACGTACCTGCCAAAACATGCTGTCTGCTTTTTGGGTCATAACAATCTTCCTGTTTTGGTGTTGGACCATTACTTTTTGCAGAACCTAAAACAACAGTTCGCAATGTAGCAGTTTCGTTTTTAACACTTAATTTTAACATAATTAGATACAAAAAAAACTTCATATAATTATGAAGTTTTTATAATTTTAGATTGTTATCTTTTATTCAATTCTACAAAGGGTCTGGAGTTTTCACCAATGTATACTTGACGTGGACGTCCAATTGGTTCTTTACCCAATCGCATTTCTTTCCATTGGGCAATCCAACCTGGTAAACGTCCTAAAGCGAACATTACTGTAAACATTTCTACAGGAATTCCCATTGCTCTGTATATTATTCCTGAATAGAAATCGACATTAGGGTACAATTTTCTTTCAACAAAGTATGGGTCATGTAAAGCCTCTTTTTCTAACTCTCTAGCAATGTCTAGAATAGGATCTTCTATTCCTAAATCATTTAAAACTTCGTCAGCAGCACTTTTAATAATTGTTGCTCTTGGATCAAAGTTCTTATACACTCTATGTCCAAATCCCATCAATCTAAAAGGGTCTGATTTATCTTTGGCTTTGGCCATATACTTTTTTGTATCTCCTCCATCTTCTTTAATTGCCTCTAACATTTCTAAAACAGCTTGATTTGCACCCCCGTGAAGTGGCCCCCAAAGTGCAGAAATTCCTGCTGATAAAGAGGCAAATAATCCTGCGTGAGAAGAACCAACTATTCTTACAGTTGACGTGGAACAGTTTTGTTCATGATCTGCATGTAAGATGAATAGTTTATTTAAAGCATTGTTTATAATTGGATTGATAACAAACTCTTCATTTGGTTTTTCAAACATCATCTTCATTATATTCTCAACATATCCTAATGAATTGGAACCATAATTTAATGGTAAACCTTGTTTTTTACGCATCGTCCAGGCAACTAATACAGGAAATTTTCCTAATATTTTAACAATCGCTCTGTACATTTCTTCTTCAGAATCGACATTTACTGAATTTGGATTGAAAGCAATTAAAGCAGTTGTTAATGAGGATAAAACTCCCATCGGATGAGCGTTTTTTGGAAAAGCATCAATAATTCTTTTTACATCTTCATCTACGATTGCATTTTCTTTAATATCTGCATGAAATTGATCTAACTGTTCTTTGTTAGGTAATTCGCCAAAAATTAATGCATACGCAACTTCTAAAAAGTCAGCTTTTTCTGCTAACTCTTCAATTGAATATCCTCTATAACGCAAAATTCCTTTTTCTCCATCTAAAAAAGTAATAGCGCTTTCACATGAGCCTGTATTTTTATATCCAGGGTCGATGGTTATAACTCCTCCTGTTGAAGCTCTTAATGTTTTAATATTAATTGCAACCTCATTTTCTGTTCCTTTCAATAGAGGAAAATCATAAGAATTATCACCAATTTGTAACTTTGCTATATCTGACATTTTCAATCTGTTTTTGTTTTTTATTTCGAGGCACGAAGATACCAATTTTAAAAGAAATTTAAAAATTGACCTCATAGATTTTTGATATAAAAAAATAAGGCAATTTTATAAGAGAATTCATTAAACAAAAAGAAAAACCTCATGATTAAAATCATGAGGCTCTGCAGATGTGTTTTTTAAAAAACTTATATATTAAATGCTTTTTCTTGAGGGAAGTAAGCAACCTCTGCTAACTCCTCTTCTATTCGCAATAACTGGTTATATTTTGCCATCCTGTCTGAACGAGAAGCAGAACCTGTTTTAATTTGTCCGCAATTTAGAGCAACTGCTAAATCTGCAATGGTGTGATCTTCGGTTTCACCAGATCTATGACTCATTACAGAGGTATATCCTGCATTTTTGGCCATATTAACAGCTGCGATAGTTTCTGTTAGTGTACCAATCTGGTTTACCTTAATTAAAATTGAATTTGCAATACCATTTTTAATTCCTCTTGATAAACGCTTAACATTTGTTACAAATAAATCGTCTCCAACTAATTGAACTTTATCTCCAATTAAATCTGTAAGGTATTTCCAACCCTCCCAATCATTTTCATCCATTCCATCTTCAATAGAGATGATAGGATAATTAGTTGCTAATTCTGCTAAATAATCTGCTTGTTCCTTACTGGAACGGATGGTACCTGTTGCTCCTTCAAATTTAGAATAATCGTATTTCCCATCTACATAAAATTCTGCTGCTGCACAATCTAAAGCTATCATAATATCATCACCTAAGGTATAGCCTGCATTGCTAACCGCTAGAGCAATAGTTTCTAGAGCATCCTCTGTTCCTCCTTCAAGATTTGGAGCAAAACCTCCTTCATCTCCAACTGCAGTAGATAAATTTCTATTGTGTAAAACTTTCTTTAAGTTATGAAAAATTTCAGACCCCATTTGCATAGCCTCTGAAAAACTTGAAGCCTTTACAGGCATTACCATAAATTCTTGAAAAGCAATTGGTGCATCTGAATGAGATCCTCCATTAATAATATTCATCATTGGAACTGGTAATGTATTTGCAGACACTCCTCCTACATATCTGTATAAAGAAATTCCTAATTCATTTGCTGCTGCTTTGGCCGCTGCTAATGAAACACCTAAAATTGCATTTGCTCCTAATGTCGATTTGTTGGGAGTACCGTCTAAATCAATCATCAATTTATCTATGGCATTTTGTTCGAAAACAGAAATTCCTAATAATTCTTGAGCTATAATCGTATTTACGTTTTTAACTGCTTTGAATACTCCTTTTCCCATATATGCGTTTCCGCCATCACGTAATTCTACAGCCTCATGCTCTCCTGTTGAGGCACCAGAGGGAACTGCAGCTCTACCCATAATTCCATTTTCTGTAATAACATCTACCTCAATAGTAGGATTTCCTCTAGAATCAAAAATTTGACGTGCGTGAATGTTTATTATAATGCTCATTTATTTTTTTGTTATTAAGTTCAATTTAAAAATGAATTTGGTTGCGTTTAAAATATCTGGCTAAATTACAAAATGTCTTTTAGTAATTTAGAATTTGTAATTGATAAATTACGAAAACGATTACTCAAAAAAATATGGGCTTAAAGTAAAGAAAAAAAAGTAGGCTGATTGGGGCAATTGCGGTGAATAGGGGGTTCTTAATTTGATGCTAAAAAAAAGAGGTAATACATTATTACCTCTTTTTTTTTAAAGTGAATTACAATAATCAATCAACTTTATAAGATCTGTTTCTTTTTTTAAGGATAGCTTTTGATCTTTTATATACTTTACAACTTCTTTTCTAGAGTTTGTATCTACAAGATTTAATATGGCTGACTTTTTAGGTTTGATTTTTGTCATTTTTTTCCCCTGTTTGACAAAGTACCAAGATTTCTTTTTGAATTCACTTCTGGGCCTATTTACCATTGGGTTATCAGATCCTGGAATAAACTTTACTGTATGTTTTTTTAATAATGATATTTTTTTCCCTTTATGGAGTATTTCAAATACACTTTTTTTATTTTCGTTTGGGTTGTATATTTCTTCAAAATCTCTATTTTTTATGGATATTTTATCGATGTTATCAAAAGTATATAGAAAAACAGAATCATTTTCCATTTTTGTGAAAAATTGGTCATTCTTAATATTATAATTAATATTTTTCATTTTATAAACTTTATCTTTAAGATAAACTAAACCTGGAGTCTCTGTATTGTCAAATAAAAAAATCGATCCATCCAAGCCTCTACTTTGAAGGCGAATATCATCAAATTGATAAAAAACACCCATTGTTTTTGACCACTCATTTGGGTTACCAACCATGGAATTCATCTCTGAATTAATTGAGCCATTGATATTTGGAAAAGGAGCTCTTCCACCTGATATTCTAATAAGCTCTGTTCTGTCTGTTTGTGAATAGCTAAAAGAAAATACAAACAGAAAAAGAAATGTTAAAGAAAGTCTCATAATAATTTAATTTTTAGAAATTTAAATATAATAAAATATTATTAATGAATAATATCTATAGAAAACAAAACCTAATTTAAATCTTTGATACTTTTATAAAAATTCTTATTTTTTGAATAATATTGTATCAACTTACTTTCTTCGCTATCTTTGTTAGCTTATCAATTTTCTATCCACCATAAGATTAGCAGATCCTGATACTAATGTAATACTCTTAAAATTAATAATTGAAATTTTATTGGCTTCCATAAGCACCTCCAATCTACAACTATCAATCTCGAGATCTATTTTTAAAGCCTTTGCATTGCATTCATCTTAAGAACCTTTTCTATATTAAAAAAATATGAATCGTTTCCTTGTTGAGATATACTTTGTACAGACATCAAATACATATACTTTCCCAGCAATTCCATGAGGATCTTGAAGTCCGTTTCCTTTGGTTATCAGTGCGTAGAAATTATTGATACCTTTACTTTATTGAGATTTTTTGATGTTTTCTATAAATTGATCAAACAAATATTGAGCATCATTTGGACCAGGACTTGCCTCTGGGTGGTATTGTACAGAAAAGCAATTCTTATTTTTCATCTTAATACCGGCTACCGTATGATCATTTAAATGAACATGGGTTATTTCTAAATCTGGATGGTTTTCTGTTTCTTCTCTATTGATTGCAAATCCGTGATTTTGAGAAGTGATTTCTCCTTTTCCAGTAATTAAATTTTTTACTGGGTGATTAATTCCTCTATGCCCATTGTGCATTTTGTAGGTAGAAACTCCGTTTGCCAAAGCAATGATTTGATGTCCTAAACAAATTCCAAACAGTGGTAAATCTCTTTTAATGATTTCTTTGGCCACTTCTTGTGCTTCGACTAGAGGTTCTGGATCTCCAGGTCCATTAGAAATAAAATAGCCATCTGGATTAAAAGCTTCCAATTCTTCAAAAGAAGAATTGTATGGAAACACTTTTACATACGCGTCTCTTTGCACTAGATTTCGTAGAATATTTTTCTTTATTCCAATATCTAATGCGGAGATCTTAATAGGTGCATTTTCATCACCTACAAAATAAGGCTCTTTGGTAGATACTTTTGACGCCAATTCTAATCCTTTCATGTTAGGAATATCAGCTAATTGCTTTTTTAAATCTTCAATTTGATCAACCTCAGTAGAAATTAGTGCATTCATAGCGCCATTATCTCTAATATAAGCTACCAAAGCTCTTGTATCAACATCGGAAATGGCAACCAAACTATGTTTTGTAAACCAATCTTTTAAATTTCCATCAGAGTCTGCTCTAGAGTGCGTGAAACTAAAATTTCTACAAATCAAACCCGATATTTTAATTCCATCCGATTCAACTTCGTTATCATTTACACCGTAATTACCAATGTGTGCATTTGTTGCAACCATTAATTGTCCAAAATAAGAAGGATCTGTAAAAATTTCTTGATAGCCAGTCATTCCCGTATTGAAACAAATTTCTCCAGAAGCTGTTCCATTAATCCCAACAGATTTTCCATAAAATATGGTTCCGTCTGCTAATAAAATTAGTGCTTTATTTCTTTGTTGATATGCCATTTAATTGTGTTCTGTTATTTGGTGTAAAAATATAAAAAAAAGGGATAAACATAAATGTTTATCCCTTTGAATTTAATAATAGTATCATCCTATAATGATGTGTTGAAATTTAGTATTTGTTTTACATCTATTTCATTTCTATATGATAGGTTATTTTGCTTTACATATTCTTTTACTGTACTCAAATTTTCAGGGCTAACTAACGCTAAAACTTTTCTTTTTGAGAATCTAAAATTTTCTAGTGTTTTATTTTTTAAAACATAAAATCTTTTTTTACGAATAATCTTATCATTTTTCCTGTTTATCATAGGATTTGGAGATCCGTCTACTTTTTGAATGTGAAAAGATTTTAAAACAGAAAAATTATCAGACTCAAAAATAACTTCACAAATATTTTTTCCTTTTTCAGAATAAATATTTTTGTATACTCTATTGTTAATAATAATTTTTTCAATATCATTCATATTGAAGGTAAAAATAGAATCTTTATTAATTTTAGAGAGAAATGAGTTACTCTTAATATTTAAATTGATGTTTTTTAATTTAAATTTATAGTTGTCTACGGTAAAAACTACAGCATTATTTTCCCAAGAATCAAATAAATACTCAGTTCCATCTACGGCTCTTTTAGGATTTACAAAATACGTTGAAGCACCATAAGCACTTTGCACATTGCTTGAAGCTCTTAATAAAGAGGTCGAAGTATTATTAACTACAGATTCATTCTCTTGGGATTTTAAACTTAAAATTCCTAAAAAAGTAAATAATGTAATAAACAATTTGGTTTTCATAATTTTTATTTTTTTTAATTACGGAAACAAATCTAATAAAAATGCACTATATATTTTTATAAAATAATCACAAAATTTATAAATATTACTGTGTTTCATAAGATTATGAATAAATGCTTAAAGATAAATAGACATGTTATATTTGTGAATTGATCTATGTTTAATTTCAAATAAAATACAAGGGTAAAAAGGATCAAACCAACTAATACGAATAGCTATTCGTTTAAGTTATAGAGTAATAGTGAAATAATTAGTCGCTAAAAAAAAGGGTGAAAACTTAATTTCACCCTTTTCTATTTATTGTTTTAAAAAAACTACTCTTCAGTTGTCTCTTCTGTTGAAGAAACTTCTACTTGAGTAGTTTGGGCTTTCTTGCTTCTTCCTCTACGAGTAGATTTTTTTGCTTTCTTTCCTTTAGGATTATAGATTTCGTTATAATCAACCAATTCTACCATTGCCATAGGAGCGTTATCTCCTTGACGATTTCCTAATTTGATAATACGAATATACCCTCCTGGTCTGTCTGCTACTTTTACAGAAATTTCTTTGAATAACTCTGTAACTGCATATTTATCACGTAAATATGAAAATACAATACGTCTATTGTGAGTTGTATCTGCTTTAGATTTTGTAATTAATGGCTCTATAAACGTTCTCACTGCTTTCGCTTTGGCAAGAGTTGTGTTAATACGTTTGTGCTCTATTATAGAACAAGCCATATTTGCTAACATCGCTTTTCTATGCGCTGTTTTTCTTCCTAAATGATTAAATTTCTTTCCGTGTCTCATGACGTTTGTTTTATACTTTCATCTTGCATCAACTCATTTTGAGGAGCAAAATATGAAAGGTTAATCTCTATCTAATTTATATTTGCTTAAATCCATTCCGAAGTTTAAACCTTTAACAATAACTAATTCTTCTAGTTCTGTTAATGATTTTTTTCCAAAATTTCTAAATTTCATTAAATCACTTTTATTAAAAGACACTAAATCTCCTAATGTATCTACTTCTGCTGCTTTTAAACAATTTAAAGCTCTTACAGATAAATCCATATCGATTAATCTAGTTTTTAATAACTGACGCATGTGTAATGATTCTTCATCATATGTTTCTGTCTGTGCTATTTCATCTGCCTCTAAAGTAATTCGCTCATCTGAGAACAACATAAAGTGGTGAATTAATATTTTTGCAGCTTCAGTTAATGCGTCTTTTGGATTGATTGATCCATCTGTATCTATGTCAAATATTAACTTTTCGTAATCGGTTTTTTGTTCTACACGAAAATTCTCGATTGCATATTTTACATTCTTTATTGGTGTGTAGATAGAATCAGTAAAAATTGTTCCTATAGGTGCTGAAACTTTCTTATTTTCTTCAGCAGGAACAAATCCTCTACCTTTTTCTATGGTTAGTTCTATCTTTAATTCAACAGACTTATCCATATTACAGATAACTAAATCTGGATTTAGTACTTGAAAACCTGAGATAAACTTCTGTAAATCTCCAGCTGTTAATTGGTCTTGACCAGAGACATTAATGGAAACCGTTTCTCTATCAGTTTCTTCAATTTGTTTCTTAAAACGTACTTGTTTTAAGTTTAGAATAATTTCTGTAACATCTTCTACAATCCCTTTGATTGTAGAAAATTCATGAGCTACACCATCTACTCTTAAAGATGTAATTGCAAAACCTTCTAAAGAAGACAAAAGTACTCTTCTTAAAGCGTTACCTACTGTTAAACCAAAACCAGGTTCTAAGGGTCTAAATTCGAATCTACCAGAAAAATCTGTAGATTCAATCATGATTACTTTATCAGGTTTCTGAAAATTTAAAATTGCCATTTTTCTTCGTTTTAATTGGTATTTAGTTGCGCGGTGTATCTGTTTGAAGAAGACAGATAGACCCTTTGGCTAAATAGCAATATGATTAATTTATTATTTAGAATATAATTCTACAATTAATTGTTCTTTAATGTTTTCTGGAATTTGTAATCTTTCAGGAGCTTTTACAAAAGTTCCAGATTTTGTGTCTGAATTCCAAGTTAACCATTCAAAAACATTGTTGTTAGAGGCTAATGCATTCTCAATTGCTACTAATGATTTTGATTTTTCTCTTACAGCAATAACATCTCCTTCTTTTAAACTATATGATGGTATGTTAACAATATTACCATTCACAGTAATATGTCTGTGAGAAACTAATTGACGAGCTCCACTACGTGAATTGGAAATACCCATTCTGAAAACAACATTGTCTAAACGAGATTCACATAATTGTAATAATACTTCACCTGTAATTCCTTTAGAGGCTGATGCTTTTTTGAATAAGTTACTGAATTGACGCTCTAATATACCATACATATATTTTGCTTTTTGCTTTTCCATTAACTGGACAGCGTATTCAGATTTTTTTCCTCTTCTTCTTGCATTTCCATGCTGTCCTGGAGGAAAGTTTCTTTTTTCGAAGTTCTTGTCTTCTCCGAAGATTGCTTCGCCAAATTTACGAGCAATTTTTGTTTTTGGTCCTGTATATCTTGCCATTTCTAGTTTGTTATAGATAGGGATTATGAATTAAGGCTTATCCTTCGATAATCTAACTCCTATCAAATTAAAATATTTAATTATACTCTTCTTCTTTTTGGTGGACGACATCCATTGTGAGGAATTGGTGTAACATCAATTATTTCTGTTACTTCAATACCAGCATTGTGAATAGATCTGATTGCAGACTCTCTACCATTACCAGGTCCTTTAACATACACTTTTACTTTTCGTAAACCTGCCTCTTTTGCAACGTTCGCACAATCTTCTGCGGCTAATTGAGCTGCATAAGGAGTATTCTTTTTAGAACCTCTAAAACCCATTTTACCAGCAGATGACCAAGATATTACGTCACCTTTTTTGTTTGTTAAAGAAATAATAATGTTATTGAAGGATGCAGTTATATGTGCTTGTCCAACAGACTCTATAATTACTTTACGCTTTTTTGTTGCTTTTGCCATAATTTTTCAGTTTTAGTAATTTAGTTTTCTAATACTATAGTAGTTACTATTGATTAAATCTTGATTACTTATCTAACTTATTTTTTCTTGTTAGCTACAGTTTTTCTCTTACCTTTTCTTGTTCTAGAGTTATTCTTTGTTCTTTGTCCTCTTAATGGAAGACCAAGTCTGTGACGAATTCCTCTTTGACAACCGATATCCATCAATCGTTTGATGTTTAACTGTACTTCAGAACGCAATTCTCCTTCAATAGTGAAAGATCCTACTTGTTCTCTAATTGCCGCAATTTGTTCATCTGTCCAATCTTGAACTTTGATGCCCTCATCTACTTTTGCGTTTGCTAAAACTTGTTTAGCTCTACTATTTCCTATACCAAAGATGTAAGTTAATGCAACAACACCTCTTTTATTCTTTGGAATATCTATACCTGCTATTCTTGCCATTACCCTTGTCTTTGTTTAAATCTAGGATTTTGTTTATTAATTAAGTATAATCTACCTTTTCTGCGAACTATTTTGCAGTCGGCACTTCTTTTTTTAATTGACGCTCTAACTTTCATTAGTTTTGTTTTTTTAGTATCTGTAAGTTATTCTTGCCTTAGATAAATCGTAAGGACTCATTTCTAATTTCACCTTATCTCCAGGTAATAATTTTATATAATGCATGCGCATTTTACCAGAAATGTGTGCCGTAACAATATGTCCGTTCTCTAATTCTACACGAAACATTGCATTGGATAATGCTTCTGTAATGGTTCCGTCTTGTTGAATTGCTGATTGTTTAGCCATATTATTTATTTGATTTTCTATTACTATTTCCTGCTTTCATTAATCCATCATAATGACGATTTAATAGATACGAATTAATTTGTTGCAAAGTATCTATTGCAACCCCCACCATAATAATTAATGAGGTACCTCCATAAAACATTGCCCAACTCTGTTGCACTCCAAACTGGACTACGATGGCAGGCAAAATTGATAAAGCTGCTAAAAATAACGATCCTGGAAATGTTATTCTAGACAAAACGCTATCTAGTCTCTCTGCAGTGTCTTTTCCTGGTCTAATTCCCGGAATGAAACCACCACTTCTTTTTAAATCTTCAGCCATTTTATTCGTAGGAATCGTAATTGCTGTATAGAAATAACTAAAAATGATAATTAAAAAAGCAAAAATAATATTGTATCCTAAACCATTAATATCTTGTAAACTTGCTATTACTGGGAACCTTTGTGCTAAAGCAACTGGCAAAAACATAATAGCTTGTGCAAAGATAATGGGCATAACTCCTGCTGCATTTAACTTCAACGGAATATAATCTCTAGAGCCTGCAACATTTTGTATATTTCCTGCAACAGTTCTTCTGGCGTACTGTACTGCAATTTTACGAACAGCAGTCACTAGAAGTACCGTTAATAAAATGATCACAAACCAAACTATAATTTCAATAAGTATCATCATAATACCACCTGCCCCAGCATTTGTGGTTTTAGCAACAAATTCTTGTAAAAATGCTGCTGGAAAGTTTGCAATAATACCTACAGTAATCAATAACGAAATTCCGTTTCCAATACCTTTATCAGTAATTCGCTCTCCTAACCACATTGCAAAAATTGTTCCTGCAGTTAAAATTATAATTGATGACACCCAAAATGTAAGTCCAGGTACTAAAAAAGCTTCTGGTCCTAAGCCAAATTGAGTTTTGATGGCTGTAATATACGTTGGTGCTTGCACCAATGTGATACCAATTGTTAACCACCTTGTTATTTGTGTAATCTTTTTACGTCCACTTTCTCCGTCTTTTTGTAGTTTTTGTAAATAAGGAACTGCAATTCCCATTAACTGTACTACAATAGAGGCAGAAATGTAGGGCATAATACCAAGTGCCATTACGGAAGCTCTTGCAAATGCTCCTCCTGTAAATGCATTCAATAATCCTAAAAGACCTCCAGATGTACTTTCTTTTAAGGCTGCTAACTGTAATGGATCTATTCCAGGTAATGGAACAGCCGCCATAAATCGATAGACAGCGATTAAACCGATAGTAAGAAGAATTTTATTTTTTAATTCTTCTATTGAAAAAATATCTTTTAACCTATTAATTAAATTCATCATTTACAATAATCTTATAAAGTAACTGCTTCACCACCTACAGCTTCAATAGCCGCTTTTGCAGTTGCAGTGTATTTATGAACAGTTATGTTTAATTTTGCTTTTAATTCTCCGTTTCCTAATATTTTAACTAGGTCATTCTTACCTGCTAATCTAAGAGCGATTAACGTGTCTAAATTTACTGTATCAGTAATTTTTCCACTTTCAACTAAAGCCTGTAATGTATCTAAATTGATTCCTTGATATTCCTTACGGTTAATATTTGTGAAACCAAATTTAGGAACACGTCTTTGAAGTGGCATTTGCCCTCCTTCAAATCCAATTTTCTTAGAATATCCAGAACGGGATTTCTGCCCGTTGTGACCTCTTGTAGCGGTGCCACCTTTTCCAGACCCTTCCCCTCTTGCAATTCTTTTTGCTTTTTTAATGGAACCTTCTGCAGGTGTTAAATTATGTAAACTCATTTTTATATATGTCTTATTTAATTTCTTCGAAAGAAACTAAGTGTTTAACTGTATTTACCATACCAACAATAGAAGGAGTTGCCTCATGCTCTACAGTTTGGTTCATTTTACGTAAGCCTAATGCCTCAAGAGTTCTCTTTTGACTCTGAAGACGCCCGATTTGACTTTTTACTTGTGTAACTTTAATTCTTGCCATCGATCTAGATTTATCCGTTAAATACTTTCTCTAAAGAAATTCCTCTTTGCTTTGCAATTGCAGCAGCACTTCGCAATTGTAATAAAGCATCAAAGGTTGCTTTTACCACATTGTGAGGATTAGAAGAACCTTGAGATTTTGATAATACATCATGAATACCTACAGATTCTAATACAGCTCTTACGGCTCCACCAGCAATAACTCCAGTACCATTTGATGCAGGTTTGATGAAAACTTTTGCCCCACCATATTTACCTTTTTGCTCATGAGGTAGGGTTCCATCTAAAATTGGAATTCTTACCAAATTTTTCTTTGCATCTTCAATTGCTTTTGCAATTGCAGATGCAACATCTTTAGATTTCCCTAATCCATGTCCAACAACTCCGTTACCATCTCCTACAACAACAATTGCAGAAAAACCAAAGGCTCTACCTCCTTTAGTTACTTTCGTTACACGTTGTACACCAACTAATTTATCAACAAGCTCTAATCCGCTTGGTTTAACTCTTTCTACGTTTTTATAACCTTGCATAATTTCTTAAAATTTTAAACCAGCTTCTCTAGCAGCATCTGCTAATACTTTAACTCTACCGTGATATAAATATCCGTTTCTGTCAAAAGCGATAGTTTCTATTCCTGCTTTGGATGCTTTTTCAGCAATTGATTTTCCAACAGCTGCAGCTGCTTCTGTTTTAGAACTTGCTTTAATATCTTTATCTCTTGATGAAACGTTAGCGATTGTTACTCCGTTTACATCGTCTACTAGTTGTACATAAATTTCTTTGTTACTTCTAAAAACAGATAATCTTGGTTTAGATGCTGTTCCAGAAATAATTTTTCTGATTCTATGCTTAATTCTAGTTCTTCTTTGAAGCTTTGATAATGCCATAATATTCTATAATTATGCAGATTTACCTGCTTTTCTTCTTAATATTTCACCTACAAACTTAACTCCTTTACCTTTATAAGGCTCTGGCACTCTGAAAGAACGAATCTTTGCAGCTATTTGACCAACTAGTTGTTTGTCAAAAGAAGATAATTTAATAATTGGATTTTTTCCCTTCTCCGAGATTGTTTCAACTTTAACTTCTGGAGCTAATTCTAAAACAATATTGTGTGAAAAACCTAGTGCTAAATCTAATTTTTGTCCTTGATTTGAAGCTCTATAACCTACACCAACTAACTCTAGTTCTTTGGTCCAACCTTCACTTACGCCAATAATCATGTTATTGATTAAAGCTCTCATTAGACCATGCTGGGCTTTATGATCTTTACTTTCTGATGCTCTTTCTAGAACGATTTGAGCATCTTCAATTTTTACTGTAATACCCTCAGAAATAATTTGAGTTAACTCACCTAATTTTCCTTTGACGGTAATTACATTGTCTTTTATGTTTACATCTACACCTTGTGAAATGCTAACGGGATTTTTTCCTATTCTACTCATTTCTCAAGATTTAATAAACGTAACACAATACTTCTCCTCCAACATTTTCTTGACGTGCTTTTTTATTTGTCATAACACCCTTAGATGTTGAAACAATAGCAATACCAAGACCGTTTAATACTCTTGGCATCTCTGCAGAACCAACGTATTTACGTAAACCAGGTGTACTGATTCTTTGGATTTTTCTGATGACTGATTCTTTTGTGTCCTTGTCATACTTTAAAGCTATTTTAACGGTTCCTTGGACTTTATCGTCATTGAACTGGTAGCTTAAAATATATCCTTGATCAAACAAAATTTTAGTCATTTCCTTCTTCAAGTTTGAAGCTGGAATTTCTACTACTCTGTGTCCTGCTGCGATTGCATTTCTTACTCTGGTAAGAAAATCCGCGATTGGATCTGTATACATATTTACTATAAAATTGCGATTCCGGTTTTCAACTATCTCTATTGTTGCTACAGATTTCTCTGTGATAATTGAACCTATAATCAGTTAAAATTTATTTTACTCAAAAAAATAGAGCGTGCAAATATACACATTCTATTCTTTATATTGAGATTTATTTTCTTTGCCTTACCAACTTGCTTTTCTAACTCCTGGTATTAAGCCTTTGTTAGCCATTTCACGAAATGTAACACGTGAAAGTCCAAATTGACGCATATATCCTTTTGGCCTTCCAGTAAGTTTACATCTGTTGTGCATTCTTATCGGTGAAGCATTTTTTGGTAATTTTTGTAATCCTTCGTAATCTCCAGCTTCTTTTAAAGCTTTCCTTTTTTCAGCGTATTTAGCAACTGTTTTTGCTCTTTTACGCTCACGAGCTTTCATTGATTCTTTAGCCATCTTTAATTCTTTTTAAATGGTAAACCTAATTCTCCTAATAATGATTTAGCTTCTTTATCAGTATTCGCAGATGTTACAAAAGTAATATCCATTCCATTGATTTTTTTCACTTGATCAATATTAATTTCTGGATAGATGATTTGTTCAGTTATTCCTAAATTATAATTTCCTCTACCATCAAATCCATTGGCTTTGATACCGTTAAAATCTCTAACACGTGGCAGAGAAGCTGTAACTAATCTGTCTAGAAATTCATACATTTTATCTCCACGCAAAGTAACTTTTGCCCCAATTGGCATTCCTTTACGTAATTTAAATGAGGCAATATCTTTTTTAGACATTGTAGAAATAGCTTTCTGACCAGTAATTTTTGTCAACTCTTCTACGGCATAATCTATTAACTTTTTATCAGCAATTGCATTTCCAACACCTTTAGAAACTACTATTTTTTCTAACTTAGGTACTTGCATTACATTGCTGTAACTAAACTCCTCAGTAAGTGCAGAAACTACTCTATTCTTGTATTCCGCTTTTAATCTTGGTACGTAACTCATGATTATTATTATTTTTTAGTTTTTTTAGAGATTCTTGTTTTGGTATCTCCATCAACTTTATAACCTACCCTTACAGCCACACCTTCTTCTACTAACATTACATTAGAAATATGAATAGATGCTTCTTTTTTTACAATACCACCTTGAGGATTTTGAGCACTAGGTTTTGTATGCTTAGAAACTAAGTTTACGCCTTCTACGATTACTCTGTCTTTGTCCTTAATGATTTGTAAAACTTTGCCTTCAGAATTTTTACTAGTTCCTGTAATTACTTTTACAGTATCTCCTGATTTAATTTTGAACTTCTTCATCTTATTAACGATTTAAAGCACTTCAGGTGCTAGTGATACTATTTTCATGAATTGTTTTTCACGCAATTCACGCGCTACTGGACCAAATACACGTGTTCCTCTCATTTCCTCTGTAGGGTTTAAAAGCACACAAGCATTATCATCAAATCTAATATAAGATCCGTCTTTACGTCTTACTTCTTTTTTAGTTCTTACAACTACTGCTCTAGATACTTGACCTTTCTTTACAGTTCCGTTTGGAGTTGCAGATTTAATCGTTACAACAATCTTGTCTCCAATACTTGCGTAACGTTTTTTTGTTCCTCCTAAAACTCTAATTACTAAAACCTCTTTGGCTCCAGTATTGTCTGCTACTTTTAATCTTGATTCTGTCTGTAACATATTATTTAGCTCTTTCTAGGATTTCTACTAATCTCCAACGCTTAGACTTACTCATAGGTTTAGTTTCCATAATCCTTACAGTATCTCCTTCGTTGCAATCATTCTTTTCGTCGTGTGCAACATACTTCTTCGTTTTTAATACGAACTTTCCGTACATTGGGTGCTTTACTCTTTTTACCTCGTTAACAACGATAGATTTCTCCATTTTGCTACTAGATACAACACCAATTCTCTCTTTTCTAAGATTTCTTTTTTCCATCTTTAAAACTGACTATAGAATTATTGTAATTCTCTTTTTGTTAATTCTGTTGCAATTCTTGCTACAGTTCTTCTTAAGCTTCTTAACTGCAATGGGTTTTCCATTGGAGTTATAACATGAGCCATCTTAAGGTCGGTATAATTCTTTTGCAACGCACCAAGCTTCTCTTTAAGATCTGCTATAGATAATTCTTTAATTTCTGATTGTTTCATTTTCTTATCGAATTAAGCGTTAATATCAAAATCTCTTGCTACCACAAACTTCGTTCTTACTGGAAGTTTTTGAGCTGCTAAACGTAAAGCTTCTTTTGCTACATCCATTGGTACTCCACCAACTTCAAACAAAATTCTACCTGGTTTAATAACAGCAACAAAATGATCAGGAGCTCCTTTCCCTTTTCCCATACGTACCTCTAAAGGTTTTTTAGTGATAGGCTTGTCTGGAAATATTTTAATCCATAACTGACCCTCTCTTTTCATGTAACGGGTTGCCGCGATACGAGCTGCTTCAATTTGACGGGAAGTTAATAAGTTCTGGTCTGTAGATTTGATACCAAACATTCCATTAGAAAGTTGGTTTCCTCTACCTGAAATACCATTCATATTCCCTTTCGCCTTCTGTACCTTACGGTATTTTACTCTTTTTGGCTGTAACATTTTTAATTTCTAATTTTTAAAAATTATTTTCTTCTATTTGGTCTACGTTTTCCAGCATTACCACCTTTATTAGCACCGCCCTTTTGTTTAGACAATCCTACTAATGGAGACAATTCTCTCTTACCATAAACCTCACCTTTCATAATCCATACTTTAATACCAAGTCTTCCGTATTGTGTATGAGCTTCTACAAGTGCATAATCGATATCAGCCCTAAAAGTTGATAGCGGAATTCTCCCTTCTTTGTAATGTTCTGAACGTGCCATTTCAGCTCCGTTTAAACGTCCTGAAATCTGAATTTTAATTCCTTCAGCATTCATACGCATTGTAGCCTGAATAGCCATTTTAGTGGCTCTCTTATAAGAAATTCTATTTTCAATTTGACGTGCAACACTAGAGGCTACTAATTTTGCATCTAACTCTGGACGTTTAATTTCGAAAATATTAATTTGAACTTCTTTACCAGTAATTTTCTTAAGCTCTTCTTTTAACTTGTCTACCTCTTGGCCACCTTTCCCGATAATAATACCTGGTCTTGCAGTAGTGATAGTAACGGTTACAAGTTTAAGTGTTCGCTCAATAATAACTCTTGATACACTCGCTTTAAATAATCTAGCATTGATATACTTTCTTATTTTATCATCTTCAGCTAATTTATCTCCGTAGTCATTTCCACCATACCAGTTAGATTCCCATCCTCTGATAATTCCTAAACGATTTCCTATTGGATTAGTTTTTTGTCCCATTTCTACTTCGATTAATTGCTTTTATTTTTACTTCCTAACTCTAAAGTTACGTGATTAGAACGCTTACGAATTCTATGAGCACGCCCCTGTGGAGCTGGCCTTAACCTTTTTAACATACCTGCGCTATCTACACATATTGTTTTAACATACAATCCAGCATCTTCTATGGTTGCGTCTTCATTTTTAGCTTGCCAGTTTGCAATTGCAGACATTAACAATTTCTCTAAATTTCTAGATGCTTCCTTTGGACTGAATTTTAAGATTTGTATTGCTTTTTCAACCTCTACTCCTCTTACTTGATCTGCTACTAAACGCATTTTTCTTGGTGATGTAGGACAGTTAGTAAGCTTTGCAAAAGCACGGTGCTTTCTAGCTTCTTTTAACTGATCTGCCATATTTTTTTTACGAACTCCCATTGCCTACTATTTTTTTCCTTTATTTTTTGCACCAGCATGTCCTCTAAAAGAACGAGTTGGTGAAAATTCGCCTAACTTATGCCCTACCATGTTTTCTGTAACGTACACAGGTACAAACTGACGGCCATTATGAACGGCAATTGTTTGTCCTACAAAATCTGGAGTAATCATGCTTGCCCTAGACCAAGTTTTGATTACAGTTTTGTTTCCAGCTTCTACGTTAGCTAACACTTTTTTCTCTAATTTATAGTGAACGTAAGGTCCTTTTTTTAATGATCTTGCCATAACTTATTATTTCTTTCTACGTTCTATAATATACTTATTACTAGCTTTTGTCTTAGATCTAGTTTTAAATCCTTTGGCAGGAATACCATTTCTAGATCTTGGATGACCTCCAGAAGCTCGTCCTTCTCCACCACCCATTGGATGATCTACAGGATTCATTCTTACAGCATTCGTTCTAGGTCTTCTCCCTAACCATCTAGATCTACCTGCTTTACCAGACACTAATAATTGATGATCTGAATTAGATACAACTCCTATGGTAGCCATACATGTTAACAAGATTAGTCTTGTTTCACCTGAAGGCAACTTCACGGTTGCATATTTACCATCTCTTGCCATTAACTGAGCAAAAGAACCCGCAGAGCGAGCCATAACTGCTCCTTGACCTGGACGTAATTCTATACATGAAATTGTGGTTCCTAAAGGAATTTCATTTAATGTCATTGCATTTCCAATTTCTGGCGCATTTCCACTCCCTGAAACAACTGTTTGACCTACCTTTAAACCATTTTGTGCAATTACATAACGTTTTTCACCATCAGCATAACTTAATAGAGCAATAAATGCTGTACGATTTGGATCGTACTCTATTGTTTTTACTGTTGCAGGAACACCTTGCTTATCTCTTTTAAAATCGATAATACGGTATCTTTGTTTATGACCACCTCCTATATTACGAGTTGTCATTCTACCTTGACTGTTTCGACCTCCAGATCGTTTTTTCGGAGCAAGTAAACTTTTCTCCGGCTTATCAGTTGTTATGGTGTCGAACCCATTTACAACTCTAAAACGCTGACCTGGTGTTATTGGTTTTAATTTTCTAACTGACATACTGTCTTTTCTTAAAGATTGTTATAAAAATCAATACTTTCTCCTTCTGCTAACTGCACAATCGCTTTTTTATATCCACTCTTAATACCGGTTACTAAACCTTTTTTAGTAAACTTTGTATTTCTTTGAATTGGATAGTTTAAAGTTTTTACACTTGAGATAGAAACTCCATAAGCCTGTTCAACAGCTCCTTTAATTTCTAACTTGTTAGCTTTTTTATCCACAACAAATGCATAACGATTAAATAATTCGCTATCATTAGTTGCCTTTTCCGTTATAATAGGTTTAATTAAAATACTCATTTCTTTCCCTATTTACTTAAATGTGAATTAATACCTTCTAAAGCACCTTCAGTTACAACAACTTTGTTAGCGTTTAATACACCATATGTATTGATTTCTGAAGCATTGATAACTTTAGAATTTTTTAAATTTCTTGATGATAAATAAACATTATTGTTTTCGCCACCTAGAACAAATAAAGATTTTTTAGTATCTAACTCTAATGCTTTTAAAACATCAACAAAATTTTTTGTTTTTGGAGTTTCAAAATTAAAATCTTCAACAACTACTAAATTCTTATCTATTGCTTGAATACTCAAAGCAGATTTACGTGCCAAACGCTTTAAATTTTTATTCAATTTAAAAGAATAATCTCTAGTTCTTGGTCCAAATATACGTCCTCCACCTCTAAAAACACCAGACTTGATAGATCCTGCACGAGCAGTACCCGTTCCTTTTTGCTTTTTTATCTTTCTTGTACTACCTGTAATCTCAGCTCTCTCTTTAGCTTTATGAGTTCCTTGTCTTTGATTCGCCAAGAACTGCTTTACATCTAAATAGATTGCATGATTGTTTGGTTCTACTCCGAATACATCGCTAGAAAGTTCAACTTTTCTACCGGTATCTTTTCCTGTAATATCTAAAACTGCTACTTTCATTATTTCTGAATAGTTACGTAAGCATTTTTGTGTCCAGGAACCGCTCCCTTAACAACAAGTAAGTTCTTTTCAGCAACTACTTTTAATACTCTTAGATTCTGTACTTTTACTGTGTCTCCACCCATTCTTCCGCCCATTCGCATTCCTTTGAATACTCTTGCTGGGTAAGATGCAGCACCAATTGACCCAGGTGCTCTTAAACGGTTGTGTTGACCGTGAGTTGCTTGACCAACACCAGCAAATCCATGACGTTTTACAACCCCTTGAAAACCTTTACCTTTGGAAGTACCTGATACATCCACAAACTCTCCTTCTTCGAAGTGTTCTACTGTAATAGCATCTCCTAGTTTATACTCTTGTTCAAATCCTTGAAATTCAATGACTTTTCTTTTTGCAGTGGTGCCAGCTTTTTTAAAGTGACCGTCTAACGATTTGTTAGAACTCTTCGCCTTTTTGTCATCGAAACCAAGTTGTAACGCGTTGTATCCGTCAACCTCTTCGGTTCTGACTTGGGTAACAACGCAAGGACCTGCTTCTATAACGGTACAAGGGATGTTTTTCCCGTTCTCGTCGAATAAGCTGGTCATTCCAATTTTTCTTCCTATTAACCCAGACATTTAGTTAAAATTTTAGACGATAGAAATATTTCCAGCGCGTCTATTATTAATAATTGTTTTTGAAACAATAGTTTCATTTTTCCGTTGAGTTTCTTTCAAAAAAAACAGCATAAAAACATTTTCTATACTGAATTTGTTTTTACCGTTTTTCCTTCGCGAAACGCTCCAGACATGTTACTCTTCAAAAAAGTCTTTGTTTTAATGCAAAAGACCTTTATTTTAGAGTTTGCAAATGTACTTCATTTTTTCGTTTAAAAAAATAAAATTTTAAAAAAAATAGTTTTACAAAAAAATATAGAAAATCTCTTGAAGATTTAAAGACTAAATTATTGAATATATTGTAAAAATTAGTGATTTTATTGAGAACTAATTTTTCATAAAACAGGTTTTATTTTTTTGTTTACAATCAATTTATAATAAACACATACAGAGTTTGGATATAAAATAATTGATATCATTTAAAAATAAAAAGCTCAAATCATTATTTTTTTAATGATTTGAGCCCATATTATATCAAACAATAAAGTTTAATTACACTTTTATTTCAACTTCTACACCGCTTGGCAACTCAAGTTTCATTAGAGCATCAATAGTCTTAGATGAAGAACTATAGATATCTAATAATCTTTTGTAAGCAGATAATTGAAATTGCTCTCTCGATTTTTTATTAACGTGTGGCGAACGTAAAACCGTAAAGATTTTTTTATGTGTTGGCAAGGGTATTGGTCCGTTTACTACAGCACCAGTACTTTTTACCGTCTTTACTATTTTTTCAGCAGATTTATCTACTAAATTGTAATCGTAAGACTTTAATTTTATTCTAATTTTTTGACTCATCTTATTTCTCTTTAGTAAATTAACCTTTTGCTTTTGCTATTACCTCTTCTGATATGTTCGATGGAGTTTCTGCATAATGAGAAAATTCCATTGTAGAAGTTGCTCTTCCTGATGACATTGTTCTTAGAGCAGTAACATAACCAAACATTTCAGATAATGGAACGATGGCTTTTACAACCTTAGAACCTGCTCTATCTGACATATCGTTTACCTGACCTCTTCTTCTATTTAAGTCCCCAACAATATCTCCCATGTTTTCTTCTGGAGTTAATACCTCCAACTTCATTAATGGTTCCATAATTTTTGCTTTTGCAGATTTTGCAGAAGCTTTATAGCCCAATTTTGCAGCTAATTCAAAAGATAATGCATCCGAATCTACTGCGTGGAAAGACCCATCTTTTAGAGTAACTTTCATAGAGTCCATTTCATACCCCGCTAAAGGTCCATTTTTCATGGCTTCTTTGAATCCTTTCTCTACTGAAGGAACAAATTCTCTAGGCACATTACCCCCTTTAATAATCGAATTAAATTGAAGGCCTATTTCACCTTCATCAGCAGGTCCAATTGTAAATACAATATCTGCAAATTTACCACGTCCACCAGATTGTTTCTTATAAACTTCTCTGTGTTCTGCTTCTGCCGTAATCGCTTCTTTATACTCTACTTGAGGTTGACCTTGATTTACTTCAACTTTGAACTCACGTTTTAAACGATCTACAATTACATCCAAATGCAATTCACCCATTCCAGAAATGATTGTCTGACCTGAAGCCTCATCTGAACGAACTGTAAAAGTTGGATCTTCTTCGGCTAATTTCGCTAGGCCAATTCCTAACCTATCAACATCTGCTTTTGTTTTAGGCTCAACTGCAATACCAATTACTGGATCTGGAAAATCCATCGATTCTAAAACTATTGGATGTTTAATATCTGATAATGTATCTCCTGTTTTAATACTTTTAAATCCAACTGCTGCACCAATATCTCCAGCTTCAATATTATCGATTGCATTTTGCTTATTGGCATGCATTTGATAAATTCTAGAAATTCGCTCTTTTTTACCTGAACGATTATTTAAAACATAAGATCCTGCATCTAAACGACCAGAATACGCTCTAAAAAATGCTAAACGACCTACAAAAGGGTCTGTAGCAATTTTAAATGCTAAAGCAGCAAAAGGCTCTTTTACATCTGGCTTACGTAACTCTTCTTGATTTGTTTCTGGATTAACCCCCACAATACCTTCTTTATCTACTGGAGAGGGCAAGTAACGACATACAGCATCTAAAAGAAACTGAACACCTTTATTTTTAAAAGCAGAACCACAAATCATTGGAATGATAGCCATATCCATAACAGCAGCTCTCAATGCAGTATGCACTTCCTCTTCTGTTATAGAATCTTCATCTTCCATAAATTTTTCTAAAAGATTCTCATCGTAACTTGCTACTTCCTCTATTAAAAGTGCACGATATTTACGAGCTTCTTCTTTCATATCCTCAGGAATATCAACAATATCAAAAGTTGCTCCCTGAGTTTCATCATGCCATACAATAGCACGGTTTTTTACCAAATCAATGATCCCTTTAAATTCATCCTCGTCACCAATATTTAAAACGATTGGCACCGCGTTTGATTTCAGCATATCTTTTACTTGTTGACAAACTCCTAAAAAGTCTGAACCTTGACGGTCCATTTTATTGACAAAACCAATTCTTGGCACTTTATAATTGTCTGCTAACCTCCAGTTAGTTTCCGATTGTGGCTCAACACCATCAACGGCAGAAAATAAAAATACTAAACCGTCTAGTACACGTAAAGATCTATTTACTTCAACAGTAAAATCTACGTGACCTGGAGTATCAATAATATTAAAGTGATATCCTTTAGTTTCGTCTGTCTTTTCTCCGTTTTCAATTGGAAAATTCCATGTACAGGTGGTCGCTGCAGAAGTAATTGTAATACCTCTTTCTTGTTCTTGCTCCATCCAGTCCATAGTAGCGGCACCATCATGCACTTCTCCAATCTTATGAGAAACACCTGTATAGTATAATACACGCTCTGTAGTTGTGGTTTTACCAGCATCAATGTGTGCTGCAATACCTATATTTCTTGTAAATTTTAAATCTCTAGCCATTTCTATTAAAATCTGAAGTGTGAGAATGCTTTGTTTGCTTCTGCCATTTTATGAACATCTGTTCTTTTCTTAACGGATGCTCCTTCTTCTTTAGCTGCAGCTAAAATTTCAGCAGCTAAACGTTGTGCCATTGTTTTCTCATTTCTTTTACGAGTGTACAAAATCATCCACTTAATAGCCATAGACACTTTACGGTCTGGTCTAATTTGCATTGGAATCTGGAATGTTGCTCCACCAACACGACGAGATCTTACTTCTACGTGAGGCATTACATTAGATAAACCATCTTTCCAAATCTCTAAAGCTGATTTTTCTTCATCTTCACCTTTTCTTTCTTCTACGATATCTAACGCATCATAAAATACTTTAAAGGCTACTGACTTTTTACCAGCCCACATTAGGTTATTCACAAAACGTGTTACTAACTGATCATTAAATTTTGGATCTGGTAATAAGACTCTTTTTTTCGCTGCTCTTTTTCTCATGTCTTTACATTAAAAAAGTTACTAATTTACTTTTTTGGGCGTTTTGCACCATACTTTGATCTTCGTTGAGTTCTTCCCTCAACTCCGGCTGTATCTAAAGCACCACGCACTACGTGATACTTTACTCCTGGCAAATCTTTTACCCTTCCACCTCTAACTAATACTATCGAGTGCTCTTGTAGGTTATGTCCTTCTCCTGGGATGTATGCATTTATCTCATTACCATTTGTTAATCTAACTCTGGCAACTTTTCTCATTGCTGAATTAGGTTTTTTTGGCGTTGTAGTATAAACACGTGTACACACTCCACGTCTTTGAGGACAAGACGACAAAGCAGCCGATTTACTCTTCTTAGTTATTTTGGTTCTTCCTTTACGAACTAATTGTTGAATAGTTGGCATACTAAATAATTACTGTTTTCGTTTATAATTAAACTTTACCTCTTTTTTAAGAGTGTGCAAATGTACGACTAATTTCTAATTATCCAAATATCAGTACCTTGTTTTTTAAAATGATTTTATTCTAATTTATTTTTCTCATTTTAAACTACATTTGAACCTTATTAAAAGAGTTCTTTTGAAACAAAAATTTACACCTTATATATACATCCTAATTTTAGTTGTTTTTTCCAACAGCTTTTTTGCACAGAAATTTAATTTAAAAATTTCGCCAGAAAAGACAAATAACAGATCTGTTTTAGAAAAAATTAAATTTCAAAAAACACACCTTGATTCAATCTCGATTTACAATGAGATTGATAAAATATCTACTTACTTAAAAAATATTGGTTACTTTACAAACACAATTAAATACATTTCTAGAATTGACACAACCTACATGGCACTGGTTTCACTTGGAGAAAAAACAGACAAGGTAATAATAAGGAATACTTCGAAAAATCTTTTAAAGTTGATTGACTTTACAAATGAAAATGACAGCATAATACTGCCTGTAAGTAAATTACAATTTATTTTAAATGCTATTTCAAAAAAACTAGACAGCCAAGGAAAATCTTTTTCGAGAGTTCAACTCTCCAATATTGAATTAAAAGATAGAGTTATTTTTGCTGATCTAAAAATTCATCAATCAAAAAAAAGAAAAATAGATAAAGTCCTTATTAAAGGATACGAGCAATTTCCTAAATCACACATCAAACATCATTTCAATATTAAAAAAAATACGATTTTTAATACAAAAAAGATCGAAGAAATTTCTACTTCAACAAAGTCTTTGCAATTTGTAAAAGAAACTAAAAAACCTGAAGTTTTATTCACTAAAGATTCAACAATTGTATATATCTACCTAAAAAAACAGCAGAATAATAGTTTTGACGGCCTGGTTAATTTCACATCAAAAGAAAAAGGAGGCGTCTTATTTAATGGTCATTTAGATTTAAAGCTAAATAATATTTTAAACGCTGGAGAAAACTTTGAACTTTTTTGGAATCGTATTGGTGAAGAAAAACAAGAATTTAATATTTCTACAGAAATCCCTTATGTGTTTAACGCTCCTATTACCCCTTGGATATCTTTTAACCTATATAAGCAAGATAGTACTTTTTTAAACACCGAGTTCAAAACAAGCATGGCTTACAATGTAAATTCAAAAACAAAAATCGCTGCAACCTACTCAAACCTAGATTCAAAAAATCTTCAAGAGACTTTAACATCTAATGCTGTTGAAGAATTTCAAAATTCGTTTTTTGGGTTAAAGTTTTCATATTCGATACCAAAAAATGATGTTTTTTTTAATCATAAATTCTTTTTGGCGGTTCATCCTACTTTTGGTAACAGAAAGTCTAAAGGCAACTCAACAAATCAATTCAAGGTAGAATTTACAGCAAGTTATATCTGGGACCTCAATAGAAGAAACAGTATTTTCATTAAAAACAAAACAGGGCACTTAACCTCCGATAATTTTTTAGACAATGAACTTTATAGAATTGGAGGTGCAAACAGCATTAGAGGCTATAACGAACAGAGCATATACACCAATAGTTTTAGTGCGTTTCATTTTGAATACCGTTTTTTAACTTCCCAAACATCTTATGTATATTCTATCACTGACATTGCAAGTGTTAACGCGAGTTCAAGCAACGAAAACCTTTTAGGTTTAGGTATTGGATACTTATTTAGAACAAAAAGCTCTCAAATAAATATAAGTACTGCTGTAGGAAAAAACTCTTCAAATAAGTTCGATTTTAATACATCAAAAATTATCATTAGTTGGAAGAATTATTTTTAGTACCCATAGCAATCTGTGATCTTTTCATAGTACATCCAGTTTTTTTTATACAAGAACCACCACAAACAACATTTTATAGCCCTATGTTTTGTAACATACACTTCATTAAAAAGTAAAAAAATACAGGCTTAAAAACCGCTTAAATATTCATCTCAAATGAATAAAAAGTGAATCGGCCTTAGAACCTTTAAGAAAGTCTGTTGTTTTCCACTCCAAATACCTACAAGAAAATATTCTTGAAACTGTATCTAAGAAAAAATTTTAGAATCTGTTGGTAAAAAATTAGATTTCTAAGAATTCTACTTAACCCTAGTTTTGATCTTTTAAAAATCTGCTTAAAAAACACAATCAGTTGATACTTTAGTAATTGAACTCAAAAATAAGTTGGAAAAACAACACCAAATATGTTCATTATATTTTATAAAACTTAAGTATTTTAACAAAAATTAACAAAAAACATTGGTAATCTGATAATAAATCAAGATATTTGGCTCAATTAATTCAAATTATTAAGAATATGAAGACAAAGTTAAAAGGATTTTTAACGCTATTACTGGCGTTTGCTGTGCAGATTAGTTTTGCACAAGAAAAAACAGTTTCCGGAACTGTATCGGACTCCTCCGGTAGCCTCCCTGGTGTTAGTGTCATCATTAAAGGTACTACGACAGGTACAGACACAGATTTTGACGGGAAGTATTCTATTAAAACCAAAGTAGGAGATGTTCTAATATTTAGCTATGTAGGCTATAAAACTATCGAAAGAACTGTAGGTGCTTCTAATACAATGAACGTCACTCTGGAAGAAGGTGGTGAAGTATTAGACGAAATAATTGTGACTGCACAAGGTATAAAGCGAGAGAAAAAAGCTATTGGATATGCCGTTTCTGAAGTTGCAGCTGAAGATATTGAGCAACGAACAGAA
>Ga0189288_10039_pt1 | contig 213997 bp, 187 predicted proteins | sample UW105minimetaG_FD_130316 | JGI IMG/M metagenome (GOLD analysis project Ga0189288, IMG submission 130316) | Marine microbial communities from the Costa Rica Dome - UW105 mini metaG | ecosystem: Environmental > Aquatic > Marine > Oceanic > Photic zone | place: Costa Rica: the Eastern Pacific...
ACCAGCGATTCCGGAAAAACGTCCAAAATCGGTCACGATAAAACGGAATGAGCGGTCACGATCACCCGGAACAGGCGGTCACGTTCAAACGGAATGGGCGGTCACGATGGGCCGGAATATGCAGCCGGGGCCTGCGAGGCGTTGGGGTTATCCGTGGACTACTATGGCGTTTTGCCTACACCAGCTTTAGCACTGCAGGCCATGGCAGATTGCATTCCCTCAATCATGATCACGGGGAGCCACATTCCATTTGATCGCAATGGCATCAAATTCTATCGTCCAGATGGCGAGATAAGTAAGGAAGACGAGCAAGGGATCCTGAACAGTCGGGCAGAGCTTCCCAACTACAGAATAAACCTGCCGCAACAATCCAACCGGGCAGAAGAGCATTACGTCTCACGCTACACCAACCTCTATTCACCCGAGCCATTGAAGGGTGTTCGCATAGGCCTCTACGAGCACTCGGCGGCCGGCCGGGATCTCAGTCGAGTGATTTTTGAAAATCTGGGTGCTACTGTCATTTCACTTGGCCGCACAGACACGTTCGTTCCCATCGACACTGAGGCCGTTTCTGATCAAGACCGAATCCGTGGTAATCAATGGGCAACAGAACACAACTTGGACGCCATTTTTTCGACAGACGGCGATGGCGACCGCCCACTCATGGCCGACGAGAAAGGTGAATGGTTGCGAGGCGACATCCTGGGCCTGCTTTGCGCAAAAAATTTGGGCATAAAGGCACTCGCAGTGCCCGTTAGCTGCAACACTGCCATTGAGCTGTGTGGTGCCTTCACCACTGTAGCCCGAACTCGAATAGGCTCACCTTATGTAATCGAAGCAATGGCAAATCTCCGTGAAAATCATGATTCAGTGGCAGGCTTTGAGGCCAACGGGGGCTTCTTGTTGGGGACCGATATAACAACTGACAGCTCCACGCTCAAAGCATTGCCGACAAGAGATGCCATTCTCCCGGCTCTGGTAGCTCTCACCGCCGCCCATAAAAAGGGCAAACCGCTCTCGAAACTGCTGGGAGATTTACCTGAGAGGTATACCGTCAGTGATCGAGTAACCAATTTCCCGACCGAAAAAAGCAAACAACTGATCGCCGAATGGAAGGCCAGGCCGGAATCCTTAAAAATGGATTTTCAGTTGCCACGAGGCATCCGAACCATCGACTTCACAGATGGTTTAAGGGTTACGCTTCAGAATGAGCAGATTGTGCACTTGCGGCCATCAGGCAATACGCCTGAACTTCGGTGTTATTGTGAGGCAAAGCGCCCGGAAGAAGCCAGAGAGTTAATCGAATCGTGTATGCGTAAACTGCGCGAGCTCGCCACTTAAGCGAAGCGTGTCCTGATCAGTTAACTTTTGCACTCTCAGGCTTCGTCGACTCCGACCTATCCTCGGTTACGCTGTCTAGATAGCCGTTGATAGTACCACTGGGCTTGAAGCCTGTTGGTGCCTCCATCAATGTCTGTATAACAGCGTCACAATCAAACTGCTTGCTGGCAATCATCAGAGACTCCAGGATAGGTTCTAACTCCCGCCACTCCAGAGCAACTTCTCGTGCCATCAAAATTCGTGGATGAGACGTTGCCAACGGGCTATTACCAATCAACAGTTCCTCGTAAAGCTTCTCGCCCGGTCGAAGGCCGGTGAACCGGACTTCGATTTCACCTTCAGGTTGATCCGCTGTTTTTTCAGTCAGCCCCATGAGGTGGATCATTTTTCTGGCCAGATCCGCTATTTTGACCGGTTCCCCCATATCCAGGACAAAAACCTCGCCCCCTTTTCCCATACTACAAGCTTGCAGCACAAGCTGGCTGGCCTCCGGTATGGTCATAAAATAACGGATAATATCGGGATGAGTAACGGTTACCGGCCCGCCATCACGAATCTGGTCTCGAAAAAGAGGCACCACAGAGCCCGACGACCCAAGCACGTTGCCAAACCGAACCATTGAAAAAACCGTTTTAGACTGACGACGGGCCAGAGCCTGCAAAATTAACTCTGCCATGCGCTTGCTCGCACCCATAACATTGGTTGGGCGCACCGCTTTATCAGTCGAAATCAAGACGAAACGATCCACGCCCGCTCCGATGGCGGCCTCCGCCATACGCAATGTGCCGAAGACATTATTCATCACGCCCTCTATCACATTATGTTCAACCAGTGGCACGTGTTTATAAGCAGCAGCGTGGAAAACTGTCTGAACGCCATAGGTCTCCATCACCTTACGACACCTTACCTCCTGGGTAATGCTGCCCAACAGCGGCTCTATCAGAACTCCAAGGCCATCAATATTATTAATCGCGGCGAGCTCTCTCTCGATTGAATACAGCGCAAACTCCGAGCGCTCGAACAAAACAAGCTTACGGGGCTTATGACGAATGATCTGGCGACAAAGTTCGGACCCGATTGACCCTCCAGCCCCCGTCACCAAAACCACCTTCTGGTGAAGAGTTTCCGAGATCCCCTCTGAAGATTCGGCAACCGGCGGACGCCCCAACAAATCCTCAATCTCAAGATCCCTGATATCGTTGATACGGGCGCGCCCCGAAACAAGCTCCGAGACAGAGGGCACCGTCTGTACGGGTACTGACGCCTTTTCAAGCTCTTCCAGCAGTAGCTTGCGATCGACCCGAGAATCCGGATCCAATGCCAGCAAGATCCGCTCGATACTGTATTTCTGAATATTCTTGGTGATCAGCTCAATGCTGATAACAGGCAATCCATTTATGGTCGTTTTGTGGCTTGCTTTGTCCAGGGTGATAAAAAATGCTGGCCGATACTCGGTGCCCTGCCGTAACGCCGACGCCAGTTGCATCGCTGTTTCACCAATCCCGACGATGGCAACGGATTCCTTATTGCGCTCGAAGGGATGATTAACGAGCATTCGAATACCCAGGCGGGTGCCGCTCACGAACACGAACGCAAAAGCCCCATAAATGACGGGCACAGAACGTGGAACGAGTACCTGAAACAGAAACCCGAACACAATAAGTGCGAGGGCAGAAACTGCAACACCATACAGGATAGTGATAAAGGCCTTGTCGCCCAAATACCGGATAACTGCCCGATACAGCCCCAGTTTCACGAAAACCACTACCGTCACCAAAACAGTGAGAACCGAGGCCGCCAGTTGCCCCCGATTCGGTAGCCATGTCAGGTCCTCCAACCGCAGCGCATAGGAAGCCCATATTGCAAACAGGAGGAGAGTGACATCAGAAGCAACGGATATCGCTCTTTTCTGAGCGCGAGGCAACTCCAGAAAGGCATCAAGTATTTTCATTCTCTGACCCGGTCACCGGCGCCCTTACCCAGGGCGGTCAAGAATATGTAGCGCAGGTAAGTTGCTACAGAAAGCTCCTTTAACATTCTGGCATCGGTACTCGCCAATAGCTCTGGAGTGGACATATCAATGCCGTTAATTTGAGCCAAACCCGTGATGCCTGGGCGAGCGTCCAGAACACCCAGAACCTTACGCTGCGAGATCAATTCTTCCTGGCTTGCCAGGCAAGGCCTGGGCCCTACAAGACTCATGTCGCCCCGCAGGACGTTCCACAACTGAGGGAGCTCATCAAGCTTGGTTCGCCTCAAAAAACGGCCATACGTGGTAATCGAAGAGCTACTCGCCAAATGACTCGCCACAGAAGCCGTTTCTTTTTTCATGGTGCGGAACTTGACGAGAGTGAACGGTTTCCCAAACCGCCCCACCCGTTCCTGCCGAAATAGAGGAGAGCCGGTGTCAAAGAGCCCCAGGACCATCAATACCAGAAACACAGGCATTCCCAGCAGGAGTCCAAGCAATGAAATCAAAATATCCAGCAAACGTATCAATGAGTCACCAAAGAAATCAGAACCAAAGAAGTTTTTACTATACAGCTAAAGTCCGGGCCAAGCCCTCACGCACTGTATAGGGCGGACGCCAACCTACGGTGTCTTTCAAGGATGAACTGTCAACCAACAGGTTTTCTGTAAGCCTGCGAACCACATCTCCCTTCCCGACCGCCTTGCCCATGATTTCCAGAAACGCCGCAGGAACCGGCAGAAGACGGGGGCCTCGGCCCTTCAGAACTCGTAACTCCCGTACAAGGTCGCTAAAAGAGAGATCCTCACCGTCGCTGATTAAAAAGGTGCGACCTGCAGCTGCAGGAGCTGTGCACAAACAACCAATGCCGTCTACCAAATTGCCCAGATACACCATGCTTCGCCGATTGTTCAAACACCCGAACGGCAGCGGCCAAGGCGTATCAGACAATCGCATTAACGCGCCAAAGTTTGCTCCGACACCTTTGCCATAGACCAGAGGCGGGCGCACGATAACCAACTCCATGGATTCCCGCGCGCAAAGTTCGGCAAGCTGCTCTTCAGCCTCCAGTTTAGAATAACCATAAAAATCTTCCGGCGCCGGAGTATCACTCTCGGTGAACGGCTTTCTGCCCTCTGTGGACTCACCATTCACCTTGATGGAGCTCAGGAAGACAAATCTCCTCACCCCTTTGCTGGCTGCAATTTTAGCCACTCTCAACGTACCCTCCACATTGGCTCGCCGAAACGCCTCCAGAGGGTCTTTTGCAGAATCGGACATCACATGCACGCGGGCCGCACAGTGAACAACGACCGAAACCCCATTCAACGCATCACACCACCCGGTGTCTAGTTCAATATCCAGGCCGGCTTTCTCCTCCACAGCATCGCTGAAACGCCCAGTGCTTCTGCGAACAGCTGCTACAACCTTTTGGAAGCGCCGAGCCGCCAGCTCTTCAACAAGCGCTCGGCCCACGAAGCCGTTCGCTCCGGTTACAAGTATGGTTCCTTGGTCATTCATCCCGGACGTCTCACGAGCTCCAGAAGTTTGAAAGGGATTTTTGAGAGCACCAAAACGAGGTTGGTATAAATTCCGTTCTCCCGACATGCACGTACAATTTCGCGGTTTAGTAGCCAACTACTCGCAGGTCCTGCCGTACTCACACCTCCAGCTCTCATTGTGACAAGCACCTGATTTATCCTTACGAATCGGGCCCGGAGCTTGAATAGCCATCGAACAAACATTTCGTAGTCAGCAGCAATGGAAAAGTCTTTCCGATAGCCCCCTGAGCGATCGTACAGCTGCTTTCGAACAAAGGTCGCCGGATGCGGGGGCATCCAGCCAAACCGGAGCTTCCAGCTCCGAAAGTGGCCAGAACTGTAATACCTCACCACCTTGTCTCTCTGCTCAGGGTCCACAAAAACCACGTCGCCAAAAACCATATCGGCATCCGGGTTTGAGACAAAAGCTTCAGCAACCTCCGAAATAATATCCCTGGCCGCATAGAAATCATCAGAGTTCAGGATTCCGACAACATCACCGGTTGCAGCGGCTACGCCCTTGTTCATTGCATCATAGATGCCCTCGTCAGGTTCGCTGATAACCTGTGCGATCCTGCCCTCGTATTCACCGATGATCTTGAGCGTCGAATCTGTTGAAGCACCATCCACCACAATATGCTCAATCCAGGGATAGGTTTGGCCAAGTACAGATTCAATGGTATCCCGTATAGTCCTTTCACTGTTAAAGCAAACTGTTACGATAGAAACTCTGGGCCCGCTGCTCTCCCGGCTCATGCCAAAGACTCTCCAAATTCCCTGGCCGCGACTTCATCGTAGAATGCCGAGGTTTCTTCAGCGCAGGCCCGCCAGGAAAAGCGTGCGGCCCGAGCAATTCCCTGCTCCACACATTTTGCCCTCACCTCTTGGTTGTTTAGACTTTTCATCGCAACCAGCAGTTCGTCCACGTCTGGGCTGCGGGTCAGTAGTGCTGCCTCTCCCGCAATCTCAGGAATTGACGATAAATCGCAGGCAACCACCGGACAGCCGGCCTTCATAGCCTCGAGAACCGGGATTCCAAAGCCCTCATAGGCAGAGGGATACAGCAGGCAAAAAGCTGAGTTATAGAGCAGATTCAAGTCTTCCGGCCCGATGCCGGAAACATGGCTGAACCAACCACAAGAGGCCGAGAGCCGGGCGCTCTCATTCTCTTGCATTGGTTCTCCGCCCACCGCAACCAACCCGACTCCCTCCATACGCGAGACGACAGCCACGGCTTTATCAAAATTTTTGTACCCGTTTCTGGCACCAACGAACAAAACAAACGGCCTTTTGGCCAATTCCGGAAACCGGCGCGGGAGCGAATGTTTTTCGCCAGAAGCCAGAGGAAAAAACTCCTCGCCGACGCCGTTGTAAATGACCCTTACCCGGCTCTCATCAACTTCAGGGAAGAAACGCAGCAAGTCTCGCTTGGTGTTTTGTGACACGCACACCACGCCTGCACTTCTCAGAATCGCCTGTTTTTTCTGGGTTGAGTGAACCAAACGCCGTATGCCAGACCCGAACCGCTCATAAGTGAAATCATGAACCGTAGTAATGGTTGCCACACCCGGCTGTGAAGCCCAGCGATAATAACTGCTGTGGAAAACCGTCCGCGGTGACAGCTTCTGCAAAAATGGTAAATAACGAACCAGAGGAACCGGTAGCCGTGATTCACAGGCAAATATTCTGGGCAGACGGCTTTCAAAGATATTGCTATTACGGCACGCAAACACCCGGACTGACGGCCGCCCCTGCAGCCGCTTCAGAAGCTCATACCAGTAAACCGATATGCCGCCGGCAGACTGCAGGGAAAAGACGATCGAATCCATCGCAATTTCATAGTTATGGCCGCCTCGCGTCGGGTCACCGCTGCCCAAAATTACCCACTCCTTTTCTGACCACCATCTTTAAAGCCTCAATCAAAAGCCTCCAGCCGTAATAGGTATGAACCCGCAGGCCGCCCTTTACGACAGACCAACGCTCAATCGTCGAGATCAACCGCTTACGGTCCGACACCCCACCCGCTTCATAAGACGCAACAACAATATTCCTGTGACCGAACCGGTAGCCATCCAGCCAGGCTCGATAGAAAAATTCGTAATCCGCGACAATTTTCAAATCCTCACGAAACTTTCTTGCCTGCAGTTCCCTACGAACAAAGGCAGACTGATGGCAGAACCGCGCGCCTTTCCATATATCCCTGACATCGCCTGCCTTCACGAGCCTTTTTCTTCCATCGCTGTACCTGACCTCATGATCGCCGAAGAGCACATCAAGCTCATGATGCCCCGAACCGGATAACATCGAAGCAATCGAGTCTTCACTCCAGAACCAGTCACCAGCGTTCATAAACAACACCCACTCGCCGGTTACGAGATCAATAGCCTTGTTCATGGCATTGTAGATACCGCGGTCTGGCTCGCTTCGCCAGTAATCAATCAACGCCTCGCTTTCACGAATAACCTCCAGCGAACCATCCGTGGAGCCGCCATCGATAACCACATACTCGATATTCGGATAAGTCTGGCGGGAGACGCTGGCTATAGTGTTTGCGAGGGAATCACGCATGTTAAAAACCACAGTCACCACGCTCACCAAAGGGTAACCACTATGATTTTTGCGGGTACCTTGCAACCGCCGACCACCCTCAAGCAACTCCGGTTCAGATTCTTTCACCAAAACTCCTTCCCACGGCAGATTCGGAACAATAAAAAAGATGCTTTCGGTGCGCCAACAAATACAGAAACGAAGCCATTACCAAAAGCAGTCCGGGGGAGAAATACCCGTACCCACGGAAAAAAAACTCAACAAAGTAACCGAAAACCAGGCCTGCAGCTACCAACAGCTTTCCGGTCAACCGGGAATTGGCGCGAGATGACCTGTTCAAAAACTGTCGCAAGAAAAGACGTGCCCTGAAAAACCACCAAACACAAAAAACAAAGTAAGCAAGACTGATCAAAATCCCGAAAACACCGAGCTCTGCGATCACCTTGGCCGCCAGGAACCCTCCGTCCTGCAGATTCAGGTGGTAGCCACCTGTCAGATTATATATTGCCTCCGAGAATGTATTCAGCTCGGTCGTGCCGGAACCAAGGTTTTGAAAGCCGAGCCCCATAAGCAGGTTTTCCGAAAAGTTTTCAAACGCCAAGGCCCAACCCTGAAGAAAAACAAGCGCTGTCAGGTTGTCTGTCTCCAAACTCGGAGCGCGACTGGCGAAATAGCTGTTAAAGGTAAACAAGGCAAATAAAGCAAGCGGGACCAGAAGCAAGCCCAAAACCATCCAAAACCGATAATCCGGCGAACGGCACAAGAAAGCCCATAAAGCCATTACAGAAAACACCATCAGCGTCAGGCTTGGCTGCAAAAATGCCAGCAAGAACAGGTTCAACACCAGAAACAGCACACGGCGGGGATGTCCTATAAAACTATACGCCACGGCGATCTGGCCGAGAGCCAAAGCATAGTGACTGGGCTCAGAGAACGGAAAAACCGGGCTTACCAGAGCCCCATAGGCAACCGGGATAGCTGAGGGAAATAACTGGCTAAACCATCCAAAAAACAGGAAGAGCAATACAGAAAGAAACAACCCTCGCAACAAGGAAGCCAGCTCAACGCGGCGAAAAACCTCGACCAGAGCGACAGCAGCGAGCATCACCAATAGAAACGCCAAACCAACTACAGCGTCCGTTTGCCTGTGCCAGAAAAACTCAATAACTCCGGCTCCCAGGAGCCATAGAATGCACACGAAAATAAAAAAGTACGTCAGAAGATCTGCTCGAAAACTAATCAACGCGCGTGAGAACAGTAAAAGAATACCAACTGAAATCGCCACTAATCCCGGCGCCGGGGAGCTAAGCGATAACATTACGTAGGTAAGCTGAGAGAACAACGGCGGCACTGAAAACAACAGAAATAAAAGGTACTTGTCAGCGCTGTAAAGAAGAGAGGGGTTCTGCTCAGACCTCACATCGCCCGCCGTACATCTCTGATAAATTCCGCGAAGAAAGCCGCTACCAAAGCCAAAATCAGGGCGAAAAAAGCACCTACAACGATGATAAGCAAAGGCGCTGGCCCTTCCGATTCCGGCGCCCGCCGCGCTTTGGCCACCACTTCAGCGGCACCCAGAGCCTCCAGGCGGGCCTTAACCTCGGCACGGCGCTCATATAAGGATGCCATTGCCATCGCCGTTTCCTGCTGTCGTGAGTCAGCAAGGTTCCGGAGGCCCTCATCAAGGGCGTTGAGCCGCGTTGTGAGACGCGCTTTCACAAGCTCCAGCTCCTGCATCTGATGGGCGGTTACATCAGCCAAAAGTTGCTGGTGAACCTTCTCAACGAAGTCTTTGGAGTTCAAGGCAGAAATCGAAGTGATTTTGACCAACCGGGAACCTTCAGGACTTGAGAACTCCAGGGCGAAGGGTAACGCTCTTTCCTCGCCGCCAACCAAATCCAGCGCCGCGGCCGGTCCCCATTGGGACTCAAGCAAGGAAACCAACTCTGCAGATCGACTCATGCCTAGCCCCTCCTGGAGAGGGCCTAACTGCACGAGACTTACGAATTGAAACCGCTCCGGGGTAACCAGCGCATACAAAGCGCCTGCGGCAAAGGCACAAATGAAGACTGCAAACATCAGCCGCCAACGCCTGAACATCCTTGCAAACAAAACCACCAGGCTGACTTCTTCGTGGTTGGCTGACAACTCGCCAGTGCGATCTTTCAAAAGATTTAATCCTTATCTAAATGACTATTTCCCGGAGCTTCTGGCTGCACCCACAGCCTTAAAGAGTAAATCACAGGCGCCAGAATAGCGAAACCCGGCACAAGGCCGGGTTTGGAAGGAGACTAATTTAACTCAAGCAGCTTTTGAGCGGGAATACTTCCTGAACACAACCAACAGCCTCCACACATGGGTGAGAGCATAATCGTAAAGAAAGAAAACAACCAGAAACAGGGCAAACATCAACCATTCCGGGACCTGCACCATCTCCCCAACCACACCAATACCCGCAAGAATAATTGAAACCATGGTAATCAGTAACAATGCCTGCCGATCACTGAATCCGGCGCGCATGCAAATATGGTGGAGGTGTTCCCGATCCGGCGCCATAATCGACTGGCCCTTGCGGGCTCGCCTTATCATTATTGCCACCATATCCATAAGCGGAACCGCAATCAGCCAAAGCGCAGTAACCGGCCTGAATGCCGCATCGGACTCCTGAGCGCCATTAACCAACAGCCAAACAACAGAAAAGCCGATAAACATGGAGCCAGCATCGCCCATGAAGATTTTCCTACGGAACGGATAGATCCGCAGGTTTGCAGCCATAAACGGTAACAGAGCCATACCGATGGTAACGGCCAAGGCCAACTCCAGGCTGAACCCCGGCGCCAAGGTGAACAGACAAGCGAGCGAGACCAGCGTTACCAGGCTCATAGAGCCCGCGAGCCCATCAATGCCATCCATCATGTTGTAAGCATTTGTGGCACCAATCACAGCCGCGACCGTAACCAGAGGCCCGAACCAGCCAAGGGAAATCGAACCGAACCCCAGCAGGTTACCAAGGGAGGTGAGGTAAACACCGGAACCCAGGGCGAGCAATGCCCCCAAAGCAACCTGAGCCCACAGCCGAAATCGGGCGGGGATATCTCGTGCATCATCGATAGCACCCAGAACCACCAGCAGCAACGAGCACAGTAAGTAAATGCCAAAGCCATTTGTCATAGGCATCGAGACGAGCCAAGCCACCGAAAGACCTGCAAAGGCACTCACACCACCAATCAGGGGCACCGCGCCTTTGTGGGCTTTTCGGTGATTGGGCAAATCCACAAGCCTTATTTTTCTTGCAACGGGTCTCAACCCAACAACCGCAAGTAACGAGATGACGGCTGCGATCGAGCCGGAGAAATAGGCCGCTTCCATGACGCTTCCTGATAAAAAGTATTTAAAAAGAGGAAAACAGCCGGAATTGTACAATTTGCCAATCCGGTTGTGACGTGCTTCACAACATTTAACGAATCGATTGAGTTGAAGAGCACAGTGAACGGCCGCTATATCTGGCCATCCAAGATTTCTCAATTACTCCCGAACAAATCACGGGTATAAACCTTCTCTTCCACATCTGCCAGGTTCTCGCTGCGGCGGTTGGCGATGATTACATCAGCCTCTTGCTTGAAGGCATCCAGATCACGGAATACACGGGAGTGAAAAAAATCGTCCTCGTGTAGCTCCGGCTCATACACAATGACTTCGATGCCCTTAGCCTTGATACGCTTCATGATCCCTTGAATGGCCGAGGCGCGGAAGTTGTCAGAGCCGGATTTCATCACCAGGCGGTACACACCCACCACGTTTGGTTTGCGTCTGAGAATGTCATCGGCTATGAAGTCTTTGCGGGTGCGATTGGCATCGACGATGGCTTTAATCAGGTTATTGGGCACGTCTTCGTAGTTGGCCAGCAGCTGCTTGGTGTCCTTCGGCAGGCAGTAACCGCCATAGCCGAACGATGGGTTGTTGTAGTGATTGCCTATGCGCGGATCAAGGCCGACACCATCGATTATCTGGCGACTGTTCAGGCCGTGTTTCGAAGCATACGTGTCCAGCTCGTTAAAATAGGCTACGCGCATGGCCAGGTAGGTATTGGAAAACAGTTTGATGGCCTCCGCCTCAGTACTGTCGGTGAACAGCACAGGGGCGTCTTTTCTAATGGCACCCTTCTGCAATAATTGAGCAAACACCTCCGCCCGCTCCGAGCGTTCGCCAACAATAATGCGAGAGGGATACAGGTTGTCATGCAACGCTTTCCCTTCACGCAAAAATTCCGGAGAGAAAATAATATTGTTGGTTTCGAACCGCTTACAAACTTCTTTGGTGTAACCTACCGGCACCGTGGATTTAATCACCATCACCGCGCTCGGGTTAACAGCCATCACATCCTGAATCACTGCCTCCACCGTTTTAGTGTTGAAGTAATTCGTTTGCGGGTCGTAGTCCGTCGGCGTCGCAATGATTACGTAATCGGCTCCTTTGAATGCCTTCTCTTTGTTCAGCGTGGCGGTAAAGTTAAGTTCCCTGTTGACTAGGAAGTCTTCAATGTCTGAATCGATAATCGGGCTTATGCGGTCTACATGGACTCCCCCTGCGGTCAAGCAACGCCATTTGATTCCGAAGCGGTTGGAGACTGCGGCTCTACATTCGGCCTCTTTGTGGGCATTGTTGCCCGGGCCAGGATGATGATGCGTGTGAGCGAGGGTCTCATTCGTTAGTCGGCCTCCAGGGGCCGTCAGCATAAACAGACTCTCTCACTCTCGGTCTGACCGTTCCGTCATCGCTTGCCGTTGCAAGACTCGGCTGGCAGGCGTGTTGTTGCCTGTCGTTAGTGCTCGTTATCAGCCTTCCACAGGCTGAGTTTTAAACTCGGTTTGATTCATCAGTAATGCCCAGATAATCCGTGCATTCTTGGCAGCCAATGCCACCGCCGCTCGCTTGTATCCACGTCGCTCCACCAGGTCTTTGGCCCAGTTGCTAAGCCGGTCGTTCTTATCAGCGAGTTTGGCAATCACCGCTCGTGTTCCATGGATTAACAGCGTTCGCAGGTATTTGTCCCCGCGCTTGGTGATTCGCCCCAGTCGCACCTTGCCGCCGGTAGAATATTGTCGGGGCACCAGGCCTAACCAAGCGGCGAAGTGTCGTCCACTCTTGAACTGTCTGGGATCGGGCGCACTGGCTAACAGAGCGGTAGCGGTTTGTGGTCCGATACCAGGTATGGCCATCAGCCGTTTGGCGTTTTCGTCGCGCCGGGCCATGGCTTCGATCTCCCGGTCGTAAGCGAGGATCTCCTCATCCAGCCGAAGAATACGTTGGTTGATGTTGTTGAGTAGACAACGAGCCAGCATTGGCAAGCCGTTTTCTGCATCCTCCAGGATTTCCGGAACCCGGCGCCTGGCAGCGTAACGTCCCTGAGGAACGATCAGTCCGAATTCGGCCAGCAGCCCCCGAATCTGGTTGATCTGCGCGGTGCGCTCTTTAGTCAGCCCACGGCGAATGCGATGCAGACACAGCACGGCTTGCTGGTCCTCGGTTTTGATGGGCACGAAGCGCATGTTGCGTCGGCCCACGGCTTCACAGATCGCCTCGGCATCGTTGTCGTCGTTCTTGCTGCTCTTGCGATAGGGAGCGACGAAACGGGGCGCAATGATCCGGGCATCGTGGCCGAGTTTGGTCAATTCCCTGGCCCAATAGTGGGCCCCGGAGCAAGCCTCCATGCCAATCAGGCAGGGCGGCAGTTGCGCAAAAAACGACAAGAGCTTGGGCCGGTTCAGTCGTTTGCGAACCACGACCTTGTCGTGTTGATCGGTGCCATGAATACTGAACACAGTTTTCGCCAGATCTATGCCAATGGTTGTAACATTCATGATGACTCCTCCTGCTTCGGATTGAAGATGTCAGACACCTTCAATGTGGCACATCGATGCCGTGGGAGCAGGGGGAGTCCATATCATTCGTTAAGCAGTTCTACCTTTGCCGAATCAATATCCAGCGCTACGACTTCATTATGCTGTGCCAACAACATGGCGTTGGAAAGACCTACATATCCGGTACCGGCAATCGCGATTTTCATGATGTTTCTCTGCGCCCTGGATTATTGAACATCATTCCCAAATTCCTTAGCGGGTCAGATACGCCCATACTGATCCTTCAGCCTCACGATATCATCTTCGCCCAGATAAGAGCCCGACTGAACCTCAATCAGCTCAAGAGGAATTACCCCAGGGTTCTCCAAACAATGTACCTGACCCACTGGGATATAGGTTGACTGATTCTCGGTAACCAGGAACTCTTTTTCGCCAATAGTAACTTGCGCAGTACCGCTCACAACGATCCAATGCTCGGCACGGTGGTGGTGCATCTGTAGCGAAAGCTTTGCACCGGGTTTAACGGTGATGCGTTTTACCTGGTACCTTTCACCGTAGTCAATTGAGTCGTAAACACCCCACGGTCTATACACCTCCCGGTGATTCATGTGCTCATGACGACCGTCGTTTTTCAGAGATTCCACAACGGCCTTCACATCCTGAACCCTGTCTTTATGAGCCACCAGTACCGCATCCTTGGTTTCGACCACAACCAGATTATCCACACCCACAGTTGCGACCAGGCGGTGTTCAGCACGAACCAGGTTGTTACTGGAACCCTGGGTAATCACATCGCCCTGAACTGCGTTGCCATCAGAATCCTTCTCGCTCACATCCCAAAGCGAAGACCAGGAACCAATGTCGCTCCAGCCCGCGTCAAGCGGCACCACAACCGCTTCGGATTCGCCACCTTCCTCCTTACAGAGAGGTTCCATCACAGCGTAATCCACTGAATCTTCCGGGCAAGCCGCGAATGCCGCCTCATCAACGCGGGTAAAATGCATGTCCTCCGAAGAATTGGCCATCGCCGCGTGGCAGGCAGTGACGATTTCTGGACGGTAACGCTCAAGAACTTCCAGGTAACGGCTGGCCCGGAACATGAACATACCGCTGTTCCAGAAATACTCGCCCGAAGCCACATAGGCCTCTGCGGTTTCCTGGTCCGGCTTTTCTACGAATCGACCGATCGAAAAAGCATCTTCATTTACCGCGGAGCCCCGATGAATATAACCGTAGCCGGTTTCTGCATGGCCAGGTACAACACCAAAGGTGATCAGTTTGCCAGCTTCTGCTAGAGGAAGGGCTTTGAGAACCTGTTCCTGAAAGGTGCCCTGATCCTTTACCAGGTGATCCGCAGCGAGAACTAAAAGCACTGGATCTTGGTCTTCCTTAACTGCCTTAAAAGCAGACAGAGCGATCGCTGGCGCCGTATTACGACCAACAGGCTCAAGAATGATATGAGCATTATCTTGACCCGCCCTGCGAAGCTGCTCCGCCGCAAGAAACCGATGCTCCTCGTTACAAATCAAAGATAGATCAGCAGTATCAATACCGGACAACCTGCATATAGTCGACTGCAGCATAGACTCTGAATTATCTGACAGTGCCAGGAACTGCTTTGGGTTGAGTTGTCGAGAAAAAGGCCACAACCGGGAACCAGTACCTCCCGCCATAATAACCGGAACAATCATACAGACTACCTGAAAAAGTTAATTAAGATCGCAAGGCGACCCAGCAACCGAGAGATAACGAGAGATAACTAATCTTTCATCGAACTTTTCTTCTGCTAACTTTCGAGAGACAAGTCCCATAGACGTTCGCTTAGCAGAATCTAATTCCGTTACAGCCTTAAAAACTTCGTACAAATCCACAACATCAGTGGACTCCAAAACAAAACCATTTTCGTTATCTATCACTGTTTCCCGGCAACCCGGCCTATTTGTTGTCACAATTATCTTCCCTGAGGCAAGCCCTTCTAAAAGAGATCTCGGGACGCCCTCAGCATACGTACTCGGTAAGACAACGGCATCTACCTCGCCCAATAACGAAGCCATGTCACCAACATGCCCTAAAAATTCAACCTTACCAGGTATCAAATAAGACTGAATATGCTCGATCGGAATGGAGCGATCAGAAAAATCGGGCACACCCGCTAGTAGAAATCTCGCGCTCAAACCATCTTTAGCAAGAAGGTTTGCAGCCTCCAAATACTCCTCAACACCCTTTTTTTTTATCAATCGACAGGCAAGCAAGAAACAAACTGCTTTATCTCCGGATTCGGACGCTTTCGGGTAAAACCGCGTGAGATCAACCCCAGAACCAGGAAGCACCTCGCAGCGATTTCTTTTCACTATACCAAGCCTTACAAATCTATCTAAATCTTCCGAATTCTGAAAAAACACCAATTCTGCTCTAGAATATACGAATTTTGAGATGATCTGATAAAACCAACCAACAAGGCCGGACAATCTATCAGCATCGCCTACACCTGAGACATTGGGGACGCATCTTTTTCGGAGAATGCTGCAAGATAAAAGTGCGTAGAGATTCGTCTTCGGATTAAAACTGAAAACAACATCTGATTTGGATCTAAAAATTGTGCAAAAGACGGAAATAAAAGAAAAAAACTCCAGCACGGGATTAACTCCCGCATTATTCATATAAAATTTTCTTTTTTTAACTCTATACTCGTCTAGATGCCCACTACTGCTGGAACTAGGAAAACCACACTCAACTGAATAACAGGACTTTACAAAGGCCCAGATCGTGCTTTTTCTAAAGTTGTGCAAATACCACTCGGTATTGGCGATAAAAAGTACCTTCAATTTAACCCCTTATTTTTAAATTAATAAAATATTCCTCGAGTTTTTAAAAAGTAAAAAAAAACACCCATCACGAGCACTAGGAAAGATAGAAATGACTTTACTCTCTTACTAACAGAAAAGCTCAATATTAGGAAAGTCTGAAGCAGAGGCACAAAAGCCCAAGCTAACATCGCATATCGATTCGAAACCCCCCCAAACCCTAAAGAAAAATATGGCAAACAAAGGATCATGTATACAGAGAGAATATCTTTTAATACCTTCCTTTTGCCAGAATCAACAAAATCAAAAATAACTAATGCATACCCAACAAAAAACCAGAAGTTAGTATAAATGTATTGATCCAAACTAAATCCATAGTATTTCTCTAAGATGGCAACATTGTTTTTTACAAAAGAGTACAGAGGCAAATCAAATAGCTCTGAAAAATACTTAACCAAAAATTCAGAGCCGCCCGAAAAATATAGGATAGAAGACAGGAGATAAACAAAAGCAAGAATATTGAATGGTAATAGAAGCAACAGAATAAATGGTAAAATTAAAAGAGAGGAAAAGTGGAAACTAACTGATATAGCAAAGAATAGAATCGAACGAAAATATCCACCATTCAAAGTTGAAAATATAGACAGATATAAAAAGGGAAGCGCCATTCCCTGACGTATACTATTGGTTGTAGAGACTAAGAACCAACTAGACAGTAAAGTTAGGCCAAGCAAAAGAGAGTAGCCATACCAAACATGAAGGTCCGTTTCTTTTGCCACAACTCTATATGAACTTATATACCCATAAAGAACGATTAAAAAAACAATTCCGAAAAAAAACCGATCAGAACTAACTATCCCTCCAACGATGTTCACCAGTAAAACAAAGCCCGCTTCATATCTAACTTCGCTACCGCCTACAATATCATAAAAAATATTGGAGTAGGTCTTTGTATCCGTACCCACCGAATAGTCGCGCATCGATACCGAGTACGCCAGGAAAAGCACTACTGGAATTAGAGCCAACAGAAGTAAAAGATGATCAGTCGATATCTTATGAGCGACGCGGCGATGAAAAAAAATCATTTATTATTTCTTTTACGTCTTGTCGAACGGGCAAATAAAAGCAGCTTTTTCGGAATGAATGCCAATCCAAATGAGAACAGTCCCCAAAGTTTTGAAATTTTCCATACAAAAAATGCTCTCTTCAAAGAGGAAAGCCAATCACCCTCAAGTTTGGACCCAGCGACATGTATAAAACCTAGCTTTGTGAGATATTTCTTTAGTGGCTGATTGGCACCCAATAGCAATTTCTTACTACTGAAATAAACGAGGGGATAAGGAACCTCCTTGTTTCTTGAAATTCTGACCGGATCCCACTCTTTATGTAGTGTCACAAAGTGACCGGGATCATAGGCAACTTTTCCGACCAATGCGAAGTTTATCCAAAGAAACAAGTCCTCTCCAATCTTGACACCTTGCGGAAATCCTCCCAAGTTTTGAAATACAGTCTTGCGGACGACCACTGCCGAACTATGAACTACTCTACCCGACTGAGATAATGAGAAGAAATCTTGGACATAACCAGCTTTTAACTTTTTAGAGATGCTCGCCGGCATAGTGTAATATGAGTCACTGCCCTCACGTATTTTTTGCCCGCACGAAAATAAATCCGCTTCGAAAAACTGAGTAATCAATTGTTTCTGGCTTTTTATGAATTCTTTATCCCATTCGTCATCAGCATCAAGAAATGCGACGTACTCCGAGGGACATGCAGTAACACCCAAATTTCGTGCAGATGAAACTCCGCTGTTTTTCTGTGAGAGTATCTCAAATTCCTGACCAGCCTTGTCTAAAAGTATCTTGGCCTCTTCTTCTGAGCCATCCGTGGATCCGTCATTTACAACAACTATTTTAGAAACGGGTGAACTCTGGTTTAAAACTGAGGAAAGAGATCTATGAATAGAATCTTTCTTGTTGAATAATGGAATTACAACATCAATTTTCACGGACATTTAAGCGACTTTTTAATACGGTTATAATTTTTAAATAACTTCAGAATAAAAAAAGCGAGAAGGGAAAATTTAAATCCATATACACTAACTTTTACCCGAAATCCCTCTAGTAACGACCCGAGAACGTCTTGAGCACTAAACCCGTCTACTGAATATTTCCCTGAAATGAAACCTACACGAGCTATCGATGCGTTTGCATTTATGGCTGACAAGACGAAGTGCTGGTCAGCACATATACGATAAGGCGTTTTATAGAGCCCATATTGTTGGTGTAGTGATTTTCTAATCAGGAGTGATACAGCGTGGCCGGAAGTCTCACCATGGAGTCCTTTCAGCCATCCTTTCCCGCTTTGTGGCTTAACTACTGTTTGATCAACAATTACGTGACTTGCTACGAGATCGCACCTCTTGTCCGAGACAGCTTTCTTGAAGTCGGCAATAGCGTTCGGGAAAAGGATGTCGTCTGCACCGACTACCAAGTAGTAATCCCCGCTTGCTCTTTCTACCCCTTTATTTAGGGCGTCATAAATACCGCAATCTTTCTCCGACAAAAGGTTGACGTTGCCTAACTTGCAGTTTTCAACGAGCTTTACCGTTTTGTCAGTCGAAGCGCCGTCTACTACAACCCATTCAAATCGTTGATCAGTCTGCTTTAACAAACTATCTAACAAGTCGGGCAACACGCTAGATGCATTATAGGTTGCAGTAATCACAGATATCGATACGTCTGTCGGGTGTTCATTCATCTTTGGCAAATTGCTCTCCTCAATGAGGATCTGGAAGCGCTATTTAGCTGCGTGTCTCGTTAAATCCCTGTTCCACATACCAGCTGTACGTTCTCTCTAGCCCCACCTTTAATGGAAGGCGTGACTCCCAGCCAAGACTTCTCAGTTTTGAAGTGTCCATTAATTTTCTGGGAGCACCGTCGGGCTTTGTCACATCGAAGTTGATTTCTCCATTAAAGCCAACTACATCTCTAACCGTTTCTGCCAACTCTTTGATTGTGCAGTCAATTCCGCTGCCGACATTTACATGAGAGAGACTTGCTTCCGTATTTTTTCTATATGAATCACCATCCAAATTCATGATAAAGACGCTGGCCTCGGCCATTTCATCCACATAAAGAAACTCCCTCTTCGGTGAACCCGTTCCCCATATCGTGACTTCCCTAGCGCCACTCTGGCCTGCTTCATGGAATCGTCGAATTAGCGCCGGAATGACATGGCTATTTTCGGGGTGAAAACTGTCATTCGGCCCATATAAATTCGTTGGCATTACGCTCCGGTAATCCCGTCCATACTGTCGGTTGTAGCTTTCGCAGAGTTTTATACCTGCGATTTTGGCAATGGCATAGGGCTCATTGGTAGGCTCTAAAGTTCCTGTAAGGAGTGCCTCCTCCTTCATCGGTTGCTCGGCGTACTTCGGATAAATACATGAAGAGCCCAGAAACAGGAGTTTCTGTATACCCGCCTGATGTGCTGCGTGAATCACGTTGCATTCGATCATCAGGTTTTCGTATATGAAATCCGCCGGATAGGTGTTATTCGCATGTATCCCGCCTACCTTGGCAGCCGCCAGATACACCTGTTCAATTTTCTCATCCTGAAAAAATGACTGAACCTGTTGCTGATTGGTGAGATCCAGCTCACTCCGGGTTTTCGTTACGATATTGGTATAACCCAGCGCTTCCAGGCGCCTAACGATCGCGGAACCGACCATGCCGCGGTGTCCGGCAACAAAAATGCGGGCGTTAAGATCAGTCATCAGCCATTCTCCAATGCGACGGGAAGTTCAAGACCGTGTTTTTTGAGCAGTGCGAAGCGGCGAGCAGTCTTCAGATCCTCTGCCACCATTTCCGCACACATCTCCTGGGCCGTAATCTCTGGAACCCACCCCAGTTTTTCTTTAGCCTTGGTGGGATCCCCCAGGAGTGTCTCAACCTCGGCAGGTCGGAAATATCTCGGGTCTACACGAACAATGGTGTCACCCACGGAAACGGCGGGAGCCAGATCACCATCAACGGCGGCAACTATGCCTTCCTCTGACGTGCCCTCGCCTCCAAACTTGAGCGTGATACCGAGTTCCGCCGCAGACCAGGTAATAAATTCACGCACCGAATACTGCTTACCGGTGGCAATAACAAAATCTTCGGGCGTTTCTTGCTGAAGCATCATCCACTGCATGCGTACATAGTCTTTGGCATGCCCCCAGTCCCGCAAGGCCTCCATGTTCCCCATGTACAGGCAGTGTTCCAGACCCTGGGAAATGTTTGCCAGGCCGCGGGTAATTTTGCGGGTTACAAAGGTTTCACCCCGGCGAGGGGACTCGTGGTTGAACAGAATGCCGTTACATGCATACATGCCGTAAGCCTCACGGTAATTAACGGCAATCCAGTACGCATAAAGCTTGGCCACTGCGTAAGGGGAACGGGGATGGAATGGGGTTGTCTCTTTCTGGGGAATTTCCTGTACCAGGCCATACAGCTCTGACGTAGATGCCTGATAAAAGCGGGTCTTCTTTTCAAGGCCGAGGAACCGGATTGCCTCGAGAAGCCTCAGAGTCCCCTTGGCGTCCACATCTGCCGTGTACTCTGGGGCCTCGAAGCTTACGGCTACGTGGGATTGCGCGCCCAGGTTATAGACCTCGTCCGGCTGAACTTCCTGCAGGATACGGGTTAAGTTGGACGAGTCGGTAAGATCGCCATAGTGCAGAACAAAGTTCTGGTTTTCGACATGGGGATCCTGGTAAATATGATCCACCCGCTGAGTATTGAACAGAGATGCTCTGCGTTTGATGCCGTGCACCTCGTAACCTTTCTCAAGAAGGAATTCAGCAAGGTAGGAGCCGTCTTGGCCTGTGACGCCGGTTATCAGTGCTTTTTTCATTTAGAAAGAATTTCCGTGTACATTTCAATGTATTGATTTGCTACGAGCCTACTATCAAATCTGTGTCGTACAGATTCAGCCGCGCGCTTCCCCGCACCTTCCTTAACTCCTTGATTCAGCACCCACTCAATGCCGCGCGCGAGATCCTTAGTATCGAAGGGAGAAGCAAGGTACCCAGTCTCCAAATGGTCGATCATATCGCCATTACCTCCAATGGCGAATGCGACAACCGGTGTGCCGCAGGACATAGACTCCATTATTGCATTAGATAGATTCTCCTGCAGGCTTGGAACCACCATCACATCGGCTGCACTGTAGAGAATCTTAAGCGAGAGGTCGTCGTTTAACTGTCCTAAAAAGTGCGCCGTCTGCTTGAAATCATTATTCTGCGAATCGCCGGATGCTCCGAATACAACAAGCTCTACCTGTTCATCCTCAAGTAGATTCAGAGCACCGCTTAACTCCGCGAATCCTTTTCGGGGATCACCGGTTGCATTCATCGCACCAGACAAAACCAAACGGCTGTCCTGAGGCAGTCCCAGTAGATCCCTAGCTATATTCTTTTCAACTCTGCTAAAGAACCCGGTGTCAATTGGGTTTGGCAAAGCCAACACGGTCTTTCCCTGAAGAAGCCGACTTTCGCTTGCAGCGTTGGCCATCCAATTACTAAGTCCGATAAAGTATAAATCCGACTTGCTTGAGAACGCCTTTTTCTTTTTCTTCTGTATCCAATAGCTAAGGTCCCGGGATTTAGTAGACCCTAATACTGGGCAAGATCCACATGTGGATCTAAACAAACCGCAGTTTTCGTCATAGTGACATCCGCCTGTAAACGCCCACATGTCATGTAGGCTCCATACGATCGGCGCTTTGATCTTGGGTATATCTTTAACCGGCAACATTCCACTATTAATCCAATGAAAGTGAACTATGTCCGGGTTGATTTCATTAATTCTTCTGACTATCTCACTGGGTACCCACGCGGGACTGAATAACGTTTTAGTTTTCTGTTCATAACGCTTTGCAGGAAGAGAATCTAGAAAGGGTCGAACTCTTCCGCAAGCCTTCTCCAATGGCTTGTCGCCGGTAACAACGGATTGGAGATTCCCCGTTTTTGACTGAACCAGCATCTGACTTTCAATACCTTGATTCAGTAATGCCCGATGAAGTCTGTTAGCTGCTCTCGCGGCTCCTCCGGATATATCCGAGGCATTTACTATAAGAACCTTCATTGGACCACCGTTGACCAATTGATATTCTTCTCAGAAATTTCGAGGCCCATTTCCCGGATAGCAGCAACGAATGTAAGATTATCGACGGCGTGCTTGCTCGAAAAATTGCTTGAAAGCTGTAATTCAATTTCAGCGACAATGGATTGACAGCTCAACCCTTCAATATTAAGTGACGGTGTCTCAAATTTAGTGGCGAGCGAATTAACCTTACCTTTTCCCATGGTATAGTCAATTGCAACACATTTGACTCCAAGCGACAGCCCGAAAACCAGAGAATGAAACCTCATTGCGAGCAAAACCTCAGCTTCCTGAAATTCCTTTAAATACTCCGAAGGAGCCAGCTCGCGACGCAAAAGAGAATAATCTAGTCGCGCACCCAGATCTTCACATTCACGAAATAGCCGTCTGTAAAACCACCTATCATCACCACCAAAGTGATTTGTGCACATGGGGAGAGGCTTTACTATCAAGTCAGAGTGTCTTGAAACGAGTTCCCGAACTGATTTTATAACCTGATTTTCATAGTTTTCTTTAATTTTGAGAGCTTTGAACTCTGATATATCTTTCGCGTACTCTTTGTACGGAAAATCTCGGAGACCGAGTAACAATACTTTTCCCTTCTTGGCCGGGGCGTTTTCTGTAGGTAGATTAACCTTTTCCAACCATGTAAATGCTGGATCCTCAACCACCCTGTCGCCGATGGTGTTAATCCCCAGGCCGGAAGCGTTTTTGAGGGATCGCTCATCTCGGTAGAATCGATAATCGCAAAGAGAAAGTATTCTGCCGATACTTTCATTAAGCCACTCTTCACCCAGGGGACCAACGCCTACGCCTGCCGCTAGAGTTATGGCGCCCGACTTTTTCGCGCGTTCAAAGATTATCTCCATAGGGGCTAGTGGAGGTATGGCCATAAGCGGACCACCTCCAAAAACAGCCATATCAACGGTCGAGGCCATGCCGATCGCACTTTCGATAGGAACTACATCAACACCCTCGAATTCCGGCATTTGCCGTCTTGTCATCTCTGTAACGTAGGGGTTTAACGAGGCTACAATAAACTTCAAATTTTGGCCAAAGACTTCGCGGAAACCTTCCAAGATACCGCCAACTATTGCCTTATCACCTAAGGTTTCAGTGCCATACCAACCACATATAAGAATCGTCTTTTTACCTAACCCGGAGTTTGAAATGTCGTGCAGTTTAATTTTTTCGGGCAATCTCCTTAAGACTTGGATATTTCTATTAAAAATTCGGTGCCTTCTTTTCAGGTTAAAATAACTAAACCCAGGGAGCGAAGAAAGACACTTTTTAAAACCGATTTTTTTATCTAAAAGCTTAAGAAAGAGCTTCCGATATTCCTTTCGATCAGGAATACCAACGTAGTCATGATGGCAGTTATCGCAATCATTCTTGAGGATCGACCGGAGGTGATCCTGGTTCGAAAAATATGCCTTACTGCTACTCTCTTGAGCTATGTCTGTTGCCAGAACTTTACTCTTGACAGCACAGTATGCGAGTTCGCCACGAGCGGTAATTGTGGCGCCTCGATACTGCCAATCACAGCCTGCTTTTCTTGGAGACTCGTGAATTATCTGATCTATCAGTGACCGATAGAAAAAATTCTGCATCAGGCTTGGTTCATAGTGCTCAATCAGGCCTTCCAAAAATTCAACGAATTCATATTTCTCTTCAAACGTCAAAGCATAAGGCGCTTCCAAAGTGCTGGTGTAGAGCCGTTGATGTGGAACCCCCTGACGGTATTTTACATAAACATTATTTCGGATGCAGAAATCAAGGAGGTCGTGCAACTCATATGCATTCTCCCTAATAACAGTGCACCCGATCCTCACAGAGTCAACTAGGTCAGAACTTTTAATAAAATCGATGACTTTTCTGGCACGCTCAAAATTACCCTCGCGACCTCGAACGCGATCATGAACTTCGCCATATCCGTCTAGCGAAACCATTACATCAAAGTTTATGTTATTGTTTGACAGAATCGTTCCGACTTCCTCAATTCGCTCTATAACTTGATCGTATTTATAGGCGTTAGTAATGAGAGATACATTCCTTAGGGTTTTTGCCTCATCTACTACCACCTGAACCAAATCCTTGAGATCGCTGCGCAGTGTAGGTTCTCCACCATTGAATCCCACTGCCTGGACATCAGAAAATAGAGGATCACGCAGGCCGGCTCGAAGCTGCTCAGGCGTGATATCATCGCTTTTCTTGTTTTCCCATATACGACACATCTGACAACGAGAATTACAAATATCGATTACCGGAAACTGGATTACCTTCGGCTTCTCAAGAGGAAGGGGCCTTTTATGGGTCAAGAACGTGATTTGCTTTTTGATTGTTTCAATTTTCAAATTTATCACCTTAAAATTCGACTGAAATTTCAGCGGCAAAATTCAGTTTTTGGAGCGATCTTGGATATATGTGTACGCCAAGCGGATTCCGGAGATCCCCAGGGTACAAAGCACGTTAGTCTTAATCCAAAACATGAATCGGAGCTTAGGCGTGAAGGCATCGAAGATATAGAAGGCAGAAACAACGGCTATTAACGTCGCAACAGCGGCACCAACGCCACCATAGATTGGGATGAGGACAAAGTTCGCTATAAGATTAACCAACAAACCAAAGGCATTGCGATGAAGATTCCATATCAACTTGCGCTCAGAGGCTAGCCATGAACCCGAAACCGACCCCATAAAGATGAAGATTGCAGCAAAGCAATGTAACTGAAGAATGAGCCCACTTTGAGCGTATGAATCACCGAAAAGTAAATATATAATATTATCGGAAAAGAATACAAATACCGAAGAAACAATGAGCCCCAGCGCCACGATTATCGAAATCAAGACGGAGATTGAATCTAAATAGGCTTTTTCTGAGCTCGTCTTTAATTGGACAATCTTCGGAAAGCTTGCCGCGACTATCGCTGCAGGAACAAAATACCACCCTTCAGAAACTCTTATTGCGGCAGAATAAATTCCAACACTTTCTGCCCCTTCCATCATTCTTAACATTACTTGATCCAAACGGACGAAAAGTATTCCTCCAATTCCTGCTAATATTTCAGGCCATGCTTCATTTAGGATTTCCCTGAGTCGTACAGGAGAAAAATGATTTAGCCGTATAAGCCCTCTACCTCCATCGACACCAATGAAGACATAAAATAAGGCTGCAACCAACGCATGCTCAAAAAGTACAAGACTGAATATCCACGCAGGACTTTGGTCAAACAAAACTACGGCAACTTTCAGCGCTGAACTTATGATAAACACGCCGGTTCGGATAACTGTTACAGGCTTGACCTTCGCTAAGCCTTGCTGGTGTAGATCAAGAACCTCAAAAGGCTGAAAGGTGAGTGACGCCAAAACAAGTAGAAAAAGCAAAGCATTAGCTTCGTATAGGATCAGAGCAAAGATGGAAGTTAACCCAAACAATCCTAAGGTAATAAAAAGCCTAAAGAAGAACATGGAGGAAACAAGCTCTTCTCTACTTGCAAGATTTGCCCTGTCTTCGGTCACATTCCTTATTGTTATTCTATTTGCGCCAGCACTTGCAACAACAACCAGAATGGAAAACACGGCTAAAGAAAAGTTTAGTTCTCCGAACAAACTGGTTCCTAAGTGCCTGGCGACAAGAGCAATAACTAGAAACCCGAGAACGAAACGGAGCCCTTTCTCAGAAATAAGCCAGAGAGAATTTGCTATGAGTTGGCTGTTAGAGAGCAACTTGATTATTTACTTCGCTGAAGGTTAATGAAGCCGTATACCACAACGAGAAAGATTGATAAGGAAAAGCCAAACAGCGTAAAGATAATCACGATCATTGCTCGCTTTGGTTCTGATTTTTCCTCAGGGATCACTGCTGGATCAACGGTCTTGAAGACATACTCTTTTTGAGCATTTGCTAGCATTACTGTGCGAGTCTCACTCTCAATCAACTGGTAGAATACCTGCTGCATCCCGGCGACGCTTGTTTCTTTCAGCTTATCTTCAAGGTATTCGATGCTGGCTTCCGCCTCCTCCACTTCTTGGCGGCGCATGTGCTCGTTGATATCTTCAACTAGCCACTGAGCCCAATCTTTTGCGGCAATTGGTGAGCGGCTCTTGACAGAAACCGAAAGCATACCATTTTCTTTTTCCTCGGTGACGGAGAGATGATCTTCCCGGAAAATCTTTACCAGATCCCAGTCTGAGGGCTTGAGCGAGTTGCCATTTTCGTCAACCAGCCATTCCTCCGCCTCTGGGTCATAGATCTCACGGTCGTAGACCCATTGACTATTGGATTCATCCCACGATTTCATTGCGGCGAGGGGTTTGACCAAGTCATGGCGGTGAATGAAATCAGTAATGAAGGCTCGGGACTGAAGAACTTCCTTCGCGATGGCTGTCTGGTTGGACCCGCCGCCCAGACTAATACCGGCAAGACTGGCCAACCCACCAAGCTGGCCACCCAGGCCGCCTAGCTTGCTGTCTTCATTGTTAGCGGGGGCGACTAAAACGCTGGCCTGGTAAATGTTTGGTTTGTACAGGGCGTAGGCCACCCCGGCTGCTGCGAAAAACATCGTTACAGCTAGGATCAGCCATTTGCCCTGCCAGAGGATTCCGAAAAGTTCCCTAAGATCTATTTCGTCATCAGGGTAATACGGCTGTTCGATTTGTTGAACGGGGGCTTCCTGCTTGCTCATCACAGATTCCCCACCGCTGCGGCGCCAAGTGCCATCTGGTAGACGATCTGGCTTACGTTGGTCCAGAGCTCCAACTGATTCAGGCGATCTACATCAATCGGCATAATAATCGTATCTCCCGGCTCCAACTGTTGGCTGCGGCTGCCAAACCAACGGCTTTTTTCCGGCAACATCACAGAGCCGTCGGCCTTCACAACATATACTCGACTGTCGTCTGCCTGACGGGTTGGCCCGCCAGAGCGCTCCAGGTAGTCATCCACGGTGAGGCCCGCCTGATGCAAGTGGCTGGTTGGGAACTGGACCTCGCCGAATACCGAAACCGACTGGGGTATGTTGGGCACACTGAGAGTATCGCCATCCTGCAGGCGGATACTCTGATACCCTTCATCCTGCATAACCGCAGCAAGGTCGATCACCATGCGGCCTACAGGTCGGCTGTTCTGTACGTCCTCCAGCAAGCCCTGCACTTGCTGCACACGCTGGGCGTTCTGACCACCGAAGCTGTCCCCTTGAAGCTGTACCCCCAGGAGATCTCCCTGTAGGCGCTCCTCCGCCTCCTGCAGGCGCTGGGCTTCCAACTGGCGAAGTTTTTGACGGGTAAATACCGCACCTCTGGGGAAAGCGTTTTCAGTTAATCCACCGGCGCGGACGATTATATCTCTCAGGGTTTCGCCTTCACCGAAGGTGTACTCGCCCGGGTAGCGCACTTCACCGGAAAGCGTGATCCGGTATTGCTTGTCAAAGTCTGGTGTCGGCTGAATCAGGATTGAATCTCGGCTTTGAAGTCTTTGCCGCGTTTCGCCAGCCATTACATCCGCCAACGCAATCTGGCGGGTGATCACCTTTCGATCACCCTCTTCTGCTACTTCTGATCTGGCCAGTTCCGCCGAAAGCAGAGATGCGGAGTCTTTCAGTCCGCCAGCGAGAGCAATCACATCAGCAAGCCCGCCGTTTTCCGGAATCGGGTATTCTCCTGGATAGCGAACTTCACCAGAAATGGTGACAAACGAAGCAGGATCGAGGGGCGTTGCCTGGATGCGAAGCTGCTTTAGTAATCCTGGCAGCAGTTTGTCGCGCTTTGCATCCTGAAGTTGCCGGAGCTCATCCTGTTCGCTTTCCGTTAGTTGCTCCCGCTCCAGCATGGCGAGCCAACGGCGCTCTTCATAGCCCTGCTGGAGTTCCTCCTGCTGGTGGGCGCGCATGTTCGCCAACTGTTGCTTGGAAGGCTTTGAGATCCGCTCACCTTTCGCCAGGCGCTCCTGCAGATCCTGGTATTCCTCGTATCTCAGAGCCCTTTCGTCGAGCTCTGTTTTCTCCAGATCCGAGAACACAAGCAGCTGGTCCCGTTCCTCAAGAATCAGATCGGCTTCGCTGCCAGGGCTGCGAAGGGCATCTCGCAGATCGATCACCAAGGTACTCAGGTGATCCTCCACGGACTTTCTTACGAGAAGAGCTACATCGCGATCTGCCGCAGGTAGAAGGTCGTTTCGGAGATTCTTGAGAACCGATGACACCCTCATCCCGGGCACGAATGCGTAGCTCCCTGGCCGCGTGGCCGCTCCACGGACATCTACATACTGGCCGGTAATGTCGGCAATAGAGGCAATGGTGATGCGATCTCCCGGCAATACCCGAGCACGCTGCCCCTTTGGCTCTGTGTAGTCAGCTTCGGCGATGATCCTCAGGAAATCCTCGTTGGTGCGCTCAATCTTTACTCGCTCCGGGTAGGCCTGAGGCGTAAGCCCGCCGGCCAGGCGCACCAACTCTTTCAGGCTGGTCTCGGCTTCTAACTCGTAGAGGGCCGGCCGGTATACTTCGCCATCAATGCCAGCGCGCTCGCCAACTGGCGGAATGAAAACAACATCCCCGGGCTGAAGCCGATGGTCACCTGAGCTGTCGCCATTGAGAAGCAGGTCATACAGATCCAGGGTGCCGATGAGCTCGCCGTTGCGCTTGTGCTCTACAGCACGCAGGGATCCGGAGTGTTTAACACCGCCCGACACATACAACGCATTGGTGATGGTGGAAAGTGAACTTACCGTGTAGGAGCCGGGGTTTCGGGCCTCGCCGAGCACAAAAACCCGCATACTACGCAGTTCACCAAGGGAAACGCTGGCCTCAACGCCAATGTATTGCTCGGAAACCCGTTTGCGAATCTGCTGTCGGGCCTCATCGAAGCTCAGGCCTGCAACGCTGAGAGGGCCGGAGTTGGGAAAGCTGATGGAGCCATCGCGGCTGACAGGCAGCTCGAGCTGTCGGTTTTCTTTGCCCCACAGCTGGACGCGAAGCACATCACCAGGACCAAGTGTGTAGTTGTTAGGAACCGGAATTTCCGTTACCGGAGCAAAAGTAGTGGGGCTACCCGCAAAAAGGTCGTATCCGAAGGGTTTCAGGCCACCGTTCTTGCGGGCCTGCTCTTCCTCTTTTTGCTGCTCGTCCTGTTCCTGCTGCATTTGCCGGCGATTGTCACCGGCTCTGCCATTTTCTGAATCGACAACGTCAACCTTTTCGGGGCGTTGCTGGCTCTGGCTATTACCCTGAAAATTGTCGGGGTTTATGCCGTACTGCCGTGCCAACGCCTCCTGCTGAGCCTTGGGCAGGCTTTTGAACTGTTCAATTTGCGCTTGGCTAATGGACTGGGCGGCCGCTGCCATCGGCAGCAAAAGGGCCAGCGGGAGCAATAGATTCTTAAGCTTCACAGGTATAAGTCCGGCAGTTTGTTTCAGTCAGATTTAAAAGCGGTAGGTCCAGGTGGCGCCCAGAGACCATTGGTCTTTCTCGCCCCCCAGATACTCGATTTCCTTGTCGGTGGCCTGGAGGTTGAGGTCGAGCCAGCCATTCAATAAACGGGTTCCGTAGCCGAGGTCAAGAATGGCGACGTTCTGGTCGCCCTCGGGTACGTTATAAAATATGTCCTCATTAGTCACAACCGTGCGGCTCGCACCGTCTTTGTTCAGCCTGGCGTAAGTTACCTTTGCAGTCAGATTGGCACCGTTGGCGAAGAAGTTCAGGGCGCCTATGGTAACGGCTTCTGCGTCGCCATCGAAGCTGGCCGCCATGCTGCGGCCGTAATAGCGGTAGCCGGACCGGTAACGGAAATGGTCGTAAGTGATGTTGGGCATGGCGTCACCCAGAAAGTCATCCGCCAGGGTGTTGGTGTATTCAACAAACCATTGCTGATCAGCGTTGAATAGCTGCGTCGTCCAGTCCGTGCCCAAAAGCCAGGACTTACGGGCCGGAAAAGCTCCGGCTTCGTCTTCGCCCATCATCTGGGCGTATAGCCCCATAGACTGCTGACCGATTGCGAATCCATAGCGGGCATCAATGCTGGCGAGCTGGTTGCCCGGGTCATTTTCCTCGAGCTGGCCGTTATCGCGACCGATTAGGGCGTTCCAGATGGTTGACGCGCCTTCAGGTCGCCCTTCTCCACCAAACATGATGGCCCTTGAGAGACCAATATCCAGGCCATCAATCGGGCGGAACGTGAAACGCATGCCAATCAGTTTGGCATCGGGCACCACACGATCACTTTCATACTGGCCGGCTAGCGCTGTGAACTGCCAGGGGCCGATCCAGCTTAACCAAGGGGTTTCAAAGGCGTGGGTATTGTTTCGATTAATCCAGAGCGCCGGCATGGGGCGGGCGTTGTTGGAAAAAATGAGGCTGGACTGCCAGCCGGGACCCCACCATCGGTCAATGGCCCCAGCGCCCAACACCCAGTTACCTGCAGCCGCAGCCAGATAGCTACCATCCAGGCGGAGCTCTTCGTCATCATCGCTTTCATGGGCGTATGAAGGCTTGAGCCCCAAGGCCCAGACTTCGCCTTGCCACTGAAGGTTAATCGCCGTTCCGGCTTTCGCAAGCGGATTCTGATCAAAACCGCGAACTCCGGGTATCTCGCTGCTGCCATAAAGGCTGTACTCGCCCCGGAAACCCTGCTGAGCCTGCTGTTCTTTTTCGAAGCGCAGGTAGGCGGCAGCGGAGCCTACCGAAGCCTGGTCAGAACTGACACTGTCCTCCAGGCCACTGTGGACCGTACTCCACATCATTGGCCAGGTGCTGACAGTGCGACCCATATGGCCGCGATCTGCCAGTTTCTGGGCCGCAAATCGTGCCCGCGAATCGCCAGGTTCAAGCCAGGGCGCAGCCGATAGAGCAACACTTGTCAGACACGCTACCGCCCCACCGACCAGGGCCCAGTGTTTTGAGGTCATGAAATTAGGTTATCTATAAAGCGACAGGAAACAGGCAAAAGGAAGGGGACAACTGACTCCCAACTGTATCCTTGTCGGTAGATGAATGTACTGTTTCAGAAGCGTGACGATTCTACGGCAATGTCTATGACAAGCAAGTGACAAAAAGTCTGACACATGGGTTTTCAGGGAGTTGCGGTGGTAAAGATTTGTTAAAGGGTTGGAAGTGCAAGTAGTCTGCCGCCGCATGAAGGTGGGGTCAGGTGAAAATTTCATCTGACCTCGATTTAGGCCTCAGGTTTTGAGAGCGGTAACCGGTACTTTGACCTTCTGCTGTTTTTGCATGAAGCTGATCAGCACTATCGCACGCGCTTCACCGTCGTAAGCCTGAAAAATGGCATTAATGCCTTCAAAGGGCCCTTCGTTCAGTTGCACAGCCTGGCCAGGTTTGATGCCGCCCTGCTCTGCTACGGAATCGAGACTATCCTTTATATGCTGGATCACATCGTCACCGATAGCCGCAGGCTTGTTAGCAAAACCCACAATCCTCAATACACCGCGAGTAGAGCGCAGCTTTGCCCACACGGGGTCGGTTTGCTCCAGGTTCACGAACAGGTAACCGGAAAATAGTGGCTCGAGCTTCTTGGTGCGCTTGCCGGCCTTGATTTTCTCAACGGTAATTTTTGGGTAGAAGCAGGCAATGTCCTGATTCTGGAGGTGAGTTAGGGCTCTGTCGCCCTGGGCGGGTTTGTGCTGGAGTGCATACCATGTCATGGCCGGGGAATGTACCAGCTTCCTGCCGCAATGAAATAAGGATTTAACACATCTTGTTTACCGTATTTCAACGGCGTGCCATCCACTGCTTGAACTTTCCCACCGGCCGCCACCAGCACCGCCTGAGCTGCGCCAGTGTCCCACTCGCAGGTCGGCCCCATGCGCGGGTAAATGTCAGCGTGACCCTCAGCAATGCGGCAAAATTTGAGCGAGCTGCCAGCCTGCACCAGTTCGTGATCACCGAGCTTATCGATAAACGCTCTGGTTTCCGGGTTAAGGTGATTCTTGCTGGCTACCACGCGTTTCACGTCTCTGGGCTCCGCCACCCGAATTCTGTGAACTCTGCCGGTGCGATCACGCATATGGGCGCCCTCACCGACCACACCCCAGTAGGCTTCTTTTAACGCCGGAGCGATGACAACGCCCATAACCGGCTCACCATCCTCAATCATGGCTATGTTGACCGTGAACTCCCCTGTGCGTTGGGTGAAGTCCTTGGTGCCATCGACGGGATCCACCAGCCAGAACCGGCGCCAGTGCTTACGCTCTTCCCAGGGAATATCTTTGCCCTCTTCCGAAAGGATCGGGATATCGCGGCTGATTCTGCGCAGGCCCTGGGTGATGATATCGTGGGCAGCGGTGTCTGCAGCTGTTATGGGCGACTCGTCTGCTTTGTAGTTCACCTTAAAATCGGACTGATAGATATGCAGCACCTTATCGCTGGCCTCGTCTGCTACCTTGATGACATCCGGGAGGATGGAGCTGTAATGCATGCGATTCGCTTCCTGCTTCAGATCAAAACGTTATGAACTAGGATGAGTAATAGTAACACTCCCTTAACAAAGAACCAGAAGGACGCCTCTATGAAACTTCGCTTCCTTGGCGGCACAGGCACAGTTACCGGCTCTCGTTACCTGCTCTCGGATGACAAGCATCGGATGCTGGTGGATTGCGGCATGTACCAGGGCGTGAAAACCCTACGCCGGCGCAACTGGGCGAAGTTTCCGGTGAATCCGTCCACTATTGATGCGGTGGTGCTAACCCATGCCCACATTGACCACTCAGGATACCTGCCAGCCCTGGTGAAGAACGGCTTTAAAGGCAAGGTGTACTGCACCAAAGCCACTCATGAGCTGTGCAAAGTTCTGCTGCCGGATGCCGGCTTTCTTCAAGAAGAGGATGCCAAGTACGCCTTCCGCAAGAAGTTCTCGAAGCACGAGAAACCGGAACCGTTGTTTACCGAGAAAGATGCCTGGGAAGCCCTCAAGCATTTTGAGTCCCTCCACTATCACGAGACGTTCGAGCCGGTAAAAGGGTTCCAGGTTACCTTTACCCCTGCCGGGCATATTCTGGGTTCATCCTGCGTGCATGTTCACCACCAGGGGGCAGACAGAACGGTTGTGTTCAGCGGGGACGTGGGGCGGCAGAATGACATCATCATGCGACCACCGGAGCCGCTGCAGAAAGCTGATGTACTGGTATGTGAATCGACCTATGGGGATCGAGCCCATGGTGAGACGGATCCGGAAGCGGAACTGGCCGAAATTATCACGAGAACGGCCGGGCGCGGCGGCATTGTGCTTTTACCGGCATTCGCCGTTGGACGGGCGCAGATGCTGCTTTATGTGATTCACAAGATTATGGGAGACGGGAAAATTCCCAAACTACCGGTTTTCCTGAACAGTCCCATGGCCATCAAAGCAACAGAGATCTTCTGCAAGCACCACAAAGAGCACAAACTGAATGCTGCTCAGTGCGAACTGATTGACGAGAAAACCGAGTTTGTTCGCAAGGTGGAAGAATCCATTGAGCTGGATGCTGTGCGTTACCCATGCGTAATTATTTCTGCCAGTGGAATGGCCAGTGGCGGGCGAGTGCTTCACCATTTGAAAACGTTGCTGCCCAATCCTCGTAACAGCGTTGTGTTTGCGGGGTTCCAAGCACCGGGCACTCGTGGAGATGCATTGGTGAATGGCTCGGAATCGGTGAAGATCCATGGGGAGTACTGGCCAGTTAAGGCGGAGGTTCATAACCTGGATTCGCTCTCCGCACATGGGGACTATAACGAGATTCTAGCTTGGCTTGAGCAAGGCTCATTAAAGCCAGAGAAGGTTTACGTCACTCACGGGGAGGTGGTCGCGAGTGACGTTATGCGCAAAAGGATTTGCGAGAAGTTTGGTTGGGACGCTGCAGTACCCGAGTTGTTTGAAGAGGTTGAAATCTGAGATTGATGAATCACTGCCAAGTTATTAAAGGGAACAGCTTTCTGGCAAGTAGAGAGCCTGCCAGTTTGCAACTACAGCGGAATTGTCAAGTTTACAGGACCACTCACCAGCCGACGTTCGTTCCAACCTAATTGCAAGCCCCTGAACGTGAGGGTGTGACATGCCCCCCATGGTCACCGCTATGTGACCAGAACCGTCCACATTCACCACGCCAATGTCAGTGCCCGCTGTCGCCGTCGTTAAATCAGACGGGTTAAACCGCAGGTCCGAGTTGGTAACTGTCCCACTTCGCGAGACCTGCTCCTCGAACGCGGTTTTATAGCGAGATAGTTCCGCAACTGTACGATTAATCTGACTTTTTACCACATAGCCTTGATAAATCGGCACAGAAAATGCGGCAATTATTCCAATGATTGCCACTACAATCATAAGCTCGATCAGAGTAAAACCTTTAATTTTCCTGCTCACGCCAGAACCTCTTCACTTTGATCCTAAAAATTTACTAATTGAAAGCAAATTTCCCGCCATCCTATCTGGCAACTGGACCTGCATCAGAAAAACAACTCATCATTCTACTTAGATCAAATGGCGATCCCTTGGATTTCAGATAAACCAGCTCCTCTTCCAAAGTCGGGATAATTGCAGGATACAACTCTGTGGCCCTCGCGATTCTGTCGCAGGCCAATTCTTCTTGACCAAGAGCGGCTGTTAATGACGCCTGCCTCATCAGAACAAGATTGCCAGGCGACCATTCTGCAATAGCCGTAGCCTCCTTCAATTGATTTTCGATGCCCGTCGCATAGGGATTTAAACGATAGTACATGACCATACGCGCATAAGGCCTCCAAAGGGAGTTCTGAGCAATTAAATCAAGTGTACGAACATCCTCCTCACCGACATCAGCCTTAGCAAAAAGATCGACCATTTTGAAGAAATCTCGAGTAGATGTAGTGCTCATCCATATCGTTAACAAAACTACCGGGATTACGACGAACCACCTTAAAGAAGGAGATGTTAGCTTTAACGATAAATTTTTGGTCTGGGTGCTAAGAAGAACCAAAAATACAACCAGAAACTGCAGATGCCATAAAGAAAACTCAACAAGGTTGTGAGTCAGGATTGCCAGCAATGCCAGCCAAACAAAATAATTAACGGCATTTCTTTCAGCCTTGATAAAACAAATAATCAGAAAGACGAAGAATGCCGTTATGAAAGTGACGCCCACAATTCCCCATTCAACAAAAGCCATCAGGAAGATATTGTGTGCGTTGCGCCAGGTCTTACCATTCCTGAAAGGATTTTCAATTACATCATCAGCTGCAACACTGAACTCCGAATAAGCTCCAGGCCCCATACCTACCCACAGATTATCGATTACTTCGACTCCCTGTAAGATTTTGCGCCATTCTCCTAACCTCGGCTGCTCTGTGCGATTAAACCTTTCGGCAAGCATCTCGGAGGATGACTGCCTGTTAAGCACGCCACCCTCGGTTAATTTTTGTGAAATCAAGCCATCCACGGGTGGGTATGCAAAAAAAAGAGCAACCGAGACAAAGGTGACCAATATTTGATATTTGAAAGCTTGCGGAAGACCTGTGGCAGGGTTTCGTTCTGACCTGCGAGAAACAAGAAACCATAGTACTGTCAGTAGCAATTGAGCAAACAGAATAAGAAAAAATGCGCGACTACCCGTCAAAACTCCGGCCAGACAAACTATCAGAATGAAAACGAGCGATCGGAATTCGAATAAGCGGTGCTTATGTACATAGATAAAATAACCAAAGGCGGCGAGAGAAATCGAGAGGTATAGGCCACTTAGATTGGGATGAGACATTATTCCAACCAATCTTGAATGGTCAGAAGCCATCCAAGGAATGACAAACTTCAGTCCTCCATAATACCCAAACAGACCTATGGCGGCATAGAGAAATCCCGAGAAAACAAGAGTACGAGCAGAAACCCGGCCTACTTTTTCCTTACCAAGGGTTTGATTGAGGCCCGCTGCCCCAATTAATGCGAAAACGCCGAACATCCAGAAAAGCTGATAGAAGAAGCCTCCTGAGACAACCGTCTTTTGATTAAAGATCCAGGAAACCAACCACACAACACCTATGCCAAACCACCAAAACAAGAGCTGATTAACCCTAAGCTGGCGTTTACTCGAAATTACCGCTGCTATCGCTAGAGCTGTAATCAGAACTGCAGCGAGAAGCTCTTCAGGATAAGTGGGAATCGGGTAGAAATGAGCAGGAATAAAGAAAGGAGCAACTAATATCAGCAGCCAAAGACTATTCATTTACACAGCCCTAAAAAAAAGCGAGGGCATAACGCCCCCGCCTTCTGTTTGTGTCCAGCTTAGACCCGATTAGTTACAACCTGTCGGGGTAAAGCTCGGATCATATGCTCCGCCTGCGCCAGTCACATTACATGTCCAGGCACCAGCTGCAGAACGCCGAATCTCAAGGTCAGTGCCAGTGATAGCCGTACTAGCCTGGTCGCCTACGTCAGCAGTAATGGCGCCGGCACCAGTTGCATCAAAAGCAATGGTGAGAGTCGCGATCAGGTTAGATGTGGTATATCCCAAGTCGCCAGCAGTCAGTGTTGTATTGCCCCTGAGCAGGTTTTCCTCTGCAGCAGTTTTCAGGGCCGAAACTTCGCCGTAGACACGGTTCATCTGTGAACGAGCAATATAATCCTGATACTGGGGAATGGCGATTGCTGCTAGGATACCGATAATCGCAACGACGATCATCAGTTCGATAAGGGTAAAACCCTTCTGGGCGTGGTTGATGCGGATATCTTTCATTGTTGACCTCATGTTTAGTCCATTCAAAACTCGGCGTGGCCCGGCTCCGGCGGAGTCGGGCCCCGTGACCGGCGATTTGAGCCTAGCGAAGGAAATGCATCCCCCATGCCAACATAGAAACTTATTTAATATTTTTCTTTTATCCTTTTAACTTCAGAAGGTTATCACGCCTCTCAAACAGTGCCACAGTCGCGCCAGCGACGTGACAAGCTGCCAAACAGCGTCACAGGGTGACCAATTTTGTCACCACCTACCCTTCCCTCTTATTCGACAAGATCTAACGCCTTTCCAAACGAGGCTCAGCCATCTAAACTCACTGCAATCGACAGAACACCCGTTTCAGTAACTTAGGCAGCGTTTCTTACTTAATTTATGTCTACAAATAAAAGCAATATCACGCTTACGGGCCTCGCACGGCGCTTCGTGGATGACGGACTGCTGGATGAGGCAACAGCGAAGGATGCGTTTCTCCAAGCATCACAGAACCGCATTCCATTAATTACCTACCTGACACAGAACAACCTCGCAGACAGCTCCAAATTGGCGTTTTCTGCAGCAATGGAATTCGGAGTCTCTGTCCTGGACCTTTCCGCATTTACGCCTGAAATGATGCCGGAGAAGGCGGTAGATGAAAAACTGATCCGAAAGCACAACGCACTTCCTCTCTATAAAAGAGGAAATCGGTTATTCATAGCGGTTTCTGATCCGACTAATATACAGGCACTCGATGAGATTAAGTTCAATACTGGACTGAGCACCGACGCTGTCCTGGTCGACGACGCAAAACTCCGCGACGCCATCGACAGATATCTGGAATCTCAAGATACTTCCATGGGTGATCTTGAGGATGCGGATCTTGAAGGCGTCGAAACGGAGGGCGGCGAACAAGAAGACGAGGGTGCGGTTACCGCCACCGAGGTCGACGATGCCCCTATCGTCAAATATGTTAACAAAATGCTGCTGGATGCTATTCGGGGCGGGGCCTCGGATATCCACTTCGAGCCCTACGAAAAAATCTACCGTGTCCGATACCGCACCGACGGCATTTTGAAGGAGGTGTCTCGCCCATCTATCAAACTAGCCCCGAAAATCTCTGCCCGTGTAAAGATCATGGCCCAGTTGGATATATCCGAACGGCGAGTGCCCCAGGATGGCCGGATCAAAATGAAGCTGTCCAAGACTAAGGCAATTGATTTCCGGGTGAACACTCTGCCTACCCTGTGGGGAGAAAAGATCGTTCTGCGGATTCTTGATCCCAGCCAGGCAAAGCTAGGCATCGATGTGCTCGGTTATGAAGCGGACCAGAAAGAGATGTATTTGGACGCTTTGAAGCAGCCACAGGGCATGATTTTGGTGACCGGCCCCACTGGCTCCGGTAAAACGGTTTCTCTTTATACCGGTCTGAATATTCTGAACACTGCAGACATCAACATTTCCACCGCAGAAGACCCGGCTGAAATTAACCTTGAAGGTATCAACCAGGTAAACGTGAACAATCGTGTAGGACTGGGCTTTGCGGAGGCTCTGCGGGCGTTCCTGCGTCAGGATCCGGATGTAATCATGGTTGGTGAGATCCGGGATCTGGAAACGGCCAATATTGCCATCAAAGCCGCACAGACTGGGCACTTGGTTCTTTCTACCCTCCACACTAACAGTGCCGCGGAGACTCTCACGCGAATGATGAACATGGGCGTGCCCTCGTTCAACATCGCTACTTCAGTAAGCCTGATTATTGCCCAGCGACTGGGCCGGCGACTGTGCAGCGCATGCAAAGAGCCCTTTGAGGTCCCGAAGGAAGTGCTTTTGGAGGAAGGGTTCACACAGGAACAAATTGATACAGGCTTCACGTTGTACCGTCCCAAGGGCTGTGATAAATGCAATGGAGGATATAAAGGCCGCGTCGGGATTTACGAGGTGGTCAAGATTACCGACGAGCTGGCAAACATGATTATGGAAGAGGCCAGCTCCATTAAAATTGCAAAGCAGGCTCAGGCAGAGGGCTTCCGCAACTTGCGCCAATCCGCCCTACTGAAGGTCATTGAGGGCGTGACCAGCCTTGAGGAAGCCAACCGCGTGACGAAGGATTAAGCATGGCAGAGAAAGCACAGAAGCTGGAATCGTACGTTTGGGAAGGGAAAGACCGGAAGGGCAATAAGTCCAAGGGCGAGCTCACAGGCTCGAACTTAGCCCTTGTTAAAGCGCAACTGCGTAAGCAGGGAATCATTCCAGACAAGGTCCGCAAAAAACCTAAGCCATTATTTGGCGGCAGCAAAAAGGTAACGCCTTTCGACATAGCCATGCTTACGCGCCAGTTGGCAACGATGATGAAGGCCGGTGTTCCGCTCGTACAAAGCTTCGACATTGTTGCTGATGGACTTGAAAACAAAGGGCTGCAAGAGCTGGTCATGAATATCCGGAATGACATCTCCTCCGGTACCAGCTTCGCAGGAGCACTGCGAAAGCACCCGAGGCATTTTGACGATCTTTATTGCAACCTGGTCGATTCCGGCGAAAAAGCTGGTGCTCTGGAGCAAATGCTGGATCGGATTGCGACCTACCTTGAGAAAACTGAACTTCTCAAGAAAAAGGTCAAAAAAGCAATGACATATCCGATTGCGGTTATCGTTGTAGCAATCGTCGTGACTGCCATCTTGCTAGTTAAAGTAGTTCCCCAATTCGAGAGTTTGTTCCAGGGTTTTGGTGCTGAGCTTCCGGTGTTCACCCAGATGGTTGTTAGCCTATCCGAATGGCTCCAAAGCTGGTGGTTTATTGTTTTGCTGAGCATCGTCGGATCGATTTTTCTGTTTAAGGAAGCCAAACGCCGCTCTCAGAAATTTTCAGACGTGGTGGATAAATACGTTCTGAAACTACCTGTTGTGGGCGAAATACTCGACAAATCTGCGGTAGCAAAATTTGGTCGAGTTCTGTCTACCACCTTCGCAGCGGGCGTTCCACTTGTCGATGCCCTCGACTCTGTAGCCGGAGCTACCGGCAACGCGGTTTACCGGGATGCTATCGACCGCATCAAAAACGATGTATCGAGCGGCACTCAGCTTCAGGCCTCCATGCGCCAACAAGACGTATTCCCGGTGATGGCTGTTCAGCTCACAGCCATCGGTGAAGAATCCGGCAACCTGGACGAGATGCTGGCCAAGGTGGCGGAGCATTATGAGGCAGTGGTCGACGACATGGTCGATAACCTGACCGCCCTTATGGAGCCAATGATCATGGCGGTTCTGGGTGTTCTGGTTGGTGGCTTGATCATCGCCATGTATCTGCCGATCTTCCAGATGGGTCAGGTGGTTGGTTAAACCCCTCTCCCCCTCTCCCCAACCCCTCTCCCGCTCGGGGAGAGGGGCTTAACTGCCGATAGTTGAGCAATTTGATGTTGAGTCTCGAAACTTTTCTCGCCACTCCCTGGCTTCTTTTTCTTTCTGTCACCCTCGTATCCCTCTGCATCGGCAGTTTCCTGAACGTTTTGATTCTCAGGCTGCCGAAAATGATGCATCAGGACTGGCGCTGCCAGTGCGAAGAATTCCTGGAGCTGCCCGAGAAGCAACGAAAGCAGGAAGACCGAATCACGCTCTCCAAGCCGGCTTCCACTTGCCCCTCCTGCGGCCATGGCATTCGGGCCTGGGAGAATATTCCGGTGGTGAGCTGGCTGTTTCTTCGGGGCAAATGCGCTTCGTGCAAGGCGCCCATTTCGCCCCGTTATCCGATCATTGAGGCCGTTACCGCGATTTTCTCGGTGGTGACCATTGCTGTCATCGGGCCAAACGAGTCTGCGCTTTGGGCGCTTTTGCTGGTTTGGTCTCTGGTGGCGCTGACGGTTATTGATTTCGATACCCAGTTATTGCCAGACAGCATTACCCTGCCCCTGATGTGGTTGGGCCTTGTGCTGAATTATTTTGGTGTGCTTACGGACTTCAACAGTGCTTTTTGGGGTGCCGTGGCGGGTTATCTCTCCTTGTGGTCTGTTTACTGGCTCTTCAAGCTGGTAACCGGCAAGGAGGGCATGGGCCACGGAGACTTCAAACTGCTTGCCGCACTCGGCGCCTGGCTGGGGTGGCAGTTGTTGCCAGCGGTGATTCTGCTTTCCTCGGTTGTAGGAGCCGTTGTCGGTATCAGCCTGATGGTGTTCAAGAAGCATGGGCGGGAAGTTCCGATTCCGTTTGGGCCCTACCTCGCCACGGCAGGGTTGATTTGTTTGTGGTTTGGCAGTGAGATTCAGGCGTTCTGGTACGGATTCCTGGGAGTCTGATTCATGAAGATTGTTGGCCTTACCGGCGGGATTGGTTCCGGAAAATCCACTGTGGCTCGCTTGTTTGGTGAGCACGGCGTGCACTGGGTGGACGCCGATGATGTTGCCCGTGAGGTGGTTGAGCCGGGAACGCCTGCACTGGAACGGATTTCAGAGCATTTTGGGAAGAAGATCCTCACTTCTGAGGGTGCTTTGGATCGGGCGCAGCTTCGTGGGATTGTCTTTGAGAAGCCGGAAGAGCGTGTTTGGCTTGAGTCGCTGTTGCATCCGATCATCCGCGAGGAATTGATTCGGCAGTTGAATCCCCCCCTCTCCCCCAGCCCCTCTCCCGCGAGGGGAGAGGGGGGTGAATACGAGTTTCCTTATGTGCTTCTGGTTTCGCCTCTTCTTCTTGAAACCGACCAGCATGAGTTGGTTGATCGCATTGTGGTGATCGACATTCCCAGAGAAACCCAGATTGAACGCACCATGGCCCGGGATACCAATTCCCGGGAGCAGGTGGAGCGGATCATTGCGGCTCAGATGTCCCGTGAAGATCGGCTGGCGCGGGCGGATGAGGTGGTTGATAATGATCGCCCTCTGGATGATGTAACGCGTCAGGTGCGGGAGCTGCATGAAAGGTTGTTGGTGGATTTTGGCTGAGTGTTTTTTCCGCTATCGTTTTGCAGGTCTTGCCGCTGCACTTTCTCTGACGTTCTCTTCCCCAGGCCACAGCATCGAGCCGGTGTTTGAGGTTCGGGAGCGCTCTGTGGCGGAGATTCTTGCGCCGAATCAGCTGCCGATCGGGTTTTACACCTTTGAGCCGGAAGAGTATTGGGCGGACCCACGGGATTCTTACTGGCTGAAGTTCAGCAACTGGGTGCTGCGGCAGGAACGCCTGCACGGGCAGAAAATCCAGTCGGTTGGCCAATGGGCTGACCGGACCTTATCGGGCAGTGAACACAACCTGCCCAACAATGAAAGCTATCTGCGAATCGGCTTTGCGACAGAATCCGAGTACGGCGATCCGGCACAATTTGAGCCTGAGGCTCGGTTCCGGCTGGATATCCCCACCACTCGTCGGAAACTGCGCCTGGTGATCGAAAGCGAGAGCGAAGACCTGATCCCTCTCGGGGAGCGCCAGCGGGACCGGCAGCTCACGGAGCCCGAGCGTTCCGATACGGATGCCACAGGTGCACTGCGTTACCTGACCCAGATTGGTGATGCCATCAACTTTTCCAACGACGTGGGTGTGCGCCTGCGACTTCCTCCAGACGCGTTCTGGCGGGCAACGGCTGAGAAACGTTGGCGGCTGGACGACAAGTGGATTCTGAACGCTCAGCAACGGTTTTATTATTTTCATCAGGATGGCTGGGGCGAGCGAACCTGGATTGGCGTTGGGCGCCCGGTGGGCAATGACTGGTATTTTCGCTCGTCTTCAGAACTGGAGTGGGTGCACAACGACAAGGAATTTGTTGCGGCTCAGATATTCAGCATGCGTAAGCGCATGAATAACCGCTTGATTGTAACTCCCCGGCTGGGCGTACTTGGGGAAAGCAAACCTTCCTGGCGCACCACATCAGCGTTCGGGGATCTCACGTTCCGCTACCGTCTACACAGCAACTGGCTCTATGCGGAGCTGATTCCAGCACTGGAATTCCCCCGGGAGGAGAGCTTTAAAGACCGTGCTTCTGTGGTGTTTCGGGTGGAAATGTTTTTCTCCGGTATCATTGAGGATGATCGTTTGTAATGCCAAGACACCCCTCGAAACCCGCGACCGAGGCCCTTACTCTCACGCCTATCGCCATTACGCGCTCCTGCTTTCAGGACAAGTTCGGGGTGCCTCGCCAGCCGGGGTTGACCCGTCATGCCCGGGCCGAGCTGATTATCCAGCCACCGTTTGACCGGGAAGATGCCTTCCGTGGGCTGGAGACCGCCAGCCACCTTTGGCTGACCTTTCAGTTTCACGAGGCGGTGCGGGCAGACTGGCGGCCCGTGGTGCGCCCTCCCCGCCTGGGCGGCAATCGCAAGATGGGTGTGTTTGCCAGCCGGTCTCCGTTTCGCCCAAACAGCCTCGGCCTCTCGGTCGTTCGCAATGAGGGATTGGTGCGCAAGGATGGACAGCTCATTCTCCGCATCAGTGATCATGACCTCATCGAGGGCACACCGATACTGGATATCAAACCCTACCTGCCATTTGCCGATTCAGTTCCTGAAGCGACATTGGGCTGGGCAGACTCGCCACCCACGGAAAAACTCGACGTGGTTTTTCTGCCGGAAGCGGAGGCCCAGATTGGCAAGCTTTCACCCGAAGAGTATCCGGAACTGCGCCCGCTGATCGAGGATGTGGTGGCTTACGATCCACGCCCCTCCTTTCGCAGAGGACGGGAAGAAGAGCGCATTTACGGAGCGCATCTGTACGATTTGAACGTGCGATTCCGATTCGTGAATGATCATTCACGGAAACGTGTCGAAGTGCTGACGGTCTGTTAAACTGCTTTTGGTGATTTTGTAGTCGACACAGGGAATATGTGCCTTGCCTTCAAAGCGGTTCTTCAAACGATTGGGAATACGACCACTGGCGGCAAGGTTGCTCGCCTACGTATTACTGTTCAGCCTTTTTCTGTCTCTGGTGGCAACGGGCGTTCAGCTGATCGGCGAATTCGAGCGCCGCAAGAACGATCTGCTGAATGACCAGACACGGGCCGCCGAGTTGGTTTCCGGGAGCATGAGCAACAATATCTGGCTGATGAATTTCAGCGAGGTGGCCAACAGCCTGGATGATATGAAAGCAGTGCCCGCTGTCCAGTACGGGCGGGTGGTGACCAGCACCGGCGAAACCTTCAGCACCGGTACTTACCCTGAGGGCCGGGTCATATCGCAAACCTTTCCACTGGTTTTCGACCGCTCCAACAACCGCAGTCCTGAAAACGTTGGCACACTCACCGTCACCTCCTCCATAGACCAGATCTACACAGACCTGCGTAACCGCGCGTTCCTGAACCTTTTGTTTCAATCCATTGTTGTCATGCTGGGCACCCTGGGCTTGCTGGTGATCGTTCGTTTAACGCTTACCCGGCACCTGGAATCCATGGCCGATTACGCCGCCCGGCTGAATCTCGACGCGCTGGTAGACCCGCTGGAGCTCAAGCGCAAACCCCGAAAAACGCCAGATGAACTCTCGGAGCTGGAGCAGGCGCTTAACAAGATGCGCCTGCAAATCCTAGAGGACACCCGCTCCTTGCGCCAAACCACGATCCAGTCCCAGGGTGAGCGGGACGAGGCGGTGCGGGCTAACCATGCCAAGAACCAGTTTCTGGCCAATGTCAGCCACGAGCTGCGCATCCCGCTGCAATCCGTGCTGGGCTACGCCAACCTGCTGACCGACACGCCTCTCGATCAGGAGCAGCGTGAGTACGTGCAGACGCTGCTGAGTGCCTCCGAGAGCCTCTCTGCCATCATCAACGATCTTCTGGACATCTCCAGCATGGAAGCGGGCAAGCTGGTACTCGAAGACATTCCCTTTGACCTCAGGGAAACTCTCAATGACCTGGTGCACATGCTTGGCTCTCGCGCCCGCGAGAAAGGCCTAGCACTGGAGCTTCGGATCGACGAAAACCTGCCCTGGGCCCTGAAGGGCGACCCGGTTCGCATTCGCCAGATATTGTTGAACCTGACCTCCAACGCCATCAAGTTTACCGATTCCGGCCATGTGCTAATCAGTATCGAGGTGTTGGGCCGCCGAGATGACAAGGCTCGCCTTCGCATTGCGGTGGAGGACACCGGCGTGGGTATCAACCCGGAAGATGTTCCCCTGGTTTACGAGCCCTACGTGCAGCTTGGCCAACAGTTCCAGCGTCAACTGCCCGGTGCAGGCCTTGGCCTCACCATCTGCCGTCAACTGGTGGGCCTGATGGACGGGTCCATGGATCTCGAAAGCCGCCCCGGTGAGGGCTCGACCTTCTGGATGGAACTGACTCTGCCCGTGGCCCCGGAGAACGCGGCCCGGGTTCGGCCGGATACCCGGATGGTGAAGAATCGCAGGATTCTGGTAGTGGATTCCTATGAGCTATCCCGCAAGATCACTCTGGAAATGCTGTCCCGGCACGAAGTGCACATCGAAGCGGTGAAATCCGCCGGCGAGGCGCTGACGTCCCTGCGAACGGCGTTCGATGGCCATCAGCCGTTCGACGCGATCATTCTGGATGGCTTTGTGCCGGATATGGACAGCGACCTGCTGTGCCGGCAGATCCGCAGCAATCTCCTGTGGTCAGATATGCGCCTGCTGATTCTGTCATCCAACCCGCAAAGGGGCGATGCCGAACATTTCCGGCAGGCCGGCGCCGATGCCTTCCTGAGCAAATCGCTGCGGGAATCCTGCCTGACTCCGATTCTTAACCAGTTGTTTGCCGATGCCGCCAAACAGGAACGGCGTTTCCTGACCCGGTTTTCCCTGCAGGCGGTTACCGATACCGCCAGGCGTCGGGAACTTCCCTGTGGCCGGATGAAGGTGTTGCTGGTTGAGGACAATCCAGTTAACCGTACCCTGACTCGCCGACTGCTGGAGAAACTCGGCTGCGACGTGATGACCGCCAACGATGGCGAGGCTGCGGCCAGCCTCTGGCAGTGGCACCCTTTCGATCTCGTGTTCATGGATTGTGTGATGCCCCGTGTGGATGGCTTTGAAGCCACCCGCCGTCTGCGGGAATGGGAGAAAACCCACAACCGCTTGCGCATCCCCGTGGTCGCGCTGACCGCCAGTGCCATGGAAGAAGATGAGGAACGCTGCCGCCGGTGCGGTATGGATTCTTTTGTTGCCAAGCCTGTCAATATTGAAATGCTGCGGGCAGTACTGGAACAATATTGCCAGGCGTCTGCTGCCTCCTGAAAGCTGTTTGCTTAAATCCGGGCACAGACATCCAGACACGTTTCCAAACCCCGAAGGCAACCATGAACGTTGAATGCCCAACCTGTAAAAAGTCCGTGGAATGGACCGAGACCAACCCCTGGCGCCCTTTCTGTTCCGAGCGCTGCAAACTGATCGATCTGGGGGCCTGGGCCAACGAGGAATACCGGGTACCCGCAGAGAACGCTTCACCGGAAGATCTGGACCAGGGCGGCGATACCACCCGGCACTGACCTGCGAAAAATGAAAGTTAACGGGGACTTACCGGCATTTAAGTTGAGTGGCCCGGAACACCCCGTTAACATACCGGCAATTCTGCTAAAAACGTAACGAAGGTGCACATATATGAAAGCGTCCCGGATTTCCCTGATGATTCTCTCACTGGCTGCCGCGCCTGCCTTTGCAGGGGATGTCGACCTCAGCCTCACCAACGATTCGGTGAAGGGCCAGGTAAATTTCTTCGGCACCAACAACGACCTCCAGCTTGGCACCGGTTACACCTACCGCGAAGGTGGCCGCGATATTTTCAACGTTGATTTCCATGCCCAGGGCCGCACGGCAATCGGCAACCTGCCCACCACAGCCGGCATCGGCATGAGGGGTATCTATTGGGATCAAAGCCGCGCCGATGGCGGTGCTGTCGGTCTTGGCGGTTTTGCGACCGTCAATATCCCGGATGTCCCTGGCCTGTCGTTCACCGGTGGCCTGCACTACGCCCCCAGCATTCTCTCGTTTGGCGATTCCGATGATATGACCAGCCTTGAGCTGCGTGGTAGCTATCGGGTTATCCGCAACGCCGAGATTTTCGCCGGCTATCGCTATCTGAACACCGATATCGAGAACTCCTCACGAGACGTCAATCTCGATGAAGGCGTTATGGCGGGCATGAAGATTTTCTTCTGATTCCTGCCTTTTCTGAAACGGGCCCGGTGGGGCCCGTTTCGTGTTCCCTCCATAACCCTTTCGTGCTTTTCCTCACGCTTTCCCGAGAATCCGACTGTTAGACTGTCTGCCTGTATTTTCTGCACGGATAGCCAGGCATGCGATTCACTCTCGGTTTATTGCTCTCTTCGACTCTATTACTCACCGCCGGATGTGGTGGCGGTGACGATGCCATTGAGGGGGCGGCTAGTCAGCCCAATGACTTCGCAGGCAACAAGAACCCGGTGGACGATTTCAGCTCCGGCAACACCGGCGATTCCACCAACACCGGGGGCCTCGCCAGCAACGAAGTCCGGGTAACCATGGAGGTACCGGGTGGTGTCACCAGCGAGGGCGAGCCTACCCGCCGTAACCTGAGAATCGTACCGCCGGACAGGGTGAGTGTTTACTACACCAATCAGGCCCTGTCTGTGCTTGATGAACCCGCGATTTCCACGCGCACCGACAGCGAAGGCTTCACCATTATCGAATTCACCAATGGCCTGCCCCTGGGTCCGGATGTGATTATCGATGCCAGTTATGGCAACACCCGAATGCGAGCCCTGGCCGCCGATGCGGACCGGGATGTGAAGGTGAATCCTTTTTCCGAGTATCTGGTGCGTAACACGCTCAGCAGCTATACGGCCGGTGAGTTCCAGACAATTCTGGATTGCGTTGCCGATGAAGGCGGCGAGCTATGCCTGAACAAGTATGTGTGGTCGACCCTCGCCGATCAGGTCCACGACTTTGAAATTGAGATTCCTTCCAATGTTGGCCTCGGCGGTGCCCTGGATATTCTGGAAAATCGGGGAGACTTTGCCCGTTACGTGAGCGCCATGGCCGACTACGCGGTGCTCGATGAGACCTCCTCGGGAAAAATCAGCGCCAGTTCCGCAGACTACAATTCGGTATTCCTGGGCATCGAGTTGGGGCAGACTTTTCTCGAGCCTACCCTGAGCGGGTCCGGACAATGGGGTGTTCGAACAGCCCAGGAAGAGGTGCTGACCGATGATAATGGCACCGGCTATGTCTATCCGGCTCTCACCCTGACCAGCTTTGATGCCTTCAACATCCGAGTGACCTCTCTGGCCAACGATATCCCATACGATCGCGAGGCTCTGATTCACCAGGCGGGAAACGACTTCTTCGTGCGGGGCTCTGAATACTGGGAACGGAACACTCACTCTTCATCCCCCGGAGCAGCCACCCTGTTGGAAGACACTCGCCTGCTGGCAGGCCGGGCCCTGTATCAGAGCATTACCGGCCGGGGCAGCTCGAAAATTATTGGCTGGACTCGCAATCCCTATTACCTGGATGCCTTCACCAGCGCGCCCGTGGATGAGACCACCGGGCCGGATCGGGTGATCAGCGGCTATTTCAGTGCCGGCAAGGCTATCGAACTGGAAGCAGACGGGGATTCGTTGTTGCGGCTGGGGACTCTGGAAGACCAGTATCTTTCGGTTCTTGAAATCAACCTGCTTCGAAAGGAAGGTTTCGACGCGGACACCGTGAATGGCCGCGAATACAACATCTTGTACCTGGGAACCCGGTTCAGCGATGAAACAACACCCCTGGCCATTGAAGCAGGCGTTGGCCAGTGGCAGATTAACGGCGGCACGGTTAGCCAATCCCAGAGCTTTACAACGGTGCAGCGCGGTAGCTCAGGCACTGTCACCACTGATCCCACCGGCACCCGAACGGAATCCTGGGCCCTGAGCAACCGAACCTCCCGGCTCAGCAAAGGCGATGTGGATATCGGCCGGCTGAACCTGGACATTACCACCGCCTCCGGTGATTTCCAGCAGCCGGATATCGGCATCGGTGCCAGCACGCCGGACGGCAGCCTGATGGCGTTCAATCTGGACGACAGCCCCCTGGGAGACGGCATCCTGATTGCGGCCGAGCAAACCGCCAACAGCGCACCCGCCACGGGCCAGTTCCGGCTTCAGGGTGTAGCCCTGGCATTGGCGCCAGACACAAACCGTCTCCGGCATTTTGAAAATGCACTGCTAACCATTGATTCCTCCAGTGCCGCGACGCTGTCCCCGGTCGCGCTGACCAGTACCCATATGGTCGACAACGAAACAGTGACGAAACCCGCTCTTGAGAACCTGCCGGACATTGCCCTGACCTATAACAGCCAGGCCGGCGATGGCCAGGTGCAGTTCAGTGCCGGCAACCTTGTGCTGGAGGGCTTCCACACCGCCAGCCAGGACCAGTTTTACCTGCGTTTGCGAACCACCGAGGGCAATGAGGACCAGATCGGCCTGGTGATTGCCACACGCCTGCCCTGACCGCGGCAGCACAGGACAAAACCCAAGAGGCAGACGCTCTCGTATAACCTGTTATAATTGTTGTTGTATCGACTTTAACGAGAGGTTTTATGTCTGCGGGTAAACGGGCGGTCATGCTGATGGTTCCCTTGATTGCGTTTGCGATCGGGGGCGGTTTCTATACACCACAGGCGAGTGTTGACCAGGGCGATTCTGCTAACTCGGGTTCCGAGCCTGCCCTCTCCTCCCTGCCGCCTCTGCCGACCTGGGCCAATGACGATCTGCCGAATTTCTCGCAGTACCAGGACACCACCGAGAAAAAAGCCGCGTTCTTTTCGTTTCTGTACCCGAGAATTGTTCTGGCCAATTCCCGGATTCTGATTGAGCGCGACTACCTGGACAGTCTGGCCAGCAAGGAAAGCCTGACCAGCAAGGAATACAACTGGCTGGCGCAGCAGTCGGAGCGGTTACGAGTGGATGCCGAGCCCGGCAGCGACGAGCAATTTGCCCTGCTACGCAAGCGCCTGGACGTGATTCCTCCGTCCCTGATCCTGGCTCAGGCTGCCAACGAATCTGCCTGGGGCACCTCCCGTTTTGCCACCAAGGGCAACAACCTGTTCGGCCAGTGGTGTTTTTCCAAGGGCTGCGGCCTGGTTCCCCTCGGTCGTGCCGAAGGCGCCAGCCATGAAGTAGCGAAGTTCTCTTCGCCCTACCGGTCGGTTCGGGCCTACATCCAGAACCTGAACCGCCACCCCACCTACCAGTTGCTGAGGGACGTTCGGCTGAAAGACCGCCGCAACAATTCGGCACTGTCCGGACTGGAACTGGCAGAAGGCCTGCTCGGCTATTCCGAGCGCGGCGAGGAATATATCGAAGAAATCCGGGCCATGATTCATTACAACAACCTGGAATTCTACGACGACGATTTCCGCAGCGTGGTCCGGGATATCGACCCCAGCCGTCTTGAGCAACTGGCCTCAACGAAAGCGGAAGCCGGGTTGTTACCCCGCCAATCCTCACTGACCACCAACCCGGCTGAAGGCTAGAGACCCGACCCCATGCTCTATTTTCTCCCTGCGCCGCTGAAGGGGACTTTGGCGGCCCTGGCCATCCTGTGTAACACCCTCGTGCTGTTTCCCGTTCTTCTGGTGTTCGCGCTGCTTAAGCTCGTGCTGCCGATTACCGCCGTGCGCAAGGGCTGCACGGTGATCCTGAACAACATCGCGTGGGTGTGGATCGGCTTTAACAACCTGCTGATGGATTTCCTTCACAAAGTCGACTGGGACGTTCGCGGGGTGGAGAACCTCAGCCGGGAGCACTGGTATTTTGTCACCTGCAACCACCAGAGCTGGGCCGACATTCCCGCCATTCAGTACGTACTGAACAGCCGGATTCCCCTGCTGAAGTTCTTCCTGAAGAAACAGCTGATCTGGGTGCCGTTTCTGGGGGTTGCCTGGTGGGCGCTGGATTTTCCGTTCATGCATCGCCACACCAAGGAACAGATTGCCAAACGCCCTGAGCTCAAGGGAAAGGATGTAGCGGCCACCCAGGCTGCCTGCGAGAAGTTTCGCTACACGCCGGTGACGATCTTCAACTTCATGGAAGGCACCCGTTTTACGCCCGAGAAGCATGATCGCCAGAATTCACCCTACAAGCACCTCTTGAAACCGAGAGCAGGCGGAACGGCTTTTGTACTGGACGCGATGGGCGACATGATTCACACCATGCTGGATGTCACGATCGTGTATCCCGAAGGCAGGGCCGGCTTTTGGGATTACCTTTGCGGGCGAATCCGAAGGATTATTATTGACGTTCGGACGCGGGAAATTCCAGGCGAGTTTCTGGGAATGGATTACGAAAACAACCGGGAGACCCGGATTGCGTTCCAGCGCTGGGTGAGCCAGATTTGGGCCGAAAAAGATGCGCGAATCGATGAGCTTAAAGCAGCCCAAGCTCCCGGGCCCGGACAATAGCCTGGGTTCGGGATTTCACTTCCAGCTTGGCATTGATTCGACGCGCGTGGGTTTTCACCGTGTGCAGGGAAATATGCAGCTTGTCAGCTATTTCCTGGTTTGAAAGCCCTTTTGCAATCAGCTCAAGCACGCCCTGCTCCCGCTCACTGATGGGCTCCGCCAGGGTGTCCAGGGTACCCGCGACCTCACGCAGCTCGAACACCTCGCCCAGCGCCTCTTTAAACGCACTCTCGGGAAGCTGACCAAAGCCCTTCGTCATTAGCTCCTGCAATTCGTTCCTGAGCTCCCGGAAAGGACTGATGAAATGCTCTGCAGCAGCCTCATTGACGACGGTAGACAGAATCTTCAGGGCAACCACCGGTCCCTTTTCATCCAGAACGATCACAGCCTCAAGCAAGCGCATGTGGAGCTCTACGCCCCATGGAATGGCTCCCTCATATCGTTCACGGATACCCTGGAGTGTTTCCCGGGCTTTTATCAGATCACCGCGGGCCAGGTCGACCCGAACCTGAAGGCAGTCCAGCAAGCCCGGCATCATGGGGAAAAGCTCCGGTACGCAGCCCGCTTCCCGGTAAGGAGCAAGCTTTCGAACCGCCTGATCGGCACTGTCGATCTGATTCTGCGACAACCAGCAGTTGGCTTTCAGGGCCTCGAGAACAGGTACGAACAGTGATTCGTCGACTTGCCAGGAATGCATGGTACGCTCGGCCCGACCAATCCAGACAAACGCATCCTCAAGTCGACCCTGGGCCCGACACATCAAGACACGAATGGTCATCGCGAGCAGCAGTCCAAGATCTCTGGTCTGTTCAGCATGACGCCCACAGGTGACCAACAGGCGATCTGCTTCCGCTTCACGGCCCTGATGCCAAAGCACAAGCACCAGATTCAGTTGCAGGCGGGTTTCGCCAATCCGGGCGGGACGCGAAAGCTCCTGCATGGCGGTATCGAGACCGGTGCGCAACAATTGCTCTGCATGTTTCAGGGCGCCTTTGCCCAGTTCGATGCGGGCATGGGCATAAACCGCCAGTGCTTCCGAACCGGAATCGCCCGCTTCTCTTGCCAGTCTCGACGCAGCCCGGTTTGCTTCCCGGGCCTCCGGGAATCGACCCGCGGCGCACAATGCACTGGAACGGACCATCTGCGTGACAAGCTGGCCCTGAGTACTGAGTTCCCCGTCAGCCAGGGCCTCATCAGCCATGTCCAAAGCCGGCCCAACACTGCCCTCGCCCCGCAGGATAAACGCTTTCAAGGCACGAATCCGTGCAGCCTGCTCCTGTCGGTCGGTCACAGCCAGACCATCAATCAGCGCTCGAGCCTGGCGGAACTGGCCGCCAATTGCATGAACCCAGCTATAGACAATTCTGAGACGCACGCTTCGTTCCAGGAGCTGGGCCGGCAGACTCTTTCGAAGGCGCAGGAGCGATGCGGTATCCTGACCCAACAGCAAAGCCTCTGATCCCTCAGCGGCTATGCGGATGACTTCCTCGGCATCTCCAGACAGTAGCGCGTATTTCAATGCTTCCGGGAACTGGTCGCGCACGCCAAACCATCGGCTCGCCTGCAGCATCCGCTCCGAATAACCGGCCATTACGGGCGACTTCAGCCATTCCTGCAACAACGGGTTTACACGGAACCAGCGACCACGGCCCGGCATCGGCTTCAGGGGCAGCCCCCGCTCGGCAGCCTGAGAGGGAACAAAGCCAGCTTCAGGCAGGAGTCGCTCAAGCGCCAGGAACAGTTCATCGGAGCACAGTTCAAGTTCTGCAATACCCCGCATGGACCGCATCTGCCCCGGGGTCAGATTGCCAAGCACCGACTCCTTCAAAAACCTTTCAACGCTCGGTGTTTCCTGAATGGGTTTGCGCTCGATATTCTGAGCAACCTCCCGACGATACAGCGCCAAAGGCGTCGCCCAGCCCTCGGTCATATAGTAGAGGTTATCGACAGCAACGCTGGTGAGTTCGCTCTTCGTCGTGGCGGACCGGAAAAACTCGAAGGTTTCTGAACGGGAAAACTCAAGCGTTTCAGACCCGATGCGGGTGAAACGGTTTTCCAGCTCGAGGCTGTGCGTTTCGAAAGGTAGCGCCTTACGGGAGATAAGAACGATGGACGAACCACTCGGAAATTCCATCACCAGCTGTTGAAGCAGGTCCACTACGGCGGGATTGCTGAGATTCTGGAGGTTGTCCAGCACCAGGACCCGTGGCTGGCCGGAACCCTCACGCGCCAAAGCGACCTGCATCATCGAAAGGGTATCCGAGAAGGTGGCGCCGCTCTGGAGCCCCTGCTCCGGGGTTTCAGGCAGATCCAGGGCAATGGCAAGCAAGGTCAGGAAGCGGGATGGTGCATTATCCTGGGAGTTCAGCGTAATCCAGCGGACTTGATCGGCAGCCATTTGAGCGCTGACGAGGCCGCTGACCACAGCGTGGGATTTGCCGTAACCACAGGGCGCCTCCAGAAAAAGAACACCTCTGGAAGTCAGTGCTTCGGAAATCCTGGTATCAAGCTTTGGCCGAACCATTGAATCGGACGGAACCGGGGGAATATGAACCCGTTGTCTGAGCAGGTCCCTGATTAACTCGCCCCGTTGAAGACCACTGTTCGCTGACTGGAATTCGTCGTTGGCTGCACAGCCATCATTGAATGGTTTCACGCACTGCCCCATTTAGCTCCGGCTCGCACTGCCTTGCACCGCCGGAAAAGTGGATCTTGCACTGACTTTTCAATGGCGACCGACATCGGGTACGCCTTTAGTATGATAAGAAGGTTAAACCAATTGAGGGGTGGGCTGCAAAATTTTGACGTGAAAGGGTTTTCCAGGGTGTAAAAAAAACGGCGGGCCGTGAGGCCCGCCGTTTTTTGGTCTTCTGTAGAACCCTTACCGGGTACCGGCGCGGCGCAATGCGGCCGGCGTGTAATCCCTGGAGCGGCGCTCAACGCCAAACTCATACGGATTCTCTTCCTCGTTGGTCAGACCAAGCGCGAGGTAGCGGCCAGAGAGCAGGTCGTACAGCGTCTCTATGGCGTACCAGGGCACGTTCTGATCGTAGAACTGCATATTGTGGGCTTCTGCAACACGCCAGAGTTCGCCACGGCCGTCGTAGTGATCAATGACAGATGCCTGCCAGGAGTCTTCATCAATGTAGAAGTCACGCTGGGCATAGATGTGGCGGGCCCCTTCTTTCAGGGTTGCGCGAACATGCCATACACGGTGCAGCTCGTAGCGAGTGTAATCCTGATTGATATGACCAGCCTGAATGATCTGGTCATAGCTAAGGCTGCGATCGGTCAGCTTGTAGGAGTTGTACGGAATGTACATTTCCTTCTTGCCAACCAGCTCCCAGTTGTAGCGGTCCGGAGCACCGTTGAACATGTCGAAATTATCCGAGGTACGCATACCGTCAGACGCGGTACCCGGTCCGTCATACGCTACCTGAGGCGCCCGACGAACCCGACGCTGACCGGCGTTGTAAACCCACGCACGGCGAGGCTCGGCAACCTGGTCGATGGTCTCGTGTACCAGCAGTACGTTACCGGCGAGACGTGCCGGAGCGGTAATGGCCTGCTTGAAGTAAAATAGAACGTTCGCATCCTCGTCCGGATTGTAATCCGAGAGGTAGGTACGCCAGGTAAGCTCGTCCTGGAATTTCACAACAGAGAATTCACCACCTTCAGTCGGCGTCACCTGACCAACGGTACGCTGTACAGAACCACCTCTGTAACGGGTAATGTGGTTCCAGATTGCCTCCAGACCATTCTGGGGAATCGGGAACGGGGTGGCAGACTGATAGTTCCCCAGACCGTTACCGTCCTTGATCAGCTCAACCGTGGTCGCGTTTTCAACGGTCTGCTCCATGACCTCTTCAGGATAAGCAGCCGTACGATGGGTTTCATACACCGGCATGAAGTAGTCATCGTAGCGCTCGATCATCGCAACCTGGCCCGGGGACAGATTGTCTTTGTACTGCTCGACGTTACTCTGATCGATGGTGAACTTGGGCTGCTCATCCGCGAACGGATTCACATAGATGCCGTCATTGTTGTAGCCGGGAGGCGGCGTTGTCAGACCACCGGTCCAGGCAGGAATGGCGCCACCGTTACCGGCTTTTTCTGCACCCATCGGTGTCAGCGAGTTACCCAGCTTGGCCGCTTCTTCAGCAGAAACCGCACCCCAGGCCTGGCCGGCAAACATGCTCGCTGCCAGGACGCCTGTGGCCAGTAGTTTCTTGTTAAGTTTCATTTAAATTCCCTCGTTCAACGAATTCTTTCCGGGTTCAGAATGAGTATGAAACGCTAGCACTCACGAAATCACGGTCAGTCAACTCGTTATACGGCTTGCCGCCGAAAAAGTTTGTGTAACCGATGTTGCCGGTAATCTTGTTCTGGTACACCGCCTGCAGAGACAGACCGATGGCCTTGCTGCCTTCGTTGAAAGCACCGCCCGGCTGCGGGCCGTAGCCCTCAACATCGTGGCTCCAGGCCAGCTGCGGTGACAGGTTAACACCGGCCACGGCGTCCAGGTAATCCCAAACCAGACGGGTACGGTAACCCCACGAGAAGTCGGTTGTGAAGCCTTCGTTGTTACAATAATTGACGTTGATATTTGCACCACCGTCGGAACAGATGTCGATCGGGCCGAAGGGGAGAGTACCAATACCGAACGTGCCTGACCGACCGTAACGAGCCTCATCGTATTCCGGCAGGTCATGCACGTAAGTTGCACCGAACTCCGTAATCAGCGACAGGCGGCTGGCGCCCATTACCTGATCGAAGAACTTGATCAGTGTGAATTGAGCCTGAGACACATTAAAGCGATCGTAACCTGCAACCGGCTTGCCGGCCAGGTTTGCACCCGGGTTCTCTGCCAGACGCTGTGCTTCCAGCTTACTAAGCGGGTTTCCTGCCGGATCACGCTGCTGCAGACCACCGAAGATCAACTCAAAGGCGTTCCACTGCAAAGGCACGTTGTCACGGAAGCTGTACTCGGCGCCCAGCGACCAGCCACCAGGAGTGGTGGTGTTGATGCTGATGCCATAGAGATTGATGTTCTCCGGGTACTCGATGAAATAACTCGGGAAGCTGGAGAACGGCAGACTTGGATCGTTCTGCTGAGAGGCGCTCGGGCTGGACGGATTGTTCACCAAACCACTGACGTACGGCAGACGGCTATTATACTTGATGTAGTAGAAGCCTAGTTCGGAATCATTCAGCTCCGGCACATACCAACGCAAAGCCACCCCAAACTGGTCTTTAGAATCCGCTTCCTGATCGCCTATGCGAGGCGCAATAAAGCCCTGGGCAAACGCCTGAGAATCCGGGAGCTGACCTGCGAGAAGAACGGGACCGCAACCATCGGCTGCGAAATCGTTGGTAGAGAAAAAGGTTCCGCAGTCATCAGGGCGGACGGGTTCCCAGTCTGCCTGTACGAAAGTCTCAACAGTGACGTTTTCTGTGATACCAGCAGACATGTAGAACATTTCAACCGGCAACAGGGCATCTTTCAGCTCAGAGCCCGGTGCGCGAAAGGCGGGCACATCTACAGGGTTGATAACGTTGATGCCGCCCTGAATAAAGGTGCTCTCACCCCAGCTCACGACCTGCTTACCGTAGCGCAAGCTGACCGGAACGTTGCCAAAATACCAGTCAGAGAAGACGTAGGCGTCAAGAATCTCACCACCGGACGCATTGTCCTTGGCATCGGGGTTCAGCCCGCGCTGTTGGCCAACGTAGTCTACTGCCCTGCTCTCGTCTTTCAGTTCAAAATCGTACCAGTAACGGCCACGCAGAAGACCGCCGACCCGGGTCAGATAGGGGTTATCAACGTAATAATTGAGGTAAAGTTCACTGTTACCTTTGACGATCTTGGAGTAGGTGTCTCCGCTCTCGAAGTTGAGGTTGCCGTCGTCGTAGTTGTTGGTGGAGGCGCCGATGTTTTCCAGAGCACCGCCCGGAGCGTACTCGGGGCCAAGGTTACCCTGGGCGATAAGGCGTTTGTCGCGATCTTCGACCCGCCAACCGGCACCTGCGGACAGCGTGGTGTTGAACTGGGCTTCCACATCTCCCACGTAGAACGAATAGGCGGCTGCGTGACCGGACACTCCCGCCGCAACTGCCACGGCAATCGGTAATTTGGTCCAACGCTGCCATTGATGTGTTTTTCTTGTCATTGGAAGGCTACTCCATTGTTGTTCTGAGTCGCTGCTCTGATTATTGGTGTTCACGATGTATTGGAGGCTTCGTGCACAGTGCTCGTGATGTTGGCACTATAGCTAACGCCTTCGGGCGCTTTGATCAGTCAAAAGTATGATTTTGCTATCATCCCCCTGTAAACTCCGTTTGCCGCCGGGTTCCGTCGCACAGAATCACTATAGACAACAAAATTAGATGCAACCACTTTGGTTTTGGTGGTTTTTTTCGCTTTAAACTTGGGAGCAAGCACTGCCGCCGGGGTGAGCCTTCCGGGAACCGCTACGAGCACATCCATGTGCGCTTGTTTCGGGCCATCCATGGCCCTCTACATTCCCGGAAGGCTCACCCCGACGTCAGCGCCCATAGTTCCGATGTAATCTGCGACTCAGATGTCACCAGATTCACGACAAAAGGAAGCTTCGGCACCAGTGCCTCGAAAAGCCTTCTCGTATTGTCAGGGGCAAGGGGCGGTCGTCTTTCTGAAACTGTCGGCAGCATGGATGCTGCCGTCAAGCCTACAGGGACGTATTTACGGCGTGTTTCAGAAAGACGACCGCCCCTTGTCCAACAACCGAAGCAAAAGAGCTATACAGGATTCCTGCTTAAAGCATCTCAATAGCCATGGCCGTAGCCTCGCCGCCACCAATGCAAAGAGCTGCAATGCCCTTCTTTTTGCCGTAACGCTGAAGAGCATACATGAGGGTGACCAGCAGGCGGGATCCGGTGGAGCCGACCGGGTGGCCCTGTGCGCATGCGCCGCCGTGGATGTTAACTTTCTCGGGGTCCAGGCCTAGTTCGCGGATGGGCATCATGGCGACCATGGCGAAGGCTTCGTTGATCTCGAAGAGGTCGACGTCGTCTTTGCTCCAACCGGTTTTGCCGAATAGGGTTTCGATAGCGCCAACCGGCGCGCAGGTAAACTCGGCAGGATGCTGGGACTGGGTGCTGTGACCGACGATTCGCGCCAGGGGTTTGAGGCCGCGTTTTTCAGCCTCGGACTCGCGCATCAGGAGCAACGCGGACGCGCCATCTGAGATCGAAGAGGCATTCGCCGCTGTGACGGTGCCATCTTTGGCGAATGCCGGGCGGAGGCTCGGGATCTTGTCGATGTTGGCGTTGTGGGGTTGCTCGTCGTCCTCGACAATCACTTCGCCTTTTCGGCTTTTCACGGTTACCGGAATGATCTCGTCTTTCAGCAGGCCTTCCTCAATGGCTTTTTTGGCCCGAGTGAGGGAGGTGATGGCGTATTCATCCATTTCTTCCCGGGTGTAGCCTTTCTTGTCCGCCATTTCCTGGGCAAAGGCGCCCATCAGGCGACCAGTTTCGGCGTCTTCGAGGCCGTCCAGGAACATATGATCCTGGGGTGCCTGACCCGGGCCCATGCGGTAGCCGCTGCGAACGCCCTGCAGGATGTAGGGAGCGTTCGACATGCTTTCCATACCACCGGCAACCATGATGTCGTTGCTGCCGGCTTTAATCAGATCATGGGCGAACATGGCGGCTTTCATGCCGGAGCCGCAGAGTTTATTGATGGTGGTGGCTCCAGTGTGGTCCGGAAGACCAGCCTTGCGCATGGCCTGGCGGGCCGGGCCCTGTTTTAGGCCGGCAGGCAGGACGTTGCCCATAATGACTTCCTGCACGTCCGCGGGCTGCAGACCAGCGCGTTTTACGGCCTCGGCGATGGTGATCGCTCCAAGATCGGTTGCGCTGACACTGGCCAGGCTACCCTGGAATCCACCCATGGGGGTACGAACCCCGCTTACGATAACGACGTTGTCTGTGCTCATTTCTGAATCTCTCTGTTGGTTGTCTGGTAGTTTTTTTTATGGCTTATGCGGTGCTTCGAGGTATTCCCGGGACTGCATTTCCAGCAGTCGGGATTCGGTGCGCTCGAATTCGAAGCCGAGGCGGCCGCCGGTGTAAAGCTCGGTGATAGGTGCCGCCGCCGAGATGATGACTTTAACGTTGCGGTCGTAAAATTCGTCAATCATGTTAATGAACCGACGCGCCTGATCGTCTTTTTCTTTGCCCAGGACGGGCACGTTGCTGACGATGATGGCGTGGAACTGCCTGGCCATCTCGATGTAATCGTTCTGGCTTCGTGGGCCGTCGCAGACGTCTTTGAAATCGAACCAGACTACGTCGTCTGCGTGCGCCTGGGCGGGAATTTTGCGGCCGTTGATTTCCATGGATTTGCTGTGTTTACCGGCCTCAACCGCCAAAGCATCGAAACTTTTGCGCAGGCTGACATCTGCATCTTCATCAAGAGGCGAGTGGAACAGTTCCGCCTGCTCGAGCGTCCGCAACCGATAGTCTACGCCGCCATCCACGTTGACCACGTCGGTGTGCTTCTTGACCAGCTCGATAGCCGGCAGGAAGCGGGCCCGCTGGAGACCATCCTTGTAAAGACCATCCGGGACGATATTAGAAGTGCACACCAGCGTGACGCCACGGCTAAACAAGCCGTCCATCAGGGTGGCGAGAATCATAGCATCGCCAATGTCGGACACGAAAAACTCATCGAAACAGATAACCCGGGCTTCATCGGCAAACTTTTTCGAGACCAGCTCGAGTGGATTCTTCTCGCCCTTGAGGGATCTGAGCTCGCTGTGTACCCGCTGCATGAAGCGGTGGAAGTGGACCCGCATCTTGCGATCAAAAGGCAGCGACTCGTAAAAGGTGTCCATGAGGTAGGTTTTGCCGCGGCCTACCCCGCCCCAGAAATACAGGCCCTTGACCGGCTCTGCCTTGCCTTTTTTGAGCTTGCGGAAAAGTTTGGCCTTGGGCTTGCTGCGATCCCTTTCGGCTTCAACAAGTTTGTCGTACAGTGATTGGAGGCGCTTGACCGCATCTTCCTGGGCCGAGTCCTTCTGGAAATCCGGGCGTTCAAGATCCTTCTGGTAACGTTGCCAAGGGGTCATGGTCGCACTGGTTTCGGAGGACATCGCAGCTGTCATCAAAATATTCCCGGAAGTTGATCGTAAATTTGGGCGCCATATTGTCTCGCATTTGGCGATTTTTCGCCACGTTGGCCGCCTGGGCAGCAATACGACGATTGGCGCAGGCCACAATCATGGGATGATGGAGCCTGGGGCGTTATACTCGTCGAACAGGGGCTTGGCTCACTTCTAGGTAAAAGGACGACACAGCATATGACAAACCTGATTCTGGCAGCGATTGCCGCATTGGTTGTTGGCATTGTCATCGGGGTATTTGTTGGCCGTTCCGGGCAGGGAACGACCCTTCGGCAGCGCCGGGCGGAACAGCAGATTGAGGAACTGAGAAGCGAATATACCCGCTACCAGGCCCAGGTGAACGAGCATTTCATGGAGTCGGCCCATTTGCTGCGCCGCTTCAACGATGCCTACCGCGATGTGAACCAGCACATGGCCCGCGGCGCCAACCGTCTTTGCAACGATGAAGACTGGATGGAAGAGTTGGCGCAGGAAACTTCCAAGAAGCGCCTGGAAGAGGTTCGCGAGGACGCTTCCGAGCCGCCGCGGGATTATGCGCCCAAGACAGATCCTAAGGATTCCGGCACGCTTGCTGAGGACTTTGGGCTCAAGAAGGGTGATAAGGCTCAGCAGGCCTGAGTTCTTTTTTTGCTCTAGCGGAAACTTGGGAGTTTAGTCTCGATAAGACTTCTAAGTTCGGGGAGGGACCGGGGTAGTCACCCCTTTCCGAGAACCGCTACGAGCACATCCATGTGCGCTTGACGTCGGCCATCCTTGGCCGCCGACATTCTCGGAAAGGGGTGACTACCCCGCTCCGTCGACTCTGTGCAATTCGCACTAAGCCTTCATCTAACCATCTATTCCTGATTAGACAGGGTTGTCGCAATCAATAAACTTGTGACTCACCCCAAATTCCTCGGCTAACGCTTTCCCGAGCGCTTGCACACCATAACGCTCAGTCGCGTGATGACCAGCCGCATAGTAGTGGATACCACACTCCCTTGCCGTGTGCGTCGTCGGCTCGGAGATTTCACCGCTGATATAGGCATCGAGCCCCGCATCCAGAGCAATGTTAATAAACCCCTGTGCAGCACCGGTACACCACCCTACCCGTTTGATCGCAGCCGGACCCTCGCCAACCCAGAGCGGTTCACGGTGAAGCTGTCTGGCGATGTGAAGACCGAACTTCTCGGGAGACATCGCTTCTTCCAGCTCACCCTCCCAGACCAGACCGCCGAGCGGGCGTGGATTCTTGATATTGAGAACGCCTGCCAGCTGACGGTTGTTGCCGTATTCGGGATGGTCATCCAGCGGGAGGTGGTAGGCGACAAGATTGATATCGTTGTCCAGGAGTTGCTTCAAACGTTCTCGTTTCATCCCCTGAATGCGCTGATCCTCGCCTTTCCAGAAGTAACCGTGGTGGACCAGGATCATATCGGCGTTTGCTTCGATCGCAGCTTCGATCAGAGCCTTTGAGGCCGTTACGCCAGAGATGACGGTTTTAATTTCAGGCGTGCCTTCAACTTGCAGGCCATTGGGACAGTAATCCTGGAAATTATCGGGTTGGAGCCATTCGTTGATTTTCTCAAGGATGTCGCTTCGATTTGCCATAAAAACTCCACTCCGGACTATTTCAGAGAAGCTCGAGGAGTGAGGCAGACGCCCCTTCCCGGGAATGTCGGCGGCCAAGGATGGCCGACGCCAAGCGCACATGGATGTGCTCGTAGCGGTTCCCGGGAAGGGGCGTCTGCCTCACTCTACCCGCCAACTTAGCAGGCTAGAGGGACCGGAGCCCCTCAATCAAAGCATCATTCTGCTCAACAGTGCCAATAGTGATTCGCAGAAATTCGCTAATTCGGGGCTTATTGAAGTGCCGGACGATAATACCCTGCTCCCTCAGGCCTTTGGCCAAAACCTCGCCCGGCTGATCTTTATGACGGGCAAAGATGAAGTTTGCCTTGGAGGGTAACACCTCGAATCCAAGATCTTCGAGGGCGGTAATTACACGCTCGCGCTCGGAGATCACGCCCTCGCAGCACTTCCGGAACCAGGCTTCATCCTCGTAGGCCGCCTTCGCGCCGGCCAGGGCCAGGCGGTCCAGCGGGTAGCTGTTGAAGCTGTTCTTCACCCGGTTCAGGGCCTCGATCAGGTCTGGGTGGCCGACGGCGAAACCTACCCGCAAACCGGCCAGTGACCGCGCCTTGGAGAGCGTCTGGGAGACCAGCAGGTTCGGGTATTTGTCGACCAGGGTGATTGCCGACTCGCCGCCGAAATCAATGTAGGCCTCATCCACCACCACGACGCGGTCGGGGTTGGCCGCCAGGATCTCTTCAACATGCTGCAGCTCGAGATACCGACCGGTTGGCGCGTTCGGATTCGGGAAAATCACGCCGCCGTTGGGTTGTTTGAAGTCCTCCGGGTTGATTTCAAAGCTTTCTGTCAGCGGTACTTTTTTGCTCTCGATGTTATAGAGGCCACAGTAAACCGGATAGAAGCTGTAGGTGATGTCCGGGAACAGGATCGGTTCGCCGTGCTGGAACAAACCGAAGAAGATGTGGGCCAAGACTTCATCGGAGCCGTTGCCGAGGAAGATCTGTTCCGGCTTTATCTTGTGGTAAGCCGCAATGGTCTCGCGCAGGCTTTCGCCTTCCGGATCGGGATAGAGGCGCAAGCCGTCGTTCAGTTCGGCCTGGATGGCTTCGATGACTTTTGGTGAGGGGCCGAAGGGGTTTTCGTTGGTGTTCAGCTTCACCAGGTTGGCCATTTTTGGCTGTTCGCCTGGTACGTACGGAACCAGGTCGTTTACCAGGGGGCTCCAGAATTTGCTCATCGATTATGCACTCCATTTGGTGCAGACGGGCGACAGGCAGGTCACTCTCCGAGAACCGCTACGAGCACCCGCAAGCGGGTCCGGCCAGCAATCTCAGATTGCTGTCGTGTGGCTATCGCATGAAGCTCGGCTTCATCATCGCTCTGCCACACCCATGTGCGCTTGGCGTCGGCCATCCATGGCCGCCGACATTCTCGGAGATTGAGCTGCCCGCCGCCCTGCATACATAGGGGGTGAAGTCTTTTAATCTTTAATACGATATTCCGCCGACCGGGCGTGGGCGGTTAAGCCCTCGCCACGGGCAAGAACCGACGCCACACGCCCCATTCGATCAGCACCGGCAGCGCTGAAGCCGATGATGGAGGATCGCTTCTGGAAGTCGTAAACGCCCAGCGGTGAAGAGAACCGTGCGGTGCCGCTGGTGGGCAGCACGTGGTTCGGGCCGGCGCAGTAGTCGCCCAGGGCTTCTGCGGTGTAGCGGCCCATGAAGATGGCGCCGGCGTGGCGAATGTCTTCGAGCATGGCCTCGGGGTCTTCGACCGACAGCTCCAGGTGCTCCGGGGCGATGCGGTTGGAGACTTCGGCGGCTTGTTTCAGATCGGCGACCTGGATCAGCGCGGCGCGGTCGGTCATGGAGGTGCGGATGATGTCGGCGCGCTCCATGGTTGGCAGCAGTTTGTTGATGCTGGCTTCGACGGCATCCAGGAATTCGGCATCCGGGCTGATCAGGATGGACTGGGCCTGCTCGTCGTGTTCTGCCTGGGAGAACAGGTCCATGGCGATCCAGTCGGGGTCGGTTTTGCCGTCGCTGATCACGAGGATTTCCGAGGGGCCGGCGATCATGTCGATGCCGACAACGCCGAAGACTTCGCGCTTGGCGGTGGCGACGAAAATGTTGCCGGGGCCGACGATTTTATCAACGGCAGGAATGGTTTCTGTGCCATAGGCGAGCGCGCCCACGGCCTGGGCACCGCCAACGGTGAAGACCCGGTCAACACCGGCAATCGCTGCGGAGGCCAGGACCATGTCATTCACCACACCATCCGGTGTCGGAACAACCATCACGACTTCACTGACACCCGCGACCTTTGCGGGAATGGCGTTCATGAGCACGGATGACGGATAAGCGGCTTTCCCGCCGGGCACGTAAAGACCCGCCCGATCCAGCGGCGTTACCTTCTGGCCGAGCACGGTTCCGTCTTCGTCTTCATACTGCCAGGACTTCTGGTTCTGGCGTTCGTGGTAGTCGCGAATTCGCTCAGCCGCTTTTTCAAGGGCAACCCGCTGGTCCTGGGGAATCGCGTCCAGGGCCTGCTGCAAACGGCTTTGGTCCATTTCCAACTCGGCGACGGACCCAACCTTCAGGCGATCGAATTTCTCGGTAAATTCCAGAACCGCCTGGTCACCCCGGGTTTTCACCTCATGCAGGATGTGGCGCACCGACTCGTTCACCTGATGATCAACGCTGTCGTCCCAGGCCAAAAGTTTGGCCAACGCATCATTAAAGTCACTTTGGGAAGCGTTCAATCGGGTGATCTTGGCGGTCATAACTCAAATCCTGTATGGGATTAACGACTAACTGACTCTGGCCGGCCCTGACATCAGGTCCGGCGTTTATCCACAGCTGCGGACATCTTTTCGATTATGGGGTTAATACGCTCGTGTTTCATCTTCATGGAGGCACGATTGACCACCAGCCGGCTGCTGATGTGTTCAATCAGTTCCCGGGCCTCGAGGCCGTTCGCCTTCAGCGTGTTGCCGGTGTCGACAATGTCGACGATCTCGTCGGCCAGCCCGAGAATCGGAGCCAGCTCCATGGCACCGTATAACTTAATAATGTCTGCCTGACGGCCCTGGGCCGAGTAATATCGGCGGGCCAGGTTTACAAATTTTGTTGCCACCTTGATACGACCGGATGGCGGAGTCTGATCTTTTGGGCCGGCGGTCATAAGGCGACACCGGGAAATGTTCAGATCCAGTGGCTCATACAGCCCTTCCCCACCATGCTCCATCAGCACGTCCTTGCCGGTCACACCAAGGTCCGCGCCGCCGTACTGAACATAAGTCGGCACGTCTGTGGCCCGGATAATCAGAACCCGAACATTGGGGTCCGTTGTCGGGAACACCAGTTTGCGCGACTTTTTGACGTCGTCGATCAGTTCGATTCCTGCTTCCGCCAACAGCGGCAGGGTTTCTTCCAGGATTCGTCCCTTCGACAAGGCGATGGTTATGGAATCTGTCATGGATTCTTCCGGTTTCCCGTAGTGTCTGGATAGATGTCTTTCACGCTGGCAGGCGGCGGATGGTGGCACCCAGCAACTGCAGTTTCTCTTCGATACACTCGTACCCGCGGTCTATGTGATAGATGCGATCTACGATGGTATCGCCGTCGGCCATGAGGCCGGCGATGACAAGGCTTGCCGAGGCCCTAAGGTCCGTGGCCATAACCGGCGCACCGGTTAGGTGATCCACGCCCTTGATGATCGCGGCATTGCCCTCAAGCGTGATATCCGCACCCATGCGGATCAGTTCCTGAAGGTGCATGAACCGGTTCTCGAACACGGTTTCCACAATGGTACCGGTGCCTTCGGCCACGGCGTTCATTGCAGCGAACTGGGCCTGCATGTCGGTCGGGAAGGCCGGATATGGCGCTGTACGCAGGCTAACCGCTTTCGGGCGGTTACCCTTCATGTCCAGTTCAATCCAGTCCGGGCCGGTGTTGATGTGGGCGCCGGCCTCTTGGAGCTTGAGGACAACAGCTTCCAGCAGGTCTTCCCGGGTATCCTTCAGTTTTACCCTACCGCCGGTTGCAGCCGCAGCGACGAGATAGGTACCGGTTTCAACACGGTCTGGCAGCACGTTGTAATGGCAACCGTGCAGGCGCTCAACACCGTTGATTTCGATGGTGGCGGTGCCGTGACCTTTGATGTCCGCTCCCATGGCGATCAGACACTCGGCGAGGTCAACAACCTCCGGCTCGCGGGCCGCGTTTCCCAGGATGGTTTTTCCGTCGGCCAGGGCAGCCGCCATCATAAGATTCTCGGTACCGGTTACGGTGACCGTATCCAGGAAAATGTGCGCGCCTTTCAGACGACCGTTGGTCTTGGCCTTGATGTAGCCATTCTCGACCTTGATGTCCGCGCCCATCATTTCCAGGCCATGGATGTGCAGGTTCACCGGGCGACTACCGATCGCACAACCGCCGGGCAGGGATACTTCTGCTTCGCCGAAGTGAGCGACCAGAGGACCCAGCACCAGAATGGAGGCCCGCATGGTTTTCACCAGCTCGTAAGGGGCATGGAAGTGTTTGATGGTGTTGGCGTGGATTTCCACGCTCATCTTCTCATCAATGATCACTTCAACACCCATGCGACCCAGAAGCTCGATCATGGTGGTTACGTCGTGCAGGTGCGGTAGATTGCCTACGGTTACCGGCTCATCCGCCAGCAGAGTTGCTGCGAGGATCGGCAGTGCGGCGTTCTTGGCACCGGAAATCCGGATTTCACCATCCAGAGGCTTGCGCCCTCTGATCAGAAGTTTATCCACAATAAATATCCTGTTTTGTCCGGACCGTTCAGCCCTGGCGCTCAGCCCATTCGGCCGGAGTAAATGCTTTTGGATGAAGGGCGTGAATCGAGCCATCCATGATCTGCTGGAACAGCGCCTTGTTGATCAACTGCTGGCGCTTGATAGTCGGCAGGCCTTCGAATACGTCACCCACCACGACGACCAGGTAATGGGTACCATCAACCTGTACCTGAACTTCACAGCCGGGCAACGCTTCTTTGACCAGCTCGGTGACTTGGGCGGCATCCATAGAAAATCCTCGGGTGTTATGAAATCAGGGGCGAGATTGTAACCAATTCCGGCGCTCGGGTCAGCTTTACTGTCCGGTAAACAAAGGGGCCGGGGCCGGAAAAGTCAGTGGGCGGGATGAACGGATTCCGGACCGAACCCCGCGAGCTGGCCGTCGAGGTTGCTCAGGGCCGCCAATGACGCCAAACGGCCACTGACACCCTTGAACGACAGGGCAATGCCTGACTGAGCGGCGAGGCGCTGCCAGCAGAGCAACATCGACAGCACAACACTGTGGGCGGTGACCAGACCATCCAGGTCGACAACCAGATCGCCGGATGCCGACCGGATCAGCTTTTCACCCTCTTTTCTCAGGTTAATGACTGTATCTGCGGTCACCTCACCCGAGACGATCAAAGCGCCGTCGGAGAGGTGCACCCGGGGCAGCCCTGCGGTCATGATTTATCCACTTCCTGGTCCAGGTTCAGGGACTCAACGGCATCGCTCCAGCCGTCGATGACCGCCTGAATCTGGCCACGGTTTTCTTCCATTTCCTGGCTGAACCGATCCCGGAACGCCAGACCGATGTTTACGCCTTCAACGATGATGTTTTCCATCAGCCATTTGCCGTCGGCGTTCTTGTACATCGAATAGGTGACCAGGTAGCGGGTTCCAGAGGCGCTGATGACTTCCATCTGTACCGACGCGCGCTCGTCGCTCTGGGGGTTGATGGTCGCTTCCTTGACCTGGATCTCGAAGTTTTCCGCATTCACCAGAGCCTGCGCATAACTGTCAAACAGGCTGCGCTTGAACTTGACCACGAATTCGTCTCGTTGCTCAGGCGTCGTTTGGCGGGCGTAGCGGCCCATCACCCGGGCCGCAATGCGGCGGAAGTCGACAAAATCCGCCAGCGCCTGGTCCATGCTTTCATAGAAGGCTTCGGGATCCTCCTCATAAAGACCGCGCTCTTCATTGAGCTTCTCCACAAGGCGCTGGGTGTTCTCATCAACGTATTGGCGGAGATCCTCCGCTTCGCCTGCCTGCGCCGGCGTAACCAGAACCAGGGCCATCAGAAGGCCGATCAGAATGTGGTGTCTCAGTGCAAACATCAGGATCTCCTGTTTGATCTTTCCGGCCCGAATCAACGGCCCGATGCAAAGTTGCTGATCAGCCGTTCCAGGTTCATGGCCGACTGTGTCGAATAGAAGGTATCGCCCTCTTTCAGCGAATCCATCTCGGCGCCAATCGATATATCAATGTACTGCTCGCCGAGCAGGCCGGATGTACGTATAACTGCGGAACTGTCCGACGGGATATTGTCCACATCCGAATGAATCGACATCTCGACCCGAGCCTGGAAGGTTTCCGTGTTCAGGCTGATGGATTCGATGGTGCCAACCGTTACCCCGGCCATCGAGACCCGACCGCGGGGCGTGAGCCCGCCCGTATCGTTGAAATTGGCGTAAATGGTATAGGTGCTCTCGGCCGATTTCGGCGACAGCCCGCTCACCTGAAGCGCCAGGACCAGCAAAGCTGCACAGCCTGCGATCATGAACAGGCCAACGATGATTTCAGTGGTTCTCTGCGCCATTTCAGGCTCCGGTATTATCTCGTTAATCGTTGATTCAGAAATCGCCAAACATGACAGCGGTCAGCACGAAATCCAGCCCCAGCACCGCCAGCGATGAGTACACCACGGTCTTGGTGGTCGCCGAGCTGATCCCTGCCGATGTCGGCACACAGTCATACCCCTGGTAGACCGCAATCCAGGCGCAGACAAAGCCGAAAACAACGCTCTTGATGACACCGTTCAGGACATCATCAACAAAATCCACCGACGACTGCATATTGCCCCAGAAGGAGCCTTCGAACACGCCCAGCCAGTCTACACCCACCAGCATACCGCCCCAGATGCCGACCACCGAGAAAATGACCGCCAGTACCGGCATGGCGATAAACCCGGCCCAGAGGCGGGGCGCAATGACGCGCCGAAGCGGGTCCACACCCATCATTTCCATGCTAGACAGCTGCTCGGTGGCTTTCATCAGGCCTATTTCCGCTGTCAGCGCCGAACCGGCCCGGCCCGCGAAGAGCAACGCGGTTACCACCGGCCCGAGTTCGCGCACCAGGGTCAGGGCAATCATCTGGCCGATAGCGGCCTCGGAACCGTAATCACTCAGAATTGTATACCCCTGCAGCCCCAGCACCATGCCAATAAACAGGCCAGAAACCACGATAATGGCCAGGGACAGAACGCCAACGGCGTACAGCTGCTTCACCAGAAGGGGGAAACCGGTCGCCGGCCTGGGCACACCGCCCAGAACGCCTGCAAGGAAACGGCCTGAACGGCCGAATGACGAGACGATATCAAGACCGAGCCGCCCGAATGCCGCAATTCTGCCAATCAAGACACACCCCCGGACAACCCAAAGTCCTGGGCGGCGCCCTCGGCCGGATAGTGAAACGGCACCGGGCCATCCGGCTGCCCCTGGAGAAACTGCTGGACCTTCCCGGAAGGATGCGCCCGGAGCTCTTCAGGCGTGCCCTCCCCGATCACCTTGCCGTCCGAGATGATGCAGGCGTAATGGCAAATGCTCAGGGATTCGGGCACATCGTGGGAAACCAGAACGCTGGTCAGCCCCATGGAGCTGTTCAGATCGCGGATCAGCTTTACCAGAACGCCCATGGCAATCGGGTCCTGGCCGGCGAACGGCTCGTCGTACATGATCAGCTCGGGATCCAGGGCAATACTTCGGGCAAGAGCAACCCGGCGGGTCATACCTCCGGACAGTTCCGACGGCATCAGTTGGCGTGCGCCTCGCAATCCGACGGCTTCAAGCTTCATTAGCACGACATCACGAATCATGTCTTCCGGCAGCTTTGTGTGCACCCGCAACGGGAAGGCCACGTTCTCGAACACGCTCAGATCGGTGAACAGCGCCCCACTCTGGAACAGCATGCCCATCTTTTCCCGAAGGCTGTAGAGGGCTTTGCGCTTGAGCTTCGGCACTTCATGGCCGTCCACCACAACACTGCCCGAATCCGGCCTGAGCTGGCCGCCAATAAGGCGAAGCAGCGTGGTTTTCCCGGTTCCGCTGGGCCCCATGATGGCGGTGATTTTTCCGCGGGGGATGTCCAGGCTGACACCGTCGAAGATACGGCGCCCTGAGCGGGAGAACACGACGTCCTTGAGCGATATGTAAGCCGGTGAATTCATAGTCCTTACCTTTCAAAGAGGGGCTACATTATGCCAAGGAGCGCGCAAGCTCAATCCAAAGTGCCCAAAATGTACTGATAGTAATGATCAGTTTGACTGAACTTTCGGTAACCGGGCATCGTTGCCGGGTGAAAATGGTATACTCTGCCCAACATTTACAACGTCCCGACAGCCAGGCCCAAAGCCCGATGACCGAACAGACTCCCAGCGATTTCCGATCTTCTGCCATCCGCGCCATCCGCATTGAGCGCGACGCCATTGATGCCCTTGAAGGCCGAATCGACGACCAGTTCACGCGGGCCTGCGAAGTTATCATGAACTGCAAGGGCCGCGTGGTTGTGACCGGCATGGGAAAATCCGGCCACATTGGCAACAAAATTGCCGCCACCCTGGCCAGCACTGGAACGCCATCGTTTTTCGTGCACCCGGGCGAGGCAAGCCACGGTGACATGGGTATGATCACCTCCCAGGATGTGGTCATCGCCATTTCCAACAGCGGCAACACCAGCGAGGTGGTCACCATTCTGCCGTTGATCAAACGCATGGGCGCTCCGCTGATCAGCATGACCGGCAATGCCAGCTCCACACTGGCCCGGGAAGCCGTCGCCAATCTGGACGTCAGCGTTATGGTGGAAGCCTGCCCACTGGGTTTGGCGCCCACCTCCTCCACAACGGCCACCCTGGTGATGGGCGATGCCCTCGCCGTTGCACTCCTTGAGGCCCGGGGCTTCAGTGCCGAGGATTTCGCTATCTCTCACCCCGGCGGCAGCCTCGGGCGTCGGCTGCTGCTCAGGGTCTCCGACATCATGCACAGCGGTGATCAGATTCCAGTCGTCAACGAGGATACCCCCTTGAGCGGTGCTCTTCTTGAGATGTCCCGAAAGGGTCTCGGTATGACCACCGTCGTCAATGATAAAGGCACTCTTACCGGAATATTTACGGACGGTGACCTTCGACGGACTCTGGATCGATCGGTGGACATTCACAATACGCCCATCAACGAGGTCATGACCCGGCATGGTAAAACGATCCAGGCCGATCATCTGGCGGCGGAAGCGCTGAACATAATGGAGGAGATGAAGATCAACGCCCTCCCCGTTACCGACGACCAGGGTGGTCTGATTGGCGCCATCAATATGCACGACCTGCTGCGTGCCGGCGTTATCTAGGGGCTATGAGGAGCTGTTTGATATGAAGCACCAATGGCCGGATTCGCTGTTGGCAAAGGCCGTAAAGATCCGCCTGATCGCACTGGATGTCGACGGCATCATGAGCGACGGTAAACTTTATTTCAGCGCCACTGGTGATGAGCTCAAGGCTTTTAACATTCTGGATGGCCTGGGTTTGAAACAACTGATGGCAGCCGGGATTACCGTGGCCGTGATCACCGGACGAAAGTCCCCCCTGACCGAGAAGCGCATGCGGGATCTTGGCATTCCCCACCTGATGCAGGGGCGAGAGGACAAGAAGGTAGCCCTTCAGGAACTGGTCAGCACCATGGATATCAGCCCCGAGGCCATCGCATACATGGGGGACGATCTGCCAGATCTCCCGGCACTGAGGTTCGCCGGACTGGGCATCACCGTGCCCAACGGTTACTGGCTGGTGCAGCAGCATGCCGACTACTGCACCATTGCCCGGGGCGGCGAAGGGGCGGTCCGCGAAGCCTGCGACTTGCTGCTGACGGCCCATGGCAGGCTTGACGCAGCACTTGCCCCCTATCTGGAGCCCGAGGCATGAACTGGCTGCTGGACAGACCCTGGCTGCGAGCACTGGCACTAGCTGCTACCGTGGTGGCAGCCGTATTCCTGCTCTGGCGCAGCGATGAACCCCCTGTGATTGATGACGAGGCAGCGGCCCTACGGGGAGACGCCGAACCAGACGGTTTCGTGGTGAATGGTCAGTACACCTCCTTCGATGAAGCGGGCAATCTCAAGATCCGGTTTTCCAGCCCCCGAATTGAGCAGTTCGAGGAAGGCAACCTGGCCACCATGGAATCTCCCCGGGCCGAGCTGTACGGGGACCAGGAGGCCCTGCCGTGGATTGTCGAGGCCGACAATGGCAGCTTGCTGCAAAACCAGAATCTGGTGTACCTGACGGACAATGTCCGGGTTCAGCGCACGATTGGCGAACGGGACGCCGTCCTGACAACATCAAGCCTGACCCTGGATAACGACCGGGGCATGGTATATACAGACGCGCCCGTAGAAATACGTGATGTTACCGGCATAACCCGGGCCACGGGCATGAAAGCGTGGATAGACGAACGAATTCTGGAACTGAACTCCCAGGTGGAAGGACTCTATGAAACCGGAAACTAACCGATACCGGCGCCTGATGGCTGCCCTGCTAACGGTCGTGATGATCGGCCCGGCGGCTGCATTTGACCTTGATTCTGACACTCCTATCAAGGTCACCGCAGATACCGCCCGCCTGGATGACGGCCAGGGCATTGCCACCTACACCGGCGCTGTGGAACTTGAGCAGGGCAATACCCGCCTGACTGCCGAGCGGGTCGTCCTGTACCGGACCGAGGACGGCCTGAGCCGGATCGAAGCCTCTGGTACGCCCGCTATATACCGTCAACCGGCGCGCGAGGGGGAAGGCGAAACCGATGCCCGTGCCCTGAACATTACCTGGTCTGCCACCGACAGCCAGCTGACCTTTGAACGGGAAGCAGTCATCGAGCAGAATGGCAACCTGTTCCGGGGTGATGTCATTCATTATGATACCGTCGGCCGGGTTGTCACCGCTGAGGGCGGCGCAGACACCGGCGAGGGCAGCGGCCGGGTAGAGATGGTGATTCAGCCACGCAGTACAGACAGACAGGGATCCGATGGCAGTTCTGAGAGCCAGTAACCTGGCAAAGAGTTACAAACAGAAAAAAGTGGTGATCGACGTTTCCCTGGAAATCCGCAGTGGGGAAATTGTCGGGCTGCTTGGTCCCAACGGTGCCGGGAAAACCACCTGCTTCTATATGATCGTTGGGCTGGTTCCTGCCGATCACGGGCGGATAACGATCGACAGCCGGGATATTACGCCGCTGCCGATGCACGGTCGGGCCCGCCAGGGCATCGGCTACCTGCCACAGGAAGCCTCGGTTTTCCGCAAACTGTCTGTGCGCGACAACATCATGGCGATCCTCGAGACGCGGCAGGGCCTGAGCAAGGCAGACCGGCAGAAAAAGCTCGAGGAGCTGCTGGAGGAATTCCACATCACCCATATCCGGGACAGCGTTGGTATGGCCCTGTCCGGTGGTGAGCGGCGACGGGTGGAAATTGCCCGGGCCCTGGCCATGGAGCCGGCTTTCATCCTGCTGGATGAGCCCTTCGCCGGCGTTGACCCTATATCCGTCAGCGACATCAAACACATTATCCGGCATCTGCGGGACAAAGGGATTGGCGTGCTGATCACCGACCATAACGTGCGCGAGACTCTCGATATCTGCGAGAACGCGTACATTGTTTCCGGCGGGCACATCATCGCCTCCGGCAATGCCGATGCCATCCTGGCCAACCAGCAGGTCAAGGAAGTCTATCTCGGCGACGAATTCAGACTCTGACACCCAATGGCTGATTGTTTTGATGATCTGTAGCAAGTAAACTCGGCAAAGAACTTGCTAGGGTAAATTAAAATCACGGCAAGTAACCGGCATATAAAGATTTTTTCACGACTTATGACACAACGCGCTGATGAGTGACGGATCCTGAACCATGGTTATGAAAGCCTCCTTACAGTTAAAGCTGGGTCAGAGCCTGACCATGACGCCCCAGCTGCAACAGGCGATCCGGCTTCTCCAGCTCTCCACTCTCGACCTCCAGCAGGAAATCCAGCAGGCACTGGAATCCAACCCCATGCTGGAGACCTCCGAGGACGATGACCAGACCGACGCAGCCAGCGAAAACGACGAGCGCGAGGCCAACGCCACCGAGTCCGCCGCTGAAGCTGCCCCGGAACCGGCCAGCGACTGGGATGAATCCGAGAACGGCCCGGACTGGTCCTCGGAGAACGAGATTCCTGACAACATTCCGGACGATCTGCCGGTTGATACCGCCTGGGACGACATCTACCAGTCCGCACCAGCGCCGGCAGCCCGCAACGACGACGAAAACGATCACGATTTCGAAACCCGTAATTCCCCGACCGAAACGCTTCAGGATCACCTGGAATGGCAGCTCAATCTGACGCCCCTCAGTGAACGGGACCAGGCCATTGCCCATGCCCTGATGGATGCAGTGGACGAACGGGGCTATATCACCAGCCCGCTGGAGGAAATCCACGCCGGACTGCTGGATGAGAACGATGAAGACCCCCTTGAACTGGATGAAGTGGAAGCCGTGCTTCACCGCCTGCAACACTTTGATCCGCCCGGCGTGTTTGCCCGGGACCTACAGGAATGCCTGCTGATCCAGCTCAACCAGCTGCCGCCGGAAACACCCTGGCTGGCCCAGGCACGCCTTGTAATTACCCATTACATCAACCTGCTGGGCAACCGCGATTACGCCCAGTTGCTGCGCCGCAGCCGCCTGAAAGAAGACCAGTTGCGGGATGTCCTGGCGCTGATCACCGGCCTGAATCCGCGGCCGGGCGATGTCATTGACCGGGCCGAACCCGATTATGTGATTCCGGACGTGATCGTTCGCAAACACAATGGCCGCTGGCGTGTTGAGCTGAATCCTGAAATTGCACCGCGCATCCGGGTCAATGCCAGCTATGCTTCACTTATAAGGCGTGCGGACAGCAGCGCAGACAACACCTACCTGCGCGACCAGTTGCAGGAGGCCAAGTGGTTCATCAAGAGCCTGCAGAGCCGCAATGAGACCTTGCTGAAAGTCGCGACCCGTATTGTCGAGCACCAGCAGGGATTCCTGGATCACGGTGAAGAAGCCATGAAACCGTTGATTCTTTCAGACATCGCCCAGGCGGTAGAGATGCATGAATCGACCATTTCACGGGTAACCACCCAGAAATACATGCATACCCCCCGTGGCATTTTCGAGCTGAAGTACTTCTTCTCCAGCCATGTCAGCACTGACGAGGGTGGAGAATGCTCCTCCACGGCCATACGCGCGATGATCAAGAAGCTGATTGCGGCGGAAACGCCCAAAAAGCCGTTGAGCGACAGCAAAATTGCAGCCATGCTAGGGGAACAGGGTATCAAGGTTGCGCGACGCACCGTTGCCAAGTACCGGGAGGCCATGCACATTCCGCCGTCCAACGAGCGCAAGCGGCTGGTCTGAATACCCGGGGCCGGGACGCAACACCGTATTCGCCGGCGCATAATGCGCCAGCACCCAGACCGGCTCCCGGGAGCCGGCACGATGACAACAGGAGACGCCTATGCAACTCAATATTTCAGGCCATCACGTAGAACTTACTCCCGCACTGAAGGATTATGTTTCAGAGAAGTTCGAGAAGCTCGAGCGTCACTTTGACCACATCAGTAACTGCCAGGTGACCCTGGAAGTGGAAAAGGTGCGCCAGATTGCGGAAGCCACGTTGCATGTGGTTGGTGGTGAGATTCACGCAAAGGCAGAAAATGAGGATATGTACGCAGCCATCGATGCCCTGATCGACAAGCTTGACCGTCAGATCCTCAAGCACAAGGAAAAGAATGTAGACCGGATGCACGGAAACGGCTCTCGCTAACTGACTGTTTTCATGCAATTCATCTAATCGAGCTGCGACATGAGTAACGTGTCGCAGCCTTTTTTTTAACGGAAACGCAGTCGATCCATGAGCGACACATCCCTGACCATAGAGAACATTCTTGCTCCGGAGCTCACCCTCTGCAGGGTAGCTGCGTCCAGCAAGAAACGGGCCCTGGAGTTTATTGCCGAGCAGATAAACCATCAGGACAACACGCTCAGCGAGACCCAGCTCTTCAACAACCTGATTTCCCGCGAGCGCCTGGGCAGCACCGGCATTGGCCAGGGAATCGCCATTCCCCACTGCCGTCTGGAAGGACTTGATCACGTGGTGGGCGTGCTGATGACGCTGGAAGAAAGCGTCGAATTCGATGCTATCGACAATCAGCCGGTGGATCTGATTTTCGCCCTGATCGTCCCGAAGGAAGCAACGAGCGAACACCTGGAGCTGCTCAGCCAACTGGCTGAAAAGTTCAATGAGCGGTCGTTCTGTGATCGCCTCCGGCAATCCGAGGACGCCAGCACGCTGTACCAGCGCATGACCGCCTCAGGCGGCTGATATTCACTGCAGTGGAGGTAAGGTGGTCATGAAGCTGATTATCGTCAGTGGCAGGTCCGGTTCGGGCAAGAGTACCGCACTTCATGTGCTGGAGGACCTCGGGTTTTATTGCATCGACAATCTTCCTATTGGCCTGCTCTTCCCCCTCACACGGGAAGCCGCCAGCCAGACCAGGCCTGGTCGACTGGGCAAGATGGCCGTCAGTATCGATGCGCGGAACCTTTCCGGCGAGCTGGCCAATTTCGAGGAGATCTACCGGCGCCTCCAGGAAACCGGGGTTACCGTTGAAATCATCTTCCTGGACGCCGACGAGCAGTCGCTTCTGCAGCGTTTTCACGCCACCCGCAGAAAGCATCCGTTGAGTGACGACAGGACCTCTCTCCGGGAAGCCATTACCAGCGAGAAGAAACTGCTGGAGCCCCTCTCCAAGCTTTCCGATCTTTACGTAAATACCACCGGCATGTCCATGTACGAGCTGCGGGACATGGTCAAGCAGCGCGTGGTCGGTCGAAAAGATCAGGAACTGGCTCTCCTGTTTCAGTCATTCGGCTTCAAACACGGCGTGCCGCTGGATTCCGACTACGTTTTCGATGTCCGCTGCCTGCCCAACCCCTACTGGGATACCAGCCTCCGCAAGTATGTCGGGACGGATCAGCCGGTTATCGAGTTTCTGGAAAAAGAACCGGCAAGCCGGAAGATGATCGAGGACCTGAAATCATTTCTGGATACCTGGCTGCCCTCCTTTGCAGACAGTAACCGCAGCTATATGACCATTTCCATTGGCTGTACCGGCGGCCAGCACCGGTCGGTGTATGTGTGCGAGCAGTTGGGTGAGTACTTCCGGCAACGGTACAGCAATGTGCAAGTGCGGCACACCGAGCTGCCACACCTGCAGACCCGGGAAGAGATCTGATCAAGCCATGATTCGCCGCCCCATTACCATCATCAACAAACTGGGCCTGCATGCGCGCGCCACTGCGAAGCTGGTCAACACGGCATCGGAATACGACAGCAGCGTGCGTATCAGCGGCAAAGGCCGGGATGTGGACGCGAAGAACATCATGCAGGTGATGATGCTGGCCGCCAGCAAAGGAACCGATGTGGAGCTCATTGCCGACGGACCGGATGAGGAACAGGCCATCGAAGCATTGGTGGAACTGATTAACGACTATTTCGGTGAGGGTGAGTAAAATAAACACATGACCGATATTCTGGAAAAAAGCCAGGCCCGCCAGCGTCTTCGTTCCCTGAGCGAAGCGCTGGACAGTGGCGCACTGAAGCAGGTTGCCCGCATCCTGAACGGTGGCCTGAGCCCCAGTGATATTGCCCATTTGCTGGAGTCCTCACCGCCCCGGCAGCGGGCCCTGCTGTGGAACCTGGTGGACAAAGACCTCGAAGGCGAGGTTCTCCAGTATCTCAGTGATGATATCCGAGGCTACTTCCTGAGCCAGCTGAACGCTCAGGAACTGGCGGACATCATCGAGGATTTCGAGTCAGACGACCTGGCCGACCTGCTGCAGCAGCTGCCGGATACGGTCATCCAGGAAGTCCTGGAGACCATGGACGAGCAGGACCGGCAACGGGTGGAGGAAGTTCTCTCCTATCCGGAGGACACCGCCGGCGGTCTGATGAACACGGACACCATTACGGTGCGCCCGGACATCAGTATCGATGTTGTGCTCCGCTACCTTCGCAGGCACCGCACCCTGCCACCCATGACCGACAGCCTGATCGTGGTCAGCCGCCGGGACGATTTCATTGGCATGCTGCCCATCACGAAAATGCTGGTCTCCAACCCCGCCTCCACCGTGCGGGAAGTCATGGATACCGACATCGAGCCCATTCCCGTGAGCCTCTCCGACACCAAGGTAGCGACATTGTTTGAACGCTACGACCTGATCTCGGCGCCGGTGGTAAACGAGGAGGGCCGCCTGCTGGGTCGGATCACCATCGATGACGTGGTTGACGTTATCCGGGAGGATGCGGACCACTCACTGATGAGTATGGCGGGTCTGGACGAAGACGAGGACACCTTTGCGCCGGTGTGGAAAACCACCCGTCGCCGTGCCGTCTGGCTGGGCATCAACCTGATTACGGCACTGACCGCCTCCGCCGTCATCGGGCTATTTGAAGACACGATCGCCAAAGTGGTGGCGCTCGCAGTGCTGATGCCAATTGTTGCCAGTATGGGCGGCATTGCTGGTAGTCAGACGCTTACACTGGTGATTCGCGGTATGGCCGTGGGGCAGATCAGCGGCGCCAACGTAGGCTGGCTGCTGAACCGGGAATTTCTGTCAGGGATACTGAACGGCCTGCTCTGGGCCGCCGTGGTGGCGGGTGCAGCCATGCTCTGGTTCCAGGATGTGATGATCGGCGCGATCATTGCTGCCGCGCTGGTGATCAATCTTGTCGCCGCAGCGCTGGTTGGCACGGTTCTGCCACTGTTTCTCAAATCTCGCAATATTGATCCGGCCCTGGCAGGCAGCGTGATTCTCACGACTGTGACCGATGTAGTCGGGTTCATGGCCTTTCTTGGCCTCGCGACGATTTTCTACGCTTAAGCGGATCTCGGATTTATGAAAGACCATCAAGACAACGACGCGCCGGAATACGACGGCCCCAGCAAATCCCAGCTGAAACGGGAAATGCATGCCCTGCAGGATCTGGGCAAGCGGATGCTGGACCTGAGCAACGATCAGCTGGAAACCTTGCCAATCAGCGAGACCCTCCGCGCCGCGATCGAGGAATCCCGCCGTATCCGCCAGAACGAGGCCAAACGACGGCACCTGCAATACATCGGTAAGGTCATCCGACAGGAAGATGATCCTGAAGCCCTGGCGAAAGCCATCGACGCCTTCGATGCCGGTAGCGAAGAACACACCCGCAGACACCACCTGGCGGAACGCTGGCGGGACCGGATGATTGCCGAAGGCGATTCCGTTGTTGGCGAGTTCTTCAGCTACTGCCCCACTGCCGATATGCAGCACCTGCGAAACCTTGCTCGAAACGCCCGAAAAGACGTCGAAAAACAGAAGAACACCGGCCAGGCCCGGAAACTGTTCCGTTATCTCAGGGAGTGCATCGATGACGCCGAGGCCATGTGAGCCGTTGGTTCAACCTTTGAGCCGGCGGTGCTCCCACACCGGCATCCGGGCGCGCAGATTGGCTACCTGATCGGCGTCCAGTTCGGCGGTGACCAGGCCCGGGCCTTCCCCCATTTCCGTCACGATCCGCCCCCAGGGATCACAGATCAGGCTGTGGCCATAGGTGCGACGGCGCTCGCTGTTCTGGCCACCCTGGCCAGGTGCCACTAACCATACCTGGTTCTCGATCGCGCGGGCCCGGATCAGGGGGTACCAGTGGGCATCACCGGTCTGCCAGGTGAAAGCGCTCGGAAGGCAAATCCAGTCGACATTCTGCTCACGCAGCAGCCTGAACAGCTCCGGAAAGCGAAGATCGTAGCAGATCGCCAACCCCAGCTTGCCCGCGGGCGTATCCACGGTCACTATCTGTTCGCCGGGCTCGAAGGTGTCCGATTCACGGTATTGACCATGGGCGTCTTCCACCATGGCATCAAACAGGTGAATCTTGTCGTAACGGGCAACTTCCTCACCCTGGTCATCAAAGACAATGCAGGTTGCCCTGACCCGATCCTCCAGATCTGAGCCGTCCGGTCGTTTGGCCACGGGCATCGATCCGCCAACGATCCAGAGCCCCAGTTTCCGGGCCTGTTCGGCCAGGAAGGTTCTTATGACAGGCTCGGCCCCCGCCTCCTGGCGACCACGATCAATCATCTGACTGGTGGCCAGAACCGCAAAATTCTCAGGCAGTACGGCGACCGAGGCGCCCTGCTCGGCAGCCCGGGCCAGCAGCTGTTCCGCTTCGCGCAGATTGGCGTCAATGTCATGACCGCTGACCATCTGGATGGCTGCGACCCGGTTGGAAACACGCTTGTTCATGACTGCCTCCGATATTGCCAAACAGAAAAGTTATTCGCCGGTGTCAAAAACCCGTTGCAGATTCACTTCCGGCTCGTCCCATGAGCCGGTCACGCTGTAGGTTGCGCTTGTCAGCCTGCTCAAAGGATCGCCCAGAATCTTGTCCAGCACAAACAAGGCGCCGCCGATCGGCGCACCGGCACCCATGAGCAGCGCCGCCAATGGCAGATTCTGAGTCAGGGGCAACACAACCACAAGCCGCATATCCAGCTCCTCGCTGGCCATATTGGTCGTGCCACTGAGTTTGAAGGCGCCGGATGGGCCCACTATTTGCAGTTCGGGATCCATGGTCAGCAAGCCATTGATGATCTGCGCCTTGCCCGAGATCGCGTCGAATGCCACCCCACGCTCATACAGATCGGAAAAGTCGAGCTTCAACCGGCGCCATAGGGTGTCAGAGTTCAGCAGATTGAACACCCGGAACAGTTGCGCCGTGTTGTTTCGCTCCAGGATCACACCCTCATCCAGCCTTAGACTGACCGAGCCACTGAGCTCCGGTATGGAAAGCTCATCCGGACGGCCGGGCCAGTCCAGATCCAGCTCTATGTTGGTCCCCTCGTTAGTGACCGGCATTTCAGTGTCGAGGAGCTCGTTCAGATCCGCGAGCGCACCCCCGCTGATGGAACCTGTAAACCGGCTGGTTTCCCGGTCTCCGACGATGCTCCAGCTCATGTCGCCCAGCAGTGTCAGGGAATTCAGGCGCCCCTCGATGTCATTTACCTGCAACCGAAAAGGTTCGGGGCGGAGCCGGAAGGCCCACTGTCCCAACGATTCGTCGTTCAGTTGCAGTTCCGCAATCGAGACATCGATATCCGGCCAGTTTCCCATATCCAGCGCGCGGAACGCCTCAAGCTGCTCTTCGAGGGTGAGTAATTCCGGCGAATCCTCAGGGGGTGTTTCACTGCGCACGAGCCGTAACACCTGAAAATCGGCCTTCACCGTGTCGCCATTTTGCGGAATTGTCAGTCGGCCTTCGGCGCGTTGCGAGCTGGTGGTCACCACCCACCGGTCACCAAGATCGAGGGCATTGATATCAATATCGTTCAACACCTGCGGGCCAAGGTGCAGGCGGCCAAGACGCAAATCAAACCCGGTCTCTTTCCATAACAGATCGAACGTTGCGCGGTTTTCCCAGTCGCCCGTAATGCCAAGCCCGCCGGCGGCCGAGGGATTGATGGTTGCCCGCAGCGGTGCTGCCTCATCCGCCGTTTTTGACAGTGGCTCCGGCCAGTCAACCGCCAGCCCCTCAAGAGTGGACCGCACGCGGATGCCCGACGTTGAATCCGATCCCACGTCCAGGTCCGCGGTATAGGTAACATTGCCCTGCAAACCAAAACCCGAACTGGTCTCAAGTCCCGCCTGCTCAAACACCCCGGGCACCGGTAGCGTTCCCGACTGCCGGATGGTAAGGGCATTGCCCGCCCGGGACTTGCTGAAGGCAATGGTTACCGGTTCATCGAAAAATTCGCCAGTCAAAGGGCCACCGGAGAAGCCGTTTTCGCTGTGGTAGGTCAGTTCACCCTGAACCGACCGCCAGGCCAACCCTGCCGAGGGGTAGGAGACGGTGCCTTCCTGTGCGGCAATTTTTGCCTCAACCACGGTTGGCTGCTCCGTCCCCAATGGCAAGTCGACACCAAGGTCCAGCTGATACTCACCACCATATTCAAGCTTCTGGGCCTCTGTGCCTGCCATATCACCCAGGGGGCTATTTTCCATCCAGAACCCGACCGATTCGCCGGGCACCCGTGCCGAGGTATCCACCCTTATCCGTGTGCCTTGATCGGAGGGCTCCACGCGAACCGTCCCGGGATCGAGATCCAGGCCACCGGTCTGACCTGCTTCGAGTCGAACCAGCGTGTCGCCATTGTGAACCCTGACACTGCCCCGGGCACCTGTGACCTCCGGCCAGGCGTCATCGTAGCGGACAGATGCCTGATCGAATTCATAGATCATTGAGGTGACGAAGGAGCCCCGGGGTGCACCAGAACCTATCTGACCATGGCCGAAAAACGTCCCTGAGGTAATATCGGCCTCGAGAATGGCGGTCGTGAGCCAATCGTACAAACCGGGGTTTACCGCCTTAACCGGAACGAAATCTGCCAGCATGTCGGCGTTGCCGTTTTTCACCGACACTTTGAGCCCCAGATTGTCTTCACCCTCTCGATCCATCCTGAGGTCAAAAGCACCGTCCAGTTCGGTGGCCTCGCCGTAACGCATCCGTACGCCATCCGAAAACACACGGGTAATAGCGCCATCCAGCAGCCAGGCCACTTCGCCCTCAAGTACGGGGAATGACCAGGCGCCCCCGAAAAGCTGGGGAAAATCCAGAGAAACGGGCGACTCGCAGGCGGCAATCCGGACATAGCCTCTTTGCCGGTCCAGAGCGATGTCTCCGTTTACAGAGGTAACGCCGGGCGCGCCGCCGTGGGCCCGAACACTAACGTCACGCAACCGTCCGGAAAGCTGAAAGTCTTCCGGGGCGCCCTCGGGAAAGAAGATTCTCAACTGGTCCAGAAAGCCACCGGGCCCATAGTCCTGAAGGGCCCGGAGTGCACGCTCCGGCAATAACGGAAGCCGCGCAGCGAGGCGACGTGTGGGCGCAAGCGGAAGGGCGTCGGCAATGACGGACATGCCTCCCTCCGATGGCGCCAGCCTCAGACTGAAAGGTGAAACCACATCGCCGTCCCAGGTCCACTGGAGCTGCTTCAGATGCCACTCGCCAAGGGCGAAGGCCCCGGATTCGACCACTGTCTCATCGGTCATCACCGTATCGTGGCGACGCCAGCCAAATCTCGCGCGGATGTCTTCCAGTGGCGCCAGGGATTGAGAGCCTACACCCAACTGCAGATAGGGGGTCCGCACCGTACCGGTCACCTGTTGCAGCAAACCGTTGCGGAACGTAAGCCAGGCTTCACCACCAAGATCGAAGCCTTCCAGCCGGAGGGATCGCCACTGGTACTCGTCAACCAGCCCGTCGAACAGCCGGCCGGAATCGACGCCAAGGTACAACTGGCCGGTAAAGTCACCCCGGAAAAAATGCTGGCCCACGAGGGCAAAACTGGCCAGCTGCTGGGTAGTACCAGATTGCATGGCACGGCCGGATGCGTGGAACAATCCACGGCGGTAGTCGAGATCCAGCTGGGGAATATCCAGATGGCGCAGGTTGCCCTGGTTATCCCGGATACCAAGATTGACGCGGGTAATCTTGGCGTAAGGATCAGAGAGCCAGTCACCGGCAAGCTCCAGCCACTCCTGCAACTGATTGCTGACCGGTTCCGGTATTTCTGCGCCTCTCACCGCGACATCACCGCCGCGCTCCTGATTCACGGTCAGTTCCAGACCGTCTGCCTGGAAGTCCTCAAAGACAATCCTCAGACGCATCAACGAGGCCAGTGCAGCAAAGCGGATATTCAGATGCTGAAGGTTGGCAACGACAATTCCGGTGTCAGGGTGAGTGACCTGAATGTCGCTGGCCGTAAAGGCGGGGTCGAGCCAGTACCACTGGGATGAAAGGCCACCGATGCTGACATCATGGCCCAGTCGGTCTGACAGCTCACGAGCCAGATCATCGCGAAAGCTGTCCACATTCTGGGTCAGTTGGCGGCCAAGACCGGCGTATAAGGCCAGCAGCACCAGAAGTGTCAGCAGCATCCACCAGATCAGGCTGGCGAGCCGCGCCAAAAGCCGAACCGGAGGGCTCTCGGGCAGGTTCTCCGGAAGCGGCGGTTCGTGGTCAGCGGAGGACATTCAGACCCCTTAACCCGGTAACCGGCGCAGTTTCCCGGCATCAGAGCAGAACAACATCATACTGCTCCTGGCTGTAGAAGGGCTCCACCTGGAAGCGAATGGTCTTGCTGATGAAGGTTTCAAGATCGGCCACGTTATCGGATTCCTCATCCAGCAGGCGATCCACCACGCTCTGGGAGGCCATCACCAGATAGCTCTCGGCATCATAGGCGCGATTAACCCGGAGAATTTCCCGGAAAACCTCATAGCAAACGGTCTCGGTGGTTTTCAGAAAACCCCGTCCATCGCAGATGGGGCAAGGTTCGCAGAGCACCTGACCAAGGCTCTCGGTGGTTCGTTTGCGGGTCATTTCCACCAGGCCCAACTCGGAGACGCCGGTGATCTTGGTCTTGGCGTGATCCCGCTCCAGCATCTTCTCCAGCATCCGGTGGACCTGGCGCTGGTGCTCGGGATCTTCCATGTCGATAAAATCGATGATGATAATGCCGCCCAGGTTTCGCAGGCGCAGCTGACGACTGATGGCCCGAGCCGCTTCCAGGTTGGTCTTGAAGATGGTTTCTTCCAGATTCCGGTGCCCGACGAACGCCCCGGTATTGATATCAATCGTGGTCATGGCTTCGGTCTGGTCGATAATCACATAACCACCGGACTTGAGCTGGACCTTTCGGCTCAGGGCCTTCTGGATTTCGTCCTCGACCGAGTAGAGGTCAAATATAGGGCGCTCGCCCGGGTAGTACTCGACCTTGTCGGCAAATTCCGTAACGAACTCCTCGACAAACTCCATCACCCGCTGATGACTCTCGCGGCTGTCGATACGCACCTTTTCGGTCTGGGGCCGGATCAGGTCACGGATGGTGCGAATGAACAACGGCAGATCCTGATACACAACCGCCGGCGCCTGAACCCGGGCAATTCGCTCGTGTATGGACTGACTTAACCGGTGCAGATAAGCCATGTCGCCAATCAGATCCTCAGGTGATGCCGCTTCCGCGGCCGTCCGGATAATATAGCCGCCCTGAACATCCGGATCCTCGGCGGCGGCCTCCTCAACGAGCGTTTTCAGCCGGGCCCGCTCGGTGTCGTCCTCAATTCGCTGCGAAATACCAACGTGGCTAACGCCTGGCATAAACACCAGATACCGCGACGGAATTGAAAGCTGGGTGGTCAGGCGGGCCCCCTTGGTGCCGATCGGATCCTTGGTAACCTGGACGACCAGTGACTGCCCTTCCCGAAGCAGGCTTCGAATATCGGGAACGGTTTTGGGAATATCGGCGGGCTCATCGCCATTGGACTGACTCGGAACCACATCGGACGCATGAATGAATGCGGCCCGTTCCAGACCAATATCGACGAACGCCGCTTCCATGCCCGGTAGAACGCGCACCACCTTGCCCTTGTAGATGTTGCCGACAATGCCTTTCCTGCTGGTGCGCTCTATATAGGCTTCCTGCAGCATGCCGTTTTCAACCAGGGCCACCCTCGTTTCCACCGGGGTGACGTTGATCAGAATCTCTTCGCTCATAATGTTTGGCTCTCCAGACTGCGCGGCCAGTTTTTCCAGACCGGGTAACCGGCACCAGCCAGCAATGCGGCGGTTTCCTGCAGCGGCAGACCAACCACGGCACTGTAGCTACCCCGGAGCTCATTAACAAAAATACCACCAAGGCCCTGAATTCCATAACTCCCGGCCTTGTCCATGGGTTCGCCGCTGGCCACATAGGCTTCGATCTCGCCTTCCGAAAGCTCCCTGAAACAAACCTCGGTAGTCACCAGGGATGACTGGCAATGCCCTTCGGTGGCAAGTGCCACGGCGGTCATGACCTGATGGGTAGTGCCCGACAGGCGGGTCAGCATCTCCCTCGCCTCCGCTTGGCCAGACGGCTTGCCAAGGATCACGCCATCCAGAACCACGGAGGTATCCGACCCCAGCACCAGACAGTCGGGCGCGGCCTCGGCCACCGCCAGTGCCTTCTCGCGAGCCAGGCGCTCCACATAATGTTCCGGGGTTTCATCGGACTCCGGCGTCTCATCAATGTCTGCCGGTCGAACCGAAAAATTCAGGCCGATTTGCTGCAACAGCTCCGCCCGGCGTGGCGAGGCCGAAGCGAGAATGATTGATGGCATGGCTAACCCAGTTTGCGGTTTATGTTGTCCAGCAGAATACAGAATACCGGCCACACCAGCGCACTGGTCAGGGCCGGCCAGAGATAGCTGAAACCGGCGTCATCGGCGCCCAGCAACTGCTTCACGAAATGCACCAGCATCTGATTGATACCCAGCAACAGGAACACCATCAGGCACTGCTGGGGCATCGGATACATACGCAAGCGTTGATGAATGGTGAGTACCAGAAAGGCAATCAGTGCCATGGCCATGGCGTTAACGCCAAGGGGTGTAGCTTCCAGCACATCCAGCAGCAGGCCAAGACACCAGGCCAGCACGATGCCGAACTGGGCGGGAGCCCGGAACGTCCAGTAGAAAACCACCAGCCCCAGCCACTCGGGTCGGAACTCGAACCAGCCAACAGGGAACAGGGAAATACTGAACACCAGGGCAACCACCACAGAGAGTACAAAGACCGGATAACTGATTACCGATAACATCAGTCCTGCCCTCCCACGGTGTTTTCTTCGCCAGCGTTGGCAGCGGACTCGCCCTCATCGGTCTCGGCCTCTGCCAGAGAGGCGTTCTCAGGCGGGAAAACCACCAGCACCAGACGGCTCTGGTTCAGCTGCGCCTTGGGTGTGGCTTCGATAGACACGAAAGGTTCGCCCGGCTCCTTGGAAATGCGGCTGACCTCGGCGACCGGATAGCCCCTCGGAAAACGGCCACCAAGACCGGAACTGACGAGCAGGTCGCCCTCGCGAATATCCGCCGTATCCGGCACATGAACGAGATCCAGGGTATCCGTATCGCCGGTACCCAGCAGGATGGCGCGCAAACCGTTACGCACAACCTCCACCGGAACGGCGTGGCTGCTGTCGGAGACGAGCAAGACGCGGGAGGTAATCTGGCTGCTCTGCACCACCTGGCCCATCAGACCATGGGCGTCCAGAATGGCCTGGCCCGGCGACAAGCCGTCACTGCGCCCTTTGTTGATAATAATTTCGTGGGAAAAGGGATCCGGGGAGACACCGACCACCTCGCCAACGATGACGCGGTCATCCAATACTTCTGATGAGTTCATCAGGCGGCGCAGCTCGTTGTTCTCGGAAGCAAGCGCGGCGTATTTCAGGGCGCGACGCTCGAGGATCAGCAAACGAGCCCGGAGATCTTCATTCTCTTCCTGAAGATCCTGTTTATTTTCAAACAGCCCGGCGAACCAGTCGGAAAATTCGTAGGGCGCATTCCCCAGCCAGTACACGGGTGCCAGACCGGTTGCAATGGTACTTCGCACCGTTGAGAGCTTGTCGAAACGCGCATCGGCAACCACCAGGGCTGCCGATACGAGAAGAACAATGAGGAGTCTGAAGCCGGGAACAGGCCCCTGGACAAAGATGGTTTTAATGGCGAGCCCTCCCCACAGGATTATCCCTCCTGGGAGAACATTCCGATGCCACCCCGGTCAATCACTTCCAGCGCCTTGCCGCCACCACGGGCCACACAGGTCAGCGGGTCTTCAGCGATAATCACCGGCAGGCCGGTTTCCTCGCTGATCAGTTTGTCCAGCCCGCGCAGCAGTGCGCCGCCGCCGGTCAGAACAATACCGCGCTCGGCAATGTCGGACGCCAGCTCGGGCGGAGACTGTTCCAGAGCACTCTTGACGGTCTGAACGATCTGCGCCAGGGATTCCTGCAGCGCGTCGAGAATCTCTTCGCTGTTGAGGGTAAATGCCCGGGGCACACCTTCGGCGAGGTTGCGACCGCGCACATCGATCTCGCGGATTTCGAGGCCTTCGTATGCGCAACCGATTTCGTGCTTGATACGCTCGGCGGTGGAGTCACCGATCAGGCTGCCGTAGTTGCGGCGCACGTAGGTAACGATGGCTTCATCGAATTTGTCACCGCCAACCCGCACAGACTCGGCGTAGACGATGCCGTTCAGGGAGATAATGGCGATTTCGGTGGTACCACCACCAATGTCCACGATCATGGAGCCGCTGGCTTCTTCAACCGGCAGACCGGCGCCGATAGCGGCTGCCATGGGTTCTTCAATAAGGAAGACTTCCCGGGCACCAGCACCGAGGGCGGATTCGCGAATGGCTTTGCGCTCTACCTGGGTGGACTTGCTGGGAACACACACCAGCACTCTCGGGCTCGGGGTAATGAAGCTGTTCTCATGCACCTTATGAATAAAGTGCTGGAGCATTTTTTCGGTTACCACAAAATCTGCAATCACGCCGTCTTTCATGGGGCGGATAGCGGTGATGTTGCCCGGTGTACGGCCGAGCATGCGCTTGGCTTCAGCGCCGACAGCGGCAACCATTTTCTGAGAGTTGTTGGTGCGAATGGCCACTACCGAGGGCTCGTTCAGCACGATTCCGCGCTCACGCACGTAGATCAGGGTGTTGGCGGTGCCCAGGTCGATGGACAGATCGCTGGAGAAGATGCCTCGGAGTCTTTTTATCAACATTCGTGTAGTTTCAACCTGAGAGTTGCAGTCGCAAAGAAAAGATGCGGCAACTTTAGCAGTGAGCACCCCTGCAGGCAAGGCGCTAACGGGCCTCAAGCCTTACGGTTCACACATTTACCTTATGGGCTGGGGCCTCCCGCCATTGTTCGAATCTGTTACCATGGTCCACCTGACTTTCCGGCTTCGGTGTAGGGCCGCTCGGAGATCCCTTTTCAAAACACGCTACGAGCACGTCCATGTGCGCTTGTTTCGGGCCATCCTTGGCCCTCTACAGTTTTGAAAAGGGATCTCCGAACGTCCCCGCAGTTCAGAGCGGCCCTCTTTTTTCAAAACATTTATTAATGACATTTCATTTATCTGGGAGGCAATGCGTGACCATTTCCCGTGAGGACATTGAGAAAGTCGCTGTGCTCGCCCGCATTCGTGTGGATGACGAGCAGGTTTCGGCTCTGGAGAAGGATCTGGGCAACATCCTGGATCTGGTGGATCAGTTGGGTGCTGCCGACACCGATTCGGTTGAGCCCATGGCCCATCCGCTGAATGCAGTGCAGCGCCTGCGCGCTGACGAGGTAACCGAGACCAATCAGCGTGAGGCGTTCCAGGCGATTGCGCCGGCTACCGAGAACGGGCTTTATCTGGTTCCCAGAGTGATTGAGTGAAAGGACAAGTCATGCATAACAAATCCGTAGCAGAGCTTTCCCGGGAGCTGGAGAGCGGCCAGGTTTCCAGCGTGGAGCTGACCCAGGAGTTCCTCGACCGCATCAAGCGGGAAGATTCGAAGTACAACAGCTTTATTACCGTGACCGAAGAGCAGGCCCTGGCCGATGCCCGGGTCGCGGATGACCAGCGTGCGGCGGGGAATGCGACGCCCTGGACGGGGATCCCGTTTGCGCACAAGGACATTTTCTGTACCAACGGCGTTCGGACCACTTGCGGTTCGAAGATGTTGGAGAACTTTGTTCCGCCTTATGATGCCACCGTTACGGCGAATTTCCGCCAGGCCGGTGCGGTGTGCCTGGGCAAAACCAACATGGATGAGTTCGCCATGGGGTCGTCCAACGAGAACAGTTATTTTGGCGCAGTGACCAACCCTTGGGGCCTGAGTGAAGGTAATAAGCGGGTGCCGGGCGGTTCATCGGGAGGGTCCGCTGCGGCGGTTGCCGCTCGGCTGATTCCGGCAGCTACCGCCACGGATACTGGCGGCTCGATCCGTCAGCCAGCGGCACTGTGTGGTGTTACTGGCCTGAAGCCCACTTATGGCCGGGTGTCCCGGTACGGGATGATTGCCTTTGCGTCTAGTCTCGACCAGGGCGGCACCATGGCTCGCACAGCGGAAGACAATGCGCTGATGCTGAATGTGATGGCAGGTTTTGATCCGAAGGACTCGACGTCTATTGACCGCGAGGTGCCGGATTACACCGCCACGCTGAACGAGCCCCTTAAAGGTTTAAGAATCGGCCTGCCCCGGGAGTATTTCAGCGATCAGCTAAGCCCGGCGATGGAGCAGCAGGTTCGCAACGCAGTAAAGGAATACGAGAAACTGGGCGCCACGGTTAAAGAGGTATCGCTGCCAAACGCGAAGCTCGCGATTGCTGCCTACTATGTAATTGCTCCAGCAGAGGCGTCCGCCAACCTGTCCCGTTTTGACGGGGTTCGCTATGGCTACCGCTGCGAGGATCCCAAGGATCTGATGGATCTATACACCCGCTCCCGCGCGAAGGGTTTTGGTGAAGAGGTGAAACGTCGGATTCTCGTGGGCACCTACGCTCTCTCTGCCGGCTATTTCGATGCCTATTATCTCAAAGCCCAGAAGGTGAGGCGGCTGATCCAGCAGGATTTCATCAATGCCTTCAAGGAAGTGGATGTGCTGATGAGCCCCACCACGCCCTCGCCGGCATTTATTCAGGGTGAAAAAACCAGCGATCCTGTGACCATGTACCTGGAAGACGTATTCACCATCGCCATCAACCTGGCGGGTGTACCGGCCATGTCGGTACCGGCCGGTTTCGTGGACGGTCTCCCGGTGGGTCTTCAGATAATCGGGGATTATTTCTCCGAGGCGCGTCTGCTGAACGCCGCCCATCAGTTCCAGCAGGTGACCGACTGGCACCAGCGTGAACCGCAATAAGCCCGGGACAGGCCCCTTACAGGAGAGAGCAACTATGCAGTGGGACATTGTGATCGGGCTGGAAATTCACGTTCAGCTCGCCACCAAGACCAAGATTTTTTCCGGCTCCAGCACCTCTTACGGCGCCGAGCCCAACACCCAGGCCAACGCGGTTGACCTGGCCATGCCCGGCACTCTGCCGGTGCCTAATGAGCAGGCGTTCCGCTATGCGGTGATGTTTGGCCTGGCCGTGAACGCCCAGATCGAGCGCCGTTCGGTATTCGAGCGGAAGAACTACTTTTACCCGGACCTGCCCAAGGGCTACCAGACCACCCAGCTGGAGCGCCCGATTGTCGGCCCCGGTTTCGTGGACATTGATCTGCCGAACGGTGAGACCAAGCGCGTTCGCATTCACCACGCCCACCTGGAAGAGGATGCCGGCAAATCCCTGCATGAGGATTTCCACGGCATGACCGGCGTGGATCTCAACCGGGCCGGCACACCGCTCATTGAGGTGGTCACCGAACCGGATATGAACAACGCGGAAGAAGCCGTCGCCTTCGCGAAGAAGCTGCACAGCATCGTGACATCCCTGGGCATCTGCGACGGCGACATGTCCCAAGGCTCCATGCGTTTCGACGTGAATATTTCGTTGAAACCGAAGGGGTCCGACACTCTGGGCACACGTACCGAAACCAAGAACCTGAACTCGTTCCGGTTCATGGAGCAGGCCATTGCCCACGAAGTTGAGCGGCAAATGGACGTTCTGGAAGACGGCGGCAGCATCGTGCAGGAAACCCGCCTGTATAACGGCGACCGTGACGAATCCCGCTCCATGCGCACCAAGGAAGAAGCCAACGACTACCGCTACTTCCCCTGCCCGGACCTGCTGCCGGTAGAAATCGATGATTCCTTCATTGAAGAAGCCCGCAACAGTCTCCCGGAACTGCCGGACGCCCGCAAAGTCCGCTTTATGGACCATTACGGCCTGAACGACTACGACGCCAGCCTGCTCAGCGGCGACTCAAAACTGGCCACGTTCTTTGAAGAAGCGGCCAGCCAGGGCAAAGACGCAAAGCTGGTCGCCAACTGGATCCAGGGCGAATTCTCTGCGCGCCTGAATGCAGAGGAGAAATCGGTTGCCGATTCGCCCATCAGCGGTGCTCAGCTGGGCGATCTGGTGGTACGGATTGCCGACAATACGATTTCATCCGCCGGCGCAAAGAAGGTGTTCGAGGCGCTGTGGTCCGGTGAGAACGACAGCGTTGACGCCATCATCGATGCCAAGGGGCTGAAGCAGGTGTCTGACACCGGCGCCCTGGAAGCCATGGTAGACGAGGTTCTGGCGGGCATGCCGGATCAGGTGGCGCAGTATCAGAACGAGGAAGACCCGAAGAAGCGCAAGAAGATGCTTGGGGGTTTCATGGGGCCTCTGATGAAGGCCTCCAAAGGTCAGGGGAATCCCAAGCTGTTTAATGAGATTCTTGTTCGCAAGCTTGGGGGGTGACCCTTTTGGCTTGGGTCGTGGTTTCTGACTGCGGCCCTAGCCTGCTAGCTTGGGGGGACTGCCATGGTGGGTAGAGCCTCCCAAAAAACGCCCGTGAATACATCCCTGTAGGGCTTCGTCGCGCCATCCCTGGCGCTCCAGATTTTTGGGAGGCTCTACCCACCACGGCACTCGAGCTGGCTGCGTGCCCTCGCGAAGACAGGCCATCAAAACAAAATGATAGGTCGGATTACGGCTTCACCTGATCCGACCTACTGACCTTGTTTATCCGGCCCGATTGCTCCCTATCCCTGAAGATTCTGAGGCCTTGGCGGGGTGTGACTCCCAAAAATGTCGGCGGCCATGGATGGCCGACGCCAAGCGCACATGGATGTGCTCGTAGCGGTTTTTGGGAGGCACACCCCGCCGAGGCCTACCCCCAAATTCGGCAGGCTAGGTGCCCAAGCCGGAAGCCATCAAAGAAGCCGAGCCCAAAGATCATGCTCATCGGCATGCTCAACAACCGCCTGAACAATCTCACCCGGAACAAGGTCGGTCTCGTCGTTAAGGTAAACCATACCGTCAATCTCCGGCGCGTCTGCCTTGGAGCGACCAATGGCGCCTTCCTCGTCGACCTCGTCAATCAGCACATCAATCGTCTGGCCGATTTTGGCCTGTAGGCGGGCTGCTGAAATCTCTGCCTGTTTTTCCATGAAACGGGCCAGGCGCTCTTCTTTGACTTCCTCGGGAACCGCACCTTCCAGTTCGTTGGCTTTGGCGCCTTCCACCGGGCTGTATTTGAACGCGCCAACACGATCCAGTTGAGCCTCGTCGAGCCAGTCCAGCAGGTACTGGAAGTCTTCCTCGGTTTCACCGGGGAAGCCGACGATGAAGGTGGAGCGGATGGTGAGCTCGGGGCAGATTTCCCGCCATTTGCGGATGCGCTCCAGGGTTTTGCTGTCGTGGGCCGGGCGCTTCATGGCCTTGAGTACTTTCGGGCTGGCGTGCTGGAACGGGATGTCCAGGTACGGCAGGATTTTTCCCTCGGCCATCAGTGGAATGATGTCGTCGACATGAGGATAGGGATAAACGTAGTGCAGGCGTACCCAAACGCCCATTTCGCCGAGCGCTTCACACAGTGACTGCATCTTGGTCTTGAGCGGCCGCCCCTGCCAGAAGCCGGTGCGGTATTTGGTGTCGACGCCGTAGGCGGAGGTGTCCTGGGAGATGACCAACAGCTCTTTTACACCGGCATCCACCAGGCGCTGGGCCTCATCCATCACATCGCCGATGGGGCGGCTGACCAGGTCGCCGCGCATGGAGGGGATGATGCAGAAGGTGCAGCGGTGGTTACAACCTTCGGAGATCTTGAGGTAGGCGTAGTGCCGGGGGGTCAGCTTGATTCCCTGCGGCGGAACCAGATCGGTGAACGGATCGTGCTGCTTTTTCTGCGGAACGAACTCGTGAACCGCGCCGACCACTTCTTCATAGGCGTGGGGGCCGGAAACCGCCAGAACACCAGGGTGAGTATCGCGAATCTTGTCGGCCTCTACACCCATACAACCGGTGACAATCACCTTGCCGTTCTCGCTGATGGCCTCACCGATCGCATCCAGCGACTCCTGTTTGGCGGCATCGATAAATCCGCAGGTGTTGACCACAACAATGTCAGCGTCGTCATAGGTCGGCACAACATCGTAGCCGTCCAGCCTGAGCTGCGTGAGAATGCGCTCGGAGTCGACGAGAGCCTTGGGACAACCGAGGCTGATGAAACCGACTTTGCCGTTGCCGGACGAGGCAGGGGTCTGGGTGTTATCTGTCATAGAAGGCTTGGAATTCCCGGAGCTCAGCGCGAGCCCACAAATGAATGAAGGGCTATATTTTACACCAGCTCAGGGACCGCCTGCAGCAAAAGTCCGACGAGTATTGGAACGGATGGAAACTGACGGACGTCAAAATTTGTGACGTCTTGTTCAGAAAGATTTAACAAATCTGCCACTATAGGCGGCAGGCTTCTTGCTGATCACAAAGTAAACAACTACACTTTCATTCGCTTATCATGCGTTTAAGTGTTTTTCTGGAAGGGATTTATGGGAAAGGCAGCATCATTCGCAACCAGACACGCCAGAAGAGTCAACATGAAACCTGTCGCCGCCAAATTGAATTTGCGCAACCAACAGCGAGTGGACGTAGCCACCGACATTACTATTGAGAAATCGGACGGCTGCTGCCTGACCTGTTCGGTATCCAATCTCTCCCGCACGGGCGTTATGATTTCCTGTAATCAGGAAACGGTGAAACAACTCATTCCCGAGCAAAAGGCCCCGGCTCCAGGACACTGGATTGCCGTGAAGACCCGATTCTCCGTGCCGGTGGTTGCAACGCAACCGGTTTCCATTATTGCCGACGGCAACATCGTTCACATGCGACGCATCGCAAGGGACGAATTTCAGCTGGGCATCCAGTTCGCTGAGTTTGAAGGTAACGGCTTCGATTACGTCGATCGCTACGTTGCCAAGTTGCTGGCCGACTCCCGCAATCCGGCCTGAACGTCACCGTCTGCTCACTCACGGTCAGAGCCTGCCACTGCTATATTGTTATAACGCCAATTTCTAGTTGGGCGTCTTCTTATGCCCTTACCCCCTCTGGTATAGTTGCCGTATTCATTCGCACAGCCAACACGGCCCGCACGGCGGCAACGGATTATCATGACCACATATAACCTCACGCACCTGAAACAGCTGGAAGCGGAAAGCATCCACATCATCCGGGAAGTGGCAGCCGAGTTCGACAATCCGGTAATGCTGTATTCCATCGGCAAGGACTCCGCGGTAATGCTGCACCTGGCCCGCAAGGCCTTTTATCCGGGTAAACCGCCCTTCCCTCTCATGCACGTGGACACCACCTGGAAATTCCGGGATATGATCAACTTCCGGGACCGCAAGGTGAAGGAATACGGTCTGGACCTGATCGTTCACAAGAACGAGGACGGCATCAGACAGGGCATTGGCCCATTCACTCACGGCAGTGCCAAGCACACCGACGTAATGAAAACCCAGGCCCTCAAGCAAGCCCTGGACAAGTACAAGTTTGATGCGGCGTTCGGCGGCGCCCGCCGGGACGAAGAAAAATCCCGTGCCAAGGAGCGTGTCTATTCCTTCCGCGACGAATACCACCGCTGGGACCCCAAGAACCAACGTCCTGAACTCTGGAACATCTACAACGGCAAGATCAACAAGGGCGAAAGCATTCGGGTATTCCCGCTGTCCAACTGGACCGAGCTGGATATCTGGCAGTACATCTACCTGGAAAATATCGAGATCGTTCCCCTTTACTACTCCGCGGTGCGCCCGGTGGTTGAGCGCGACGGCACCCTGATCATGGTGGACGATGACCGAATGCCGCTGAAAGAAGGCGAGAAGCCGATGATGAAATCCATCCGCTTCCGCACCCTCGGCTGCTACCCGTTAACCGGCGCCATTGAATCCGAAGCCACCACGTTGCCGGAGATCATCCAGGAAATGCTGCTGGCCACCAGTTCCGAGCGTCAGGGTCGCGTTATCGACCATGATTCAGCCGGCTCCATGGAACAGAAAAAGCGGGAAGGGTACTTCTAAGATGTCACACCAGTCTGATCTGATTGCGGAAGATATTCAGGCCTACCTGAAACAGCACGAAAACAAGGAACTCCTGCGCCTGCTCACCTGCGGCAGCGTGGACGACGGCAAGAGCACGCTGATTGGTCGCCTGCTGCATGACACCAAGATGATCTATGAAGATCACATGGCCAGCCTGAAAACCGACAGTGCCAAGATGGGCACCACCGGCGAGAAGCTGGACCTGGCCCTGCTGGTAGACGGCCTGCAGGCGGAGCGCGAACAGGGCATCACCATTGATGTTGCCTACCGGTATTTCTCCACCGACAAGCGCAAGTTCATCATCGCCGACACTCCGGGCCACGAGCAGTATACCCGCAACATGGCCACCGGCGCGTCCACGGCGCAGGTGGCGATCCTGATGATCGATGCCCGCCACGGTGTGCTGACCCAGACCCGCCGGCATTCCTACATTGCCTCGCTGTTGGGCATCCGCCACATTGTGGTCGCCATCAACAAGATGGATCTGGTGGATTTCAGCGAAGAGCGCTTCAACGAGATCCGGGACGACTATCTGGCGTTTGCCGCCAAACTGGGCCTGAAGGACATCCGCTTCGTGCCGATTTCCGCCCTGGAAGGCGATAACGTGGTGAACAAGAGCGAGCACACCCCCTGGTTCACCGGCCAGCCGCTGATGGAAATCCTGGAAACCGTGGAAGTCGGTCGGGACAAGAGCCTGGAGCATTTCCGCTTCCCGGTTCAGTACGTAACCCGCCCGAACCTGAACTTTCGCGGCTTCTGCGGCACCATCGCCTCCGGCGTGATCCGCCCGGGCGAGAAAATCATGGCGCTGCCCTCCCGGCGCACCAGCACGGTGAAAGAGGTGGTAACCTTCGACGGCAACCTTGAAGAAGCCTATATCGACCAGGCGATCACCCTCACGCTGACCGACGAAATCGACGTCAGCCGTGGCGACATGCTGGTAAAAGCGGAAGATGAGCCTGAAGTGGGCAACCGTTTCCTCGCCAACATCGTCTGGATGACCGACGCGCCGCTGGAAACCGGTCGCCTCTATGACATCAAGCTGGGCCCCACCTTCTCATCGGCCACGGTGAGAAAGATTCAGCATCAGACAGACGTAAACACGCTGGAAAAACGGGAAAACCCTCCGGAACTGAACTTGAACGAAATCGGCCTGTGCGAACTGACCCTGAGCCAACCCGTTGCGTTCGATCCTTATCCCAACAACCACGCAACCGGCAGTTTTATCGTTATCGACCGGCTGAGCAACGTGACCATCGGCGCGGGCATGATCGCAGGAACCTCGGAAACGGTGGAATCGCTGGACCCGGTCAGCGCTGACGAGCGCCGGCGTCGTCTGGCCCAGAAGCCTGCCATCATCGCGTGCAATGGCAAGCAGGCAGCGGCCCTGGCCTTGTCCCTGGAACGGGCGCTGTTTGATCAGGGTAAAACGTCCATCGTGCTCAGCGAAGACAACGCCGGCACTGTCGATGATCGCCGCCGCTTCGCACAGGTCATCAGCGCCCACGGCGTCATCGCGATTGCGGCAAAGCTCGGCTCGGACATCGCCTCGGCTTCCATCTGCGCAGACGACAGTGAAGAAATCGCAGGCGCGGTCAGCAAACTGGTGCAAGACCTGGTGCGCAACAAGCGAATCTGAGCCGAATGACGGATGAAAGGCCCCCGCTGGCAGTGGACGCCGCCGGGGCTTTTTTTCGGATATCAGCCTCAGAACTTGGCGGCCAGAGTCAGCCAGAGCTTGTCAGTATCCACTTTTCCGGTTGCTGCATCTCCGGCCATGTAGCGAGCGTATTTAATACCTGCTGAGTAGTTCTCCGCAAACTTGCGCTGATAGACCACATCAACCTCGCTACCCAAGTCACTGGCACCGCCAGGCGAGTCACTGGCCCTGAAGTCATGATATTTAAGGGTCAGGCCGCCGCCCGCCACGGGTGCCTTTACGCTGAGCGACGCGTCTTCCAACCCGACCAGCGGGGTGTTCAGAAACTGGTCAGCCCAGCCGTTCTGACCGTGCAGGGTTGCCAGTGGTGTAGAGAAGCCGTAGTTGCCATTATCCGACCCAAGGACTTCAAGTCCCGCTGAAACAATGACGCCCGCGATATCAATGCCCGCATTCAGCTTGTAATACTCGGCATCAAAATCAGCACCGCCCGATTCTGCCTCCTGGATCGCATATTCGGCTTCGTAGATTATCCCCAGCGGCTCAAGGTCATACCCGCCAACATAACGAAGCCCGACGGTGTCGAGCGAGTTGTCAACGCCTTCATCAATTTCCAGCAGATAGGCATAGCCGGTCAGCTTGCCGAGGGGTGTTTGGTAGGCAACGTTGACTATGTGATCCTTGGATGGCAGGTCCTGGCTCTCGGCAAAGATGCGGTTGCGCTGACTCAGGAAGGCGTAGTCGATTGCGAGGTTGGTTGACGGGGTGTAAGTCAGGCGGGCCGCATCAAACGTCTGGCGATCCTGGCGCCAGCCAACGTCGCCAATAAACCGGTGATTGTCGTAAGTTATCACCTGACGCCCCAACCGACCGGTTATATCTCCGAACCTGTACTGAAGGTAAGCCTGGTCCAGCTCTGTTGTCTCGGGATCAGCAATAACAGAGTAATTTGGATTCTTCCCCAGCGTGTCGTTGTAGTCGTCAAGCCCAGCCACGTTCCGAACGTCCTCAAACTCGACAAGCCCGGATAATCCATTGTAATCCGCAGTACGATAGCCAAGGCGGGTTCGCAAAGTTACGCTTTCCGCGTCCCTGAGTGCATTGTCCTGTTGCACCTGTTCGAAACGCAAGCGAAGATCTCCGTATACCTCGCCCTTACTCAGGGCTTCATGAAACCCGGTCTGTGCGGCCTGCACCGAGCCACCCATCAGGGCAATCGCTATCGCCAATCCGGCCTTTTTCATTACACATTGCATCGCAGTTCTCCGTTTCTGTTAAACTGACTGGTCAAGAGGAGACCGAAGAAAAATTCCGAGCCGCCTCACTGGCCATTTGCCAAAAAAAAAAGCGCCTATTGAACCGAAGAAATCTCCGGGCCAATAAGCGCTTTTGCTTGAGTGACTTATTCCACGAGAATTGTGTCGCACGACACAACGCGACTCTTCCCGCTGACCTGAACCATAAGCATGGATTGCGCCAATTCTTGTTCAGGCCTTTACTCTGGCGCTTCCGACCCTTTCCCAACCTCTGCGGGGTAGCCCTGCCAAGCCTGAAAACTGCCCCTTATTCAGGCACAGGCACAGACATGGAGCAGTCAAAGTGCGGGTCCCGAAGGCGGCTTCAGAGCTGAAAAGGCGATATTGCGGAATTCTCACGTGTCAAAATCGGCTTTGAACGATAATGCATCAGGATGGGTGGAAATTTGGATTTCCGCGTTTTTCATAATAAGCTGCCGCTCCTTGGACTATGGCCTTCTCTCCCATATCACTCACTGCGCAACCCATTGGATTTGACTGGCTTTACCATCCCGATGAAACGCTCATCATGGAGGCCTTTCAGTCAGGACAACGGCAACAGGGTAATTAACCATGGCAATCAAACACCTGAGGTCTGCCTTTTTCACGCATTTCCAGCCGGACCAGGCAGCCCATCTCAGTGCCGGAGACTCTCTGAGGGAGCCCGGTGGCGACTACGAGGGCCTGCACAAGCAGATGAAGCGGCTGTTCAACAGCAAGCCCGGTAAGAAATACGGCCGGTTTTCCGAAGATCTGGGCGAGTGCCCGTTCAGCGCCTGGCTGAACGACTACCTGGAAGACAAGCAAACCTTCAGCGCCATGACCGACCGCCTGTTCGGACAATGGCAGGAGCTCCTGACCGACAGTCAGGAGGAGTTCGATGGCCATCTGATGATCGTCCACGATGCCCTAGCGGACGCCGAGGTGGTTTACCTGTTTATCCTGGAAACCGACAGCGCCATGCGGTTCGATGGCAACCAGTCACTGGATGCGACCGACGTCCTGAGCCTCTCCCGTCTGAACCTGGCCGTTCGCATCGAGCTGGACGACTGGCGCGGCAACAACCCGGCGGAAAACTACCTGACACTGGTCCACGGCCGCGGCACCGGCGAGCCAGGAGAGCTGTTTATCCGTTTGTGCGGGTTTACCAATCAGGTGGATGTGGAAAAGGAAACCATGACCTTCCTGGATGCGGTGGAAGCTTTTGCCAAGTCCTCCGAGCCTGAGAAAGCCGGGGAGGTTCGCAACAAGGCCTATGAGTTCTGTAAGGAGCAGCATGCCCTGGGCGAGCCGGTCGAAATCGAGGCATTGTCCGGCTACCTGGACGAGAGTGAGCCGCAACGCTTCAAGGAGTTTGCCTCAAAAACCGCCGAACTGCCGGAAAGCGGCGTGCTGCACCCGGACCACCGGAAAGTGAAAAAACTGGTACGGATTGCAGGCTCCGGAGGCGGAATGAGCGTGTCCTTCTCCTCCGACCTGGTGAATCAGGCGGTTTACTATGACCGTGACAAAGATGCCCTGACGATTACCCGGCTTCCCAAGGCTTTGCGGGAGCAGCTTCAGCGGTATCTTGAGGCTCGCGAGGAGTGATGGGCTCTAGCTTTTGCTAAGTAGCCTGCTCGATTTGGGGGCTGATCCAGAGGTGGGAGGCCTTTTCTTCTGGGAAAAGCAACTCGCTTCGCTCAGACATCTTTTCCCGACAGAAAAGACCTCCCACCCCCGGACCGATCTCACAGAAGAGTAATTTTCTTTTTATTGCTCATCTGCGGTGACTTTGGGTTCGTCATCCCACCGTGGGCGATTCGCCCTTAACTTTCTTACTTCCTGCATCCAGCCCACACCGTCGACCAACTCACCCGTTTCCGGGTCTATCGGCGGGTATGGCAAATTACGGTCGTCGCAGTAGCGTTTGACGGTGGGCTGACACCAACAGAATAAAAGGCGGTTGTACTCGTCATCCGGCATCCGGCGCTGATCGAACATGCCGGCCAGCTTCCGCTGCCTCTGGGCTTCGGACAGGACAATCGCACAGGCAGACGATACGTTCAGCGACTCCACCATCCCCATCATTGGGATAACGATGTGCTCGTCAGCCTGAGCTGCGGCATCAACGCTGACGCCATCCACTTCGTTACCCAGGATTATCGTGCACGGCAGGGTGTAATCCACATCCCGGAAATCAATGGCCCGGTCGGATAGCTGTGCGGCGTATAGCTTGTGGCCCTGCCCTTTCAGACTCTGGATCGCTTCGTCCATGCTCCGGTGGGTGTGGGTTGTTACCCAGTTGTAGCTGCCACCGGCGGTTTTGCGAAATGCCCGGAAGCCTTCTTTTGGCCAGACCACGTGCATGTTCGCCAAGCCAAACGCATCGCAGGAGCGGATGATGGCGGACAGATTCCGGGGCTTGTGGACCTGGTCGGTTAGGACGCTCAGGTCCGGCTGCCGGGTGTTCAGGGTTTGTTTGATTCGGGCGAGGCGTTCGGGGGTCATGATCGTGTTCGGGCTTGATTGTCGATTTAAAGAACCAAAAATAATACCACAAGCGGACTAGCAACTAGCCGAGACAAAGGTGGTTGAAGTTTAAGCACCCCGTTATAATACGCAGTTCCTTTTTGCTGGCGCCCCGTTTCAAAAACCAGTTCCCGGCGCAACATCCATCAGATTACGTGAGACCCATGGCCAAGAAGCTGTACATCAAAACCCACGGCTGTCAGATGAACGAGTATGACTCTGCCCGCATGGCAGACCTGCTCAAAACCGGTGAAACCGTCGAAATGACCGATTCACCCGATGACGCCGACATCCTGCTGCTGAACACCTGCTCCATTCGGGAAAAAGCCCAGGAGAAGGTGTTCCACCAGCTTGGCCGCTGGAAAAAGCTGAAAAGCAAAAAGCCGGAAATGATCATCGGCGTGGGTGGCTGTGTGGCTTCCCAGGAAGGCCAGGCGATCATTGACCGCGCACCCTACGTGGACATGGTCTTCGGCCCCCAGACCCTGCATCGCCTGCCGGACATGATTACCGAAGTGCGCGCCAAGGGTAACGGTGTTGGCGTGGTGGACGTCAGCTTCCCGGAAATCGAAAAATTCGACAACCTGCCCGAGCCCGGCGCAGACGGCCCTTCCGCGTTTGTTTCAATCATGGAAGGCTGCAGCAAGTACTGCACGTTCTGCGTGGTGCCCTATACCCGCGGTGAAGAAGTCAGCCGCCCGGCAGACGATGTGATCGCCGAAGTGGCCCACCTCGCCAGCCAGGGTGTTCGCGAGGTTAACCTGTTGGGCCAGAACGTGAATGCCTACCGTGGCGAAACCCACGACGGCGACACGATGGACCTGGCGGAACTGATTGAGCTGATCGCCACCATCGACGGCATTGATCGCATCCGGTACACCACGTCACACCCGGTGGAGTTCTCTGATGCTCTCATTGATGTCTATGAGCGCGTTCCGGAGCTGGTCAGCCATCTGCATCTGCCAGTTCAGAGCGGTTCCGACCGCATCCTGGCGGCCATGAAGCGCGGCCATACAGCGCTGGAGTACAAATCCAAGCTCCGCCGCTTGCGCAAGATCCGCCCGGATATCAGTTTCTCGTCGGACTTCATCATCGGCTTCCCGGGCGAAACCGAGAAGGACTTTGAAGACACCATGAAGCTGATCAACGACATCGGCTTCGACATGTCCTTCAGCTTCGTTTACAGCGCACGGCCCGGCACGCCGGCATCAGATCGGCCGGACGATACGCCGATGGACATCAAGAAACAGCGGCTGAGCATCCTGCAGGATCGCCTGAACCAGAACGTGATGGACATCAGCCGCAAGATGGTGGGTTCTACTCAGCGGATTCTGGTGACTGGCTTGTCCAAGAAAGACCCTGGTGAGTATGCGGGGCGTACCGAGAACAACCGGATTGTGAATTTCCGGCATGAGAATCCGGAGGTTGTTGGGCACTTTATTGATGTCGATATTGTGGAGGCCTATCCCAACTCACTTCGCGGTGTGCCCGTGAATTCGGAGTTGTACTAAAGCTCGGATCCTATTCGTCTGGGGTTTGGAGTTTGGCGAGTGGTGGGGCTCCCCTCCCAAAAAACGCTACGAGCACCCGCAAGCGGGTCCAGCCAGCAATCGTAGATTGCTGTCGCTCCGCGGCACGCGAAGCTTCGCTTCTAAAGCGTTTGCTCCGCCCATGTGCGCTTGGCGTCGGCCATCCTTGGCCGCCGACATTTTTGGGAGGGGAGCCCCACCACTCTCCGTAGGCCCCAGAGCCGTCTGCCCAGTTTATGCTCCGCATTCGTAGGTTGGATTGGACGAATTCGTAATCGAGCAACATGCCTGTAACGAAGAAACCAGTCGGATTACGCCTCCAGCTACTCCGATCTACTTGTTTTTTAGCATTCGGGCCTGCACATAGAATGATCAGGGCGAGGGCCGGAAGGTGTTTCCAAAAACGTGGAGCGCCAGGGATGGCGCGACCGAGCCCTACAGGGACGTATTTACGGGCGCTTTTTGGAAACACCTTCCGGCCCTTGCCCGTTTCACCAACATCAGATACTCGTTCTCCCAAACCAAAACGGAGCACTTTTGAACGCCAACGATCACAGACAATTTGACCTGCACCCGGTGGACCAGCGCCGGCTGGCGACGCTTTGTGGCCAGTTTGATGAAAACCTGAAAATGATTGAAAAACGCCTGCACGTGAAAGTCGGCAGGCGCGGCCATCATTTCCGAGTTGAGGGTGAGACCGAGCATGTGGCGGCGGCCGTTGAGGTTATCCGGCATCTTTATCGGGAAACCGAGGCTACCGATGACCTTCCTCCGGATACCGTGCATCTGTTTATCCGGGAAACCGGTTTTGAACGCCTGCCCGAAGACGTGCCCTACGATGGCGCTGTGACGGTCATCAAGACCCCCAAGCTTCAGGCCAAGCCGAGGGGCGCGAATCAGCAGAAGTATGTGCACAATATCCGCACCCACGATATCAACTTCGGGATTGGGCCGGCGGGTACCGGCAAGACCTGGTTGGCGGTGGCCTGTGCCGTTGAAGCACTGAAAGACGAGCAGGTGAAGCGGATTTTGCTGGTTCGGCCCGCGGTCGAGGCCGGCGAGAAGCTTGGTTTTCTTCCCGGCGATCTCGCACAAAAGGTCGACCCATACCTGCGTCCGCTGTATGACGCTCTCTATGAAATGCTTGGGTTTGACCAGGTTACCCGGCTGATTGAGAAAAGCGTGATCGAGATTGCGCCGCTGGCGTTCATGCGCGGCCGGACGCTGAACAACTCATTCATCATTCTGGACGAAAGCCAGAACACCACCCGGGAGCAGATGAAGATGTTTCTGACCCGGATCGGCTTTGGCTCCACGGCTGTGATTACCGGCGACACCACTCAGGTAGACCTGCCACGGGGTCAGAATTCGGGGCTTATTCACGCTGCCGGGGTTCTGAGCAAGGTATCAGGTATTGGGTTCACACGGTTCGAAGCAAAGGACGTTGTTCGGCACCCGCTGGTACAGCGGATTGTTGAAGCCTACGATTCCTTTGACGACGGGAGTGCGACGGGCCAGTGAATAAGCTGACTGTGGATTTTCAGCAGGTTTTTGAGGCGCCAGGAATACCTTCGGAGACGCAGGTTCAAAAATGGGCGCAACTTGCCTGGCAGGGCGAGGATCCGTCCGAGGTGACGGTCCGTATTGTCGGAACCGAAGAAAGCCAGGCCCTGAATCATCAGTACCGTGGGCGGGACTACGCGACCAACGTGTTGTCCTTCCCATTTGAGGCGCCAGCCGGTATAACGGTGCCATTGGCCGGAGATCTGGTGATTTGTGCACCGGTTGTCGAGAAAGAGGCCATGGAACAGGAAAAAACCCTGGTCGCCCACTGGGCGCACATGGTGGTGCACGGCATGTTGCATCTCCAGGGTTTTGATCATATTGAAGACGAAGATGCCGAGGTCATGGAAGCCCTCGAAGTCCGACTGCTTGCGCAGCTCGGATTCGGCAATCCCTACGAAGCAGAGGAAACGGAACAAGACTCATGAGCGACGATCAGTCGAGTCGCAGTCAGGGCGGCAAGTCCTGGCTGGAACGTATATCCCAGGCCTTCTCCAGCGGGCCTGAGTCCGTTGAGGACGTGCTGGAAATCCTTCGGGACGCCGAGTCCCAGAACATCATCGATGTTGATGCCATGAGCATCATCGAAGGTGCCATGCAGGTGATCGACATGCGGGTGGATGAGATCATGATTCCCCGCTCCCAGATGGTCACCGTAAAGGCATCCCAGGAGCCCAAGGAGTTCCTGGGCGAAATCATGGATTCTGCACACAGCCGGTTCCCGGTCATCGGGGACAGCCAGGACGACGTGATTGGCGTTCTTCTGGCCAAGGATCTGCTTCCCCTGGCTCTGAACAACGACCTCAACTGGAATCGTATCCGGGAAATTCTGCGCCCGCCCACTTTCGTACCCGAGAGCAAGCGTCTGAACCAGTTGCTCAAGGAATTCAAGGAAAACCGTAACCACATGGCGATTGTGGTCGACGAATACGGTGGTACGGCCGGCCTGATCACCATTGAAGACGTGCTGGAACAGATTGTGGGCGAAATCGAAGATGAGCATGATTTTGATGAAGAGACCCACATCAAGGCCCGGGGCGATGGCAGCTATGCCGTAAAAGCGGTAACACCCATTGATGATTTTAATGAATTCTTCGAGACCGAACTGGACGAAGAGGAATTCGACACCATCGGTGGCGTGGTTCTCAAGGAATTCGGACACCTGCCCAGACGGGGCGAATCGGTTGAATTCGGCGGTTTGCGCTTTACCATTGCCAACGCCGATAACCGTGTAATCCGTCTGCTGCAGGTAACCCGAAGTGAACAGTGACGCGAAAAATACCAGAGCGCTGAAGACCCCGCTTTCCTCAAACGCATTACTTGGCGCGGCAACCCTTCTGGTTGCCGGCGCCATGCAAACCCTGACCTTTTCACCGTTCAACCTCTGGTGGCTGGGACCGGTTTCAGTCCTTCTTATTCTCCTCGTGACGGTTCCGCTGGCTCCAGAGAAGCTCTTCCGGGCCGGTTGGCTTACTGGCCTGGGGCTGTTCGGCAGCGGCGCCAGCTGGGTCTACGTCAGTATCAGCGAACACGGTAATACCGCCATTCCGATTGCCGTTTTGTTGACGGTTCTCTTTGTTGCAGGGCTGGCGCTGTTCCACGGTCTGGCGTTCTGGTTCTGGGGCAAGCTTGCCAAGGAGAGTGCCGCCCGGCGTCTGATCCTGTTTCCCGCTATCTGGATACTTGGCGACTGGCTTCGGGGCTGGCTGCTTACCGGTTTTCCCTGGCTGTATCTGGGCACAGCACACACGGACGGCCCGCTCGCCGGGCTGGCACCTCTGACCGGCGTGCATGGCATCACTTTCTGGATAACGGCCACAGGGGCCGCACTCTACGGGAGTTGGTGGCTCCTGAAACACGCCAAGCCGGTTGCTGCGGGCGCCACTCTTGCGGTGGCGCTGATTCCCTGGCTGATTGCCCCGGCCATGAACCGTGTCGAGTGGACGGAGCTAAACGAGGAGCCTACCTCGTTTGCCGCCATGCAGGGCAATATTCCCCAGCAGATCAAATGGGATCCTGAGTTCCTGAAGGATCAGATCGTTACCTACCTCGGCATGACCGAGGATCACTGGGACACGGATCTGATCCTCTGGCCGGAAACCGCCATTCCCACTCCCCAGGATCAGGCTGGCAAGATCATCGATCACATCAGTGCAGAGCTGGGCGACAACAGCACCCTGATTACCGGCATACCCTGGTACGGATTCAGTGACCGAATTGAAGATTTCACGTTTCACAACAGCATCATGGCCATCGGCAACGGCGAGGGCATCTACCACAAGCAGAAGCTGGTGCCTTTCGGGGAGTACGTGCCACTGCAGAGCGTGTTGCGGGGGCTGATTGGTTTCTTCGATTTGCCCATGAGCGATTTCAGCCGGGGACCGGAGTGGCAGGATCCGCTCAAGGCCAATGGCGTCAATGTGATGCCCTTCATCTGCTATGAAGTCGCCTATCCGGATTTTGTTGCCTTTAATGCCCGGGGCGCGGGCCTGCTGCTCACGATCAGCAACGATGGCTGGTTCGGCGATTCCATTGGGCCGTTACAGCATCTGCAGATTGCCAGAATGCGGGCACTGGAAACCGGTCGCTACATGCTCCGGGGCACCAACAACGGCGTGACTGCGATCATCAATAACCGGGGCGAACTGACCGAAACCATCCCCCAGTTCGAGCGCGCCACCCTGACCGGCGAGGTGTTCACCGCCACGGGCAGCACGCCTTACATGCAGACTGGCTCCTGGCCGGTCCTGACCCTCGCAGTTATTCTCATCGTGTTTGTCCGGGAGCGGATTATTCCTCCTGTTTCGGCCAGCGGCTCGTAACCCGCTCGTAGTAGTGGGAGCCGCAGGCTTCACAGGGTTCCAGATGGCTGGTGGCTGTCAGACACCGCATGTGCCCGCAGTTCAGGCACTGGAACATACCAGCGGTGGCCACCTCGCCCGAGATGTACTGGCCCACTTCGTTGTTTTCCAGTTTCTGTTTGAGCTCCAGAAAGTCCACAACGGTTTTATCAGCAACCGAGAACAGGCTATCCGCCAGCTGGTGTTCCAGCAGGGCGATATCAAGCTGCAACCATTCACTCAGGCCTTCGCCGGTCTCTTCCACGAAGTGCAGAAGGTGCTCGAGATCTCTCTGGAGGTATTCGCCGAGCAGGGCCGCTTCATCTCTGGTCATTTCCTCCAGCTCGTACTCGAACTCCACCGCCCTCTGGACTTCTTCCTCAAGGTTCTGGAGCGATGTTTCCTCCAGGTCATGGAGACGCGTTTTTACCCGCTCCAGCATACGGTCGTAAACTTCCAGTGCCTTGCCTGAGAGATGACTTCTTTCTGGTTGTGTCATGTTGACTCCTTGATACCGCAAATCTGGGTGCAAGAGCCGGACTGCGCCCTCTCTTTCCGGGACACGCTGTGAATACATCCCTGTACGCTTGACTGCAGCATCCATGCTGCAGACAGTCCCGGAAAGAGAGGTCGAAGCCCGTCTCCCAAACCTTGGGAAAACACCTGCCGACTCCACTGCTTATGCCTGGGGCGCTGGCGGCGATGACTCCCCGGGACTGTGAGCAGCATGGATGCTGCGATCAAGCCTACACGGACGTATTCACGGCGTGTCCCGGGGAGTCATCGCCGCCAGCGCTACCCCCATATCAGCAAGTCTGGCACAAGAACAGAAAATTGGCAGACTACCTGTAAAGGCTAGTGTGCGTTAGAATGTCCGGCTCGCTCCAGACGTGATTTTTGATACAGGCTTTTATTTTTCCACACAAGGTAATTTCGGTAATGGCAGGAATGGACGAGCAATACAATCCCCGTGACGTAGAACAGAATGCCCGTGATTTCTGGGAAGAGAACAAGACCTTTATGGTCAAGGAAGAGCCGGGCAAGCCCAAGTACTACTGCCTGTCCATGTTCCCCTACCCCAGTGGCAAGCTGCACATGGGGCATGTCCGTAACTACACCATCGGCGATGTGATTTCCCGCTATCAGCGCATGCAGGGCAAGAACGTGATGCAGCCCATGGGCTGGGACGCATTTGGTCTGCCCGCCGAGAACGCCGCCATTGCCAACAAGACCGCGCCGGCCAAGTGGACCTACGCCAACATCGAATATATGAAGAACCAGCTCAAGCAGTTGGGCTTTGGTTACGACTGGAACCGGGAGCTGGCTACCTGCAAGCCGGATTATTACCGTTGGGAGCAGTGGTTCTTCGCACGCCTTTACGAAAAGGGGCTGGTGTACAAGAAGATGTCCACGGTGAACTGGGACCCGGTAGATCAGACGGTTCTGGCCAACGAGCAGGTTGTGGATGGCCGGGGCTGGCGTTCCGGGGCCCTGGTGGAACAGAAGAAGATTCCCCAGTGGTTTATCCGCATTACCGATTACGCCGAAGAGCTGCTGAACGATCTGGACCAGCTGGAAGACTGGCCTGAGCAGGTCAAGACCATGCAGCGCAACTGGATCGGCAAGTCTGAAGGTACCGAGCTGACCTTCCCGCTGAAAGACCGGGACAGTGGCCTGACCGTTTACACCACGCGCCCCGACACCCTGATGGGGGTGAGCTACATGGCCGTGGCCGCAGAGCATCCGCTGGCGAAAGAGGCGGCGGAGCGCCATCGGGACGTGGCTGAGTTTGTCGAGGAGTGCCGAAACAGCAAGACCGCGGAGGCCGAGCTGGCCACCATGGAAAAGCGCGGCATCGACACCGGTTTCAAGGCAATTCACCCGCTGACCCAGGAAGAGATCCCGATTTGGGTCGCCAACTTCGTGCTGACTGACTACGGCACCGGTGCCCTGATGGCCGTTCCGGGCCACGACGAGCGGGACCATGAGTTTGCCCGCAAATACAAGCTGCCCATCAAGCAGGTTATTGCTGCCCGCGATGGCCGCGAGATTGATGTGCAGGAAGAAGCGTTTACCGAAAAAGGCACGCTGGTGTCTTCTGGCAAATACAGCGGCCTGACCAGCGAGGAAGCCTTCGACGAGATTGCCAGCTACCTGGAAGAACAGAATATCGGCAAGCGCACCGTCAACTACCGCCTGCGCGACTGGGGCGTATCCCGCCAGCGCTACTGGGGTGCACCGATCCCGATGATGACCCTGGAAGATGGCACAGAGATGCCGGTGCCCGATGACAAGCTGCCGGTACGTCTGCCGGAAGATGTGGAAATGGACGGTGTCCAGTCCCCCATCAAGGCCGACCCTGAGTGGTGCAAGACGGAGTTCAACGGCCAGCCGGCGACGCTGGAAACCGACACCTTTGATACGTTCATGGAGTCCTCCTGGTACTACGCCCGGTTCTGCAGCCCCAATTACGACCAGGGCATGCTGGACCCGTCCGCGGCCAACTATTGGTTGCCGGTGGATCAGTACATCGGTGGCATTGAACACGCGATCCTGCACCTGCTCTACGCCCGCTTCTTCCACAAGCTCCTGCGGGATGTCGGGCTGGTAACCAGTTCAGAGCCATTCAACCGGCTGCTTTGCCAGGGCATGGTTCTGGCGGAGACCTATTACCGCGACGATGGCAAAGGCGGCAAGGTATGGATTTCGCCCGCCGACGTGACCGTCGAGCGTGACGAAAAGGGTCAGCCCGTTCGAGCAGTACACAGGGAAGATGGTGAGCCGGTGGTTTCCGGCGGTGTCACCAAGATGTCCAAGTCCAAGAACAACGGTATCGATCCCCAGGCTATTATTGATGAGCACGGCGCCGATACGGTTCGCCTGTTCATGATGTTTGCGGCCCCGCCAGAACAGTCCCTGGAGTGGTCGGACAGCGGTGTTGAAGGCGCACACAGGTTCCTCAAGCGGGTCTGGCGTCTGGTGAACGAACACGCCGCCGCTGGTCCGGCACCCGCTCTGGACGCGGCAAGCCTGAACGATGACCAGAAAAACCTGCGACGCAAGACTCACGAAACCATTGCCAAAGTCAGTGACGACATCAGCCGTCGGCTGACCTTCAACACGGCCATTGCCGCGGTGATGGAGCTGCTTAACGAGGTCGGCAAACTGCAAGGTGACGAACCCCAGACCCGGGCGGTACGCCAGGAAGCGCTGGACACCGCAGTGCTTGTGCTGTCGCCGATCGTCCCGCACATCTGCCACACCCTCTGGCAGGCGCTCGGCCACCAGGAGCCCGTGGTTGATGCAACCTGGCCAAAAGCCGATGAAGCCGCCATGGTTCGCAGCCAGATCCAGGTGGTACTGCAGGTGAATGGCAAGGTGCGGGCCAAAGAAGACGTGCCTGCAGACATCAGTAAGGCGGACCTCGAAAAGCTGGCCCTGGAAAACGAGAATGTCATGCGCTTTACTGAGGGAGCGACGGTGCGCAAGGTTATCGTGGTCCCCGGCAAACTGGTGAACGTGGTGGCTAACTGATATGTCCCGGCACTCCGCTCTGAAATCGTCAGCACGCCTGATGCTGACCGCTGTAATAGCGGCGCTGCTTGGTGGTTGCGGGTTCCAGTTGCGGGGTGCCCCACCGGTTTCTTCGGCCCTCGAGCCTCTTGCCGTGGATTGCTCCTCACAGGTGCCCGACACGCTGTGCCGTTCCTTGCGTGAACAGCTGAACCTGGGCAAGGTCCGTGTGGCGCCAGTGGCGGAGGCCGACTACATTCTGCGTCTGAAGAACTTCGAGCGTGACCGTCGCGCAAGTGCCATCACCGCCCAGGCCGCAGCCGCGGAATACACGCTGCGTCACTCTGTTGATCTAGAAGTAATCAGCGCGGATCGGATTCCCATGGTGGGCACGACACGCCTGACCACCAGCGAGAGTTACCGCTACGACGAAACCAACGTGCTGGCAAGACAGCGGGAAGAAGAGACCCTCCGCCAGCAAATGGACGATCGTCTTGCGCAGCAGGTGATATTCCGGCTGGCACCATTGACCCCGCAACGCATCGACGCCATCCGGGCGGATTACCAGCGTGAACAGGAAGCCGACGCCCCAGCCACAGGCCAGCCATGAAGACCAATCCAGGCCAGTTATCCCAGCTGCTAAAAAAGGGCCTCTCGCCCGTCTATCTTATATCCGGGGACGAACCCCTGCTGGTTCAGGAATGTTGTGACCAGGTTCGTAAGGCCGCAAAAGACGCCGGTTTTCATGACCGCCTGACCTTTCACGCTGACCACCAACTGGACTGGAACGCCGTTGGCGAGGAATTTAGTGCCATGTCCCTGTTCGCGGAAAAACGGCGCATCGAGATTCACTTGCCAACCGGCAAGCTGGGCGACGGCCGCGCGGTACTGGAACGAGTCCTGGCCGACCCTCCCGACGATATCATCCTCGTGCTCATCAGTGCCCGTCTGGACGCGGCGGAAACCCGCCGCAAATGGTACAAGGAGCTTCAGGGAAAGGGCGTGCACGTACCGGTGTGGCCCGTCGACGCCGACAAGTTCCAGGGTTGGCTGCAGCAGAGGGCCAGCAACCGCGGCCTCAGCCTGACCCGGGGTGCCCTGGCCATCATGAGCGAACGCCTCGAGGGCAATCTGCTCGCCGCGAGCCAGGAGCTCGACAGACTGTCACTGCTCGCAAACGGCAATACCATTGATGAGGAAACCGTTGAACAGGCGGTCCAGGACAGTTCCCGATTCAATGGCTTTGAACTCGTGACCGAGCTGATCAGTGGCCGCGCGCCCCACGCCGGCAAGATGATCACTGTGCTTCAGCAAGAGGGAGAAAACCCGCTCGGTTTGCTATCCGTTCTCAGCCGGGATCTGAACCTGCTGCTTGAGTTGAAATCTGCGGCCGGCCAGTCGGAAAATCCCGCCGCATTCCTGAAAAAACGGGGCGTATTCCAGCCGCAACGTGCCCGCGCAATGGAACAGGCCGCTCGCCGGCTGAACCGGAACCAACTGAATGAGGCCATCACCCTGTGCAGCCAGATCGACCGCGCGGCGAAAGGCTTCGATTCCCTCTCCCCCTGGCACTATTTGCGGGATATGTCTGCCCTGCTCGCCGGCCGTTCCTGATCTGAATCAAACTCAGCCTTCGTTGTGCCCTGTTGGCCCTGCCGGCCCCTTGACAGTTTTTTACGATCGGGCGCATTGTAAGCACACCAACAATCCAAGGAGGTGCTTGATATGAGTCTTCAAGAAGAACTCAAGAAGCTGTCGGAAAAAGTGAAACAATACCGGGATGAGGCGCGCGTCCAGATGCATCTGGCCCGTGAAGACGTTAAGGACGAATGGGAGGATCTCGAACAGGATTGGGATCGTTTCAGAAGCAAGATCGATGAAGTTCTGCACGATGCCGAGAACGCGTCCCAGGAAGCTCGTCAGACCGCATCCAAACTTGGCGAAGACCTGAAAACCGGTTACCAGAACATCCGCAACAAACTGAAGTAATACTGTTAACCCGTTAACATTACGCCACAAATTTCTAGCCTGGAGGCTCCGTGGTTTGGAGCCTCTGTGCCATACTTCACAATATCCGTGAACAAAGCGTCATAGTTTTGACCCGCTTGATCAGATCCTGACCAGTGAGGCCCGAATTGACAGGGTGCTTGAACACACTGCGAGGTATAAAAGGCGTATGAAAAGATTCTTACTGATACCCACAGCACTTGGCCTATTGCTCACCACTACCCTCGTGATTGGCCAGAATACCCGGTTCAGTGATCCAAAAACCGTTGTTACCGATCACTTCTGGGGTGACCTTTACGCCAGTGGCGGCAATTCCTTCTTCTGCAACACCGCCTTTACAAGCAAAGGATTCGTTCTGACGGACGGTTATGTCTATCCATTGGCCGATGTCCGCAGCGCACTCGACTGTGGCACCTCGCGTCAATGTGAACAGGATAACCGCTACCGTCAGATCGCGTCTGACATGCACAACATGGTACCGGTGCGCAGCCGGACCGAGATGGGCCGGCGAAACGCTCGTTACGAGGACCTGGGCTCGTCAGTAAGCGAAGACGAATGCGGCATTCGCCAGAGCGCCCAGTTCTTTGAGCCCCCGGGGCGGGTAAAGGGAGATGTGGCGCGCACGGTGGCCTACATGGTGGACACCTATGATTTGCCCTGGCTTGGCTCCTCGGCGGTGTTCAAGGGCTGGAACAGGCTGGACCCGCCGGATGATAGCGAGCTGACCCGTCACGGGCGCATTGTCGAAATCCAGGGTAGTGCCAATCCCTTTATTACCAACCCGGAGAGAATGGAGCGACTCTGAGAGTCCGGGAAGCTTGCCCTGCTGACCAATTAACCATAAAAAAACAGGCCCGAGGGCCTGTTTTTTTGTGCCTGAGTCTTGCTGGCTAATCAGAACTCTTCAGCCGTCAGCGCCATCATGGAGTCGCTGCCGCTGCGAATACCTTCAGCCAGTGAAACGGTCTTGGGCAGCAGGCGGTCAAAGTAGAAGCGCGCGGTCTTCAGTTTACCGCTGTAGAATCCGGAGGTATCTGAATCCGCCTGGGGCGCAGCCGCTTTGACGATCTTCGCCCACATATAACCCAGAGCGGTCAGGCCAAACAGATCCAGATAGTCCACAGACGCTGCCCCAATGGCATTCGGGTTATCGCCAGCCTGTTTGATCACGTGCTCGGTAACGTCATCAAGACGCTCAACCGCAGCAGCAAGCGGCTCAAGGAACGGGCGCAGATGATCGTTACCACTGTTCTCCTCCAGGAAGTTTGCGACGTCCTGGGCAAACAGCTCGTAAAGCTTGCCCTGGGTGCCGACCACTTTCCGGCCCATCAGATCCAGTGCCTGGATACCATTGGTTCCTTCGTAGATCTGGGTTATGCGGCAGTCACGAACCAGTTGCTCCTGCCCCCACTCGCGGATGAAACCATGACCACCAAAGACCTGCTGACCCATGATGCAGGTATCGAGGCCGCGATCCGTGAGAAATGCCTTGGCCACCGGTGTCAGCAACGCCACCATACCTTCAGCGTGTTTGCGACGCTCATCATCCTCGGCAAACTTGGCGATATCCAGCCACTGGGCCACGTAGGTTGAGAAAGTACGACCGCCCTCCACATAGCCTTTCATCGTGAGCAGCATGCGCCGGACATCCGGGTGCACGAGGATTGGGTCTGCCGCCTTCTCAGGCTGTTGGGCACCGGTCGGTGCACGGCTCTGGATACGATCAAGGGCGTATTCCCGAGCGCTTTGCAGAGAGGCTTCGGCAGCGCCAATGCCCTGGATACCAACGCCCAGGCGCTCGTAGTTCATCATGGTGAACATCGCCGCCAGACCCTTGTTTTCTTCGCCGACCAGCCAGCCTTTGGCGCCATCGAAGTTCATTACGCAGGTCGCAGAACCCTTGATGCCCATTTTCTTCTCGAGGGAACCACAACTGAAGCTGTTGCGCTCACCCAGGGAACCATCGTCATTCACCAGGAACTTGGGTACCAGGAACATGGAAATGCCCTTTGGACCTTTCGGCGCATCCGGCAGTTTGGCCAGCACCAGGTGGATGATGTTCTCCGCCATGTCGTGCTCGCCCCAGGTGATAAAGATCTTGGTACCTGTAACGTTGAAGGAGCCGTCATCGTTCGGTTCCGCCTTGGTGCGGATGATCCCGAGGTCTGTGCCGGCGTGGGGCTCGGTCAGATCCATGGCGCCGGACCAGACACCGGAATACATGTTAGGCAGGTACTTTTCTTTCAGCTCATCACTTCCGTGGGCGTCCAGCGCGAGGCAGGCGCCGGCCGTAAGCATGGGGGCCAGCCCGAATGCCATGTTGGCGCCCTGCATCATTTCCTCGAACTGCGCGACGAGGGTCTTGGGCATGCCCATGCCGCCAAAGTCCGGGTTGCCGCCAAGACCGTTCCAGCCGCCTTCAACGATGGTCTGGTACGCTTCCTTGAAGCCCTCCGGAGACGTTACCTCACCATCGTTCCATTTGCAGCCCTGCTCATCACCTTCGCGATTCAGGGGCGCAAGTACACCACTGCTGATCTTGCCGGCTTCTTCAAGAATGGCGTCCGCCGTTTCCGGGTCCACATGCTCGGCAACCTTGGGCAGTGAGGCCCACAGTGCGGGGGCATCGAAAACCTCATTCAGAACAAAGCGCATGTCACGTAGGGGTGCCTGATAATCAGCCATCTAAAACTCTCCAAAAATTCTGTCAGTCTGTTCAGGTGGCAAAAGGGCCTCAGTCTGGGCCAGTCACACCTGCTCGGGCTATGTGTCCGCTGAAGATTATTTTTATGGGCGCCTATTCTACCCTAAAAGCGGACCGCAACTCATGAAAAAAGCCCGCCTCCGGGGAGCGCGGGCTTTCTGTCCTCTGGAACCGTCCTTCGGTGCCCGCGCCTTAGATGGCGAAGGCTTCCTCCGGCATGTCCATCAGGCTGTCAGCGCCAGCCAGCATGCTTTCTGCGTGGCCCTTGGCCCTGGGCAGCATACGCTTGAAGTAGAAGCGCGCAGTCTGGATCTTGGCGTTGTAGAACATCTCTTCAGTGGTACCCTCAACCATCTTGTCCAGGGCAACCTTGGCCATACGGGCCCACAGGTAGGCAAACACTGCGTAACCGGAGTACATCAGGTAGTCCACAGAGGCCGCGCCCACTTCCTCACGATTCTTCATGGCAGACATACCAATTTTGGTGGTCAGCTCGCCCCATTCCTTGTTCATCGCCGCCAGCGGCTCGATGAATTCCTTCAGCTGCTCGTCTTCCGCGTTTTCCTTGCAGAACAGATGCACCTGCTTGGTGAAGCCTTTCAGGGATTCGCCCTGGGTCATCAGAACCTTGCGGCCCAACAGATCCAGCGCCTGAATACCGGTGGTGCCTTCATAGATCATGCCGATACGGGCGTCACGAACGTTCTGCTCCATGCCCCACTCGGAGATAAAGCCGTGACCACCAAAGACCTGCATACCAAGGTTCGCTGCCTCGTAACCGATTTCGGTGAGGAACGCCTTGGCAATCGGTGTCAGGAAGCCCAGCGCCTCATCGGCCGCCTTGCGCTCTTCTTCGGTCTTGCCGCTGTGAACAACGTCTGCCTGCTGCGCAGTCAGGTAAATCAGGGCACGGGCGCCTTCTGCAACCGCCTTCTGTGTCAGCAGCATCCGACGAACGTCCGGGTGAACAATGATCGGATCGGCAATACCTTCCGGATTCTTCGGACCGCTCAGTGAACGCATTGCCAGACGCTCCTTGGCGTAGGCAAGTGAACCCTGGAAGCCCAGCTCGGCGGCACCCAGCCCCTGGATGGCGGTACCGATACGGGCCACGTTCATGAAGGTGAACATGCAGTTCAGGCCTTTGTTCTCCGGCCCGATCAGCCAGCCCTTGGCGCCGTCGAAGTTCATCACGCAAGTGGCGTTGCCGTGGATACCCATCTTGTGCTCAATGGAACCGCAGGAAACGGCGTTGCGCTCACCGGCCGAGCCATCTTCGTTCGGCAGGCACTTTGGCACGATGAACAGGGAGATACCCTTGGTGCCTTCCGGTGCACCCGGCAGACGTGCCAGGACGATATGGACGATGTTCTCGGCCATGTCGTGCTCACCGGCAGAAATAAAGATCTTGGTGCCGGTGATAGCGTAAGTGCCATCGGCATTCGGCTCCGCCTTGGTGCGAAGGGTGCCGAGATCAGAACCGCAGTGCGGCTCGGTCAGACACATCGTACCAGTCCACTCGCCGCTGATCAGCTTGGTGAGGTAAGTCTGCTTCTGCTCTTCGGTGCCATGCTCTTCAATGGTGTTGGTTGCACCGTGGCTCAGGCCCGGGTACATGCCAAAGGACCAGTTGGCGGTGCCCACCATTTCACTCATGACCAGACCGAGAGAGTGCGGCAGTCCCTGGCCACCGTAGTTGGGATCGGCGGTCATGGACGGCCAGCCGCCTTCCACATACTGCTGGTAAGCTTCTTTGAAGCCAGTCGGTGTCTTCACACCGTCTTCGCTCCAGATACAGCCTTCCTTGTCACCCACCTGGTTCAGCGGAGACAGAACCTGCTCACAGAACTTGGCACCTTCCCCGATAATGGCATCCACCATATCCGGAGTAGCGTCTTCGGCACCTTCCAGGTTGGCGTAGTGCTGCTCGCTGTTCAGCAGCTCGGTCATTACGAATTTGATGTCACGCAGGGGCGCTTTGTACTCAGGCATGGAATCCACCTCGGTTCTCGGGCTCAGCTGAATCAGGTTTGACAGCTTCTGGCCTTGGGTTTGCTCAGACACCGCAACGCGATGCGCTGCAGCCTTAATTAAACACTTGTTTGAAACATACGTTTACAGGCACAGAATTGTCAATAGCCGGATGCAAAATTTGTGTTGCGAACTGTCACCGGATCACGCGCCACAGCAGCGCATGGAGCCGGATCGCACCTTAAGTGCCGGATATCTATGAAAGGACCTGGATGTTGGAAATTAAACGGTCAGGCAGACACCGGTTGGAAAGAAGAAACGCGGTTTTCGTCACCACTCTGATCAGACTCTCCCATGGCGGAGACCTCACGATAAGCATCGCTCGCGGTTCTTGACGAAGCGCCCGTTTCGGCGGCCAGCTCCGACTGGGCCTGGAGCATGATCTGCATCGCCTGGGCAGCCACCGCTCGATCCTGGCCGGACGGCTCCGCCGGCGCCATGGCCGCCGCCCGGACAATTCGCATTTTCTCGATAGTGGCCTGGGGATCACCCTGCACCGGGGACAGATCAATGGAGACTTCACCTCCCACCGCATACTGGGCACCGTCCGGCCCCCGCTGGTAGGTGAACGACATGGCGCCGGCGTACTGGCCGCCAACCGCCTGGTGCGCGGCTTCGTGGGCACGAACTTCACGATCCCGCGCTTTCAGCTCGGTCAGTTGTTTCAGCTCTTGCTCTTTGAGTCCCTGAGGATTGTCGGATTCCCCGCTCCGGGGCCCGGAGTCGGGATTTTCCCGCGCAGATTCGGCTTTGCCTGCAGCCTCAGTAGATCTGGCGCCGGCGGTCGGCGCCTCCGGCTTTGCCGATACTGGGCCCGTGGCCTGGACTCGCGGAGAAACCTGACCCTGAAACGAGGCCGCTGGGATAGGTGGGGGAACAGGGGGGAGAGATGAAAGCACGAGCCAGGCGCCCTTTCAGTAATCAGGCCATGATATCAAGCAGCGTTCCGAGTGTTTCGTCAGCGGTTTTCACCACTTGTGCGGACGCTTCGACACTTCGCTCGTAAATCTTGAGATCAACAATGGGTTCAACGAGGCTGCCCGCGCCTTCCGCGGTTCCCTGGGGACCATCAGTACCACCACGAGCAATCTTGCGGGCGGCATTTTCCATGCCCACCATGCCATCCTGGATGCCCTGAATCCCAACTGCGAGAGTGTTACTGATCATAACTGCGCTGCCCGATGACCATAAATTGACTTCATTAAGCCACAAACCTGGTCAATTTTCAAACAGCCCATCGATATTCAGATAACCAGCCAGCATTTCAGGCCGCGCCTGCTCCAGCCACGGAAGAATACCCAGACAGGGCGCTCCCATGTGGTTAACCAGATAGTTCAGGGTGTCCTGTTCGCAACTCATGGGCTCAGGCTCGGTGCGATTGGCAACCCACCCTGCCACTCTGAGACCGTCACTTCTGATGGCCTCTGCCGTAAGAAGCGCATGATTAATACAGCCAAGGCGCAGTGAAACCACGAGAATGACCGGCATGGACAGCTGGCGCGGAAACTCTGAATAGGTTTCCCGATCGTTAAGCGGGACCCGCCAGCCGCCGGCACCCTCAACCAGCAGAAGGTCCGCCGGACGAATCTGCAATCCGCGGCAGAATCCAACCAGACGATCAGACGTAATGTGTCGCCCAGCCTGCTCAGCCGCAACATGCGGTGCAATGGCAGGCTCCAGCGCCACCGGGTTGATCAACTCGTAGGCCAGTGGCTCAGTAATGGCGTTCTGCAGAATAAGGGCATCTTCGTTGCGAAGGCCTTCCGGCGTCCGATCGCAACCCGAGGCGATGGGCTTCATCGCCAGGGTGTGCTTACCCATGGCCTTTGCCGCCTGAAGAATGGCTGCGGATACCAGGGTTTTCCCAACCCCGGTGTCGGTGCCCGTTACGAAAAAGGATTGCTTGGCCATGTGTATTTCCAGTTAACGACTCTTACGGTTTCTGCCAGTAAACCCAGGCAGCCTCATAGCTTGCCATGATAGTGCCATCCGGCTCTTTGGGGTACTGCCTGCACATTTCCCGCATCCGCCCCGGTGCCGTGGCCGCTCGTCGCCGGCCAGCGCCGCGGAAGCCCGCGCCAAGATGGCGAAGCTCACCCGCCAGGGCCATCGGCGATTCGTAGGGTAAGCTGATAGTGCGCTCTTCAACAACGGCATCCGGTAACTCGGCCCGCACCTTGGCCTGCAAGGCAAGGTCAGTCTCGAAGCGATTTACGTGCTGATGGCCAGGATCCGCCGCCTGCCAGGCCGATTTCAACTCACGGAGCGTACCGTCAAGGAGTGTGGAGACCATCAGATTCCCACCTGGCCGCAGGATCCGCCGGCATTCCCGAAGCACGGCGCCGGGGTCATCACACCACTGAATCATGAGATTGCTGAAAATCACATCGACACTGCTATCCGGCAAAGGCAGGTGTTCGGCATCGCCCACGATCCAGCTGATTCCCGCAGGCCCATTCTTGCGAGCCTGTTCCAACATGCCAGGCGACAGATCAACCCCACTCAACGATTCAATCTGCCCGAAATCCGCAAACTTTCGGGTAAACCAACCTGTGCCACACCCCAGGTCCAGCAATGTTAGATCATGATCCTGACTTTCCCGGAACTCAAACTTCTGCAGCATGGTATTGCCCATGAAGCGCTGCAGTCTTGAGGCATTTTCATAGGTGCCACTGGCAATGCCAAAGCCCCGGGCAATATCAGACTTGCGAGTGTCGGAAATGCCCCGGGCTATCTGGTCGGTAGAGATGATCATAACGCCCATGACAACGCCTTTTGAGTGGCAAAAAACGCCTGTATCGCCTCCCAGCAATCCGAAGCCGAGCAGCCGCCCGGCCAGTGCGCCATACCCGGTATGACCGCATGACCGCTTGACGCCGGGACAGCGAGATCACCCGCCCACGACCTGACCACAATATCGTTCTCACCCATCACATGAAGGGCCGGTGTGGCGAGTGAACGCCATAACGCCCTCTGATCCCCGCTTTCCAGCCAGGCAAGACTCGTGACGAGGTGTTCATGCGAGACCAGAGTGCCTTTCTCAAGCCACGGCTTGAGCCTCTGCCGCTCCAGTTTTTCGTCCGCAGAACCGTTGATCATCAACAACAGAAAATGCAGCCAGTAGCGCTGTGGGTCCCGGCGGATACCACGGGCAAACGCCCGAAAGTCGCTTTCCGCCATACCATTGAGCCAGCGTTCGTCGGCCACAAACTTCGGAAAACCACCGAGGGTAATAACACAGGACACTGCACCGGTCTCACGCCCGGCGGCCTCCATCACAACCTGACTGCCCAGGGACCAGCCCATCCAAACTGACGGCTCCGGATAAAGTGACAACAGCTCGTCCGTCACCTCCGAGAGAGACTGGCAGCGGCTCAGCAGCTCATCGTCCAGAGACACGGCAACCACCTCCCCCGGCCAATAGCCATAGAGCCCAGATAACATCTCTGCACGAACGCCCCAGCCAGCAACCACCACCAGACGCGGACAGACCCTGCAGGAACTCATACCGCCATGTCCGCTTTTTGAACCAGATGCCGGCAGTCTGACAGCGCGGTCAACAGACAATCCAGGTTCGCCTGGGAATGAGCGGCACTGAATGTAACCCGCAATCGCGCCTCCCCCGCGGGAACCGTCGGCGGGCGAATGGCCGAGACCAGCAAGCCGCGCTCCTCCAATGCCTGACTGAGCGCCAGCGCGTCGTGATTGTCGCCAACCATGATCGGCTGGATCGGAGTATGTGAAGGCATCAATTCATACCCCATGGCCGAGGCCTCCCGACGAAACCGCGAAACCAGCCCCAACACATGATCACGGCGCCCCTGATCCCGTTCAATAAGATCCAGACTCGAAATGGTTGCCATGGCAAGAGCCGGCGGCATCGCCGTCGTATAGATATAGGTTCTGGCTTTCTGAACCAGATAATCCATCAGCAGCGATGGCCCGGCCACGAATGCGCCACTGGTTCCGACCCCCTTGCCCAGGGTGCCGATCAACACGGGGACATCCTCTTCGGACAACCCCGCTTCAGCGACGCTGCCCCGCCCTTCAGGTCCGAGTACGCCAATTCCGTGAGCATCATCAACCACCAGTAACGCATCGTGGAACCGGCAGACCCGGGCCAGCTCCGCCAGGGGCGCAATATCGCCGTCCATGCTGAAGACCCCGTCGGTCACCACCAACTTGTGCCCGGACGTCTCCGCCAGCATCGCCTCCAGCGCCGCGACATCGCCATGGGCATAACGGCGAACCCTGGCCCGGCTCAGGATACAGCCGTCGATGATGGATGCATGATTCAGGCGATCCGAAAAAATCGTATCGCCCCGCCCGGCCAGTGCCGAAATAACGCCCATATTCGCCATGTAGCCAGTGGAGAAAAACAGCGCCGAACTGCGTCCGGTAAACTCCGCCAGACGAAGCTCCAACTGGTGATGGGCATCATGGTGACCACAAATCAGATGGGAAGCCGCGCCCCCAAGGCCTGTTTTGGAAAGCGCATCACGGAGGGCCTCGATATTGGCAGGGTTATTGGCAAGACCAAGGTAATCATTACTGCAGAACGACAACAAAGGTTTGCCGTCAGCAATGAGAGAGGGCCTCTGAGGACCGGCTACATGCCGACGCGTCCGATACAGACCGGCCTGTTTCCGCTCTTCGAGTTCAAGGGCAAAATCCCGCACGATAGCACCTGGAGGTTAACTCAACGATCCGGGCAACGAGCGGGTGAGCTCGCTGCCTCCCAAGATCAAATACTCAGGCAGACTCCCGCGTAGCGTCGTAGAACATGTGACGGGTCGCCTCATACTCCACGGCCTCGGCAATCGCCTCCTCTTCCTGCTCCTCCGACGCACACTGCTCCCGCTGCTCTGGGCGAATACCGAGGCGTTTGAACAACAGCATATCGGCATCGGCCTCCGGATTGGCGGTGGTCAGGAGCTTTTCGCCGTAGAAGATCGAGTTGGCACCAGCCATGAAACACAGAGCCTGCATCTGCTCATTCATGTTTTCACGCCCAGCTGACAGGCGAACGTGGGAAGCCGGCATCAAGATCCGCGCCACCGCAATAATCCGGATGAACTCGAACGGATCCAGGTCCTCGACGTCCTCCAGAGGCGTGCCTTTCACCTTCACCAGCATATTCACAGGCACACTTTCCGGATGATGGGGCAGGTTCGCGAGCTGAACCAGCAGTCCGACCCGGTCATCCTCGTCTTCGCCCATACCCATAATGCCACCGCAACAAACCTTCATTCCGGCCTTGCGAACATTGTCGAGAGTGTCCAGTCGATCCTGGTAGGTTCGAGTGGTGATGATGTGGCTGTAGTACTTCTCAGAGGTATCCAGGTTATGGTTGTAGTAATCCAACCCGGCATCGGCCAGTTCTGCCGCCTGCTCCTCTTTGAGCATGCCAAGGGTCATGCAGGTCTCAAGCCCCAGGGACTTCACCTGTTTGACCATGTCCAGAACATAAGGCATGTCCTTCTTCGAAGGACTGCGCCAGGCGGCGCCCATGCAAAACCGGGAAGCCCCCTTTTCTTTCGCGGCCCTGGCCTCAGCCACAACTTTTTCGATTTCCAGCAGCTTCTCTTTCTCAAGACCGGTGTTGTAATGACCGCTCTGGGGACAGTATTTGCAATCCTCCGGGCAGGCGCCGGTCTTGATCGACAGCAAGGTGCTTACCTGAACCTCGTTAGGATCAAAATACTGGCGATGCACACTCTGGGCACGGAACAGTAGATCGTTAAAAGGGAGTTCGAAAAGCTCGCGAGCTTCCTGCAGTGTCCAGTCGTGGCGGAGTTCTGTAGCGGTCATGTAAAAGTCCTGTTAACCTTTCCCGGTCTCTGGGTTTACGGATGAATCAGATGATAAAGGGACTGAACTGGCTGTCAACCTTCGTGGACAAAAAGGTTAACAGCATCAGGCACGGCGGACTGTGTGTCGCCTGCCTTTCCTCACAGGCATTCAACGGCTTATGCCAGCCTTGCCGGGGCGACCTACCAGTGAACCGCTGGCACTGTCGCTGCTGCGCCCTGCCCCTGGCTTTTCCCTCCTCGGAGCTGCTCTGCGGTGACTGTATGAAACACCCGCCGGCTTTCGATAGCTCTTTTATTCCCTGGCGCTACCAGTACCCACTCGACGGCATGATTGGCCGATACAAGTATCGGGGCCAGCGCAAGTTCGGAAGACCATTGATGGCGGATTTTGCTGACTTGGTGCAGAAGGCTCGGCTCGATGGTGCTATCGCAATGCCAGAAGTACTGGTACCCGCGCCAATGGATGCGCGGCGACGCCGGCAACGCGGGTTCAATCAGGCCCAGGACATTGCCGAGACGATTGCCAGCGCCCTGGATCTCCCGGTCGACAACGGACTTGTCAGAAGGGTTCGCCGTGTCCGGTCTCAACGGGAGTTGAACCGGGAGGCCCGACTGGCGAATCTTCGCGGGGTATTTGAGGTCATCCCGCCAGTGCCAGAGCGAATAGCGATTGTCGATGATGTGGTGACCACCGGCGCGACCGTCAGGGTTTTATCATCAGCACTTCGGGAGGCCGGGGCCCGGAACATTCAGGTTTGGGCACTAGCCCGGACGCCAGGTTAAGACAGCAAAGCTTTTACACGCTCAGCAATTGCCAGGCAGGATGTTAAACCCGGCGATTCGATACCGAACAGATTAACCAGTCCCGGCATACCGTGCGTCTCTGGACCATCAATCCGGAAATCCGCGAAGCCACCATCGGGGCCTCTTAACTTCGGTCGGATGCCGGCATAGGCGGGCTGAAGTCGGGTCGGGTCTAGTCCTGGCCACCATTGGCGGATGCCTCTGGCGAAGCTTTCCTGGCGGCTGGGTTCCACGGTGTAGTCTTCCTTTTCGATCCACTCTACATCCGGACCGAAACGGGCCTGGCCAGCGAGATCGAGAGTCAGGTGGATACCCAGGCCCCCAGGTTCAGGAACCGGATAGATCAGGGTCCTGAAAGGTGTTCGTCCGCTGTAGCTGAAGTAGACACCCCTCGCGAACCATTGCCGGGGGATGCAGTCGTCGGGCAGACCTGCCCAGTTTTTTGCCAGCGGGACGGCGCCCAGCCCGGCGGCGTTAATGACATTTTTCGCTTCCAGAATTAGCGGGGTTTCGCCTGCCACGTTTAGACGGTGCCGCTGGCTATCCGATTCACCAGCCGCTACCGGTGAGCGTAGAGCGAGCTGGCCGCCGGCATCATGGAGCTCGCCAAGCAAGGAGAGCATCAGCCCGTGGCTGTCGACAATACCGGTTTCGGGGGACCAGAGCCCCGAGCTGGCGCAAATACCCGGAGCGCCTCGGGCGACTCTTTCGCCATCATACAGCTCAAGTTCAACACCGTTGCTGGCTGCCGCAGCCTGAATATCAAAGAGCTTGTCATTCTGTGCCTCGTCGACGGCAACAATCCACTTACCGCATTTACGGTGTCCAACCTTGTGCGTCAGGCAATAGTCGTAAAGCTGCCGTCGACCCTCAACACACAACTCCGCCTTCAGTGATCCTTGCGGATAATAAATGCCGGCATGAATGACTTCGCTGTTTCGTGAGGAGATGCCCTCACCAAACCGGTCTGAGCTTTCCAGAACGATGACCTCATGCCCGGCTCTAGCCAGAGCGCGGGCAATAGCCAGCCCAATGACACCGGCGCCGATAACAACGGTTTGGATTTCCAGCACTTCTGTCGACACTTATGGTTGGCCCTGCTCCACTGACAAGAGGTTGAGCATATCCTATACCGCCAGCCCGGCGAAAACGGGCGCCGGCGGGCTCAATACATTACTCAAGAGCCCATACCGGTTATACTTGGCTCCGGAAAGTAGTGCATGGAGCCCGGCTTATGATGTCTGACAGGAAGCAGTTTGTTCTGGTAATGGTGGTGGCGGCCCTCTTTGTCGGGTGGCTAGGCTGGCGGGGCTTTGAAGTAATCAGCCTGAACGAGCGGCTGAAAGCGGATGAGGTGGTTGCCAGCTACCCCTACAAGCACCGGGTACTGAGGGTGGAGGGCGACACGGCCATTATGAGCTCACTGCGGTCCCACACCACGTCCACCCACAAGGCGCTGAGTGCGGTATTTCCGAGTATGCGCAATCTTGGGGACAGTCATCGCGACTGGCAGCGGGCAGAACGCGAGCTTGCACAGGTTCAGGCCCGTGCCGGAGACGTTATTCTTGGGGCTTCTGGCATCAGCCGTATCCGCTGGGAGCTGGACGAAAACTGGTACCATCTGCAAACCATGAAATCCAAATACGACACAAGGCTCTGAAACGCCCTTTATGACCCATGACCCCTCACTTGCGGCATCCACCCACCCCTACGATTCCCTGACGCCGGATATCATTCTGGATGCGATGGAAGAGGCAGGGTTTGCGGTAAGTGGCCGACTGTTCGCGTTGAACAGCTATGAAAACCGGGTCTATCAGGTAGGCCTGGATGAAGGCGCCCCGGTAATTACCAAGTTCTATCGGCCGGGCCGATGGAGCGAAGCGGAAATCCGCGAGGAACATACATTCACCCTGGAGCTCCTGGAAGCCGACATTCCGGTTGTAGCACCTATGAAGCTGGCGACCGGGGACACGCTCGGGCGCCATGGTGAGTTCCTGTTTGCGGTATTTCCGCAGCGTGGCGGGCAAGCACCAGACACCAGTGTTACCGATACCCTTTACCGGCTGGGGCAATGGCTGGGTCAGATCCACAATATTGGCGCCAGAAAACCGTTTGCCCATCGCTCGGGCATGGATTTGCTGGATGGCATCGAAGCCAGCAATCGGCTTTTGTTACGGGGAGACTGGATTCCCACGGATCTGAGGCCAGCCTGGGACAGCCTGATTCCTGACCTGCAAAGACTCTGTGCCGCTCGGGTTGACGAAGCCGGTCCGGTGGAAACCCTGCGACTTCATGGCGACTGCCATGCCGGCAATATTCTCTGCCGGGACGAACAGATGCTGTTCGTGGATCTCGACGATTGCCGCACCGGACCCGCGATCCAGGATATGTGGTTGCTGCTGAACGGAGACGACTTCGAGCGCGGCGCCCAGCTGGGAGAGTTGCTGGAGGGCTATGAAATGTTCCGTGATTTCAATCGCCGCGAGCGCCACCTGATTGAGCCGCTGCGCTGCTACCGGCAGATTGCCCATTGCGCGTGGCTGGCAAAGCGCTGGGACGACCCTGCATTTCCGCGCTTCTTTCCCTGGTTTGCCCAGCCACGGTTCTGGTCAGACCAGATTCTGTCGCTCCGGGAGCAGTTATCAGCCTTGCAGTCACCGGCCATCACGGTGCCGGGACAATACTGACCAACACTTTTAATTCGTTTGATTTGAGGTATGCATGAGCCAGAATGAGGCCCGTTACACCGTCCGTAGCCTGATCGTAACCGCTGTGGTTGCGGCTATTGGCACCGTTCTTGTATTGGAGATGAGCGGCAGGATCAACCACAGCGAGAACAAGGATCATATGCCTGTTGGCGATTTCCAGGCCATCCATGTAACCGAGGAGGATCCGTTTCGCATGTCGCCCAAAGCCTCGGAACTGCACGCCGTTTGCGAAAATGGTTACCTGGCAATTGCCGCCGATGTGGATCCCTCGTTCCGGGGAATCCTGGTGGACTATAAAAATCGCGGCGTACGCTGCTCAAGGCCCTCCCCGACCGGGCCTGCCGTTCTGCCCGCTCCCGAGACTCCGGACACCAATGAATAAATCCCGCAAGCCGTCGGAGGCACCCGAGCAGACCACGGACCGGCTGTTTGCCACAGAGCGCCGGCCGGAGGACTTCCGATTCGACGCATCGGTGGCAAGGGTGTTTCCGGACATGATCCGGCGCTCGGTGCCGGGCTACACCACCGTCATTCCGATGATCGAGGTTATCTCGGAGCAATATGCCCAGCCCGCCACCAACTGCTATGACCTGGGCTGCTCACTCGGCGCTTCCACGCTGGCAATGCGCCATGGTATCGCCAATGCGGACTGCAACCTGATCGGAGTGGATAACTCGAGCGCCATGATCGAACGCTGCGAGCATTACATTGCACTGGACGACAGTGCGCTCCCCGTTACCCTCAGGTGCGAGGATATTCTGGACACCGAGCTGAGTAATGCCTCGGTGACCACTCTGAATTTCACCTTGCAGTTTGTCGATCCGGAGAAGCGGGCCGGCCTGCTTGCGCGCATTGCTGATGCCACGCGTCCTGGCGGTGTCCTGATCCTGTCGGAGAAAGTTCGCTTTGAATCTGACGACGAGCAAGCCATTCAGACCCGACTGCATCACGAATTCAAGCGCGCCAACGGCTATTCGGATCTTGAAATAAGCCAGAAACGCACGGCGATCGAACAGGTGCTGATTCCCGAAACACTGGCTGCGCACAAGGCGCGCCTGTTGTCGGCAGGTTTCGATGACGTGGTGGTGTGGTATCAGTGCTTCAACTTTGTTTCCATGCTCGCCATAAAGGCCAACCAAACCACCGAATGACCATGGCAGACTTTGACTGGAAAGCCCGGTTCGGGCCTATCATCGATGAACTTGAGAAAGACGGCCTGGAGCATTGGGCGACGCAACTCCAACAGCAACTGACCCACCGCTTTGAGGACCGCCCCCACGGCGATCTCGATCGCTGGCAAGCTGCCCTTGACCAGCTACCCGGTCTGACTCAGATAGACGCGCAACTGGACCAATCCGCGGTAACCCTGACCTCCAGGCAGCCCCTGACCGTGGCACAACGGGAGCAACTGGAACTCGGATTACGCGGCCTGATGCCCTGGCGCAAAGGCCCCTTCGACTTCTTCGGTACGTACATCGATACCGAATGGCGCTCTGACTGGAAATGGGACCGCGTGTCGCCTTACCTTTCAGACCTTTCCGGTCGTCGCATACTGGATGTGGGTTGTGGCTCCGGGTATCACTGCTGGCGCATGCTGGGCGAAGGCGCGGGTCGGGTGATCGGCATCGACCCGGGGTTGCTGTTCCTGTTCCAGTTCTTCAGCGTCAAGGACTACCTCGGTGATGTCCCGATAAACCTGCTGCCCGTTCGGATGGAAGACCTCCCCGCCGACCTTGAAACCTTCGACACCACCTTTTCCATGGGGGTTCTCTATCATCGGCGCTCACCGCTCGATCATCTGCTTGAACTGAAGGGGACGCTTCGCAGGGGCGGGGAACTGGTGCTGGAAACACTTGTCGTTGAAGGCCCTGAGGGCTTCAGCCTGATGCCCGAGGATCGCTATGGGCAGATGCGGAACGTCTGGTTCCTCCCGTCCTGCGACACACTGCTGCGCTGGTTGGACCGCACCGGCTTCCGGAATGCCCGGGTGGTCGATGTCACCCCTACGACCACAGACGAACAGCGAAGCACCGACTGGATGCGTTTCAACTCCCTCCAGGATTTTCTGGATCCGAACGACCCCTCAAAAACCGTGGAAGGATACCCGGGGCCGTTGCGTGCTACCGTGATTGCCGAGAAGCCCTGAACACAAAAAAACCGCCGTGCCTTTTAAGCAGGGCGGTTTTTTTAACGTTGGCGATTACTCGCCGAACGGGTGACGCAATGTAATCGTCTCGATACGATCCGGACCAGTAGATATCACATCGATCGGCGCTTCGATCTGCTCTTCCAGGAAACGGATGTAGGCCTTGGCGTTCTCCGGCAACTGATCAACGCTGGTCAGGCCAACGGTGCTTTCGCTCCAGCCGGGCAGTTCCTCATAAACCGGCTCGATGTCCTTGTAGCTGTCGCAGCCGATGGGCGGCCGGAAAATCTCGCCGTTAGGCGTCTTGTAGCCTACGCAAACCTTCACGGTTTCCAGTCCGTCCAGCACGTCCAGCTTGGTCAGACAGATACCGGACACACTGTTGATCTGGATGGCGTGGCGCAGAGCCACCGCATCGAACCAGCCACAACGGCGGGCGCGCCCGGTTGTAGTGCCGACTTCGTTGCCCTTCACCGCCAGGTGGTTGCCCATATCGTCGAACAGTTCGGTCGGGAACGGTCCGGAGCCTACACGGGTGGTATACGCCTTGGTGATTCCCAGCACATAGTCGAGGAACAGCGGGCCGAAGCCGGAACCGGTGGCCGTGCCGCCAGCGGTGGTGTTGGAAGAAGTCACATACGGATAGGTGCCAAGATCGATATCGAGGAGCGAGCCCTGGGCACCCTCGAACAGGATATTCTCTCCACGCTTACGGAAATCATGCAGCATGTCAGTCACGTCTGCCGCCATGGGCAAAATTTCCTCGCCCATCTGCTTCAGCTCTTCCAGTGCGGCATCAATGTCCTCAGCCTCTTCCTTGAAGTACTCGGTCAGGATGAAGTTGTGGTATGACATGATCTCCCGGAGCTTCATTTCGAAGTCGGCGGGATTGCACAGATCGCCCAGGCGCAGGCCACGACGGGAAACCTTGTCTTCATAGGCCGGGCCAATACCGCGACCGGTTGTGCCGATCTTGTCGACACCACGAGCCCTTTCACGGGCCTGATCAATTCGAACATGAGTACGCAGAATGATCGGGCACGCCAGACTGATGCGGAGGCGATCGCGAACCGCCACGTCATTGGCTTCCAGCTCGCGCACTTCTTTCAGCAGAGCCTCGGGCGACAGGACAACACCGTTGCCGATGAGGCAATAGACGTGTTGCCGCAGAATGCCGGAAGGAATCAGGTGAAGCGCTGTTTTCTTGCCGTCAATTACCAGGGTATGACCGGCATTGTGCCCGCCCTGGAAGCGGACAACCGCTGCAACCTTGTCGGTCAGCAGGTCAACAATCTTACCCTTGCCTTCATCACCCCACTGGGTGCCCAGCACAACAACATTTTTACCCATGATTCTCTCTCAATGCGGCTGCCCCGCAGGACAGGCGTTTCGCAAGTTTACCTGTAAATGAATTCACCGAGGCCCCGGGGGCATCAGCCCAGCTTCTGCACAACCCATTGGCCACCCTGTTTGACCAGCTCACGGTCACAGCCTCTGGCGGCAGGGTTAACGCCCTCGTCTTCGGGAAGGGCACGAACAACGGTTTCCGTCATTCTCAGACCGGAGATCACGCCTTCCAGGGCGGGGTCGTCATCCGCCGGCGCCCAGACAGCGCCGGCACTGCGAGTCACGCGCTCGCCAAGAGAGACGAGCGAGCGAATATCAAGACTGAACCCCGTTGCCGGGCGGGCGCGGCCAAAGTCACTTCCAATCGCATCATAACGGCCACCCTTGGCCACGGAATCGCCGTGGCCCGGCACGTAGGCTGCAAACACCAGGCCCGTGTGGTAGTTGTAGCCACGAAGCTCACAGAAATCGAATCCGAAGCTGATATCCGGGTAATCCCTTCCCAGCATGTCAGACACACGCCCAAGCTGGTCGAGTGCCGCGTCCAGGCTGTCAGAGGCACCCTGCAGGATCCGACGGGCCTCGTTCAAGGCTTCCGGGCCACCACTGACCCGGGCAAGCTCACGCAAACGAGCACCCGCAGAGCCTGGAGGGCATTGACCGAGCAGTTGATCAAGCTCCGGCACCGATTTGCGGGCCATGGCATCAAAAATGGCGCTCTCCGTATCCCGATCAAAGTCCGCCTCGCCGATCAGACTCTCATAGATGGCAACGTGAGCCAGATCCAGATGGATACGGGGCAAGCCGGCAACCCTGAGGGTTTCCAGCATCAGGCTGATCACTTCCATATCCGCTGCTTCGGAGCCACTGCCAAACAGTTCGCAGCCGGCCTGAATCGGTGTTCGACCTGTCAGCATGTGCCTTGGGCGGGTGTGGAGTACGTGCCCTGCATAGCAAAGACGGGTGATCCCTTCCTGGCCCAGGGTATGGGCATCAATGCGCGCCGCCTGAGGCGTCATATCGGCGCGAACACCCATCATCCGCCCGGTCAACTGATCGGTGAGCTTGAAGGTCTGAAGCTCCAGATCGTTTCCGGTTCCGGTAAACAGGGATTCGAGATATTCAATGAGCGGTGGGATTACCAGCTGGTAGCCCCAGCGCTGGCAGGTATCCATTACATCCCGACGCAGGGATTCGATCCGTCCGGCCAGTGGGGGAAGAATGTCCTCTACCCCGTCTGGCAGTAACCAGCGATCAGATACTGTCATGAGATTCCGTTGTCCGTTATATCCGCTCCGGCACAGGTGGCTGGGGGGATCACACAGGATTTAAGGCGGCACTCGGCAAAAGCCCGACACAAAACCGGCAGAATTTTACACGGTTGCCGGGCACAAAAAAACCGGAATACAGAGGTATTCCGGTTTTTGGTCTCAACGTGCAGGGTTAACGGGCACCCTGCGGATCGTTCAGGAACTTCATGAACGCGCTGTTGGAATCAATCACCATGATGTCATCCTTGCTCATGAAGGTATTGCGGTAAGCCTGCAGGCTCCGGTAGAAGCTGTAGAATTCCGCGTCGGAGCCGTAGGCATCGGCGTAGATTCTGGCCGCTTGACCGTCACCTTCACCCCGGGTTTCTTCTGACTGAGCGAAGGCTTCCGCGAGAATAACGGTTCTCTGACGATCCGCATCGGCGCGAATACCTTCGGCCAACTCCCGACCCCGCGAACGGAATTCCTGAGCCAGTTTCTCACGCTCGGTCGCCATCCGACGGTAGACGTTTTCGCTCACCTGACCCGGGAATTCGATAGCCTTTACACGAATGTCGAGAACCTCGATACCGAATTCGTTCTGGGCAGTCTGGTTTACGCGATCCCGCAGCGTGTGCATCAGCTCATCCCGCTGGCCCGAGACCACTTCGACCATGGTCCGGATACCAAACTCGTCCCGCAGGCCGTTATCAACACGGGAGGACAACAGGGACTGAGCGCGGAACTCGTCACCGCCAGTCGCTCGATAGAACTGGTCCACATCACGGATCTTCCAGGCAATATACGAATCCACATCCAGCGGTTTCTTCTCCACGGTCAGATACTGCCGCGAGGGCAGATCCATGGTGAGAACCCGGATGTCGAATTCACGAACCTGGTCGATGACCGGAACCTTGAAATGGATACCGGCCTGGATATCGGTCTCTACCAGCTCACCGAACCGGAGCAGAACACCCCGATGGGTTTCCGGAATGATGTACACACTGGACAGTACCAGCAGGACAACGATCAGGGCGCCTGCAAGGCCCACTACACCTTTAGGTCCCATAATTATCTGCTCCTCCGAACGGTAGTATCCTGCCTGCTTCGCAGTTCCTGAAGAACCTGATCAGTCAGGGTCTGGATGTCCACGTTGCCCTGGTTGTTGCCGGAGGATGATCCACCGGTACGGGGCAGCGAGCCCTGGGTCAGTCGATCAAGCGGCAGGTACATCATGTTGCCACTGCTCTCCGTATCAACCAGGATCTTGCTGCTGTTAGCAAGGACTTCTTCGACCGTCTGTAAGTACAAACGTTCGCGAGTGACTGTCGGAGACATCTGATAGACGGCCAGTAGCTCAAGGAAACGCGAGGTCTCACCACGGGCCCGCTCGATCACCTCTTCCTTGTAGGCGTTGGCTTCTTCGATCATGCGCTGGGCCTCACCACGAGCCTCCGGAACGATCCGGTTGCGGTAGGTTTCAGCTTCTTCCTTCACCCGCTGCTCGTCCTCACGGGCCCTCTGGACTTCACGGAAGGCATCCTGGACCGCTGGTGGTGGCTGGGTGCTTTCAACGTTAACCCGCACCAACTCCAGACCAGTGCCGTATTCCCGCAGGAACATCTGGAGCCTTTGCTCGACCCGCACGGCCAGTTCTGCACGACCTTCGGTCAGTACGTCGTCGAGTGTCGAGCTACCGACCTCGTGACGGATCGCACTATCCGTTGCAAAGGCCAGCGCCTGGTTGGAGTCACGCACATTCAGCACGTAGGCTTCTGCGTCGCCAACGCGGTACTGCACCTGGAGGTCAACCGTTACCAGGTTTTCGTCCTGGGTCAGCATCTGGCCACTGGACTCAGCGGTACGCACGTTAGTCACGCGGACCTTGGTGACGCTATCGATCAGTGGCACCTTGAATCTCAGGCCAGGATTCTCGGTCTGGTGGTATTCACCGAAACGGAGAACCACCGCCCGCTCCTGTTCGTCCACGGTATAGAAGGACTGGAAGATGACATAGCCGACCACCAGTATGGCTGCCAGTGCGAGAATCGCACCAAAACCACCGGCGCTGCCGCCGCTACTGCCACCGCTGCCGCCGGACTTGCCACCCTTGCCGCCCAGCATCTTGTTGAGCTTGTCGAGACCTTTTTTCAGCGCCTCATCGAGGTCTGGCGGCCCCTGATCATTGCCGCGTCGACCACCACCGGTACCCCAGGGGTCATTGTCGTTACGGTTTCCACCCGGTTCGTTCCAGGCCATAGTGCTCTCCGTTACTGACTTATAAATAGAATGACTGCAAATACTAGGGATTTATCTCCGCCCCGGCAATAGCCGCTGCGGTTTCAGGCGTGACCCACGTCCAGCCTGACTGACTTTTCATTCACACCGGCGCGGCTCAGCAGCTGATGCCAATCCCGGTTCTGCAGGCGCACCTCAACCACCGTGTCGCCGGTATCCCGGTATTCCTCGCTGATCACCGATCCTGCCTCATGCAAAAGTGCACGCAGTTTGCCATCCGCGGGACCCAGCAGGACAAAGTGGTGAACGACGTCTTCGGCCACACGCTCCACGATCGCATCGAACAAGCCGTCCAGGCCTTCGCCAGTAACCGCGGAAACCCACGCTCTCACCGGGATACCCTCTTCGTTGCGCTCAACCCGAGGCGTGAAATTTTCAAGCAGATCAATCTTGTTGAACACCTGCAGCATGGGAATGTCGTCCGCCCCGATCTCCGCAAGCACTTCCTCAACCTGCTCAATGTTCTCCTCGCGGCGCGGGTCATGGCTGTCGATGATGTGAAGCAGCAGCGTCGCCTGCGTTGTTTCCTCAAGCGTCGCCCGGAACGCCTCAACCAGCTTGTGCGGCAGATGCCGGATGAAGCCCACGGTGTCCGCCATTACGACCGGCCCGACATCCGGAAGTTCCAGCCGCCGCAACGTCGGATCCAGCGTGGCGAACAGCTGGTCTGCAGCAAATACGGAGGAAGTGGTAATACGGTTGAATAAAGTGGATTTACCGGCGTTGGTATATCCAACCAGCGATACGGTGGGGATGTCAGCCCGCTGACGGGCCCTGCGGCCCTGGTTGCGCTGGCGACGAACCTTTTCCAGACGCTTGTGGATAGACTTGATGCGCTCCCGCAAGAGCCGGCGGTCGGTTTCCAGCTGGGTTTCACCAGGCCCGCGCAGCCCGATACCACCTTTCTGTCGCTCAAGGTGGGTCCAGCCCCGAACCAGTCGCGTGGACATATGCTCGAGCTGCGCCAACTCTACCTGAAGCTTACCTTCGTGAGTCCGTGCCCGCTGAGCGAAGATATCAAGAATCACACCGGTGCGGTCCAGCACACGGCACTTGAGCTCGTGCTCAATGTTGCGCTCCTGGCGTGGGCTCAGGGCATGGTTGAACAACACCACATCCGCTTCGTTCGCCGCTACTGCATCACGAATTTCTTCCAGCTTGCCCTCACCAACGAAAAATCTGGGGCTGGGCTGCTTGCGGGACCCGGTAACGGTTGAGACAGGCTCAACACCGGCAGAGGTGACCAGCTCCCGGAACTCACCGGGGTCTTCGGTACCATCGTGGGCAGTAAAATCGATGTGGACGAGGACCGCGCGCTCACCGACATCAGGACGTTCAAACAATTGGCATCAACTCCGGGGTAAACACATGATGAGGGTCATAAAAACAAACACCCGCAGCCACAAGACCCCTTGTCGGGATCCTCTGGAACGCGGGTGGCAAGATCGGGAAACGGATGGATCAGTCTTCAGACTCGCCCTCTCCTCCCGGAGCCTGCTGCGGAATGCGGACATTTCGGGCAGGAACCACAGTGGAAATAGCGTGCTTGTAGACCATCTGGCTGACAGTATTTTTCAGCAAAATCACGAACTGGTCGAAAGACTCAATCTGGCCCTGAAGCTTGATACCGTTGACCAGAAAGATGGAAACCGGAATGCGTTCCTTGCGCAATGCATTGAGGTAAGGGTCTTGTAACGAATGCCCTTTTGACATGTGTTTTCTCCTGTTTTTAGTAAATGCAGATCGTCATTTGTCAAAATTAAATGTGGTGCGAAGTCGGATTTTTTTCAAGGCTACCTCAGCGATATGTTTGTCGCCGCTGTCCAGCCAGTCCACATCTGACCACTTGCGCAACCAGGTCAACTGCCGCTTCGCCAGTTGGCGTGTTGCTGCCACTCCCTTGCTGACAAATGTCTCGTAGTCGTCTTCCCCGGACAAATAGCTCCAGGCCTGGCGATATCCGACACAACGCATGGAAGGGAGATCAGGGTGCAGGTCGTCCCGGATCATCAGAGCCCGAACTTCATCAACGAACCCCGCCTCCAGCATTTTTAGAAACCGCAGGCGAATCCGCTCATGAAGCACCCGCCGCTCAGGCGGCGTCACGGCAAGTTGAATTACAGTATACGGAAGCAAAGATGTTTCGTCTGCCTGCCAGCGAGTGAAATAGGTGTAATCCTCAATGTCGCCGACCTGCGCCACTGCCGTCGTTTGCTCACAGCCACCCTGATCGGCTCGCCAGAACTCCGAAATCGGCTTGCCGGTAAGGCGCAATACCTCCAGGGCCCGCATCAGACGCTGCCGGTTGTTCGGATGGATCCGCTCGGCTGCCACCGGATCACTGGCCCGCAGCTCTTCATGCAAAGCCTCCCAACCCCGCTCCTCTGCCTCCTGCTCCAGCGCCCGTCGTACGTCGGGGCTGGCCGATGGCAGACCGGACATTCCATGCAGCAACGCTTTGAAATACATCATGGTGCCGCCGACTAGAAGCGGGATCCTGCCTGCGGCCGTTATTTCGGCCATGGCGGTCAGCGCGTCCCGACGGAAATCCGCAGCGGAGTATGTTTCCGCCGGATCGCAGATATCAATCAGCCTGTGGGGCGCCCGCGCGAGCTCTGCGGCCGTGGGTTTGGCCGTTCCGATATCCATACCCCGATAGATCATTGCGGAATCTACGCTGATGATGTCGCAAGGCAGGTGGTCGCAGAGCGCCATGGCCAGGTCTGTCTTTCCGGAAGCCGTGGGCCCCATCAGAAAGATGGCAGGAGGCAGTGACACCTCAGCGCCCCCGGAGAAACAGCTTGTCCAGCTCAGACATGGTCACCAGGGTCCATGTCGGCCGGCCATGGTTGCACTGGCCACTGCGCTCGGTCGCCTCCATGTCCCTGAGCAGCGAATTCATCTCCGGAATGGTCAACTGCCGGTTGGCACGCACTGAACCATGGCATGCCATGGTGCCGAGCAGCTCATGCGTCACCGCCTCGACACGATCACTCTGACCGTGCTCAATGAGATCCGCCAGAACGTCACGCACCAGCTGTTCTGTGTCAGCACCCCGCAGAAGCGCGGGCACCTGCCGCACAGCGAGGGTTTCCGGACCAATCCGCTCAATCTGGAGACCAAGCTTCTGCAGTTCTTCACCGTGACTCTCGGTCAGGGCGGCTTCTTTCTGGCTGACCGCCAGCGACAGCGGCACCAGCAACGGCTGGCTTTTAAGGTCCTGCTCGGCAAGCGCCCGCTTCATTCGCTCATAGGTAATGCGCTCGTGGGCCGCGTGCATGTCCACAACAATGAGCCCCGCACGACCCTGGGCAAGAATATAGATCCCGTGCAGCTGGGCGATGGCATATCCGAGCGGCGGCTCCTGGTCACTGTCTGCAGGCGGTGTTGGCATTGGTGTGGCGGCGCGATCGCTTACGGGCATAGCCTGCTGTCCGTCGCTTCCGCCACCGGCATTCAGGGACTGATAAAACGCCATCTGATCGCTGGCGCGCCACTCCTGTTGGGGCTGCGACTGTCCGCCAAAGCCGGCGCCTGAGCTGCCGGGGTAACCATAGCTGGATACCGATGGCTGGCCGTTCCAGCCCGCCTCTGCAGAGGCACCGGTGGACGGAACGGCTTCCTGACCCTGGGTGACTGCTTCGCGACCAAAGGACTGCGCCACCGCGCCGCGGAAATGATCGTCCGGCCGGACATCGGCCAGCGCCTTGTGCAGGGTTCTGAAGATGAAATCGTGAACCAGCCGACCATCCCGGAACCGGACCTCGTGCTTGGTCGGGTGGACGTTTACATCGACGGTGGCGGGGTCGACTTCCAGATACAATACAAACGCCGGGTGCCGGTTATTGTAGAGTACATCCCGATAGGCCTGGCGCACGGCATGAGCTACCAGGCGGTCACGAATAACGCGGCCGTTGACGAAAAAATACTGAAGATCGGCCTGGCTGCGCGAAAATGTGGGAAGAGCGACCCAACCCCAGAGGCGCAGCCCGGTGGCCTCCGCATCAATAACCACCGCGTTATCGATAAACTGCTGGCCGCACAGGGATCCAATCCGACGCTCGCGATCGAGGGCCGATTCCGCTGGCCTGAGGCTTTGAACGACACGCTGGTTATGGCGCAACGTGAAGCCAGCATCGAAACGGCTCAGCGCCTGGCGCCGCACACATTCTTCGACGTGATTGAATTCTGTCTTTTCAGTACGCAGGAATTTGCGGCGAGCCGGGGTGTTAAAAAACAGGTCGCGCACTTCAACGGTCGTTCCGACCGGATGCGCTGCAGGCGAAATTCTCGCGTCCATTTCCCGGCCCTCGACCTCGACCCGAGAGGCCGCTTCCTGCGACTCGGTCCTTGAGGTCAGGGTAAGACGAGAGACAGAGCTGATACTGGCAAGCGCTTCTCCCCGGAAACCCAGGGACGCCACGGCTTCCAGATCGTCCAGACTGGCAATCTTGCTGGTCGCATGGCGGCTTAGCGCCAGGGGAAGATCGTCTTCCTCAATACCACTGCCGTCATCCCGAACTCGAATCAGCTTGACGCCGCCCTGCTCCACCTCAACATCGACGCGGTTGGCGCCGGCATCCAGGGCATTTTCAACCAGTTCTTTGACGACAGACGCGGGGCGCTCAACCACCTCACCCGCGGCAATCTGGTTCGCGAGCCGCGGTGACAGCAATCGAATGGGGGGCATGTTACAGAAAAACCTCTTGATCAGGACGCGGGAATACGAATGGTTTGCCCTACCATAACACGGTCGTCCCGAAGGTCGTTAAACTGCATCAGCTCACTGACGGTCGTCTGATTTTTCCGGGCCACGCCGGATAGCGTGTCTCCACGCTGTATCCGATAGTGGCTGATGCTGTTTCCACCCTGGCGATTCTGTTTTTGCCACGCCAGCAGGGTTCCAGGCGGGGGCGTTTTCTGGAAGTAGTCATCTATGCCTTTCATGATGGCGCCGGCCAGCTTGTTGCGATACCACTCAGTGGCCAGGTTTTTCTCTTCCTGGGGATTCGATACGAAGCCTGCTTCCACGAGGATGGAGGGAATATCCGGTGATTTCAGAACCGCAAAAGCGGCCTGCTCAACGCCAGGCTTGTGCAACTTCGCCACGCCGCCCAATTTGCCCAGGACCGAACTGCCAACCCCCAGACTGGCGTTGATACTGGCCGTCATGGAGAGGTCCAGCAGAACACCGGCAAGCATGTCGTCACGGCCATCAAGGGACAGCCCGCCGGCACCGCCGATCAGATCCGACCGGTTCTCACTATTGGCCAGCCAACGGGCGGTTTCACTGGTGGCGCCCCGTTGGGAAAGGGCGAAGACAGAGGCACCTTTGGGTTGTGGTGTACGGAAGGCGTCGGCATGGACCGAGACGAACAGGTCAGCGTTGTATTTCCTGGCCAGAATCTTGCGATTGCGAAGGCCAATGTAGTAGTCCCCGGTTCTGGTCAGCTTGGCGGTATAACCCGGCCGATCATTGATGAGGTTGGCCAGGGTTTTCGCCATTTTCAGAACCACGTCCTTTTCACGGGTTCCCCGCGGACCAATAGCACCCGGATCTTCCCCGCCGTGCCCGGCATCAATGACCACAATAACGTCCCGCTTCCCTGATGAATCCTGGGTCACTGTGGGCGTTGTCGCCTTTTCCAGCCGGCTACCGCTTTCATCAATCAGGTCGACCACCAGTCTGTGGCCGTACTGCTGATTCGGCTCGAGCTGAAAACTCCGCGGTTTGATGTCAGCCTTGAGATCCAGAACGACGCGCAAATCGGTGCCGTTTCTGGGGGCACTGCGGATTCTCTTGATCGGACTGCCGGAAAGGTCCAGACCGGAAAAATCGGTCTTCAGGTTGGCATTCTTGAGATCGATCACCAGCCGCGCCGGGCCGCTCAGGGAGAAAATGTTGTGCTCCACCTGCCCGCCAGTGTCCAGCACCAGCCGGGTATGATCGGGCGCGGGCCAGATACGGGCGCTCTCGACCTGTGTCGCCGCCGAACCGTGAAACGCCAATGTCACAAGCAATAGCGCAATCGGCCAGACCAGTTGTTTACTCAGCTTTGCACAATTCATAAAGCTTACCTGCCAGTTTATTCCCGGTTCCGGGCTCACTATGACGCCGGACCAATCAACTCCAGTTCGTTCAGCACCCCGGCGCCCGGCTCTGAGCGGGCCCTGAGGACTACAGAGCGCCCCTCTCCCCGGGTTTCGAGATGAACCTCCAGGTCCGGCTCGGGCAATATGCCCTTGCCTCTCTCGGGCCACTCGATCAGGCACAGGTTTTCGGCGGAAAAATAATCGCGGATGCCCATGTATTCCAGTTCTTCGGCGTCGCCCAGGCGATAAAGATCAAAATGGTATGTCGGTGGATTCAGAGTCTCGTAGGGCTCTACCAGGGTATAGGTCGGGCTCTTTACGGCCCCCTCATGACCCAATCCGCGCATGACGCCCCGACTGATGGTGGTTTTACCCATGCCGAGCTCACCATCCAGATAAACAACCAGGCCATGGCCAGACTCCACGACGGTCCTGGCCAGTTCCCGACCGAGATGCTCGGTTTCGGCCTCGTTCTCCAGAAAAACCCGACGCTCGTTACCCATTATGCTCATAACGATTCAGCCCCCGGACTCCTTTCAGATTCCCGAAACACCAACGGCAGCGCATCGATGACATCGGTCGGTATCAGCCCGATAAACCCCGTGGTTCTCGCAGCACGGTCAGCCGCAGCAAGGTGCACGGATGCGCCCAGCACGGCCGCTTTCTGTCCGTCACCAATCTGAGCCAGAACAGCCGCAACAATACCTGAGAGCACATCTCCCATTCCGCCAGTCGCCATTCCGGGATTGCTGCCGCTGATGATATCCAGGCCGCCGTCCTCAGACGCGACAACGGTGCCGGCGCCTTTCAAAAGCACCGTGCCGCCATACAGCGTCTGCAGCTTTCTGGCGGCGGCCATCCTGTCTGCCTCAACCTCGGGCACCAGGCAATTCAGCAACCTGGCCGCCTCGCCCGGATGAGGAGTCAGGATGTGATTATCCGCCGGGATGGCTACCCGACCAGACAAAAGGTTCAGCGCATCCGCATCCAGCACCCTCGGCTTGCCGCTGGCAACCACCTGCTCGAGCATCTGCTGGCCCCAGGCGCTTCGCCCGATACCCGGGCCACACACGACAACCGAGGCAGCATCAAGCAACGTCGGCAACTCCGAGCCATGAATCAGGCCATGAACCATGACGGATGGACATCTTGCCAGGGCCGCTGTCACATGCTCGGGGCGGGTCGCCAACGACACGAGCCCAGCACCCGATCGCGCCGCAGCCTCTGCCGCCAGCAGACCGGCCCCACCGAAGCCGCGATCACCCGCAACCACCAGCACATGCCCGAATCTTCCCTTATGGGCGTTGGCAGGCCGGGGTGGTAGCCAGGGCATCACAGAACCCCAGTCACGACGGCGGGCGATGGGCTTCTGGCCGCTACCGGCGATACCCTCGTCGGTATCCAGAGATTCGAAAACCACCTCGCCGCACGCTGCTGCACCTTGCCCCGTGAACAAGCCAGCCTTGAGCCCGATAAAGGTCACTGTCCTGGCCGCATTAACCACATCCCCCTCGGCCGCTCCCGTGGTCGCATTAAGCCCGGAGGGCAGATCCACCGCAAGGACAGGCGCTGAAGCGCTGTTACACCGGCTTATCAGAGTCGCAAACGGTTCCCGGGGGGCGCCGGACACGCCAGTACCGAGCATGGCATCAACAATCAGGCCCGCGCTGGCAAACAGATCATCCAGCGATGACTCTCCGAGAGCCTCGAGGTCAAGAACATCTACACCGTCCGCCAGGGCCTTTTGCCAGGCTTTACGGGCGTCGCCGGACAATTTGCCGGTTGGCGCAACCGCGACACAGCTGACGTCCAGATCGTGCCTTTTCGCACTTGCCGCGACCAGGTAACCGTCACCACCGTTGTTACCCGCACCGCACAGGACCAGCACCGAGCCGCAGTTTGGCCAATGCCGTACCAGGCAGCGAAAAGCGGCGTGGGCGGCGGACTGCATCAGTTCAAAACCATCAACACCTTGCTGATCAATCACATAGCGATCGATCTGCCTCACCGCATCGGCGGAAAACAGTGCGTCTGGTAGACTGTGCCCAGCGGACGGCGGCATGAACCTTTGCTCCCGTTACAGAAACCGGTTTAAGAAAATTGGCCAGATACCTGTAAAGCATAGCAAAACAGTAGAAAAGGTCATAACTTAATCAGATTAAATATCCGTACACGGGTTCAGCACCGAATTCCAGCATCGGCAGTCACTATGAGCACCACAGCAACCTGTACCACGACACACCCGGAACTTGCGGATCTGCCGTCGCTCATCCGCCGGTGGGCAGCTGAATTCGGGTTTGCCGATGTGGGCATTACCAAGGCGGACACGGGCGAGCACGCCGACCATCTGAAGGACTGGCTTGCGGCAGGTTACCAGGGCGAGATGGATTACATGGCCCACCACGGTGACAAGCGCTATACGCCTGCCTCTCTGGCGCCGGGCACCACGCGGGTTATATCCGTGAGAATGGACTATTTGCCCTCACCAGACAGTCCGAAAGAAGCGCTTACTAACCGGGAGGGTGCTTATGTCACGCGTTATGCGCTGGGTCGGGATTACCATAAACTGATCCGTAAGCGTCTTGCACAGCTGGCAGCGAAGATTGATGAGGCCGTTAGCGGATACGATTACCGGGCTTTTGTAGACAGCGCTCCGGTGCTGGAACGCGCACTGGCGCAGAGAGCAGGCCTCGGCTGGATCGGCAAGAACAATATGCTGATTCACCCGAAGGCCGGCTCGTTCTTTTTCCTCGGGGAAATCTTCACCAGCGCCCCCCTGCCCATCGATGAACCCTTTGAAACGGATCATTGCGGCAGCTGTTCGGCCTGCCTCGACCTTTGCCCGACGGACGCCTTTGTTGGCTCGCACAAGCTTGATGCCCGACGTTGCATCAGCTATCTCACCATCGAGCTGAAAGGGAGTATCCCAGAGGAGCTGCGACCGCTAATGGGCAACCGGGTTTTCGGTTGCGATGACTGCCAGCTGGTGTGTCCATGGCAGAAGTTCAGCAAACCGACCAGCGAAAAGGACTTTCAACCGAGGCATGGGCTGGACAACAGCTCCCTGGCAGAGCTTTTTCTCTGGACCGAGGAGCAGTTCCTCAAACGCACCGAGGGCTCTGCGATTCGGCGCACAGGCTACGAGGGCTGGCTCCGCAACCTGGCGGTCGGGCTGGGCAATGCGCCGTCAACCATCCCGGTAATTGAGGCCCTGAAAAAACGCGCGGACCACCCTTCCGAGGTGGTCCGCGAGCACGTCCAGTGGGCTCTGAAGCGGCATGGCCTATAGCTTGAAGAACTGTTCCCGGTAATGACGCAGTTCGTTGATGGAGTCCCGGATGTCGTCGAGTGCAAGGTGGCTACCTTTCTTTTTTACGCCGGCGAGGACATCCGGGCGCCAGCGGCGAGCAAGTTCTTTCACTGTGGATACGTCGAGATTCCGGTAATGGAAGAAGTCTTCCAGTTCGGGCATGTATTTGACGAGGAACCGGCGATCCTGGCCAATGCTATTGCCGCACAGGGGTGACTGGCCCTTTTCTACGTGTTTTTTCAGGAATTCGATGGTCTGCTGTTCGGCTTGAGACTCGGAGATATCGCTTTCCTGAACGCGTTTGGTGAGTCCGCTTTCACCATGGGTACGGGTGCACCATTCGTCCATGGAGTCCAGAAAGGATTGTGGCTGATGGACGGCAATAACCGGTCCTTCCGCGACAATATTGAGTTCCGAATCGGTGATGATTGTGGCCATTTCGATGATCCGTTCTTTTTCCGGATCCAGGCCTGTCATTTCCAGATCGATCCATACGAGGCGATTGCTTTCTGCCATTTTGTTACCAGCCTTCTGAGTGCGGTGGTAGTGGTGCTGGGTCCGGCTTTCCGGAAACCGCTACGAGCACATCCATGTGCGCTTGGCGTCGGCCATCCATGGCCGCCGACATTTCCGGAAAGCCGGACCCAGCCCCACTGCGAAATCAGGTGATATACCTTGAACGTCTCGGCATTGCCCAAGCCGAGTAGCTACGATTGCAGTATGATGGCACACCAAGGGCGAAACTTTCATCTGGTTATCCGGGACATAAATGGCAAAACGGCGACTGAACAAACAGCAGCAATTCCGCATCAAGAAAGTCCAGGAGGAGCGTGCGGCCCGGGCGGCGCGCAAGGAGAAGAAGGTTCAGGAGCAGGCCGACGCCGGCGAGCTCGGGCCAGAGCAGGAAGGGCTGGTTATTGCTCACTACGGGCAACAGCTGGATGTCGAAGCGCTTGAAGGCGACCAGGAAGGCGATGTGGTTCGCTGCTTTGTTCGGGCCAACATTGATAGCCTGGTAACTGGCGACAAGGTTGTCTGGCGGCCGGGTAAGAATGAGACGGGGGTTATCGTTGCCCGCAGTGAGCGCCGCAATCTGCTGCAGCGGCCGGATAATTTTGGTGCCCTGAAGCCGGTGGCCGCAAACATTGATCATATTATTCTTGTGATTGCGCCGGAGCCGGAACCTCACGATAACCTGATTGACCGGTATCTGGTTGCATCCGAGATCACAGACATTCCGGCAGTGATTCTGTTGAACAAGACCGATCTGATCACCGACAGCAACCGGGAGTACATCGACGCGCTTCTGGGCCGGTATGAGGCCCTGGGCTATGAGGTGGTTCGAACGTCTGCGGCTGAGTCCGGTGATAAACCTTCGCCAGAGGTTGAGGCACTGGTGAAGGATCAGACCAGTGTGTTTGTGGGGCAATCCGGGGTGGGCAAGTCATCCATTATCCAGACACTGATGCCCGATGAGGCCATTCGCGTGGGGGCTGTGTCGGAGAGCACCGGCAAGGGGATTCACACGACAACCACGGCTAAGCTGTTCCACCTGCCGCTAGGAGGCGATCTGATTGACTCGCCGGGGATCCGTGAGTTCGGGCTCTGGCATATGACAGCGCAGGAGATCGAGTATGGCTTTCGGGAAATTCGGGAGGTGATCGGCACCTGCAAGTTCCGCAACTGCCGGCACATGGGTGACCCCGGTTGCGCCATCGACAGAGCTGCGGAGGAAGGGAAAATCAGCCCGGAGCGGCTGAAAAGCTTCCACCGGATTCTTCAGGATATGACGGAGCAGCAGGCCCGCGGTCTAAAACTGGAATGACTATCCCAGCGCTACCAGTTTAGCTCTCCTGGCGCCGGCTCTTCTTGTTCCTCCAGCCATTCGCCGCTTTCCAGGCGCTCACGGGCCTCCTCTTGCTCGTCTTCGGCCGGCTTGGTGAGGTCGATGAGAGGTTCATCGTACCGGCCAGCACTTGTCTGTATGTTATCGACGGTTTTCTTGTTCAGGACGATGATGGATATGCGGCGGTTCACCGGCGCATTCGGGTCATCCTTGTCGAACAGCACGGAATCGCTCAGCCCCACAACGCGGGCAATTTGCTGCTGACGCACGCCCCCGGCAACAAGCGCCCTACGGGCCGTGTTTGCGCGGTCTGCCGACAACTCCCAGTTGGTGTAACCAGGCCGGCCGTTAAACGGTGTCGAGTCGGTATGGCCGGTAATGCTGAGCTTGTTGTTAACTGAACCCAGAGTCTTCGCAAGCTCAAACAGAATGTCTTGAGAGTAGTACTTGAGTTCTGCCCGCCCGCTGTCAAACATGGGGCGGTTGGAACGATCGACAACCTGGATGCGCAAACCTTCGTCGGTAATATCGAGCAACAGTTGGTCCTTGAATTCCTGCAAGGTTGCATCCTGTTTGATCTGTTCCTTCAACTCTTGGAACAGCTCACGCATCCGTCGCTGCTCCAGAGTTTCGGAGAGCTCATCGACCATCTCGTCTTCAATCTGGATCTGGCTGGATTCAATATCCGGGCTTGCCTCATTGACCACCGAAGCACTGCCCTCAAGATCAACTGGATTGGGCGAGCCGCCCTCGGTAAAGCCGACAGGATCCCGGAAATAACCCTCTACCGCTTTCTTCTGTTCCGGAGAAGCCGTCGCGGTTAACCAGAGCACCAGGAAGAACGCCATCATCGCAGTGGCAAAATCGGCAAATGCGACTTTCCAGGAGCCACCGTGATGGCCACCTGCAACAACCTTTTTCCGTTTGATGATGATCGGTTGTTCTTCCACGAATCGGCTCCGGGTTCAGATGAGGGCGGTATTACTTGGAACGAACATGGTCGTTAAGCTCCTGGAACCCAGGGCGCTTATCCGTGGGCAAGGCCTTGCGGCCAAACTCAATGGCCATTTGCGGCGCTTGCCCGGAAACCGTCGCCACAATCGCTGATTTGACGCACTCGTAAGCCTTCAGTTCATACTTCGCAGCGTGCTCCATGGCAACAGAAGCAGGACCCACAAAACCATACCCCATGAAAATACCCAGAAAGGTACCGACCAGTGCTGCAGCAACACTGAGACCGATTTTTTCCGGCCCTTCAGTGAGAAAGTTCATGGTAATTACGATACCCAGTACCGCAGCAACGATACCGAGCCCCGGCAGCGCATCGGCGATTTTGTTGACCGCGTGGGCCGGCTCTTCAAGTTCGTGCTGGCGACTGTCGATCTCATTCTCCATCATGCCTTCGAGTTCGTGGGTCGCCATATTTCCGGAGCTGATGATCCTCAGGTAGTCAGTGATGAATGCCAACAATTCTTTGGATTTCATTACTGCCGGATATCGACTGAAAATCTGGCTCGCCTCAGGATTGTCAATATCCTCCTCGATCGCCATGACTCCCTGTTTACGGGATTTATCGAAGATCTCGTAGAGCAGACTCAGGAGATCCATGTAGAAAGCCTTTTTGTAGGGCGAGCCTGTGAGCAACTGAAGGCTTTTTCCAAAGACCTCCTTAACAGTGTGCACAGGGTTGGCAATGATAAAAGAGCCCAGAGCCGCGCCGAAAATAATCAGCACCTCAGTTGGCTGCCACAGAACGGCCAGATTGCCCCCATGCAGTACATAGCCGGTGAGCACACTGGCCATAACAATAATCGAACCGACGATCAGCAACATAAAGTCTTAGCACGCCTCGTTTTTTGGTTATCGGCCGGGGCCGGAAGCTGTCATGCAAAAAGTGAACTGATAATAGCAAGGCCACGCCATAACCGCGAAGCCATGAAACAATTTCTATACAGGTAGCAGTCTTTGGTAAACTTCGCGCCTTTGAGCGCAAAGGATCACATCTAATGTTCGACAAGCTTTTTGTTCTTAGCCAGTACATCACGCCGCAACTGGGGGTATCCAACCTCGCCGGCCGTCTGGCGGACAATGACCGCTCCCCTGCGCTCAAGAACCGGGTTATAAAATGGTTTATCGGCCGCTATGGCGTTGACATGAGCGAAGCCGCCGAGCCTAACCCTGAAGCCTACGCCACGTTCAACGATTTCTTCACCCGGGAGCTGAAGCCTGGCATCCGCCCCCTGGCGGACGGCGAAAAAACCCTGGTCAGCCCCGTTGACGGCGCCATCAGCCAGCTCGGCCAGGTCACCGGAGACCGGGTTTTCCAGGCAAAGGGCCAGTCGTTCAGCCTGAGCGAGCTGCTCGGTGGCGAAGAGGCGACCACAGCCCCGTTTGCCGATGGCGAATTTTCTACAATCTACCTCTCGCCCAAGGACTATCACCGGATCCACATGCCGATGGCCGGCACGCTTCGACAGATGATCCATGTTCCCGGCAAGCTTTTTTCGGTCAACCCGGTAACCGCCGAAAATGTCCCGAATCTGTTCGCCCGCAATGAGCGGGTTGTCTGCATCTTCGACACCGCCTCCGGCCCCATGGCCCTGGTACTGGTTGGCGCCATGATTGTCGGCAGCGTGGAAACCCGCTGGGCAGGCGTTGTTGTGCCCGGCAGACGGCAGGTCACATCAACACTGTACGAAGGCGAGCAGGCCATCACCTTCGATAAGGGTGAAGAAATGGGCCGGTTCCGCCTGGGCTCCACTGTGATTGTGGTTATGCCAAAAGGCGCCGTCAGTTGGAACAGCAATCAGGTGGCCGGCAAAACCGTTCGCATGGGCGAGGCGTTCGGCGCCCTGGCGTGATCAAGTTCCGCAGGCTCAAGCCCGCTCGAACGGAAACGCCAAGACCTCACGGATGTCCTGGACTCCCAGCTTGAGCATCAGCAGCCTGTCCAGCCCGAGTGCGACACCGGAGCACTCGGGCAAACCCTGATCAAGCGCAGCGAGAAAAGCCTCATCCAGCTCCATTTCAGGCTTTCCGGATCGGCTGCGAAGCTCGTTATCGGCCTCAAAGCGCAACCTCTGTTCTCTTGGATCGGTCAATTCCCAGTAACCGTTACAAAGCTCCAGACCATCTACATAGAGTTCAAAACGATGCGCGGTCTCATAACCGTTAGACTTCGAAACTCTAGCGAGAGAAGCCTGCGAGGCTGGATATCCCGTTATGAAAACGGGCCTGCCCCGTCCCAGATTCGGCTCCACGGCAAAACTCATCAACAGATCGAGGCAGCCATCCCGACCAAGGTCCGCCAATTGCTCTGGCTCCAGCCACTCCTCACAGCGGCGCATCAGTTCAAGGTCCGTCGCTGCGAACGGGTCAATGTGCGCCCATCGCCTGAGGGCATCGCGATACTGAATGATTTCCGGCCGCTCGCATCCCAGCCAGCCGCAGACAAGGTCCGACACTTCAGCCATGAGCGTCACATCGTCAAAGCCTGTCCGATACCATTCGAGCATGGAGAATTCGGGGTTGTGACGACGCCCCTGTTCGCCATTGCGGAACACCCTGGAGATCTGAAAAATGGATCCACAGCCGGCCGCAAGCAATCGCTTCATGTGGTACTCGGGAGACGTCTGGAGCCACCCGCCTTTGCGTGTGCCGGCAGAAACCTGCGCGGGGATGCCGTCAAGATTGACATCAGTAACGCCACATCGCCCAAGCACCGGGGTTTCGACCTCCAGCACTTCTCGCTTCGCAAAAAAGCCGCGCACAAACGCCAGTTGTTGTGCGCGGCTTTTCAGGGCAGCCTGCGAGGCAGAGGGCTGCCAGACAGGTTCGCGGTTCATGACCGGATCAACTGCTCTTTACCCGGCTCACGTACTCGCCAGAGCGGGTATCCACCTTCAGGACTTCGCCGATGGTGATGAACAGGGGTACGTTGACAACCGCACCGGTAGAGAGTGTTGCCGGCTTGGAACCACCCTGGGCGGTGTCACCTTTCATTCCCGGATCGGTATCGACCACCTCAAGTTCAACGAAGTTGGGGGGCGTTACAGACAGCGGCGAGCCGTTGTAGAGCGTTACCGTATAAACGTCCTGCTCTTTCAGCCACTTCAGCGCGTCGCCAACCGCTTTGGCATCAGCCGGGTACTGCTCGAAGGAACCGTCAGTCAGCATGAAGTGCCAGAATTCACCGTCGGTATAGAGGTATTCCATGTCCTGATCAATGACATCTGCGGCTTCCAGACTTTCGCCGGACTTGAACGTGCGCTCCCAGACCCGGTTGGTCATGAGGTTACGCAGCCTTACCCGGTTGAAGGCCTGACCCTTCCCGGGTTTGACGAACTCATTCTCGAGAATGATGCAGGGGTCGCCATCCAGCAAAACCTTAAGACCGCCGCGAAATTCGTTGGTAGAATATGAAGCCATGAAATGTCCACCTGACAAAATGCTGTTTAGAATTCGAAGGGCGTTATGATACAGCGAACCCCCGCCCGTATAGAAGCCCACCTTTCCGACCACGAACAACGCAGCTGGCAGCAACTGCTGTCGGGCGCTGTTAAGTCGCCGAAGGAGCTGCTCCGCCGCCTGGAGTTGCCCGAGGAACCGTGGCTTGCAGGGGCAGAACAAGGCCACCGGCTTTTTCAGATCCGGGTACCTGAACCCTTCCTCAACCGGATGGAAAAGGGCAATCCGGCCGACCCTTTGCTTAGACAGGTGCTTCCGCTGGCGGACGAAGCCGGCCACGCGCCCGGTTTTGTCAGCGATCCTCTCGAAGAATCCGGCGCCATCGCCACCACCGGGCTCATCCGCAAGTACCGCAGCCGTGCCCTGCTCATGGTGACCGGACAGTGCGCGATCAACTGCCGGTACTGCTTCCGCAGGCACTTTCCCTACGACGAGCAACGCCTGAGCCCTCACGACCGGCAGCGGGTAATTGATACCCTTGGCGCCAGCCCGGAAATCAACGAAGTCATCTTCAGCGGCGGCGATCCCCTGGCCGTCAATGATCGCCTACTCAGTCAGTGGGCAAGCGCTATCAGCGGGATACCCCACATCCGCCGGCTGCGCCTGCATACCCGCTTGCCAGTTGTGATTCCCCAGAGGGTTTGCGACGAGTTACTGAAGTGGCTGTCGACGACTCCGCTCCAGGTAGTGATTGTCCTGCACATCAACCACCCGGCAGAGATCGACGGCCCCACTCGCCGTGCGCTCGGATACCTCCGGGCCGCAGGCGCAACGCTCCTGAACCAGAGCGTGATCCTCAGGGGTGTAAATGATCGAACGGCGGTGCTTGAAGAGTTGAGCGAGACCCTGTTTGATGCGGGCGTCCTGCCCTATTACCTGCATGCATTTGATCCAGTGACAGGCGCTCACCATTTCGACGTATCCGATGATGAGGCCCGAAATCTGGTGCGTGAGCTGCTGGCGCGCCTGCCCGGTTTTCTGGTGCCGAAGCTGGTGAGAGAAGAGCCTGGCAAGGAAAGCAAGACCCCGATCAACCTGTTCCCGTGACCGGTTTCGCAAAAAACGGCCCAAATTCACTTGTCAAAGATTGTCAACTCATGATCTTCTCGCTTTTTACGACTGGTTTGCTACTTTAAAGTCCAGTACCGTTAACGATAAAAACATGTATTTACGGCGTTTTCCTGACAGGCCGGCGGACACCCGGTAACCGCCAGCCAGGCAGGGCCAACCCCGGAATACCACCTGTGGTCCAGACATTGGCATGCATTCATGGAAGGTAAGACCCTGAAACCTGATCTCCGCGTTCCCGAACAGAAAACGGCCAGCCTGTCGTTCTGTGACACGACGCCCAAGGCGTTCCGGGTCTGGATAGACCAATTGCCGATGGCCAATATCGGCGAGGTGTCACGACAGCTTTACCACGCCATTATCGAACTGAACCACCTTTTCCTGGCGCCCCAGCAGCGCATGCAGTTCCTGGAATTGATTCGGGAAAAGATTCATTTTGTCTGTAATGAGCTCTCCCGCCACTACCTCGGTCTTGCCGTGGCGCTGCCCGAAAAACAAAGGAAGATCGCAAATCTGTCCCAGGCGCTCCAATTACATCTGGCCGGCGGCTACAAGCTGTGCGTTCTGGAGTTTATCGACAACGGGGGACTGGACAAGAATCGGCGCCAGATTGCCACAGCCGCACACCGGGCCATTTCCGAGCTGTCGGCAACTATTCTGAGATCGCACCAGCTCTACTGCCCGAGCCCCGCCCAGAGCTGGCTGGAGTGTCACCGTCTATTCCGGTTTGCACACCGCAACAAGCTCTCAGTGGTTCAGGTGGATGACGACACACTTCAGCATCGCCGCAGCAGCTCGGTCGCCGACAGCTACAAGCGTATCCTCCTGCTGGGCTGCGCGCGCCCGAATCAGCTTCGGCAGGCTGAGCTTCTGCACGTCTATGAACTCTTCGAATCCTGGACCGACCATACCCGATGCGGACCGGATGTTGAGGACGACAGCCTCTTTGTAATCAACATGGAACGGGACAACCCGCCGATTTACCGCAGCCTCCTCGAACAGAAGCCAGGTGACGACAGCTTCGGCTTTGATACCCATGACCTCTCGGCGATGCTGTCGGAGACGCTCCATGCCCGTCGCGAGCACAAAGATACCGATCACGAACTTCAGGTGCCGGCAAAGGTAAGCGACACACTGCTCACCCACCTTAGCCAGGCCCTCGGTATTCTCGCGAAGCGGAACTTCAACCGCATCGCGAGCCAGGGTTCACTTGAAGTCTGCGTCGGCCTCACAGCCGCGCACTACTTCATTGCCGGTGAGAAAACCTTTACGGAATTCGTGAATGGCAACGACAACGGCCATCATGAAGAAGAAAACCTGTTCGCACGGTCTTCGCGCCAGAAGCAGGACGCCTGGTCGGGCGCCCACGACGCCAGTCCCAGCGACGAACGGCTTCACGCCGGCGACACGCCGATCAACTTCAAGGGTTCCTACGGCAACTCCAAGGCCCCGTCGACCGACCGGAACCGGCCAAAGTCGCACCACTCTCTGCTGATCAACACCAGCCCAGGTGGTTACTGCGTCGCGTGGGAAAGCAATGTGCCTCCGTCATTGCAGGCCGGCGAGGTTCTGGGCGTTCGTGAGCAAAACTCTCATCCCTGGAGCGTGGCGGTGGTGCGCTGGATTCGACAGATCAAGAACCAGGGCACCCAGGTGGGCATTGAGCTGCTCGCACCGAGCGCTTCACCCTGCGGTGTGCGCCTGATCCAGAAAGTGGGCAATAGCAGTGAATACCTGCGCGGCCTGCTGTTACCGGAAATCAGCGTGGTCAACCAGTCAGCCACACTGATCACGCCTCGCCTGCCATTCCAGTCGGGCAGCCGCATCTCCCTGCTCCATGATGGCCGGGAAGATCAGGGTCAGTTGTCTCGCAAAGTGTCCTCTACTGGCAGCATCAGCCAGTTCGAACTCAAGCTGCAGAACGCGGCAACGCTGAATGCTGGCGCACCGCCTGCATCATCCGGAGCCAGCGAGGACGAATTCGACTCGCTCTGGCCATCTCTGTAAGGTCTCCAAACTGAGACACCGGAAGCCTTCAGAGGGTTGTTATTGATCGGCAACCCCTGCATCATTCAGCGTTAGTGAATGAACCGTGTATCACGAGATGCCCTTCGAATGCAGAAAAAGAACGCGACCGTACACCTGCTGATTCTGGATCCATCGCAAAACGATGCCGAATCACTGGTCAGCCTGCTCCGTAACTCCGGCAAGGCTACCCGAGCCCACAGAATCACCTCGGAAGAAGATCTGGAAGAAACGCTCAAGGCCGGAAACTGGGATTTGCTTCTGGCCCGCGACCTGGAGCAGGAATTTTCGGCCGACGACGCCCTCGCCATGATCCGCCGGATGGACAAGGACATTCCGTTCATTCTCCTGACGGAAGAAGAAAGCCGGGAGCGCACCGTAGGCATGATGAAGGCAGGCGCCCAGGATACGGTGTCGTTCGAGCACACCGATCTTATTGTGCTGAAGGTCAATCGTGAGCTGGCAGCTCTTGACGAACGTCGCCGGCGCCGTGTTCTGGAGTCCCATCTGCGGGAAGCGGAACAGCGGTGCCAGTTGCTGCTGGAAAGCTCCAAGGATGCGATTGCCTACATCAATGATGGCATGCACATCTACGCCAACCAGTCGTACATGGAGTTTCTCGGGTACGATGACATCGACGATCTAATCTGCGTTCCGGTGCTGGACACCCTCACCCCGGAAAGCCAGGAGAAGTACAAGGAATTCATGAAGTCGTTTGCCGAAAAGGGCGAAGACGGCATGACCATGAATTGCACGGCTCGACGCAGCGACGACCACGAACTGAACGTGACCATGTCGGTCTCGGCCGCCACCTACGACGGTGAGGAATGCACGCAGATCGTTCTGCAGCCGGAGCACAGCGACGCAGAGCTGGAAGAAAAGCTGCGCCAGATCAGCAGCCAGGACCTTCTGACCGGGCTGTATAATCGTCAGTACCTGATGGATGCACTCGCTGAAGCAATCGCCAACGCCGGCAAGAAGAATGAAACCGGTGCACTCGCCTACATCGCCCTCGATAACTTCATGAGCATGAAGGGCCAGGTGGGCATTTCCGGCGCCGACCTGCTGCTTGGTGATCTGGCAAACCTGCTCAAAGAGCAGGCCGGTGGCGACCTTGCCCTGGCCCGGTTGAGCGATGATGCCTTCAGTCTGCTCAGCCAGCCCTGCGATGAATCTACCATGGCAGGGCACGCCGAGCGCATCCGCAAGGCGGTTGAGGACCATCTGTTTGATATCAATGGCCGCACGGTCCAGTTGACCGTGAGCATCGGTGTCGCCGCGATTACCGAGAATTCGCCGAAGACCGAGGAACTCATGGCCAGGGCCCATACGGCATCGGCGGAAGTACGAAAGCTCGAAGGTCATGCAGAGGGCAACGGTGTGGTGGTCTACAACCCCGCCGACTTCGAGGCTCTGGATCAAAGCAATTCGGTGGAAGCGATTCAGAAAGCTCTGGAAGAAAACCGCTTCCGGCTGCTGTTCCAGCCGATAATCAACCTGCGTGGCGAAGGCGAGGAACATTACGAGGCCTTCGTGCGCATGCTCGACAAGGACGATGAGGAAGTCTCACCCTATGACTTCCTGCCGCCAACAGGTCCGAGCGACACCGCGATCAAGATTGACCGCTGGGTTATTCTGCAGACCATCAAACAGCTGTCCAGCCATCGCTCACGGGGCCACGATACCCGCCTGTTCCTCAATGTGACGGCCGAAACCCTGCAGGATAAAACCTTCACTCCCTGGCTGAGCGTTGCCCTGAAAGCCGCACGGCTGCCGGGCGATTCCCTGATTTTCCAGATCCGGGAAGGCGATGCCAACAACTACATGAAGCAGGCGAAAGACTTCACCAAGGCGGTGCACGAGCTTCACTGCAAGGTATCCATCTCCCAGTTCGGCTGCGCCCTCAATCCGTTCAACACCCTGAAACACATCGATACGGACTATGTGAAGATCGATGGTTCCTTCACGGAAGAAATCCAGAAGAGCGACGAGGCCAAAGAACAGGTCAAGGAAATGGTCAAGAGCCTGCAGTCCAGCGGCAAGCTCACCATCATCCCGCTTGTGGAGAATGCCGGCGTTCTCGCCACCCTGTGGCAGGCCGGCGTGAACTATATTCAGGGCTACTACCTGCAGGCACCAGTACCTGAAATGAACTACGACTTCGGCGACAACTGAGCCTGAACGGCTCAGAAGTCGGCGTTTTCCAGACTCTGATTGGTTTCGCTCTCACGGAAACCAATCAGGTACAGGATCGCATCCAGCCCCAGCGTCGAAATCGCGTGGCGCGCTGATTCCTTGACCAGGGGCTTGGCGCGGAAAGCCACCCCCAGGCCGGCCTGGCTCAGCATTGGAAGGTCATTGGCGCCATCACCGACGGCAATAACCTGTTCCCGGGAAATATGCTCTTTCTCGGCGATTTCCAAAAGCAGTTCTGCCTTTCGCTTGCCGTCGACAATCTGCCCGGAAACCTTGCCTGTGACCTTGCCATCCTCAATTTCGAGTTCATTGGCGTAGATGTAATCGATACCGAGTTTGCGCTGAAGGTGGCGCGCAAAGTAGGTGAAGCCGCCCGACAGGATTGCGGTGCGATATCCCAGCGCCTTGAGACTGAGGATCAGGTGCTCTGCACCCTCGGTCATCCGCAACCGCGAGGCGATTCCCTCGAGGACCGATTCATCCAGGCCTTTCAGAAGTGCCAGGCGCTCGGCAAAACTCTGGCTGAAATCCAGCTCGCCCTGCATGGCCCTTTCGGTAATCTCTGCCACCTGCTCCCCGACTCCGGCCTCCGCAGCCAGCTCGTCGATCACTTCGGCTTCGATCAACGTGGAATCCATGTCAAAGACCACCAGCCGGCGATTGCGGCGGAAGATGGAATCTTCCTGGAAGGCGATATCCACATTCATTTCGCCAGCGATATGCAGGAAATCCGCCCGAAGTTTCTCAAGATCTGATGGTGTGCCTCTTACCGAGAACTCGACACAGGCGATACGATTGTCTGCGGCATTCAGCGAGGGCCTGGCAGACAGGCGTGAGATGTTATCGATGTTCAGACCATGACGCGCCGTGATGGCGGAAACCCGGGCAATCTGCTCGGCTTTGATATCCCGGGCAAGCAGCGTCACGATGTAGCAGGCCCGGTTCCGGGCCGCGGCCCAGGATTGGTACTCCTCGACGGTGATCGGCGCAAACCTGACCTGCAGATCCAGAGCGTGTAGCCGGAACAGCAAGTCACGAATGACGGGCGAGGATTTGGATTCATCCGGAATCTCGATCAGAATGCCCCACGTCAGGTGGTCGTGGATGACCGCCTGTCCGATATCCAGAATGCGCACATCATAGCGCCCCATGATGCCGGTGATTTCCGACGTCAGGCCGGGCTTGTCACGCCCGGAGACATTAATCAGTACCAGTTCACTCACTGTCGGTACCCTCGCTGTCAGAGCCCGCCTCTTCCTGCGCTCGTGCGGCGGAAGGAATCACGTCAATGCCATCAACCCGTTGCAGACCCCTTGGCAGCTTGTGGCCGCGGCGCCCCCGCTCTCCGAGGTAGTGCTCGAGGTCCGCGAACTGCAACCCCATCTTGCGCTTGCCGGCCCGTATTTCCAGCTGGTCATCCTCGGCAAATACTGCTACTGCCACCACATATTCTTCACGGCTCTGAACCCTGGCCGAGGGAATGCTGATGATCTTGTTGCCTTTACCCTTGGCCAGTTCCGGCAATTCGCTAAGCGGGAACACCAGCATCCGTCCCTCGTTGGACACCGCCCCCAGATACAGCGTTTTCTCGGTCGTCGGTATGGTCAGTGGAGGCATGATCCTCGCGCCCTTGGGAACACTGACTACTGCCTTGCCATTGCGGTTCTTACTGAGCATGTCGTTCAGCGATGTAACAAACCCGTAGCCACCGTCGGTAACCAGCAACGCCTTACGGGACGGATCTCCCATCAACAGGCCTGAGAAGCTGGCACCGGAGGGCGGGTTGATGCGCCCCGTCAGCGGCTCACCCTGGCCTCTGGCAGATGGAAAACTGTGAGCCATCAAGGAATAGGCGCGCCCGGTAGAATCCAGGAATATCGCCTGTTGGTTGTTCCGTCCCCGGGCCGCGAGGGAGAAACGGTCACCGGCTTTATAACTCAGACCTTCCGGCTCAATGTCATGCCCCTTGGCGGCGCGAACCCAGCCTTTTTCAGACAGCACAACCGTAACGGGGTCGTTCGAGATCAGGTCCACTTCACTGAATGCCTTGGCCTCCTCACGCTCGACTATCGGTGAGCGGCGATCATCGCCAAAGGTCTGGGCATCCGCTTGCATCTCGCTCTTGATCAGTTCGCGCAGGCGATCCTCGGAACCCAGAATGGATTGGAGCTCATCCCGTTCAGCCGCAAGCTCATCCTGCTCGCCCCGGATTTTCATTTCCTCAAGCTTGGCCAGGTGGCGCAACTTGAGTTCGAGGATGGCTTCCGCCTGGTCCGGGGACAGACCGAACCTGGCCATCAATTCGGCCTTGGGCTTGTCTTCAGTGCGAATGATCTCGATCACCTCATCGATGTTGAGATAGGCGATCAACAGGCCTTCCAGAATGTGCAGGCGTGCAAGCACCTTGTCCAGGCGGTGCTGGAGACGGCGGATGACAGTGGTGCGCCGGAAGGTCAGCCACTCGGTAAGGATCTGGTGCAATCCCTTCACGCCCGGTCTGCCATCGTTGCCGATCACATTGATGTTGACCCGATAGGTTTTCTCCAGATCGGTGCTGGCAAACAGGTGCGCCATCAAACCATCCAGATCAACCCGGTTGGATCGGGGCACGATCACCAGGCGGGTCGGGTTTTCATGATCGGATTCGTCACGAAGGTCCGCCACCATCGGTAGCTTCTTGGTCTGCATCTGATGGGCAATCTGCTCCAGAACCCGGTTGCCAGAGACCTGGTGCGGCAGATCCGTAACCACGATCTCACCACTCTCGCGGATCCAGCGGGCCCGCATCCGCAGCGACCCGCGGCCGGTTTCGTACATCTGCCGGATGTCTTTCCGGGGGGTGATGATTTCTGCCTCAGTCGGAAAATCCGGGCCCTTGATGTGTTCACAGAGCTCTTCAACCGTCGCTTCCGGCTGATCCAGCAAACGAATGCAGGCCGCGGTGACTTCCCGCACATTGTGCGGCGGGATATCCGTGGCCATACCAACCGCAATGCCGGTGGTGCCGTTCAAAAGCACATGGGGCAGCCGGGCAGGCAGCACCGATGGTTCATCCATGGTGCCATCAAAGTTGGGCACCCAGTCCACCGTGCCCTGCCCCAGCTCGCCCAGAAGCACTTCCGCAAAAGGCGCCAGGCGGGATTCGGTGTAACGCATGGCGGCAAAGGATTTGGGATCGTCCGGGGAGCCCCAGTTACCCTGCCCGTCCACCAGGGGGTAACGATAGGAAAAAGGCTGGGCCATCAGCACCATGGCTTCGTAGCAGGCGCTGTCGCCATGGGGATGGAACTTACCCAGTACGTCACCCACGGTACGGGCAGACTTCTTGTACTTGGAAGTGGATTTCAACCCCAGCTCGGACATGGCGTAGACGATCCGCCGCTGAACCGGTTTCAGGCCATCGCCGACATTCGGAAGTGCCCGGTCAAGAATGACGTACATGGAGTAATCGAGATAGGCCTTTTCCGTGTAATCCCGGAGCGAAACCCGCTCGAAGCCTTCATCCGTTGTCTGAAACTCTGGCATGGATGCCTCTTTGATTGCCTGTGTTGCCTGATTTGAATACCGTCGGTGATGCTACGCCCTGGCCCCGGAATAATCACCGGTTAGCAGGAGCGCACATTATATGGAGCAAGGCGCCGATACACCAACAACCTGCGGATTTATTGGCCAAAACTGCCGAGGTGTCGCACAGACGTCTGATTCCAATAGCGGAATTCCCGCATGGAGAGTCCGTAAGGTGAGCCGTATGCTCCGTCGAAGTGAATAGAAGACCGTTTTACTTCTCTGACAAGCGGAACACTATGAAACCCAACATCAAAGCCTGCGGGCAAGCCATGGTGACAGCCATGGTAAATGCGGTTCTGGCGGTGGCACTGATGCTCCTCGTGGAGTTTGCAATCAGCGGCAGCTTCCAGATTCCCGAGCCCTACCTTTGGGCGGGTTTGCTGATCTGGCTGGTCATCTTCGCGGGACAATTCTGGCGCCAAAGGCACCTGTGCAAATCTTGTGAAACAGACAGGTCATCGTCAGATCATCCACAGAGCGAATCCACGCTCTGAACCAGCCAGAATGCGGCATTTGTATTCACGGACAATCATGATGCATCGTAGAGGGGAATCCTGAAGTGAGGTTCCGGGCCTGCGCCCGGAACCCCCTCTGACAGGGTCAGCCAGTTTTACTGCCGGATACCTTCGACAGAAATGATGATCTCGACAGTCTCGGAGGCCTTGCCGAGATCCATCGGGATGCCAAAGTCTGTCAGGCGAAGCTCGGTTTCCGCTTCAAAACCCATACGGTAGCCACCCCAGGGATCGTCCCCGTGGCCAAGCATTTCGGCATCGAGGGTCACTTCTTTTGTCACACCTCGGAGGGTGAAGTCGCCGATGATATCGGCCTCGCCTTCTTCATCCAGCACCACGCGCTTGCTCTTGAACGTTGCTTGCGGAAATTCGTCCACATACAGGAAATCTTCGCTGCGCAGATGCTTGTCGCGCTCGGCGTGATTGGAATCCACACTCGCAGTATCGATCGTCACGTTGACAGTGCTGTTCTCCGGATTCTCGGCGTCGTAGACAAACTCGCCGTCGAAATCGTTAAAACGACCGTACAGCCAGCTGTAGCCAAGGTGGGAAATCTTGAAGGTAATGAACTGATGGGCTCCCTTTTTATCAAACGCATAGGTGCCGCTGTGTTCGTTAGCATTGACTGCACCTACAAGCGCCATCGACACTGCCGAGGCAAGCACAACTTTTTTCATGGTTATCTCCCTTGTTGCATTGGTGCCCGACTTCCGGGCGTTAAACGATAAAAAACGGCCGGCCAGTCACTTCCCTAGCATACGCCGTAACGTGCGGTCGCGATCAAGCAGATGATGTTTGAAGGCGCCAGCCGCGTGAATGGCAGCAAGACCGACAATGGCCCAGGTGGACCAATAGTGAACGGTTCCGGCGGTGTCCTCCATTCCCTTTATCTGGCCAGTGACCGATGGCACTTCAAACCAGCCGAACACGCTGATCGAAGAACCGTCGGCGGTCGATATCAGGTAGCCGCTGACCATGGCGACGAAAATCAGCATGTACAGGAGAAGGTGGGCCGCATGTGCGCTTCGAATCTCCCAGCGCTTGTGCCCGTCCAGCGGATCCGGCGAAACATTCACCGCTCTCCAGACCACCCTGAAAAGCATCAATAAAAATAGCAGTATGCCAATGCTGCGATGTATATCCGGACCGCGGCGGTACCAGTCGTCGTAATAGGACAAATCCACCATCCAGAAGCCTAGCCCGAACAGGCCGAAAACAGCCAGAGCAACGACCCAGTGATTCAAGATGGTTACAAGACCGTAGTTGGCTGAAGTATTCCTGATTTGCATGATGAGAATTCACCCTGTTCCCTGGTTACATCGTTGAAGCCAAGTCTAGAAACTTGGTTGTGCGAAAAAAATCAAAATCTTTTGCAGCGGTACATCAGAAATTCTGACTATTCGCCCGGGCTTTTGCCTTTGGTCGCATAGGGGTTTTACGGATTGTTCAAAATTATAGTAACGATAAGATTGGCCCATACTTGATTGCCCCGTCTGGGGCCTCATTGACCGAGAGGACAGGACATGGAACTCGAATTCGACGAAAGCGTGGTTGTACCCAGCAATAACTGATTTTCTGGCGGTCCGTCCGGACCGCTGGGCTCCCCTCTCTTCTTTCCCCTTGCAGACCCTCAAAGATACAAACCGTTTCCAGTTTCTAAATGAAACAGTGGTAATAAACGCGGTTTTTTGGCAATCTTCCTTCCAACTATCAGTAACTTCCCGATTTTTCAGGCGAAACCTGTACTGATAAAAGACAGTTCAGACGCCAGACTGGGGCGACTGATGCGTTCGTTAAATCAACCAGAATCATCTATGTCGAGACGCCTCCCTGAAAAGCTGACAGCTCCGGAAGTGGACCTGTTGTCTCCTATGCTGAACAGGGACGGTGACACATGGACCGCAGATTTTCGCGGACTGACGTTGAAAACAGCGCTCCAGCCGATCTACAGCATTTCACACAAACGTATCGTCGGCTATGAGGCCCTGATCCGGGCCTTTGATACGGATAACTCCGCGGTACTGCCGCTGCACCTGTTCCAGCTACCGGCTTCCGAGGCGGAGAACCTTCTCCTTGACCGCCTGTGCCGCTATCTGCACATACGCAATTACAGCGGCATCCGCGATCAGCTGAACTGGCTGTTCCTCAACGTTTCGCCCCAGGTGGTAACCAGCGGCAGCCAGGCCGATTCGTTCTTCGGACAGCTTCTGGCCAAAACCGGCCTACCTCCACACCGGATTGTTATGGAAATTGTTGAGCAACCCACAGACGACGCCGAAAGGCTTCGGGAAACGGTTGCCTATTACAAGAAACTGGGCTGTCTGACGGCCATTGATGATTTCGGTGCCGGCCACTCCAATTTCGAGCGGATCTGGAACCTGTCACCCGACATCGTGAAACTGGATCGACAACTGCTTACCCGTGCGACAGATGATCACAAGGCTCGCCAGATTCTGAACGGCATCGTGTCACTGCTGCACCAGTCCGGCTGCCTGGTTCTTCTGGAAGGCGTGGAAACCCGTGATCAGGCAATGATTGCGATCGATGCGGGCGTGGATTTCGTTCAGGGCTTCTATTTCCGCAGACCGAGCACAGACCTCGACCAACTGACCCACTCACCCGCCGATTTCGATCATCTGTTGCAGGAATACAAAACCCGCAACCAGGTTACCCTGGATCCGACCCGGCAACTGGTGGACTTTTTCAGTGGCTTCTTCGACCACGCAATCACGAAGCTTCGCAGCGGGATGAGCATGCAGCAATCCTGTCTGGAATTGTTGAACCACCCAGCCGTTTCCCGCTGCTACCTGGTCGACGACAAGGGCGTTCAGATGGACGACACCCTGGTTTCCGATGCGGGCACACGCAGTATGGACCCGCGTTTCAAACCCCTGGAGAGCACCAGCAGCGCCGACTGGTTTCGCCAGCAGTTCCTTCGCCAGGCGCTGGCTCAACCGGAAAGCCTGCACGTAACCGCCCCCTACCTTTGCGTCACCGGAGCCTATATGTGCGTGACCCTGTCACTGGGGTACTACCAGGACGGCAAGCTTCAGGTGCTGTGCTGCGACATTCTCGCCAACCCGACCGAACAGCGCTCATAGACCGGGAGTGATGTCGTAGACCACGGCAATAACCACAACGGTAACGGCACCAACAAACACGTTCATGGGTAAACCGACCCGCACGAAATCACTGAACCGGTAACCACCAGGCCCGAATACCATCATGTTGGTCTGGTACCCCAGCGGCGTGGCAAAACTGGCGGACGCGGCCATCATCACCGCAATCACAAACGGCTCGGCGGCCACGCCCATACTGTTCGTCATCGACAGAACGATGGGAATGACCAGGACCGCCGCCGCATTGTTGGTAATAACCTCGGTCAGGACCGACACCACGAGATAAACCAGCAGGATCGTTAACAGTACGTCGCCCTGACTGAATTCAAGGATGCCTGCAGCCACAAAGCCTGCCGCGCCGGTCTGTTCCAGAGCCGCGCCCATGGCAAAGGAGGCCGCAATGGTAAGGATCACCGGCACATCCACGGACTTCTGGGCCTGGCCCACCGAGCAGCAGCCAGTCAGAATCATTCCTGCGGCGCCCAGCAGGGCCGCGTTAAGCATGCTCAGGGTGCCACAGGCAGCGAGACCCACCAGCACCAACAGGATTCCCCAGGACAGCCACGCCCGGTCATGCCGGGGTGTCTCGGTTTCCAGGTCATTAATAAGCAGAAAGTCCTTGTTATAGCGCTGTCGGCTGACAAACGCGGGGCGGGCCTCGAGAAGCAGCACATCGCCAGGTTTGAGGCGGATATTCCCAAGGTTGCCGGAAACACGCTCCCCACCCCTGGCAACGGCCAGCACAACCGCACCGTAACGGTCCCGGAACCGGGCGTCGCGAATGGTCAGCCCCAACACATCGGACTGGGGCGACAATGCCGCTTCAACCAGACGCCGTTCCGCCCGATCCTTGCTCAAGCTCGGCTCGTCTTCATGGACTGACGGGACGATACCGTTTATCCGCAGGAGGTCGGAAATGGCCTGGGTATCACCGGCAAACACCAGACGATCGCCACCCCTGAGTCGCTCCTCCGAGGGCACCGCCGTAACCACGCTGCCATCGCGTTCGATCTCAACCAGATACAATCGCTCAAGCTCCCGGAGCCCGGCTTCACCAACAGTCTTGCCGACCAGCGGCCCGTCAAACGACACCGCGACCTCCAGGGTAAACTCCCTCATGGAGCCAAATTTCTGCTGATCCTTACGATCCGGAAGCACACGGGGCATAACAAGCAGCAAAGCGGCCACGCCGATCACCGCCACCGGCAGCCCGACCGCCGTGATCGAGAAAATGGAGAAGCCCTCTTCGCCGGTTAGCTGCTGGTACTGGCCGTTGACGACCAGATTCGTGCTGGTGCCGATCAGTGTCAGGGTACCCCCGAGAATGGCGGAGTAGCTCAGGGGAATCATCAATTTGGACGGTGAGATACCGATCTTGCGGGACCACGCATGCACCGCCGGGATCATGGTGGCGACAACCGGGGTGTTGTTGAGAAAACCACTGAGAAGGGATACCGGGAGGGCAATCCGTGCCTGGGCAGAACGAACGGTCTTGGGATTGCGAAGCAGGTGGTGCACCAGCAGATCGACACCGCCGGAATGATGAATGCCCGCAGCCACCACAAACATGGCAACCACGGTGATCAGACCACTGTTGCTGAACCCGGCGAGCGCCTGGTCCGCGGACACAATCCCGCTGGCACTGAGCACCACGAGCACACCCATCATCACCAGATGGGGCGCAAATCGCCCTGCACTCATCAGTATCAACGCGGTGCCTGCGAGGCCCAGCGCAAACCAGCCCTGCCAGTCCATCAACGGTTCTTCCCGATCAGAAAACTGGCAGGATAACGACTTTGCAGAAGACAGAGAAAGAATAAAGGATGCTTTTTATAGCATCTTATAGAATATTAAACTTCGATGTCCGCCATGTTGCCGTAGGTCTCGAGCCACGCCCTTCGATCGGATGCGCGCTTCTTGCCAAGCAACATGTCCATCCGGCTATCGGTATCATCCCCGTCTTCGATGGTCAGCATGACCAGGCGACGGGTGTCCGGGGCCATGGTGGTCTCACGCAGCTGAAGCGGGTTCATCTCACCCAGACCCTTGAAGCGGGTCACCGAAATCTTGCCCTTGCGCTTCTCCGCGGCAATACGGTCGATAATGCCCTGCTTTTCATGTTCATCCAGGGCGTAGAAGGTTTCCTTGCCCAGATCTACCCGATACAGCGGCGGCATGGCAACGAACACATGGCCGGCGGCAACCACAGGGCGGAAGTGTTTGACGAACAACGCGCACAGCAGCGTGGCAATGTGAAGGCCATCCGAGTCCGCATCAGCAAGGATGCAGATCTTGTTGTACCGAAGGCCATCCAGCTGGTCAGAACCGGGATCTACACCAATCGCAACGGCAATATCGTGAACTTCCTGGGACGCCAGGATCTCGCCCGAATCAACCTCCCAGGTATTGAGGATTTTCCCCCGAAGCGGCATCACCGCCTGGAACTCCCGGTCCCGGGCCTGCTTGGCGGAACCGCCTGCAGAATCACCTTCTACCAGGAACAGCTCGGACCGGGCGGTATCCCCACCGGAACAGTCCGCCAGCTTACCCGGGAGTGCGGGGCCCGAGGTGACTTTCTTGCGGGCCACCTTTTTGCTGGCTCGCAGCCGACGCTGGGCATTGCTGATGAAGAGCTCAGCTAGTGCTTCTGCCACATCGGTGTGCTGGTTGAGCCAAAGGCTGAAGGCATCCTTGACCACGCCGGAGATGAAGGCCGCGGCCTCACGGGAAGACAGACGCTCTTTGGTCTGCCCTGAGAACTGGGGCTCCTGCATCTTGAAGGACAGGACATAGGCTGCCCGTTCCCAGATATCTTCCGGAGAGAGCTTCACGCCACGGGGTAGCAGGTTGCGGAACTCGCAGAACTCGCGCATGGCTTCAAGCAGGCCGGTACGCAGCCCGTTCACATGGGTGCCGCCCTGGGCCGTGGGAATCAGGTTTACGTAGCTTTCCATGATCGCTTCGCCGCCCTCGGGCAGCCACTGGATGGCCCAGTCCACCGCTTCCTTGTTTCCGGAAAAGCTGCCGGTAAACGGCTCAAGCGGCACAACCTCGATATCGGCCAGGGCCGTGCGCAGGTAGTCCCGCAACCCGTCCTCGTAAAACCATTCGTCTTTTTCGCCGGTTTTTTCCTGGAGGAAGGTAACCGTGAGGCCCGGACACAGAACCGCCTTTGCCCTCAGGTTATGGCGCAGCCGGCTAACAGAAAAATTGGGGCTGTCGAAATAGGTTACGTCGGGCTTGAACTTCAGACGGGTACCTGTGTTGCGCTTGCCCACGGTATCGATCACTTCAAGCTCGGACGCTTTGTCGCCATTGGCGAACGTCATCCGGTGCAATTGGCCATCGCGCTTGATGGTTACTTCCAGATGGGTGGACAGTGCGTTGACTACGGATACACCGACACCGTGGAGACCACCGGAAAAGTTGTAGTTGCCCTGAGAGAATTTGCCGCCGGCGTGCAGGCGGGTAAGGATCAGTTCAACGCCAGGCAGGCCTTCCTCTTTGTGCAAATCCACGGGCATGCCGCGGCCGTCATCTTCAACGCTCAGCGAGCCATCGCTGTACAACACCACGTCGATGCGTTTGGCGTGCCCTGCCAGCGCCTCATCCACACTGTTGTCGATAACTTCCTGCGCCAGGTGATTGGGCCGACTGGTGTCTGTATACATCCCCGGCCGCTTGCGCACCGGGTCCAGGCCGCTCAGTACTTCAATAGCATCGGCGTTATATTGTTGCTGGCTCATGGGCAGGAACTGACTCCGCGATTGATATGAAAAGCTGAGCCATAGCTTAGGGATTCGTGAGGAAAGATCAACGGTTGTTTTCGGCGCGGGTGATCTGGATATCATCCCAGCCTTCAGCGGTCACCGCGATGACCGCGCAGGGGGTGGTGAGCGCCTGTGTGACGATGGTGCCAGGGGCGGGTTCAGCCACTCTGACCCTCAGCTCCAGGGTTCCGCCACGGATCTCAGAGAAGTCAAGGGTGACACTGTAGCCGCCGGTTGGCTTCTGGCCAATTGAAGCAAGCACAATATGCTCACGCTGATAATCAATTCCCTTCATTGACTCTAATGAAAGATTTCTCATGGGCATCGTTTCCAGACGTCGCAACTCTTTCAGGCTCTCGATATGTATGGATCCGGGAGCAACTAAGCCGCAATGCGCTGACTGTGTTATTTGTCTCGCTAGGGGAGCACCGGTTTCAGTCTCAGTTTGACTGACAGAACACCCGGACGCTAAAACACCCAAAACAATTAAACAGACCTTAGGCAGGTGCGTCGAGAACATCAATTCCGCAAAACCCTTTTAGCATTTGATTGACTACCAGATTGTTCTGGTAGTAGTTGGTAACCCCTAAAATTTGGCCTCGGCAGCAGGTCCGATGAACCCACGGATAAGGCGGGCCTTGAGTAACTAGTGGTCATGCGAATACCGGTAATAGACCCGCCCTCAATCACTTCAATTTCCTGGCGCAAACCGGAAACAGGGTATTCGGCGCAGGCTTCTCCTGCGTGGCAGATCAGGCCATCGTTATCAAGATCCGTCCCTGCCACTAAGACATAACTCCCAGGTGGCACTTCGTTCCGGAGCAAAGGGGCTAAACCATCATCCGGAACAAATTCGAACGTGTATTGGCCATCGCTCACAGTGGCGACAGTCTGCCCGACCGTCACATATAAGCCAGTCTGGGGATCAGGTTCAGGCTCAACCAACAACACGAAATGCCGACCTGCGTCTCGGGCTTGCTGATCAGTGATCCTTTGACCTATCACGGGCACTGTCAATCGTGCTTGAATTTCAGTCCTCGAATCATATGTGATTTCCAGATTACCCCGAGAGGAAACTCCAGGGTCAAGTTTGTCCGGATCCAGAACAAGTTCTACTTGAGCAACCTGGTTCGCCTCTATCTCCAATGGTAAGGATGCAGAAGTTAGCGAAGCAGTAAACCAGTCCTGGGAAGCAGATACATCGGTTATTGTTACCGAGTAATTGCCCAACGGAGACAAATCAATTGAATCGTTTGCAGCAAGCCCGGATTCCGAGGACAAATTTACGATGGCCGGAGAGGAAGTAAGTAGTTCCGGCGGATTTCCAGAAAGCACCGCTTGAACTGCCTTGCCACCATCAAGTACACCATAGCCCAACTGGTCGGTTCGTTCACAGCCCGATTCGCAGGGCCGCTCGGTTAATGCCCCACTTCGCAAATATCCCTCAACCGCAGAGGAATCAAGGGCTGCATTGGCTTCTTTCATAAGTGCCAGTACACCTGAGAAGTGCGGAGCGGCCATAGACGTCCCTTGTAATCCCCGGTAGACAGGCTGAAGCTGGCCATCGACGATGGCCGCACTTGTGCTGCTGACTAAGTCACCCCTTCCATCACCATTCCCGTCGCGGCTGGCGTCTCCGCCTGGAGCTGCCAGATCAATCGTACTACCAAAATTAGAATACGATGCGGGTACTCCAGCACCATCCACAGCGCTGACCGAGAATACATTCTCGAGTGCCGCGGGACAGGAGGGTTCGCTTGTAGCGGAATTACCTGCGGCAGCCACATACAAGATTCCTCTCCCTACGCCTTCGTCAATTAGCTGCTGCAGCGTCACAGCTACGCCAGGGTCACCACAAGGCAATCCCCCCAGGCTCAGATTAACGATGTCTGCTGAAGACCTATTTTGATCCCCTAGTACCCACTGCATCCCCTCAAGGAGGTCACTGAGCGTTCCAGTCCCGCCCTCACCCAAAACCCGCACAGGCATCAGCCTCGATCCAAAAGCAACGCCCGCGCCACCGCTGCCATTAACTGCAGCAGCCACAGTGCCTGACACATGGGTACCATGATAAACACTGCCACCTACCGAATTGCCTGGGTCAGCTGGAAGCTCATCTCCGTCCACAGCATCAAAACCAGCGATAACATTGCTCGCAAGATCCGGATGCCACTGACCTCCGTCCTGAAACAAACCAGTATCCAAAACAGCGACGCTGACACCATTCCCACCACCGGGCGCCAGTTGCCACGCAACCGGCCCGTTGATCAGGCTGTAATGCCACTGCTGAGCCAGCACTCCACTTGTATAGAAAGGCTCGTCCACCGGCGTCAGCATGGCCCGAGTCCTGTAATTGGGTGATGCATGCCGAATGGAGGGGTCAGCCCGCAGACTTTGAATCCAGGCAAGCGTCTGATCTGCTTCGTTTACGTGACTCAACGCAGCAAAGCCGGCCGGTCTGCGAACTTTCCAGATTCCCGGAGCAATCTGTAGGCCCGCCTCGGTCATTGAAGTGCGAGGGAGACTGTTCTTCTGCGCACCAGGACCAGACAAAGAAATAATCGCTTCGTTCTCTACGAATTCGTGTTTTGACCAGTCATAGCTTGTTATGTTTGATGCTTCAGCTCTCGATGAGGAGAGGATATACAGCATGGGCGAGGAGCCAAGAGCTGTTACAGTTATTCCGTAGTCGCCCACTTGCTGACTTTCGATAGCTACACTGACTGCTGCGCCGTTACCCGGTGCAATAGCTTGCCCGACAGTAGTACCGTCAGGAGCCTCTACGGTGAGTAGCAAATCAGATGCTGTTCCAAGCCTTGTTGTGAAGCTCTGGAGAGTGAGTTCCAAACCCGCCTGCAACGATGCCACATAACGATCATCAGCATCGGGAAAATACTCGAACAGATCAGTCTGTGACTCCAGAAGAGGATACGGCCTTGGTTGAACAGTGTCGCTGACATAGCCAGCGAGCACGAACTCCGGAGGAAGTTCTTGAATGGTAGTTAGGGGAGCTCTCCCAGTGAGTGCATCCGCATTATCTGCATCAACCCGTGTGCCCGCCTCAATATCAATGGTTCCAGCCACGGCAATGGGCTGTGTAGCTTCTCCATTACCGGAGCCACCTCCCCCGCAACCCACAAAGGAAAACAGTGTTAGGAAAAGCGAGAACAATTTAAGGTGGGCAAGCGAATTCATAGGTCAGGCCACTGGCAACAGATCGATTTTAGTTCATAGGGTATACCAAACACGCATCTTGCACGTGTTCGGTTTCGTTCAAACTACGTTTCCTCTTGTATTCCAGATGCAAAAAAGCCGCCCGAAGTTTCCCTCAGGCGGCCCTCTTTATCGCACTTCAACATTACAACGCGTAGAACAGCATCGGCACAAAGGCAACGAACAACAGTGTGGGGCCCATCACGGCCAGGGGCAGCAGCAGCCGCTCATAGCGATGCCAGAAGGAACCTGTGCGCTCTGCCGCCAGCACTTCGGTCTCGCCCACCACCTGTCGGGTGAGCAGGTGGTTCAGCGCCACTGGCGGGCTCAGGTAACCGAGCTCGAATGCCACCAGGCACACAATCCAGAAGTGCAGCGGATCAATACCCAGCTGGATCGCCGGCTGGGCAATGGTCGCCGACACCAGGATTACCGCGCCAAACGGGTCCATGACCATGCCTATAACTGTGAGCATCACGACGATCACCAGCATGGCGATCCAGGGACTGGTCAGGTCCTCCGGGAAGAGCGCGTGAACGATATCGGAGCGCTCCAGGATTCCCCCCAGGCAGATGGAAAACCCGATCAACGCCAGCAGCGCGCCAATGTGCACTGCCGAATCGCTGGCAGCGGCCGAGCTGCGTGCCCAGAACACCTGGGAACGGGTCTGGCCCTGCTCACCACGACTCCGGCCGGAATCCAGCAACACCAGCGCGAGCATTACCAGGGGCAGGATCAAAGGAGCGCTGTACTCGTTGAACTTCAAGCCGAGAACAACCCAGATCGACAGGATGACCAGAGCTGCCACGGCCACATAAGGCAGCAGGGCCCGGCTTTCCGAGAGAGCCGCACGGAAAGCGCCGGGCGCCGGACGAGGCTTCCAGTTTCCCTGGGTCTTGCAGACAATCAGTGAAAACAGCGTTGCCGACATGATAAAGACCCAGAAACCCCAGCTGTACATCTCAGTGGTTGTCACTTCCTTATTGAGAGCCGCCACAACAACGATCAGCAGGCACGGGTTGAGCACCACGCCGAGGCTTCCGGACATGGCAGTCGTTGCCAGGGAAAGCTGCCGCCCTGCCCCGGCTCGGCGCAGCTCGTCATACACAACACCACCCACGGCCAGGATGAAAATGCCCGATGCGCCGGTGAACGCTGTCGGAAACGCCGTTGCGAAGATAATCACCGAAGCCAGCATCGGCGCTGGCAGATTAAAAGGTTTGATGAGATTGAGCAGGAGCTCGGGAATTCTGGTCTGCTTCAGCATCATGCCCACCAGCACGTAAAGTCCGATATTGATGAACATGGATGACAGGTTGGACATCATTCCAAAGTAGATCGCCAGGCCCGAGGCATACCCGTCTACCAGGAAGAAATAACTTATGGCGATCAGGCCCATGGCACAGTACAGAGGAATCACCAGACCGGACGAAGCGGAAAGACCGCCGGGGCGGATACGTTCCGGAACGTTCAGGAAACGCACTGCATTGATCACTATAAAGAGGCCGAAGACCCCGCCCCAGGCATATTGAAGGCTCATCGTACCCTCCGAACCCGGCGACGTGGCCAGCTTGCCCAGGTAAGCATTCAGCGACAGCACCATCAGACCATTAACCACAAACTGCACACCCTGGCTCAGCCGCCATTCAGCTCGATTGCGGGGCAGGCGCAACGCTATGTGGTCCGTGTCCAGCGCAGCGATTGCCGCAGCCATCGCGAACATCGCAATGAACAGGTACTTGGTCAGCTCAATGTTCTCGAGCAGGAAGTCCGCAAGTCCCTGCTCTACCGTCTTGAACGCCCCTAGGGCTGGCGTAGCGTGGGCCAGGTTCTGTTCATAGACGTCGTATTGCTGCTGGCAGAGTTCCAGATTGCTCTGTAGCGATTTGCGGATGGCATCGGGATTGGGCGGTGAGCTGAACAGGTCATCGGGGTCGGGCTTGTAATTGGCCACCCGGCGAGCCACTTCGGCATCAACATCCATTTCCAACTGACAGGACGGCTCTGTCGCCTCGGGATTCAGCAGATAATAGTTCGGCCAGGTCTGTTCTCCGACCCAGAGCAACCGGGAATGGAGCGAGTTGCCCATCCCCAGCAGCAGGGTAAACAGCAGGAGAAGCAGCAGAACCGCCCCGTAAATGCGATGTACGGGGTAGAGGGTCCGTGCTGCCGGAGCGGTAATTGCTCGCCAGTTCATGATGGTTCCGCCCCGTTATTCGCGGTTGTCCGCGGTGCACTCGGCTGCAGCAGGGTTACTTGCACAGCGGATCTTGCTGAGCAGCCCCATCATTTTCGGGTGATACACATCCGGCGCCCCGTTCAGGCCATCGCGCATCTCGATCCGGTTCTCCCGGAACATCTCCTGATAGCCGCGGATGTCTTTTTCAGGAATGCGCACCCATTTTTCTTCGGGAATGGCTGCTTCCTGGCCTTCAATCAGCCCCATGGCCTGAGGAAACATATTCCAGGCAACTTCACGGGCTTTCTGGGCTGTGTCGTCGTCCAGCACGTCATCACGGGCAACCATCTGAAGCGTCAGCTGTGCCAGCGGATAGTCCACAACCCCACCGCTTTCGCCGATGCCCTTATAGAGTTCCAGAGCTTCGTAAGCAAAGGCCGGTGCATAGGCGGTATCCACCGAACCGTTGTTAAATTTGCCGGCGAAGTTGGTGATGTCAGAGGGCACGACCGTGGCCTTGACGAAGTTCACCATGTGAATCGCGTCTTTCTGATAGTCGAGGGTTGCCATTCGCTTGCCCGCCAGCTCGCCGGCAGTATCAATACTGCGATCATTTACAAACAGGTAACCGGCACCCACCGGTATGATGCCGAGCACTTCGTAACCGTTATCCTTCATCAATGGCGCGGCTTTCGGCTGCGCCAGCGTGGCCAACAAGGTTTTCAGGTTGTCGTAGGTGGGCAGCGCTCCCACAGCGCTGATGCTGCCCGTGAACTTGTTGAATGGACGAATCCGGATGTCTGTGGCGGCAACGGCATCGCATTGTCCGGCGTTAAAATCACCGATCGCCACGCCCTCATCGGTGTAGGGTTTCAGCTCGAAATCCACGCCGTGGCCCTTCATCTCTAGCGCATAGTCTTTGACGAAGTTGTAGAAGTCGCCATTGGCGCCGATTACATCGAACACGCACATGGAAACAGACTGTGCCGATGCCAGCGGAGCGGCGGCCACAAGGGCCATGGCAGCGAGGGATTTGCGGATCATATCGACCTCCGGGTCATTCTTGTGTTTGTCAGTTTTCAGAGGATGTCGGCAACCTGCCTTAGAGCAGGTCGTCCAGATTCATGGTTTCGACGTTGTCGGTTTGCCGCTCAGGGCTCATCCTGCCGAAGAAGGATTGCGGCGTCCGGTAGCCGTAATTGGCGGTCCAGTGTTTGTCAGAAGAGAAGCGCACCACGCCCGCCGCGACTTCATCCACCAGACGATACTCGTCCCAGACCTCCATAGTTGCATCGGCCGCGGCGAAACTGGCGATGGCTTGCTCAAGCTTTTCCGGGCGACCAAAGGTTTCGGCGGCGACCGCTTGAAGCGCGTGCGGAACCCGCATGCCTTTCTCAACCCCCAGTTCCCAGCTGTGCTCAAGCACCTGCCAGGGGTCCGGCGCCAGAGCCGGACGGGTGTCGGGCAGCAGCAGCCAGACCAGGGCCCGGATGGCGTTTGGCATACCACCCCACTTTTCATTGTCCAGACAGGTAGCGGCACGCTCGGCCTGGGGAGCGATATTCCTGGGGACTCCGGCCATGGCGCCGGAATTGGCATCGTTTACGATTGCCTGCATACCGGTCAGCAAGCCCAGCAGGAAGGTGATTTCGTCCTGTTCGGTGAACAGAAAGGGGCACTCGAGGGGTTCAGCAGCGGGATCGAACTCGTAGGCGGCCATTGCTCGCTTAAAGGAGGCATACCGACGTTTCGCGGTCAGCGCATTCAATCGCTTTGCCACTTCCCTGGCGTCCTTTGCCGCTTCCACATCTCCCTCATAATCCGCTCTGAGATAGGCGAGCTCAGCCTCCCAGGCCTTGTACTCCGCACAATTGCCTGCCAGAAGCATCAACAGGGAGCCGGTGGTGTCAGGTGCATCGGTGACCCGCGAGAAGGAATAGAGCAGCGGATCCACGCCCTCGCCCAGCGCACACGCCATCTGGGTGTCGGACATCTGCAACACGTAGGGCGTGGCTTCGCCCTCCGAATAATTGGAGAGCACAACGCCGGTGGTGGTGTAGATGGGGTTGGCCGAGCAACCTGTGAGTATGGCAACGGCTGCCAGCGAGAGAGCCTTGAGGCGAGCCGCAAAGACATGCGGTCCGAGCTTTGCCAGAGAGGAGATCATATTTCACCCTGCATCACGTTGTTTTTGTTTGCCCGATCTGAACTCGGTTTTTGTCAACGGGTGCAAGAATGCGGTGAAAACTGTCCTACAAAAATGGCTCGAATGCCGATTTTGTTATGCCGATCGGGCCAATGGCCCGGAAGGAAAGGAATTTGCCAGAATATTATTGATATAAAACAATGACTTTTGAAAACGCCAATCCGCTTACAGAGCCATCATTGCCATTACCTGATCGGTCAGGCCATCCAGTGTCAGCCCTCCCCGCTCCGGTTTGTACCAGGTTACGGTCCAGCTGAGAGCGCCGGTCAACATCCTTCGAACAACGAAGGGATCCGCCTCCAGCGCGCCCTCGCGCTTCAATGATTCCAGCACATCCAGCCACAGCTTCTCGTAGATGTCCCGAAGTTCCAGCACTTCGCCCTGGGACGGGGCCGACAGACTCCGCCATTCAAATACCAGGACCGCCATCGCTTCGCCGGTCTGGCCATTGATAGATTCAAGTTCCGCGCGGATCAGTCCACGAAGCTTCTGCCTGCTGGTATCGGCGGCCTCCAGAGCCGCCTGCATGAGCGCGGTGTTCAGCCGGATGGTTTCTACCATCACTGCCTTGAGGATCTCTTCCTTGGTTCGAAAGTGGTGGAACAGGCTGCCGGACTGAATACCCACGGCAGCGGCAAGGTCACGAACTGTAGTGCGCTCGTAGCCTTTTTCCCGGAACAGCCGAGCCGCCTCAGTGAGCAGACGGCCGCGAGCGCCTTCGGGGTCTGACACAAGGTTTTCTGCGATCAGGGACTGGAGGATCTGGTTCTGGCTCACTACGGCTACCCGGTTGGCATAAGAGGCCTTTAATTCTACCTGAAACATGCCTGTTTACAAACCAAGCGCTTGCTTGGTATTGTCATCTCCACCGTGTGGCAAAACCGCCACCGCTCCCATTTTCAATCAGCAATCATTTACAGGGCACAGGAAGATGGCTGAATCCCCCAACACTGTTCGCATCGGATGCTCCGCCGCCTTCTGGGGCGACACGGAAACGGCTGCCGCGCAGCTGGTCCACAAGGGCAATATCGACTATCTGGTAGCCGATTATCTGGCCGAAATCACCATGTCGATCATGGCGGGCCAGAAAATGAAGGACCCATCCCAGGGGTATGCGCGGGATTTCGTACAGACGGTCATGGGCCCCTTGCTCGGTGACATCAAGGAAAAGGGCATTCGGGTGCTGGCCAACGCCGGCGGCGTCAACCCGGTGGCCTGTCGTGACGCCCTTCAGGCTCTCTGTGAAAAAGCCGGCGTGGACATGAAGATCGCCCTGGTTCTGGGCGACGACCTTCTGATGAAAAAGAAAAATCTCGCAGATATGGGCGTCAAGGAGATGGGTTCCGGCCAACCGATGCCCGCAATGATGGTCAGCCTGAATGCCTATCTGGGAGCGCCAGGTCTGGTTGCGGCTCTGGAACAGGGCGCGGACATCGTTATTACCGGCCGGGTGGCAGACAGTGCCCTGGTATTGGCACCGCTGGTGCACGAGTTCGGCTGGAGCTGGCAAGACTACGACAAACTGGCGCAGGGCAGCCTGGCCGGGCATCTGCTCGAGTGCGGTGCCCAGGCCACCGGCGGCAACTTCACCGACTGGGAAGCGGTAGCTGGCGGCTACGCCAACATGGGATTCCCGATAGCCGAAGTGAGTGCCAACGGCGACTTTTTTATCACCAAGCCCGAAGACACCGGCGGGCTGGTTAGTCGTGGCACAGTTGCGGAACAGCTGGTCTACGAAATCGGTGACCCAAGGGCCTACCTGCTGCCTGACGTTACCTGCGATTTCACAGGTGTAGAGCTGGAGGAAACCGGTAAAGACCGTGTACAGGTGCGGGGCGCACGGGGGCTACCACCCACCGACAGTTACAAGGTATCGGGCACCTGGCCGGATGGTTTCAAGTGCACGGTTACCTTCCTGCTGGCAGGCATGAATGCCAGGGCCAAGGCCCAGACTGTCGCACAGGCCATTCTGGCCAAGACCTCACGCATGTTCAGCGAACGTGGCCTGCCTGATTACAGCGAAACCAGTATTGAGCTTCTGGGTACGGAAACGACCTACGGTGCTCATGGCCGTGGCGAGGATTGCCGCGAAGTAGTGGTCAAGATCAGCACCGCCCATCCCAAGAAAGAGGCCCTTGTACTGTTTTCCCGCGAGATTGCCCAGGCAGCCACGGGGATGGCACCGGGAATCACCGGGATTGTGGGTGGCCGGCCGACCGTGTGGCCGAAGATCCGGTTGTATTCATGCCTGGTGCCGAAAACGGAAGTTGATGTGTCCGTGGATCTGGGCGGCGAGCGGCAAACCGTTGGAGTCGAAACCAGCGGCGGTTTCGATAACAGCGACCTCCAGCCCCAGTCGTTCACACACGAGACAGACGAAACGGACACCACTGTGCCGCTGGTGAAGCTTGCCTGGGCCCGCAGCGGTGACAAGGGCGACCACACCAACATTGGCGTGATCGCCCGCAAACCGGAATTTCTGCCGTTCATTGAAACCGCGCTGACGGAAGCGGCGGTTGCGGACTGGATGGCCCATACCCTGAATCCGGAAACCGGCCGGGTGACCCGCTGGGCCATGCCCGGGCTGAAGGCCATCAATTTCCTGCTGGAGCACAGCCTTGGCGGCGGTGGCGTGGCCAGCCTGCGGATTGATCCACAAGGGAAGGCGTTTGCGCAGCAGCTATTGGAGTTTCCGGTGCCTGTTCCTTCTGGTCTGGTTAAAGATTGATTTATTGGTGCATGCACTCTGGTTGATAGCGCGTTCCGGGACACGCCGTGAATACATCCATGTAGGCTTGATCGCAGCATCCTTGCTGCTCACAGTCCCGAAACGCGCTACCAACCAGAGCGCCCGAACTTTGAAAGGGTCTTCGTTACTATGAGCTATCAGTCTGTGTTTCATCCCGACTTGTTTAAGGGCCAGGTGTATATTGTTACCGGCGGCGGTTCTGGTATTGGCCGGTGTACGGCCCATGAACTCGCTGCCCTGGGCGCACGGGTTGCCCTGGTCGGCCGCAAGGCCGAGAAAGTGGAATCTGTGAAAGCAGAGATCACCGAGGACGGCGGCATTGCGTCCGCCCATGTCTGTGATATCCGTGAAGAGGACTCGGTCAAGGCCACGGTGAAGGCGATCATTGCCGAACACGGAGGCCTGAATGGTTTGGTGAACAATGCCGGCGGGCAGTTCCAGGCGCCGCTGACCGGGATCAACCAGAAGGGCTGGGAGACGGTGGTTCGAACCAATCTGACCGGCGGCTTCCTGATGGCACGGGAATCCTACACCCAGGCGCTGTCAAAAACCGGGGGCGCTATTGTAAATATCGTGGCCGATATGTGGGGTGGTATGCCCGGCATGGGACACTCCGGCGCCGCCAGGGCCGGCATGGTGAACTTTACCCAGACAGCCGCCGTTGAGTGGGGCGCGTCCGGGGTTCGTGTAAACGCAGTCGCTCCGGGCTGGATTGCCTCCAGTGGCATGGATAACTACCCCGAACACATGAAGCAGTGGATTCGCAGCCTTGGTGATAACGTCCCGATCAAACGCATGGGCACCGAATCCGAAGTCAGCTCGGCCATCTGTTTTTTACTCAGCCCTGGCGCAGCGTTTATCAGCGGGGATTGTCTGCGGATCGACGGCGGTGCGTCACAGGGAGGTCGGGTCTGGCCGCTACCGAAAGCCAAGAACAACGAACCCTACAACGGCTTTCACCGGGCCATCACCCCGAAAGTTCTGAGCGACGACTGAGGAGCCGACCATGCAGGTACTTGAATCCACGGTAAGCTCCACGTCCGAGGACTTCCGCACCAACGCCGAAGCCATGGACGCCCACATCACCACGTTCCGGGACGTTGAGCAAAAGGTTCTGGATTTGGCGGAAGCCGCCCGGGAGAAGTTCATCAAACGGGGCAAGCTGCTCCCGAGGGACCGTATTAACCGGTTGCTGGACCGCGGCACGCCCTTTCTGGAACTCTGCTCCCTGGCAGGCTACAAGATGCACGACGACAAGGACGGCAGCCTCGCCGGCGGCGGGATCATCGCCGGTATCGGTTATGTGAGCGGCATCCGCTGTCTGGTGGTGGCCAGCAACAGCGCCATCAAAGGCGGCACCATTACCCCTGCCGGCCTGGACAAGACGCTGCGCCTGCAGCAGATCGCCATGGAAAACAAGCTGCCGGTGGTATCCCTTTCCGAGAGCGGCGGCGCCAACCTGAACTACGCCACTGATATTTTCGTGCTCGGCGCCCGGGGCTTTGCCAATCAGGCGCGGATGTCGGCTGCGGGCATTCCCCAGGTCACCGTAGTTCACGGCAATGCCACTGCCGGCGGCGCCTACCAGCCGGGTCTGTCCGACTACGTGATCGTGGTGCGCGAACAAGCCAAGATGTTCCTGGCCGGCCCACCACTGCTGAAGGCAGCAACCGGCGAAGTTGCCACCGATGAGGAACTTGGCGGCGCGGAGATGCATGCGACCGTGGCAGGAACGGCAGAGTACCTGGCCGAAGACGACGCCGACGGCATCCGCCAGGCCAGAAACATCCTCGAAGCCCTGCCCTGGAACGAGCAGCTGCCACCCCGGCGCGAACTTCAATGGGAGGAACCGCTCTACCCGGCCGAGGAGCTGTTGGGTGTCATCCCGGCGGATTCCAAAAAGCCCTACGATGTGCGCGAAATCCTCTCCCGCATTGCCGACGGTTCAAAGTTCATGGACTTCAAGAACGAGTTCGACGACCAGACCGTCTGCGGCACCATCCGAATTGAAGGTCATTCAGTCGGCATCATCGGCAACAACGGCCCGATCACCCCGGCTGGATCCGCCAAGGCCGCCCAGTTCATCCAGCTCTGCGACCAGGCCGGAACGCCCCTTTTGTTCCTGCATAACACCACCGGTTTCATGGTGGGTACTCACTCAGAGCAGAACGGCATCATCAAACACGGCTCGAAAATGATCCAGGCTGTGGCCAACTGTCGGGTGCCAAAGGTCGCAATTGTCATCGGCGGTTCCTATGGTGCAGGTAACTATGCCATGTGCGGCCGTGGCCTGGATCCGAGGTTCATCTTTGCCTGGCCCAACAGCCGAACCGCAGTTATGGGGCCGGCGCAGGCAGGAAAGGTGATGCGTATCGTGGCTGAAGACAAGCAGCGCCGCGGCGGCATGGAGCCGGATCCGAAGACACTGGATTTTCTGGAGCAGGCCACGGCGAAGAAACTGGAGGAAGGCTCAACGGCGCTGTTCGGAACGGCCAGATTGTGGGATGACGGGTTGATTGACCCGCGGGATACGCGGCGCGTTCTGGCCCTAGTTCTGGACGTTTGCCGGGAAGCCGAGGCTCGGCAGTTGCGGCCCAATACCTTTGGTGTGGCCCGCCTTTAGGCTTTCTGGGTTTGGTGGGGCCCGCCTATTGGTCTTCGGAATGAGCTGCAGGAACCGATTGGGCCCCTCTGTCCAAAAAACGCTACGAGCACATCCATGTGCGCTTGGCGCCGGCCATCCTTGGCCGTCGACATTTTTGGACAGAGGGGCCCAACCGATTCTTCAGGATTCGGAGTTAACGCCTTCAGTGAGAGCGCTTTTCAGAAGTATGCGAGAAACAAACGTAGGTCGGATTAGCCAAAGGCGTAATCCGACAAAAAAAGCCAGGCCACCCCGCCAATCTGTCGGGTTACGCCTTTGGCTAACCCGACCTACAAAAACAACAAAACTGCCAGCAGGCAGCAAACAGTTTGCAAACATAAGCGGCTGTGTGGGATCGGTTTCAGAAAATGTCGGCGGCCATGGATGGCCGACGCCAAGCGCACATGGATGTGCTCGTAGCGGTTTTCTGAAACCGATCCCACACAGCCGCGTCCCAAGCTAAAGAACGTGCACCAACACCGAGAAGGCACGGACTCTCTACCAGCAGGAGAACAGGAACGTGAAATTCACAGCCGAACACGAAGCCCTTCGAAAAACCGTCCGCGATTTCGTCGAGAAGGAAATCAATCCCCACTGCGACGAATGGGAAGCCGCCGGGGAATTCCCGATTCATGAACTGTTCAAAAAGCTCGGAAACCTCGGCATCCTGGGTATCCAGAAGCCCGAAGAATACGGCGGTATGGGGCTGGATTACAGCTACAACCTCGTGGCTGCGGAAGAGCTTGGCATGGCCCATTGTGGTGGTGTGCCGCTGGCCATCGGGGTTCAGACCGATATGTGTACCCCGGCCATTTCCCGGTTTGGATCTGATGAACTGAAACGCAGTTTCCTCGCGCCGGCCATTGCCGGCGACATGGTGGGATGTATTGGCGTCAGTGAAGTTGGCGCAGGTTCTGATGTAGCGGGAATGAAAACCACTGCCAAGAAAGACGGCGACGACTACATCATCAACGGCTCCAAGATGTGGATTACCAACAGCCCCAAATCCGACTTCATCTGCTTGCTGGCCAACACCTCGGACGACAAGCCCCACAAGAACAAGTCTTTGATCATCGTGCCCACGAAAACGCCGGGCATCTCCTTCAGCCCGCACCTGAACAAGCTCGGCATGCGCTCTTCCGAAACCGCCCAGATCTTTTTTGACGACGTCCGTGTGCCACAGCGCTACCGGATCGGCGCCGAGGGCACCGGTTTCATGATGCAGATGCTGCAGTTCCAGGAGGAGCGAATCTGGGGTGCGGCGAACGTGATCAAGGCGCTGGAAAACTGCATCACCAAGACCATCGAGTACTGTCGCGAGCGGAAGACCTTCGGCCAGCCGCTGATCGACAACCAGGTAATCCACTTCCGCCTGGCCGAACTGCAAACCGAAGTCGAGGCCCTGCGCGCCCTCACCTACCAGGCCTGCGAGCTGCACGTTGAAGGCAAGGATGTCACCCGCCTGGCCTCCATGGCCAAACTCAAGGCCGGACGTCTTGGGCGTGAGGTTACAGATAGCTGCCTGCAGTACTGGGGCGGTAACGGTTACATGTGGGACAACCCGATTTCCCGGGCACACCGGGATGTTCGACTGGTCTCCATCGGCGGTGGTGCCGACGAAATCATGCTGGGAATTATCTGCAAGATGATGGGCACCCTTCCGGGCAAGAAGCGCGACTAACAAACGGACGGTGGAGTCACTTATGGACCAGGTACCGCATTGCGAAACACTGCTTCTGGAAAAACAGGGCCCAACCCTGTTTATCACCATCAACCGACCGGACGTGCGCAACGCCATGAGCCTCGAGATGGTGGCGGAACTGTCCGCGGTGTTCACCCAGATTGAAAACGACCTGCACATTCGCGCCGTCGTCATCCGGGGCGTCGGTGGGCACTTCTGCGCCGGTGGTGATATCAAAGACATGGCCGGAGCCCGCGGCCAGAAAGCGGTCGAGGGTGAGGCGGACCCGTTCTATCGTCTGAACCGCGCTTTCGGTCAGATGATTCAACAGGTCAACGAATCCTCGAAAGTGGTCATCGCGATCACCGAAGGCGCCGTCATGGGCGGTGGATTCGGTTTGGCCTGCGTTTCCGACGTCGCCATCGCCGGGCCGAGCGCCAAGTTCGGCATGCCGGAAACCTCCCTCGGCGTGATTCCAGCCCAGATTGCGCCGTTTGTGGTTGAACGAATCGGCCTCACTCAGGCCCGGCGGCTGGCCCTGCTCGGTTTGAGAATCGATGCGAACGAAGCATGCAGTCTTGGCATCGTTCACCAGGCGGCTTCTTCAGAGGATGAACTGGAAGAGATGCTGACAAGCGCTCTGGATCGTGTCCGCCACTGCGCACCGGTTGCCACGGCAGAAACCAAAGCGTTGCTACACAGGGTTGGCCATGAACCCATGAGCGGTTTGCTGGACAGCGCGGCTGAAAAATTTGCGGAAGCCATCCGGGGAAGCGAAGGAACGGAGGGCACCATGGCCTTCATGCAAAAACGTCCACCAGCCTGGGCAAGCGAATCGGACTGATGCGGAGCGAGGGTGAGTGCCGTCTGGCTTCCAGAAAATGTCGGCGGCCATGGATGGCCGACGCCAAGCGCACATGGATGTGCTCGTAGCGGTTTTCTGGAAGCCAGACGGCACTCAGCCTCGCGGCTTACTCCAAAGGAGAGAACAAGAACATGTTAAAGAAACTACTAGTAGCCAACCGCGGCGAAATCGCAGTCCGCGTCATCCGCACCGCGAAAGCCCTTGGTTACCGCACCGTAGCTGTCTACTCCGAGGCCGACGCCAGGGCCATGCACGTGGAACTGGCCGACGAGGCCGTCTGCATTGGCCCGGCACAGGTATCCGCCTCCTACCTGAACAGCGATGCAATTCTTGAAGCCGCCCGCAAAACCGGCGCCGACTGCATCCACCCGGGTTACGGCTTCCTCTCCGAGAATGCCGCCTTCGCCAACGCCTGCAAAGACGCCGGCCTGGTGTTTGTTGGCCCTCCCGCCTCGGCCATCGAACTCATGGGCAGCAAGCGCCGATCCAAAATCGCCATGCAGGAGGCCGGCGTGCCAGTGGTGCCTGGCTATGAAGGCGACAACGCCAACGACGACGAACTGATCACCGCCGCCAAAGACATCGGCTACCCCCTCATGATCAAAGCCTCTGCCGGCGGTGGTGGCCGCGGCATGCGCCTGGTTGAGAGTGAATCCGAACTGGCCGACAACATCAAACGGGCCCGTTCCGAATCAAAACAGGCCTTCGGCGACGACGAACTGATCCTGGAAAAAGCCGTGATTGAGCCCCGCCACGTGGAAATCCAGGTGTTTGCGGATCGCCACGGCAATGCGGTCTACCTCGGCGAACGGGACTGCTCAGTACAGCGCCGACACCAGAAAGTAGTGGAAGAAGCACCCTCCCCCTTTGTCACGCCGGAACTACGACAGGCCATGGGTGAGGCTGCAGTCAAAGCGGCTCTGGCCTGCAACTACGAAGGCGCCGGCACCGTCGAGTTCCTGGTCGACAAGCACCGAAACTTCTACTTTCTGGAAATGAACACCCGCCTGCAGGTAGAGCATCCGGTCACCGAACTCATTACCGGCCAGGACTTGGTCGCCTGGCAGCTCAACGTGGCTGAGGGACGCCCGCTGCCGCTCGGCCAGGACGATATTCACCTGAATGGCCATGCCATTGAGGTTCGACTCTATGCAGAAGACCCTGCCCACGGATTCACACCCCAGACCGGACCGCTATACGCCTTTGAACCAGCCGAAGGCGAAGGTTTAAGGTTTGATACCGGGGTACGATCTGGAGATGCTATCACTCCCCACTACGACCCGATGCTGGCAAAAGTAATTGCCTGGGGCCAAAACCGGGATGAAGCCCGCCGGCGGCTGATCCGCTCGCTTGAGGACACAACCGTGTTCGGCGTGACCACCAACCGCCATTTCCTGAGCCGGATTATCGCAGACGAGACTTTCGGGGCCGGCGGGGCGACCACGGCCTTCCTGCAGCAGGCCTTCAAGGACGATCCGTCCCTTCAGCCGCAAAACCTGACCATTCGCCAGTTGGCCCTGGCCGCCTGCGTGCTCGACCATGACATTTCGGGCCAGAGCGCCTGGAGCAATGCGCCGGCCACCATGACCCCCATCAAGCTGGAAACCGGCGACACCACTGTCGAGCTACTGGTGACCCGCAGCGGCAGCCGGTTGTCTGTCAGTATGGGCGAAACCCGGCATTCCCTGGTACTTGAGAGCCAGAGGGATGGCCATTTGTGCATTATCGACAGCGGCGTTCGTCAGGCCTGCCAATATCACCGCCAGGGCGATTCCCTATATTTGCAGGCGTTCGGGCAATCCTGGTCGGTGCGCGATGTTACCCACCAACCAGCCAGGACTGCTGGTGGCGCGGGCAGCGGTCGCATCCAGGCGACCATGGATGGTGCCATCATTGATGTGTTAGTTGAAGCTGGTCAGAGCGTTCACCAGGGCGATACGCTGGTGATACTGGAAGCCATGAAGATGGAGCATCCGGTAAAAGCAGACCGCGACGGCAGAGTCGCCGAGATTCTTGCGAGCAAAGGCGACCAGGTAAAACGCAGTCAGTTACTGGTCCAGATAACCGCCAACGAGACGGCCGAACAGGAGAACGAGGCATGAGTACCATGCGTGATCGTACCGTTTTTATCACCGGCGCCAGCCGTGGCATCGGCCGGGCCATCGCCCTCGCCGCCGCCCGTCAGGGCGCCAACGTAGTGATTGCTGCCAAATCAGACACGCCTCATCCGAAGCTGCCAGGCACGATCCATACGGTGGCGGAGGAAGTTCGGGATGCTGGAGGCAAAGCGCTACCGCTGGTTCTGGATGTCCGGGATGAAAAGCAGATCCGCCAGCGCATTGATGAGGCCGGCGAGCATTTTGGCGGAATCGACGCACTGGTAAACAACGCAGGCGCCATTCGGCTAACCGGTGTGGAAAACCTCAAGGTCAGCCGGTACGACCTGATGCATCAGGTCAATGCCCGGGCCGTCATGGCCTGCAGCCAGGCCGCACTGCCCTGGCTGAAACAGTCGGACCGGGCTCACATCCTGAGCCTGTCGCCGCCTCTGAATCTGAATACCCGGTGGTTCGCCCAATACGGCCCCTATACCACCACAAAATACGCCATGACCATGCTGAGCCTGGGCATGGCGGAGGAGTTCAGGCGGTACGGCATTGCGGTTAACACGCTGTGGCCGAAAACGCTGATTGCCACGGCAGCCATCGAATTTGAGGTTGGCGGGCCCCAGATGATGGCCCAGGGCAGGAAGCCGGACATCATGGCCGATGCTGCTGTCAGCATCCTCAACCGGTCGTCTGAGACTATGACTGGTCAGACCCTGATCGACGAGGACCTGCTACGGCAGGACGGTATCACCGACTTCGAGCATTACCGGTATGAGCCGGGCGATAAGCCCCTGATGCCGGACCTGTTTCTGGACTGAACCCGAGGCATGCGTTGTTCCGGGTTCAACGTCCACACAATAAAAGGGACCAATGGAAACACCATGAGCCAAGACAACGTATCCGCACTGGACATTGCCCGCAGCCTGCCCGGAATATTCCGGCGTTTGCCGGCCATAACCCGGGGGCTGTATTACTATGCCCTGAAAAACGAGAACCGTGAGCTTACGCTCGGCACACTCATCGAGAACAACGCCCGGAACCTGGGCAGCCGGCCCGCCATTCTGTTTGAAGACCGCTCGATCACATGGAGCGAATTGAATGGCTGGGCTAACCGCATCGCCCGCTACCTGCAGGACCAGGGGCTTGCCAAAGGGGATGCCATTGCGATCTTCCTTGAAAACCGCCCCGAATTGCTGGCCGTGGTAGCCGGCGCAGCCAAACTCGGGGTCGCCTGCGCCATGCTCAACACCTCCCAGAGAGGCAAGGTACTCGAACACAGCATCAACCTGATCGAGCCCAAAATGGTGGTGGTTGGCGAGGAACTGATCGAAGCGTTCGACGGCATAAAGACAGATCTCAAGACCGCCCATCCCCAGCCATTCCAGTTTCTGGCAGACACCAACACGCTGAACGCCTTTGGGGACGCACCGACCGGTTACGCCAACATGGCCGCGCAGGTCAGCACCTTCAACAGCGACGCCCCGGTTCTGAGCGATGCGCCGAAAATGGGCGATACCGTCATCTACCTGTTCACCTCCGGCACCACCGGCCTGCCCAAGGCCGCCCCGGGCTCACACCGCAAATTTATAATGGCCTACTGCGGGTTTGGCCTGATGTCTCTGGCCATGAAGCCGGAGGACGTTCTTTACTGCACGCTCCCCCTTTATCACGGCACCGCTCTGCTGGTCTGCTGGGGGTCCGTCCTGGCCGGCGGCTCCGCCATTGCCCTGCGCCGCAAGTTCTCCGCCAGCGCCTTCTGGGACGACGTTCGCTATTACCACGCCACCACCTTCGGCTACGTCGGCGAACTCTGCCGCTACCTGCTGAACCAGCCACCCAGCGAACAGGACCGGAACCACAGCCTCACCAAAATGATCGGCAACGGCCTCCGCCCCTCCATCTGGAAGGAATTCAAGCAGCGCTTCGGGATAGAGACAGTCGCAGAGCTCTACGCCTCCAGCGAAGGCAACATCGGCTTCAGCAACTTTTTCAATATGGACAACACCGTGGGCTTTTCCACCGCCCCCTACAAGCTGGTGAAATTCCACGACGGCACACGGGATCCAGTTCGTAACGAAAAAGGCTTCATGCAGGAAGTCGCAAAAGGCGAGCCCGGCCTGTTGATCGGCGAGATCACCAAGAAATGGTCGTTCGAGGGTTACACCCAGAAAGAGGCCACGGAAAAATCGATCCTCCGCAACGCTTTCAAGAAGGGGGACGCCTGGTTCAACACTGGCGATGTCCTGAAGGAAATCGGGTGCGGCCACCTGCAGTTCGTCGACCGTATGGGCGATACCTACCGCTGGAAGGGCGAAAACGTCTCAACGACGGAAGTGGAAAACATCATCGACGGCTCGGGGATGGTCGAGGAAGCCATCGTCTACGGCGTCGAGATCCCCGGCTCCAACGGTAAGGCCGGCATGGTGACCCTGGTTCCCCACAGTAATGGCCAAGAGTTCGATGTGAACAGATTATTCGCCTATCTGCGGGACAATCTGCCGGCCTATGCAGTACCGGTGTTTGTGCGCATCACCCACGCCATCGAGAAAACCGGAACCTTCAAATACCGCAAGGTGGATATCCAGAAGCTGGGCTATTCGCTTAGGGACGGCGAGGAAGTCTATGCCTGGTTGCCCGGGACTGATGGGTATACCCTGCTGACGCCGGAGCTGGTTTCGGAGATTGACTCGGGTTCGGTCCGGTTTTGATGATTGGCCTTTTGTCTGGGCCCTAGCCTTATGGATTAGCGGATTGGTGAGGGTGGGCTATTGCGTTATAGTCTTGATACTCAGAGATACCACTGATTCCAGAAGTTGCCGGTTGGAAGCACTTCCCAAAAATGTCGGCGGCCATGGATGGCCGACGCCAAGCGCACATGGATGTGCTCGTAGCGGTTTTTGGGAGGTGCTTCCAACCGGCAACCTCCCAAAGCTTTCAGGCTTCGATAAAACTCAGGAGCCGACTTTAAGCACAACCTTGCCAGTCGCTTTGCGTTCAGTAAGGGCTCCAAGGGCAGAGGCGTAATCCTCGAAGTCATAGACGGCACTGATCTTCGGATCAATCTTGCCCTCGGCATAGAGCTTCATCAGCTCCATCATGTTCTGGGCGCTGGCTTCCGGCTCGCGTTGAGTGAAACTGCCCCAGAATACGCCAACAACGGAACAACCTTTCAGAAGAGTCAAATTTGCCGGGATTTTCGGAATCTCGCCGGCCGCGAAGCCGATGATCAGGTGGCGGCCATTCCAGGCCATGGCGCGGAGAGCCTGTTCGGTGAAGTCACCGCCTACGGGGTCGTAGATGACATCCACGCCTTTGCTGTGAGTAAGCTTCTTCACCGCGTCTTTAAGAGGCTCTTCGGCATAATTGATCAGCTCATCGGCGCCAGCTTCCTTGGCAACCGCTAGCTTTTCCGCCGAACTGGCGGCTGCAATAACCTTTGCGCCCATGGCCTTGCCGAGCTCAACCGTTGCCAGGCCCACGCCACCGCTGGCGCCCAGAACCAGAAGCGATTCGCCAGGCTGAAGGTTGCCGCGCTGCTTGAGGGCATAATAGGAAGTCCCATAAACCATGGTGAAGGCCGCAGCCTTCTCGTCGGACATGCCATCGGGGACGGGGAGAAGATTCTGCTCCGGCACGATGACTTCTTCGGCAAAGGCGCCATAACCTGTCAGCCCAGCAACACGGTCGCCTACCTTGAAGCGGGTTACCTTGTCGCCAACCTCGATAACCTCACCCGCCATTTCGCCACCCGGGGAAAAAGGCAGGCTTGGCTTCAACTGATATTTGTTCTCGATGATGAGGGTGTCCGGAAAATTCAGGCCGGCGGCTTTAACGCGCACTTTGACACCGCGGCCTTTCACTTCGGGGCTGGGAACTTCTTCGATGACCAGCTTCTCGGCCGGACCATATTCCTTGCAGAGGATGGCTTTCATGAGTGCTCCGTTTTTGTTTGATCGGATTCCAGGCGACAGGCGCCTGTGATTGTTATCCGTCAAGCTAAACAGAGTCTTAACATGAAGCAAATAAAGTTCTTTTATCTAAGCGCATAAGCGGCGCTTATTTCTCAGCGCGAGTCCATTCAGAGCATGGTCCCGCCGATCACGAGAGCGCCAACCAAAACCACCCCGGCCACAATCAGGCCAGTTTTCATTCCTGAGGACAGCACCTGAGGCGCGTCGCCGACAGATTTAGGATCATCACGGGTAGACAGATTCTGTTCCTGGCTGGAGTTGCGAACGAGCTCGATCATTTTCTCACACTGTTCAGAGGTGAACGCGGCCGGATCAAAGGATTCAAGTCCCTGATCATCCAGAAATGCCCGAACGTCCCTCGAAAGCGGCACGTATTTCATGGACCAGTTACTGAACGTTCGGCTCTTGAGGGGCTCTTCTATCAAGGTGACGATGTTGCGGTGGCGGTCATCCTTCAGGATCCTGTCATACGTGCGACGGACGGCGTCCTCTTCACCTTCCAGATACTGGAAAAACCGGTCGTTTCCGTAGTAGAGGCCACCGACCAACTGGTCTTTGGCATTGTTCTTACGGGAGGTCATCAGAATTCGTGCAACGTGGGGTTCAACACCCTTTTCCACCGGTTTGGCTTCAAACGTGGCTTCACTGGCATAGGCCAGGCGCATCAGGGACATAGCAACTCCGTACAACAGGATACAGGTAAGTTGAATGCAAGATACGTTCAGAACTGTCGCTATGGATCACAGTCCGGAGGCCCGCGCTTCCTGACACCTATCTGGCCTCAGGTGAAAGCCATCCGCTTTTTCGCTATCCTGCGCGCTTTGACTTTAGGCATCCGGCCACTCCTGGCCTATCTCGGGGCTCGCCATGATCGACATCATCTACGTGCTTGAAATGGTTGGAATCGTCGCGTTTGCGATTTCCGGCATGATCGTGGCGCGCTCCAAAAATATGGATCCTGTGGGCGTATTTACCATCGGCTTCATCACGGCACTCGGGGGTGGCACCCTGCGCGACCTGATCATGGACAACCACCCTCTTTACTGGATCAAGCACGAAGAGCAACCGATGCTGATTCTGGCCATGGCGGTTGTCTTCAGCTATTGGAAAAAAGCAGAGCGGCTGCGGGAGTCAAGAATTGTGTTCCCCGACGCCATCGGACTCGGCGTTTTTTCCATCCTTGGCGCCCAACTGGCCCTGGATCTGGGACATTCCTGGTTTGTCGCTTCCCTGCTGGGAGTGATGACGGGCACCTTTGGCGGCGCCCTGCGGGATACCCTCTGTAACGAGGTCCCCTATATTTTTCGCAAAGACCAGATCTACGCCTCGATTTCATTTGCCGGATGCTGGCTGTACTTTGTCTGCCAGTGGTTCCTCGACAACGAGGTCCTGCCGCTGACCATTGGCCTGCTTTTTATCGTCATCGTGCGGATGTTGGCGGTCCGCTTCGATATCCGGCTCCAGCGTGACTCTCACAGCAACTAACGCCACATTCGCTTTGACGAACTGTCAATCATCCCTTGGCCTCAGGAGGCTGAGCCGGTAATATTGCCGTTTTTTCACGCAATTCAAGAATTCCGTCCAGACCAGCCCCCCAAACACAAACTTTCAGCATCCTGTGAGGCAGACACCCGTCATGCTTGAACGACTGTTCCAACTCCAGGCCCACGGCACCACTGTTCGTAAAGAAGTGGTTGCGGGCATTACCACCTTCCTGACCATGGCGTACATCATCGTGGTCAACCCGAGCATCCTGTCATCGACCGGCATGGATTTCGGGGCTGTCTTTGTTGCTACCTGTCTTGCAGCCGTGATCGGCACCCTGATCATGGGGCTATGGGCCAATTACCCGATCGCCATGGCACCAGGCATGGGGCTCAACGCCTTTTTCTCCTTCACGGTCGTCGGCAGCATGGGCTACAGCTGGCAGATAGCGCTCGGAGCGGTGTTCATTTCCGGCTTCCTGTTCTTCCTGCTGAGCATCTTCAAGGTGCGGGAATGGATCATCAACAGCATTCCCATGTCCCTGCGCTTCGGCATCTCCGCGGGCATTGGCTTCTTCCTGGCCCTGATCGCCCTGAAGAATGCCGGCATTGTTGTGGATCACCCCGCCACGCTTGTGGGGCTGGGTGAAGTGAAAGTGGCAGAGAGCCTGCTGTTTTTCGGCGGCTTCGTGCTGATTTGCGCACTGTCCTTCCGCCAGGTAACCGGCGCCGTCATGATTGGTATTATTGCGGTTACCGGCGTAGCCATGGCACTGGGAATGGTGGAGTACAACGGTCTGGTTTCAGCACCCCCGAGCATAGCGCCGACGTTCATGCAGCTGGACCTGGCGGGCGCCCTGAATATCGGCATGATCAGCGTGATCTTTGCGTTTCTGTTCGTCGATCTGTTTGATACATCCGGCACCCTGATCGGCGCCGCACAGCGCGGTGGCCTCCTCGACAAGGACGGCAAACTGCCGCGCCTCGGCCGGGCCCTGATGTCGGACTCGGTTGCGACCATGTCCGGTGCTGCCCTCGGTACCTCAACCACCACCAGCTACATCGAATCCACCGCGGGCATCTCCGCCGGCGGCCGAACCGGCCTGACCGCTGTCGTGGTTGCCGCGCTGTTTCTTGCTTGTTTGCTGCTGTCACCGATCGCCAGCATCATCCCTGCCTACGCCACCGCACCGGCACTGCTTTACGTGGCGGTTCTGATGGCCAGCGGCCTCAAACTGATTGATTGGGAGGATGTCACTGATGCAGCCCCGGCTGTTGTCACTGCCCTGATGATGCCTTTGACCTTCTCCATTGCCAACGGCATCGCCCTGGGATTCATCACTTACGCCATTCTGAAGGCACTCAGTGGCCGCTGGGCAGATCTGAACGCCAGTGTTGTTATCATTGCGGTTGTGTTTGTTCTGAAATTCATTTTCCTGGATGCGGCCTGATCCGCTTCCAGGGCATTAACCGGAACGTTTATGGATTATTTTTCTGAAAGCATCAAAAAGGCCATTCGCACGGTCCCGGACTGGCCAAAGCCGGGCGTGGCCTTTCGCGATATAACCACGGTACTGCAGGACAAGACTGCCTTCCGTAAACTGATTGATGCCTTCGTACACCGCTACCACGGCCACAAGATTGATGCCGTGGCAGCGGTGGATGCGCGCGGCTTTATCATTGGCTCGGCACTGGCCTATGAGCTCAACGCGTCCCTGGTACTTGTCCGCAAAAAAGGCAAGCTGCCGTTCGATACGCTGGTGGAGGACTACGAGCTTGAATACGGTACCGCCTCCGTGGAGCTACACAAGGACGCGTTCAAGCCGGGCGACAACGTGGTTCTGGTGGATGATCTGATTGCCACTGGCGGCACGATGCTCGCCGCGACCCGTCTGATCCGCAGGATTGGCGCGGAAATTGTGGAAGTGGCAGCCATGATTGATCTGCCCGATCTCGGCGGCTCCCGCAAGCTGCAGGACGAAGGCCTTCAGGTTTATACTGTTTGCTCGTTTGAAGGGGAATAATCAACAGCAATCAGGAGGCGACCATGCCGGATTACCAACACCACTGGAAGGATGGCACACCCGTCCATCTGCCACTGGGAAAGATCGTCTGCATTGGTCGCAACTACGCCGAGCATGCCCGGGAGCTCAATAACCCGGTGCCGGATGAACCGCTGCTGTTCATCAAACCCGCAACCTCGGCGGTGCATATCACCCGTCCCCTGGATTTTCCAAGAGACCAGGGGGCGGTTCACTTCGAGACCGAACTGGCGGTTCTGATCGGTCGCCCCTTGACCCGAGCTTCAGCCAGCGAAGCCAAATCCGCGATACTGGGCTACGGTCTGGCACTGGACCTGACTCTGCGGGATCTACAGGGCAAACTCAAAGAAAAAGGCCAGCCATGGGAAAGAGCGAAGGGGTTCGATGGTGCCTGTCCGCTTTCGCCGTTTGTCGCGGCCGATAAGTTTCCCGATGCCCCCATTCACTTCACAATGGACATTGATGGCAACCGCCAGCAAACCGGCGATACCGGCGATATGCTCAACCCCATCATTCCCCTGATCGCTCACATCAGCAGCCAGTTCACTCTGCTGCCCGGCGATGTGGTGCTGACAGGAACACCAAAAGGCGTGGGCCCGCTGGTTTCTGGCCAGACCCTGTCGCTTGAACTGGAAGACCTGCTGTTCGTGGAGACCAAAGTGGTTTAACGTGCAGGGCCGGCTAAACCCAAATCCGGTCAAAGGCGTACATCTGTTTATGGCAAAGAAACCGGTAACCTCCCGACGTGGTCGCTTCTTCAAACTCGCTGGCATGACTGCCTCTGTGGCAGGGCAATATGCCGGCCAGCGTGCGCGCCGCCTGTTCCGCTCAGAAAATGACGAGGGCGCGCAGAGCGAAAGCTACACACGCATGGCCGACCAGATCGCCGATACCCTGGGCGAGCTGAAAGGGGCGGTCATGAAAGTCGGGCAAATCGCTTCCCAGACCCAGGACTTTCTGCCCAAGGAATTCTCGGACGCGCTCGAGAAGCTTCAGAAAGAAGCCCCGCCCATGCCTTTTGAGGTCATCGTGGGGCAGATCGAATCGGAACTGGGCAAACCGGTCTCCGAGCTTTTCGAGTACCTGCAGGAGACACCCTACGCTGCGGCTTCCATCGGCCAGGTGCATCGCGCCAGACTCCACGATGGCACCGATGTTATTGTGAAAATCCAGTACCCCGGCGTGGACGAATCCTGCGATTCAGATCTCAAGCAACTGCGCATGGCACTGAGATTGGGCGGCCTGCTGAAAATGCCCAAGGAGTCGGTCGACCGGCTGTTCGCCGAAATCCGGGAGCGACTGAAAGAAGAACTGGATTACGAGAACGAAGCACGAAATATCGAACTCTTTCGGGAGTTTCACAAGGATCAGCCCTGGGTGCTCATCCCTTCCGTGGCGAAGAGCCACTCAACCCGACGTGTCCTGACGATGGAACTGGTTGAGGGAGATCACGTCAGCAAGGTTACGAGAGACCGGTACGACCAGGACACCATCAACCTGATAGGTCACCGGATCTTCATGCTCATGGCGGACCAGCTTTTCCGTTTCCAGTGCATCCATGGCGATCCCCACGCCGGCAACTTCGCCTACCGGCCTGATGGCTCCATCGTCATGTACGACTTCGGCTGCGTAAAGAAGCTGAAACCGGAAATCATCGCCGCCTACCGCAACGCCCTGGTTTCTGCCCTCGAGGAAGACTACGAAGCGCTTGACCGTCATCTTATTGACCTGGGCGCGCGTGTCGGAAGCCAGCCAGCCGTGGATGAAGCCTACTACGCTATGTGGCGGGACATTCTGGTGGTGCCCTTTGAGGATCGGGAGGTGCCCTATAACTTCGCAGAAGCCGACATCCACAAGCGCGTGGCCGAGAAAACCAGCACCGTGTTCAAATACCTCGACTACTTCAAGCCGCCGGTGGAAAGCATCTTTATCGACCGGATGATTGCCGGTCATTACTGGATGCTGAAGCGGCTGGGTGTTCAGGCCGCGTTCAGGGAAGAACTGGAAAGGTACCTGAAAGCCTGAACCCTACAGGTAATGGGCAACCCACTCGGCAACACCCTCGACGGCACCCTTGCGAATAAACCGGGCCCGTGACACTGACGCCGGCTCGCCCGGGTCAATCACGGTGATGGGGACATTTTTGTCCACTTCGTAAACCAGTCCTGCAGCCGGGTATACCTGCAGAGACGTTCCCACGATCAGCAGGTGATCGGCCGTGCGGACAACTTCGGCAGCCTTGTCCAGCATGGGCACTTCCTCGCCAAACCAGACAATATGAGGACGAAGCTGGGCGCCACGGTCGCAGGTGTCGCCAGGGTTAATATCACGATAACCGATGTCATAAACCAGCTCCGGATATTTTGAACTGCGCGCCTTGGTAAGCTCTCCGTGAAGGTGAATGACGTTGCTCGCGCCACCCCGTTCGTGAAGATCGTCCACGTTCTGGGTGACCACGGTGACCCGGTAGCGCTGCTCAAGCTCCGCCAGCAGCTGATGGGCCCGGTTCGGCTGGGCAGAGGCAAGCTGGCGGCGTCGGTCATTGTAGAACCGCAGCACCAGCTCCTGATTGCGCGTAAACGCCTCGGGCGTAGCCACATCGTAGACGCTGTGCTGCTCCCACAACCCACCGTTGTCCCGGAAGGTGGATAGACCGCTTTCGGCGCTTATGCCCGCGCCTGTCAGCACTACGATATGATCCTGCATCAGTCGAAAATCTTACCCGGGTTCATGATTCCGTTGGGATCGAATACCTGCTTGATTCCCCTCAGGTAAGCGATTTCTGCCTCGCTACGGGTGTACTGCAAATACGGCTTCTTGGTCATACCCACGCCGTGCTCGGCAGACACGCTGCCCTGGTAGCGCTCGACAATCTCGAACACCCATTTGTTGACCTGTTGGCACTTCTCGAAGAAATCCTCGTTGGCCATGTCCTCTGGCTTGAGGATATTCAGGTGCAAGTTGCCATCGCCGATGTGCCCGAACCAGATAATCTCGAAATCCGGATAGTGCTCGGTGACCACGGCATCAATTTCCTGCAGGAAGCCCGGCACCTTGGATACGACCACGGAAATATCATTCTTGTAGGGCGTGCGGGGCGCGATGGACTCGGAAATGCGCTCGCGCAGCTGCCAGAGGTTCTGGGCCTGGGTTTCGCTCTGGCTGATCACGCCATCCAGCACCCACCCGTTCTCCACGCATTGTTCAAACAGAGCCATAGCATCGTCCATCACCTGATCGGAGACAGATTCGAACTCCAGCAGCGCATAATACGGCGCCTCGGTTTCAAACGGCGCCTGAACCTGACCGTGGGCCAGCACGTGTCCCATGGCTTGATGGGAGAAAAACTCGTAGGCGGTGAGATCAATCTTTTTCTGAAAAGTCTGCAGCACATCCATGGTGTTGGTCAGGTCATTCAGACCCAGCACCAGCACCGTCAGGTTATCCGGCTTCCGGGACAATTTCATGGTGGCTTCGGTAATAAAGCCCAGTGTGCCCTCAGCGCCGATAAACAGATGACGCAGATCGTAACCCGTGTTGTTCTTCTCCAGATCCTTGTTCAGATCCAGAATATCGCCCTTGCCGGTCACGACCTTGAGGCCGGCAACCCAGTCCCGGCTCATACCATAGCGAATTACCTTGATACCGCCGGCGTTGGTGGAGAGGTTGCCACCGAGCTGGCTGGAACCGGCGGAGGCAAAATCAACCGGATAGTAAAGACCGTTGTCTTCAGCACAATTCTGCAACTGCTCGGTCACAACACCGGCCTGACACCGAACCGTCCTGTCGCTGGCATTGAAGTCCAGAATCTGGTTCATGTTGTCGAACGCCACAACCACCTCACCATTGGCGGCCACAGCACCGCCACTCAGACCTGTCCGGCCGCCAGAGGGCACCAGTGCCACCTGATTCTCGTTGGCGAACTTCACCAGCGCCTGCACCTGCTCGGTGGTCTTGGGCAACGCGATCGCCAGGGGCTTGGGCGGGTAGATCTTGGTCCAGTCCTTGCCGTAGGTATCCAGATCTGCCGGGTCGGTCAGCACCTTGCCGGGCGCGTCGCCGGTGGCCATCAGGTCTTTGAGAGAAGCAATGATCTGTTCAGAATTCATGAATTTTTCGGTCTCGTCAGGTTTGGGCCGGAGCATCCTGCAACAGGAATCACAGACAGTTGATTCAGGCAAACCGGCGCGCTGTGAAAATCTTTGTTTATGGTATCATACCGCCCCTGTTCTGTGAGCCAGCCCTGACGATCACTGGCCACGGGTCATTTCACGTGACGAAAGGTTCGGAAGCAAGCCCATGTCAAATACGTCTCTTGAGAAGAGCAAAATCCGTATCCTGCTGCTGGAAGGCGTGCATCAATCTGCCATTGATACGCTGAATGCTGCGGGCTATACCAACATTGAGTACCTGTCTCACTCGCTGGCCGAGGAAGAGCTGATCGAGAAGATTGCCGATGCGCACTTCGTCGGCATCCGTTCCCGCACCCAGCTGACCGAGAAAGTATTTGAGGCCGCCAAGAAGCTGGTGGCTGTGGGTTGCTTCTGTATTGGCACCAACCAGGTGGATCTGCAGGCGGCCACCCGGCGCGGTATTGCCGTTTTCAATGCGCCTTTCTCCAACACCCGGAGCGTCGCGGAACTCGTTCTCGCCCAGGCCATTCTGCTCCTGCGCGGTGTCCCGGAGAAAAACGCCAAGGCCCATCGCGGCGAGTGGCTGAAATCCGCCAAGGACAGCTATGAAATCCGTGGCAAAAAACTGGGCATTATCGGCTACGGCAACATCGGCACCCAGTTCAGCGTCCTGGCCGAGGGCCTGGGCATGGATGTGTACTTCTACGATGTCGTCTCAAAACTGTCGATCGGCAACGCCACCCAGGTAGGTACGCTCCAGGAGCTGCTCAACATTGCCGATGTGGTCAGCCTGCACGTACCGGAAACCCCGGCCACCAAGTACATGTTCAAGGCCGAGCAGTTCGCCCAGATGAAACCCGGCAGCATTCTCATGAATGCCTCCCGCGGCACCGTGGTGGACATCGACGCCCTGGCCGATGCTCTGGGCAGCGGTAAACTGCTGGGTGCTGCCATTGACGTATTCCCGGTTGAGCCCAAATCCAACGACGAGGAATTTGTCTCTCCGCTGCGGGAGTTCGACAATGTCATCCTGACCCCGCATGTTGGCGGCTCCACCATCGAAGCCCAGGCAAACATCGGTCGGGAAGTGGCAGAAAAACTGGCCATGTACAGCGACAACGGCACGTCGGTTTCTTCCGTGAACTTCCCGGAAGTCGCTCTGCCGTCACACCCCAATCAGCACCGTCTGCTGCATATCCACGAGAACGTTCCCGGCGTGATGTCAGAGATCAACCAGGTGTTTTCAGAGAATGGCATCAACGTTTGCGGCCAGTATCTGCAGACCAAGGAAGACATCGGCTATGTTGTCGTCGACGTGAACAAAGAGTACGGCGAACTGGCGCAGGAAAAGCTGCTCAAAGTGAAAGGGACCATTCGCTGCCGCGTACTGTTCTGATTAACGGCCAGATATAAAAAAACCGGAGCCTGTGCTCCGGTTTTTTTATGGCTGCGAACGCCCTGCTTACTGCATGGGCACCAGCGTCAGCTCAACACGACGGTTCTGCTCACGGCCGGCCGCGGTATCATTTGAGGCAACCGGGTAGCGTTCGCCGTAGCCAACAGCACGGGTACGCTTCGGCTCAATACCCTGGTTCAGGAGGAAGTCACGCACGGATGAGGCGCGACGCTCACTGAGCAGCTGGTTGTAGCTGTCAGAGCCGGAGCTGTCGGTATGCCCCTCAATCTGGATGATGGTCTTGTCATACTCCTTCAGTACCAGAGCCACGGATTCCAGTGTTCCGCTGAATGACGGCTTGATGCTCGATTCATTCAGATCAAAGGTGATATTGCCTGGCATCACCAGTTCAATCTCATCGCCGTTGCGCACCACGCGAACACCAGTGCCCTCCAGCTTGCGACGCAGCTCGGCTTCCTGTTTGTCCATGTAGTAACCAACGCCACCGCCAATGGCCGCGCCGCTGGCCGCACCAATCAGGGCACCTTTTCCGCGGTCACTCTTGCTGGAGGTTGCCGCACCGATAGCCGCACCGCCAATAGCGCCGATGATGCTTCCCTTGGTCGCATTCGAAGTTTTCTCTTCACCGGTGTAGGGGTCATAGGTCATACAACCGCCGAGACCGAAAGTTGCCACCATAAATACAAGAATCATCTTCTTCACAGCTTTCTCCTGTGCCTGGTTTCTTCAGCCAACCCGGTTTAACGGGTCTTTTCCGCCGAGTTCGTGAATGTATCAATAATGGTATTGAATACGGTTGCCTGCAAATCCTGAGCTTCGTTCACAAGATGATGACGTCCGTCAGGGATTTTCCGTTCCTCAACCGAGGAAAATTTATTCCGGATAATACGCAAATTGTGTTGCCAGTCGACTGTCAGATCCTTCTCACCTTGCACGACGGTCACCGGAAAGTCGACCGGCCGCGCAGATTCAATGTGGGGGACCCATTTTCGGAGTGCACTCACCCAGTCGACATGCACTGCCCTCGCCTGAAGCGGGTCGTACTCCCTCAAGAACCTGAGGAAACGACCGTTGCCACTGTTCTCTGCAAATACCCTGCGCCAGCGGGAAATAAACGGCTTCACCATGCTATGCAGTATTTTTGCGCCCAACCAGCCGGCCGGCCTCACCAGGGGCGCCAGAAGCACCACTTTCCGGAAGTCGGAGGTTTGCTGGCTGTGATGGTTGGACAACAGATAATCAATCAGGATCGCTCCACCGGTGCTCTGCCCAACCGCGAACCAGGGCTGACGCAACTTGTCCCTGACCTGAGCCATCACGTCTGACAGAACGCCCTGATACTCAAGAAAACTGCCAATGGCTGCGGGCGTGCCGCTGGAAAGGCCATGGCCGGGCTGATCGTAGGCCAGCACATCAAACCCGGCTCCCAGGCACCGATCGATCAACTGACTGTACAACCCGACGTGGTCGAAATAGCCGTGCAGAATGAACACCGTGCCACGCTCTGTTGACTGGTCCGGCAATCGGAAATAATGCACCATGACTTCATGACCGCAGGCTTTGACGTAACCCTGATGATAAGCAACGTCCGGATGTTCCACCCAGAGATCCAGCCCATAAAAACGACAATAGGCCACCATTTCATCACTAAGATCACGCGAGCGGGTCGGGTCGAAGGGTTCGAGTCTGTCCAGAAGTGAGTGCCTGTCCCAATCCGGTATTTCTATGGTATCCGTTTTCCAGTACACGTAGAGTTAAACGCCTGTCATGAATGAGTTATCTATTTCGGGGTTTCAATCCTAACCTATAGCGGGCCTAACCCATAGCAGGGGAAAGACACAGATGTTGCAACACGTTTTAGAGAGTGCGTTGCGCCAGACCATGAACCGGCTGGTCAGACCGGTTCTCAACCCGGCGGTACCGGTGCCACTTCAGCGACGCATTGTTCGCCAGGCTTATCGGAGTTCGACACCACCGAGAGGCGCGAAATTCGAGAACATAACCATTGGGGGAGTGCCAGCAACCCGGACAACCTTCGGCAATGATCCCCGGGGCGCCGTTCTCTATCTGCACGGCGGAGGCTACATCATCGGGTCCTCGAGTACCCACCGTGGCATAACCGGGCATCTGGCGAAAACAACCGGCTGCGCCATCGTTACGCCGGATTACCGGCTGGCTCCCGAGTTTCCGTTTCCCGCTGCGCTGGATGATGCCGAAGCCTGTTGGAACGGGCTTCTGGAGGCTGGCCTGAAACCGGACCAGATTGCCGTCGCCGGCGATTCCGCTGGCGGGGGGCTCTCTGTTGCCCTGGCGATGCGACTGCGCGATAAGCGCCTGCAGCTTCCGGCATCGCTCACCGCGTTTTCACCCTGGATAGACCTCACCCAGGAGCAGCTTTATGCGCCGGAAATTGAGCCGGTACTTCAGGCCAGCTGGACCAGCAAGGCCGCCAGGCTTTACGCCGGAAAGGAACCCCTTACCAACCCGTTGATCTCGCCGATCTTCGGGGATTTAAGCGGCCTGCCACCCTTGTTGATCCAGGTAGGCAGCCAGGAAATCCTGCTGAACGACGCCGAACGGCTCGCCGAGGCCGCAAGCCGGAACGATGTGGAAACCCGCCTTGAGGTCTATAACAGTCTTTGGCACGTTTTCCAGGTACACAGTGGTCAGCTGGATCGAGCCACTGCCGCGCTGGAAACCGCAGGCGAACACATCAAACGTCATCTGGCAGACTGAGCTCGCCCCGGGCCAGGGCCTCTTTCCTGGGCCGGGGCCATTGTTTGATGCGCCACTCCAACCGTGAAGCCCGGCTTCTGTCTCCGGCTGGCGCGCTGAACACCAGTTCCAGTGGCCCCTTCCCCCTCAGACTACGCGCGCCCCGGGGAGCGCCTCCCTGATGTTCATGGAAACGCCGCTCAACGTCAGTGGTTATGCCGGTATAGAGCGAACCTCTGGCGGTTCGAACCATGTAGACAAACCAGTCAGCCAAGGTTCAGGGCCTCTTCCCGATCCTTCACTTTTTTCTGCTGAATCCATAGCCCCATCATGATCAGAACCAGGCCAATGTATGTGGAGGGCAGGATATGCTCGCCCAGAATAAAGTAGATGAACACCAGCGAAAGGAACGGAGAGATAAAAATCAGGTTGCTGACTTTCGAAGTATTCTCCGCTTTTTTCATGGCATAGGACCAGAGAACGAAAGCGATACCCATCTCGAACACGCCTACATAGAGCGCTGCAGCCAGCGACGTGCCCGGAGCAAAACTGAGCCCCTCTGTCCACCAGCAAATGAGCAGAATCACCGGCAATCCACACAGGAAATTCAGGAACAGGCCAACCACCGGATCTCGGGTATCCCGTGTGGCGATAATCCAGTAGGACGCCCAGACCACTGTGCTTCCGAGGGCGAGAGAAACGCCAAGTGGATCCTCGAAGCTCAGCGAAGTGACAGCCCCGCGGGTGGCAATCACCACGACCCCGGCATAACAGATCAGGCCCGCGACAATATCCAGTTTGCGTAGCCGGTGCCCCAGAAAGGGTACCGACATATAGGCCAGCACCAGAGCCCAGGTGTAGTTCAGCGGTTGCGCTTCCTGGGCGGGTAGTCGGTCAAAGGCACCGAACAACAGGAAATAGTACAGACAGGGATTGATCAGCCCCATGCCAAAAGACTGGGCATACTGTTTGCGACTGAGCGAGAACACCAGGTGCCAGCGCCCCTGAAGCATCAGGATGACGGCCATCACAACCACAGACGCACTGCACGCAATCAGCAGCATCTGAACGGGCGCGAGCTCTCTGAGCGAGAGCTTGAACGCGGTTGCCACGGTAGACCACAACAGCACCGTGCCAAGGCCATAGAGCATCGCCTGCTTCTGGTTTGTCATTCCCGGCCTCCTGCCCAACACTGAAACTCCATGAACTGTCTCCTAGATGCACTTGATCGTCTGGGTCGACAGTGTAATTCAATCCAACCCCGTAACCCACGGCAGTGCGCATTCTTGTGTTACCTTGTATGGCAATATCAACCAAGGATCGAGAAAACTGGAGTTCCCGTTATGCCCACCGTCCGTTTCAGGTTCTGGCCATTGAGCCTGGCATTGGCCATTGCACTGACCGGTTGTTCAGACAGCCAGACCAGCGGTGAGGACGAGACCGCCGATGTCCCGGAACCCCCCGATTACCCGGTTACCTGGCGTTTTGCCCTTGAGGAGATCGAGGGTAGCGTTCAGCATGCTTATGCCGAAGCGTTGAAGGAACGGATTGAGGAGCGTTCCGACGGCAGGATTGAAATCGATATTTTTCCCTACGGTTCTCTGGGAACCTCGGCACAGCTTACTGAACTGGTTCGCAATGGTTCCATAAGCCTGGCGTTCGCCTCCCCCGGGCATCTTGCCAACACCATCCCTGAAGTCGGTCTCTTCACGCTGCACTATGTTCTTCCGGACGACGCCGACGTTACACGAGAGATTCTGGCCAGCGCAGAATTGCTCGAATTGTTTGAATCGCCCTATGCCAACCAGAACATGAAACTGCTGGGTTTCGTGCCTGAAGGCTGGATGGCCTGGACAGCTAACAAGGCGCTGCGGTCGCCGGAAGACTTCACCGGACAGCGAATCCGAACCATGACCTCCGACATGGCGGAAGAAACCTTCCGGGCCTATGGTGCCGAGCCCAGCCAGATCCCCTATTCCCAGGTATACAGTGACCTGCAGCTGCGCAAGATCGATGGCCAGAGCAATCCGGTTTTCGCCATCGAGGAAATGGATTTCTACGAAGTGCAGACCACCATGACCCTGGCGCGACCGGCCCAGTTCGTCGCTTCAGTGGTCTCGAATCTTGAGTGGTACGACGCCTTGCCCGAAAACCAGCAACAATGGCTCGACAACGGACTCAAGGACGTCGCGCAGATCGCCTGGGAGACTCAGGAGGAGCTGAATCAGACCCGGCTCGAGCAGATGCTGGAAGGGGGCCACATGAAAGTGGTCCGCCTGACCGATTCAGAACGCGAGGCGTTTCGGGAAGCCAGCATGCCGGTGCGTGACATTTACCTCGAGCGCACCGGTGAAAGCGGGCAGCGTATTCTCGGCAGGTTGAATCAATTGATTGAGCAAACGGAAACCCGCAAGCAAAGCTCAGGGGTTTCCGGTGACGGGGACTGAGACAAACCTGACGCCCTCTGAAGCCAACGCACTTGCACCCTTTGCAGTGAGCTCGGAAATAAACCGGAACTGATCCTTCAACTCGATCGGGTATGCCTTCAGCCGATAACACATGCCCCAGGGTTTGTTGGAGACCACCACCACGACAGGCCGGAACGTGCGGGTAAGAGGACAGGTGTAGGCCACATCCCGCAAGAGCGCCATAACCCGGCTGACGTCATGGTGGGGTTCAAGGTTGAACTCCGCCACGCACATCAGGTTATCCGTTCCGTTGTTGGCGTTGGCAATGAGGGACGCCCAGAGTTTGCCGTGGGGTATCACCACCACGGTATCATCCGGCGTAACAAGTTCCGCGGCTCTGGTGCCAATCGAACGGACCTCTCCGTACTGCCCGTCCACCTCGATCCAGTCGCCAGGCCGATACGGCATTTCGTAGAGGGTTACGATTCCGGCAATCAGGCTGTTCGCGTAATCCTTGAAGGCAAACCCGAGAGCCAGTCCCAGGGCTCCGAAAATGGCAACCATGTTCTCGAACGAAGGTTCCACCAGGATCGGAACCACAACGATGATGGTCACCACGATAATGATCAATCGCAGCAAGGGCACCGACGCCAGGATATAAAACCGGGGCTTGCCCCCGAGTTTAACTGCGATTCTCGGAAACAGCTTCTGTATTACGATGATCAGGCCCGTCGCCAGCAGCACAACCATCAACGATTCCAGCAACGCTTCCGACGTGATCGCTGAAAACGCCTCCCGAATGCCAAGATCACCCATCACTCATCTCCTAGAAAGTGTCGACCGGAAATCCCCAGCTCTGCAAATGCCGACGAATCGAGGGGTATCCCTGAGCGGTGACTTGCCAGCGACCACCAGATGACTGCTGCTCAATCAGATCCGCGCGGGCCAGACGTGCCAGCACAAACCCTGCCTCATGTTCCGCGACCCCTGTTACCAACTGCAGATGAGAGGCGTCCAGTCCATCGTGCAACAGCAGGGCGTGCAATAGCAGGCCAATGTTGTCGCCCTGGCTCTGGGGGACCGCTGGCAAACCCAGTTGATCAAAAGGGATAACCCAGGCCCGGGTGACTGAACCGCCGTCTGAAGAACCCGGGCCGGATTCCTCCGTGCCCGCCTCTTCTTCAGGGCGGGCTCTCAGCGCGCGTCGCCATATGGCCAGCGCAACACCGGGATTACCTCTTGCTACTGAGGCGAGATCCCGGAGAAAGCCACTGTGTTTGCGCTTTTTCCCGTCATTTCCTTCCGTCATCGGCAATACCCAAAGGCCATCGTCTGCCATTCGGGCCGTGATTGAGTAATCACTATCACCGGCAGCAAGGGATTCGAACCATTCACCAAGTTCGACTGCTGCCATCGGCGAAGGTGTCATCGGCGAAAAGTGCGCATCCCTGAAGTAAGAGGACCAGAATTGCCAACACCAGCTCGAGCAACCAATAGCACCAGGAGCAGTGCCTCCCGCGGCAACCCGACGGAGTAATTCCCGAACCAGAGCCAGTCCGGACAGATGGCGCAGCCAGAAATCAGCCAGTTCCGGAATCACCCACGGCCTGGAAAGATCCTGCGTGTCCCACCACTCCCTGGCGCCCTGTTCATCAAGAAGCAGATTCTCGGGTGGCAGGATCAGCGACCACCGGCCCGCCTCGCCCTCTTGCTGCAATTCAAACTCGGGAAAACACTCAAGGGCAGAACGAATACCCGAGAACGGTGGAGCCACCAGTAACGCAACTCTCTTGCCGGAATCATGGTTTAGCCCAAGCTCTTCAAGGGCCCTTGATAGCACTTCCGCCAGCACGCTTGGATCTGGCCGCGGTGCAAAGGATTCAAGCCGGGCGGCTGAAAGTTCCGGAAGGTTATCGAGGCTTTCAAACACTTCCTTTTCTGCAACCACGCCCGCCCGAATCTGGGCCAGGGCATGGCGCAACGCATCTTTGAGTGAACGTCTCACGGACGTTTCAGGCACTTTCCACTGCTCAACCGGAATCAGGCCGCCGGGCATCCACACGGATCCTGCCTTGTTTACTGGCTTATCCTTCAACCTCGTTGCTCCCTTGCTTGCCGTCCTTTCAATTACTCAGGAACCAGCCAACCAATATCGTGAGACAAATTCAAAACGTCCGACCCGGCAACATCGCTCATCATTGCGGCAAACCGGGAGTCAAAACCCCAGGGTGGGTTTACCACCAGCATGCCCGATCCGACCATACCTCGCTCCGGCGGATTATTCAGATGCACCTCACTGCAGAGTATCTTGCGCGCATCAGTGCCCCTGACCGCATCTTTCAACTGTTCCTGCAGGCCACTGGTCAGTATCGGGTACCAGACAAGAAAAATGCCATGACGGCACTTATGCCATGCTTTCCCCAAAGTGTGCGCCACTTCAATGTAGTCGGTTTTGACCTCGTAAGAGGGATCAATCAGCGTCAGCAGGCGCGGCTGTCTGGGAGGCAACTGTCTTAGCAGACCTGCCAGGCCGTCCTGTCTGAGCACCCGAATCGGAGCCTCGGAAGCCCATTCCGCCAGTTGCTCGCCCTCAGATGGATGCAGTTCAAACAGCGTCAGCGCATCTCCATCCCGTAGAAAATGCTGAAACCACGCAGGAGAACCGGGGTAAACGGACAGTTCACCACCGCCGGCATTGAATCCTTTCAGCACGTCCAGAAACGGCTTCCAGTCCCCGGACAGCAACCGATCTCTGGCGCCCCAAAGTCTCTGAACTCCGTGGTCGGCTTCTCCAGTCTTGCGGGCCCGCTCACTTCGCAGGTCGTATATGGCACTGCCGGCATGGGTATCGAAACAGGCAATACCGGAGGCCTTCGCCCGCATCATGGTCTGGACCAGTGCCAGGGCTCCATGTTTCTGGACATCGGCGAAATTGCCGGCGTGGAAGGCGTGCAAATAACTCAACATACAAGAATAGCTCCCTGGTGACGGGGCCATTAAGCCCGATCACGGTTGCCCGGGGCAAGAGCACAATCGTCAAACCTGATCGATCGAGTCCGTTTCCCGCTTGCGTTTCGATAAAACGGAACTCATAATATTTAACGCGAATATTTCTAATTATTACTACTATTAACAGAACTTGGGAAAAGGAATGACGCCCATGTTTCGTCCAGCACCCCTGGCATTGACAGTAACCGCTCTGCTCACTGCAGGCTGCGCTAATCATCCCTGGTCCACCAAGGACTATCAGCCAGCAACCAAAGACTCAGTGGTCGATCACTACGCCGATCTGGCTCATGCCAACTACGAAGATGCCCTGATCACCGCCCGCGCGCTGGACGAAGCAACTGACCGCTTGATCGCCAATCCGACCGAAGCCAATCTGGCGACCGCAAAAGAAGCCTGGCTGGCAGCTAGGGTTCCTTATCAGCAAACAGAAGTGTTCCGGTTCGGCAATGCTATTGTCGATGACTGGGAAGGCCAGCTGAACGCCTGGCCGCTTGATGAAGGCCTGATCGATTATGTGAAGGCAGACGGGTACCAGCACGAGCTGGGCAACGCCGGTGCCACCGCAAACATCATCGCAAGCAACAGGATCAATGTGGGTGGTGAGACACTGAATGTGGCATCTCTTTCCCCTGCACTGCTCGCAGATCTGAACGAAGTTGGCGGCTCTGAAGCCAACGTTGCTACCGGCTACCACGCGGTTGAATTCCTGCTTTGGGGTCAGGATCTCCACGGTTTTGAAAGCGGCGCCGGTGAGCGTCCGGTCACGGATTACGCGAAGGGCGCTGATTGCACCAATGGCAATTGTGAGCGTCGTGGCGAATACCTGGATGCGGTAACAGACCTTCTGGTATCCGACCTCGAGTGGATGGTGGCCCAGTGGGCCCCGGGCGACAGTGACAACTACCGGGCGCAATTGACCGCTGCAGACGCCAATCAGGGTGTTCAGAAAATGCTGTTCGGCATGGGTTCACTGTCTCTGGGCGAGCTGGCCGGCGAGCGAATGAAGGTTGCTCTGGAAGCCAACTCCTATGAGGACGAGCACGACTGCTTCAGCGACAATACCCACAATTCGCACTACTACAACGGCCAGGGTATCCAGAACGTCTACACGGGTACCTATCGTCGCGTGGATGGCAGCCTGGTGACCGGCCCTTCCCTGTCTGATCTGGTTCAGCAGAGCGACCCAGAGCTGGACGCGCGTCTTAACAACCAGCTGGACGCCTCCATGGAAGCCCTGGCGCTAATGAAGGCCCGCGCGGAGAGCAGCGAAAATCCCATGGCTTTTGACACCATGATTGCACCCGGGAATGCCGAGGGCACTCGTATCGTCAACGGCGCTATCATGGCGCTCGTCGCACAGACCGGTTCCATTGAGCAGGCTGCGCGCGACCTGGGCATTGAAGCCCTGTCTCCCGATGATGCCGGCCACGCGTCCTGAGCATGATGAAACCGCTTGCCTTAATCGGGGCGCTGGCGATCGCCAGCGCCCACGTTTGTGCCCAGACTCACGAGGGCTATCCGATCCAGACATCTCCGGCCTCTGGTGGTGAGGGCACCGTACAACAGTCAGACACCAATGCCTACTCGCTTCCCCAGGGCAATCTGTCCATGACCAAACGTCTGGACTTCAGTGTCGGCAACAGTTTCTTCCGGAACCCCTGGGTCGAAGCCCCGGCAAGCACTGACGCCCGTGACGGCCTGGGCCCGCTGTTCAATACCAACTCCTGCCAGGGATGTCATATCAAGGATGGTCGCGGACACCCACCCGGTGTCGACGAGCCGCCGGTCTCCCTGTTTTTGAGACTGGCAGTCCCTGCTGATCCGGAGCTGGACGCGGACATTCTGCGCAAACACGGTTTTAAACCGGCGCCAGTATATGGCAGCCAGCTCCAGACAGCCGCGCTTCCTGCAGCCAAACCAGAGGCTGATTTGATAGTCGAATGGACGCCAGTGAAGGAAACACTCGCGGATGGGACGGTGGTGGAACTGCGCAAGCCCGTGTACCGCATTGAGAACCCAAATTATGGGCCACTGCCCGAGGACCTTCTGGTATCGCCCCGGGTAGCACCGCAGATGATCGGAATGGGTCTGCTGGAAGCCATCCCCATCGAAGATTTGCAAGCCCTCCAAGACACTGATGATGCGGACGGAAACGGCATCTCCGGAAAGCTTAACCAGGTCTGGGATCTGGCAACGGAACAGACAGTGCCCGGTCGATTCGGCTGGAAGGCAGCCGAGCCCGATGTCCACCAGCAAAGCATGGGTGCGTTCGCCGGAGATATGGGACTGACCTCTACTCTGAAACCTAAAACCGACTGCATGCCCGAGCAGAATTGTGAGCGGTTTACCCATGGCGGTGAACCGGAAGTAAGCGACAAGGTCGCCAACTTCGTGACCTTCTACGCCAAGAGTCTGGCAATACCCGCGCGTCGAGATATTGAGTCTGAATCCGTCCGGCAGGGAGCAAGGCTGTTCAACGAAAGTGGCTGCGCTGGCTGCCATACGCCGAGACATCAGACCGGCGAGGTTGCCGATCGCCCGGACCTTAGCAATCAGACTATCTGGCCCTATTCGGATCTGTTGCTGCACGACATGGGTCCTGCCCTGGCCGACGGCCGCGATGAATTCCTGGCCAATGGCAATGAATGGCGAACCCCGCCGCTCTGGGGCATTGGCCTGGCCCAAGTGGTGAATCCGCAAGCCGGGTTCCTGCACGACGGCCGCGCCCGAACTCTGGAAGAAGCCGTGCTCTGGCACGGTGGCGAGGCTCAGGCGGCCGCCGACCGATACCGCCAGATGTCGCCCGAAGATCGATCCGCTCTGATCGATTTCCTGAATTCACTCTGAGGATCAGCCATGCAAGGGATCACCAGACTGCTGTGCACATCTATCCTGACACTAACCTCGCCCCTGGCGTGGGCAAGCGATGCCAACACCCAGGCCCGCCAGCAGTGGTATGAAGGCATTGCGACCGGCTATCAATCGTTGACCACAGAAGCGGGAGAGCTGGCTGAATCCGCCCGTGACTACTGCCAGAATCCAGCCGAGGGAAGCCGGGAACACGTGGAAGCCGCCTGGCTGAATGCCTTCCTGGCCTGGCAGAAGGTGCGCTTAGTCGATTTCGGCCCGGTCGAAAACAACAACCTTTCCTGGCAGTTCCAGTTCTGGCCGGATCCGAAGAATCTGATTGCACGGAAAGCGGCTTACCTGATCGGAAACGACGAACCGATCACCCCGAGCGTGATCAATCAGTCCGGTGTCGCTGTGCAAGGCTTCCCGATGATCGAATATCTGCTGTTCGACCAAGAGTTCAATGCCGGGGAAACTTCACTCCCAGTCGCCCGGACCTGCGAGCTGCTAACGAACGTCGCGGGACACTTGAAAAGCAACAGTGACGCATTGATGGCTGGCTGGCAGGCTTTCAGACCGCACTATCTGGAGACCGAGCAGTACTTCGACACCACTATCCGAGCGGGTATGGCAACACTGGAAATTCTGGAAGAAAGAAGGCTGGCCCAACCCATGGGTCTTCGCGGCAGTAACAAACGCAATCCTTACATCGCGGACGCCTGGCGCAGCGGCAAAAGCCTGCAGACTGTCGCGGCGACTGTCGACGGCCTGAACCGGTACTTTTTACCAGGGCTCGAAATTTCGCTGGAAGCAAAGGGGGCGTCCGACCTGGCAGACCGCATTCGCAAACAATTCAACGAGGTTCAGCAGAACTTTCCCGGAGCCCACCTACCCCTGGCAACGGCTTTGAAAGAAGAAGACCAGTTCCGGGCTCTGCAGAGCCTTTACGTTGATATTTCCCAGTTGACCACGCTGGTGAATGACCAGGCGGCAGTGGCACTTGGCGTAGTACGAGGCTTCAACTCGAGCGATGGCGACTGAGGAACCTGATCCTATGCTTTTGAACCGGAGAGCCCTTCTCAAGGTGTCCATTGCCGGCGGCGTTGCCGTGGGCCTGACCGGCTGTTCCCTGCTGCCCCGAAAAGCGTCAGTCCAACCTGATGGCTATGCCGGCGCCGTCGGGTTCCCGGATGGCAGTTTTGGAGTCAGCGCATTCAACCGCAACGGCCGGATAGTGTGGCAGGCGCCTGTCGATTCCCGCTGCCATAGCGGCTGCAACCGACCGCACCAGCAAGAGACCCTGTTTTTCGAGCGCCGCCCGGGTTGGTCATTCTACGTTTTCGATAGCACTACAGGTGCCCGGAAACACCATATTTCAGCCGAGCCGGGCGAACACTTTGTTGGCCACGGTGTGTTCTCGACCGATGGCCGACGCCTCTACGTCACCGCCAGCCGGTACGATCAGGGCGCGGGGATCATCGCAGTCTACGATGCCGAAAAGGGTTATCGGCGGACAAAAACCTTTGATCTGGCGGGAATCGGCCCCCATGAGCTGACCTTGCACCCCGACGGCGAAACCCTGGTGATCGGTCTCGGAGGCATCCTCACTCACCCGGATTACGACCGCATGAAACTGAATCTGGACACCATGGATCCAGCCCTGGTACTTATGAATCGTCACTCCGGCAAAATCGTTGGCCGTTTCAGGCCGCCCCACCACCAGCAAAGCGCCCGCCATGTCAGCGTCAGCGGCGATGGCCGCGTGTATGTGGCCTATCAGCACCAGGGCCCACTCTACGAAACGCCGCCTTTGTTGGCACGTCTTGAAGAGGGAACTTTGCGGGAATACCGGTTCGATGAGGATACCCGGACAGCGTTGGCCAACTACATCTCCAGCGTGGTTGCGCATCCGGAAAACGACCTCGTGGCTGCGGCTTCGCCGATTGGTGGAACGGCCATTATCTTTCGGGGCAAGACCGGTGAGCTGGTCAGCCGCGCACACATCGCCGATTGCGCGGGCATCCAGACCCTTGCCGGAGGGGATTTTCTTGTTTCCTCCGGACGGGGAAAACTTATCCGGCTCGGCGCCGGCAAACCCGCCAGAGAACTCGCAGATCTATCCGTTCACTGGGACCACCATCTGGTCTGATCGCTCGCAGTTGCCGTAATCCGGACTTAAGGATACCGCGCCACACTGGTATCCTTTCGACACATTTTCCGGAGGATAGCGGTTTGCCTGAGAGCGGAAAGGACACCATCGAACAACTTTATGGCCTGATTGCCAACGAAGAGGATGCACGGGTCTGTACCGACATCTCCGATGACGCCTGTCGCGAAGTGCCGCGCAATTTCTTTCTGATTCTTGCCAGCAACGTCCTGACCAAACTGGGCGACCTGCTGATCAGTCCCAAAACCGTATTGGCCTGGTTGATGAGCGCCATTGGTGCACCCGCGCTGGTGGCCTGGCTGGTGCCGATCCGGGAATCCGGTTCCCTCGTCCCACAGATGGTCATTGCGGCCTGGGTCCGCCGCAAACCTGTTCGCAAGTGGTTCTGGACTCTTGGAAGCTTCGGACAGGCCGCCAGTGTTGTGGCCATGGCGGCCAGCATCTGGTTTTTCGAGGGGTATGCCGCAGGTTCCGGGATCATTGCAGCCCTCATTGTATTTTCCCTCGCCCGTGGATTCTGCTCCGTATCCATGAAAGATGTACAGGGCAAATGCATCCCGAAAACCCGCCGGGGAAGGCTCGGCGGGCTCGCCTCCACCATTGGCGGCACCGCCACCGTTGTGTTGACCGCGCTGCTGTTCTGGGAACGCGGCGACCCCACCCTCGCCTTTTACACCGTATTATTACTTCTGGCCGCGGCACTCTGGGTGATCGCCGGCCTGCTGTTTGCCGGAGTGGAAGAATACGACGGTGAAACCGGTGGCGGCGGAAATGCCATCAACGAGGCATTTCGAAGCCTGTCCCTGCTCCGGGATGACGTTCCGTTCCGGAACTTCGTGATTACCCGGGCCCTGCTGCTCAGCTCGGCACTGGCTTCACCCTATTTGGTCGTACTGGCACAGAAAGAATCCGACATTGGCTGGATGTTGGGCGTTTTCCTGCTGGCCAGCAGCCTCGCCAGCTCGCTCAGTGCCAGCTTCTGGGGCTGGGCTGCAGACACCTCCAGTCGGAGAGTCATGATCCGTGGGGCGGCAATGGCCAGCGGTGTGTGCCTGATCGTCGGCTTCACCGCGCTGTTTATCGGGACGGAAATCGGCAGCGTCTGGTTTTACCCGATTGCGTTTTTCGTACTGAGCATTGCCCATGCGGGCGTCAGGCTGGGGCGTAAAACCTATCTGGTGGACATGGCAGGGGGCAACAAGCGTACCGATTACACGGCGGTGAGCAACACGGTCATCGGTGTTCTGCTGCTTGTTACCGGCGGCCTCACCGCCCTCGTGTCAATGATCTCAGAAGTGGCGGTCATCATCGTTCTGGGCCTGATGGGGCTGGCTGGGATGTTCAGTGCCATGGGGCTGAAGGAAGTGACCGAAGACTGATAACGGTCGCCCGTTCAGGAGGGCGCCTTGCCGTCATTCAGGGCCAGAGCCCCTTTCACGATCCGGTAGATGATCCAGATAGAAATACCAAGGAGAATAAACCATCCGATGATGATCGGCGTGGTCACTATGCCAATCACGGTCCAGAGCAGGCCGATCCAGAAGGTGCGAATCTGCCAGCGGAAGTGCCGCTCCACCCAGGTATTACGGACGTCGTCCAGTTTGACGTAATTGATGATCACGCCCACCAGACCGGTAATGCCTCCTACGAAAAACGACAGCGCCTGAAGGATGTAGACCACCACCGCCAGGTTACGCGCCGGATCACTTCGGCGGGAGGCGGGGTCCGTGTCGGCAGGAATAAACTCCGGTTCAGCCAAGACAAGTCTCCTATTGATCTATTAATCGGAGTCTACCACAGCCCCCGTGGCCGAAAATCCCGCCGCGGTCAGTGATTGTCCGGACGGTAGCCCAGGCGGAAACCGCCCCAATGCTTGCCATTCACATAAATAGGTACGGAGAGATCATGCATGATTTCGCCGGTATCCCTGCGATAGGTTTGCAAAAGCATGTTCTCGGTGTGCGTGCCACAACGAATGCCCGTTCGGTCGTTGAACAGCCGCTTGCTCCGGCTCTTGACCAGATCCACCTTCGGATCTCCGGTCGGTGCGTGGGCGAAATCCCTGTTGTGGGTCGGTACATACCCGTCAGGCGCAGCGGCTATGGCAAAGACAATGGCCTCATGGGCGTTTTTCACCTGCTCCTGGATGGTCGGCAGGTATTGATCGGTAAATTTGTCAAAGCTGCTTGAGTACTTTGGCGGGTGCGTGTTCGGGATGGGAGTCCGGCTCTTGTCGAACAGCGCGCTTTCTGAGAGCTTGCCATCCCGGATTGCCTGCTCGAACATCTGGCCGATCTGGTCAGCGCCCGCTCTGGCCTGATCGAAGAACGGCCGGTGATAACTGGCTTCGCTGTTCAGGGCAAATGAAGCATTGGCTTTTTCCGCAAGCTCCATCAAAGTAGCAGCCTGCTCCGCCAGCGAGGAAACGCTGGTATCGCTCTCGGAAATCTGGTCACGCACCGTTTCAATGGCGGAGAACACCTGGGCCAGACTCTGCTCGTTGTTCTGATCTATTTCGGCTATCCGGGCAACCTGCTGCTGGACCCGATCAGATTGTTCGCTGATCTGTTCCAGACGCTCACCCACGCTTTCCACAGACGTCAGGCCCTCCTCAATGCTGCGGGCAAGATCTTCAATGCGGGATACAATCAGTGTGGTATCGGACCGTATTTCCTCGAGGGTTTCCGCCACTTCTCCCGTTGCCTGAGCGGTTCGCCCCGCCAGTTGGCGCACTTCATCGGCCACCACTGCAAACCCGCGACCCTGGTCACCTGCCCTGGCCGCTTCGATGGCGGCATTGAGTGCAAGCAGGTTGGTCTGCTCGGCAATGCCCTGAATCGTGGTAGTCACACCCTGGATCTTGTTGGACTTTTCGTTCAGTTCCTGGATCAGCCGGAGGTTTTCCCCGGACTGCTCGTGCACAGCCCGCACGCTCCCGATGGCCGACATCAGGGCTTCACGACCCTCGGTACTCACCTGCTTGTTCTGCAGCGCCATGGTGGCTGCATCGGTCGCCTGTTCCGAGGATTCCCGAACAGTCTCGGTAATCTGGCCCGCGTAATCGGCCATCTGGGCGGTTTCTTCAACCTGACGGTCCAGCCGGATCTTGAGCTGGTCTGCGGCAAAGGAGACCTGGGCGGCGGAAATAGCGTTCCTGTCAGCGCTTCCGGAGAGGGTTTCCACCAGAGCCCGCCCGGCTTTCGCATCGGAAAGCAGCTGCCGGCAATGGGCCCGGAGCGGATGATCTTCTGCCAGGGTGCCCTTATCCAGAGCCCTGAGACCGCGTTCGGCAGGCTCCAGCACCCGGATGACCAGAAAGCCGGCGGCGGCTGCAAGGCCAACCACCAGTCCAACCAGTATTGATGCCGGTTCAAGGCCTAGCAAAGGCGCCACCACTGCACTGATGACCGCAAGAACAACAGCACTCACCACCCCCAATATTATTGAAGCCCGATCCAGCAACCCCATAGGAACCTCTTCTTTATCGTTGCTTCTACCAATATTTTGTTATTTAAGGCCATCATGGAGACTAATAAATTGATATGAGTTTATAACTCATACTTTAGTGTATGTAACTGGCTTATCGGCAGGAAAAGGGGTTTCTGAAACAAAAAACCGCAAACCCGACTCACTCTGTTACCAAGTGGGCAGGGCTTGCGGTGTTTAGCGCGTTTTTAGCTATTAATCCCGGGATTTATCGCACAGCCAGGTTGGCAGCCCCGCTGATATCCGAGGCATAATCCATTATGTGATAGATCATGTTCTGCTCGTTGGTGCCCGTTACCAGATGGGCACCCGGCCCCCTGGCATAAATGCCCACATCCTCACCGGCATGTGTCTCGCTGCCCAGTGGCACCAATGACTCCTGGTGGAAGCCCGGCGTGGTGGTGTCAACGTTGGTCAGGTCCTTTCGGCCGGCGTTGATGGGGTCGCCATAGGTACGGTCCGCATCGGTCTCGCTTCCATAGTCGCGCATGCCGAGGCCATTGGCATACCCCAGGGTGGTGTATGGCAGATCATCCGACGCCAGTTCAGGCTGCTCCGCCCCAATGCTCACCACCTTACCGAGAATGGGGTTGCCGCGCTTGGGATAACCGGCCATCGTGAACACATGGCTGTGATCAGCGGTGACAATAATCAGGGTATCCTCCGGGTTGGTTTGATCCGCGGCCACTTTTACGGCTTCGGCCAGTTCAATGGTATCGGTTAAG